>Ga0056909_1000006_pt1 | contig 468320 bp, 421 predicted proteins | sample EBPBio102011_DNA_FD_62115 | JGI IMG/M metagenome (GOLD analysis project Ga0056909, IMG submission 62115) | Wastewater treatment Type I Accumulibacter community from EBPR Bioreactor in Madison, WI, USA - Reactor 1_1/10/2011_ DNA | ecosystem: Engineered > Bioreactor > EBPR > Anaerobic-Aerobic >... | reverse complement strand
TGAACAGCGACCCGCTTACCTCGTCCGTCCCGCGCATCTTCACCCCCGCCGTTATCGTGCCGAGGGTGAATCATGTTCTCAAACCACTGTCGAGGAAGGACTATTTCAGCAGCCTGTTAGTCTGATGTGAGGTACAGCGTGATCAAGGAACACGTCTTCTTTCCGGAGTCCGGCAATCTCTGCAACCCTTGCGCCAGTATCCGATAGCATTGCTATCGCCCAGCGGCGTTCGTCGTTGACCTCTCGACATTTCTTATGGATCGCGTCCAGCTCTTCCATAGTATAGACGTCCCGAGGCTTACGCTTGGGTTCACCCTTGTTCGGGATGATGACCCCCTCGAACGGGTTGCTGAGCTGAAGCTCGAACTCCTGAATGCCAGTCTTAACGACTGGGCGCACCTGAGATAGATACCGTTTGACCGTCTCTGGGCCGACACCTTGTCTGATGAGCCGTCGAACAAACTCGTTGGCATGCTCTCGGCGCAAATGCTCCAAGGTGATGTCACCGGTGATCCTTAAGAGAAGACTCCACGCTCGGTTAAACTGCCCCTCAGCAATGTTATTGCTGGGGCCTTTGCCTAGCTCGAAATGCTTCCGCCTAGCATCCTCAAGTGTGCGGGGGATTGGCTTTCCGTATAAGATATCGAGTGTAAGCCGGTTCTGTGCCGAAACTCTGGCTGGAGGATCTCCAGGTTCCCTCATTCCTAGCAGCCGATCCCTGAAGTCGTCGATAGCGTCAGCCTCTGGGTGCCTCTCCCCATCCCCAGGTGCGAGCCCCGCCTGTTCGAGTGTAGCTATCGAAAGAAGAGGGTTGACACTATGTTGGTCATTGTTGGCTGCAGCCTTCCACAAGGCATCCAACTTGCGAGTCTCGATATCTGCAAGCCTTGCCGCCTCGTTTAGTTCCACAGTCTTGAGACTGAAGTAGATCTCTGTTCTCTCTTTGTTCGTCTTGCCGCCGTAGTGCAAATTTCGAGCAAAATTAGGGATTCGGCGTCGATAGTACCAGCGATTTCCTTTGCGCTGGATGTGCTTGCAGATGATCATGAAGGCACCGACTTCGAACAGTGTAACCACGGCTGTGTAACCTCTTGTGTTACCTGCGGCAACCCCAAGATCCGGCTAACAACCTTGATTTATAAGGATAAATTCTAGATTGGTGGCGGAGTGGAAGGGATTCGAACCCTCGAGACGGTTTCCCGCCTGCACCCTTAGCAGGGGTGTGCCTTCGACCACTCGGCCACCACTCCGCTGGTGGGTATATGGGCCGAGTGGCAGAGAAACAAGATGGAATTCAACGGCAGGCGGAATTTGCGGCTCCCGGGTTTTCGACGGCTTTTTCGGGGCTTACCGCGCAAAGGACCAGAAGCGGATGCCGGGTGGGCGCTCATGCCTGGTTCCGGCAGAGGCCAAACCGAAAGCACCGGTTGCAGCCGGCCTTTCTGCCGAGCCATCTCGGCTGGGCTGCGGTCTTGCCTTGCAGCGCAGCGTCGCAACGCGGGCGTCGCGTTGCGGGGGGTCGCGTGAGGGGCCGTTTTCGTCGGCTACCGGCTGGGCAGGGGCCAGGGGGTCTGGCTCCACTTGCCGAGGAGAGGGTCCAGGTTGCGCCGGGCGTCGGCAATCACCGTTCCTCAAAATGCAGGACGTTCCATCGGTTTGCGGCCGCCAGACGCAGACGCAGCAGAGGGCAGACTGTAGCCCGCAGATGGTCCACGGGTGCCCCGATGCGGCTGGCGCGCGTGCTGAGGGGCGCGTCAATCTGCCGGAAATACCGTTGACACATGAGAAGCCATGTTTCAGATATCAACTTAAGAGACTGATCCGTATTCCTGCACGTTTGGCCAACCGCATCAGGGGAATGTCCGGTGATAACGTCAGCACAAATCCGTGCGGCCCGGGCCCTTTTGGGCATCGATCAGAAAACGCTGGCGGCCCGCGCCGGCCTCTCCGTTCCGACGATCCAGCGGATGGAGGCGAGCGGAGGACAGGTGCGTGGGGTGGTCGACAGCCTCGTACGGCTCGTCGCTGCACTCGAGGAGTCGGGCATCGAACTGATCGGTGAAGGCGCGACCAGCAATCATGGCGGACGTGGCGTCCGCCTGAAGGCGGGGGATGGGCGGCCTTCTGGGTGATGTCGGGCTGTTTGCGCCCTCCTCCTGTTCACGCCGGACCGTTTCCATGTCACTTCCCGCCGACCCCGAACCGCATGGTGCTACCCGCCTCCGCTTTGGCGAGCTTTTTGTGCCGAAACTCGTAACGGTCCTGCGCGAAGGCTACGGTCCCCGGGAGTTTCGGGCCGATGCCTTGGCAGGGCTGACGGTTGCGATCGTTGCCTTGCCTCTCTCAATGGCGATTGCCATTGCATCGGGGGTGACCCCCGCGCAGGGGCTTTACACCGCTATTGTGGGCGGATTCCTCGTATCGGCTCTCGGGGGGTCCCGCTTTCAGATCGGGGGGCCCGCCGGAGCCTTCATTGTGCTGGTCTCGAGCACCGTGGCCCAACATGGTGTCGACGGGCTGATCCTTGCGACCTTCCTGTCGGGGCTGATGCTGGCGGTCGTGGGCTGGCTGCGGCTGGGAACCTTCATCAAGTTCATCCCGTTCCCGGTGACCGTCGGCTTCACGGCTGGCATCGCCGTGATCATCTTTGCCAGCCAGATCAAGGAACTGCTGGGTCTGTCGCTGTCCGGGGCGGAGCCGGGCCCACTGGTCGAGAAACTGGTGGCGCTGTCGGCGGCCGTGCCAACGGTCAGCCCTGGCGCCGTCGCGTTGTCGCTGGGAACGGTCGGGGTAATCCTGGGTCTGAGGCTGGTCCGGCCCCATTGGCCGGGTATGCTGATCGCCGTGGCCCTTGCTGCCGGGCTGACGGCCGCGCTGGATCTGCCTGTTGCCACCATCGGGTCGCGCTTCGGTGGCATTCCCTCCTCGCTGCCCATGCCAGCGCTGCCGGATCTGAGCCTGGCAAAGCTGGTCGAGGTTCTGCCAGCGGCGCTTTCCTTTACGCTGCTCGGGGCGATCGAGTCGCTCCTGTCGGCGGTTGTCGCGGATGGGATGACAGGGCGGCGCCACCGCTCGAACGCGGAACTCGTGGCGCAAGGGGTGGCGAACGTCGGATCTTCGCTGTTTGGCGGGTTCTGCGTCACCGGCACCATCGCCCGAACCGCCACAAATGTGCGCGCTGGCGCCATCGGGCCGGTCTCCGGAATGCTGCATGCGGTATTCCTGCTTCTGTTCATGCTCTTCGCAGCACCACTTGCCTCCTACATCCCGCTTGCGGCGCTTGCAGGTGTGCTGGCCATCGTCAGCTGGAACATGATCGAGAGACCAGCCATTGCAACGCTCGTCCGCTCAGGCTGGGGTGATGCCTCGGTGCTGGCGGTAACCTTTCTGCTGACCATCTTCCGCGACCTGACCGAGGCGATCATTGTCGGCTTCGCGTTGGGTTCGGTACTGTTCATCCACCGCATGTCCCGGGTTACGGCCGTCGAGGCCCAGGTGCCGCTTGTCGCAGAGGACCGCGCGGATAGCGTGCAGAGTTATGATGCCGGCCTTGCGGCGGATCCGACGATTGTCGTCTATCGCATTTACGGCGCGTTCTTCTTCGGGGCCGCCGCCTCGATCGGTTCGGTATTGGACCGGATTTCGGATCAGCACAGGGCACTGATCGTCGACTTTGCTGCCGTGCCCTTCCTCGATTCAACCGGGGCACATGTGATGGAAGGGCTGGCGCGCAATGCGCACCGGCGGGGAGTCCGGCTTTATGTCGCGGGCGCCCGGCCCGACATCCGCCGCGCCCTGATGACCCATGGCTTGCATCCCCCCGAGGTCCTGTTCCAACCCTCGGTCGAGGATGCTCTCTCGGCCGAAAGGGCGTTCACCGTCAACTAGCCCGGATCAGGGACGGGGCAGGGGGCCCAGAAACGCCTCCAGCATGCCAAAGCAGGCCTCGCGCGCCGCAGCGGGCGACAACATTTCCGGGTCGATGCCCTGTTCCAGCCAGACGCCATCGGACAGCGCAATGAACATCACGGCCACAGCATCCGCATCGACGCTGCGCCCGCGCGCCCCGGCTTCGGCGGCGATGGCACGGGAAACGCTCGCCCGGAACTCGACATAGCGGCGGCGGTGGACATTGCGCAGCGCTTCGTTGTTGGCAATCTCGCCCCAAAGGGCAAGCCAGATCTTCAGGCTGTCGCTGTTGAAGACTTCCGGCGCGAAGTTCGCGGCGACCAGCTCGACAAGCGCGGGCTCTGGCGTGCCGGGGGGGGCGATAGCCGCCATCAGCCGGTCATACATCGTGGCATAGACTGCAGCGAGCAATCCGTCCTTCGAACCGAAGTGGTGGGTGATCAGACCGCGCGATGCGCCTGCCTCGCGGCAGATGTTGTCCACGGTAAAGGCGGTAATGCCCCCGCGCGCAAGACAGGCAAGCCCTGCCTCGACCAGCATCGCGGCTCGGGCTTCGCTGCTGTAGCGGCGATAGCGAGGTGTTCGGGGCGCATCTGTCATGAGCGCAGAAAGACACGGCGGCGGCGCAAGTGCAACGCCGCCGTGTCGACCTTAGTTGGTGGTGAACCGCGTCGGGTCGGGATGACCATCGGCCAGGATCACCGGCACGAGGTTCGCGTCGTGGATCGCCACATAGGGTTCGAAACAGATGAAGATGAACCCGCCCGACTCCTCCATCAGATCTTCCATTCTGTGGAACATCTCGGCCCGCTTGGCCATGTCCTGTTCGACCAGAACCTTCTGGTACAGGTCCTCGTATTCGGGGCTGTCGAAGAAGGACCAGTTGTAAACCCCGATCTGGTCGGGCCGGAACCAGACAAGGTTCTCGGTAGGCTCGATGCCGCCCGCAAAGTTCATCAACACAAGCTCGAGCGACTTGTAGGCATCGCCTTGGGTCTTGTCGCCAAGCGCCCAATAGGCGGCGTCCTCGGTCGGCTGAATGTCGATCGTGATGCCCGCCTCGGCCATGCTGGCCTGGATGATCTGCGCGATGGCCAGCGACGTGCTGTCCGTCAGGGCTACCAGTTGCAGCGTCAGCCCCTCGGCCCCGGCCTCGGCCAGCAACTCCTGCGCCTTGGCCACGTCGCGCTCGGCGATGATGTTACGCTCGCGCGCGAACTCGGTACCAGGCTGGATCACCCCGGCCGAGCGCGTGGTCAGCCCGTCATAGGCGCCCTGAAGCACGGCCTCGCCGTCAAAAGCATACTGCAGCGCCTGCCGCACGCGGGGGTCCTTCAGTGGTTCGGCATTCATGTTGATGGTCAGCCAGACGTAGCGCGTGGAGGGCGCCTCGATCAGTGTTGCATCGGCGGGCGGGCTGGCCTTGAGGTTCTCGGCGGCGTTGATCGCAACCCGCGTGAAGTCGAAGGCATCGGCTTCCCAGGCCAGTTGGGCTGCCTGGTCATCGGTCACGATGTAGATCTCGATGACGTCGAACTGCGGCTTTTCCAGCGGCCAGTTCGGGTTGCGCACCAGCGTAACCTTGGCGTTCTGCTCCCAGCTGTCCATCAGATAGGGGCCACATTGCGCCGGAAACTCGGTCGTGAAGCTGCCGCCCGCAGCCTCGGTCGCAGCCTTGCAGACGATGTGGCCACCATAATAGGGCAGGGCGATCACTTCGAAAGGCTTGAAGGGCTCGGTCAGGCGGATGATGCCCGATAACTCGTCGATGACCTCGACCTCCTTCAGCTTCTCGAACTGATAGGCCCAGGCGCTCTCCGACCCCGCGATCCGCTCGAAGGAATACTTCACATCCTCGGCCGTGACCGGCCCGAAATCGCCAGTCCAGACCAGTCCCTCATGCAGGGTAAAGGCCAGTTCGGTTGGTGTCGTCCATTCGATTGTCTTTGCCGCATAGGGCATGACCTGGGTCCCCTGGCGCATGTCGGGCAGGCGCACGAGGGTTACGGTGCAACAGCGTTGCAGGATGTCGTCCAGCTCACCGATGGCGCCCTTGGGGTCGATCACCTGAAAGTCCGCGGCCACACGCAAGCGCAGGGTCTTGCCGTCGGCGGCCCAGCTGATGCGCGGTGAGAGCGCGAGACCTGCGAAGAAGGCTCCGCCTGCCTTCAGCAGCCCGCGCCGGTCGGTTTTCCATTCCATCCTGGTCACTCCTCTGTCGGTTTGGTCTTGTTCAGTCGGGTCCGGCGAGATGACAGCGCACGGACCGGCCGGAGGCGATCGGGCGCAGGGTTGGCGTCAGGCTGCGGCACTGGGGCACCGCATGGGGGCAGCGGGTGTGGAACTCGCAGCCCGCCGGGCGGCGCAGAAGACTGGGGATTTCGCCCCGGATAGCCAGATCCGCGCGACGCTTGCGCGGGTCCGGATTGGGTTCCGAGGCGATCAGGCTTGCGGTGTAGGGATGCGCTGGGCGCGAAAAAACCTCGGCGGTGGGCCCTGTCTCGACCAGCCGGCCAAGGTAAAGGATCGCGATGCGGTCGGCCGTATGGCGGATGACGGCGAGGTTGTGGGTGATGATCAGAAAGGTCAGCCCCTCGGCCCGCTTGAGTTCGGCCATCAGGTTCAGAACCTCGCCCTGCACGCTGACATCAAGGCCTGCTGTCGGCTCGTCGGCAATAACAAGCGCAGGGTTGAGCGCCAGCGCGCGGGCCACGCAGACGCGCCGGGCCTGCCCGCCCGAAAGTTCGTGAGGATAGCGCTCGGCCAGGGCCGCGGGCAGACCCACGCGCGCCAGCAGTTCGGCCGCGCGGACCTTGCGGTCGGGCATCGCCTCGCCATGGATCACGAAAGGTTCGGTCACCAGGTCGCCCACCCGCATCCTTGGCGAAAGCGAAGCGATCGGGTCCTGGAACATCATCGCGCTGCCCCGCCGCAGGGCGGGAAGTGTGGCGCGGTCGGCCAGAGACTGCCCCTGAAATCGCAACTGCCCCTCGGCGGGTTTCTGCAAGCCCAGCATCGTACGGGCAAGCGTGGTCTTGCCCGACCCGCTCTCGCCCACCAGGCCAAAGGTCTCGCCCTTTTCCAGCACCAGATCGATGTCGCGCAAAAGGTTCAGCCGTGGCTTCGGCCCTGGCAGAAGGGAGGACAGCAGGTTGCCCGGCAGGGCCAGGTCCACCGCCAGCCCCTCGATCTGGTAGACCGCGGTCATGGCCGGACCTCATGGCAAAGTGCGGCTTGCGTAGGCGAGAGCCGTACGCGAGGCGGTTGCGTCGTCTGGCAGCGCGCCGTTGCCCGGTTGCAGCGCGCGGCAAAGGAGCAGCCCGCAGGCGGGGCCGTGAGATCAGGCAACTGCCCGGCAATCGTTGGCAGGCGGTCGACCGGACCTTCCAGATGTGTGGGGTCGCAGGCGATCAGCGCGGCGGTATAGGGGTGTCGGGGGGAATGGTAGATCTCCTCGACCGTTCCTTCCTCCACGACCTCGCCTGCGTACATGACATAGACGCGATCGCACAGTTCGCCGACCACGCCCAGGTGATGGGTAACGATGACGATAGCGCCACTATGGTCTCGCCGCAGTTCGCGCAACAGGTGCAGGATCTGTGCCTCCATCGTCACGTCCAGCGCGGTTGTCGGCTCATCGGCCACAAGGACCTCTGGCTGCATCAAAAGGGCTGCCGCGATCGCAGCGCGCTGGCGCATGCCTCCCGAGAGCTCGTGCACATGGCGGCGCAGCACAAGGTCGGGGTCGGGGATGCCGACACGGGCGAGCATGGCACGCGCCCTGTCCCGCTTGTCGCGCCGGGGGAGGGGCAGGTGGTGCTGGAAGTCGGTCAGTTGATCGCCCAGCGACAGGACCGGGTTGAAGGCTGTCATCGGGTCCTGAAAGATCATGGCGACCTTGGCTCCGCGCAGGGCCCGGCGGCGATCCTCGGCAAGGGAGACCATATCCTCACCCGCGATGCGAACCTCGCCGGATACCGCCGCCCCCGGGGCTACAAGGCCGATCAGCGCCGAGGCGAGGGTGGACTTGCCACAGCCGGATTCCCCGACGATCCCGATGACCTCGCCCGCCCGTGCCGCAAGGCTCGCCCCCCGCAGGGCCTGCATCCGGCCATAGGACACGCGCAGGTCGCGCACCTGAAGCACCGGGTCGGTCATCGCGGCCTCACTTGCAGTTTCGGGTCAAGCGCATCGCGCAACCCTTCGCCCAGAAAGGTGAAGCCGATGGTTGCCAGGATCAGCGGAATTCCTGCCGCGATCACCAGCGACGGCTGCTGGCGCAGCGAGGTGTAGCCGTCATAGAGGATGTTGCCCCAGCTTGGCGTAGGCGGCTTGACCCCAAGGTTCAGGTAGGACAGCCCCGCCTCCAGCATGATGACCACCGGAATGTCCATCGACAGCACGATCACCAATGGCCCCACGACATTGGGCAAGAGGTGGCGGAAAAGGATCCGCGGGGCCGAAGCCCCCATGGTCCGTTCGGCCAGGATGAAATCCGACGCGGCAAGCGTCAGTGTCTGCGCCCGAATGAGCCGCGCATAGCCCGGGATCGAGACGAGCACGATCACCAGGATCAGCGTGCCTGTGCCCGGCCCCACAACGGTAATCACCGCCAGGGCGAACATGATCATGGGCAGGGAGGACAGCGAGTCGAGGATGAGCACCAGCACTGCATCCAGCCAGCGCGGGCCATAGCCCGCAATCAGCCCCAGCACGAGGCCGATTGCCCCGGCGATGCCCGTGGCGGTCAGCGCGATGCCAAGGGCTGTGCGCGCGCCCCAGATCAAGCGCGAAAGCGTGTCGCGGCCCAGCTGATCGGTGCCGGCCCAATGCGACAGGCTGGGCGGTTGGAGCTTGTTCATCACGTCCAGCTTCAAAGGGTCATAGGGCGCAAGCCAGGGTGCGAACAGCGCCATCGCCAGAAAGGCCAGCACCAGCACCAGCCCCATCGCCCCCATCGGGTCGCGCAGCAGGTGCCAGAGCGCGCCGGCGGATCGTGGCGCGCGGGCCACCGGGGCAGGGTCAGCCACGGAAGACATCGCGCACCCTTGGGTCAAGCCGGGCGATCAGCAGATCGGCGGCGGTGACGACCAACAGGTAGAAGGCCGTCATGAACAAGACCGTCCCCATCACCACCGGATAGTTCCGCTTTGCCACCGCCGAGGTGATCAGCGTGCCGATGCCGGGGCGCGAAAAGACCGTCTCCACAAAGACCGCACTGGACAGGATCGAGCCGAATCCCACGGCCAGGATCGCGATGGTCGGGATGATCGCAAGGCGCAGCGCATACCGGGTAACGATGCGGCTTTCCGGCAGGCCAAAGGCGCGCGCTGTCCTGATGTGGTTCGCCCCCATCACCTCAAGCATCGAGGCGCGCACCAGGCGGGCCAGATACCCAACCCAGGTGATCCCGATGGCAAAGGCGGGCAGGATCACCGCCCGCAGCTGGCTGCCCCAGTCGCCCGGTTCCCCCGCGCCGATGGCGGGCAGCCAGCCCAGCCAGACCGAAAAGATCAGCAGGGAATAGAGAGCAATGACAAAGCTGGGCACCGAGATCATCGAGACCGACAGAATGCCCAGCACCGTGTCGATCGCCGTCCCGCGCCAGACCACCGCCAGACAACCCAGCGCGATCCCGCAGACAAGCGCCCAACCAAGCGCCATAGCACCGAGGAAGAGCGTGTTCGGGAAAACCTCCAGTATCTGCTCCAGCACCGGTCGTTTGGACCAGACGTCATAGCCCAGATCGCCCCGAAGCGCGTTCGAGAAGAAGTTCGCCACCTGCACATGGATCGGTTGATCCAGGCCCATTCGCTCGATCAGTTGGGCCTTCAGCTCGGGCGTCGCCCTTGGCCCCAGTGCCAGCGAGGCTGGATCGCCCGGCACAAGAAACACCATCGCGTACATCGCCAGCATGACCGTGATCAGGATCAGGGCTGCCAGGCCGATGCGCTTGATGGCGTAGTTCAGCACGGGGCGCGCAAGCCCCCGTGCTGTCGTGACATCGGGTCGGGCTCAGATATGGTCACGCGCAAACCTTTCGTCCCAGCTCCGGGTGAACAGGGTCCTGCCGTTCTCGGAAATGGTCAGGTCCATCTCGACGCGGAAATGCGTGGCGTCGCAGGTAAGCCGTCCCTTGCTTTCATGCACCACTGTCGTGTCGGCGCGCTCGATTTCCACCCGGTACTCGGTGAGGGAGGTCGCCGACAGCGGATCGCCATCGGTGATCTCGAACCGTGCCAGGCCACGGCCACGGTGGGTCTGCCCGATGTCACGCATCTCGACAGTCGAGGTCCAGCGTGGAAAGTCGACCACCATCTTGCCGCTCAGAAGGTCGCGAGTGACCTGGCGGCGGTGGGCATCGGCCACGGGATGAGAGGTAAAGGGCGTCTGCGGCGCCATCTCGGGCGGATCGAACGGGCGCAGGTCGGCGTCTTTGGTCCGGGGCGGGCGGACTGGCAGGCTCAGGGCGCTTTCGCCGGTGCGGATCGTCAGGGTCGCCAGTTCGGGCGAGGGCCAGGCAATGGGCCAGTAGGTCGATGACAGCGAAACCGCAATGCGGTGCCCCGGCTCGAACACATAGGCGGTATCTTCCATTTCAACTGTTGCGTCAGTCCAGTCGCCCGGCACAAGCGGCTCGGCAAATTCATGGCTGTTGCGATGTGTCAGGTTGAGCAGGCCGATGCCGACGCGGGTCGAGGCCCCGTCGGGCCAGACATCGTTCAACCGGGCCGCGACCAGCGCCAGCGGCTTGTCCGAAGCAAGCCGCAGATGCACCAGTGGGGCCCCCAGGATCTCGACGCGTTCTGTCAACGGCTCGGACAGGAAGACAAGGCTGCCGCCGTCATCCTCGCGCTGGTCGGTTGGCCAGTCTGCATCCTCGCCGTAGCGACCGACCTCTCCCGCTGCAAGCCCGACCCACAACGGCGAGCAAAGGCCGAGGTCAACCGCAGGGCCGGCCTCTTCCGCCAGTTTGTCCCCGGCGTTCAGCGCGAGCCGTTCCATCCGGATGTGCGGCGACGGCCAGGAAGGCTCGCCCACCCAGCGACCGGCCCGTTCGGTGTAGCAGGTGCTGGGGCGCACGCCCTCTTGCATCCAGACGCGGTACATGGGTTCATCCATGATGCCGGTATCGCGCCCCTTCATCCAGTGGTCGCACCAGCGGATCACCTCTTGCAGCCAACCAATGGCCGGTGCGACCGCCACATCCATCGGGTAGGAATGGGCCCAGGGCCCAACAAGGCCCAGGCGCGGACCCGAGAGGTGCTGCAGCAGGCGCGGCACGCTTTCAGAGTAGTTGTCGGCCCAACCCGAAACGGCATAGACGGGGATGGTGATGCGGCTGAAATCCTCGCAGACCGACCCCTGCTTCCAGTAGTCATCGCGCCGCTGATGCTTGAGCCAGGTCAGGATCCAGGGCTCGTTGGCCTCCATCCGGGCCTGCCACATGGCGCGCCAGCGTTCGCCGACAATGGCGGGGTCGGGCGGCAGGTCATTGATGGCGAACATGGTCGAGGACCAATCAAAATTGTCCTTGGACAGGCAGCCGCCGACCCAGTGGATATCGGTCGCATAGCGGTCATCGGTCGAGCCGACGGTGATGATCGTCTTCAGGGCAGGGGGTTGCCGGGCGGCAATCTGCAGCCCGTTGAAGCCGCCCCAGCTGATGCCGATCATCGCGACCTGACCGTCGCACCAGGCCTGATCCGCGATCCAGCCGATCACCTCGCAGCCATCCAGCTGTTCCTGCGCGGTGTATTCGTCGGTGATGATCCCGTCGCTTTCGCCGGTGCCCCGGATATCCACGCGAATGCAGGCATAGCCATGTCCGGCCAGGTATTCGTGCAGGCCATTGTCGCGCGTGCGGGTGCCGTCATGCTTGCGATAGGGCAGGTACTCCAGGATCGCGGGCACCGGGCCTGCCCCCTCGGGCTGCCAGAGCTTCGCTGCCAGCCGCGTGCCGTCGTCAAGGGTGATGAACAGGTTCTCGGTGACCTGGACCTTGTGGGGAAACTCGGTTCGGATGGTCATGGGCAACTCCGCTTGTTGTACGACCATGCAACAAGAGGCGCCGTCCGGCAAGACGTTTTCTTGGCTTGACCGCTTGCCGCCGGCAATCTTACTATACTGTTGTTCAACAAGGAGCGTGCCATGCCCCGCAACCCCCGTTACGACGTGCTGTTCGAACCGGTGCGCATCGGGCCGAAGGTGGCGAAGAACCGCTTCTTCCAGGTGCCCCATGCCAGCGGCATGACCAACGCGGCGCCGCATGTGCGGGCCGCTTTTCGCGGCATGAAGGCCGAAGGTGGCTGGGGTGTTGTCTGCACCGGCATCTGCTCGGTCCACCCTTCGTCGGACGACAACCCCTTTCCCTATGCCACGCTTTGGGATGACAGCGACATCCGCGCCCATGAGGTGATGACCGCGGCGGTGCATGCCCATGGCGCGCTCGCCGGGGTCGAGTTGTGGCACGGCGGGGCCGCAACGGCTAATCGCAGCACGCGCTGGCCAACCCTGTCGCCCTCGGGAGTGCCATGGATGGCGACACACACGGGCTTCATGACCTCGGCACGGCCGCGCATCATGGACGCCGAGGATATCCGCAACGTGATCCGCTGGCATGCGGAGGCTGCGGTGCGCGCAGAGCGGGCAGGGTTCGATATCCTCTATATCTACGCAGGAATGGGCTATTTGCCCTACCAGTTCCTGTTGAGCGACTACAATCGCCGGACCGATGCCTATGGCGGGTCGGTCCGCAATCGTGTGCGGTTCACCGCCGAACTGATTGATGCCGTGCGCGAAGCGACTGGCGGGCGCTGCGCCGTGGCCTTGCGCCTGTCTGTGCAGGAGTTGCGGGGGCGGCCTTCCGAGGTGGCGGAAAGCGAAGGGCACGAGGTGATCGAACATCTCAAGGATGGCCCTGATCTGTTTGATCTGAAAATGGATTACTCCCCGACGGATTGCGCCGTGTCGCGCTACACGCCCGAGGGTAGCCACGAGCCGCTGGTCGATTTCGTCAAGAAGATCACCGACCGGCCCGTGGTCGGCGTGGGGCGGTTCACCTCGCCCGACACGATGGTATCCATGATCCGGCGGGGGGTGCTGGACCTCATCGGGGGCGCGCGGCCCTCGATCGCGGATCCCTTCCTGCCCAACAAGATCGACGAGGGGCGCGAGGCAGACATCCGCGAATGCATCGGCTGCAACATGTGCATCGCCTCTTGGCATGATGGCGTTTGGGTACGTTGCACGCAGAACCCCACAGCGGGCGAGGAATGGCGCCGAGGGTGGCACCCCGAGATCGTTCGGCGCGACGGGGAGGGGCAGGTTCTGGTCGTCGGCGGCGGTCCTGCGGGGCTTGAGGCGGCGCTGACGCTGGGGCGGCGCGGCTACTCGGTGGCGCTGGCCGAGGCGGATCGCGAGTTTGGCGGGCGACTGCGGTACGAAGCCGCTCTGCCGGGGCTGAAGGCCTGGAACCGCGTCGCGGAGTATCGCCTGGGGCAGTTGCGCCAGATGCCGAATGTCACGCTCTACCCTGAAAGCCCGCTTGGGGCGCGCGATGTGCTCGACTTTGGCGCAAGCCATGTGGTGGTGGCCACGGGGTCGCGCTGGCTACCCGCGCTTTATCTGGAAAGCGAATTGCCGGGTGCCCTGCTCGAGGCGCCCTGCGTCTATACACCCAGCGATCTGGCCGCCGGGGCCGAGCCGGAAGGACCTGTCGTCGTCTTCGATTATGATAACAACTACATGGGCTCTGCCGTGGCCGAGGCGATGGCCGCCAAGGGCCACAAGGTGACCCATGTCACCCCGGCTGCCGCTGCTTCCGCCTGGGGGATCATGACAAACGAGCAATCCCTGGTCTATGCCTCGTTCCATCGCCGTGGCATCGCCAGCCGGACGCTGGAGCGGGTCACCGGGTTTGATGGCGCGACCGTGACGCTAGCCCGCATGTTCACCGGCGAGGTGCAGACCCTGCCGGCCCGGTCGCTCGTCATCGTGGGCCAGCGCATCGGTGGATCGGCCCTGCATGCCGAACTGGCGGCGCAGGACCTGGCCGCGGCAGGCATCCGAGGTCTGCATTTGACCGGCGATGCCAATGCCCCCGGCGCAATTGTCCATGCAGTCTATCAGGGCCATCGCACTGCCCGCGAACTGGGCCTCGCCGCCGGGGCGATCCACGTCGGGCGCGATCTGCCCTTCGCCGCACCCGACTTGCTGCGGGCCGCACAATGAGCGGCGAGGGACGGCGCCGGACCCGGGCGCCCCGCACCACCGGCGCCCTGCACCAGGCCGCCTTTGGCCAGCCCCAACGCCCCTATGCCCCGGTCGAGGTGCTTTCTTCGGATCACATTCATGCCATCCACCAGGCCGCCTTGCAGGTGCTGGCCGAGATCGGCATGCGCGTCCTGGACGCCCGCGCCCGCGACTTCTACCGCCTGGCCGGTGCGATGGTCGAAGGCGAGACAGTGCGACTGGACGCCGGCCTTGTGACCGAGCGTCTGGCAACGGTGCCGCCCAACTTCCGCCTCGCCGCCCGCAACCCGGCACATGACCTGCAGGTCGGTGGGCGGCATGCCGTGTTCGCCTCGGTGGGTGGGCCGGCCTATGTGATGGACAATGACCGGGGCCGCCGTGACGGCACGTTTGCGGAAATGTGCGACTTTCTGCGGCTGGTGCAGCAGATCAACGTCCTCCATCAGGAAGGGGGCGGGCCGTTCGAGCCGCTGGACCTGCCCGCCAACACCCGCCACCTCGACATCTACCGCGCGCAGATCACGCTTCTGGACAAGAACTGGCAGACCCAGACGCTGGGCCGACTGCGCTGCATGGACGGGATCGAGATGGCGGCCATTGCCCTGGGCACCACGCCCGAAGGTCTGCGGGGCAATCCCACCCTGCTCGGTATCATCAACACCAACTCGCCCCTGCAACTCGACATTCCGATGGCCGAGGGGCTGATCTGCATGGCCGAACATGGGCAGGTGAACGTCATCACCCCCTTCACGCTGGCCGGCGCAATGAGCCCGGTCACCATCGCCGGCGCACTGGTCCAGCAGCATGCCGAGGCTATGGCGGGGATCGTACTGACGCAGATCGTCCGGCCCGGTGTGCCGGTCATGTATGGCGGCTTTACATCGAACGTCGACATGCGCTCGGGCGCGCCTGCCTTTGGAACACCGGAATACACCAAGGCCGCGCAGGCAACCGGCCAGTTGGCGAGGCTGATCGGCGTTCCCTTCCGGTCCTCGAATGTGTGTGCGGCAAATGAGGTCGACGCCCAGGCGGCCTATGAATCGCAGATGGCGCTCTGGGGCGCGCTGATGGGCGGGGCGCATCTGGTGGAACATGCCGCCGGCTGGCTGCATGGCGGGCTGACGGCAAGCTTCGAAAAGCTGATCCTCGATGCCGAGATGCTGCAGATGATGTCGGCCTATTTCGACCCAATCGTGGTCACGCCCGAGACGCTGGCGGTCGAGGCGATCCGCGACGTGGGGGCGGGGGGGCATTTCTTTGGCTCGGGGCATACGATGGCGCGGTACGAGACGGCGTTCTACACGCCGCTCATCTCGAACTGGGACAACCACCCGCAATGGCTGGAAAAAGGGAGCATCCAGGCGCGCGAACGGGCCAACACGGTCTGGAAGCAATTGCTTGCAGACTACGAACAGCCCCCAATCGACCCGGGCATCGCCGAGGCGCTGGACACCTTTGTTGCGCGCCGCAAGGCCGAGGGTGGCGCCCCCATGAACTGAGCGAGGCTGCCACTTGCGCAGGACGATGGACCTGCGCCCGGCCAGACCGTAAGGTCCGCGCATGAGGCAAACCGAACTTGTCATCTTCGATTGCGACGGCGTTCTGATCGACAGCGAGGTCATCAGTGCGCGCATGCTCATTGCCGAGCTGAAGGGCTATGGCGTGGAAATGGACATGGGCTTCGTCAGCCGTCATTTCCTGGGCCGCAGCTATCCCGTGGTGCTTAAGGAAGTGCGAGAGCGCTGGGGTGTCGCCCTGCCGGAACGTTTCGAAGCCGACTATCGTGCGCGGCTTCTGGCGGCCTTCGAAGCAGAGTTGCGCGTGATGCCAGGGGCGGTCGAGGCGATCCTGGCGCTGGATCGTCCCTATTGCCTCGCCACATCTTCGAGCCCCGAGCGCATGCGGCGCTCGCTCGAGATCACCGGGCTGGCGCCCCTGTTCCAGGGGCGGTGCTTTACTGCCAGCGAAGTTTCGCGCGGCAAGCCTGCGCCGGATCTGTTCCTGCACGCTGCGGCCCGGATGGAGGTCAGGCCAGAGGCCTGTCTGGTGATTGAAGACAGCCTGAATGGCGTGCGGGCCGGGTTGGCGGCCGGCATGCAGGTCTGGCGGTTCACCGGGGGCACCCATCTCTGCGGGATCGACCTGTCTGCACCGGCGGATGCGACGGCCCACCTGAGCATTGGCAGCTTCGCCGAGGTCTATCGTCTGCGCCCCGATCTGGCGCGCGCGGCGGCGGAGTAGAGCCATGAACCAGTTCAACGACCCCGAACCGAGCCAGAGCGATGATGCCGCCCGCGCGGCCTGGCTATACTATGTCGCGGGCATGACGCAGGACCAGATCGCGCGGGAACTGGGTGTGTCCCGCCAGCGCGCACAGCGGTTGGTGTCGCGGGCCATGGCCGAAGGGCTGATCCATGTCCGGCTGGAACATCGGATCGCCGCATGCCTTGACCTCGAAACAAGGCTAACGCGGCGCTATGGGCTGACACGCTGTCGCGTGGCTCCGGGCATGGGGCAGGGCGGCGATCCGGTGGCCAGCATTGCCCCGGCCGCCGCGGCGGAACTGGAGCGCTTCCTGCGGATGCCCGAACCCTTGGTGATTGCGCTGGGCACCGGCCGCGCGCTGCGCGGCATGGTCGATGCGATGGAGGGGATGGAGGCCGAACAGCACCGGCTGGTCTCGATGATCGGCAATATCGCGCCAGACGGGTCTGCGTCCTTCTTCGATGTCATCATGCGGATCGCCGACAAGGTGCGCGCGCCGCACTACCCCATGCCGGTGCCCGTGATCTCCTCAACGCCGGAAGAGAATGCGGCCTTCCATGCGCTGGCACCGGTGCGCCGGGTGGTGGATCTCGCCCGGTCGGCCGATGTGATCTTCGTGGGCGTTGGCCAGATGGGCCCCCGGGCCCCGCTGGTGGCTGACGGCTTCGTCACGCCCGAGGAAATGGCCGTGATGCAGGCCGCCGGCGCAGTAGGGGAAGTGGCCGGCTGGATCTATGATTCGGAAGGGCGCTACCTCGACGTTGGAACGAACTGGCGGGTGGGCGGGGTGCGCATCACACCTGGCCGGACCAACCCCGTGATCGGCGTAGCGGCGGGCGGCATGAAGGTGCCGGCGATCGCAGCCGCCCTAAAGTCCCGGATTCTCAACGGACTGATTACCGATGAGATTACGGCGCGGGCAGTTCTGGCCAGCGACTGACCGAAAAAGGCGCAGTTTATAAGCAAGAATGAGAAATCTGCATTGACAGATCGCGCCGGAGTGTGAGTAATTGCCCATAAGGCGATGAATTGCTCACTCGCCGACAGGGAGGACTTACCGATGACACTGACCCTCCGTGCCCTTCTGGGCGCGACGGCCGCAGCATGCCTTTCGACGGCTGCGCTGGCCGAAACCATCACTGTCGCCACCGTCAACAACGGCGACATGGTCCGCATGCAAGGGCTGATGGATGACTTCAAGGCCAAGCACCCCGACATCGACGTCGAATGGGTAACCTTGGAAGAAAACGTCCTGCGCCAGAACGTCACGACCGACATTGCCACCGGTGGCGGGCAGTATGACGTGCTGACCATCGGCACGTATGAAGTGCCGATCTGGGGCAAGCAGGGCTGGCTCGCCTCGCTGAACGATCTGCCCGCCTCCTATGACGTGGACGACTTGCTGCCGGCGATCCGGGGCGGCCTGACGGTTGACGGCAACCTCTATGCCGCACCCTTCTACGGCGAAAGCTCGATGGTGATGTACCGCAAGGACCTGATGGAAGCTGCCGGGCTGACCATGCCCGATGCGCCGACCTGGGCCGACATCGAGAAGGCGGCTGCCGCCATGACCGACAAGTCGAAAGAGCAATATGGCATCTGCCTTCGCGGGAAGGCCGGCTGGGGCGAGAACATGGCCTTCCTGACCGCCATGTCGAACTCCTACGGCGCGCGCTGGTTCGACGAGAACTGGAACCCGCAGTTCGACCAGCCCGAGTGGAAGGCGACGCTCGAAAGCTATCTGAACCTCATGAACAACTATGGTCCGCCCGGCGCCTCGAACAACGGGTTCAACGAAAACCTGACCCTGTTCCAGCAAGGCAAGTGCGGCATGTGGATCGATGCCACCGTGGCCGCCTCGTTCGTGACCGGCAAGGATTCGACCGTGGCCGACAAGGTGGGCTTCGCGCTGGCGCCCGACAACGGGCTGGGCAAGCGGGGCAACTGGCTCTGGGCCTGGTCGCTGGCCATTCCGGCCTCGAGCCAGAAGCAGGACGCCGCGAAGGCTTTCATCGATTGGGCGACCAACAAGGACTACCTCGCCCTCGTCGCCTCGAAAGAAGGCTGGGCCAACGTGCCGCCCGGCACCCGGTCCTCGCTCTACGCGAACCCGGAGTATGCCCAGATCCCGTTTGCCAAGATGACGATCGACTCGATCAACTCGGCCGACCCCAACAACCCGACCGTCAAGCCGGTTCCCTATGTCGGCGTGCAGTTCGTCGCCATCCCCGAGTTCCAGGGTCTTGGAACGACGGTGGGCGAGCTTTTCTCGGCAGCGCTGGCTGGTCAGAAATCGGCGGATGAAGCACTGTCCGAGGCCCAGGCTGCCGTGGCCGACGAGATGAAGGCGGCTGGTTACATCCAGTAACCCTCTGCCCGAAGCATGGGCCAGGCCCAAGGGCCTGGCCCGGATTCTCCTCCCGGCGCGGATCGGCTTTTCCTGCCGCGTCGTCCTGGCAGGGTCGGAGCACGACCCTGCCGCCTTTGCCCGGCATACGGGAAAGGCCGGGCCACAGGGCCGCACCAACCCAGGTTTCAGCAATCGGAGACGGTGATGTCGACGCAAACCAACCGCCTTGCCGCGCGCCTGATGGTGGCACCCTCTGTCATCCTGCTGTTCATCTGGATGATCGTGCCCCTGGCCATGACGCTTTACTTCTCGTTCCGCCTCTACCGGTTGTTGACGCCGGAGCGGACGGGCTGGGTCGGGTTCAACAACTACATCTGGTTCCTGAATTCTCCGGATTTCTGGTTGGCGATCTGGAACACTTTGGCTCTGGTGGGCGGGGTTCTGATCATCACGGTCGTCCTTGGCACGCTGATCGCGCTTCTGATCGACCAGCCGGTGAAGGGGCAGGGGGTGCTGCGCATCCTGGTGATTGCGCCCTTCTTCGTTATGCCGCCCGTGGCAGCCTCGATCTGGGAAAACCTGTTCATGCATCCTCAGAACGGGTTGTTTGCGGCCATCGCCCGCGGGTTCGGCGCCCAGCCGATCCTGTTTCTGGAGCAGTATCCCATGCCATCGGTCATCGGGATCGTCGCCTGGGAATGGCTGCCGTTTGCCACGCTGATCCTTCTGACTGCGCTGCAATCGCTGTCCTCCGAGCAACTGGAAGCCGCCGAGATGGACGGTGCGGGCAGCTTCAGCCGGTTCCGCCACATCATCCTGCCGCACCTGACCCGTGCCATCACCGCCGTGATCCTGATCCAGACGATTTTTCTTCTGGGCATCTTCGGTGAAATCTACACGACCACCCAGGGCGGGCCCGGATCGGCCTCGACCACGCTGCCGTACATGATCTTCAAGCAGGCGATCGTGGCCAAGGACATCGGCCGGGCCGCCGCCGGAGGGATCATCGCTGTCATCCTTGCCAATATCGTTGCGGTCTTCCTGATGCGCGGCCTTGGCAAGAACCTCGACGCCTGAGCAGAGGAAGCATCATGGCCCGCGCCCAATCCCCCCGTCGCCGCCTGCTGATGACGCTCGCCGCCTGGTCGGTTGCGTTGCTGATCTTCTTCCCGGTCCTGTGGATGGTCATCACCAGCTTCAAGACCGAGGCTTCGGCCGTCGCCTCGCCGCCCGAATTCCTGAGCGCCGACTGGACGCTCGAGAACTACGCCGAGGTCTGGGCCCGCTCGGATTATCCGCGGTTCTTCTGGAACTCGGTCGTCATCTCGATCGGCTCGACCCTGCTCGGCCTGGCCGTCGCGATCCCGGCGGCCTGGGCCATGGCCTTCGTGCCCGCCAAACGCACCAAGGATCTGCTGATGTGGATGCTGTCGACCAAGATGATGCCGGCGGTCGCGGTCATGATCCCGCTGTACCTCGTGTTTCAGCGCACCGGGCTGTTTGACACCAAGATCGGCCTTGTGCTGGCGCTGATGCTGATGAACCTGCCGATCATCGTCTGGATGCTGTACACCTATTTCCGCGAGATCCCGGGCGAGATCCTCGAGGCTGCGCGCATGGACGGGGCGGGCCTTTGGAACGAGATCCTCCACGTGCTGACGCCGATGGCGATCCCGGGCATTGCCTCGACCATGCTGCTGAACGTGATCCTGGCCTGGAATGAGGCCTTCTGGACGATCACGCTGACCACCACCAAGGCCGCGCCGCTCTCGGCCTTCATCGCAAGCTTTTCGGCGCCGCAGGGGCTGTTCTACGCCAAGCTATCGGCGGCCAGCGCCATGGCCATCGCGCCGATCCTGATCCTAGGCTGGTTCAGCCAGAAGCAACTCGTCCGCGGCCTGACCTTTGGCGCCGTCAAGTAAGGGGAACGACATGGGCAAGATCAATCTGCGCAATGTGGCCAAGCGCTTTGGCGAGGTGGCCGTCATCCCCGACATCAACCTCGACATCGAGGATGGCGAGTTCGTGGTCTTCGTTGGCCCGTCGGGCTGCGGCAAGTCCACGCTTCTGCGGCTGATTGCGGGGCTCGAGGATGTCTCCGACGGTGTCATCCAGATCGATGGGGTGAATGCGACCGATCTGCCCCCGGCAAAGCGCGGGCTGGCCATGGTGTTCCAGAGCTATGCGCTGTACCCGCACATGTCGGTGCGCAAGAACATCTCCTTTCCGCTCAAGATGGCCGGGCTGGATCAGGCCGAGATCGACCGCAAGGTCGAAGGCGCGGCCAAGGTGCTGAACCTGACGAACTATCTTGACCGCCGCCCGGGACAGCTTTCGGGAGGCCAGCGCCAGCGCGTCGCCATTGGGCGCGCCATCGTGCGTGAACCCAAGGCTTTCCTGTTCGATGAGCCCTTGTCAAACTTGGATGCCGCGCTGCGGGTCAACATGCGCATCGAGATCAGCGAGCTGCACCAGTCGCTGAAGACGACGATGATCTACGTGACCCATGACCAGGTCGAGGCCATGACGATGGCCGACAAGATCGTGGTCCTGAATGCAGGCCGCATCGAGCAGGTTGGCAGCCCGCTGGAGCTGTACCGCTCGCCGGCCAATACCTTCGTCGCGGGTTTCATCGGAAGCCCGAAGATGAACCTGATCGACGGGGCAGAGGCGCAGAAGCACGGCGCAGCCACCATTGGCGTCCGGCCCGAACATATCGACCTGTCGACGACAGGAGGGCTGTGGCAAGGCACGGTCGGCCTGTCCGAGCATCTGGGATCGGACACGTTCCTGCGGGTCACGGTCGAAGGCGTCGGCATGTTGACAGTCCGCGCCAGCGGAGAGGTCGATGTGCACCATGGCGATACGGTCTGGCTTACACCTCATGCGGGAAAGCTTCACCGCTTCGGTGCAGACGGAAAGGCCATCGGATGAGACTACAGGGAAAGAAGGCGCTGATCACCGGCGCCGCGCGCGGCATCGGGCTGGAATTCGCCCGCAGCTATCTGCGCGAGGGGGCAGAGGTTGCCGTGGCGGATATCAACCTGCCTGCCGCCGAGGCCGCTGCAAGCGAGCTTGGCCCGGGTGCGATCGCCATTCACATCGACGTGTCCGACCAGGCAAGCATCGAGCGCGCTGTGGCCGAGGCGGTTGAGCGCATGGGGCAGATCGACATTCTGGTGAACAACGCGGCCCTGTTTGATCTGGCTCCGATCGTCGAGATCACGCGGGCGAGCTATGACCGGCTGTTTTCCATCAACGTGGCGGGCACGCTGTTCACCTTGCAGGCTGTTGCGCGGCACATGATCGCGCGGGGGGGCGGGGGCAAGATCATCAACATGGCCAGCCAGGCCGGCCGGCGTGGCGAGGCGCTTGTTGCTGTCTATTGTGCGACCAAGGCTGCCGTCATCAGCCTGACGCAAAGTGCTGGGCTGAACCTGATTGCCCATGGCATCAACGTGAATGCGATCGCGCCCGGCGTGGTCGACGGCGAGCATTGGGATGGCGTTGATGCCCTGTTTGCCCGCTACGAAGGACTTCCCCGCGGGGAAAAGAAGCGGCGCGTGGGCCTGGAAGTGCCGTTCGGCCGGATGGGAACCGCCGCCGACCTGACGGGAATGGCGGTCTTCCTCGCCTCGTCCGAGGCAGACTACATCGTAGCGCAGACCTACAACGTCGATGGCGGCAACTGGATGAGCTGAACGGCGGGTTGCGGCAAGTCGATTGCCGTGCCCCCCGAAACCAAGTCGAACACCGACACCACCTGCAAGACCATAAGGCCCAGCAAAATGACCGGAACCGTCACCCAACCCGCTTATGACCGGACGCGTCTAGCACCGGGAATTGTGCATATCGGCCTTGGCAACTTTCACAGGGCGCATCAAGCGGTCTATCTCGATGATCTGTTCGCGATGGGCGAGGGGCAGGATTGGGCGATCCTGGGTGCCGGGGTGCGCGAGGGCGACGCGCGGATGCGCGAGCAGCTGATGGCGCAGGACTGGCTTTCGACCGTGATCGAGCTGGACCCCTCGGGCCCACGCGCACGCCGTATCGGGTCGATGGTCGGCTTTGTCGAAGTGCGGCCTGACAATTCGGCGCTGATCGCGGCGATGAGCGACCCGGCCATTCGCATCGTTTCGCTGACGGTGACGGAAGGCGGCTATTTCGTTGATCCCGCAACGGGCCGTTTCGACCCGACGGCACCCGAGATGGTCGCCGATGCCCGCCAGCCCGACAGCCCCGCGACGGCCTTTGGGGCGATCCTGGCGGCGCTGCGGGCGCGCCGGGCGGAGGGGGTGATGCCCTTTACCGTCATGTCCTGCGACAACCTTCCCGGAAACGGCCACGTGACGCGAGATGCAGTGGCGGGCCTTGCTGCCCTGTTCGATGCCGAACTTGCCGACTGGGTGCAGCGCAACGTGGCTTTCCCGAACGGTATGGTTGACCGGATCACGCCGGCCACCGGCCCACGCGAACGGGCGCTGGCCGCCAGTTTCGGCCTGGATGACCCGGTGCCCGTGACCTGCGAGCCCTTCCGCCAATGGGTGCTTGAGGACAACTTCCCGACGGGCCGACCGGCTCTTGAAAAGGTGGGTGTGACCTTTACCCAGCATGTTCACGCCTTCGAGACGATGAAGATCCGCATCCTGAATGGCGGCCATGCGATCATCGCCTATCCGGGAGGGCTGCTGGATATCGAACTGGTGCACGAGGCGATGGCCCATCCCCTCATCGCCGCCTTCCTGGAAAAGGTCGAGCGAGAGGAGATCCTGCCCATCGTTCCGCCGGTGCCCGACACCGACCTGGGCTCCTATCTGGATCTGATCCGCAACCGCTTTGCCAACCCCGAGATTGCTGACACCGTGCGGCGCCTGTGCCTCGACGGATCGAACCGCCAGCCCAAGTTCATCATCCCCTCGCTGCGTGACAACCGCGAGGCGGGGCGACTGCCGGAAGGTCTGATCCTCGCCTCGGCGCTCTGGTGCCGCTATTGCGCGGGGACGAGCGACAGCGGACGCGAAATCGCCCCGAATGACCCGAATTGGGACAGGCTGCATCCCGTGGCCCTGGCCGCCCGCAGCGAGCCAGCCCGCTGGCTTGCGATGGAGGAGATTTACGGCCAGACAGGCAGGGACCCGGTTGTCATTGAGGCGTTCGGCCGCTGGTTGGACGCCTTGTGGACGGACGGCACCGCCAAGGTGCTGGAGCGCTACCTCAAGACCTGATCGAGGCCCAAGGATCGATCCGGCCAGTGCCCGCTTGGCGGGCGCTGATTCGTTTTTTTGTGCATCTGCCCCTGCGATGAGCAGAAATCCGTCCAACGCTACGCAAGTTGTCGCCCATTTTTCGGGCGGGCCAGTCGCGCGCCTTTCTTGCTCCGCCGCCAAATGTTACAGCGGCACATGCTGCGCTTGCAAAACAACCTTGATCCTGTGTGCTTTTCTCACGGCGTCGTGAATAAGTTTCGCATCGTTGTTAGCTGTGCTGGACAAGCATGACGGCCATGCCTAATTCGCAACGGCCCGATGCTGGAAGGCATGTCAGGGAAATGTCATCTACACGCCCGAACCCGCTGAAAACAAGAGACGCCATGTCCGCCTTCACCTCGTGTGAAACCATCCTGACGCGACGCAGCCTCCTGGCTGGTCTGCCGCTTGGCGCTGCCCTGCTGGCCGGGGTTTCCCTGCCGTCGCTCGCGGTGGCGCAGGACGCCACCAACGCTGCCGCACCGCAGCAATTCTCTTTCGATATCCTGACCGAAGAGATGCGCGCCCTGGCGGCCAAACCCTATGCTGCGCCAGAGCGTGTTGCCAGTTTTCTGGACGATCTGACCTATGACGACTACCGCCTGATCAGCTTCCGCCCGGAAAACGCCCGCTGGCAGGACGAAGGCAGCTTCTTCCGCCTGCATGCCTTCCCGATGGGCTGGCTGTTCAAGGACCCGGTGCAGTTGTTCGAAGTGTCCGGCGACGTGGCCGTGCCCATGCCGGTCTCGACCGATGACTTCCAGTATCTGAACGATCTTGGGAGCCGCATTCCGGCCCATGCCGAGATGCCGGGCGTTGCAGGCTTCCGCCTGCACTATCCCTTGAACCGGCCTGACGTTTACGACGAACTCGTGGCCTTCCTGGGGGCGAGCTATTTCCGCGCGCTGGGGCGTGACAATGCCTATGGCCTGTCGGCCCGTGGCCTTGCCGTCAACACCGGGCTGTCGACCCCGGAAGAGTTCCCGCGCTTCAGCCGCTTCTATGTCGAGCGGCCCACGGGGTTCCGGCAGTCGATCACCGTCTATGCGGCGCTGGAAAGCGAAAGCGTGACGGGAGCCTACCGCTTTGTCATCACGCCGGGCGGTGAGACCGAGATGGACGTGACCGCGCGGCTGTTCTTCCGCCAGGATATCGAACAGTTGGGTGTGGCCCCGCTGACCTCGATGTTCCTCTTCTCGGAAACGAACCGGGCCGCCTTCGACGACTTCCGCCCGAATGTGCATGACAGTGACGGTCTGCGGATCGTGCGGGCGGATGGCGATATTGTCTGGCGCCCGCTGAACAACCCGGTGCGTCTGGCCAGTTCGTATTTCTACGAAACCAATCCTCGCAGCTTTGGCCTGTTCCAGCGGGACCGCGAGTTCGAAAGCTTCCAGGACATCGGCGCCAAATACGAAAAGCGCCCCTCGCTCAAGGTCGAGCCGATCGGCGATTGGGGCAAAGGGTTTGTGCGCCTGTTCGAGATCCCGACGGATCTCGAGGCGAACGACAACATCGTTGCCTTCTGGGTGCCCGAGGGCCAGGTCAGGGCCGGAGACACGCGGGAGTTTGCCTATCGGCTGCGCTGGGGCGACCTGCCGCATGACGATACCGAAGATCTTGCCTATGTCTTCGAAACACGGGCAGGCACCGGTGGCGTTGCTGGCGTGGAATCCGTCGACGGCACGCGCAAGTTCGTCATCGACTTCAAGGGTGGCCTGCTGGGCAACCTGCCGGGCAACGAAACGCCCGAGGCCGTAGTGACGATTACCGGCGGTGAGATCATACATCAGGATCTCCAGCAGATCTGGGGAACCGATATCTGGCGGCTGGTCATCGACGTGTCGGCGCAGGCCGGCGCGACCGTGGAACTGGCGGCGCATGTGGCGGGTTATGACCGCAAGCTGAGCGAGCTTTGGCTATATCAATGGGTGGTGGCGTGAAACATTCGTCGGAGTTCCTTCGCGATACCAGCGTCTCGCAGATGGTCGAGCGGGTCGGTGCCCTGCCTGACGCACCCTTGGCCATGCCGACCCAGCGCCTTGAGGCAGAACCCGGCGCGCGGCTCTTCGGCTCGCTTGCCCGCCTGATCGGTCTGGATCGGTTCCGCGCGGATACCGCACGGCGCGGCGGGAACTGATCCATGCCTGGCCCTGGCCTCGCCCGGGCTGCGGCCGCGGGGCCTTCGACCTTGCGCGCCCGCCTGCTTGTGCTGGCCGTAAGTCTGGCGGCGGCCGCGACGGGCTTCATGCTGTTTCTGCAGTTCGGGTCCAGCGATGGGCTGGATGGCTGGGATATCCTGCGCAGCCTGCTGATCCTGCTGTCGACCTTCTGGCTGGCCTGGGGTGCGGCACAGGGTCTGATCGGCCTGACGACCCGCGCCGAAGCCCCCGCTCTCGCTGACCGTCCGATCACCGGAAAGACGGCAATCCTGGTGCCGGTCTACAACGAGGATCCGGTCACGACTTTCGCCCGTGTCGCCGCAATGGATGCCTCGATTGCGGCAACCGGAACCCAGGCCAGCTTTCACTTCGCGATCCTTTCAGACACCCGCAACGAGGCCGTTGCGGCACGTGAAGAAGAATGGTTCCTGCGCCTGATCGCCGATCGGCAGGCCGAGGGGCGCATCTTCTATCGCCGGCGCAAGGTCAATACCGGCAAGAAGGCCGGCAATATCGAGGATTTCATCACCCGCTCGGGCGCGGCCTACGACTTTGCGCTGATCCTTGACGCCGACAGCCTGATGGAAGGGGCAACCATCGTCGAGATGGTCCGGCGGATGGAGGCGGCCCCCGACCTCGGCTTGCTGCAAAGCCTGCCCAAGGTCATCAACGCCTCCTCACGCTTCGGGCGGGCGATGCAGTTCTCGGCCAGTTTCTTCTCGCCCGTCTTTGCGCGCGGGCTGGCGATGATGCAGGGGCGGACCGGACCCTTCTGGGGCCATAACGCCATGGTGCGGGTGCGGGCCTTTGCCGAAAGCTGCGGACTGCCTGCGCTACGCGGCACGCCCCCCTTTGGCGGGCATATCCTGAGCCACGACTACGTCGAGGCCGCCCTTCTGGCGCGGGCAGGGTGGACGGTGCGACTGGATGACGATCTGGAAGGCTCGTTCGAGGAAGGGCCGGAGAACATCGTCGATCACGCCAAGCGCGACCGGCGCTGGTGCCAGGGAAACCTGCAGCACGCGCGCCTTGTCGGGGCCCCGGGCCTCAAGTTCTGGAGCCGCTGGGTCTTCGTGCAAGGGATCCTTGCCTATATCGCGCCGCTTTTCTGGCTGGCCTTCATCATCGCCAGCGTCTTTGCCCAGATCTACGCCCCGGCGCCTGACTATTTTCCCGATGACAACTGGCCCTTCCCGGTCTTTCCTGCCGACGAGACCACAAAGGCCATCGGTCTTGCAGTGGGGATTTTCGGGCTGCTCTTGTTGCCGAAACTGCTGATCGCGATCGACGCCTGGGCCAGCGGTCGTGCCCAGGGGTTTGGCGGGGGCGGGCGGGCCACGCTGTCGACGCTGACGGAACTGCTGATATCCTCGATACTGGCTCCCATTCTGCTGGCCTATCAGAGCCGGTCCGTCTTTCAGGTGCTTTTCGGCATCGATGGCGGATGGCCAACAAACAACCGTGGAGATGGCACTCTGACGCTGGCCGAGGCCTGGGCTGCCAGCGGATGGATCTCGGTGATCGGTCTTGTCGGGCTTGTCTGCGTTTATTGGCTTGCGCCGGGCCTTGTCCTCTGGCTATTGCCGGTCGTCCTGCCGATGATCCTGGCGCCTGTCATGGTGTCTTGGTCGTCCAGGGACAGCCGTTCGGGCCTGATGACCGTGCCGTCGGAACTTGCGCCGTCGCCGGTGATCGGGCTTCATGTCGAAGTCCTGCGCGCCTGGCTGGGCGATGCGGCCCGGGCGGCCGAACCGGCCGTCGCGCCCGCCGGAGCCTAGTCGCCGCTTCATGTCCGAACCTGATCGCCCGAAGGCAGGCCGGTCGCGCCGCGACCCGCGTCTGGATGTGTTTCGCGGCCTGGCGCTGGTGATGATCTACGTCAACCATGTGCCCGGCACGGTCTATGAGAACTTCACCAGCCGCAACTTCGGCCTGTCGGATGCCGCCGAAGCCTTCGTGCTGATGTCGGGCGTGGCGGCAGGCCTCGCCTACAGCCCCGCCTTTCGGCAGTCGCCCTATTGGCCCGGGGTAGCCAAGGTCTGGGGCCGGGCCTGGACGCTCTATCTCGTGCATATGCTCACCACGCTCTGGGCGCTGGCCATCGCGGCGGCCGCGGCGCTTTGGTTCGGCGCGATGAGCCGGCTCTATGTGAACGAGATGCAGATGCTGTTCGAACAGCCGCTGGCCTTCCTGATCGGCCTGCCGCTGCTGACGCATCAGCTTGGCTACATCAACATCCTGCCGATGTATGCGGTGCTGCTGATGGCGGCGCCGGCCATGCTGTGGCTGGCGCCCCGGCGGCCCTGGCTGTTGATGGCCTTGTCGGTTCTGTTCTGGGCGCTGACCGGGCTGAATGAATGGAACCTGCCGAACTATCCCAACCATGGCGGGTGGTTCTTCAACCCTCTGGCCTGGCAGGTGATCTTCGTCGTCGGCCTGATCACCGGCACGATGATGCGCGAGGGCAGGCGGTTCATTCCAATCCGGCGGGGTCTGCAGTGGCTGGCCGGGGTCATCCTGCTGTTGGGCCTGGCCTGGGCCTGGGTCACGCCGCTGAGGGACGCCTTCAATCACGCCATGTGGCTTGCCAGCGAGGCGGGCGCACCGCGTTTCCTGACCATGACGGACAAGACCTATGTCACCTGGCCGCGCCTGCTGCACATCCTCGCGCTGGGCTATCTGTTGTCCTCGCTTGGCTGGGTGCGAGGGGCGGCGGCAAGCAAGGCCGCGTCGCCCATTGCCATGCTGGGCCGCCACGCGCTGCCGGTCTTTGCCCTGGGAAGCCTGTTGTCCCTGGTCGGTCAGGCGATCAAGAGCATTGCCCCCGCGAGTTTCGCTCTCGATACGGCGATCATCTTTGGCGGTCTCTTCCTGCAATACGCGCTGGCCTGGGCGCGAGACCGCTACGGCCTGAAGGGCCGTGAATAGCGCCTAGAATCGCTCAACGGGCACTGCATCACGCGCATATGCCACTTTTGTGAACAAGTGGCGTGATTTTCGCCCGGCAATTGAGCGGTTCCCCATGCTGCGCTGCAATGGTGACTTTCGCCTGCGCAGAAAAATTCCACCCACGTGCCGATTTCGATCAATTGGCAAAGCGGCCCTGATCATGACTGGGCGCAAACAGGGATGTGCGGCGGAGAGCGGTCTTGGCGGTCCTTCCCCGCCGCACGGGGTGCAACAACATGCTGCGTGACGAGAGATAAGGTGTTTGTGGCCCGGCTGCCAGCCTGCCACCGTCCTTTCTTGAGCCGATCGCGGCACAGGTCACAGGGGACATCATCACGATGACCATGCTTTCAAGGACCATTGCCGGGGCCGTTCTGGCCACGTCGATGACGGCGGGTCTGGCCGCCGCACAGGACACCATCAAGGTCGGCGTCCTGCATTCGCTTTCAGGTACGATGGCCATTTCGGAAACCACGCTGAAGGACACTGTCCTGATGCTCATCGAGGAGCAGAACGCCAAGGGCGGGCTTCTGGGCAAGCAGCTCGAGGCTGTCGTCGTCGATCCGGCGTCGGACTGGCCGCTTTTTGCCGAAAAGGCGCGCGAACTGCTGACCGTGGACAAGGTCGCGGTGATCTTTGGCTGCTGGACGTCGGTTTCGCGCAAGTCGGTCCTGCCAGTGATCGAAGAGCTGAACGGGCTGCTGTTCTACCCCGTGCAGTATGAGGGAGAGGAAAGCTCGAAGAACGTCTTCTACACCGGGGCCGCGCCGAACCAGCAGGCCATACCGGCGGTTGACTACTTCCTCGAGGAACTGGGCGTCGAGAAGTTTGCGCTGCTCGGCACTGACTATGTCTATCCGCGCACGACGAACAACATCCTGGAAAGCTATCTGATCTCGAAGGGCATTCCGAAGGAAGACATTTTCGTCAACTACACGCCCTTCGGCCATTCCGACTGGTCCAAGATCGTGGCTGACGTGACGGCACTTGGCGCAGACGGCAAGAAGGTCGGCGTGATCTCGACGATCAACGGCGATGCCAATATCGGCTTCTACAAGGAACTCGCCGCAGCCGGCGTGTCCGCCGACGACATTCCGGTTGTCGCCTTCTCGGTCGGGGAAGAAGAGCTTTCGGGCCTCGACACCTCGAACCTCGTGGGGCACCTCGCGGCCTGGAACTACTTCCAGTCGGCCGATACCCCTGCCAATGCCGAGTTCATCAAGCAGTGGAAAGCCTTCGCCGGCGAGAACCGCGTGACGAACGACCCGATGGAGGCCACCGTGATTGGCTTCCGCATGTGGGTTGCCGCGGTCGAAAAGGCCGGCACCACCGATACCGACGCGGTCGCCGCGGCCATGATCGGACTGGAAGTGCCGAACCTGACCGGTGGCATGGCCAAGATGCTGCCGAACCACCACCTGACCAAGCCGGTGCTCATCGGCGAGATCCGGGCGGATGGCCAGTTTGACATCATCAGCCAGACCGAGCCGGTGCCCGGCGACGCCTGGACCGACTATCTGCCGGAGTCGGCCGTGCTCGAGTCCGACTGGGTCGAGCTGAAGTGCGGCATGTACAACACCGAGACCAAGACCTGCGTGCAGATCAAGTCCAATTACTGATCGCCCGCGGGGCGGGGGGATGACCCCCGCCCCAATCTGTCCGTTTCCTCCCCTTTCAAGGCTGACATGATGCGCCCGATCCTCGCGGCTCTCGCGGCCCTGTTCTTGCTGCTGACCGGCGCCTTTGCGCAGGAGGCTCCGCCTTCGGGGCCGCTCCAGCTGCTCCTGCAGGAGTATCGCGAGCCTCTTCTCCAGAGCTCTCGGCGGACCATCGGCCCCGCCATCGATGCGATCCGCGACAGTGGCATTCCCGGTGCCCAGGAACTGCTTCAGGCCTGGCAGGATCGCGGTCTTTGGTATGACGAGGCGGGAAGCCAGTTCGTCTATGCCACGCCAGAGGGCGACCAGCTTTACCTGACCGACATCGACACGGGCCTGCCGATGGGCACGGTCCCCAAGTCGGGCTATGAACAGCTCAAACCCAACTCGGGCATCCGGGCGCTGATCGCGGCGGCGCTGGTCAAGTTCCAGCTGTCGGATCCCGACATCGCCGTTCGTCAGACCGCGCTGACCGCGATTGCGCGGGATCCGTCCGATACGCATCTGGCCCCTCTGCGCGCCGCTATTGCCGACGAGACCGATCCGGCGATCCGCGCGCAGAAAGAGCGGCTCGAGCGGCTTCTGACCCTGCGCTTCGACAGCGACGAAGCGGCCCGCATCGCCGCCATCGAAAGCTTCAACGGCGACATAGGCGTTGATCTGCGCGCCGCGCTGAACCCAATTGTCGCCACCGTGCGGCAGGCCGGGCCGAGTGTGCCAGAGGGAGCCAATGTCGCCCGCATGCTGACGCCGGGTTCGGCCGATCTGCCCATGGCCGAGGCCCAGGCGCTGCTGGTCGGCATTGGCGCACTCCAGCCCGTTCTGACGACCGAGGAGCGGCGGGCAGCATTGATCGACAACATCGTCGATGGCTCCGTTGCCGGAACCCCCATCGCCCAGCTGAACAGCGAAGTCGCGCGGACCGCAGCCTATGAGGCGCTGGAAGCCGCCGGCACCGTGCCCCCTGCCGCGACCGATGCCGAGGTTCAGGCGGCGCTTGACGCCCATGTCTTCTACGAAACCTTCGCCGAGCCGTCGGTGGCGGTGACAACGGCGGCGAAAGAGACCCTGAGGTCGGTCGAGCTGCGCCTGGGCATCAACCAGTTCATTGACCTCGCGCTCGACGCGTTGTCGCTGGCCTCGATCTATTTCCTTGCGGCCATCGGGCTTGCGATCACCTTCGGGGTGATGCGGGTCATCAACATGGCGCATGGCGAGTTCATCATGATGGGCGCCTACACCGGCTATGTCGTGCAGCAGGTGATCACGAACTATACCGTCTCGATCCTCGTGGCCCTGCCGGTGGCTTTTGCGGTGACCTTCCTCGCCGGGGTGGTGATGGAGCGGCTGGTGATCCGCCGCCTGTACCACCGCCCGCTCGAGACGCTGCTGGCGACCTTCGGCATTTCGATCGCGCTGCAGCAGCTCGCCAAGAACATCTTCGGGACCCAGGCCCGCCCCCTGACATCTCCTTCCTGGCTCGACGGCGCGCTGACCTTCAACGACATCGTCTCGATCAGCTACATCCGCATCGCGATCTTCGTGCTGGCGCTGGTGTTCCTGGCCGTCTTCCTGATCATCATGAAGCGCACGAGGCTGGGGCTCGAGGTGCGGGCGGTCACGCAAAACCCCAAGATGGCCGCCAGCATGGGGATCAACCCTGACCGCATCAACATGCTGACCTTCGGCCTGGGGTCCGGCATTGCCGGGATCGCAGGCGTTGCCATCGGATTGTTCGCCAAGGTCACGTCCGAGCTTGGCTCCGACTACATCGTGCAAAGCTTCATGACCGTGGTCGTGGGGGGGGTCGGCAATATCTGGGGCACGCTTCTTGGTGCCACGCTGATCGGCTTCCTGCAGAAGGGGATCGAATGGTTCAACCCGTCCAACACGCTGGCGGCGCAGACCTACATGATCATCTTCATCATCATCTTCATCCAGTTCCGGCCCAGAGGCATCATCGCCCTCAAGGGCCGCGCCGCGGGGGATTGACCATGGCCAGCCCGGCAGATCTGCCGTTTCTCAAACGCCACCCGTCCGTCCTGATCTTCATCGGGGTACTGGCGCTGTTCACGCTGGTCGTCACGCTGATGTCCGAGGCCTATGGGCCCGGGCTGATCTCGACCTCCTTCGTCAAGACCCTGGGCAAGACGCTGTGCCTGTGTCTCGTGGCGCTGGCGATGGATCTGGTCTGGGGCTACACCGGTATCCTGAGCCTGGGGCACTTCGCCTTCTTTGGCCTCGGCGGCTACATGATCGGCATGTGGCTGATGTATGCCCGCACGGAAAGCATCGTGGTGGCGAGCCTTGCCAATGCGGAATTGCCGGCCACACCGGAAGAGATCCGCAACGCCATCGCCGTGCAGATTTTCGGAGTTGTGGGCGGCAGCGAGTTTCCCGCGATCTGGCATTTTGCCTCGAGCTTCTGGGCGCAGCTTGCGCTGGTGGTGCTGGTGCCGGGCCTTCTTGCCCTGGTCTTCGGCTGGCTTGCCTTCCGCAGCCGGGTTACGGGCGTCTATCTGTCGATCCTCACCCAGGCGATGACGCTGGCGCTTGCGCTGTACCTGTTCCAGAACGACAGCGGTCTGCGCGGCAATAACGGCCTGTCGGGGCTGCAGAACCTGCCTGGCGCCGATGACATTCCGCAAAGCCTGACGTCGATCTGGTTCTTCTGGGCCTCGGCCGCCGCGCTGGGTTTGGCCTATCTTCTCTGCTTCTGGATCGTGTCGGGCAAGTTCGGTTCCGTCTTGCGCGGCATCCGCGATGACGAGGCAAGGGTGCGCTTTCTGGGCTACCCGGTCGAAGGCTTCAAGCTGTTCGTGTTCACCCTGACGGCCGTTCTGGCGGGGCTGGCAGGCGCGCTCTACTATCCGCAAGCGGGCATCATCAACCCGGCCGAGATCGCGCCAATCGCCTCGGTCTATCTGGCCGTCTGGGTCGCGATCGGGGGGCGGGGCAGGCTGTACGGCGCGGTCATCGGCGCGGCCTTCGTCAGCCTAGTGTCCAGCTGGTTCACCAGCGGTCGCGTGCCGGCGGTGGACCTGGGCGTCTATACGATCAACTGGGTGGACTGGTGGCAGGTGATCCTGGGCCTGTCCTTCGTCGCCGTCACCATCCTGGCCCCCAAGGGCATCGGCGGCCTGTTCGACTGGTTCGAGGGGTTGCGCACGCCTGACCGCAAGGGCGCCCCCCTTGGCCCCGATGACGGCGCGCTGCAGGAAAAGGAGGCCGTGGAATGAGTTCGCTTCTGGAGGTTTCCGGCGTCTCGGTCACCTTTGACGGGTTCCGTGCGATCAACAACCTGTCCTTCACCATCGGCCCGCAGGAGATGCGCGCAATCATCGGGCCGAACGGCGCCGGCAAGACCACCTTCATGGATATCGTCACCGGCAAGACCCGGCCCGACACCGGTAAGGTGGTCTGGGGTGAGAAATCGATCTCGCTCCTGCGCCTGTCCGAAAGCCAGATCGCCCAGGCGGGCATCGGGCGCAAGTTCCAGCGCCCAACGGTGTTCGAGGATCAGCTGGTGCGCGAGAACCTGATGATGGCCGTTCGCCGGCCACGCAGCCCTCTGCCGGTCCTCTTCTTCAAGCCCTCGGCGGCGGATCATGCCCGGGTCGAGGAACTGGCGGTCGAGATCGGCCTGGCCGAGTATCTGAACCGCAAGTCGGGCGAGCTCAGCCACGGGCAGAAGCAATGGCTCGAGATCGGTATGCTGCTGGCGCAGGAACCAAAGCTGCTGCTGGTGGACGAACCCGCAGCGGGGATGACCCTGGCCGAGCGCGAACATACGACCACATTGCTGCGCGAGGCTGCAAGGACCCGGGCGGTGGTGGTCGTGGAACATGACATGGAGTTTGTCCGCCGCCTGGATTGCCGGGTGACGGTTCTGCACGAGGGGTCGGTGCTGGCCGAAGGCTCGCTCGATTTCGTGACGAAGAACCCGCAGGTCATCGAAGTCTATCTGGGGCGCTGAACCATGTTGAAAGTCGAGAACCTCACCCTGCATTACGGCGGCTCGCAGATCCTCAACGGGATAACGATGGAGGCCTTGCAGGGGCAGGTCACCTGCCTGGTCGGCACGAACGGCGTTGGAAAGACAAGCCTTCTGAAGGCGATCTCGGGCACGCATCCCCGCTCGGGCGGCACGCTGGAGCTTGACGGGGAACAGGTGGGTCGGGTGCCGCCGCAGGCCATGGCCCGGCGCGGGCTGGGATATGTGCCGCAGGGGCGGATGATCTTTCCGCTGCTGACCGTGCGCGAGAACCTCGAAACGGGCTTTGCCTGTCTGCCGAAATCCCAGCACGTCATTCCTGACGAGATCTTCGAGCTGTTTCCGGTGCTGAAGGAGATGCAGCACCGTCGCGGCGGGGACCTTTCGGGCGGGCAGCAGCAGCAACTGGCCATCGGCCGGGCAATGATCATGAAGCCGAAGTTGCTGCTGCTGGACGAGCCCACCGAGGGGATCCAGCCCAACATCATCCAGCAGATCGGCCGCGTGATCGACTACCTGCGCGGCAAGGGCGATATGGCCATCATCCTGGTCGAGCAGTACTTCGACTTTGCCTACAACCTGGCCGACCGGTTCTATGTGCTCAAGCGGGGGGCCGTGGCGATGGAAGGCACCAAGGCCGAGATTCCCGAGGCAGAACTGCGCAAGGCGGTCTCTGTCTAGGCTTCCCCGGGAAGGGCAGGGGCGGCCTGGCCGCCCCGCCGGCGGTCAGGCGTGGTCGCGGAAGTTGACCTGCTTCACATCGCTGTCGGGTGCCGATTTCGTGCGCCGCACGATCAGGCGGTTCAGCGCGTTAACATAGGCCTTCACGCTGGCCACGATGGTGTCGGTGTCGGCAGACTGGCCTGTGGCGATGCGCCCGTCTTCCTCGATGCGCACCGAAACAGTGGCCTGGGCATCGGTTCCCTCGGTCACGGCATGCACCTGGTAAAGTTGCAGCCGCGCGCGGTGGGGGTAGAGCATCTTGACCGCGTTGAAGGCCGCATCCACCGGGCCGTCGCCGGTCGCGTCGATCGCATGATCCACACCGTCGATCGCCAGCGTCAGCTCGGCCTCCTGCGGCCCGTCAGTGCCGCAGATCACCCGCAGGCGGCGGACCTGCAGCGTGTCATGGGATTCGTTGGTTTCGGAGTCCGCGACCAGCGCCAGCAGGTCGTCGTCATAGATTTCCTTCTTGCGGTCGGCCAGCGCCTTGAACCGCACGAACAAGTCATTGAGCTGGTTGTCGGCCAGATCGACGCCCAGTTCCTTCATCTTGGACCGCAGCGCCGCCCGCCCGGAATGCTTGCCCATGGCGATGTTCTTCGCCGTCAGCCCGATATCCTCGGGCCGCATGATCTCGAAGGTCTCGACGTTCTTCAGCACGCCATCCTGGTGGATGCCGCTTTCGTGCAGGAAGGCGTTCTTGCCGACGATCGCCTTGTTGAACTGCACTGGAAAGCCCGACACGGTCGAGACACGGCGCGACAGGTTCATGATCTTGGTGGTGTCGATCCGTGTGTGGAAGGGCAGGATGTCGTTGCGGACCTTCAGCGCCATCACGACTTCTTCCAGCGCGGTGTTGCCGGCGCGCTCGCCCAGGCCGTTGATGGTGCATTCGATCTGCCGCGCGCCGGCCTCGACCGCCGCCAGGGCGTTCGCCGTGGCCATGCCGAGGTCGTTGTGGCAATGGGTGGCAAAGATGATCTGATCGGCGCCGGGCACGCGTTCCAGCAGCATCGCGATGATCTTGGCGCTTTCACGCGGATAGGTGTAGCCGACAGTATCGGGGATGTTGATCGTGGTGGCCCCAGCCTTGATCGCAATCTCGACCACGCGGCAGAGGTAGTCCGCCTCGGTCCGGGTCGCGTCCATGGGTGACCATTGCACGTTGTCGCAAAGGTTGCGCGCATGGGTCACCGTGTCATGGATGCGCTCGGCCATCTGGTCCATGTCGAGGTTGGGAATGGCGCGATGCAGCGGCGAGGTGCCGATGAAGGTGTGGATGCGCGGGCTTTTTGCGTGGCGCACCGCCTCCCAGCAGCGGTCGATATCCTTGTAGTTGGCGCGCGCCAGGCCGCAGATCGTGGCATTCTTCGCCAGCTTCGCAATCTCGCTGACGGCGGCAAAATCTCCTTCCGAGGCGATGGGAAACCCTGCCTCGATGATGTCCACGCCCATCTCGTCAAGCAGCTGGGCAATCTCCAGCTTTTCCTCATGCGTCATGGTCGCGCCGGGCGACTGTTCGCCATCGCGCAGCGTGGTGTCAAAGATCAGGACGCGATCTTGCGTGCTCTTGTCGGTCATCTGGGTAAGTCCTTCTTTCCTAGCTTCAGTCCCCGGGCGCTGGTCACCTCCGAGCGGTCGCGCCCAAAGGCACGCTCAGAGGCAGCTAAGAAGGAGAAGCCCACGGGCAGCCGACACGCGAAGCGTGGTTCCGGCCGATGCGATCTGCAAATCCCGTGTCATGGCGCGGGACTATACGGAGGATTCGGCAAAAGAAAAGGCGCAAAATCCGCGCCTGATGGACAGGGCGGGCCCCGGCCCTAGATGAAGCGGGCGGGCAAAGGGGCAGGGCATGAAGGCATTGGTCATCGGCGCATCGGGCGGCATCGGGGCCGCCCTGGTGCAGGCGCTCGCCGGGCGTGGGGGCGCGGTGACGCCCCTGTCGCGGCGACACGACGGGCTCGACCTAACCGACGAGGCCTCGGTCGCGCGGCACCTTGGCGGCTTGGAACCGGGGTATGACCGGATTATCGTGGCAACGGGTGCCCTGCAGATCGGCGAGGCCGGCCCGGAAAAGTCGCTGCGCGCGCTCGATCCCGGGGCTTTTCTTGCACAGGTTACGCTGAATGCGCTGGGGCCTGCGCTGGTGTTGAAGCATGGGCTGCGCCTTCTGCCGCGGGATCGTGCTTCGGCTTTTGTCGCGCTGTCGGCCCGGGTCGGCTCGATTGGGGATAACCGGCTTGGCGGGTGGTATTCCTATCGCGCGGCCAAGGCAGCGCTGAATCAGTTGATCCATGGCGCGGCGATCGAGGCGGCGCGCAGCCATCCGATGGCCGTACTGGCATGCCTGCATCCGGGCACGGTCGACACCAACCTGACGCAGGCGCATCGTGGCACGCATCCTGCCGTGCCCCCGGCCGAGGCGGCGGCCAATCTGCTCGCGGTGATCGACCGGCTGACGCCTGCCCAGACTGGGGGTTTCTTGGACTGGAAAGGCGAGGAGATTCCCTGGTGAGCCGCCTTGTTCTGATCCTGGGTGACCAGTTGAGCGAGGGCCTGTCGGCCTTGCGTGCCGCCGACCGCGCGCACGACCGGGTTGTGATGGCCGAGGTGATGGAAGAGGCGCGCTATGTGCCCCACCACCCCCAGAAGATCGCGCTGTTCCTGGCCGCCATGCGCAAGTTCGCAGCGCACCTTCAGGGGCTGGGCTGGCAGGTTGCCTACACGCGCCTCGACGATCCCGAAAACACGGGCAGCATCGCCGGCGAGGTGTTGCGCCGGGCGGCCGAGACGGGCTGCGACCAGGTCCTGGCCACCCGTCCCGGCGAATGGCGGCTGATCGTGGCGCTTGAGGGCCTGCCGCTGCAGGTCAGCCTGCTGCCCGACGACCGGTTCCTTTGCTCCGATGCCGAATTCGCCGCATGGGCCAAGGGCCGCAAGATGCTTCGGATGGAGCATTTCTACCGCGACATGCGCCGCAAGACCGGCCTCTTGATGGAGGGCGACGCCCCGGCGGGCGGGCGTTGGAACTTCGATGCCGAAAACCGCAAACCCGCCGCGCCAGACCTGTTCCGCGCCGTGCCGCGCGTGACCCCGCCCGATGCCCTGACCGAAGAGGTGCTGGCCTTGGTCGAGACGCGTTTCGCGGCGCGTTTCGGCCGCCTGCGGCCCTTTGGCTGGGCAACCGACCGCGCCGGGGCGTTGGCCGTGCTGGACGATTTCCTGCGCCATCGCCTGCCGCGGTTCGGCGACGAACAGGACGCCATGCTGCGCGACGATCCCTATCTGTCACACGCGCTGATCTCGCCCTACCTGAACCTGGGCCTGCTTGATCCGCTTGAGGTTTGCCAGGCGGTTGAGGTGGAATGGCGCTCCGGCCGGGTGGCCCTGAACGCTGCCGAGGGCTTCATCCGCCAGATCATCGGCTGGCGCGAATATGTGCGGGGCATCTATTTCCTGGCCGGGCCGGACTATACCTCGCGCAACGCCCTCGGCCACCACCGGCGGCTGCCCGCGGCCTATTGGGGCGGGGCCACGCGCATGGCCTGCCTCGCGGCGGTCGTGGGCCAGACGCGCGACCTTGCCTATGCCCATCACATCCAGCGGCTGATGATCGCGGGCAATTTCGCCTTGCTGATCGGGGCCGACCCTGCCCAGGTGCATGAATGGTATCTGTCCGTCTATATCGACGCGGTTGAATGGGTCGAAGCGCCGAACACGCTGGGCATGAGCCAGTTCGCCGACGGGGGCCTGCTGGCCTCCAAGCCCTATGTGGCCTCGGCGGCCTATGTCTCGCGCATGTCGGACTATTGCCGGGGGTGCGCCTATCGCCCCGACCAGCGCACGGGCGAGGGGGCTTGCCCGCTGAACGCGCTTTACTGGCATTTCCTGCACCGCCACCGCGGAAAGCTGCAGTCTAACCCGCGACTTGCCCCGATGTACCGCACGCTCGACATGCGTACCGAAGCAGAGCGTGCGGCGATGCTGGCCGCAGCCGAGACGGTGCTGGCCCGGCTCGACGCGGGCGAGGTGGTCTGAGACGTCTTTGCAAGCCTGCAACAGCGGCCTTGCCATGTCTGGACAGCCGCTTGCCGAAGGACAAGGCGCGTGGTTGCCTGACCCTGTCCCGCCGAGGGAGTGTGCCATGGCCCCGAAGACCCCCTATTCAGACCTGCCGCCGACCGCTTTCTGGCGCAGTGCCGTGGCCGAACCGGGGCTATGGGGGCTGAACGGACTTTGGCAGTCGAAATGGCAATTGCCCTCGGATGCGCGTTTCGTGACCTTCGGGTCCTGTTTTGCCCAGCACATCAGCCGGGCGCTGTTGTCGCGCGGTCTGAACTGGCTGAACGCCGAGCCCGCTCCTGGCCGCACGCCAGATGCGCTGGCCCAGGCGTATGGTTACGGCGTGTTTTCCGCGCGCACCGGCAACATATACCGCGCCGCCCAGCTTCTTGCCCAGGTCGAGCTTGCGACCGGCGCGATTGCGCTCGACCATTGGGAAATCTGGGAAGGCGAGGGCGGGCGCAAGCTTGACTCGATGCGCCCCGCGATCGAGCCCGGCGGCTTTGCCGACGAGACGGATCTTCTTGCCAGCCGGCTTGCCATGGGGCGTGCCTTTCGCCGCTGCCTGACCGAAGCCGAGGTGCTGGTCTTTACCCTGGGCCTGACCGAGGGCTGGCAGAATGCCGCAACGGGCCAATGCTATCCGCTGTGCCCCGGCACCCAGGGCGGGCAGTTCGACCCCGACCGACACATCTTCGTCAATGACCGTTATCCGGAGGCACGCACGGCGATGGAGGCTGCTCTCTCGGCGATCTGGGCGCTGAACCCGGCCCTGCGGGTTCTGCTGACCGTTTCGCCCGTGCCGCTCACGGCCACCGCCTCGGGCCAGCATGTGCTGGCGGCGACCACCTGGTCGAAATCGGTGCTGCGGGCAGTGGCGGGCGATCTTGCGGCTGAGGATGGGCGGGTGGACTATTTTCCGTCCTACGAGATCATCACCGGCGCGCCCACCCGCAGCGCCTTTTACGAGCCGAACCTGCGCTCGGTCGCGCCCACGGGGGTGGCGACGGTCATGCAGCATTTCTTTGCCGGGCTCGACCTTGGCGGTGCTCCCATCGGCCATGGTCTGGGAGAGGCCGCGCGGACCGCAGCGTTGGAGGAGGGCATGGTGCAGGAAGATCTTGTCTGCGAAGAGATGACGCTGGAGCGGTTCAACAATGCCTGAGGTTCTGGTTCTTGGGGACAGCCATGCCCGGGCGCTGGACGAAGGGCTGAAACGCGCCGGTTGGCAGACCGCCGCCTTCAGCCTGTCGGGGGCACTGTGGCATGCGGGGCAGGTGGGGTACCGCCCACGCGGCGGCCTCTTTGGGCGGCGGAGTGTGGCACGCCATGTCACGGCCTTCCGGTCCGAGCATGGCGGATCGGATCTGATCGACGGTCAGGTGCCGGTGGTGGCGAGCATCGGCTTTCACCTTGGTCGGCTGGTGCCGCCCTTCGGATTTCATGACCATGTCACCACAGCGGACGAGATGGCGGCAGAACCGGGCGCCCTCTATGCCTCGCAGGGGTTCGTGACCGCTTATGCGCAAGCGCTGCGGGCGCCGTTGATCACAGCGCTGACACAGATTGCGCGCCGGGCGCCGCTGGTCAACGTGGCGCCGATGCTGCCGCGGGGCCGGCCCGGCTATCCAGCCTTCCGCAACGCGCTCGTCCGTCTCATGCGGGGAGCGGGCCTGACCGTCATCGACCCGGAGACCGAGCTGTTCGCGGGTGAGGTGCCGCTGTCGCTGCGCGAAGACGACGGGCTGCATGGAACGGCGGAATATGGCCTTGCCGTCGTCCGGCATCTTGAGGACAGGGGTCTGCTGCCCCGCGCCTGACGCAGCCCCCACTTGCCCGAGGGTCAGTTGCCTTCCGTAGTCGCCGGAGCGGCCTCGCCCGTTGTCGCAGCTTCGCCTGCGGTGGCTTCGGCGGGGCCGGTCAGGGCGCCTTCCGTCCATTCCCCTGCAGTTTCCTGGCCAGTGGCATAGCGCATCACGCCCTGGCCCTGCCGCTTTCCAGCGCGGAACGTGCCCTCATAGACATCGCCATTGGCATAGGTGGCAATCCCCTTGCCATCGATCTCTCCGGCCTTCCATTCACCGACATACCGGAAACCATCAGCCATGACGATCTCGCCCTGGCCCTCGCGCTGACCGGCGACAAACTGGCCCGTGTAGACGGTTCCGTCCGCATAGGTCGCCTTGCCCATGCCCTGGCGCTGACCATCCACCCAGTCGCCTTCATAGCGATAGCCGTCGGGATAGGTCATCGTACCCTTGCCGTTGATCCGGGCCTGACGGTACTCACCCTCATAGACCAGCCCATTCGCATAGGTTGCGCGGCCCAGGCCATCCGGCATCCCGGCCTTCCAGTCGCCCTCATAGGTTGCGCCGTCGGCATAGGTGATCTTGCCCTTGCCCTGCGGCTGATCGGCAACAAAGATACCCACATAGACCGACCCGTCGGGATAGGTGACCTGGCCTTGTCCCTCGCGCAGCCCCGCCTTCCAGTCGCCCTCGTAGACATAGCCGTCGGCACCGCGGAAGATGCCCTTCCCCTCTTGCTTGTCAGCCACGAAGAGCCCTTCGAACACATCGCCATTGGCGAAGGTGACCTTGCCGGTACCCTGCCGCTGACCGTTTTCCAGCATCCCCTCGAACACATCACCGTTGGCCTGGGTCAACTTGCCCTGACCGTTCATCTGCCCATCTGCCCATTGGCCGACATAGGTCAGCCCGTCGGGCATGGTCAGTGTGCCTTGACCCGAGCGTTGCCCCTTGAGCATGCCACCTTCGTAGACGGCCCCATCCGGATAGCTGATCTTGCCCTGGCCTTCCTTGATGCCGGCCACCCAGTCGCCCTCGTAGCGCAGGCCTCCCGGGCTTTCCATCACGCCCTTGCCGTCATGAACGGCATTCTTGAAGCCGCCGGTATAGACCACGCCATTGGCATAGCGCGCCACACCCTGGCCGGTCATCTGGCCATCCACCCAATCGCCTTCATAGCTGCCGCCATCGGCGAAGGTGATCTTGCCCTTGCCCTCGGGCTTGCCCTTGGCGAACTGGCCCTCATAAAGCGACCCGTTGGGGAACCGTGCGATCCCCTGGCCGCGGATCTCGCCCTCGAACCATTCGCCAGTATATTCGTAGCCGTTGGGCAGCCGGTAGGTGCCGGTTCCATGCTGACGGCCATCCTTGAAGGTGCCCTCGTAGACGCTGCCGTCATCGTACTGCTTGGCAATCACCTCGTCGCTTGCCTGGGCCTGTGCCGCCTGCGCGCCAAGCCCTGCTGTGGCCGCCGCAATCAGGCCTGCCGCCAGTAGTCCGAACCCCGTTTTGCCGCCTGCGCGCATCCTGTCTGCCCCCAATACCCCGCGGCCACGGTAAAACGGGCCCGCTGCCGGACCCGCCCCTGCCTTGCCTTTGGCAAAAGGGTAATCGCCCCCGCGCGGCGAGGCAAGCGGCCCTGCCCATCATCGGCTTTTCCTCGCCTTCAACTCTGCTAGAACGCAGGACAACGGGCGCTGGTCCCGGGAGGGAGTGACCTGATGGCCGAGAGCTTTCGTCTGACGCTGGTGCAAGCCAATCCCGTCCTGGGAGATATCGCCGGCAATGCCGCCAAGGCACGCGAGGCCTGGGCGGCGGGCAAGGCGGCCGGCGCCGATCTGGTTGCGCTGACCGAGATGTTCCTGACCGGCTATCAGACGCAGGACCTGGTGATGAAGCCCGCCTTCGTCGCCTCGGCCCGGGCCGCGCTGGAGCAATTGGCGCGCGATTGCGCCGAGGGGCCGGCACTGGCCATCGGCGCCCCCCACCGCGAGGCTGCGCAGCTCTACAACGCCTACTTCGTGTTGCAGGGTGGGCAGATCACGGCCACGGTGCTCAAACATCACCTGCCAAACGACGATGTCTTTGACGAAAAGCGTGTCTTCGTGCCGGCCGATGTGACGGGTCCGTATCGCATTGGCCCGCTGCGGATCGGCACGCCCATTTGCGAAGATGCCTGGCATCCCGACGTCTGCGAGACGCTGGCCGAGACGGGGGCCGAGATCCTGCTCGTTCCCAATGGATCGCCCTATCACCGGGGCAAGCCGGATGTGCGCATGAACCTGATGGTTGCCCGCGTGGTCGAGACGGGCCTGCCGCTGGTCTATCTCAACATGGTGGGCGGGCAGGACGATCAGGTGTTCGATGGCGCCTCTTTCGTGCTGAACCCGGGGGGGCGCCTGGCCTTGCAGATGCCCCAGTTCGACGAGGCCATCGCCCATGTGGATTTCGACCGGGGCGCAGACGGCTGGCGCGCGCGCGAAGGGGCAATGGCGCCCGTCCCCTCGAGCCACGAGGCCGATTACCGGGCCATGGTCATGGGACTGCGTGACTATCTGGCGAAGTCGGGCTTCCGCAAGGTGCTGCTTGGGCTGTCCGGCGGGATCGACAGTGCCATCGTGGCGGCGATTGCCGCCGATGCCGTAGGCCCGGCCAATCTGCGCTGTGTCATGCTGCCCTCGGACTACACCTCTGCCCATTCGCTGGAAGATGCGGCGGCCGTGGCCGGTGCCTTGGGGTGCCGGCTGGATACGGTGCCGATCGCGGGGCCGCAGGCGGCGGTGGGGCAGGCGCTGGCGCCGCTGTTCGAAGGGACCGCGCCGGGGGTGACCGAAGAGAACATCCAGTCGCGTCTGCGTGGGCTTCTGCTGATGGCGCTGTCGAACAAGTTCGGCGAGATGCTCCTGACCACCGGCAACAAGTCCGAGGTCGCCGTGGGCTACTGTACGATCTATGGCGACATGAACGGCGGCTACAACCCGATCAAGGATCTCTACAAGACCCGTGTCTTTTCGATGTGCCGCTGGCGCAATGCCAACCATCGCGACTGGATGCAGGGACCGGCGGGCGAGGTCATCCCGCCCCGAGTGATCGAAAAGCCGCCCAGCGCCGAGTTGCGCCCCGACCAGAAGGACGAGGACAGCCTGCCGCCCTATCCGGTGCTGGACGGCATCCTGGAAGGGCTGGTCGACCGTGAAGAGTCTGTCTCGGACCTGGTCGCCCGGGGGTATGACCGTGCGACAGTCAAGAAGGTCGAACAGCTGCTTTACATCAGCGAATACAAACGCTTCCAGTCTGCGCCCGGGGTGCGGCTGACCAAGCGCGCCTTCTGGCTTGACCGCCGTTACCCGATCGTGAACCGCTGGCGGGATGAGAGCTAGGCACAGACGTCAAGGATGTCGGGACGAAGCGCGGCGAGAGTTCGCCTCGAACCGGCTACCCGAGAGACCCCAGAAGACCCTCCTGTGAGCCGTCTCACGGTTTGCGCGCCGGTGCCGGACCGGCTTCGGCCAGGCCATGCTCCGGGTGATGTCCTCCAACATCTGGGGCGGAGGTGCGAACCAAGGCAAGGGGGCCGAGGCGCCGCGGTGGCCAAGTTGACGGTCTGACCGCTCAGACTCTTTCGGTGACGCACTCCCGGTAAATCGCATCGGCATCTTCCTGGCGGCACAGTTCGGTGCCCTCGCTCATCACTGCGGCGGCGGCTGCGGCCACGCCATGCGCCAGCGCTTCGCCGGGGCTGGCTCCGCGTGCCTCGGCCAGCACGAAGCCCGCGACAAAGCTGTCGCCCGCGCCGACTTTGCTCTTCACCGGCACGCTGGGCGGCCGCACCGACAGCCGCACCCCCGGGGCAACCAGCACAGAGCCGTCGGCCCCCCGCGCGACGATCACCCGCCTGGCCGAGCCGCGCGCAACCAATGCCGCGGCGAAATCGGCCGTTTGCGTGGCCGAGATCAGCGCATGGCCTGCCAGATCCTCGGCCTCTTCCTGATCCATGCGCAAAAGGTCGATGCTGGTCGCCGGCCCGGTCGCAATCCGCTTCAGCGATGCGCCTGACGTGTCGGCCACCAACCGAGTGCGGCTGTCATGCCTTGCATGCAGATCCTCGGCTAGCCGCGCGGGGAAATCCACCGGCAGGCCCGGCGGGGCACTGCCGCTCAGAACCACGGCGCCGGTCAGGGGCGAGGCCTCGGCCAGCGCGCGTTCGACCGCTGCGATCCGTTCGGCATCCCAGGGCGCGCCCGGCAGCATGAAGCGGTACTGCTTGCCGGTCGTCTCCTCGCTGACCGTCAGGCTCTGGCGCGTCTCTCCGGGGCCGGGAAAGGTGACAAGCGTGATCCCTTCGCCGTGCAGGAATTCCGCCACCTGCGCGCCGGTGCCACCGGCCAGCGCGACAAAGGCAAGACTGGCGCCCCCAAGACGCCGGATCGCTCGGCTGACGTTGATGCCGCCACCGCCGGGGTCAAGCCGGGGCGCGGCGCAGCGCAGCTTGTGGCCAGGGATAACCTGGCCCACATGCGTCGCCAGATCGAGAGCAGGGTTGAGCGTGACAGTCAGGATCGGAGTCATGGGCGCGCCTTCCGGTTCAGCGCACCCAAATTGACAGAGGCGCGCGCCAGGAGCAATCCGGCTGCGCGCCCCCTTCCGTTCGGTCCGTGCCCCGGTCTGGCGGGCTTACAGCATCATCTGATAGCTGACCGGCACATAGCGGAACCCATCGCCCTGCGCTTCGACGTAGCCCATCGCAGGGAAGGGCATGTGATAGCCGATGAACGGTATGCGATCGGCCGCCAGCATGCCGAACACCTCACGTCTGGAAGCAGCAGCCTGCGCCTTGTCGGCATCGAAGCGCACTTCCCAGTCGGGATAGGCCAGCGACCAGATGTAATGGTTCGCCGTATCCGCCGTGACGGCAAGCGACTTGCCGCCGCTCTCGACCAGATAGACCATATGGCCGGGCGTGTGACCGGCAGCCAGCTTGGCGGTCACGCCGCCAGTCACGCTGCCACCATCCTCAAGGAAGGTCATCTTCTCGGACAGAGGCTTCACATTCGCGTCGAAGCCTTCGTTGGCCTGCGCCGACCAATGGTTGTGCTCGGCCGCTCCGGTCACGTAGCGGGCATTGGCGAAGGTCGGCGCGCCATTGGTCATCAGGCCGCCGATATGGTCGCCGTGCATGTGGGTCAGCACCACAACATCCACCTGATCGGGCGTGTGGCCCGCAGCGGCCAGCGCGGCCACCATGCCCTCGGGCGCGACGCCCGTGTCGAACAGCACAAGCTCGGTGCCGGTATTCACAAGGGTCGGTGTGAAGAAGAACTGCGCTTTGTCGGTCGGCAGGAAGGCTGCCTCGGATACCGCGGCGAACTCTTCCGGCGCCACATTCAGGCCGAAGATCTCGGTCGGCTTCTCGACCGTGCGGGTTCCGGCAAGCAGGGCCGTTACCTCCATGTCTCCCAGCTTGAACCGGTTGAAGCTGGGGGTCGACCCGCCCATCATGGCCGCTTCGGCTCGGACCGGTGAAGGGCGAAGCGACGCGGCAAAGGGCAGGGCGGCCCCAGCCAGCAGGGCATGACGGCGCGAAAGCATGGCAGACTTCATCTGGAGACCTCCCTGTGGATTCATCACTCAGAAGCTAGCCCTGTCTGGGACCACAGCCCGTCACGGATGCGTTATCGTCTGTGCAACAGCGCACTGGGCGCTGTGCGCCTACTCCCACCAGCGGTCGATCTCGGCGATTTCCTCATCGGACCAGCCGAAGTGATGTGCCATCTCATGCACCACGACATGGGTGACGAGTTCGCCCAGGGTCACGTCGCCCCTTTCGCACCATTCATCAAGGATGGGGCGACGGAACAGCCAGATCACATCCGGACGCGCAGGCTGGTCCATCACGGATTTCTCGGTCACGGGTACGCCGTCATAAAGCCCCGTCAACTCGAAGGGATCGTTCAGGTCCATCTCGTCCAGAATGTCGTCCGGCGCAAAGTCGACGACCCGCAGCGCAACCTCGCGCGCGGCCGGGCGGAAAACCTCTGGCAGTGCGTCGATGGCCGCTCTGGCCAAGCGTTCAAGTTCGTCGAGGTCGGGGGCGCGCAACTCTTGCAGGGGATCGGTCATGCGCAGAGAATAGGGATGCGCGTTCGCCGCTTCAATGCGGCGCGGAAAGAGGGGGGCAAGGCGTGGGCACCACCCAGACCGGACCGGGCACCACCAGTGCGGAAACCGTCCTTGCCGCTATCGAGCCGGCTGAACGCCAGAAGGAGGCCCGGCAGCTTGATGCCCTGTTTCGCGAGGTCACGGGTTTTGAACCACGGATCTGGGCCGGCGGGATTCTGGGGTATGGCCGGTACGACTATCGCTACGCCTCGGGTCAGGCCGGCCAGTCGCTTGCAACGGGCTTTGCCCGCCGCAAGACCGAATTCGTGCTGTACATCCAGTCCAGCACCGACGCGCATCAGCCGTTGCTGTCAGTCATCGGGCCGCATCGGGCCGGAAAGGGATGCGTGTATCTCAAGCGGCTGGCGGGCACCGACATGGCCGCTCTTCGCCGTCTGATCAGGGTCAGTCTTGACGATCTGGCGGGCCGGTGGACCATCCATCCCACCTAGCCCATCATCGGCGGCTGGGCTCGTGAACTGGACAAACCGGCGGTCATATGGAAAAGCAACGGGGTTCAGGAGAAACCCATGACCACCGTCACCCGCTTTGCCCCCTCGCCCACCGGCTATATCCATGTCGGAAACCTGCGCACCGCGCTGATGAACTGGCTGATCGCCCGCAAGGCCGGCGGCACTTTCATCCTGCGCCTGGACGACACGGACCAGGAACGCTCCAAGCAGGAATACGCAGACGGGATCATGGAGGATCTCGAATGGCTGGGCCTGACCTGGGACAGGGTCGAGAAACAGTCGCTCCGCTTTGGCCGCTACCTCGAGGCGGCGGATCAACTGCGTGCCGCGGGCCGGTTCTACGAGTGCTTCGAGACACCGGTCGAGCTTGATCTCAAGCGCAAGAAGCTCCTGAACATGGGCAAGCCCCCGGTCTATGACCGCGCCGCTCTGGTCCTGAGCGAAACGCAAAAGGCGCAGTTCCGCGAAGAGGGGCGCCAGGGCTACTGGCGATTCCTGCTCAACCAGAACCGCATCGAATGGACCGATGGCATCCTTGGCCCGATCTCGATCGACGCTGCCTCTGTGTCGGACCCCGTGCTGATCCGTGCCGACGGGCAAATCCTCTATACCTTTGCCTCGTCTGTCGATGATATCGACATGGGCGTGACCTCGATCGTGCGCGGCGCCGACCATGTGACGAACACCGCGACCCAGATCCAGATCATGGAGGCCCTGGGCGGCACCCCTCCGGCCTTTGCGCACCATTCGCTGCTGACCGGCGCCAAGGGCGAGGAATTGTCCAAGCGCCTGGGCACGCTGTCCTTGCGCGACCTGCGCGCTGCGGGGGTCGAGCCGATGGCGCTTTTGTCGCTGATGGCGCGGCTTGGCTCGTCCAAGCCGGTGGAACTTGCCCAGTCGATGCAGGATCTGATCGATGGCTTCGACATCGGGTCGTTCGGCGCCTCGCCGACCAAATTCGACGCCGAAGACCTGTTCCCGCTGACCCGGGGTGTGTTGCAGTCCAAGCCGCTGGCCGAAATGGCGCAAACGATCCGCGCCCTGGGTGTGCCCGACGATCAGGCTGCGGCCTTCTGGGCCGTCGCGAAGGACAACATCACCACCCGGGCCGATCTGGCCGGATGGTGGTCGCTGATCCGCGATGGGGCCGAGCCGCTGATCGATGCCGAGGATGCCGACTTCGTGGCCCAGGCGCTGGCCCTGCTGCCGCCGCGCCCCTGGACGGCGGCGACCTGGGGCGACTGGACGACGGCGGTCAAGGACGCCACGGGCCGCAAGGGCAAGGGTCTGTTCCGCCCCCTGCGCCGCGCCCTTACCGGGCGCGATGCCGGACCCGAGATGGCCGATCTGATGCCGCTGCTGCAGAAGGTGCGCGGCGTCTGACCGGCCCCGGGCCGGACGGGCAGACATCCGCTCCGGACCTTGGCTTTCAAGATGGCTTACCCGAGCCAAGGGCCCGCCTGGCCCGGCAAGATTGGAGGGCATCGTGGCGGCACCCGGGGCTCAGGCCCGGTTTCTGGAAGGAAGCCTCTTCCGCCATGTGACCGTCATGTCGCTGACCTCTTCGGTCGGGCTGATGGCGGTGTTCGCGGTCGACTTCGTGAACATGATCTTCATTTCCATGCTTGGCCGAGCCGAGCTTGCGGCTGCCATCGGCTATGCCGGGGCGATCCTGTTCTTCACCACCTCGTTCGGCATCGGCATGGGGATCGGCGTTGGGGCCCTGACAGCCCGGGCGCTGGGCGCACGAGACCCGGCCGAGGCCCGCAGCCGCGCCACGAACGGGCTGATCATTGGCATCGTTTTCGGGGCGGTGTTCGCAGCCATCGTCTGGTCCTTCCTGCCGCAACTGGCAACGCTGCTGGGGGCGACGGGTGTAACGCATGATCTGACCGTCCATTACCTCGCCATTGTCACCCCGTCGCAACCGCTGCTCATGGTGGGGATGATCGGCGCGGCGATCCTGCGCAGCCATGGCGATGCGCAGCGCGCGATGTGGGCCACGGTGGCGGGCGCCATCGCCAATGCCGTTCTCGACCCGATCCTGATCTTTGGCTTCGGTCTGGACCTGACCGGCGCCGCGATCGCAAGCGTGGTTTCCCGTGTGGTGATAGCGGCCGTCGCGCTGATCCCGATCCAGCGCCACCACGGCGGGTTCGACCCGCCAAACCTGCGGGCCGCGCTCGCTGACTTGCGCCCCGTTCTGGGCATCGCCTTTCCAGCCATCCTGACCCAGATTGCGACGCCCGTGGGCGCGGCCTTCGTCACGCGCATCATGGCGGGCTTCGGCGAGGCGGCGGTGGCGGGCATGGCGATCACCGGACGGATGACGCCGGTGGCCTTCGGCATCATCTTCGCGCTTTCAGGCGCCATCGGCCCGATCATCGGGCAGAACTATGGGGCCGGCCGGATTGACAGGGTGCGCCGGGCCTTCCTCGACGGGCTTCTCTTCACGCTGATCGTCACCATTGCCGTTTCGGCGCTGCTCTTCGCGCTGCGGGGTCCGATCGCCGACCTCTTTTCTGCGACCGGCGAGACGCGAGAGCTTGTCTATCTTTTCTGCGGGCCGCTCTCGCTCGCCTTCTTCTTCAACGGCATCATCTTCGTGTCGAACGCGGCCTGCAACAACCTGGGCCGGCCGCTGCTGTCGACCTTGCTGAACTGGGGGCGGCACACTCTGGGCACGATTCCCTTCGCGCTGGTCTTTGCCGATTGGTATGGCGCGCCGGGTGTGCTGATCGGGCAGGCCGCTGGCGGCGTGATCTTCGGCCTGGTCAGCGTCTGGCTGGCCTTCTACGTCATCCGGCACCCCGCTCCGCGGCCCGTCTTTCCGCCTCGACCGCCGGTGACGACGGGCGCAGCCCCCGACCCGGATCTGTAGCGCGCCGGTCCCCGGCGCGCGTGGTCGGTTTTCCGCAACAAGGCGTCGTCCGCGCTTTCCCTCTTGCCAGCCCCGTTACGCGCGGGCTACCCAACATCTGTCAGGTTCGGGAGAATCCGCGACGGGCCCTTGGCCCCGACCGGTGCCGAAGGAGCAACCGCCCCGGTAAACTCTCAGGCGCAAGGGACCGTCCTGGCGACGACACTCTGGAGAGTCTCCGGCCATGGGTCCGGGGCGCCGAAGGGATAACGATCTCAGGCGCAAGGGACAGAGGGGGCATCGTGGGGCAGGGATCGGTCTGCCTGAAACGATGCCGGACGGCGACCGGCACGGAACAAGGGGGTGGTGCTTGGCCGACCTTGAGACGACCGAACTGAAGCGCCTGGCGCTGAACGACCTGCACGAACGGCTTGGCGCCCGGATGTTGCCCTTCGCAGGCTATCTCATGCCCGTGCAGTACCCGATGGGGGTGCTGAAGGAACATCTGCACACCCGGACGCAGGCGGGCCTTTTCGATGTCAGCCATATGGGGCAGGTCCTGCTGCGGCCCCGGGCCGGACTGGAGGCCCTGGCACTGGCTTTCGAGGAATTGATGCCGGTTGACGTGTTGGGGCTGGCCCCGGGCCGGCAGCGCTATGGCCTTCTGACCAATGACGCGGGCGGGATTCTCGACGACCTGATGTTCGCCAACCGCGGCGATCACCTCTTCGTCGTCGTCAACGCCGCCTGCAAGCAGGACGACATCGCGCATATGACCCGGCACCTGTCGGCAGCGGCCGATGTGACCGAGGTGACCGACCGCGGGCTGCTTGCCCTGCAAGGTCCGCTGGCCGAGGCGGCGCTCGAGGCGCTGGTGCCCGGCGCTGCGGCGTTGCGGTTCATGGATGTGGCGACGCTGCCCTGGCAGGGGGTGGACCTGTGGATTTCCCGCTCGGGCTACACGGGCGAAGACGGCTACGAGATCTCGGTGCCGCAAGACGCCCTTGCGGACTTTGCCGAGGCGCTGCTTGCCCGCCCTGGTGTCGCGCCGATCGGACTTGGCGCGCGCGACAGCTTGCGGCTGGAGGCGGGGCTTTGCCTCTATGGCCATGACATCGATACGACCACCACACCCATCGAGGCAGGGCTTGCCTGGGCAATCCAGAAGGCGCGGCGCGTGGGCGGGGCAAGGGCGGGCGGCTTTTCGGGGGCTGGGCGCATCCTGGACGAGCTGGCCAACGGTCCCGCCCGGCGGCGCGTGGGCCTGCGCCCCGAAGGACGTGCCCCCATGCGCGAAGGCACGCCCCTGTTCGATGGCGACCGACCCGCGGGCAGCATCACATCGGGCGGTTTCGGCCCCTCGGTCGAGGCGCCCATCGCCATGGGCTATGTGCCCGCCGCCCTTGCCGACCCGGGCAGTGCCCTGATGGCCGAACTGCGCGGCAAGCGGCTGCCGGTCACGGTGGCCGAGCTTCCTTTCCGACCCTCCACCTACAAACGCTGAGGACCTGCGATGAAGTACACCAAGGATCACGAATGGCTGCGCGTCGAGGGCGACCTTGTCGTCGTCGGCATCACGGAACATGCAGCCACGCAGCTGGGCGACGTGGTGTTCGTGGAACTGCCCGAAGTCGAGACCATGGTGGCCGAGGGAGACGAGGTGGTGGTGATTGAAAGCGTCAAGGCCGCCTCTGACATCCTCGCCCCGGTGGACGGCGAGATCGTCGCGGTCAATGACAAGCTGCCCGACACGCCGGGCCTGGTGAACGAGGATCCGCTGGGGGCGGGCTGGTTCTTCAAGATGAAGCTCGACGACCTTGCGGTGCTCGACGACTTCATGGACGAGGACGAATACAACGACCTGATCGGCTGACCCAAGCGATGGACCGCCGGACTGACCAGGCCTCGCGCCATATCCATGCCACGGCAGACCGGCTGTGGCAGGCCTGGTTCGATCCGGTCCAGCTTGTCCAATGGTTGCCGCCGGGCGGGATGACGGGTGAGGTTCTGTCCTTCGATCCCCGACCGGGCGGGGCCTTTGCGCCTCTGCTGTCCTACCCGGAAGCCGACACCGCCCACGGCAAGAGCGGCGCGGGTCAGGACAGGATGGCCGGGCATTTCGTATATATCGACCCTCCGCGGTTCTTTTCGCGCGAGGCGACGTTCCAGTCGGAAGATCCCGCCTTGCAGGGGGTGATGTGGCTGGAATGGCTGTTCGAGCCCGACAGCCAGGGAACGCGAGTAACCTGCACGGCGCGCAATGTGCCACAGGGCATTCGCGCGGAAGACCATGAGGCGGGGCTTTCGGCCTCGCTCGCCCAGTTGGCCGCCCATGTCGAGGGGCGGCCCGCCGGACCGCGTTTGGCAGAGAGATGAGCGATGACCTTCACACCGACCGCCTACAACCCCTATGACTTCGCCAACCGCCGCCATATCGGCCCCTCGCCCGAAGAGATGGCCGAAATGCTGCGCGCCGTGGGTGTGCCATCGCTGGATGCGCTGATCGCCGAGACGGTGCCGGCCTCGATCCGCCAGAAGGAACCCCTGGGCTGGGCGCCGCTCGCCGAGCATGAATTGCTGGCCCGGATGCGCGAGGTGGCGGCCAAAAACCGGGTCATGACCAGCCTGATCGGGCAGGGCTACTACGGCACGGTCACGCCGCCCGCGATCCAGCGCAACATCCTGGAAAACCCTGCCTGGTACACAGCCTATACCCCCTACCAGCCCGAAATCGCGCAAGGCCGGCTGGAGGCGCTCCTGAACTACCAGACCATGGTGGCCGACCTGACCGGTCTGCCTGTCGCCAATGCCTCGCTTCTGGACGAGGCGACGGCGGCCGCCGAGGCCATGGCCATGGCCGAGCGCAGCGCGAAATCCAAGGCCCGCGCCTTCTTCGTCGACCGTTTCTGCCACCCCCAGACCATTGCCGTCATCCGCACCCGGGCCTTGCCATTGGGCATCGAGATCATCGAGGACATGGTCGAAAACCTCGATCCCTCAAGGGTCTTCGGGGCGATCTTCCAGTATCCCGGAAGCTATGGCCACGTGCGCGACTTCACCGAGGAAATCACGGCGCTGCATGAGGCGAAGGCGATCGCAATCGTCGCGACCGACCTGCTTGCGCTGTGCATGCTGAAAGAGCCCGGCGCGATGGGCGCCGACATTGCGGTGGGTTCGAGCCAGCGGTTCGGCGTGCCTATGGGCTATGGCGGGCCGCATGCGGCCTTCATGTCCTGCCGGGACGATCTGAAGCGCGCCATGCCAGGGCGGATCGTCGGGGTCTCGATCGACGCGCGCGGCGGGCGGGCCTATCGGCTGTCGCTGCAAACGCGCGAGCAGCATATCCGCCGCGAGAAGGCGACCTCGAACGTCTGTACGGCGCAGGCGCTTCTGGCGGTGATGGCCAGCTTCTACGCGGTCTTTCATGGGCCGAAGGGGCTGCGCGCGATTTCCGAGCGTGTGCATTTCCTGACCAATCGCCTGGCACGGGCGCTGAAGGCCGCAGGCGCCAAGGTCAGCCCCAAGGCCTTCTTCGACACGATCACGGTCGAGGTCGGCGTGGGGCAGGCGGGCATCCTTGCTGCCGCGCGGGCCGAGGGGTTGAATTTCCGCAAGATCGGCACGGATCGCGTGGGCATTAGCCTGGACGAGACAACCGACGAACGCGTGCTGGTGCGCGTGCTGCGCGCCTTCGGCATCGACGGGGTGCCGCCCCATCGTGCGAGCCTGGGTTTCCCCGAGACGATGCTGCGTTCGACCGACTATCTGACCCATCCGGTCTTTCACATGAACCGCGCCGAGTCCGAGATGATGCGCTACATGCGCCGCCTGTCGGACCGCGACCTGGCGCTTGACCGGGCGATGATCCCGCTTGGCTCTTGCACCATGAAACTGAATGCTGCCGCCGAGATGATGCCAATCACCTGGCCCGAATTCGGCTCGCTGCACCCGTTTGCCCCGCGTGATCAGGCGCAGGGCTATGCCGAAGCCATCACGGACCTGTCGGAAAAACTCTGCAACATAACGGGTTACGATGCGTTTTCGATGCAGCCCAATTCGGGCGCGCAAGGCGAGTATGCGGGTCTGCTGACCATCCAGGCCTGGCACCGTGCCAATGGGCAGGGGCATCGCGATGTCTGCCTGATCCCTGTTTCGGCGCATGGCACGAACCCCGCCTCGGCCCAGATGGCGGGCATGAAGGTGGTGGTGGTCAAGTCAGCCCCGAACGGCGACGTCGATCTGGAGGATTTCCAGCAGAAGGCGGCCGAGGCAGGTGGCAACCTGGCGGCCTGCATGATCACCTATCCGTCGACCCATGGCGTCTTCGAGGAAACCGTGCGCGAGGTTTGCCGGATCACCCATGAGCATGGCGGGCAGGTCTATATCGACGGCGCCAACATGAACGCCATGGTCGGGCTGGTGAAGCCCGGCGAGGTGGGTGGGGACGTGAGCCACCTGAACCTGCACAAGACCTTTGCCATTCCGCATGGCGGTGGCGGCCCGGGCATGGGGCCGATCGGGGTCAAGGCGCATCTGGCACCCTATCTGCCCGGCCACCCTGAAACCGGCGGGCTTGAAGGCCCGGTCAGCGCCGCGCCCTATGGCTCTGCCTCGATCCTGCTGATCAGCTGGGCCTATTGCCTGATGATGGGCGGGCAGGGGCTGACCCAGGCCACCAAGGTCGCGATCCTGAACGCCAACTACATCGCTGCGCGTCTGAAGGGGGCCTATGAGGTTCTGTTCATGGGCAACAAGGGCAGGGTCGCGCATGAATGCATCCTTGACACCCGCCCCTTCGCCGAGGTTGGCGTGACGGTCGATGACGTCGCCAAGCGGCTGATCGACAACGGCTTCCACGCGCCCACGATGAGCTGGCCAGTGGCGGGCACGCTGATGGTCGAACCGACCGAAAGCGAGACCAAGGCCGAGATCGACCGCTTCATCCTGGCGATGACCGCGATCCGCGACGAGATCCGCGCGATCGAGGCCGGCGAGATCGACCGCGAGAACAACCCCCTCAAGCACGCGCCGCATACGGTCAATGACCTCGTCGCCGACTGGGACCGCCCTTACAGCCGTGAACAGGGGTGCTTCCCTCCGGCAAGCTTCCGGGTGGACAAGTACTGGCCGCCCGTCGGGCGGGTCGACAATGTCTTTGGCGACCGCAACCTGGTCTGCATCTGTCCGCCGGTGGAAAGCTATATGGAGGCGGCAGAGTAGGCAGGCGGCCTGGTTAGCGGTTCGGCCATCGGACCCATGGCGGGGCCGATGGCCGGAACGGGGTCCTGCGAAGGGGGGCTTGCAAGGCGCGGGCCCGAACTTATGTATTCCGCAAGCGGAATGTTTTGCCGAGGGCCCCATGACTGACAGTTTGAGACTGACATGCACCGCCTGCGGGCAGGGCAATCGTGTGCCCCTGGTGCGGCTGGCCCAAGGTCCGAAATGCGGGGTTTGCGGCGAGGCGCTGGTGTCCGGCAAGGTGGCCGAGCTTGACCCGCCCACGCATGACAAGGCGGTGCGGTCAGACGATCTGCCGCTACTGGTGGACTATTGGGCGCCCTGGTGCGGCCCCTGCCGCATGATGGCGCCCGAGTTTGCCAAGGCCGCCAGGGACGTCGCCCCGCAGGCCCGCTTCGCCAAGATCAACACCGAGGATCACCCACAGATCTCGCAAAGGTTGGGCATCCGGGGCATCCCTCTCCTGATCCTGTGGCACAGGGGGCGCGAAGTGGCGCGCCTGCCGGGCGCCCGTCCGGCGGCCGAGATCGCGGCCTTCGTGCGCCAACACACGACCGCGCCGGTCTGACGACAATCCGCGCCAGGCCTGCGCGGGTCGCTTGACAATATCTCGCGCCTTCGCCAAAAGGCGCGACGAACGGGGCAGTAGCTCAGTTGGGAGAGCGTATCGTTCGCAATGATAAGGCCAGGGGTTCGATCCCCCTCTGCTCCACCAAAGACCTTGATCGACTTTGAAACATGGGCCGCCGATGCGGCCCTTTTCCTTTTCTTTGCCCGGCTGCTGCCGGGCCCGTCCGGAGGTTGCCCATGTCCGACGAAGACTATGTCTATGATGAGGCCAGCGGCGAATGGCGCCCGGCCTCCGAACTGGCTGCCGCCCCGACCCGGGTGGTGCGTGACACCTCGGGCAATGTGCTTGCCGATGGCGATGCCGTGGTTTTGGTCAAGGACCTCAAGGTCAAGGGCGCAGGGACGACCCTGAAGCAGGGCACGATCATCCGCTCGATCCGCCTGACGGAGAATGACGAAGAGATCGACTGCCGGCATGACACGATCAGGGGTTTGGTGCTGCGGACCGAGTTCGTGCGCAAGCGCTGATCGGCGCGCGGGCGGTCAGCCGGCCCTCTCGACCTTTTCCGACAGCAGCACGGAAATGAACCGCGTCTGGTCGAAGGCTCCGCAGATGATGGCGACGATCGAGGTCATCGGTACGGCCAGAATGGCGCCAGGCAAACCCCAGAGCGCCGTCCAGACCGCCAGGGCAACCATGACCACGAAGGGGCTGAGGTTCACCTGCTGACCGACAAGCTTGGGGTCCAACACGGTGCCGATCACCGTCTGGGCAAGGGTCAGTAGCGCGGCCAGCACCAGCGATGGAATGGGATCGCCCCATTGCGCCAGCGACAGGACGACCGGAAAGGCCACGCCGATTACGCCGCCCAGATAGGGGATGTAGTTGAAAAGCCCGATCATCACCGCCCAGAACAGCGCAAAATCGACCCCCATCCACCACAGGATCGCATAGGACACGGCCCCGAGGATCACGTTGATCAGTGTCTTGATCGCCAGATAGTCACCGATCCGGCGGTTGATCTGCGACACGATCCGGGCCGTCGCCTCGGCCTGTCCGACCCGGGGCAGGGCTGCGGCCAGCTTGTCGGGGAAGCGGCGCTGCTCGGCCAGAAGGAAGGCGGCATAAAGGGCCACAAGAAAGATCGACAAGCCCACGCTGGTCACGCCGCTGAGCAGGCCCACGAAGATGCGCTGCAGGTTGATGCGCTCCATCGTGGCCGCGATCATGTCCTCAAGAGTTGGGTTGTCCTCGATCCAGCCTGTGTCTGCCAGCCGATCTATCATCGCCTGAAGGTTCGCCTGATAGCGCGGCAGGGCCGCCAGAAGCTGGTTGACCGTCACGGTCACCACCAGAGCCAGCCCGACCAACGCGGCGGTAAAGCCCAGAAGCACCACGATCTGCCGCGCCACCGGCGGCAGTCGCCCCAGAAGGGGAAGGCGGCCGAGAGCCTCGGCCGCCGTCGTCAGAACATAGACGACGATGATCGCCGTCACGATGGGAAGGAGCACGGGCTGTCCGATGACCAGCAACCAGCCGGTCATGATGGCCAGCCCCATGCCAAGGACCAGGTTCAGAAACGGTGCCCCTGCCATTTTCGCGCCCCTGTGCCCCAGCCAAAGCAGCTCGCCTGCGGTTCAGGCCGTGCGTTCCTCTTTGAGGTGCAGGCCCAAAGCCACCATCGATGCCCCGGTCGAGATCAGGTCGATGGCCAGCAAGAGGCCCAGGATGACCGTTGCCGATTGCGGGAAATCGGACAGGATCATGACCGCCAGCACCACCGAAATGATCCCCGACAGCAACAGGATCCAGAAGTACGAGGTTCCGCGTGTGCTGAAGGACAGGATCACCTTTGTGAGACCTTCGACCAGGAACACGATGGCCACGACCACGGTCAGCGCCAGCACGCCGGCCAGCGGGTTGCCGAGGATGCTGATGCCCAGGAAGATCGACAGAATACCCAGGATCGCGGTCCAGATGCGGCGCCCGATGCTCATGTCGCTGAACACGGCGAGGATGGTCAGGATGCCGACGATGATGAACAACCAGGCGGCCAGGGTGGTCGCCAGGATGGTGGCTGCAAGCGGATTGAGCAAGGCGACGATGCCGCCGATGATCGCGACGATGCCGGCGATCAGGATGAGAAGCCAGTGTTTCATTGTTACCCTCGTTCAGGACGCCTTCGTTGAGACGTCGGCGACATGCTACGCCCGCCGAGGAAGTCCGGCAAGAAAATACTCTATTTGCCAATAATTTGCCGGTGGATCTTCACCTTCTAATCCGGGTGTTGCACTCGGCTGAAAGCTGCTAGATTCAGGAAAACGCAATGGCGGAACGGGGCTGGAATCATGATGGCAATGGCGGGATGGATGCGGCGGGTCATGCTGTCGGGTGGCGTTGCAATGGCCTTGTTGCCGCCTTTGGCCATGGCGCAGACAGCCCCCTTGCCCGCCGTCGTGGTTGCCCCGGCAGAGGAAACCGTCGTGCGCCAGCAGGCGCGTTTCAACGGTCGCGCGGTTGCCGCCCAGAAAGTCGACATGCGCGCGCGCGTCTCGGGCTTTGTCGTCGAGGTCGGCTTTGTGGAAGGCGGGCAGGTGACAGAGGGAGACATCCTGTTCCGCATCGATCCCAGTGAATACAGGGCGGCCCTCGCACAGGTCGAAGCCTCGCTTTCGGCGGCGCGCGCCACTGAAAAGCTCGCGCTGATTGAACGCGACCGCCAGAAGGAACTCGTCGGCCGTCAGGCTGCGGCCCAGGCCCAGCTTGACAAGGCCGAGGCCGAGGCTGACCGCGCCACTGCCGAGGTGCAACGGATCGAAGCGCAGCGGGATGCGGCCGCGCTCAACCTTTCCTATACCGAGATCAAGGCGCCCTTCACCGGCCAGGTCGGCCTGTCGAGCGTCGATGTCGGCGCGCTGATCGGGCCGGAGTCGGGCGCCCTTGTGACGCTGGTACGAACCGATCCCATGACGGTGGAGTTTCCGGTATCCGAGCGCGATCTTCTGGCCTTCGAGCAATCTGTGCAGTCGGGACAGCGGACGGGAGTCGGCTCTGTCGGGCTGTTCCTTGCCGACGGCGAGGCCTACGGACAGAGCGGTCAGGTGGATTTCACCGATGTCAGTGTGCGCCAGACGACCGATACAGTCCTGATCCGGGCCGTGTTTCCCAACCCCAACGGTATCCTCAGGGATGGATCGCTTGTGTCTGTGTCCTTGCAGGATGATGCGGGGCAGACATCGCTGACCGTGCCACAGCAGGCCGTATTGCGCGATCTGCTGGGCGCCTATGTGCTGCTGGTGGATGATCAGGCGGTTGTCGAGCAGCGCCGTATCGAGACGGGTGCGACCACGGGTGGAAGGGTGGTGGTGCTTTCGGGGCTGGAACCGGGCGATCTGGTCATCACCGAGGGGGCCAACAAGGTACGCCCCGGCGCAACAGTGGACGCTGCCGTGGAAACGACGCCCGCCGGAGAGAACTGAGCCATGTTCGCCGATATCTTCATCGCCCGGCCGCGGCTTGCGGGGGTCATCTCGATTGTCCTGTTCCTGGCGGGCCTGATCGCCATGCGGTCGCTGCCGATCGAGCAGTTTCCGAACATCGTGCCGCCGCAGGTTTCGGTCACCGCCTCTTATCCGGGGGCGGGGGCCGAGGTAACCGAGCAGACGGTTGCCCAGGTCATCGAGGACAAGGTGATCGGGGTCGACGACTCGATCTACATGAAATCCACCTCGGGCGGGGACGGATCCTATGCGCTGACCGTGACCTTTGCAGTCGGGACAGACCCCGATATCGCGACGGTCAACGTGCAGAACCGGGTGGCGCTGGCCGAAGCCGCGCTGCCGGCAGAAGTGCGCCAGACCGGCGTGAAGGTGGCCAAGAAATCTTCGGCCCTTCTGATGGGCGTGGCGCTGTTTTCATCCGATGGGGCGCTGACGGGGGCGACGCTGACGAACTATGCCCGCATTAACCTGATCGACGCGCTGAAGCGCGTGCCGGGTGTGGGCGACGCCACGATCTTTTCATCGAACGAATTCGCCATGCGCGTGATCCTCGATGTGGATCGGCTGACGGCGTTTCAGATGGTGCCGTCGGACGTGGCGGCGGCGCTGAAATCGCAGAACGTGCAGGCCGCCATCGGGCGGATCGGCGGCCAGCCGATGACCGAGGATCCGGGGCTGCAACTGACGATCCAGACCCAGGGACGGCTGTCCGACCCCGAGGAGTTCGCCCGGATCATCTTGCGTTCGAACGCAGATGGCTCGTCCGTGACCGTGGGCGATGTCGCCACCGTGGAACTGGGCGAGCGCAACTCGGACATCATCACGTCCTACAACGGCTCGCCGGCCACGATGGTCGGTGTCTATCTGGCGCCGGGCGCAAACGCCCTGGTCGCGGCAGATGGCGTGAAGAAAGTCGTGTCGGACATGTCCGCGAGCTTCCCTGCCGGTGTGCAGTACGAGATCGTCGGCGACAGTTCGATCTTCGTGAAGGAAAGCATCGCCGAAGTCGAACACACGCTGATCGAGGCCTTTGTGCTGGTCGTCATCGTGGTCTTCGTCTTTCTTGGCAGCCTGCGCGCGACGATCATTCCCTTGATCGCCGTGCCGGTCGCCCTGGTCGGCACCTTTGCGGCGCTGATGGCCATGGGCTTCACGATCAACACGGTGTCCTTGCTGGCTATGGTGCTGGCCATCGGCATCGTGGTCGATGACGCCATCGTCGTGGTCGAGGCCGTAGAGGCCAAGATGGCCGAGAACCCCGGCATGACCCCGACCGAGGCCGCCAGTGCCGCGATGGGCGAAATCACCGGGGCTATCCTGGCCATCACGCTGGTGCTGCTGTCGGTTTTCGTGCCGGTGGCCTTCATTCCCGGTATTTCGGGCCAGTTGTTCCAGCAGTTCGCGGTGACCGTCTCGGTCTCGATGGTGATTTCGGCCATCAACGCGCTGACGCTGTCGCCCGCGCTCTGCGCGATCATTCTCAAGCCGCATCACGGGCCGAAACGCGGCCTTCTGGGCTGGATTTCGCGGGGCATCGACAAGACGCGCGACGGCTACGCCCGTGTCGCGGGCGGCATCGCCCGACGGGCCGTACTGGGGCTGGTGCTGCTGGTCGGGGCAGGGGTGTTGACGGGCTGGTTGTTCAAGACGGTACCCACGGGCTTTCTGCCATCCGAGGATCAGGGCTACTTCATGGTCGAGACGCGGCTGCCGGATGCGGCCTCGGTCAACCGCACTGTTTCCGTGCAGGAACGCGTCAGCGAGATGCTGGCGGCCCTGCCGGGCGTGCGCAGCGTGACGAGCATTGCGGGCTATTCCATGCTGGATGGCCTCGCCAAGTCGAACGCGGCCTTCACGCTGGTGTCGATGGACGACTTCGCGGACAGGCCCACGCTGGAAACCTCGGTCTTCGCGGCGATCCGGCGGGCGATGATGGAGGGGGCGGGCATTCGAGAGGGGCAGGTGATTGCCTTCAACATGCCGCCGATCTCGGGCCTTGGCACCGGATCGGGCTTCGAGTTCCAGCTGGTTGACCGCCAGGGGCGGCCCGCGGCCGATCTGGCTGCCACGGCGCGGGGGCTGACGATTGCCGCGAACCAGGATCCGCGGCTGCAAGGGGTCTATACCACCTTCTCGGCCGAGACGCCGCAGCTCTACCTCGATATCGACAGAGAACGACTATACACGCTGGGTGTCTCGCTGTCGGATCTGTTCAATGCGCTGCAATCTGTTCTCGGCACGGTCTATGTGAACGACTTCAACCTGTTCGGCCGGGCCTGGCAGGTTCAGCTTGCGGGGGCCGAGCAGGACCGGGCGGCGGTGGGCGATATCTCGCGCATCCATGTGCGGTCGAACACGGGCGAGATGGTGGCCGTCAGCGCGGTGGCGACGCCGGACTACATCGTCGGGCCCATGATGCTGCAGCGCTACAACAACACCCGTTCAGCCACGATCATGGGCAACCCCGGCGCCGACTATTCCTCGGGCGAGGCCATCACCGCGATGGAAGAGATCGCCGCCAAGGTGCTGCCGGACGGCTATGGCTACGAATGGACCGGCACCGCCCTGCAGGAGAAGGAGGCCTCGGGGCAGACGGTGATGATCCTGTCGCTTGCGCTGCTCTTCGCCTACCTGTTCCTGGTGGCGCTGTACGAAAGCTGGACGATCCCTGTGCCAGTCCTGCTGTCGGTGGTCTTCGGGGTCGCCGGCGCGATGGGGGCCCTGTTGCTGGCGGGGCTGCCCTTCAACATCTACGCCCAGATCGGGCTGGTCGTCCTGATCGCGCTGGCGGCCAAGAACGCCATTCTGATCGTGGAATTCGCCAAGGCGAGGCGAGAGCATGGGCTGCCCGTGGTCGATGCCGCGATCGAGGGGGCGCAGGCGCGCTTCCGGGCCGTGATGATGACAAGCTTTGCCTTCATCGCCGGCCTGATTCCGCTTGTTACCGCGACGGGCGCCTCAATGATCTCGCGCCGCTCGGTGGGCACGGGGGTTGCGGGCGGGATGCTGGCGGCGGCGCTGGTGGGTATCTTTGTCGTGCCCGCTCTCTATGTCGTGTTCCAGAGCCTGCGCGAGCGCGTCAAGGGCCGGCGCGACACCGCCACGGCACCGGCGCATGACACCGCCCCCGGCGGCGAGGGCTGAGCCTTGGCTTGGGTTTTCGTCTGCGCGGCGTCAGATCTGGAAGAGGAAGAGGCCGTGCCTTTTCGCCACGGGAGCCGCGACGCAGTTCTGTTCCTGTCGGACGAGGGCGAGTTCTTCTGCACGGCGGGTCATTGCCCGGCCTGCCAGTCACCATTGGCTGGCGGGGTGCTGGACGGGTCGGTGCTGGAATGCCCGGCCTGCGCCCAGGCCTTCGATCTGGGTGATGGCACCAATGAAGAGGATGGCCCGCCGCTGGCCGTCTTCCCGGTCCGTATCGTCAAGGGCCGGGTCGAGGCTGATCTGCCCACGGACACGTCATCAGTCTGACTTCACGATCCCCGAAAAGCCAGCGACCGCCAGCAGTCCGAGGCCAAGCCCGGCCAGGGTCTGGAAGTATGCGAAGAGCTTCCCAAGGTAGCCGGTGGGAAAGCGCGTGTCGGGCGACCAGTAGTCCTTTTGCCCACTGCCGAGACCGGGGAAGATCATGTCGGCCGACAGCATCGTGGCGCTGAACTTGGGATAGGCGCTTGCCTCGGGCTGCTCGAGATAGCAGGCCACCTGCGATTGCCCCGGCGCAGCCAGGCCTTCCCGCATGGCGCCCACCGAGACGAGGTGAACCATCTGACCCTTCGGAACGCCGCAGAGCACCCATTCGGGCGAGCGCAGAACAACCGGCGCATTCGGGCGGATCACCTCGATCCGCGCGAGATAGCCGTTCAGCGCGGCGCCCGTCAGCCAGAGCGCCACGATCCAGATCAATGCGAGCAAGGGCAAGCGGCCATAGCCCGTGGTCAGCCCCAAGAACAGGTCGCTTGCCAGAAGAAGGATACGGCGCGGCCAGCCTCGGGCGCGTCGGCGGCGCGCGCGACGTTGCAGCCGTTCCTTCTCGACGAGCACCGAGCGCTTGTCATCCTGGTGGCCCATGTCGGACAGCACGCGGGCAAGCTGCTCATAGGGCTGCGGCCAGAAATCCTCGCCCCAGCGGCCCGGGTCCTGCCGCGCCAGCCAGTCAAGCCGCGCGTCCGCGTCGAGCGGCCCCCCTACGATCGCCGCATAGAGACAGCGGTTCAGGAGCAGATCGCCCGGGGCGGGCCAGCTTGCCGGATCGTCCACCATCGCGCCCATTTGCGTGCCAACGAGGCTCAGCGCGCCAGAAACGGAGGCCTCCTGGCGCAGGAAAAAGGCGCCGGCGATGTTTGCGCGATTCAGGTTCAGCGCAACGAGCCCAGGCGCCGAGATCCGAGCGCCCGAAGCATCGAGGTCGCCGCCGATCCGCGCGCTGACGGCCGATGCCGCCCCTTCGATGACCACCCGTCGCAGAATGAGGTCGCCCGAGACGTCGATGGCATCCGCTGTCAGCGCCTCGCCTTCGCGGCGCGACAGGCGCGCGCCCACAAGGTCCAGATCGCCACCGATCCGGGCACCCGGCAGGGCAAGCGTGCCTTGCAGCTGGGCGCCCCGGAACTGGACATTGCCCCGAACGGACATGCGTTCCGCCACCAGTGCCTCGGCATGGTCGTGCCGCAGCACTGCACCGTCCAGCACCAGATCGCCCCCCACCCTGGCGCCTCGCAGTTCGACCGGGCCCTCGATCCGTGTGGCACGGAACAGAAGATCGCCCCGTGCATCCAGACGGTTGGCGGCAAAGCCCGGAAGCACCGATCCATCCAGCGCCAGCGTGTCGATCACCGCCGAGCGCAGGACCGGGGTCGCGTCAAACAGACAATCCTGCAGGCCGATGTCGGCCGGCACCCGGCAGCCCTCGAGATCGAGGATCCCGGTAATCCACGCGCCTGACAGCCGGATGCCCTTTTCGTGCATCTTGGGCAGGCCCGGCGTGTTGAGCAAAAGCGCACGGACCAGTTCCGCCCGCACCCGACGATCGGCCTGGCCCGACGATGGCAACCCCCCGTCGCCTAGCCGGTCGAGACCCCCGTTGCCGATATTGGCCAGCAGTACGACCTCAGCCGGGCTGAGGTCTGCAAACTGGTCGGACAGTACGTCGCCCAAGGCGCGTCAGAGTGCCGCGAGAACCCGCGCCCAGGAGCGGATTCCCTTATGAAAGCTGGTCAGGCTGTACTTCTCGTTCGGGCTGTGTATGCGGTCATCCGACAGGCCGAAGCCCGCCATGACCACGTCCATTCCCAGCTTTTCCTTGATCATGGTCGTAACCGGGATCGACCCGCCGCCGCCGACAAAGGCGGCCTCCTTGCCCCATTCATCGGACATCGCCGCCTGCGTGCGCTGGAAGGCAGGGGCCGAAACCTCGAAGGCCACCGCGCGGCCCGAGCCGAACTCGGTGAACTCCACGCGACAATCCTTGGGGACGCGCGCCTTCACGAAGTCGCGGAAGGCGGCGCGGATCTTGTGCGGGTCCTGGTCATAGACCAGACGGAAGCTGATCTTTGCCGAGGCGACGGCAGGGATCACGGTCTTGAACCCGTCGCCGATATAGCCGCCATGCATCCCGTTGACTTCGCAGGTCGGGCGCGACCAGGTTTGTTCCAGAACCGAGCGCCCCTTTTCCCCGGCAGGGATCGACAGGCCGACCTCTCCCAGAAATGCCTTTTCCGAGAAGCCGAGCTTGTCCCAGCCCGCCAAGAGTTCCGGTGCAGGTTCCGGCACACCATCGTAGAAGCCTGGGATGGTGATGCGCCCGTCGGCATCGCGCAGGTCGGCAATGATGCGTGCGAGGATATGGTTGGGGTTCGCCGCGGCTGAACCATAGAAGCCCGAGTGCAGGTCACGGTCGGCCGCGTGGATGAAGATCTCTTCGGCGCAAAGTCCCCGCAGGCTGGTCGTGATCGCTGGGGTTTGCTTGTCCCACATGTTGGTGTCGCAGATCATGGCGACATCCGCGGTCAACTCGTCCTTCGCGGCGTCCAGAAAACCGGGCAGGTTGGCCCCGCCCGACTCCTCTTCGCCTTCCAGCAGGATGGTGATCGGGATCGGCAGCTTGCCCGTGACGGCCTTCCAGGCGCGGCAGGCCTCGATGAAGGTCATCATCTGGCCCTTGTCATCGGACGCACCGCGACCACGGATCTCCTTGCTGCCGTCCGGAAGGGTGACGATCTTGGGCTCGAAGGGCTCGCCCTCCCACAGCTCCAGCGGGTCGGCAGGCTGCACATCATAGTGGCCGTAAAACAGCACCTTCGTGCCTGCGGCGTCGTGGTTCTTGGCCAGTACGATCGGGTGGCCGGGGGTGTCGCGGACCTCCGAGGCGAAGCCGATCCCCTCGAGATCCTTCGAGTGCCATTCCGCGCAAGCGCGTGTCTCGCCAGCATAGGCGGGATCGGTCGAGATCGACTTCATCCGGACGGTCTGGAACAGCCGGTCGAGTGCATTGTCGAGATCGGCATCGATATGTGCCAGGACTTTCTCGAGATCGGACATAGAACCCTCCCTTGGTTCGTAAAGCCCTTCGGCCAGGGCCGCCGGGCAATCTTTGGTCATGGACAGCCGCGCGACCGGTCAGAATGGCCAGATCAGCGGCACGTAAAATACCGACAGGATGAAATACCAGATCATCATCGGCAGGCCGAGCTTCCAGTAATCGCCGAACTTGTATGCCCCCGGTTCCATCACCATAAGGTTCGTGGGGGTGGCCACCGGCGTAAGCAACGCGGCGGCACAGGCGACAGAAACGCTCATGAGAACCGGTTGGGGCGATATGCCCATCTGCTGCGCCGCGACAACCGCAATGGGAATGACGATCAGCGAGGTGGCCGTGTTGGAGATGACCTGGCCCAGAACGGCCGAAAACACGAAGAGACCCGCCAGCAGCGCATAGGGGCCGGAATCGCCCACCGCGCCCACCAGCCCTTCGGCCAGCATGTTTGCGGCGCCCGTCTCCTGCATCGCGGTCGACAGCGGTGTCAGCGCGGCCACCAGGATTACCGTCGTCCAGTTGATGGCGCGATAGACGCCATCGACCGTCAGCACGCCCGAAATCAGGATGATGCCCGCCGCGATCAGACCTGCCACAGCCGGCGGAACAATCCCCGTGGCCAGCAGCACGACCATGATCCCCAGAGCCACAAGCACGATCTGCGCGCCGGGGCCCATTGGCACGGCCTGTCGGCGGACAAGATCGGGCGAGTCGACCACCAGAACTTCCGCCGGGTTCAGCCGGCGGTCAAGCGCGCTCCAAGTCCCTTGCAAGAGCATGGTATCGCCGGCGGCCAGCGCCTCGCCAGGAGGCAGATCGGCGCCCTGGCGCTGGATCGCCAGAACGATCAGATCGCCGCTTTCCGTCACCATGCCGGGAAAGAAGCGCTTGCCGATCAGGTCGGACCGGGGGGGCACCTGCACCTCGGCCAGGCCAGAGTCGCGGTTGAAAAGCTGATCGGCGACGCCGCCTGCGGGCAGATCCTCGCGGAACGACAGGCCAAGGTCATGCGCCAGGGCAGCGGCCGCATCCGCCGGACCGCGCAGCACCACGATATCGTCGACCGCCACCTGGTCGGTCCTGACCGGGCGGCCGGCTGGGTCCTTGAGCGTGACGAAGGTCAACCCGCCCTGCGTCTGGTTGCCAAGCTCTTCCCGCGACATGCCGACAAGCGGCGAGCCTTCGCGCACGCGCAATTGGTGCACGTCGCTTGACAGCCGGTACTGCTCGACCAGGGTCGAGGCATGCTGGCTCAGGTCAGGGGGCAGGGTGGCGCTGGTGCGGTTGGGCAGCAGTCTCTCGCCGAACAGAACGACGATGGCGATGCAGCCCAGCACCAGCGGAATGCCGACCAGGCCAAACTCGAAATAGCTGAAGCCGCCGCCGCCCGCTGTCTCGGACGCCTCGACCACAAGCACGTTGACAGGGCTGCCGGTGAGCATCAGCTGCGAGCCGCAATGCGCTCCAAAGACCAGCGGCATCAGCAACTGCGACGGAGACCGCCCCAACCGGATCGCCATTACGACGACCACCGGCAAGAGTGCCGCAACGGCGCCATTCACGCTGATCAGCGCGGCCAGAACGCCAACGAAGCCCATCATCAGGACGATCAGCCGGGTTCGGCTTTCGCCGGCCTGCTTGATGAGGATTTGGCCCGCCCAGGCGGTGACACCCGCCACCTCAAGCCCCGCGGATACCACGAAAAGCGAGGCGATGAAGATCACCGCCGGGTCGCCAAACCCCGCCAGCGCCTGATTCAGCGTCAGAATTCCGGTAGCCCACAGGGCAAGCGCCGCGCCGATGCAGACCGCGATGACGGGAAGCCTGTCCCAGATGAACAGCACGACTATGGCTGCGACAATGGCAAACACGGTCCAGATATCGGTCACGGCGCCACCCCCAATTCAACCATGCCCGATCATTGCCTCATGCACCCCTATCCCACAACCCCCCACGGCTGATGCGCATCGTCACTTTTCGTTGGCGGGCGCCGCGCGCTGTTTTTAACTGACCAATCAGTTGGAAATTTCTTCGGGGAAGATCGAACTGTCACATTCGCATGTCACGTCAACTCCGACGAGGAAAGGCATCAATTGTGATGGACAATCCCGAAGGTTCCCTCGTAAAGGACAGGGATGAATTGTGCTTTTCGGGCAGGAGCTTGCGCCTTCAGTCTGAACTGTTCATCGCGCGCTGATTGCAAGTTGACGTGCTTGCCCTAGGGTCAACAAATAACAAAGGACAGGGCAAAGTCTCGGACCGGCAAGGGTTGTGCTCATCCAACGCCGATTGGGAGCAACGCACTCGCAATGCAAGGCAAGCACGGGCTGAGGCAGAGATTCTTGGAGCCGAATCCTTTCGGGCTAGGATAAGGTCCTAGTGCAGAGGATCACAAAAGTTGAACGAGAAAGTGGGAGGGGAAACGTGGCGAAAAAACCTGAGAAGGCGCAGGATCCCGGCATGTCGGGTTTCCTCGGCACGATCGAGCGGGTGGGCAATATGGTGCCGCACCCGGCCATCATCTTCTTTCTGCTGATCGCAATCGTCATTGTACTGTCGGTGATTTTCGGCGTCCTCGGGACGACCGTGACCTACGATGGCTTTGACCCGGTGGTGGGCGATATTGTCGAGCAGACGAGCAGTGTCCGCAGCCTGCTGTCGCCCGATGGCATCCGCTTCATGGTGACATCGCCTGTGGCAAACTTCCTCGGCTTTACCGGCGTGGGCGTGATCCTGGTCGCGATGATCGGGGTCGGGTTGGCAGAGGAGTCAGGCCTGATCGCCACGCTGGTGCGCAAGTTGGTGGCGATTGCGCCCCGGTCGATCTTTACCTTCATGATCGTGATGGTGGGCGTCCTGTCCTCGATTGCGGCCGATGCCGGCTATCTGGTGCTGGTGCCCCTGGCGGCAGCGGCCTTCCACAGCATGGGGCGGCATCCGCTGGCGGGCCTGGCCGCCGGGTTTTCGGGTGTGGCGGCGGTGTTCCTGGTCAACGTCTTTGTGACCCCGACCGATGCTCTGCTGGTCGAGGTCACGAACGACGCGATCCGCGCCGTAAACCCCGAAGCGCAAATCAGCGTGGTGGGCAACCTTTTCTTCATGATCGCCTCATCCATCGTGATGGGCATCATCTGCACCATCCTGACCGAACGGGTGATCGAACCGCGGCTTGGCCCCTACACCGGCGGGGTTCCGGTCGAGGCATCGGAAGGGCTGTCCGGCAGCGAACAGCGGGGTCTGGCATACGCCGGGCGCGCACTTCTGGGCTTCGTGATCGTGGTCGGACTGCTGACCGCGCCGCCCTTGCCCTGGGGCATCCTGCGCAACCAGGAGACCGGCGGGATCATGGCGGGATCACCCTTCATGAGCGGTCTGATCGTGCTGATCAGCCTACTGTTCCTGGTCGTCGGCTATGCTTATGGCCGGGGCGCGGGGACAATCGCCAACGTCACCGCCGCGATCGGGCTGATCGTGAAAACCTGGTCGAACCTGGCCGGCATGATCTTCCTGCTGTTCGTGATCGCGAACTTCATCGCTTTCTTCAACTACACAAATCTGGCGACCGTCCTGGCGGTGAACCTGGCCGATTTCCTGCAGACGACGGCGCTGGGGGCGACGGCCTACATCATCCTCTTCGTGCTGGTGGTGGCGATCATCGACATCATCCTGACCGGCGCTCTGGCCAAATGGGCGATCCTTGCCCCGGTCTTCGTGCCGCTCTTCATGCGGTTGGGCGGCGACCCGAACCTGGTGCTGGCGGCCTATCGCGTGGGGGACAGCCCGATGAACGTCATCACGCCGCTGAACGTCTATCTGGCGGTCATGGTTGGCTTTGCGCAGAAGTACCAGAAGGACGCCGGCATCGGCACCATCGTGGCACTGATGATCCCCTACACGGCCACGTTGCTTGTCCTTTGGACACTGATGCTCATCGTGTGGTACTGGCTTGGCATCCCGCTCGGCCCTGCCTGAGAGCCTCCCTGTTGATTGACGGGTACGCCGCGCTGCGGCGTGCCCATTGCGCCGGTGACATTGCGCCCAGAGTCTGGCCTTTGCTTGCCCACCCTTGAGGAGACCGCCCCCATGATCGCGCATTCCTTTCTGCGCCCCGCCCTTGTCCTCGGCCTTCTGACCCTGTTGTCGGCCTGTGTGGAGGAGGAGGCGCCCGAGGCGGAACAGGCCCGGCCCGTGCGGACGATCACGGTCGCCGAGCAACTCACGGGCGAAACGGTCTCGGTTGCCGGCACGGTGGAAAGCCAGGTGCAGGCAGATTTGGGTTTCCGCATCGGCGGACGGCTGATCGAGCGTCTGGTCAGCGTCGGCGATACCGTGACCGACGGGCAGGTTCTTGCCCGTCTTGATCCCGCCGACGAAGAGAACGGCCTGCGTGCGGCCGAGGCAAATCTGGCGGCGGCCGAGGCGCAGCTTGTCGAGGCCGAGGCAAACTACAATCGCCAGCGTCAGCTCTATGACCGGGGCTTCCTGGCGCGGGCAGGGCTGGAGCGGGCCGAGGCGGCGCGCAACACCGCGCAATCGGCAACCGATGCTGCACGGGCCCAATACGGCATCGCCCGGCGTCGCCTGAATGACACCGTGCTCTATGCTGATGCACCCGGTCGGGTCGTGGCCATCGGCGCCGAACCTGGCGAGGTCGTCAGCCCCGGGCGCATGGTGGTTCAGATCGCCCGTGACGAGGGGCTCGATGCGGTGATCGACGTGCCTGCAGGCATCATCGGTGACGAGCCGAACCTGAATGCCGAGATCGTGGTGGCCTTGTCGCAGAACCCGGCCGTTACGGCCCGTGGCCGGATCCGCGAGGTTTCGCCCCGGGCCGATGCAGTCACCGGTACCTTCCGGGTGCGGATCGGCCTTATCGATCCACCGGCCGACCTGCGGCTTGGTTCTGCCGTGACCGCGACAACCACACTCGACCCGGTTGGCAGCATCGAGGTTCCGGCCTCGGCGCTGACCTCGGTGGACGGACAACCGGCGGTCTGGGTGGTGGATGCGGCCAGCTTGGCGGTGGACCTGCGCCCGATCACGGTCGATCGCTTCACGCCGTCTGCCGTGATCGTGCTCGATGGGCTGGAGGCGGGTGACGTCGTGGTGACGGCCGGCGTCCAGGCGCTGCGGCCGGGCCAGACGGTGCGGCTGAGCGGAGCCTCGTCATGATCGGACCGAACCTGTCGGAATGGGCGCTGCGCACGCGCCAGTTGACGGTCTACATGATGATCGTCGGTGTCATCGCCGGGGCCTTCGCCTTTCTCAACCTCGGGCGCGACGAGGACCCGAGCTTCACCATCAAGACGATGCTCGTCACCGCCGTCTGGCCTGGGGCCACGATGGAAGAGACCCAATTGCAACTGACCGACCGGCTGGAACGGCGGCTGCAAGAGACGACCGGGCTCGATGCCCTGCGCTCGATCACCCGTCCCGGGATCGTCACGATCTATGTCGACCTTGACGGAACCTTCCCGCCGGAACGGGTGCCCGCCGTCTGGCAAGAGGTGCGCAACAGCGTGGGCGATATCCGCCATACCCTGCCGCAGGGAGTGCTGGGGCCGTTCTTCACCGACAATTTCGGCGACGTCTTCGGCATCATCTATGCCTTCACTGCCGACGGCTTCTCAGACCGGGAGCTGCGCGACAGCGTCGATGTGGTGCGCTCTGATCTGCTGCGCGAGGTCGAGGGGATCAGCAAGATCGAATGGGTCGGCGTGCAGGAAGAGCAGGTCCTCATCGAGTTCCAGCCGGACCGCGTGGCGGCCATGGGTCTGGATTACGGCCAGATCTTCAACGCCATCGCCGCGCAGAACGTGGTGCGCCCGTCTGGCGTGATAAACTCTGGCAGCGAGAATCTTGCGCTGCGGGTTTCCGGCGCCTTCGATACCGAGGCCGATGTGCTGGAGGTGACGCTGGTTGCCAATGGCCGCACGATCCGGCTTGGGGACATCGCCACCGTCCGCCGCGCGCTGGTGGATCCGCCGCAGCCGCTTCTGCGCGTGAACGGGCAGCGGGCCATCGCGCTTGCCATATCGATGGCCGAAGGCGGTGACATCCTGCAACTGGGCGAGGAGGTGACGCGGGCCATGGCCCGATCCACCGCGAACCTGCCCGTGGGAATCGAACCGATCCTGATTTCCGACCAGCCCTCGGTCGTCGACCTTGCGATCGGCGATTTCACTGCCTCGCTCTGGCAGGCAGTGGGCATCATCCTTGTCGTTAGTTTCCTGATGCTCGGCGTTCGTCCAGGCGCGGTGGTGGCCATTTCCATTCCGGTGACACTGGCCATCGTCTTCCTCATCATGCAGACGATGCAGATCGATCTTCAACGGGTTTCGCTCGGCGCCCTCATCATTGCGCTCGCGCTTCTGGTGGATGATGCGATGACGACTGTCGATGCCATGCTGCGAAGGCTTGCGGCAGGCGATACGATCGAAAAAGCGGCCAGCTTTGCCTACAAGAGTCTGGCGGCGCCGATGCTGATCGGAACGCTCATCACCATCGCGGGCTTTGTGCCCATCGGCTTTGCCGAGAGTCAGGGTGGTGAATACACGATCTCGCTCTTCCAGGTGGTCGCCATTGCCCTGATCACCTCCTGGTTCGTGGCGGTGCTGTTTGCGCCGATCCTGGGGGCGGTCCTTCTGAAGCCGCCTGCCGCTGGCACGGCCGAGCCGCCTCCGGGGCGGGGCCTGCGCGCCTACCAAGGCCTTCTGCGCCTTGCGATCCGCTTTCGGCTGGTCACGTTCGCCATTACGGCAGGGCTGGTTGCCTTGGCCTATGTCGGGCTCGGCCAGATTGACCGGCAGTTCTTTCCGGCCTCGGACCGCAACGAGTTGATCGTCGATTTCCAGCTGTCGCGACCAAGCTCGATCTTTGCCTCGGAAGATGCCGTGAAACGGATCGAGGCGTTCATCGAGGAAAGTGGTGAGGCGCAGTTCTATACCTCTTATGTGGGGCGCAATGTCATCCGGTTCTACCTGCCTTTGGCAATCTTGCCGCCCAGCGACCATCATTCGCAGATCGTGGTCATGGCCCGGGATTTCGAAGCGCGTGAGCGTTTGCAGGAGGGGCTGACCGCCTTCCTGATCGAGGAATTCCCCGAGGCTGTCAGCCGAGTCAGCCCGCTGGAACTAGGCCCCCCGATCGGCTGGCCGTTGCAGTATCGCCTGACCGGCCCAGACCCCGAGGTGTTGCGCGCCCGCGCGCTTGATCTGGCCAATGTGATCGCCAGCTATCCGAACGCGAGACAGGTGCACTTCGACTGGATCGAGCCGGCCCGGCAACTGCGGATCGAGGTCGATCAGGCCCAGGCGCGGCGGATGGGATTGACCTCGGCACAACTGGCGGCGGTGTTGCAGACGGCGGTGTCCGGTGCGCCCGTGACCCAGCTGCGCGATGACATCTACCTCGTCAACGTCGTGGCCCGTGCTGCCGATGGCAGCAGGGTGTCACTCGACACGCTGGCCACACTGCAAGTGCCGGTCCCGGGCGGGCGGACGGTGGCGCTCAGCCAGTTTGCAACCTTCAGCTTCGACCAGGAACAGCCGTTCCTCTGGCGGCGTGATCGCCTGCCGACGCTGACGGTGCTGGCCGATGTGGTGAATGGCGATACGCCAGAAGCGGCCGTTGCAGCGCTCGAGCCGCAGATCGCGGCCTTCGCCGCCACGCTGCCGGTCGGCTACGAGGTGCAGGTGGGCGGCACGGTGGAAACCAGTGCCGAAAGCAGCCAGTCGGTGTTTGCCGTTGTGCCCTTGATGGTGTTCCTGATGGTCACGCTGTTGATGGTGCAGCTGAAAAGCTTCAAGGACACCGGCATGGTGGTGGTGCTCTTGCCGCTGGGCCTCATCGGGGTTGTGGCGGCACTGCTGCTCTTCGGGCGGCCGCTTGGCTTTGTCGCCATCCTTGGAATTCTTGCGCTGATCGGGATGATTGCAAAGAACGCTGTCATCCTGATCACCCAGATTTCCGACGAGCGCGCTGCAGGAAAGACTGTGGAGGAAGCGGCTGTCGCTGCGGCGACCGGCCGTCTGCGACCGCTGCTGCTGACCGCGCTCTCGACCGTGCTGGGCATGCTGCCCATCGCCCCCACCTTGTTCTGGGGCCCCATGGCCTTCGCGATCATGGGGGGGCTTCTGGTTGCAACACTGCTGACGCTGGTCTTCCTGCCGACGATGTATGTCACCGTCCATGGCGGCTCCGACCGAGCGGCGACCAAGGCCTGACCGCACTGGAGTTTCCCTTGGGGCCCATCGCCCCGGGGAGCTTCCGCCTATTGTGCGAGTGGCTGCAGCGCAACGGCGGTCAGGTCCTGCACCGCCATGACGCTCGCCTCCAGAAGCGGCATCGAGTAGTCCGCGTCCGCCAGCACTGCCGAGCCGTAGCGCTGCATGCCCTGGATCAGCGAGAACAGGGCGGGCGAGGTCGCGATGGCGAAATGGTTCATTGCATCGTTTTCGGAATTGACCCCGCTCACATCGATCACGGTCACCGGCAGGTCGGCGATCTTGTTCAGGTCGGTGACCGAGCCCAATCGCTCGCGATTGCCCCGCAGGGCGGCTGACAGCCGCAAAGCGCGGTCGCGGTTCGAAGTGAAGACGTAGATGGTGACATCATCGTCGAGCAATTCGCGCGCCTGGCTGCGGAACACCGCCACGTCGATGTCGGGTGCGATGAGCGCAACCTCGTCCAGCTTGGCAAAGCCTGACTTTCCGTCGCGGATGGCGCGCTGGCGCAGCGCCTCCATCAGCAGGAAGGCCCCCATGGAATGCCCGGCCAGCACGATCCGCCTGGCGTTCGAACGGGTCAAGAGGCCAATCACCTGCTCAAGCTCGTCCCGCGCGACCAGCACCGCCTCACGGTCGGTCGCATAGGCGCTGCCCCGCCCGGCCGAGGGCCAGGAGAACTGCACCGAGACGCCGGGCGTCTGGAAATCCACCCGCATCTGAGCCTGGCGATAAAGCCCCTCGGAGAAGGTCGTGTTGAAGCCATGCACAAACAGGGTGATGATCCGCTCATCGCCGGGCCGGGCGGCCAGTTCGGCATTGATCGCCCGCAGGAAGGCGGCCTCTGACAGGGCCTGCTTCGACACGGTCAGGAAATCGGTCTGAGGGTCCGGCGCGCCATTGCGTGGAAAGCGCACTGTTCCCGGTATCCGCTCTGGCGGGACAGACACGCGCAACTCGGCGAAACTCACACCGGGGGCGGGCTGGCCGCTGAAATCGGCCGCTCCGGGCGCAAGCATCCGGCTGGTCGCCACGAAGATCGTCTGGACCGAGCCGACTTCGGCGGCCTCTGGCTTGAGCGTGACCATCCCGCGCGGCGCGCAGCCAGCGAGCCCCGCAACACCCAGAACGAGCAATGAGCGAAGCGCCTCTCTCCGCAGCATGGTCTTGTGCCAGCCCCCTGCCTACTCTGCTGCCCGCGACAGATCGACCGGCGAGGGCAGGTGGGCATCGCCTTCCAGGCTGTCGAGATCGAGGGTCGAGCGATAGCCAATATGCTCGTAATTCTCGTCCAGCCAGGCCTCGGCCCAGCCCCGGCCCAATTCGAACAGATGCCGCAGATAGGCCCATTCCGCGTTCAGCTTGCTGGAAGCGACCAGACCCTGCACCTCGACATGGGTGTGGATCAGGTGCAGGTAGGTATGGGTGTAGGTGCCAAGGTCGATCCCTCGCGCCTCGGCCACGCGCTGCATCAGGCCGATCGCGCGCAACTCTTTGACCAGGCTCGAGTTGAAGCTGATCTCGTTCACCCGGTTCATGATCTCGCGTGCGCTCCGTGGCAGATCGTTGCGCACCAGAGGGTTGATCTGCACCACAACGATATCGGGACTGTCTTCGCTGATGAGCAGCGGATAGAGCGCGGGGTTGCCGGTAAAGCCGCCGTCCCAATAGGCCTCGCCCTCGATCTCGACGGCCGGGAACATCTGGGGCAGGCAGGCGGAAGCAAGCACCGCCTCGGTCGTTATCTGGCCCGGGCCAAAGACGCGCGGGCGACCGGTGCGCACATTGGTTGCCGTCACATGCACGCGGACGGAGGTACTGCCGTTGACCCTGTCGAAATCAACCTGATTTTCGAGCAGACTGCGCAGCGGGTTGATGCCCAGCGGGTTGAGGTCATAGGGCGAGAACATCCGGCTCAGCCCTTCGAAGAACAGATAACCCGGCGAGTGGTCAAGGCTGTAATCGCCGGTCACGCGGGCGAGGGGCCCTCGCTGGATCGGGGAAAAAAGCGCCGCATCGCTGACTGCCTTCCAGAACCTCGCGAGGTCGGCGCGGGCGGCCTCGCGTCCGTCGCGCGCCAGCCCATCGGCCAGCACGACCGCATTCATCGCCCCTGCGCTGGTTCCGCTGATCCCTGTGATTTCAAGCCGGGCATCTTCCAGAAGTCGGTCGAGTACGCCCCAGGTCAGCGCACCATGCGACCCGCCGCCTTGCAGGGCCAGATTGATCGGCTTGGCCCCTGATGACCGTCGCTTGGGCATGGCAGTCTCCTTGGCCGAAAAGGCCTTGCAGGGAAGGTAACCCGGCTGCCGCGCTGCGGCAACCTGTCTGCGGCGGGCGGCGGGCTTTCGCCCATGCCGGCCACCGGGGGATCGTGCGGGTCGATTTGTGCCGGATGGAACTTCCTTTCGCCGGCAAAGTTCATAGTTAGAAGAAAGAATGCACAAGCCAGAGGTCAAGTCATGACGCGATCCGTTCTGAAAGCCACGACAGCCCTGGGGATGACCCTTTCGCTGCTTCAGCCGGCGCCGCTGCTGGCTGAAGGGTTTGGCGGGCCAGAGCAGTTGTGGCTGGCGCAGGGCGATTGTGCAGCCGATCCGACGTTGCCCGAATGCGCCCCTTCCGACCCTGCCGCAACCCCGCCCCAGGAAGCCCCGGCAGCCGAGGTTCCCGAACCGGCAGATGCAGCCCCAGCCGCTGAACCTGCACCGGACCCCGTGCTGGAACCCGTGCCCGAGCCTGCAGTCGAACCGCCCGCCGATGCGGCCCCCGCACCCGAGGAGGTGCCCGCAGCCGAGGCTCCGGGCGACCAACTGTCCGAGCCTGCCGCAGAACCGGCCGCCGAGGCCCCGGTTGAAACCGTAACCGAGCAGTCCCCCGCCGACCAATCCGCTGCCGAGGGATCGGCTGCCGAACAACCAGCCGTGGAGCCGCTCGCAGAGGAGACGCCGCCCACCGAACAGCGAGCCGTGGAGCCGCCCGCAGAGGAGACGCCGCCAGCCGAACAGCCCTCAGCCGAGGCCCCGGCGGAACCGTCGCCGGCAGAGACCCAGCCCGAGGCGGCCCCTGCCGAGCTGGCAGCGCCGGAGGCCCCTGCGGCAGAGACCCTCACCACAGATACCCCGGCCCCGGCGGTCGAGCCGGAACCCATTCCCGAACCCATTCCCGAACCCACGCCCGAAGAGGCGGCCGTGATCGAGGAGTTGATGGAGCAGCCCGATGTGGCCGCCGCCGTCGAGACCCTGGAGGCAGCCGCAGCGGTGACTGCGCCCGAGGGCTCTGCCGAAGCCGCGACTGCCCCCCTGGCTGCTGTCGCCGCCAGCGAGGGTGCCGCCCCGGCCCCCGCCGAGGTCACCACGCAAACCCTGACCGAAGACCAGACCCGAACCTCGACACAGGACTTCCTGTCGGCTGTCGCGACATCGGCCCCCGCCTCGGCCGCTGCGCAGAATGAAAAGAAGGGCCTGACAGACCTGGAAAAGGCGGGCCTTGTGGCGCTGGGGGCCGTTGCGGTTGGCATGCTGATCAACAACAGCCGAGTCGTGGCCAATTCAGGCGACCGCGTGGTGGTCGATCAGGGCAACGGCAACCTTGCCATCTGGAAGGACGACAACGCCATTCTCCGCCAACCCGGCGTTACCGAGACGACCCAGCGCTTCAGCGACGGCTCGACCCTGACGGCGATCGAGCGGGGGGATGGCAGCCAGATCGTCACGATCCGCGACGCGACGGGGCGCGTTCTGCGGCGTGAGGTCGTGCTGCAGAATGGCCAGCGCGTGCCGATCATCGACGATACCCGCGCGCCAGCGCCGATCCGGGTATCGGAGCTGCCTCCGCCGCGCGTGCCCAGCCTCAACCTCTCCGACAGCACGGATATCGCCTTGCTGCGCGCGCTTCTGGACGAGGCCGAGATCGACAATCTGGGGCGCTTCAACCTGGCCCAGGTGCGCGATACCGAGCGGTTGCGCGCGCTTGCCCCCGAACTCAGCGCCCAGCCCATCACCTTCGCCACTGCCTCCAGCGCCATCCGCCCGGAAGAGGCGGCCAAGCTCGCGCGCCTTGCAGGACTGATGAACGATCTCATCCGCGACAACCCGTCGGAGGTGTTCCTGATCGAGGGGCATACCGATGCGGTCGGTAGCGCCGCCTACAACCTTGCGCTGTCAGACCGGCGGGCCGAGTCCGTGGCCCTGGCGCTGAGCGAGATCTTCGGCGTTCCGGCCGAGAACATGGTCGTCCAGGGTTATGGCGAGCGCTTCCTCAAGGTGCAAAGCGCAGAGGATGAACCGGCAAACCGCCGCGTGGCCGTCCGCCGCATCACATGGCTGCTGCAAGACTGAACTGTCAGCGGGGAACCCAGGTGCCGTGCAGGCCTTGGGGCACCCTCTGGGGCAGGCGGATCACCGCCACCGGCTCGCTGTCGATCCGCGCGGCGTCCAGCAGCACAAGGTCGCTGGTCGCGGCGGCCGGATCGAAGGTGAAGACCGCCAGATAGCCGTCGTCCTCCTCCGTCGCCCCCGGGCGCGGGATGAAGACGCCCTCGCCCCCCAGGCGCGGGCCAAAGTCATGTGTCAGGCGGTCGCCCGTCTCGCTGTCAAGCCGCGACAAGGCGTTGAACGTCCCCGCGGCGATCTGCGTCGGGTCACCGTTCGCGGTTCGGGTCGGAGCATAGATGAATCGGGACGCCACGGCTTCCCGCCGGTCATTGATGCGGGGAAACTCGGTCACGAAGCCGGCCAATGGTGTGTCCGTCAGGCGCTGGCCCGCAGGGTCAATCTCCATCCGGTGGAGGCGGGGCGGAGCGCCCCGGTCGCCGCCACCCAGGGCCAGCGCACCATGGCGCACATAGTCGACCACGATGCGGTTTCCGCGATCGAAGCCGTTCGCAAAGTGGAACACGAAGAATGAATCCGTCTCGATCCATCGGGCCGCGCTGCCGTCCTGCGCCACCACGCCAATACGGCTGCCGAAGTCGGGCCTCCATTGCAGGAAAGGCTTGCCCTCCATCATCGCGCCCATGTCGAAGATCGCGGGGCCGATCAGAAGAACGATCTGGGTTTCGGTCAGCACGAAGTCATGAATCATGCTAGGCGCGGCCAGAGCGACTGGAAAGCTGCGCTTGAGGGTGCCCGATGGGTCGATCTGATGGATTGTCACCACAGGTTCCGTCACCGAATAGCACAGGGCGAACAGATCGCCGGTCACGGGATGACGGCGGTTGTGTGCGCCAAGCTCCAGCGGGCGCCCGCTGCCCGCCTGCCATTCGCCGATCGTCTCAAGTTCCATCGTCATTTCATAGGCGGGCGCGGCTTCGCTGAGCGCCAGCAGGTGGTCGCCGTGATGCAGCACGCTGATGAAGGCGCCGTTCTTGAACGGCCCCGGCTCGCCCTCGGCGCCCACCAGGGCAGGATCGACATCCACCGGTCGCATCACCCCGCCATAGACGGCATGACCCGCCCGCCGTTCCACCGCCAGCCCCCGTGTGCGGACGAAGCGGTTCTTGTAACGCGCCCGGCCATTGTCGAAATAGACGGCGTGGATCATCCCGTCGCCGTCCAGCGGATAGGTATAGCTGATCGGCTGGAACAGCGGGTTCGGGCCATTGCGCATATAGGCGCCGCGCAGATCCGCGGGGATGCGCCCGGCGATCACGGTCAGGTCCGCAGCCTCCAGCTCGGGGCCGACCGGGGCGAAGGCGCCGAACAAATGCGGGTCGGTCGAGGTCCAGGTGATCGGGGCGGTGACCAGATCGGCGGGCGCGCGGCTGACTTGCATCGGTGAACTCCTGTCTCTCTGGCGGGCAGCGGCGCCCGGCTGTGACGTGTGAAGGGGTCAGTCAGATGGCGCTTGCCACCAGACCGATGGCGACAACGCCAAGATAGCCCGCAGCGCCCCGCCGCAGTAGGGGCGGAAGCTGGCCCGCCGTCGCCCGTCCCAGAAGGGCGCCTGCCGCCAGCCAGAGGCAGGCGACGACAACGACCGTGAGGGCAAAGCCCGCGAGCCAGGGCAGCAGGCCCAGGGGGGTGGTCGCCGGCAAGAGAACCAGCGCGATGACAAGCGCCTTTGGGTTCAACAGCGTCGTTACCAGCACCCTTTGGAAGGTCACCAACCTCTGCGCTCCGGTCTGCGGCGGGGCAGACCACAGGCGCAGCGCCAGAACCATGACCCAGGCCGCGGCAAGGCTCCTCACCCCGGTTGCCAGTTCCGGATGCGCGTCCAGCAGGGGCCGCCCCACCAGCGCCAGCGGCGTTATCACCGCGAGGTACCCCGCCACCTCGGCCCCGATCAGCGGCAGCGCAGGCAGGAACCCGCGCGTCGCCCCGCCGATTGCGATCAGCGTGTTCGTGGGCCCGGGCGACAGCAGCAGGGCCACCAGCGCCGCCCCTGTGGCCAGAAGGCTCATGGGCTGCACCCTTCCCGCATCATCGCGCCGCGCCGCACGCCCGTCACTTCGCTTCGGCTGCCTGCGCCGCCGCCCGTTCGTCGGCCACGCGTGCCTTCAACGCCTCCAAGCCCTCGGGCGTCCAGCCGGGCGCGTCGGTCAGCGAGGCCCAGGCATCGAGATAATGGGGAAAGGCATAGACATGCCCATGGCCCATGGGCGGGGTTGTCGCCAGCATGATGTCGATGCCCAGCTGCAGGAAGGTCACGACCGGTATCCAGACGAAATCGGGGCTCACATCCGGGCCGACAGGCGCTTCGAGCCAGGCCGGCTTGCGCCACAGGGCATTCGGATCGAAAAAGGTCACGGCATCGCTGGCATATTGCAGATAGATGATCCGGTAGGGCCCCCAGGGCGCCGGCGCATCGTCTAGCTTGTTCTCCTGCGAGGTGAAGCGGATGACCGACCCGTCGCGGAATTCGGGCAGCCAGGCGGGCGTACCGGGGTTGCGCCGGGCGGTGACGTTGGTCCAGGTGCGGCTGGGGAAGGGGGGGCCAGCCCAAAGGGCGCCCTGATAGGGATCGCCGATCACCTGGTAAAGGTCATGGCTGAGGTCAGAGTTGAAAGACCCAAGGCTCAGCCCGTGCAGGTAAAGGCGGGGGCGGCTGTCCTTCGGCAGCTTGGTCCAGTGATCATAGACCTTGGAAAACACCGCCCGGGCCGTCTCGATTCCGTAGGTCGGGTCGGCCAGAAGAGCCAACCAACTGGCCAGATAGGAATACTGCACCGACACGCTGGCCACATCGCCCAGCAGCAGATACTCCAGCGCCGTCTGGCTTTCGGGGTCGACCCAGCCGGTCCCGGTCGGGGTAACGATCACCAGGTTGGACCGGTCGAAAGCGCCGATGCGGATCAGTTCCTGCAGGGCCAGGTCGGCCCGTTCCTCGACCGTCTCGGCCGAGTTGAGGCCCACATAAACCCGCAGCGGCTCTTGCGCCGCCATCCCGGTCATCGCCTCGATCCTGGTCTTGTCCGGCCCCGCGGCAACCACTTCGCGCCCCGCGCGCCCCAACCCCTCCCAGTCCAGAAGCGAGGCGGCTGACCCGGCCTTTAGAGGGTCGGTCGGCTGCGGATTGCCATCCTCGATCAGGGCATCCAGCCGGGCATAGGTCGCGTCGAACAGGTTGAAGGCCTGCCGGACGACCACGCCATTGCCGATGTTCCAGAAGATCACCGCCGTCACCAGAAGCCCGACGATGGCCGCGACCGGCCCTGGCACACGGTGCGACAGCCGGTCCGAGATCGACAGGACCAGCAACCGAAACAGCCGTCCGATCATCAGCAGGATGATGAAGATGACCGCCGATGTGGCGGCAATGGTCAGTGGCCCGGCACTGTCGACGGGGGCCAGGCCCATCAACTCTCGCAGGGTGTTCTGCCAACCGGCGGCCTTCCACAGGGCGACGGCGGCCACGATGCCGCACAGCACGATGGCCGCGATCTGACCCGCGCGCCGGACCGATCCCTCCGGCACCGGCAACTTCAGCGCCAGCCAGATCGACCGCAGTCCCCAGCCGATGCCATAACCTGCCCCCAGGCATAGCCCGCTCAGCGCTCCTTGGACCAGCGGATGGCGCGGCACGAGGCTGGGGGTCAGCGAGGCCGCAAAGAACAGTGTGCCAAGGATCAGCCCCAGCGCGGTGAAAGAGCGGAAAAATCGGGCCACGATCCCTTGGTCGGTCACAGTTCGTCGCCTCCTATTCCCAGCGGAAGCATCGTACTGGCCCGGGGCAGGGCAGTCCATGCCCCGGACGGTGCCCCGCTTTCCCGTTTCAGCTCGCGTCAGACGGCATAGCGCAGGATCGCGGCCAGCGCGCCGCCGCCCGGCACGTCGTCACGCCGTGCCGATACCACCCGCGCGCCCGACTTCAACGCCCGCGAGGCGATCTCGTCCACCACGCCATAGTTGTCGGCTGTCGCCTCGGTGGCAAAGGTGACGGCGCCATCTTCGTCCGCCACTGTCCCCGGCACCACCTCGTCCATATCCACGATCAGCGTGTCGATGGCCCCATAGGTTGCCGCGCGGGCCGCCTGGGCGATGTCCTTCGTGGCCCGGCCCTGCGAGGCGCGCTCGGCAAAAAGCTGGCCCAGCGACACGATATCGGCGGCATAAAGACGGTCCAGCACGCCCCGCGCCTCGGCGGCCAGCACATGGTCCGGCGTCTGATCGGCTGACCCCGAGATCACCTCGGCCGCGGTGTGCGGATAGCTGGACACTGCGCGAAACACCGAGGCCATGGGTTCTGCCGCCGCCACGATGAGCGGGCGCTCATGCCCCGAGAGCACGGGCCGCAACGCCTGGTCCACCGCTCGGGCATAGCGCGTCAGCAGCGCATGTTCGCTGGTGCTCTCGCCGCTCTGGCCGGCACCGGTGCGTTCGGTATGGCTGCGCCGGCCCAGGGCGCTGGCCATGTCCTTCGGCATTCCGGGGACTGTAACGGGATGCGGCGGCAGGTCGGCCGAAACCTCGACAAGCCGCACCGCCCCCATGCCGATGGCCAGGACATAGGCATCATGCGGAAAGGTCACGGCGCGCAGCAATGGCTTGATGTGAAAGCGGTCCGAGACCTCGACCATGCTCGTCAGCCGGTTCGGCAGGCGAAAGCTGCGCAAGCTGTCTGGTGTAATGAACAGGGCCAGGCTGTTGGCCTGATGAGCCCAGAATTCGTCATCCTCCTCGACCGAAGCGACCGCCGCCTCGATGGGCCAGATGCTTCGCTTGTCGACTCCCGCTGCTTCCATCTGGGCGACGGCTTCCTTGGCCAGGTTCTTCAGCTCCAGCCGATCCTGGTGCACGGCCTCGGTCAGCGGCGTTGTCGACACATAAAGCGATACGCAAGGCCCGCCCCGGGCCTCGGCCAGTTTCAGGATTTCGGCTCGGGTGGGCAGATCGACATGCAGCATGGTGGAGGTCTCCCTTGGATCGGACGCTCGTATCCTATCCAAAAGGCTAGTGCCCCTCGGGCGTGCAGGCGAGTCAAATCCGCCGCGTCCTAGCGTCCCGTCAGCAGATTGCCGAGCCTGCCCAGGTTCGACCGGCCTGCCCCTGGCCGCGCCTCGCGCCGGTCGGCGGCATTGTAGAGAGCATACATTCCATGCACGCCCAGCCAGCGCAGGGGTTCCGGTTCCCATTTGCGGACGCGGTGATTGACCCAGGGCAGGGCGGTCAACTCGGTCACCTTGCCTGTCGCCAGATCGGCCAGCGTCCGCCCTGCCAGGTTCGAGGTCGAAACTCCCACCCCCACATAACCGCCGGCCCAGCCGACGCCCGTCGCGGGATCGAAGCCCACGCTCGCACACCAGTCGCGCGGCACGCCCAGCACACCGCCCCAGGCATGGGCGATGCGGAAGGGGCGCGCAGCCGGAAAATGCTTGTGAAGCACCTCGACCAGCCGCCGGACTGTCTCTGGCTGGGGCTCGCCGCCTGCGTCGATGCGAGAGCCGTAAAGATAAGGTACCCCCCGCCCGCCGACCGCGATCCGCCCTTCGCGCGTGCGCTGGCAGTAGCAGTAGGCATTGGCCATATCGCCCAGAATTTCATGGCCTTGCCAGCCGATCTTGTCCCATACCTCCTGGGGCAAAGGTTCGGTCACCACCTGGGCCGAATTCAACGGCAGCCATTGCCGGCGCAGGCCGGGAATCGCGGCGGTGAAGCCTTCGGTCGCGCGCAGGATCACGGGCGCGCGGACCACGCCGCGGTCAGTCGTCACCCGACCCGGGGCGATCTCGGTCACTGTCGTGCCCTCGGCGATCTGCACGCCCGCGCGTTCCACGGCGGCGGCCAACCCGCGCGCCAGCTTTGCAGGCTGGATGCGTGCGACATTCGTCACCACCATGCCCCCGAGTGTGCCGGGGATGTTGACGCGGGCCTTGGCCTCTTCAGCGCCGATGGCATAGACGCGGTCCTCGCCCTCGCCCCAGGCCTGGCGGTGGGCGACCTCCTCGACCATCCGGTCAAGCTGGGCGGGGTTCACGGCCACCATCAGCTCATCCGTGCGGCGAATGTCGGCGTCGATGCCTTCGGCCTCGGCGACGGCGATCACCTCGTCCACGGTGCCGTTCATCGCGCGGACCATGGCCCGCACGTCGTCGCGCGAACCGCTGGTCAGATACTTCTCGTGGCTCCAGGCAAAGCCGCCTGTCAGCCAGCCACCGTTCCGCCCCGAGGCGCCGAATCCCGCAAACTCCTTCTCCACGACCAGGATACGCAGCGTCGGGTTGGCCTTGCGCAGATACCAGGCCGACCATAGGCCCGTATAGCCCGCCCCCACGATGCAGACATCGGCGCTCGTGTCGCCATCAAGCGGCGGGCGCCGGGCGGGCAGGCCCCCCATGTCAGCATACCAGAAGGATACCTCGCCCAGGCGATCGGGTGTCATGCCTTGCCTTTCACTCTGTTGTTCCTCGCCGGGGCCGGCAGCCCCAGACGTTCATGGAGGCGCCTTGCTCCGGCCCGCTACAGATACCAGTCATATTCACGCGGCAGCACCTCGGCCAGGAAGGCGTCCAGCTCGGACCGCTTGATTGCCGCATAGGCGGCCGGATAGCGCGGACCCAGATAGTCGGCGAGGATCGTAGACCGCTCGATCCGGTCCAGCGCGGTCCAAAGCCGCATCGGCATGTCGGGGTCCACCTCTTCGCCCGCATTTCCGGTCGAGGGCGGGGTGGGTGAAAGCCCCTGCGTCAGGCCGTGGTGAACACCGGCCAACATGGCCGCCATCACCAGATAGGGGTTGGCCTCGGCCCCGGCAAAGCGATGCTCGATGCGCCGCGCCTTGGCCCCGCCCATGGGCACCCGAAACGCGACCGAGCGGTTGTTGTAGCCCCAGCTCGTGTTGACCGGAACGAAAAGGTTGGGCCCGAAGCGGCGGTAAGCGTTGAGGTTCGGCGCAAAGATCGCCATCGCTTCGGCGCTTGTGGCCTGAAGCCCAGCGATCGCCTGCCCCAGGAGGCGATCGCCGTCCGGGCCGGTCTCGTCAAGCACATTGCGCCCCTCGGCATCGGCCAGGCTCATGTGGATATGGAGACCCGACCCAGACTGGTCGGTAAAGGGCTTGGACAGGAAGGTGGCGTCCAGCCCGTGCCGTTGTGCGACACCCTTGACGATCCGGCGCAACAGGAGCGCCTGATCGCAGGCGCGCACCGGATCGGCCAGATGATCCAGGTTCACCTCGAACTGCGCGCAACCATATTCCGCCGTGGCCGCCCCCGCGGGCACGCCCTGGGCCAGACAGGCGGCGTCGATCTCGGCCAGTAGGGGGGCGAATTCGTCCAGCTTGTCAAAGGCCAGAACCCGCGGCGCCTCTGGCGCCCGCCCGGCGCGGGCGGGTCGTGCCGGGTGAATCCGCCCGGCTGCATCGCGCGTAGGGTCGACCAGATAGAACTCGAGCTCGCAGGCAACCACCGGCGTCAGCCCCAGCGGCGCGAAGCGCTGCACCACGCGTTCCAGGATATATCGAGGATCGAACCACCAGCCGCCTTCCCCGGGCGGAGGAGCGGGCGAGATCAGCACTTGTGCAACATTTTCCGCCCATGGCACCGGCGCCAGCGTGCCGGGGATCGGGAAGGATGTGGCATCCGGATCGCCATCCGAAAAGCCGATCCCGTTCACATCCCAACAGGTGCCAAGTGCATCGAGCGTGGTGATCCCGGCGCAGAAGGCCACGCCAGACGACCAGACCTTGGCCGCGTCGCGGATCGGATAGCGCTTGCCGATGGCGGTCCCGCAGAGGTCGAACAGGATCGTGTCCAGAAAGCGCGTTTCGGGATGCTGCCTCAGATAGACGTCAAGTTCCGAAGGCGGAGGGCTAATCTGCATGGCTCAGTCTGACTTTCGCGTCTTGGGAAGGAATTCGTCCAGTTCCGCCAGCTGAGAGGTTGGCGGCGAGATGATCCACTGCACCTCGGCGGGACCTGCGCCGCGGTTCTCGATCCGATGCGGCGTCGCGGTGGAGTACTCGATGCTGTCGCCGGATTGCAGCAGGAACCGCTCGTTGCCCAGCGTGATCTCGACCACGCCAGACAGCACGAACATCATCTCATGCGCCTTGCCGTGCGTGTAAAGCTCGGGGCCGGTCGAACCGCCGGGCTCGAATTCCCCGACATAGACCTCGAATTCATGGATCGGGCGCTGTGAAAGCAGGGTCTTGCGATAGCCCGAGGCCGAGGGCAGCGCGGGGCGATCCTCGCGCCGCAGGACCCGATAGGTCGAGGTGCCTCGATCCTCGAACAGATCCGCGACCGAGATCGAAAGCGCCTGGGAAATCTGCATCAGCGTCGAGGTGGTTGCCCCGGTTAACCCGCGCTCCAACTGGCTTAGAAACGAGGCAGAGGTTCCCGTCATCTCGCCCAGCTGTCGCAGGGAAAGGCGGCGGGCCTGACGGAACCGCTTGACCCTTTGCGCGAGCAGCCCAAGTTCCTTCGACAGCGGCTGGTCAACCTCAACCTGGGGCTGTGAGTCGTGCGGCATGGGAGAGTCCAACTGTTTACTTCACAAGTCATGAAGCGCTACTTTGCGTTTGGCAAGTCGTCTGCAAGTCGAGCCAAACGATGAGTGACCCCGGCCACCCCCCGGTGAGCGCGGGGAATGGGCCGCATGCGGTGATTGTCTCGCATGGGCAACCCTCGGACCCCGCGCCGCCCGAGGCGGCTCTGGCGGCCCTTGCGGCAGCTGTCGCGACGCATCTGCCAGGCTGGACGGTTCGCTCTGCCACGCTCGCGCAGCCCGGGGCGCTCGCGGCGGCCTGTGCCGGGGCGGATCGCCCGGTCGTCTATCCGTTGTTCATGGCGGATGGCTGGTTTACGCAGACCCATCTTCCGGCGCGGTTGGCCGAGGCGGGCGCGCAAGCGCCTCGGGTGCTGTCGCCCTTCGGCCTTGATCCGGCGGTGCAGGATCTGGCCACAAGGTTGGTGCGCGAGGCCCTTGCACGCGGACTGGGACACGAGGGTGTCCTCTTGGCCGCGCATGGGTCGTTTCGCAGCCCCGCGCCAGCGGCCGTCGCCCGGATCGTGGCCGGGCGGATCGCGGCCGAGACGGGCCTTGCCCCTGTGGCTCCGGCCTTCATTGACCAGGACCCTCGGATCGCCGAGGCTGCACGGGATTTCGGCCCGGGGTCGATCTGCCTGCCCTTTTTCGCGGCCGCCGGAGACCATGTCACCAGCGATCTGCCCAGGGCATTGGCCGAGGCGGGGTTCCGGGGGCAGGTCCTGCCGGCGCTCGGGCTTGATCGCCGGGTGCCGTTGCTCATCGCTCAGGCGTTGCGCGCGGGGGCTTCGGCACCCTCTGCGACGGATGGCGTCGTCAGTGCCGGGTAGGCGGTCTCCATCGCCGCTCGGGTGCCCGACCAGATCTCGGGTAACGCCGCGCGCAGAACCGTCGTATCGGTGTCCGAGGCAAGCGCATGTTCAAGCGCCATGAGTGCCGCGGCCAGGCCCCGTGCCCCGAAGGTCGCGGCCGAACCGGCCAGACGATGACAGGCCTGCATCGCTTCCCTGGTCGTCACATCGCCCGACCCCTCTCCCACCAGCAGTCCCAAAGCGGCTTCGCCCTCGGCCAGAAAGCGGCGGAGCAGGCTGATCAGGGCGGCGCTTTGCAGATGCCCGGCCAGATCGCTCAGGCTTGCCGGATCAACAAGGTCTTCCATTGCTGGGTCGCCGGGGCCGGGGGGATCGGCCGGCTCGCCCCGCAAGAGCCGGTTCAGCGCGCCGCGTGACACCGGCTTCACCAGGCAATCCTCCATCCCCGCGGCCCGGAACTGTGCTACCTCTTCGGGCAGGGTATGGGCCGTGACCGCGATGATGCGCGCCGCGCGCGACGCCCCCGTCCCCGATCGGATCCGGCGAGCGGCTTCGATGCCATCCATGTGCGGCATCGAGATATCCATGAAGATCAGATCGAAACGCCGCGCTTCGGCCAGTGCCACGCCCTCCACCCCATCCGAGGCTTCGTGGACATCGACAGACATCTCGTCAAGAAGGCTGCGCAGCACAAAGCGATTGATCGGGTTGTCTTCGATCAGCAGGACCGAGACCGCCTGCGGGGGATTGTCGGCGATGCCGGCCTTGCCCTCGGGGAGTGCGACCTCGGCCTCGTCGGGATCCGTGCGGAAGGGCAGTCGCACCCAGAACAGGCTGCCGCCTTCGGGCTCGCTTTCCACCCCGATCTCACCTCCCATGGCCAGAACAAGGCGCCGCGTGATGGCAAGCCCCAGCCCCGATCCTTCGGCCGCGCGCCCATAGGATTGGTCCAGGGTCACGAAATCGTCGAAGATCCGCGCCTGGTCGGCTTCGGGAATGCCGATGCCGGTGTCGATCACGCGGAACTCGATGGCACACATGCCGCGGGGGCCAGGGCCGGTCAGGGCCTCGATCTCGATGGTGATCCGGCCATTCGCGGTGAACTTGACCGCATTTCCCACGAGGTTGAGCAAGATCTGGCGCAGACGCGCGGGATCGCCCTGCAGGCGACCCACCGGCCCCGTAACCGAGATCACCTCGATCTGATTGCCCATCGCCGCAGCGAGTCCCGCCTGGTTTGCGACAACTTCCTGCACCAGCGCGTCGATCGAGAAGCTGATCCGGGCAAAGCGCATGGCCCCCGCTTCCGCGCTCGAGATATCGAGAACCGAGTTCACATGTTGCAGCAGGATTTTGCCCGAAGTCTCTATGATATCGAGAATTTCACGCTGCTTCGGCTCCAGGCCCGTTGTCGCGAGCAGTTCCGCCGACCCAAGCAGCCCGTTCAGTGGCGTCCGCATCTCGTGGCTCATCACCGCGAGGAACTCCGCCTTGGCCCGCTCGCCCGCCAATGCCTTGTCGCGGGCGTCCAGCAATTCACGCTCGGTCGCGCGGCGGCGAGATATGTCGCGCAGGAAGGCAACGGCAAGGTCGCCTTCCGCACTTTGCGACCCGGCGATCGTCAATTCGATCGGCAGGCGCGAGCCGTCCTTGCAGACGCCCTCGACCTCCAGTCGATGGCTACCCGAGAAGGTGCCCTCTTCGGTGATGATCAACTGTTCGATCTCGTTGATGACGGCTTCCTGCACGTCCTGGGGCAACAGCACCTCACCGGCATTTCGCCCCAGCATCTCGTCGCGTCGATAGCCAAAGATCGATTCCGCCGCAGGGTTGAATTCGAGCGTCGAGCCGTCTCGATCAAGGATCAGGATCCCGTCCACCGACGAGCGCACGATGGTTCCCAGCCGCTCTGTCGTGCGTTGGTTTGCCTGCGACTCCCGGTCGCTTCGCCGGTAAAGGCGCGCCAGGACGACGGCCGTCACACTCAGCGCGACCACCATCAGCCCGGCAACCCAGGCCAGACGGCGCAGTGTCCTGGCGACTTCTTCTCGCTGTCGGTCAGCTTCCAAGGAGAAATGCCGCAGCCCCATCAGGGCGATCCCGCGGGCAATCTCTCGAAGGTTGTCCGTTTCAACCACCAGAAGCGGCAGAGCCTGCCGAAGCCCTGCGTCGCTGCCATCGAATGTCGCGATCCGGGCGTCGATGAAGCTGCGGAAGAGCGCCAGATCCTCGCGAAAGGCCGACTCCTGGCGGACGGCGGCATAATTCGGGCTGCGCTCGTAAATGCCGATGCGCGAAACAAGAATGTCGAACCTCTGTCGCAGGTTCGTCAGGTCGTTTCCCGCGGTCAGCGCCGCCTCGTGCAGCAGAACAGTTTCCACCTGCAACTGCGACAGAGACCACTGGACGCTGTCTGAGTTTGCGCGGGCCAGAGTGTCGAGCCGGCTCTGGACATCGCGCGACAGGACGGTGATCGCCCCCGCGCAAAGCAGGAAGACTAGCAGCAGCAGCGTGGCATTCAGCACCGGGAGGAGGGCTTTGCGGTTCGTCATCCGGCCTGTCTCCTTTGGCCCGCCACCCGGGTCGGGGCACCGTTTCCGAGGCTAATCCAGCCGCCTGCTCACGAAAAGGCCTGTGCGGAGGGCGCAGGCGGCGCAACACTGTAGCGGTGGGCCGCAGACCTGCTATCAATGTGCTTGGGGGAGATTGGCCCTGACAAGGTAGCGAGATGGGGACAACGGTTTGCGAATTCTGCTGGCCGATGATCATGACCTTGTCCGGGAAACCCTTGCGGCGTTCCTGAATGCCGAGGGCGTTTCCCGGGTGGTGATGGCGGCCAGCCTGCCCGACGCGCTGGTGCATATGGGTCGCTCGGGCCCATTTGATCTCGTTTTGCTCGATTACAACATGCCGGGCATGAACGGGCTCGAGGGGCTCGATGCTGCATTGAAGCTCAGCGGCTCGGCCCCCGTGGCGATCCTTTCGGGAACAGCATCGCGCGAGCTTGCCGAGGCCGCCCTGCGCGCCGGTGCCTCTGGTTTCGTTCCCAAGACGCTGGGATCGCAGGCGATGGTCCTTGCCGTGCAGGCCATGGCCAGGGGCGAAAATTTTCTGCCCTTTGCCGCCTTCCCAGCGGACGACGGGTCCGAGGGTGACAAGTTCAACCTGTCGCGGCGCGAGACCGAGGTGCTGCGGGGCATCTGCGAGGGCAAGTCGAACAAGGAAATCGCCCGCGACCATGACCTGCAGGAGGTCACGGTCAAGCTGCATGTTAAGACGCTGAGCCGCAAGCTCGGCGCCAAGAACCGCACCCATGCCGCGATGATCGCGCGCGACAATCAGCTGATCTGAGGCAGGCGGCCCGCATCACGCGGCGAAGGCAAAGCCCGTTGCTCCCACCGCCAGCATCCAGCGCGACCGCGTGGTTTCGCAACTGGTGCGCACAAGGGCCGTGTCATAGTGGATGTGCCAGGTCTGCGCCTTGACCGGGGCAGGGCGGGCAAAGGCGGCACAGGTCAGGACGGCGGCATTCGGCTGCCCTTCGGGATGGCGGACCGAGGCATAACGGATGACTTCGGTCCCCGCGGCGCGGGCACGGTCGGCCAGATTGAGGCAGTCGGTGTAGTCATCGGGGTTCATCCAGTCGCCGGCCCGCGCCATGTCGGGCGCGGTAAGGTCCAACGCAAAGGGGCTGCGGATATCGGCCTGCACGGCGGTGTATTCGATGGGCTTGCGCGGCAGGGGCGTGCCGGGCGAGGCGGCGAAGAAGCGCAGCATGCCCCAGGCCATTTCGCAGATCGCCGTAAGCGGTGCCTCTGAACCGTACCAGACCCCCGGCGTGCGCCCCGCGCGGCGAAAGCGCGAGGCGCGGGGGTAGGCACCATATCGGAAGGGCGACCAGAACTGGTAATCCAGATGCGCGCAGTCTGGCGGGACCGGGGGCTTTGCGGCCTCGAGCATCGCCTCCAGTACGTCATGCTCGGAAAAGGTGGTGACCAGCCGCAGGGTCGACGATCGGTATTGCCCCTCGATCACGCGCCAAAGCGGCCTTGACCAGGGGGCAAGCTGGCCCTCAAGTGGGGGCACGGGTGGCATCCAGGTATTGCATGACCTCGATCAGCCCCGGCGCCGTGGCAATCATGGCGCGGGGGGGCTGGCCGCCCAGCAGCGTGTTGCCGTTGCGCATCCAGGCCTGCATCACCGCGCCTTCACCGCCGCATATCGCATCGAGCGAGCGGAAGATCCGGATCAGGCACAGCGCCAGTTCCAGGGGCTTGCCCTCGAGTGCGAAGCCGCCGTCGCGCATTCGGGTGACGCTGGCCTCGCTGACACCGATGATGCGCGCCAACTCGCGCTGGGTCAGCCCAAGCTCGGCCGCGGCGTTGATGGCGGCCTTTGCCGCGACCCGGCCGGGTGACAGGCTGACATCGGAAAAGGCGGGGCTCAGGTGTGACATGACATTCTCCTGAAAGGAATATGCGCCTTCTTTCTGAAGATATCAACAACCCGGCCGATCGTCCCCTAGACCGTGTGCAGATAGAGGTCGAAGTCCACCTCGGACACCGTCCGCATGACCCGCGCATATTCTGCCGAAATGATCGCGGTGAAGGTGCGGTGCATGTCCTCGCCCAAGGCGTCTTTCAGGAAGGCCGAGCGTTTCGCCGCGTCGATTGCCTGCCGCCAGTCGAGCGGGATCTCGAAGGTCTCGGAGGTTTCGGCATAGGCGTTGCCCGTGGTTTCCGGGCCGGGGTCGATCCCGTGCTTCAGCCCGTGGCGGATGCCGGCCAGCACGGTTGCGGCCACCAGATACGGGTTCGCATCGACCCCTGCCGGGCGGTGTTCGATCCGGCGGGCACGAATGTCACCGGCGGGGATGCGCAGCGCGACCGAGCGGTTGTTCACCCCCCAACTGGGTGAAACCGGCGCGTAGCTTTGCGAAGCAAAGCGGCGCCAGCTGTTGGAATGGGGGGCAAAGATCAGCATGGATTCACCCATCGTGGCCTTCAGCCCGCCGATCGCATGGCGGATCGTGTCGTTCCACTGGCCCTCGACCGGCTCGACAAACACGTTGCGACCTGTCTCGTCCATCATCGAGACATGGAAATGCATGCCCGAGCCTGCATAATCCTCGTTGGGCTTGGCCATGAAACAGGCGGTCACGCCATGCTGGCGCGCATACATCCGCACCAGCCGCTTCAGACGCATCAGGTCATCGGCGGCCTGCAAGACGTCCGTCCGGTAATGCAGCGTCAACTCGTACTGGCCCGGGGCGAACTCTGAAATCAGGGTCTCCGCCTTGATGCCGGCCAGCGCGGCCCCGGCGTAGATGTCATTGAAAAGCGGCAACATTCCATGAAGCTGGTCCACCGAATAGACATCGGTCTTGGAATTGCGCCGCCCATCCAGCACGTCGCGGGCGGGGACCATCTTGCCGTTCGCATCGCGGGTGTTTTCCAGCAGGAAGAACTCAAGCTCGAAGGCCCCCGCGGGATGCAGCCCCTCGGCCGCCAGCGCCTCGACCTGACGGCGCAGCGCGTGCCGCGGGTCAGAGGTCATCGGCGTGCCGTCGAGGTTGTAAAGGCTCATCAGAACCTCGCCGCGCGGCGGGCTCGTGCCATGCAGCGCGATCAGCGTGCCGGGAATGGGCCAGGCGCGGCGGTCGCCATCGCCCTGATCCCAGATCAGGCCGGTTTCGTGCACGTCCTCACCGCAGATGTCGAGCCCGAGGATCGAGATCGGCAGATGCCGGCCATTCTTGTAAAAAGACAAAAGCTCATGCCGCCGGATGATCTTTCCCCGGCCAATTCCGTTCGAATCGTGCAAGACGATATCGAAGGCCTCGATTTCGGGATGGGCGGCGAGAAAGGCTTCCGCCTCGGCGACGGTCGAGCCGGAGGGACTGTGTGTTTCGGTCATGGCGGTCTCAGGCAAAAAGCTCGGTCAGGGTCTCGTCGAAGGCGGCGATCAGGCGGTCGATCTGGCGTTTCTTCGTGGCGGGGCTGACCAGCATCATGTTGTGGAAGGGGGCGATCAGGCAGCCGCGGTTGAGAAGTGCCGTATGCAGCGCGGCCTCGACCTGGGGCTGGTGGGCATGGGCGGCCTCGGCGCCGTTCTTCAGCGGGCCGGGGGCGCAGATGAATTCGACGCGCGCGCCCACACGCACGACATGCCAGGGCGCCTTGTGATGGGCGATGACCTTGGCCAGGCCCTCCGAAAGGCGGCGCGCGCCCTTTTCCATATGGGCGTAGTTCTCGGGCGTCATCACCTCGGAGAGGGTGGCGCAGAGGCAGGCGAACTGCATCGGATTGGCCGAGAGCGTGGTTCCCATGCCGCTGTGGCCCGAGGCGCGGTTCGCGTTCACCTCGATGTAGCGCCGTGCGACTTCGGGCGTCATGCCCCAGACCGCGGTGGGCATGCCGCCCGCCACGCATTTGCCCACCACGAACATGTCGGGCGATAGCGCATGGACGCGCGTATAGCCGCCGAGGCCCGAGGAAATCGTATGCGTCTCGTCGATGATCAGAAGCGCGCCATAGCGGCGCGAAAGGCTGCGCAGCGCCTCAAGGAAGCCCGGCTCGGGCAACACCATGCACGAGTTCGTCATCACCGGCTCGGTCAGGATCGCGGCGATCTCACCCGATTTCAGCGCGGCTTCGACTCCTGCTATGTCATTGAATTCACAACAGGTCGCGGTCAGGCTAAGGTCGGCGACCTGCCCCAGAAGGCCGGGGCGCGTGATGGTGCGGCCATGGTCGAGCGTGACCATCGCATCGTCGACCGTACCGTGGTAGCACCCATTAAAGACCAGCACCTTGGGCTTGCCCGTGACGGCCCGGGCCACGCGCAGGGCAAAGCGGTTGGCGTCTGTGGCCGTGGTGGCGATCTGCCATTGGAAATCGCCGAAACGGTCGGTCAGCAGTCGCCCGGCCTCGAGCGCGGCCTCGGTCGGAAGCATGTAGGTCAGGCCGTGGCGGGCCTGGCGGCGGATGGCTCGGGCGACCGGGGCGGGTGAATGGCCAAACATCGATCCGGTGTCGCCCAGGCAGAAATCGTCGATCTGATAGCCGTCAAGATCGGTGAGCCGGGCGCCCTTCGCCTCGGCCACCAGCATGGGGAAGGGCATGGGCCAATCCTTCATCCAGTGCAGGGGCACGCCATCGACAAAGCTGCCGGCACCGGTGGCGAGGGCGGCCTGGGTGCGCGGGCGGCCCTGGGCGTAGCGGCGCCGTTCCCGGGCGACAAAAGCCTCGAGACGGTCGCGCGGAACGCCGGCGATATGGGTAGGGGCGGGGACGGATTTCTTCGGCATGGCGCACTCTGGATCAGATGCGTCGTTATGGCCGATAATTTGATCAAATGTAAATGGGCAAGGCTGGATCCGGGCCATGCGGCCGATCTGGGAACCGTCTGGTTCCGATACAGAAACCTTATGTAGACAGAATGGGTCGGGAATAGCCTGCGCGATGACGCTCCGGCGCCACCAGACAAGGGGGCGCCGGGCGGTTTGCGAGGAAGGTCAGGTGCTGACGCGGACCTCTACCAGCCGTGGCCCGGCGCTGGGTTGGGCGAGGGCGGCGGTCAGCGCCGCGGGGTCGTCGATGACCGAGGCGAAGGGCAGGTCGCAGGCGGCGGCAAAGGGCGCGAGGGCCAGCGGCGAGGGGTCGCAGCCGATGACCTCGGCCCCCACGGCACGCATGGAATCGGCGATCTCGCGGTAGCCCGCGTTGTTCCAGACCAGGAAGGTGACCGGCAACGCCTCGTCCCGCGCAACGCGCAGCTCGGCGGGCGAGAACTGCAGCCCCCCGTCGCCGATCAGGCAGACGACCGGCACACCCGGCAGGGCGATGGCGGCCCCGATGGCCGCGCCAGGGCCATAGCCCAGAGCGCCATAGCCGGTGGCCGCGTTGAACCAGCCGCCGGGGCGGTCATGGTCGTAGTAGAGATTGCCGGCATAGACGGGTTGTGTGCTGTCGCCCACGATCAGCGCGCCGGGCAGGGCCGCACGGATCGCCTCGACCATGGCGAGCTGGGGGTGCATGTAGTCGGGCAATTCGGCCCGGGCGGCCTGACGCGTGGCGGCCGCGCGGGCCGCGCCATCGCCCCGTCGCGGATCTAGCCGTGCGGCCAGCGCCGCCGCGACCGCGCCGGCATCGGCCTGGATCGCCACGGCTGCGGGATGGCGCGCCAGTTGATCCGCGTCGATATCGACCCGGATCATGGCCGACAGATCGGGCAGGCCGCCGCGCACATACATGTCATAGTCTGTCTGGCCGAATTCGGTTCCGAGCGCGATCACCTGATCTGACGCGGCGATGAGGGCGCGGACGGCATCGAGGCTGGGCGAGGCCGGCACGAGCAGCGGATGGCCGTGCATCAGCCCGCGCGCATTCGTCGTGGTGACGACCGGGGCCTCCAGCGCCTCGGCGAGTGCGCGAAGGGCGGCTTCGGCCCGGCGCATCCCGCCGCCGGCGAGGATCACCGGGGCGCGGGCCGCCGAGAGGAGTGCCAGCGCCCGGTCGAGATCGGCGGGCCTGGCCATGGGTGGCTCGGCCCGGGGTGGGGCGGTTTCGGGCGCGGCTGGCGCGGGCAGCGGCATCACATCGAGCGGCACCTCGATATGGACGGGCCCGGGCCGGGTGCTGGTAAAGAGTGCGAAGGCCCGGCTCAGCGCGGCTTCGATCTGCTCGGGCGTCTCGATCCGGATCGAGGGGCAGAGGGTGGCGATCATGGCCTGCTGGTCGGGCAGCTCGTGCAGATGGCCAAGCCCGCGCCCGAGGCTGTCACGACGGTTGACGCCCGAGATCACCAAGAGCGGCACGGAATCGGCCCGCGCCTGGGCCATGGCGGTGATGGCATTGGTCAGGCCCGGGCCGGTGATGACAAAGGCGACGCCCGGGCGGCCGCTGGCGCGGGCATAGCCATCGGCCATGAAGCCCGCGCCCTGTTCGTGGCGGGGGATCACATGGCGGACGCCGCCGCCCGCGAGGCCGCGATAGAGCTCGATCGTGTGGACGCCGGGGATGCCGAACACGACCTCGACCCCGCGCGCGCGCAGACCCGCGACCAGCGCCTGGCCGACGGTGGGGATATTCGCGGCGGCGGTCATGCGGCGGCCCCGCGCAGGGTGGCGGCATGGGCGGCGATGCGGTCGCAGGCCGTGGCGATGACCTCATCGGGTTGGGTGAGGCCGACGCGGACCCAGCCGGTCAGCGCCTGGCCGAAACTGTCGCCCGGCATGACGGCGACGCCGGTGCGTTCCAGAAGGTCGAGCGCGAAATCGCGCCCGGACAGGCCGGTGGCGCGGGCGTCGATCAGGGCGAACATGCCCGCCTCGGGGCGATGGACAGCAAGGCCCGCCACGCCGTGAAGCCGCGCATGGATCAGCCCCGCCCGGCGCTGGAACCGCTCGACCATGCCGGCAGCGACGGGAGAGGGGCGCGAGACGGCCGCGGCCGTCATGTCGGCGATGAAGGGCTGGTTGCCGAAGAGCATGGTTTCCGACAGCGGCAGGAGCCGCGCGCAGAACTCGGCCGGACCAACGCACCAGCCCGACCGGAAGCCGGGGGCCGCGTGGGATTTCGAGATGGAAGAGGCGACGACGACCCGCTCGGCCAGGTCGGGGTCGGCCAGCGGCGAGTGGAAAGTGGTGCCGGGGAAGACCAGATCCTCGTAGACCTCATCGCAAAGGATCCAGAGATCATGCTGCTTGGCCAGCGCGCCGAGGGCCGCGAAATCGGCCGGGCGCAGCACGGCGCCGGTCGGATTGTGCGGCGAGTTGAGGAACAGAAGCCGGCTGCGGGGGGTGAGGCGGGCGGCCACATCCTCGGCCTGCATCCGGAAACCTTGTTCGGGGCGCAGCGGCACCGGCACCAGGGTGGCGCCCGTCGAGGCGACGAGGCCTTCGTAGGTGGCATACATCGGATCGCCCATCAGGACCTCGTCCCCCGCCTGGACGAGGGCGTTCAGCACCGCGAAGAGCGTGGTCTGGGTCCCGGGAAAGCACATGATCTGGTCGGTGCCGATGGGCCGGCCGCGGCGGGCGGTGTAACGGTCGGACAGGGCCTGGACCAGCGCAGGCTCGCCGCGCCCATTGGAATAGCCGGTGCGGCCTGCCTCCATCCCGCGGGTGGCCGCGGCAATCAGTTCGGGCGGGGTGGGCACGTCGGGCTCGCCGATGGTCAGCTCGATCACCTCGCGTCCGGCGGCCTTCATGGCGCGGGCTCGGATGTGGACATCCCATTTGGCGCCGCCGAGGCCGGAGAGTCTTTCGGTGATGGCGGCGTATCTCATTCGGTGGCTCCTTTGGTGGTGAGAGAGGGTGGTGACGCGGCTGTCAGGTCGAGGCCGAGGATCGCGCCGACCGCAGCGAGGCCGATGCGGGCCATTTCGCCGGGGGCGAAGGTGTCGGGCAGAAGGCTGGCTTCCAGCCAGAGCCCGTCGATCACTCCGTTGCAGGCGATGGCCTGGGCGCGCAGGGTAGCGGGGTCGGCCGGGCGGGGCAGGGCTGCGATCATGGCCTGCAGCCGGTCGCGATAGGCGAGGTAGGTCGCCTCGTGCACGGCGAGGATCGCGGGGTCGGAGCAGGCGCGGCGGATGAAGGCGGCCCAGAGGCCGACCGTCTCGGCCCCGGTCACCGGGGGGCTGAGCGAAGCCGCGACAAAAGCGGCGAGGCGGGCCACCGGATCGTCCTGCGGGGCCCTGTCCAGCATGGCGGTGCTGTCGGTCAGCATCCTGTCCATCAGGGCGGTGTAGGCGGTGCGGATCAGGTCTTCCTTGGTGGCGAAGTAATGCCGGATCAGGCCGCCCGTCACGCCCGCGCGCGTGGCGATGGCCCGGACGGTGGCGGCCTCGGGGCCGGATTCGGCGACGATGGCGAGCGCGGCCGCAACCAGCGCTTCGCGCCGGGGCCCTTCACCCTCACGCCGGAACTTGCGCCTTTCGCCGGTGATGCCGTTCACGCCACGATGCCCTGCTGGTAATTATACGCTTGCATAATTGCAGCGGGAGCGCCTTACTGCAATCAGGAATCGGCGGGAGACCGATGTCAGGGTTACAAAAGACAGGGGACCACGGCGCAAGCGCCGGGGCAACGGCCAAAGCAGCGGCAGAGGCGATCCGGATCGAGGATCTGCACAAGTCGTTCGGCCATATCGAGGTGCTGAAGGGCGTCTCGCTTTGCGCGCATGAGGGCGATGTGGTCGCCATCATCGGCGGGTCCGGGTCGGGCAAGTCGACCATGCTGCGCTGCATCAACTTCCTTGAGACGCCGACCTCGGGGCGGATCGTCATCGGCGGAGAGGAGATCGTGCTGCGGCCCGATGGCACGCCGGCGAACCGTCGCCAGATCGAACATGCCCGGCGCCGGTTGGGGATGGTGTTCCAGAACTTCAACCTCTGGACGCATAAGACCATACTTCAGAACCTGATCGAGGTACCCGTGCATGTGCTGGGCGTGCCGAGGGACGAGGCCGTGGCACGGGCGGAAAAGCTGCTGGAGCGGGTTGGCCTCGCGGCCAAGGCCGATGCCTATCCGGCCTTCCTTTCGGGTGGCCAGCAGCAGCGGGCCGCGATTGCGCGCGCATTGGCGATCGAGCCGCGCGCCATGCTGTTCGACGAGCCGACCAGCGCGCTCGACCCCGAACTGGTGGGAGAGGTGCTTGGCGTGATCCGCGATCTTGCGGCCGAGGGGCGCACGATGATCCTCGTGACGCATGAGATGAAGTTCGCCCGCGAGGTGTCGAGCCATGTGATCTACCTGCACAACGGGCGGATCGAAGAGGAGGGACCGCCGGACAGGCTGTTCGGCGCGCCGCAGTCCGACCGTCTGCGGCAGTTCCTGAAATCGGTGGGCTGAAGGGTCATTGCCCGCCGGAAACGTCAAAAAGACCAGAAAACAGAGAGGAAACATCATGAAGACGACATTGTTCGCACTGGCCGCCGTGGCGGCCTTTGGCACGGCCGCGATGGCCGAGCCGGTGAAGGTCGGGATCGCCGCCGAACCCTATCCGCCCTTCGCCAGCCCCGATGCCAGCGGCAACTGGGTGGGCTGGGAAGTGGACATCATCAAGGCTGTCTGCGCCGCGGGCGAGATGGAATGCGAGATCGTGCCGGTGGCCTGGGACGGCATCATCCCCTCGCTGACCTCGGGACAGATCGACGCCATCATGGCCTCGATGTCGATCACTGAAGAGCGCATGCAGACCATCGATTTCACCGACAAGTACTACAACACCCCCACCGTGATCGTGGCTGCCAAGGGGTCGGGCATCACGCCGACGGCCGAGGGGCTGGCGGGCAAGATCATCGGGGTGCAGGTTTCGACCGTGCACCAGGACTATGCCCAGACCCATTTCGGCGAGAGCGCGGGCGAGATCAAGCTGTACCAGACCCAGGACGAGGCGAACCAGGATCTGGTCGCGGGCCGCATCGATGCGACCCAGGCGGATTCGATCGCGCTTGATGCGTTCCTTGCAACCGAGGCAGGCGCCGCCTGCTGCGAGTCCGTGGGTGCGGTGGCCGACGATCCGGCGATCCTGGGCGCCGGCGTGGGCGTGGGCCTGCGCAAGGGCGAGGACGATCTGAAGGCCAAGTTCAATGCCGCCATCGCGAAAATCCGCGAGGACGGCACCTATGACAAGATCACCTCGGAATACTTCGCCTCGTCGATCTACGGGGGCTGAGGCTTGGAAGGGCTGATCACGGCGCTGGGGCTTGGCCCCACGCTGGAGCTTCTGGCCCTGACGCCGCCCGGCTGGGGCGGGAACCTGTTGCGCGGTCTGGTGAACTCGATCCAGATCGCGCTCGGGGCTTTCGGGCTGGGGCTGGTGATCGGCACGCTGGGGGCCTATGGCAAGCTCTATGGCGGGCCGGTGGTGCGGGATCTGCTGGCGGTCTATACGACCGTCGTGCGGGCGGTGCCCGAGCTGATCCTGATCCTCATCCTGTACTATGCGGTGACGGCCTCGCTCAACAACGCGTTGATTGCCATGGGGTTCGGGCGCATCCAGATCTCGGGCCTGGCGGCCGGCATTGCGGTTCTGGGCGTGGTGCAGGGGGCCTATGCGACCGAGGTGCTGCGGGGCGCGATCCTGGCGGTGCCGGTGGGCCAGATCGAGGCGGCTCGCGCCTTTGGCATGCCGCCGGGGATGCTCGCGCGGCGGATCACGCTGCCGACGATGCTGCCCTTTGCCTTGCCGGGGCTGGCGAACCTGTGGCTGATCGCCACCAAGGATACGGCGCTTCTGGCCATCGTGGGCTTTGGCGAACTGACGCTGGAGACGCGGCAGGCGGCGGGGGCGACCAAGGCCTATTTCACCTTCTTCATTGCCGCGGGTCTGCTCTACCTGGTCCTGACGCTGGTCTCGGGCTGGCTGTTCGGCTGGCTGGAGCGCCGGGCGCGGCGCGGCGAGCCGGGGCACCGGGCATGAAGGCACCGGGCATGAGGGCGCGCGCATGACGGGCTGGCTGCAACCCCATCGTCTGGTGATGCTGGCCATCGCGGCGGCGATCGTGCTGTGGTGCGTCTTTGCGCTGCGCTGGGACTGGCTGGCGGAATACTGGCCGCTGCTTCTCAAGGGGATCTGGACCTCGATCTGGATCCTCGTGGTGACGACGATCCTTGGGTTCCTGTTGTCGATCCCGCTGGGGCTGGCGCAGGCGGTGGGGCCCTGGTGGCTGGCCAAACCGGCGCTGGCCTTTTGCACGATCATTCGCGGCACGCCGCTGCTGTTGCAGTTGTGGCTGCTTTACTATGGGCTGGGCTCGCTTTTCCCGCAGTATCCCTGGATCCGGCAGAGCGATCTCTGGCCGATCCTGCGGCAGGCCTGGCCCTATGCGGTGCTGGCGCTGACGCTGAGCTTCGCGGGCTATGAGGGCGAGATCATGCGCGGCGCCTTCAAGGGCGTGCCGCGGGGGCAGCTCGAGGCCGCCAAGGCGATGGGCATGCCGCGCTTCACCATGCTGCGGCGCATCTGGTTGCCGCAGGCGATCCACCGCGCGCTGCCGACGCTGGGCGGCGAGACGGTGCTGCAGCTGAAGGCAACGCCGCTGGTCGCGACCATCACGGTGATGGATGTCTATGCTGTGGCGAGCCGGGTGCGGCAGGACACCTTCATCGTCTATGAGCCGCTGTTGCTGCTGGCTGTCGTCTACATGCTGATCACAGGGGTGATCGTGCTGATGTTCCGCTGGTTCGAGGGGCTGCTGCCGACGCGGCGGGCCTGAGCGCAGAAGCGCGCGACGCGGCTCTTCTGTGCTTGATCCGTGGGCCAACGGGGTAGACAATTCGTGCCAGAGGGGACCGGGGCCGCGAGAAGCCCCGGGAGGGCAGGGGGCGGCAGGGAATGCGGATCCGGGTTATGGGCATGGTGGCGCTGCTGCTGGGGGCCGGGCTGGCCCCGGCGGCGGCGCAGACGCTGAAAGAGCGGCTGGCCAATGGCGCAAACAATGCAGCGCGCGCCATCGACAACACGGCGCGGGCTGTGGGCGATACGGTCGACTCGACCGTGGCGCTGGCGCGGGGCGAGGGCACGCCCGAGGCCACCCGGGCCAAGCTGGACCAGACGGCGGCAGACGCGCTGGCGCGCCTGTTCACCGAGACGCCACAGGCGCGCACCGTCTTTGACCTGTCGGCGGGTTATGCCGTCTTTGACATGCGCCGGTCGGTGCTTTTGGGCATCGCCGCGGGCTTTGGGCGCGGGGTGGCGGTGCCGCGCCCCTCGGGGCCGCCGACCTACATGCGGATGGCGACAGGTGGCGTGGGCTATGCGTTCGGTTTTGGCGGGTTCGAAAGCCAGGTGGTGATCCTGTTCGAGACGCCGGCCGACTTCTACCGCTTTGTCACCGATGGCTATGACGCCACGGCCCAGGCCGCCGCCCGGGCAGGCGCGGAGGAGGCCGACAAGACCGAGCAGTTCGTCCAGGGCCGGTCGATCTATGTGCTGGGCAAGAAGGGCTGGCGCGTCAGCGCGACGGCGGCGGGCACGAAATACTGGCCCGATCCCGTGCTGAACCAGGGCCTGCCGACGATCGGCACCGGGCTGTCGGGGGCGGCTTTCACCGCGCCGTGACCCTGCCTGGACCACGCCTTGACCCCGTTGCGCGCCGGGTGCAAGTCTGCCGCGGACAGACGTGAAGATGGAGGTCGAGTTGCGCTTTGGGACGACGAACGGGCGGGCTGCGCTGCGGCTGATGGCGGCGGCGGTGGTGGCCCTTGCGGCAAGCAGCGCCTCTGCGCAGCAGGCCGAGCGGCCGAACATCGTTTATATCGTCGTGGACGACATGGGCTTTGCCGACACGGGGTATCAGGGGTCGGATATCGCGACCCCGGCGCTGGATGCGCTGGCGGCGGGCGGGGCGGAACTGACGAATTTCTATGTGCAGCCCATGTGCACGCCCACGCGGGCTGCGCTGATGACCGGGCGCTATCCGCTGCGCTATGGCCTGCAATCGGGGGTGATCCCCGGTGCGGGCACCTACGGGGTGCCGCTGGACGAATACATGCTGCCGCAGATGCTGGGGGATGCCGGCTATCGCACGGCGATGGTGGGCAAGTGGCACCTGGGCCATGCCGATGCCGCCTATTGGCCGGTGCAGCGGGGGTTCGAGAGCTTTTACGGCGCGCTGGTGGGCGAGATCGACCATTTCGAGAAGGCTGCCCATGGCGTGCCCGACTGGTATCGCAACAACGAGCCGCTGGTGGAAGAGGGCTATGACAACATCCTGTTCGGGCAAGAGGCCGTGCGGGTGATCGAGGCGCATGAGGGGCCGGAGCCGCTGTTCCTGTATCTCGCCTTTACCGCGCCGCACACGCCCTACCAGGCGCCGCAGGAGTATCTGGATAGGTTCGCCGCGATCACCGACCCGAACCGCCAGGCCTATGCGGCGATGCTGGGCGTGATGGACGATGCGGTGGCCGATGTGGTCGCGGCGCTGGATGCCAAGGGGATGCGGGACAATACGCTGATCGTCTTTCACAGCGACAATGGCGGGGTGACGAATTCGCTCTTTGCCGGGGATACGGCCGTGTCGGGCGGGTTGCCGGCCTCGAACGCGCCGCTGCGCGACGGGAAGGGCACGCTGTACGAGGGCGGCACCAAGGTGGCGGCGCTGGCCAACTGGCCCGGCCATGTCGCGCCGGGCGAGGTGGACGGGCTGATGCATGTGGTCGACATGTTCCCGACGCTGGCGGGTCTGGCGGGCGGCAGCACCGAAAAGTCGCTGCCGCTGGACGGGATGGACATGTGGGACGTGATCGGTGCCGGCGCGCCCTCGCCCCGGACCGAGGTGGTCTATAACGTCGATCCGGTTGCGGGCGCCGTGCGCGAGGGCGACTGGAAGGTGGTCTGGCAGGCGGCGCTGCCGCCCCGGGTGGAATTGTTCAATCTGGCCGATGACCCGGGCGAGACGCGCAACCTGGTTGGAGAGTTTCCCGCCGTGGCGGCCGACCTGCAGTCGCGCATCATCGCGCTGGCCAGCGTAATGGCGCCGCCGCAACTGATCATGGAGGCGATCAGGTTGACCTTCTACGTGCCGCCGGTGGCGGGTGACGCCTCGACCCTGGCGCCGGTAGCCGACTAGGACGGCACTGCCCCCCGCCCCGACGCGACCTTTCGGGTGGCAAGCGGGCTGTGGCCGAAGCGGCGCCGGTAGGCGCGGGCAAAGGCGGTGGGCGAGGAAAAGCCGGTGCGCAGCGCCACCTCCTGCACGGGGTGGCGGGTATCGGTCAGCATGCGCCGCGCCGCCTGAAGCCGCAGGTCGAGCGCATGCTGGCCGGGCGTGGTGCCAAGATTGTCGCGAAACAGCCCCTCGAGCCGCCGGGTAGACAGGCCAAGTGCGCGCGCGGTGCGCGCCGTGGGTTCCGGCGCGTCGATCCGCGCCTCCATCCGGGCGATGGCGGCGGCGACGCGCGGGTCAAGGCGCGGGTCGGGGGCGGGCAGGCTGACCTGCGGCTCGGCCCCCTCACGCGCCGTCGTCAGGAAACTGGCCGCGACCTGAAGCGCCACCGCCGCCCCGGCGCGCGCGCGGATGAGGTGCAGCATCAGGTCGGCGGCCGGGGCGGCCCCGCCTGCGGTGAAGCGCGCGCCCGAGATCACGAAGCGGTCGGGGACGACATCGACCGCCGGGTGGGCGGCGGCGAAATCCTCCAGATCCTCCCAGTGGACGGTGGCGCGGTGACCGTCGAGCAAGCCAGCGCGCGCCAGCACCCAACCGCCCGCGTCGATCCCGCCGATGGCGCGGAAGCGCGGCGCGATGCGGGCGAGGTCGCGGATCAGCGGGCCGGTCGCGACCTCGGCCTGGCGGAAGCCCGCTATCACAACCAGCGCATCGGCGCCCTCGGCCGAGGCAAGCGGCCCGCTGGAGGGCAGCTTGATCCCGCAGGTGAGCGGGACCGACACACCGTCGGGCGAAATCACGCGCCAGCGGAAACGCTCCTCGCCCAGGTGGCGGTTCGCCGAGCGCAAGGGATCGAGGGTCGAGGCGACTTCCAGGATCGAGGCATGCGGCAGGACCAGCACGGCCAGCGACAGGGGCTGGGTCGAGGGGGCGAAAATTGTTGCGCTTTTCGTCATGATCATTGCGTAAATCGTGCGGCATGGCCGCGCAAGCCCCTCTAGTCTGCCTCCAAACAGGAGGACATCCATGCCGCTGACCATGAACCGCGAGGTTTTCATCACCTGTGCCGTGACCGGATCGGGCGGCACGCAGGATCGCAGCCCCCACGTGCCGCGCAGCCCCGCGCAGATCGCCGAAAGCGCGATCGCCGCCGCCAAGGCGGGCGCAGCGGTGGTGCATTGCCACGTGCGCGACCCCGAGACAGGCAAGCCCGCGCGCGATCCGGCGCTGTACCGGGAAGTGACCGAGCGCATCCGGGATTCCGCGACCGATGTGGTGCTGAACCTGACCGCCGGCATGGGCGGCGACATGATCTTTGACGGGACCGAGGCGATGAACCGCATGTCGCAGAAAAGCGACATGGCCGGCGCGACCGAACGTGTGGCCCATGTGGTGGAGTGCCAGCCCGAGATCTGCACGCTCGACTGCGGCACGATGAACTTCAACGAGGCCGACTATGTGATGGTCAACACGCCCGGCATGCTACGCGACATGGCGCGCCGCATGGTGGAAAGCGGCACGAGGATCGAGATCGAAGCCTTTGACACCGGCCATCTGTGGCTGGCCAAGCAGCTGGCCGACGAGGGGATCATTCCCGACCCGGTGCTGGTGCAGCTGTGCATGGGCGTGCCGTGGGGGGCGCCCGATGACCTGAACACCTTCCTGGCCATGGTCAACAACGTGCCCAAGCACTGGCACTGGTCGGCCTTTGCGCTGGGGCGGCACCAGATGCCCTATGTCGCGGCCGCGGTGCTGGCGGGGGGCAATGTGCGCGTGGGTCTGGAAGACAACTTGTGGCTCGACAAAGGGGTGCTGGCGACCAATGCTCAACTGGTCGAGCGCGCCGTCACCATCATCGAGAACCTGGGGGCCCGGGTGATCGGACCCGAGGAGGTGCGGGCGCGGCTCAACCTGAGCAAACGCGGAGTCCGAACCTCATGAAACTGACCGTCGCAGCCCTTGTCCTGTCGCTTGCTGCCACCGGCGCCTGCGCGCCCTACTGGCCTTCGGACCGCTGGGCCGGCAAGCCCATGTTCGTGGCCGCCAATCTGCAACCGGGCCAGCTTCAAGGCACCTGGTACGAGGTGGCGAGCTTTCCGCAGCGGTTCCAGGAGGGCTGCGGCCTGACCACGGCCACCTATCAGGCGCTGCCCGACGGCACGCTGAGCGTTCTGAACCGCTGCGAGGTCGAGGGCCAGCCGGGCACGGTGCGCCAGATCGCAGGCACGGCACGGATGAAGGGGCCGGGACGGTTCGAGGTGCGGCTGGACGGCGTGCCGCTGCCGGCGGGCTACTGGGTGCTTGGCATCTCGCAGGACGGGCGGACCCTGGTCGTGGGCAACCCCTGGCGGCTGGGCGGCTGGGTGCTGCGGCGCGACCCCTCGGTCACGCCAGAGCAGCTCGACTGGGCGCGGCAGATTTTCGAAACGAACGGCTACGACATCGCGGCGCTGCAGCGCAGCCCGCTGCGGTAGGGGCCAGACAGGGGGAGGCATGGAGAAGGTCAAGTTCACCGCCATGAAGGATGGCGACGCCGAAGACTATGCCTTCCTCACCCGACACGAGATCGCCTATGCCGCCGAGACGGGTCAGCGGCTGCTGGATGCGCTGGTCAAGCTGGACGAGGGGCTGTCGGGCTATCAGATCAGCCGGCTGGGCCATTCGTTGCAGGCCGCGACGCGGGCCTGGCGCGATGGGGCCGATGCCGACTGGGTGGTTTCGGCCCTGCTGCATGACATCGGCGACATCTATGCGCCCTACAACCATGACGAATATGCTGCGACGATCCTGAAGCCCTTCGTGCGCGAGCAGTGCACCTGGGTGGTCGAGAAGCACGGCGATTTCCAGCGGCTCTACTACGCCCATCACCTGGGCGGGAACCCCCATGCCCGGGACCGCTGGCGTGACCATCCCTATTTCGACGATTGCGCCCGGTTCTGCGAGGCCTGGGATCAGTCGAGCTTTGACCCCGACTACGGCTGGGAGCCGGTGGAGTTCTTCCGCCCGCTGGTGGCCGAGGTCTTTGCCCGCCCCGCCTATGACCCGGCCGTGATCCGCGCCGGTGCGCGCGAGCCGCTGGCCAACCCCGAGAATGCCCGAGAAAGAGCGAGACAATGACCAAGACCCGGAAGGCCGCCATCATCGGCGGTGGCGTGATCGGCGGCGGCTGGGCCGCGCGTTTCCTGTTGAACGGTTGGGATGTGGCGGTGTTCGACCCCGATCCGCAGGCCGAGCGCAAGATCAACGAGGTGCTGGCCAATGCCCGGCTGGCGCTGCCCGCGCTGTCGGATGTGCCGATGCCGCCCGAGGGACGGCTGTCGTTCGCCGGCACCATGGCTGAGGCGGTCGAGGGGGCCGAGTATGTGCAGGAATCCGTCAGCGAGCGGATCGACCTGAAGCACCGGGTCTACGCCCAGATGCAGCAGGCCAATCCCGGCGTGCTGATCGGGTCTTCCACCAGCGGGTTCAAGGCCTCGGATCTGCAGCAGGGCAGCCCGGCGCCAGAGAACATCATCGTCGCCCATCCCTTCAACCCGGTCTATCTTCTGCCGCTGTCGGAGGTCTCGGGTTCGCCCGCGAACCCGCCCGAGATCGTCGAGAAGACGGCGCAGATCATGCGCGACATCGGGATGTTCCCGCTGGTGATCCGCAAGGAGATCGACGCCTTCCTCGGCAACCGCTTCCTTGAGGCTGTCTGGCGCGAGGCCTTGTGGATGCTCAAGGACGGCGTGGCCACGACCGAGGAGATCGACGAGGCGATCCGCATGGGCTTTGGTCTGCGCTGGGGGCAGATGGGCCTGTTCGAGACCTATCGCATCGCGGGCGGCGAGGCGGGGATGCGCCATTTCATGGCCCAGTTCGGCCCGGCTCTGAAATGGCCGTGGACGAAGCTGATGGATGTGCCCGAGTTCAACGAGGAACTGGTCGATCTGGTGGCCACCCAGTCCGACGCGCAGTCGGGCGCCTATGGCATCCGCGAACTGGAGCGGATCCGCGACCAGAACCTCGTGGGGTTCCTGCGCGCGCTGAAGGAACGCAACTGGGGTGCGGGCCGCGTGCTGAAGGAGCATGACGCCCGCCGCGCGGCGGCCTTCCATGCGACCGGGGCCGCCGGCGCGCCGGGGCCGCTTCTGATGGCGCAGATGCAGGTTCTGCCGGGCTGGATCGACTACAACGGCCACATGACCGAAAGCCGCTATCTGTTTGCCGCCTCCGAGACCTGCGACAACTTCCTGCGGCTGATCGGAGCGGACATGGACTATGTCGCGGGCGGGCACAGCTATTACACCGCCGAAAGCCATATCCTGCACCGCGGCGAGGCCAAGCTGGGCGACCGGCTGTCCGGCACGTTGCAGGTGCTGCATGCCGATGAGAAACGGCTGCATCACTTCATCACCATCGCGCGCGGCGAGGAGGTGGTGGCCACGGTCGAGCAGATGTGCCTGCATGTGGACATGAAGGCGGGCAAGACCTGCCCGGCAGCTCCTGAAGTGCTGGCGCGGCTGATGCCGATTGCCGAGGCGCACAAGGCGCTGCCGCTGCCGCAGGGCGCGGGCCGCGCCATCGGCCAGAAGCGCTGACGTGGCGCGCCGGGTTGTCATCACCGCCGGGGCGGCGGGCATCGGTCTGGCCATGGCGCAAGCCTTTGCCGCCACCGGTGCCCGTGTGCGGGTGAGCGATGTCGACCCCGCCGCCCTTGCGGCGCTGCCTTCGGGCGTCGAGGGCCGGCAGGTCGATGCGGCGGACGAGGCGCAGGTGGCGGCCTTCTTCGCCGGGATCGCGGCCGACTGGGGCGGTGTCGACGTGGTCTGCGCGAATGCCGGCATCAAGGGCCCGACGGCCGCCGTGTCCGAGATGGACATGGGCGCCTGGCGCGAATGCCTGGCGGTCAACCTGGACGGCGCGGCACTGGCGGCAAAGTATGGGGCCCGGATGATGGTGCCGCAGGGAGCGGGGGTGGTGATCTTCACCTCCTCGACGGCCGGGCTCAACGGCTTTCCCTATCGCGCGCCCTATGCGGCGGCCAAATGGGGCGTGATCGGCCTGATGAAGACCGTGGCGATGGAACTGGGCCCCTATGGCATCCGTGCCAACGCGATCTGCCCCGGCAGCGTCAACGGCCCAAGGATCGACCGGGTGATCGAGGCCGAGGCCGCGGCCAAGGGCACGACGCCCGAGGCGATCCGCGCCGGATATGCGGCGGGCAGCGCACTCAAGCGGCTGTCCGACCCTGAAGACGTGGCGGCGATGGCCGTCTTTCTCGCCTCCGACGCGGCGCGCATGGTCACGGGCCAGGCGCTGGCGGTGGATGGCATGACCTACAATGTGGATCCCTGAGGTGACGAGATGGATTTCGGACTGACCGAAGAACAGCAGATGATTGTCGAGACGACGCGCAGCTTCGTCGAGACCGAACTTTATCCCCATGAGCTGGAGGTCGAACGCTCGGGCCATCTGCCAATGGACCTGATCCGCGAGTTGCAGAAAAAGGCCATGGCGGCGGGGCTTTACGCCGCGAACATGCCGGCCGAGGTGGGCGGGGCGGGGCTCGATACCCTGTCCTGGCTGCTCTATGAAAAGGAACTGGGTCGCGCCAACTACGCGCTGCACTGGACCTGCGTCGCGCGGCCGTCGAACATCCTGCTCGCCGGAACGCCGGAACAGCGCGAGAAATACCTGATGCCCTGCATCCGGGGCGAGACCTGGGATTGCCTGGCCATGACAGAGCCCGGCGCCGGGTCGGATCTGCGCGGCATGAAGGCCAGCGCTCGGCAAGAGGGCGATGACTGGATCCTGAACGGGACCAAGCATTTCATCAGCCACGCCGATATCGCGGGCTTCGCCATCTGCTTCATGGCCAGCGGCGAGGAGGAGACTCCGCGCGGCAAGAAGAAGCTGATCACCGCCTTCTTCGTCGACAAGGGCACGCCCGGCTTCACCGTCCGCGAGGGCTATCGCAACGTCAGCCACCGCGGCTATACCAACGCGGTGCTGGAGTTCGACGATGTGCGCATCCCCAAGGACCAGGTCCTGGGCGAGCCGCACAAGGGCTTCGAGGTGGCGAATACCTGGCTTGGGGCAACGCGGCTACAGGTCGCCTCGACCTGCCTCGGCCGGGCCGACCGGGCCTTGGCGCATGCGTTGAGCTATGCCGCCGAGCGCAAGCAGTTCGGCCAGCAGATCGGCAAGTTCCAGGGGATCAGCTTCAAGCTGGCCGACATGGCGATGGAACTGAAGGCGGCAAACCTGCTGACCTGGGAAGCGGCCTGGAAATTCGATCAAGGCTCGGTGACCGAGGCCGACATGTCGATGGCCAAGCTGAAGGCGACCGAGGTTCTGGCGATGATCGCCGACGAGGCAATCCAGATCCACGGCGGCATGGGGCTTATGGACGAACTGCCGCTGGAGCGCATCTGGCGCGATGCGCGGGTGGAACGGATCTGGGAGGGCACCTCCGAGATCCAGCGCCACATCATCAGCCGCGAACTGTTGCGGCCGCTGGGCGCCTGAGGGATGGCAGGTCCGGCGATCACCATCAGCTACTGCGTCCAGTGCAACTGGCTACTTCGGGCCGGCTGGATGGCGCAGGAACTCTTGTCAAGCTTCGGTGCCGACCTCGGTTCGGTCACGCTGGTGCCCGGCACCGGCGGACTATTCGAGATCCGGCTCGATGATGGCGTGATCTGGGACCGCAAGCGCGATGGCGGTTTCCCCGATGCGGCTGAGTTGAAGCGCCGGGTCCGTGATGTGCTCTGGCCCGAGCGTGATCTTGGCCATGTGGATGGTCATGGCAAGGCACCGCCGCGTCCTTGACCGACCGCGAGCGGGGGCTGTCTGCCCCGTAGCCGATTGGTTCTTGAACCAATGGCGAACCATCGACTACCCCGAGGATACTTGTGAGCAGAAAATGCACGATGTGAAACGCAACCAGATCTCAAGCAGAATCGCGCGAACTGAATATGCGGTACAGGCGGGGACGCCGATGACCGCAGCGGGAAATGGCGTCCTGCCTCTTCGGGGGCAGGACGTTCCCCGTGGTTCCTTCCAATCCATTTTCTGCTCACAAATATCCTCGGGGGGTGAGCCCCGCAGGGGCGAGGGGGGCAGACGGCCCACCTGCGCCCTCGCCACAGCGGGGGGCCGGGCATGACGCGCGATCTTTCCCGCCTGCTCCGCCCGCGTTCCATCGCCGTTCTGGGATCAAGCTGGGCGAAGAACGTCGTCGAGCAATGCCAGAAGATGGGTTTCGACGGCCCGGTCTGGCCGGTCCACCCGACCCGGGACGAGATCGGCGGCGTGCAATGCTACCGCTCGCTGGCCGAACTGCCGGGTGTGCCGGATGCGACGTTTATCGGGGTGAACCGCCATGCCACGCTGGATGTCGTGGCTGAACTCGCCGCCATGGGCGCGGGCGGGGCGACCTGTTTCGCCTCTGGCTGGGAAGAGGCGGGTGAGGCCGATCTGCAGGCCAGGCTGGTCGCGGCGGCTGGCAACATGCCGATCCTCGGCCCCAACTGCTATGGCGTCATCAACTATCTTGACGGTGCGCTGCTCTGGCCTGACCAGCATGGCGGAAAGCGGGTGGAGCGGGGCGTGGCGCTGCTCAGCCAGTCGTCGAACATCGTGATCAACCTGACCATGCAGAAGCGTGGCCTGCCTGTTGCCTATGTCGCCTGTCTTGGCAATGCCGCACAGGTGGGGATTTCGGAACTGGCGGGTGCGCTTCTGGCGGACGAGCGCGTGACGGCGCTTGGCCTTTACATCGAGGGGATCGCCGACGCGCCGGCCTTTGCCGGACTGGTCGAGGCGGCGCGCAGGGCAGGCAAGGGCATCGTCGCGATCAAGTCGGGCAAGACCGAGCTGAGCCGTACCGCCGCAGCCTCGCACACGGCCTCGCTCGCCGGGGGGGGGGCGGCGTCTTCGGCCTTCCTGCGGCAGGCGGGGGTGGCGGAGGTCAACACGCTGTCGGAGCTGCTCGAGACACTGAAGATTTACCATGGCTACGGACCGGGCCTTGGCACGCGGCTCTGCTCGCTCTCCTGCTCGGGTGGCGAGGCGGGGCTGGTCGCGGATCTTGCCGAGCCGGTCGGGATCGACTTCCCGCCGCCGTCCGACGCGCAGCGGCAGCGGCTGGGCGAGATCCTCGGGCCGATCGTCGCGATCGCCAATCCGCTCGACTACCATACCTTCATCTGGGGCGACGGGCCGCGGACGACGGATGTCTTCACCACGATGTTGTCGGGCTATGACGCGGGCATCTACATCATCGATCCGCCGCGCCCCGACCGTTGCGACCCGGCGTGGTACCAGCCGGCCATGGATGCGATTGTCGCCGCCCACAGGGCGACGGGCAAGCCGGCCTTCCCTGTGGCCTCGATCCCCGAGAACTTCGAAGAGGATCGGGCCGAGCGGATGATGGCGGATGGGGTCGTCACGCTGATGGGGCTGGAAAGTGCCCTGGGGGCGATCAAGGCCGCGCAGACGCCGGCCGGCCGCGCAGGCTGGCGGCCCTTGCCCCCCGCGCCGGAAGCGGCCAGCGCCAGGCTTCTGCCCGAGGGCGAGGCGAAGCTGAAGCTTGCGGCGGCGGGGGTGGCGGTGCCGAAGGGGGTCTCGGCGCCGACGCTTGCGGCGCTGAAGGGCAAGATCGACGAGATCGCCGCGCCCTTTGCCCTGAAGGGGATGGGCTTTGCCCACAAGACGGAAGCCGGGGCGGTCCGTCTCGGGCTGACGACACTCGACGGTCAGGCAGAGATGACGGGCGCGACCGGCTACCTTGCCGAGGAGATGGTGTCGGGGGCCTTGGGCGAGATGCTGCTCGGGCTGCGCCGCGACCCGGTTTATGGCATGACGCTGACGATCGGCATGGGCGGGGTCACCGCTGAGGTACTGGCCGATACCGTCACGCTGGTTGCGCCCGTGACCGAAGACGAGGTGGACGCGGCGCTGAAGCGGCTGCGGCTCTGGCCGCTGCTTGACGGCTATCGGGGGCGCAAGCGCGCCGATGTCGGCGCCATCGTGCAGGCCGCGGTGCGGTTGCAGGCGTTGATGGCGGTCGAGCCGCATATCAGGGAAATCGAGATCAACCCGCTGATGGTTCGCGAAAGCGGTGCCGTCGCGGTGGATGCAGTCATCTGGGAGGACCAGCCGTGAGCGACCTATTCTTTCCGACCGAAGGCCCGATCAAGACCCGCCGCGAGGGTGCGATTCTGGAGGTGACGCTCGACCGGCCCAAGGCGAATGCGATCGACCTGAAGACCAGCCGGATCATGGGGCAGGTGTTCCGGTCGTTCCGCGACGACGATGGCTTGCGGGTGGCGATCATTCGGGCCGAGGGCGAGAAGTTCTTTTGCCCCGGCTGGGATCTGAAGGCGGCGGCCGATGGCGATGCCGTCGATGGCGACTATGGCGTTGGCGGTTTCGGGGGGTTGCAGGAACTGCCGAACCTGAACAAGCCCGTGATCGCCGCGGTGAACGGCATTTGCTGCGGCGGTGGGCTGGAGCTGGCCATTTCTGCCGATCTCATCCTGTGTTCCTCGAACGCGACCTTTGCTCTGCCCGAAATCCGTTCGGGCACGGTGGCCGACGCGGCCTCGATCAAGCTGCCTAAGCGCATCCCCTATCATGTCGCGATGGACCTTTTGCTGACCGGGCGCTGGTTTGACGCGGAAGAAGCGCTGCGCTGGGGGTTGGTGAAGGAGATCACAACACCCGAGGATCTGCTGCCCAAGGCCTGGGACCTGGCGCGGCTGCTGGAAAGCGGCCCGCCACTTGTCTATGCGGCCATCAAGGAAGTGGTGCGCGAGGCAGAGAACATGCGCTTCCAGGACGCGCTGAATCGCATCACCAAGCGGTTGCTGCCAACGGTCGACAAGCTTTATTCGAGCGAGGATCAACTCGAAGGCGCGAGGGCCTTTGCCGAAAAGCGGGACCCCGTCTGGAAGGGGCGCTGAGGTCCGAAGCGGGGCTGGCCGGGGTCTGTTGCCCCGGTCAGCGCCGAATTCGGCCGATCACGCGCAGGCGAACCTCTTCGCTTTCCTCCGCCAGGGCCTGCATCAGCATCGAGAGATCGCTGCGGGTGCCGTGCAACTGGTCGATCACCTCCATCACAAGGCCGAGGGCGGTATCGTCCAGCTCGAAATCGTCGCAGAGATCGCAGAGAAGCTCCATCCGGGCGATGTCGACCTGCCGGTAAACGATGCGCCCCCCGGCCTGGGCGGGGCGGATCACTTCGGCCTGAAGAAAGCGGGACAGGCGCATGGGGTTCAGACGGCGGACGGCGGCCAGAGCCTCTTCCTCGGTCAGAAAACCGGTTCTGTCGGTCATGCCTTCCCCCCTTTCCGCGGGTCATAGCCGTTTGTCTTGCGCCATTCCTCCATGAACCGGGCGAGGTCATCGTCCACTGTCCTTGGCATGGCGATCTTGAGTTCGATCCGCTGATCCCCCGCAGGGCGGCCCGGCGCTGCGATGCCGCGGCCCCGCAGGCGCAGCACCTGACCGGTGGTCGCCCCCTTCGGGACCGAGACCTTGACCGGGCCGGCGATGGTCGGGACCTCGATCTTTGCGCCCAGAACAGCCTCGTCCAGCGCGATGGGCAAGGTCATCAGGATATCGTCACCCTCGCGCGAAAGCACCGGATGCGGCTGGATCGACAGGGTGACGTAGGCATCGCCCGGCCTGCCGCCGCCATGCCCAGGCCCGCCCTTGCCGCGCAGGCGCAGGGTCTGGCCCTCGGCCACGCCCACGGGAATCTTCACCTCGAGCGCATCGCCGCCAGGCAGGGTGATCTGCAACGCCCCCCCTGTCGCGGCATCGAGAAAGGGAACCTCGAGCGCATAGTGGGCATCCGCCCCCCGGGCCTGGAAGCCCTGTCCGCCAAATCCCTGGCTCTGGCCGGACCCGCTCTGCCTTGCCCCGCCCTGGCGGGCCTGGCGCAGGAATTCCGCAAAGATGTCGTCCTCGTCGCCAAAGCCCTCATAGCGGGGGCCGCGCCGATAGGGATTGTCGGGTTGTTCGGCAAAGTCGCGGTAATAGTTGCGCTCGGATGGCCGTTCCTGGCCAGAGGCATCGATCTCGCCCCGGTCGAACCGCGCCCGCGTCTCGGGATCTTTCAGCAGGTCATAGGCCGCTGCGGCGGCCTTGAAACGTGCCTCTGCCATGGCATCGCCGGTGTGCAGATCCGGATGGCTCTGCTTGGCGATCTTGCGGTAGGCCTTCTTGATGTCTTCCGCGCTGGCGGTCTTCGCCACGCCCAGCACGTCATAGGGATCGTCGCTCATTGTCCTGCCACTGTCGAATCCTGCGGTGGTGAGTAGAGCGCCATCTGCCCGTTGCGGCAACGGGGCATGGCGCTTTGCGGGCGGTGTTTGGGCTCTGCACTCCCGGTGCGACAAGGACTGTCGTTTTCCGCCGTGCTTGCCGCGCCGGTCGATGTAGCCTCCGGCAAAACTGTTGGGGGCGGGCGTGGAGCCGGATTTCATCATCGTTGGATCAGGCTCGGCAGGATCGGTTCTGGCCGAACGGCTGAGCGCGGGCGGGCAGCACAGGGTGCTTGTGATCGAGGCGGGTGGCACCGACCAACGCTTCTTCGTCCAGATGCCGCTGGGCTATGGCAAGCTGTTCTACGATCCGGCGGTGAACTGGCTGTACAAGACCGCCCCCGATCCGGGGCTCAATGGCGCGCGGGATCATTGGCCGCGCGGCAAGCTGATGGGCGGGTCGTCATCGATCAACGCGATGGTCTATATCCGGGGTCACCGCAGTGATTATGACGACTGGCAGGCCATTGGCGGCCCCGACTGGGGCTGGGACCAGGTATTGCGCTGCTACCGCGCGATGGAAGACAACGAGGATGGCGCCGATGCCTGGCGGGGGCAGGGCGGGCCGCTCTATGTCTCGGCCAACCGGCGCGGGCTGCATCCGCTGGTCGAGCCCTTTATTGCCGCAACCGAGGCCGCCGGCCTGCCTCGCGTGGTCGATTTCAACGGAGCCGAACAGGAAGGCGTCGGCACCTATCAGCTGACCGTGAAGGGCGGGCGGCGGAACTCGGCGGCGCGGGCTTTCCTGCGCCCGGCCATGCGGCGCGCGAATGTGCAGCTGATGACCCGAGCCCTTGTGACTCGGGTGATCATCGAGGGTGGCCGGGCCGTGGGGGTCGAAGTGCTGCGCGGGGGCGAGCGGCAGGTGCTGCGGGCAGCGCGCGAGGTGATCCTGGCGGGGGGCGCGATCAACACCCCGCAGCTGCTGCAACTGTCCGGTATCGGGCCGGGGGCGTTGCTGCAGGGGCTGGGCGTGCCGGTCTTGCGCGACAACCCGCATGTGGGCGCGCATCTGAACGACCACCAGGGGCTGAACTATACCTGGAAGATGAAGGTGCCCACGCTGAACGACGAGTTGCGTCCCTGGTGGGGCAAGCTGCGGGTGGGGATGCAGTACCTCTTGTCGGGCACGGGACCGTTGTCGATGTCGATCAACCAGGGGGGCGGGTTCTTTCGCACCGATCCATCGCAAACGCGCCCCAACATGCAACTGTATTTCCAGGCCTTTTCAACGCTGATCCCGCGCGATGGGGAGCGGCCGATCCTGTCGCCCGACCCGTTCTCGGGCATGTCGATCGGTCTGTCGAACTGCCGACCGACCAGCCGGGGGCATGTCCGCATCCGGTCCGCCGATCCGGGTCAGCATCCCGAGATCGTCGCCAATGCCTATTCGACCGACACGGATGTGGCCGAGATGCTGGCGGCGGTGAAGTTCCTGCGCCGCATCGCGGCCCAGCCGCCCCTGGCCCGGCTGATCGACGAGGAACTGCGGCCCGGCCCGGCCGTGCAGAGCGACGAGGCGCTGATCGACGACTTCCGCGCGCGGTCCGGCACGGTCTATCATCCGTCCTGCACCTGCCGGATGGGGCGCGAGCCGGGTGAGGCCGTGGTGGACCCCCGGCTGCGGGTGCATGGGGTGGCGGGCCTGCGGGTCTGCGATGCCTCGGCCTTTCCCACGCTGATCGGCGGCAATACCAATGCGCCGGCGATGCTGATGGGCTGGCGCGGGGCAGAGTTGGTCCTGGAGGACGCAGCGGGGCGGTGAACAGCGCCCGATCCGCCATTCCGGCGACACAATCGGTCTGCCCGCGAGCGGATCTTGGCCGGTTTCGTCCATGATTGCGCCATCTGGCCCGTCTATCCCGAACCTGCATTTTGCATTCAGGGGATTTCGGGCATGCGGGCCTTTCGGCTTCAGGACCAGGCGGAGGCGGATCTTGTCGGTCTGGGCCTGCGCATTCTGCTGCTGGCGCCCGAAGGCGATGAGACGCTTGCCCAGCAACTGGCAGGCTTTGGCGGGCGGGTCGAGCGCGAGACCGAACTTTACGCCGCACTGGCCGCGGTGATCGACGATCCTGCGGATTGGGATGTGCTGGTGATGGCCTGCGACAGCTATGGCGGGATCGAGGCCGGTCGCCGGGCGCAGGCGATGCTGGGCGTCGCGGCCGAGCGGGTATCGGTCATCCTGACGTCGCGCGATTGCGGACAGCAGGATTTCCCCGAAGATCGCCACGCGCCCATTCTTCTGCGCGCCCCGGCCTCGGCCGTGTCGCTGCGCGTCGGTCTGGAACATGCCCTGCGCGGCCGGCTGGTCTGGCGGCTGTAACCCCGCCCATCATGGCCTGATCTGACCTTCCAGAACGGCAAAAGACGGGCCTAGGCCCGTCTTCCAGTTCGTTCATCCTGTGGGTCAGCCCGGCATTGGAAACACCGAGCCGACACTTCTCACCTCAGGCGAGGGCCAGGTTGGTGGCCGATTCACGACCGTCGCGGCCGGCTTCGATGTCGAAGGTCACGGCCTGGCCGTCCTTCAGACCACGAAGGCCCGCACGCTCCAGCGCGGTGATGTGCACGAACACGTCCTTCTTGCCGCCTTCCGGGGCAATGAAGCCGTAGCCTTTGGTTTCATTGAACCATTTCACGGTGCCCTTGGCCATCGTGAAGTCTCCTCTAGATATGCCGCCCGCGGAACTGCGGCGGCCCGGCTCAGTCAGCGCAAGATCGATGGACTGTGCCTTTGAAGGGAGACAGTGGTCGATAGGATAACGTCGCACCGTTGATAATGCGCAATAATGGCCTGAAAATCAAGCCTCAGACGCGGGCCGAGGGCGGGTCAGGGCCGCGCGATGTCGTCAGCCAGAAACCAGCGGACGGATTGGGCAAAGCCGCTGTCCGCCGCAAAGCCAAGGGCCAGAGCCTTTTCGGGGGCGTACCGCGCCCGCCAGCCGCGGACGATACGCTCGATCACCGGGTCGGGCGCCCAGGTGATGCGGCGGGCTGGGTCGGGCCCGGCAACGGCGGTCATGGCATCGACCATGGCGCCGATGGTGTCGGTGCGGCCGGGCAGGTTGAGGTTGCGGTTCGGGCCGAAGACGGCGCCCTCCAGCGTCGCGGCATGCAGAAGGTTGCCGACCACCGTGCGAGGGGCAGAGTGCCAGACCTCGAAATCGCGCCCCACCGGACAGTTCGCCGTCTGGCCCTGAAGCGGTTCGCGGAAGATCGAGGACATGAAACCCGAGGCCGCGGCATTGGGCTTTCCCGGGCGGATCGACACCGTGGGCAGGCGCAGCCCGCGCCCGTCGACAAAGCCGCGACGGGAGTAGTCGTTGAGCAGAAGTTCCCCCACCGCCTTCTGCGTGCCGTAGGACGTCTGGGGGTTGAGCTCGACGCCATCGGTCACGACCTCGGGCGCCTCGCCGCCATGCACGGCCGCCGAAGAGGCATAGACAAACACAGGCTGGCGCCCGGTGGCACGAGCGGCCTCGAGCAGGTTCAGCGTGCCGAAGAGGTTGACGCGCAGGCCAAGGTCGAAATCCGCCTCGGCCGCGGCCGAGACCACGGCTGCCAGGTGGAAGATGACGTCGAAGCCCGGGGCGAGAAGGGCCTCGACCGCCCCACGCTCGGCAATGTCGACCGCGACGGGCGTGACGGGAAAGTCGGCGGGGGGAACGGGGGGCGCCGCAAGATCAGACAGCACGAGACCGGTCAGCGCCCGGCCCCGCAGTTGCCCCTCTACCGCCAGCCGGCGGGCAAGCTTCTGGCCGAGAAAACCGCCGCCCCCGGTGATCAGAACCCGCATGTCAGCCGAGCTGATAGCCGGGGGTGGACTGTGACAGGGCCAGTTCCTCGGCATTCATCTCGGCGTCGATCCCCTCGAAGAGCGGCGTCGAAAGATAGCGCTCGCCCGTATCGGGCAGCATGCAGAGGATGACCGACCCCTTGGGCGCGCTTTCAGCCACCTTCATGGCGACCGCGAAGGAGGACCCGCCCGAGATACCGGTGAAGATGCCCTCCTTCCGGGCAAGCTCGCGCGCCCAGTGGATGCCATCGGGGCCCGCGACCGGGATCAGGTCGTCATAATAGTGGTTGTCGATCGCCTCCTGCAGGACCCAGGGAATGAAATCGGGCGTCCAGCCCTGGATCGGATGGGGCTGGAAGGCGGGATGCGTGCCGGCAGGGGCATGGTCGGCGCGGCGATCCTGCGGGCTGCCCGAGCCGATCAGGGCGGCATTCGCGGGTTCCGACAGGATGATCTTCACCTCGGGCCGCTCGCGGCGCAGCACGCGGCCAAGACCCGTCACCGTGCCGCCGGTGCCATAGCCCGTCACCACATAGTCTAGCCGCTTGCCCTTGAAATCGCCCAGAATTTCCTGCGCCGTGGTGTGTTCGTGGATATCGGCGTTGGCCTTTGTCTCGAACTGGCGGGCCAAGAACCAGCCGTTCTGCGCGGCCAGTTCCTCGGCCTTGCGCACCATGCCGGTGCCTTTTTCGGCCTTGGGTGTCAGCACCACACGGGCGCCCAACATCCGCATGAGTTTACGCCGTTCGACCGAGAAGGTCTCGACCATAGTGATGACCAGCGGATAGCCCTTCTGCGCGCAGACGAGCGCAAGGCCGATACCGGTGTTGCCGCTTGTCGCCTCGACCACGGTCTGGCCGGGCATCAGCGCGCCGCTGCGCTCTGCCTCTTCGATGATGTTGAGCGCGAGCCGGTCCTTGACCGAAGCGCCGGGATTGAAGAACTCGGCCTTGACATAGATCGTCACGCCTTCGGGCGCGAGATGGTTGACCCGCACGGCAGGCGTGTCCCCCACGGTGTCGAGGATGCTGTCGAACAGACGACCCCGGCCCTGGGTCTTGCGGATGTCGGACATGGCGTTCTCCCTTGGCTTTCCCGCAAGCCTAGCAGGGGCCGCGCAGCCACGACAGGGGAGAAGCGACAGCCGGATTGGCGGTCGTCAGAGGTTTTCCGCCTGCGGCATGCCGAGGACGTGGAAGCCACCGTCCACGCGCACGACCTCGCCCGTGGTGTAGGCGCCGTAATCGGAGGCGAGCCAGACGGCAGTGCCGCCCACAGCCTCGAGCGTGGCGTTCGAGCGGAGGGGGGCGTTCGCCTCGGTATGGCGGTACGTGGCGCGGGCGCCCCCGATGGCGGCGCCGGCCAGCGTCTTCATCGGGCCAGGGCTGATCGCGTTGACCCGGATCATCTGCGGGCCGAGATCATTGGCAAGGTAACGCACCGAGCTTTCCAGCGCGGCCTTGGCCACGCCCATGACATTGTAATTGGGTGTGACCCGGTTCGACCCCTGGAAGGTCAGCGTCAGCAACGTGCCGCCGTCGGGCATCAGTTCGGCCGCGCGGCGCGACACGTCGATGAAGCTGAAACAGGAGATCGTGAGCGAGTTGCGGAAGTTTTCCTTCGTCGTGTTGATGAAGCGCCCCGTCAGCTCGTTCTTGTCGGAAAAGGCGATGGCATGGACGAGGAAGTCCAGCGTGCCCCAGCGGTCTTTCAGCGCGGCAAAGCAGGCATCGAGCGAGTCTTCGTTCATCACATCGACATCGACGAGGAAATCCGACCCGACCGAGGCCGCCAGCGGTTCCACCCGCTTGCCGAAAGCCTCGCCCTGATAGGAAAAGGCAAGCTCGGCCCCCTCGGCCGCCATGGCACTTGCGATGCCCCAGGCAATCGAGCGGTCGTTCGCGACGCCCATGATGAGCCCGCGCTTGCCTTTCATCAGTTCAGCCATCTGTACCTGTCCTTGGAATGGGGCCGGGGTAGGGGGCGGGGAAATGGCTGGGATCAGCCGAGATACTTGCTCATCACCAGCGTCGCGTTTGTGCCGCCAAAGCCAAAGCTGTTGGACAGGACCGAGTCGATCTCGACCCCATCGCGCAGGGTGGTGACGATCTCGCCGGGGTCAAGCGCGGGGTCGAGCGTGGTGACATTGGCCGAGGCCGCGATGAAGCCCTTGTTCATCATGATCAGCGAATAGATCGCCTCATGCACGCCGGTGGCGCCCAGGCTGTGCCCGGTCAGCGATTTGGTCGAGGCGATGGGGGGGGTGTTGCCCCGGCCAAAGACCCGGCGGATCGCTTCGACTTCGGTCACATCGCCCGCGGGGGTCGAGGTGCCGTGGCTGTTGATATAGTCGATCCGGCGCCCGGGGGGCAGGGTCGAGATGGCAAGCTTCATCGACCGCTCGCCACCCTCGCCCGAAGGGGCGACCATGTCATGCCCGTCCGAAGTGGCACCGTAGCCCGTGACCTCGCCATAGATCTTCGCGCCGCGGGCCAGGGCATGGCCGAGTTCTTCCAGCACCACCACGCCACCGCCCCCGGCGATGACGAAGCCGTCGCGCGTGGCGTCATAGGTGCGCGAAGCGGTTTGGGGCGCGTCGTTATACTTGGACGACATCGCGCCCATCGCATCGAAAAGGCAGCTGAGCGTCCAGTCGAGTTCCTCGCCGCCGCCGGCAAAGACGATGTCCTGCTTGCCCATCTGGATCAGTTCCGCCCCGTTGCCGATGCAATGGGCCGAGGTCGAGCAGGCCGAGGTGATCGAATAGTTCACGCCCTTGATCTTGAAGGGCGTGGCCAGGCAGGCCGAGTTCGTCGAGGACATGCCCTTGGTCACGCCGAAGGGGCCGATCCGCTTGGGGCTGCCGGTCTCGCTCACGATGTTGTGCGCACGGTAGAAGGACTTGGTCGAAGGCCCGCCGGAGCCCACGATGATGCCCGTACGCTCGTTGGAGATATCGGCGGGTTCCAGCCCGCTGTCAGCGATCGCATCGCGCATGGCGATGAAGTTGTAGGCCGCGCCATCGCCCATGAAGCGCAGGTCGCGCTTGTCGATCTGGTCTTCCAGCACGATGTTGGGCTGGCCTTTCACCTGACTGCGAAAGCCATGTTCGGCATAGTCCTCGGCGAAGATGATACCGGACTTGCCGGCGCGCAGGGCGGCTTCGACCTCGGCCGGCGAGTTTCCGATGGGCGAGACGATGCCGATGCCGGTGATCACGACGCGACGCATGGGCGAAACTCCTTTGGGGCGGTCAGGCTTCCGAAAGCGCGACCTTCATGTCCTTGACCTGATAGATGACTTCGCCATCGGCTTCGACAATGCCATCGGCGACGCCCATCGTCAGGCGGCGGGTTTGCAGGGCCTTTGTGAAATCGACCTTGTAAGTCAGCATCTTGCGATCCGGGCGCACCATGCCGGTCAGCTTGACCTCGCCCACACCCAGCGCGTAGCCGCGGCCCTGCCAGCCCCGCCAGCCCAGGTTGAAGCCGGTCAGCTGCCACAACCCGTCAAGCCCAAGGCAGCCTGGCATGATCGGGTTGCCGGGGAAATGGCAGGCGAAGAACCACAGATCGGGGGTAATGTCGAATTCGGCCACCACATGGCCCTTGCCGTGCAGGCCGCCGTCCTCGCTGATATCGGTGATGCGGTCCATCATCAGCATCGGAGGTTCGGGCAGTTGGGCGTTGCCGGGGCCGAAAAGTTCACCGCGCGCGCATTTCAGCAGCGCGTCCTTGTCGAAGCTTGTCGGAAATCCCGCCATCCGCTTCTGCCCCCCCTTGAGTCACAACGTGTTTCGCTTTGTTTCAGACCTTTAACATCCGCCGGGAAGTGGTGGCAAGGGCGGCCGGGGGTTCCGAAGGCGGTGTCAGAGCGGCAAGCCCGATGCCCGTGCGGGGCCGATTTCGGTTGAAACAGCGCAAGGGCGGCCTTTATATGTTGGCATGATGCAGCAAGACACGATCAAACCAGCCTCGGGTGGACAGCGCAGCCGCAGCGCCTTGTGGCTGAGCCGTGGTGGCTTGCGGCCGACCCGGCAGAGGATGGCCCTGGCCGAACTGCTGGTCGGCGACGGCGAGGACCGTCATGTGACGGCAGAGGGGCTTTATGCCGCCTGTCGCGCCGCGGGGGAAACCGTCAGTCTCGCCACTGTCTACAACACGCTGCGCGCCTTTTGCGATGCAGGCCTGATGCAGGAAGTCACCGTCGACGGGCATCGCAGCTATTTCGATACCCGGATGGACGACCACCCGCATTTCTACTGGGAAGACAAGGCCGAGCTGACCGATGCCCCGGCCGACCAGTTGCAGCTGATCGGGTTGCCGGATGCCCCAGAAGGCATGGCAATTGCCCGGGTCGACGTGGTGATCCGGCTGCGCAAGGCTTGACCGCCCGCCGGGGGCGATCGATCTTTTCCGCATGACAAGGTATGGCCCCGAGGGCCTTGGCTGATATCGTGCCAAGGCCCTCGGTCGCGCGTGAAATTGCGATACCCCACTGGGGAAATCGGGGCAGGCCGGGCTATGGGCACCGTGTCCGCTGGCGCGGTACAGGGCCCAAATGGGTACTCACTACATCTGGCCCCCTTGACCGGTCCGGTCTCAGGGATATGCCGTCTCGGTCAGATAGCGGCTGGTGACCGCGAAGCCGTCGAGGGCGACATTGCCCGTCGTCACAAAAGCCGCCACGAAGACCACGGCGACCAGCACGGAAGCCACATCCCAGCGTTTTGCCCGGCCCTTGCGCGCACCCCGCGCCGAAGCCTCGGCGATGCGGTGCAGATTGGCCCGGCTTGCGGCATCCGGCGCGGGGAAGCGACGCTCAAGTGCCTGCAGGTGAAAACGCGGGTCGGTGGTCTGGGGTGTCATCATAAAATCCTTGCACTGGTCACAATCAACTTCCGTAGGGTCAGTTTATGCCGAGCCATGCGCCTTTGTCGGTTGCAGCGGCGCGTCCCGGGTTGCAAGCGGGCGCGGTCTGTTGCATTTTGTTGCATGCAGGCCGGCTGGGCCCGCGAGCGAGGCCCGGGATAGACAATGCCGGTGGACGTTCCAGACGATTTTGCGGGGCGACTTCGATTCGCCCTCAAGACGCTCAATCTGTCCTCGGCCGCGCTGGGTGCGGCGGTGGGGGTGGACAAATCCGTGATCTCTCGCTGGCTGTCGGGCAAGGTGCTGCCGTCGGGGCACAACCTGTCGCGGATCGGGGTCGAGATTGCGCGCCATCGGCCCGGCTTTTCGACCCTGGCCTTCGAGGCGCCGCGCGAGGTGTTCCTGGCGGCACTGGGCCTTGACCTGCCCGCCGGCGGCCTGCCGCGGCCTGGCGCGGGCCAGGCGGCGGCGATGAACGCCCTTTCGCTGCCCCATGACGCAATTGAAGATGCCCGAAACGAAACGGCGCGTCGCGGCATGGAGTATTTCGGCCATTACGCCATGTATTACTGGAGCTTCAGCCGCCCCGGGCAACTGGCCCGCATGGCGCTGATGCTGCGGCCCGAAAACGGACTGATCCAGGCCCGCTATGGCGCGAACGGGTTCGAATTCGGCGGCTGGGCGCTGTTGCTGTTGAACCGGCTCTACATCCAGTTTTCGGAAAAGCGGTTCCAGGCCATGGTCTTCATGGTGACGAACCCCGGCCAACAACCCGTGGCCCGGCAGATCACCGGGCTTTTGATGGGGCCGTCAGACCGGCTGATGGTGCCGACGGTTTCCCCGATGGTCATGGTGCGCGTGGCCGACGTGAATGGTGACCCCCAGGTGGACAATGCCGATTTCCTGCGCCTGCACGAATTCGACCCCTTCACGGAGGGGCTGGCCGCGCCGGCAGACCTGCGCGATCTGCTGACCCGGATGGCTGCAGTGACACCGGCGCCCGGCGGACACGGCGCGGCGCTGGTGCAGGTAAGCGATCCTGCCGGAGGGTTGGCTGCGAGCTGAGAACTAGCGCCGCCCCCGGTTCGACCGTTTGCCGCCGCGCTGGCCGGGCCGCCCGCCGGTCGACCGACCCGAGGATTTCACCGCCTCGTCCACCGCCTCCTCGATCACCGACTGGCGCGCCAGCGGATCGTCGGCCACGGCCAGTTCCACCGCCTCCAGCCGCTTGACCTCGTCGCGCAGGCGTGCCGCCTCTTCGAACTCGAGGTTCTCCGCCGCCTTGCGCATCTGGCTGCGCAGGGCATCCAGATGGGCGGCCAGGTTCGACCCGACCATCGGCTTGTCGATCTTTGTCGTGACGCGGGCCATGTCGGTGTCGCCCTGCCAGAGGCCGGCCAGCACATCCTCGACGTTCTTCTTCACCGTCTGCGGCGTGATCCCGTGCGCCAGGTTGTAGGCGACCTGCTTTTCGCGCCGCCGGTTCGTCTCGGCAATCGCCCGTTCCATGCTGCCGGTCATGCGGTCGGCATACATGATGACCCGCCCCTCGGCGTTGCGCGCGGCCCGCCCGATGGTCTGCACCAGCGAGGTTTCCGACCGCAGGAACCCCTCCTTGTCGGCATCGAGAATGGCCACCAGCCCGCATTCGGGAATGTCGAGCCCCTCGCGCAGCAGGTTGATGCCCACCAGCACGTCGAAGGCGCCAAGTCGCAGGTCGCGCAGGATCTCGATCCGTTCGATCGTGTCGATGTCGGAATGCATGTAGCGCACGCGGATGCCCTGCTCGTGCAGGTATTCGGTCAGATCCTCGGCCATGCGCTTGGTCAGCGTGGTGACCAGCGTGCGCATGCCCCTGGCCGCGACCTTGCGCACCTCGTCCAGAAGATCGTCCACCTGCATGTCCACCGGGCGAATCTCGACCTCGGGGTCGATCAGGCCCGTGGGGCGGATGACCTGTTCGGTGAAGACGCCACCGGTCTGCTCCAGCTCCCAGGCCGCCGGGGTCGCGCTGACGAAGACCGATTGCGGCCGCATCGCATCCCATTCCTCGAACTTCAGCGGACGGTTGTCCATGCAGGAGGGCAGGCGGAAGCCATGTTCGGCCAGCGTGAACTTGCGCCGGTAGTCGCCGCGATACATGCCGCCGATCTGGGGCACCGACACGTGGCTTTCATCGGCAAACACGATCGCATTGTCGGGAATGAATTCGAACAGCGTGGGCGGCGGTTCGCCGGGCGCGCGGCCGGTCAGGTAGCGCGAATAGTTCTCGATCCCGTTGCACGAGCCTGTGGCATCCAGCATCTCGATGTCGAAGTTCGTCCGCTGCTCCAGCCGCTGCGCCTCCAGCAGCTTGCCCTCGTTCACCAACTGGTCGAGCCGCTGGCGCAGCTCCCGCTTGATGCCCTGGACAGCCTGCTGCAACGTGGGGCGCGGTGTCACGTAATGGCTGTTGGCATAGATGCGGATCTGGCGGAAGCTGTCGGTCTTGGCCCCGGTGAGCGGATCGAACTCGACAATCGATTCAAGCTCTTCGCCGAAGAAGCTGAAGCGCCAAGCCCGGTCTTCAAGGTGGGCCGGCCAGACCTCCAGGCTGTCGCCCCGCACCCGGAAGGATCCGCGCTGGAAGGCCTGGTCGTTGCGCCGATATTGCTGGGCCACTAGTTCGGAGATCACCTTGCGGATGTCATAGGGCTGGCCCACCACCAGATCCTGCGTCATCGCCGAATAGGTCTCGACCGAGCCGATGCCATAGATGCAGGAGACGGACGCCACGATGATCACGTCATCGCGTTCCAGCAGGGCCCGGGTGGCCGAGTGGCGCATCCGGTCGATCTGCTCGTTGATCTGGCTTTCCTTCTCGATATAGGTGTCCGAGCGCGGCACATAGGCCTCGGGCTGGTAGTAGTCGTAATAGCTCACGAAGTATTCGACGGCATTCTCTGGGAAGAAGCCCTTGAATTCGCCATACAATTGGGCGGCCAGCGTCTTGTTGGGCGCCAGGATGATCGCGGGGCGCTGTGTTTCCTCGATGATCTTGGCCATGGTGAAGGTCTTGCCGGTGCCCGTGGCCCCCAGCAGCACCTGGTTGCGCTCGCCCGCGCGAACGCCCGCGGCAAGTTCGGCGATGGCGGTGGGCTGGTCGCCGGCAGGCTGGAACGGGGTCGAAAGCTGAAAGCGCCGCCCTCCTTCCAGCTTGGGCCGTGTCAGAACCTCGGGGCGTTCGGTCAGCGCATTGTCGTTGTTGTGGGGCATGGGACGATTCCTGGGGCAGCCCCTAGATTTGATCTGTTTTTGTTCCGGTTCAAGTCGCCGCATGGCCCGCCTGGGCGAAACAGGTGCGACACCGGCCTCTGCCCCTTGAATCCCGCTGGCATTTTCCCTCATAAGGGGGTGTCTTGACGGAGGTTACTATGCAAGCCCGCATCTACCAGCCAGCCCGCACCGCGATGCAATCCGGCACCGCCAAGACCAAGGGATGGGTGCTGGAGTTTGCCCCCGACAGCGCGCGCGAAATCGATCCGCTGATGGGATGGACCTCATCCTCTGACACGCAGCGTCAGGTCAAGCTGAGCTTCGAAAGCCAGGAGGCCGCCGAGGATTATGCCCGCTCTCAGGGGCTTGACTACGTGGTGCTGCAACCCAAGTCGCGGCAGCCCAACATCCGTCCGCGTGGCTATGGCGAGAACTTCGCGACCGATCGCAAGGGCGCCTGGACGCATTGATGCTGTCCATCGCCCGCGAAAGCCCGCTGGGTGCAGACCTGGCGCTGCTGATGGCGCGCCATACGGCCGACATGCATGCCGAAACCCCGCCCGAAAGCATCCACATGATGGATGCCTCGGCGCTTGCGGTGCCTGAGGTGGCCTTTTTCGTGCTGCGCGACGGGGGCATTCCGGTGGGCATGGGGGCCTTCAAGCGGATCGGCCCGGACCATGCCGAGATCAAGTCGATGCATGTGCTGGTCGAGCGGCGGGGGCAGGGCCTGTCGCGCCGGATGCTTGATCACCTGATCTCCGAGGCTCGGGCCGCCGGCGTGCGGCGTCTGAGCCTGGAAACCGGATCCCAGGCCATGTTCGAACCCGCCCGCATCCTTTACGCACGGGCCGGTTTTGTCGAATGCCCGCCCTTCGAGGGCTATGTCGAAGACCCGAACTCGGTCTTCATGACGCGGCGGATCGACTGACGCGCTGCCTTCGCGATGGTCAGGCGGAGTCGGTCGACAGGATGACGAAATCCTCAGCGCTGCGCGTCTCGGGCGTGAGCGATGTCTCGGTCAGGATCAGCACCATGCCCGGATGCATCCGGTCGGCAATGCGGTCGGCCAGCTTGCGATCCAGCACGATGCTTTCAAGAAGCGCCTGATCGGCACGGGGCGGGGCCCCCGACAGGTTGTGATGCGAGATGGCGTGCCAGGTCAGCGTGCCGTCCTGTTCGGGCTGCAGGACGAAGACATGCTGACCGATGGCGCCGTTCCCCGTGATCTTTGCCCGGCCCTTGTCGACCTCACGGTCATTCTCCAGCACCAGTGCCATCCCGTCCGCACCCGAGACGAGAACCGTAGTGAAGGTATTGGCGGCGGTATCTGTCCAGTCCTTGGGGTGCAGCTTGTCGCCCGCATTGGCAATCGCCGCTTCCATCTCCTGCTCGGCAAATCCGTTCAGGATGGGGCCAGGGTGCGTGATTTCATAGGGATCGCTATGGCTCGACGCGATGATGACCGGCGTGCCCAGATGCGTGACGGTAAAGAGCTTTTCCGAGAACTCCATTGGAAGCCGCACGCAGCCATGCGAAGCGGGATAGCCTGGCAGCTTGCCCGCATGCAGCGCGATGCCGTCCCAGGTCAGGCGGTTCATGTTCGGCATGGCCGCGTCGTTGTAGGTCGAGGACTTGTGGTCCTTGTCCTTCTGCAGCACCACGAAGACCCCGGTCGGGGTCTCATGTCCAGGCTTGCCGGTGGAACAGGTCGAGACGGCGATGCGCACCCCGTTGCGGTACACATGCACGCGCTGCTGGTCGAGCGATACGATGACGCTCACCGGCCCTTCGGGCTGGCGGTCGGGGTGCCAGGTGAATTCGCCCGGCTGCATCGCGTCGATATCGAGCAGTATCTCGGTGGCCATGGCGGGCCCCAGGGTCGCCAGCGCCGCACCTCCGGCCAGGAACTGCCGCCTGCCAAGCGAGGCAAGAGTGCCAGGCGTGGGTTTCTGTGGTTTCATTGCCATTCTGCCGCCCTCCAGCTCGGGCCGATCTTGTGCCGACCTACGGCAAAGGTGCTACCATTTCTTGCGGCGATCAGCAATCGTCCCACGAGGGGTTGTAGGGTGATCTCGCAGTCGCGGCGAGACTGGCCAGACAAGGACGCTGCGCCTGTCGGTTGTCGCGTGCCAGACCTTATGCACACCCTTGCGCACTGCGCCGCGCTGCCGCAAAAGAACGATTACTGCGGTCCCGTAGCTCAGTTGGATAGAGCAGCCGCCTTCTAAGCGGCGGGTCGGGGGTTCGAATCCTCCCGGGATCGCCATTGCGCTTGCTGGCGGGAACCGCGCCTCAGAACAGGATGTCGATCCTCAGCGACCCGACAAGCTGGGTCTCGGGCTGGCCTTCGAATTCCTTGCCAAGCCAGGTCACGCCGTAGAAAAGGCCCACCTTCTCCCATTGCATGTATGCGCCCGCCCGCAGGCGGGTGCGGTTCGGTTCGACCGAGGGGCCCCCTTGCGGCAGATAGGCGCTGTCGAAGACATAGGCATAGTCGCCCCCAAGGATCGCGCTCAGGCCCGGATTGCGGTTGCCGGCAATGCCGCGGACCAACTGCCCGGTCGAGCTGTCGCGGCTCAGCAGAGAGTCATCCCAATAGGGGCCGATCAGGAGGTCGGCACCGATGCGGGCATAGCTCTCGACCCCGGCCTGCACCTCGACAAAGGGGCGAAGAACGGTTGCCCCTCCCATCCGGTAGGGCAGGGCCGCTTCGCCGCTGGCGGTCGGATAGACCCTGTTGGGCACCTGAATCACATCAAGGTTGCCGCTGCCAAGGCCCGACCAGCCATGCACCCATTCCTGGAACCCGACAACGCCGGTCTGCTCGCCGACCGCCACCAGGTCGATCCCCGCGCGCCACTGGGCGGCATCGGTGGACCAGTGGGTATGCACCCCGGCGCTGAGGCCGCCGACATAAGGCCGGTCAGAGGGGTCGGGTTCCGAGACGTTGTCGGGCGAGATGATCTCTCCGCTGAAGCGGTATTCCAGGATCGATCCGAAGGCAGCGGGCGGCGCGCCAGTCCAGTCGGGGCCCATGAACCGGCTGATCGTGTATGACCCGCTGCGCCAGCGGTCGCCCTGATCCGCCAGTGCATCGTTGTTGAACAGCCGCCCCCAGCCCAGCGGAACCCGATCCTGTGCCATGGCAGGTTCGGCCGCGGCCAACAGCGCTGCCAGCAGTCCTGCAACCATGACAAGATCGCGGGCCGGACCGGCGGCACCGCTGCGGCAAGCCGGTTCGAGAGCGGTCCCGGCATCTTCTGCACAGAGGGGTTCGGAACAGCACATGATCTTGGTCCCTTCCGACAAAGCTGGCCCTTGTGGCAACCGTGACGTCAGAGTGGAACGAAATTACCAACCAAAGGTTGTTCATTTCGTGTCATTGGTCACATCTGGGAGTGAACGAAACGCGCGCGGGCCGGTGCGGGGCGCAGCAGCGCAAAGCAGCCCGCAAGCACCGCAATCTACCACAGAACCGGGAAAATGGTCGATCTATTTGCCTTGCTGGCCCGGGCTGGCGGAGTGAGACGAAGGCTGCGCTCGACTGGCTGGCTGCCGGTTGGTGGCTGGCTATCTCGCTGATGCGGGCATGACCGATGGGCGCCGCCGCCACCATGCGACAGCAGCGCCCGAGTGTTTTGGTCAGGTCGTCAGTCCTTGGCCGGCGCCCCGCCTTCGAAGCGGTTGCCATGGCGATAGTCGCAAGGGGCTTCCTGCATCTCCAGATGCAGCCGGGTGCCGCTGTAGGGATGCGCGCGGGCAAGGTCTTCGTCAAAGTCGATGCCAAGGCCGGGCGCTGTGGGCGGCAGGATATAGCCGTCTTCCCAGGTGATCGAATGCTTGATCAGCGAGAGGTGGAAGGCGCCGCCGGTCTGGATCGTCTCGGCCATCAAGAGGTTCGGGATCGAGGCGGCCAGGTGGATATTGGCTGCCCACTCCACCGGGCCGGCATAAAGGTGCGGCGCCATTTCGGCGTTGAAGACCTCGGCGATGGCGGCGATCTTCTTGGCCTCCCAGATACCGCCCACACGCCCGAGGGCGGGTTGCAGGATCTTCACGCCGCCCAGCCGCAACAGCGTGCCGAACTCGGCCTTGGTCGTCAGCCGCTCGCCGGTCGCAAGCGGAATGCGTACCTGCCGTGCCACCTCGGCAAATTCCGGCAGCATGTCGGGCGGGATCGGCTCTTCGTACCACAGGGGATTATAGGGCTCGAGTTCGCGCCCCAGCCGGATCGCGCCGGGCGTGTTGAACTGGCCATGGGTTCCGAACAGAAGGTCGGCCTTGTCGCCCACCGCTTCGCGGATCTTCGCGCAGAAGGCGACCGATCGGCTGATGTCCGACATGGCCGGCTGATGCCCGGTGCGGATCGTGTAGGGGCCGGCTGGGTCGAACTTGACCGCGGTGAAGCCCTGCCGGACGCAGTTCGCCGCCGCTTCTGCCGTCCAGTCGGGGTTGACCCAGAACTCGGCCGCGTCCTGGCCCGGCTCGGGATAAAGATAGGTGTAGGAACGGATGCGTTCGTTGATACGACCGCCCAGCAGCGCCCAGACCGGGCGGTTCCGAGCCTTGCCCAGAATATCCCAACACGCGATTTCCAGCCCCGAGAAGGCGCCGATCACCGTCGGGTCGGGTCGCTGGGTGAAGCCCGAGGAATACACGCGGCGGAACATCAGCTCGAGCTCTTCGGGTGAGCTGCCCAGCATGTGGCGCTCGAACACATCCTCGATCACCGCATTCATCGCGCGGGGACCCACGGTCGAGGCATAGCACTCGCCATAGCCGGTGATGCCGTCATCCGTCGTCAGCTTGACGAAGGTCCAGTAGCGGCCACCCCAGCCCGGGGCCGGCGGGGCGACGGTGAAGATCTCGAGCTCTTGCAGGCGCATGGGCGTCTCCCGGTTCGGTCGATGGCGGGCGGCTTTGCCCGCTGGCCCCTCTGCGCTAGCACGCGCGGCCCGCGCCCGACATGCCGGATGCGTCCTTTCGATGTCGGCTTCTGTCTTGCCCCCGCAAGGGCGCCCCCGTAAGGCTGTGGCATGAAACTTCTATTCCTGGGCGATGTGATGGGCCGGGCCGGTCGCAAGGCGGTCGGCGACCGGCTGCCGGCCTTGCGGGCCGACTGGGGCCTCGATTTCGTCGTGGTCAATGGCGAGAACGCCTCGGCCGGGGCGGGCCTCACGCCGGAACATGCCAAGCTGCTTTTCGCCGCGGGTGCCGATTGCGTGACGCTCGGTGACCATGCCTTCGACCAGAAGGACATGCTTGGCCATATCGACAGCGAGCCGCGCCTGATCCGACCGCTGAATTATGCCAAGGCGGCGCCGGGACGGGGGGCGCGGGTTTTCACTGCCACCTCGGGGCGCAAGGTGCTGGTTGTGCAGGCTCTGGGCCAGGTCTTCATGAAGCGCCCCTTCGACGACCCCTTCTCGGCGGTCGAGGCCGTGCTGAAGTCGCACGCGCTGGGGGCCGCGGTGCAGGCCACCATCCTCGACATCCACGCCGAAGCCACCAGCGAGAAGATGGCGATGGGCCATTGGTGCGACGGGCGGGCAAGCCTCGTGGTGGGCACCCATACCCATGTGCCCACGGGCGATGCGCAAATCCTGCCCGGCGGCACCGCCTATCAGACCGATGCCGGCATGTGCGGCGACTATGACAGCGTGATCGGCATGGACAAGGCCGAGCCGCTGCGCCGCTTCATCACCGGCATGTCCAAGGGCCGTTTCGAGCCGGCCGAGGGCGAGGCCACGCTCTGCGGAACCTTTGTCGAGACCGATGATCGCACCGGCCGCGCGACGCGGGTGCGCATGATCCGGCTGGGCGGGCGGCTGGAGCCGAGCCTGCCCTGACCCCTGCGCCAGCGCCGCCTGTCACCGCCCAGGAAACAGGCAGTTGCTGCCTGGACGAGGGCAATCTGCCGCCAAAGAGTTTGATCCGCCAGAAATCCCTGCTAAAGAAGTCGTGATTTACGGCTGGATGGCAGATGATCGGACTAGAGCTCTCCCAAACCGCACAGGCCATTGTCGCGCTTGCCATTCTGGCCGGCATGTTCGTGATGTTCCTGAAGGAAACCTACCCGGTCGAGGTGGTCGCAATGGGTGGCGCGGTTGTGATGCTCATCCTCGGCATCCTGCCGACCGAGGATGTGCCAGGCGTGCTGTCGAACGCGGCCCCCTGGACGATTGCCGCCATGTTCATCATTGTGGGCGCCCTGGTCCGAACAGGCGCCCTTGATGGCATCACCCAGCTTGCCACCCGGAGCGTCGAGGGCAGTCCGCGCAAGACGTTGAGCTTTCTGGGGGTCGGTGTCACCGGGGCCTCGGCCTTTGTGAACAACACCCCGCTGGTCGTCGTCATGATGCCCGTCTTCATCAAGCTGTCGCGGCAGTTGGGCGTCTCGCCCTCCAAGCTGCTGATCCCGCTCAGCTACATGACAATCCTTGGCGGAACGATCACGCTTGTCGGCACTTCGACCAACCTCGTGGTCGATGGAGTCGCCCGCGCCCAGGGGCTGCCGGGCTTCGGCATCTTCGAGATCACGCCCATCGGCCTTGTGGTGGCTGCCACGGGGCTCGTCTATCTGGCGCTGTTCTCGCAGCGGCTCTTGCCCGACCGGGATTCGATGTCGAGCCTTCTGTCGGATCGCAAGGGGATGAAGTTCTTCACCGAGGTGGCGATACCGGAAGGGTCGAGCTTCATCGGCAAGCGACCGGACGACATCGACGTCTTCAAGCGCGGGGGCGCGCGGGTGATCGACGTGCTGCGGGGCGATCAGTCGCTGCGGCGCGACCTGGCGGCGGTGGCACTCGCGGCGGGGGACCGCGTGGTGTTGCGCACACCGATGGCCGAGGTGCTCGGCCTGCAGTCCAACAAGGACCTGCGCGACGCCGACAAGCTGTCTTCGGTCCAGACCACGACGGTCGAAGTGCTGATCACGCCGGGCTGCCATATGGTCGGCCGCACCCTGGGCGAGATGCGTCTGCGCCGCCGCTACGGCGTCTATCCGCTGGCGGTCCATCGCAAGAACCAGAACATCGGGCGTCAGCTGGATGACCTTATTGTGCAGGTCGGTGATACGCTGCTGCTGGAGGGCGCGATGGCCGACATCCAGCGGCTGGCGACCGACATGGAAATGGTCGATGTCTCGCACCCTTCCGAACGGCCCTACCGGCGGGGCAAGGCGCCGATCGTGCTTGCGGTGCTGGCGGGCGTGGTCGGGCTGGCGGCACTGGATGTGGCGCCGATCATGCTTCTGGCCTTTGTCGGCGTGGGCATCGTCCTTTTGACCCGCTGCATCGACAGTGACGAGGCGATCGAGGCGGTTGATGGCCGGTTGATGGCGCTGCTGTTCGGGATGCTGGGGGTTGGCGCTGGTCTGGAGCATTCCGGTGCGGTCGAGATGATCGTCCGGTCGCTGGCGCCCTGGCTGGGGCAGCTGTCGCCCTATCTGCTGGTGCTGGTCGTCTATGCCCTGACATCCTTCCTGACCGAGGTCGTTTCGAACAATGCGGTTGCGGTCATCTGCACGCCGATCGTCATCCAGCTCGCACATTCCCTGGGGGTCGACCCCCGGCCCCTGGTCCTGACCGTGATGATTGGCGCCTCCGCCAGCTTTGCCACCCCGATCGGCTATCAGACCAACACGCTGGTCTATGGCCCCGGCGGCTATCGCTTCAGCGATTTCATCCGGTTCGGCGTGCCGTTGAACGTGATTTCCGCCGTGGTCTGCACGATCTTCATCCCGCTGTTCTATGACTTCTGACCGGCCCGCGCCCTCATGGGGGGCGGGGTTGCGGGCAGGGGGGCGGCTCGACTATAGAGGCGCGATCAACCGCACACGGGATACCGGAGAGGGTCATGGCAGGCCATTCGAAATGGGCGAACATCCAGCACCGCAAGGGCAAGCAGGACAAGTTGCGCTCGAAGATGTTCTCGAAGCTGGCGAAGGAGATCACCGTCGCCGCCAAGATGGGCGACCCTGATCCCGACAAGAACCCCCGCCTGCGTCTGGCGGTGAAGGCCGCCAAATCGCAGTCCATGCCCAAGGATGTGATCGACCGCGCCATCAAGAAGTCGCAAGGCGGCGACGCGGCGGATTACACCGAAATCCGCTATGAGGGCTATGGCCCGAACGGCATCGCCATCATCGTCGAGGCAATGACCGACAACCTCAACCGCACCGCCTCGAATGTGCGCAGCTATTTCACCAAGGGCGGCGGCAACCTGGGCCAGACGGGATCGGTCAGCCATTCCTTTGATCGTGTTGGAGAAATCTCCTATCCTGCCAGCGCGGGTGATGCCGACACCGTCATGATGGCGGCGCTTGAGGCCGGGGCGGATGACGTGGAATCCGATGAGGATGGCCACTGGATCTACTGCCAGGTCGAGGCGCTGTCCGATGTGTCGGACGCGCTGGAAAAGGCGCTGGGGGAATCGACCGAGTCAAAGCTCGTCTGGCGCCCGCAGACCCGCACCGAGGTGGACCTCGACACCGCGCAGAAGCTGATGCGCCTGATCGACCTGCTGGAAGAGGATGACGACGTGCAGACCGTCACCCACAACTTCGACATTCCCGAAGAGGTGGCGGCGCAGTTGGAGTGAGGGCCAGAAACCGTCTGGTTTCCGTCTGGCATTCGTCTGTAGACAAAAAGCGTCAGGATTGACGCCCCGGCCCCCGCAAGACGGGGGCCGTTTGCATGTCGCCCCCCTTCGTCACCCCGCCGTTACGGGCGGGCGCTATCCTGATCCGCCACAAGACCAAGACAGGGGATGGCATGGACGAGGTGATCGACGCGGGCGCGCTGATGCCGGCGCCGGTGCAGCGGGGGCTGCCGCTGACCTATTCCCGCCCCGACCAGGGCTGGTTTCGCCGCCGGTTGATCCGGGGCGTCGAGTCGCTGAGCGGGCGGGGGCGGCTGGAACGGCTGTACCATGAGTGGGACGTCGCAACGCGGGACGGGCATGAGGCGCCCTTTGCCGCTGCGCTGCGGGTGCTGCGCCTGAAAACAGAGTTGCGGGGGGCGGTCGAGGCGATCCCCCGGGAGGGGCCGCTTCTCGTGCTGGCCAACCATCCCTTCGGCATCGTGGATGGCCTGTCGATCGGGCATCTGCTGACCCAGCGGCGCGGCGATGTGAAGATCATGACCCACAGCCTGCTGTGCCAGCCCGAAGCGGCGCGCGGTCTGTTGTTGCCGGTCGATTTCGGCCCCGGAGAGGCGGCGCGGCGGGCGACGGCCGAGACGCGCCGGCAGGCGGTGGAATGGCTGGCCGCAGGCCATGCACTGATCGTCTTTCCGGCTGGCAGCGTGGCGACGGCGCCGCGCCCGCTGGCGCGTCATGCCGCCGATGGGCCCTGGCACCCCTTTGCCGCACGGTTGGCGGCCCGGCCGGGCGTGCAGACAGTCCTGGTGCATGTGGCCGGCCAGAACTCGCGCCTGTTCCAGATCGTGAGCCATCTGTCCTATCCGCTGCGTGCGGCGCTGATCCTGCATGAGACGGCCCGCCGCATTGGCGGAACGGTGCGCCTGACCGTGGCCGCGCCACGCAAGGAAGGGGCGGGCCTCGACCGGGCAGGCGGCGCCGGCCAGCGCGATGAGGCCGTGCAGGATTTGCGCCGGCGTTGCCTGGCCATGGCCGGAGCGGACGGGCCCGACCCCGAGGTGGTGTTCCACTGGCCCCGGCATATCCGCTGGTAAGGGGGTTGAGCCCGCGGCAGGGATTTGATCATGTTCCGCCATGACTGCCAGCCCCCAGCCGATTTCCCAAATGGCCGCCCATCGCCCGGTGGCCGGAGTCCTGTGGATGCTGGCGGCGGGTTTGAGCTTTGTCGGCGTCAACGGCATTGTCCGGTACATGGGCACCGACCTGCCGGCGGCGCAGTCGGCCTTTCTGCGCTTTGGCTGGGGTGTCCTCTTTCTGCTGCCGGCGCTGAGCGTGGTGCTGCGCGACGGCCTGCCGCCGGGCAGCCTGAAGCTGTTCCTGGGGCGCGGGGCCGTGCATTCGGGCGCGGTGATCTTCTGGTTCTATGCCATGGCGCGCCTGCCGGTGGCCGAGGTGACGGCCATCGGCTATCTCACGCCGGTTCTGGTCACGCTGGGGGCGGCGGCGCTTCTGGGTGAGCGGCTGGCCATGCGCCGGCTGGCGGCCATCGCGGTGGCGCTGGCGGGGGCGATGGTGGTCTTGCGCCCGGGCCTGCGCGAGGTGCAGGCGGCGCATCTGGCGCAGGTCTGCGCGGCGGCGCTCTTCGCCGGGTCTTATCTTTTCGCCAAGACGCTGAGCCGCATCGCCGGGGCGGCAACCGTGGTGGCGATGCTGTCGCTGACGGTCACGGTGGTGCTGGCACCGCTGGCAATTGCGGTCTGGCAGCCGGTGACGGCGGTGCAGATCGCATTGCTGGCGGTGGTGGCGGGCTGCGCCACGCTGGGGCATTACTGCATGACGCGTGCCTTCCGGCTGGCGCCCATGGCGGTGACACAGCCGGTGACCTTCCTGCAATTGGTCTGGGCCACGCTGCTGGGCGTGCTGGTCTTTGGCGAGGCGGTCGATCCCTTCGTGCTGGCCGGCGGAGCCATGATCATCGCCGCGATCAGTTACATCACCTGGCGCGAAACCATGATGCAGCGCAACCGGATCACCCCCCCAATTGGCGAAACGGAAGGGCAATAAGTTTTGACATGCTTGCTGCGTCTGCATAGTCAAAGGCGCGGGGGCTTTCGAAGCAGGTAAGGCATTCATGAAGATCGCGATGATTGGAACGGGATATGTGGGCCTCGTGTCGGGGGTCTGCTTCTCGGATTTTGGCCATGACGTGGTTTGCGTCGACAAGGACCCCGGCAAGATTGACCGGCTGAACCGGGGCGAGATCCCGATCTTCGAGCCGGGGCTAGATGTGATGCTGGCCAAGAACGTGAAGGCCGGGCGCCTGTCCTTCACGCTGGACATCGAGGCGGCCGTTCAAGGTGCGGATGCGGTCTTCATCGCCGTGGGCACGCCCACCCGGCGTGGCGACGGGCATGCCGACCTGACCTATGTGATGGCGGCAGCGGCCGATATCGGGCGGGCGCTGAAGGACTATGCGGTGGTCGTGACCAAATCGACCGTGCCTGTGGGCACAAACCGCGCCGTGGGCGAGGCCGTGCGGGCGGCGAACCCGACGGTTGATTTCGACGTGGCCTCGAACCCCGAGTTCCTGCGCGAAGGCGCCGCGATCGACGATTTCATGCGCCCCGACCGCGTGGTGGTGGGCGTCGAAAGCGAGCGGGCCAAGCAGGTGATGGCCGATGTCTACCGCCCGCTGTTCCTGCGCGATTTCCCGATTGTCTATACCGGGCTCGAAAGCGCCGAGATGATCAAATATGCGGCGAACGCCTTCCTTGCGACCAAGATCACCTTCATCAACGAGATCGCGGCGCTGTGCGAAAAGGTCGGCGCCGATGTGAAGGCGGTGTCCAAGGGAATCGGGCTGGATGGGCGGATCGGCAACAAGTTCCTGCATGCCGGCCCGGGCTATGGCGGGTCGTGCTTCCCCAAGGACACCAAGGCGCTGGCGCGCATCGGGCAGGAACATGCCGTTCCGATGCAGATCACCGAAACGGTCATCAAGGTGAACGAGGAGATCAAGCGGCGCATGATCGACAAGATCGTCGATCTGTGTGGCGGGTCGGTTGCGGGCAAGACCGTGGCGGTGCTGGGCGTGACCTTCAAGCCCAATACCGATGACATGCGCGATGCGCCTTCGCTGACGATCGTGCCGGCGCTGGTGGGCGGGGGCGCCAAGGTGCGCGTCGTCGACCCCGAGGGCCGGCGCGAAGGCGAAAAGCTGCTGCCGGGCGTGGAGTGGAGCGAGAACGCCTATGAGGCCGCCGCCGGCGCCGAGGTGCTGGTGGTTCTGACCGAATGGAACGAGTTCCGCGCGCTGGACCTCGAGCGGCTGGCAGGGGGAATGGCGGTGGCCCGCATGGCCGACCTGCGCAACATCTACAGCGCCGAGCAGGTGCAGGCGGCGGGCTTCGCCGCTTACGCGGCGGTGGGGCGCTGATCCGTCACGCCCGGCCCAGCAGGGCCGACAGCCAGAGCGCGGCCGTGCCCGCGCGGGTGGCGCGGCGCAGGCCCAGGCTGAGATAAGACCAGAGCCGCCCCGGCCCAGCCGGGGCGCTGCCATCCAGGGCGGTGAGTGCCGCACGGGCCGCCGGGGTGAGCAGGGGGGCTACCCCCCGGAGCGCGCGGTGATGCGCCTCTTGCCAGCGGCGATAGTCGCGCCGCAGCACGCGGATTGCCCGCCACAGAACGCCGGACAGACCGCCCGCGCCCACCTCGTTCCCGCCGTGCTGGCGATAGCGGGCCATGGGCAGCGGGTCGATGTGGCAGCGCCCGCCCGCGCCGGTGACAAGCTGGTAAAGCCACCAATCGGCAAAGGCGACGCCCGGAGGCGCGCCCGCGCGGCGGGCCAGAGCCACGGCGGCGGGGTTCAGCAGGATCGTGTGGCCGGGGCAGAGGTTCTGCACCAGCGCATTGGCAAAGCCCGCCCGATGCGCGGGCCGGCACAGGCGGCGGCGGGGCCGCAGTGCGCGGTCGGTGATGCAGGTTCCTGCCGCATAGAGCGCGGGGACCGGGCCGGGCGGCATGCGGCGCAGCGCGCGGGCCAGCTTGCCCCGCAGCCAGACATCGTCCTGGTCGCAGAAGGCGACCGGACCGGGCGGCAGGTCGGGGTGGCAAAGAAGCGTCAGGAAGTTCGCGGCACTGCCCCGCCCCGGCCCGCGAAAAAGCCGCACCCGCCCGGGATGGGCTGCGGCAAAGGCGGCAAGAAGGGCGGGCGTTCCATCGCCCGACCCATCGTCCGAGACCCAGAGCCGCCAGTCGCCATGGGTCTGCGCAAGAAGGCTGTCGAGTTGCGCCGGCAGCCAGGCGGCGCCGTTTCGTGTGGCCAGGAGGATCGTCACGGTGCGGTCGGTCTGTCTGTCGGTCATGGGCCGGAGACTGGCTGCAAAGTCTGACGAAATCGTTCCCGGGACAACAACAGGGCCGCGCTAACGCGCTGGCAAGGTCTGGCGGGCACAGTGGCGCGGCATGAGCAGGGCCAGGATGGGGCTGTGGCATCGTTCCTTGTCGTCGAGACCTTCCTCGATGCGCCGGTGAATTTCCTGTCGGGGATCACGGATCTGGATCTCGTCCAGACCGAGGGCGGCCTGCGTCTGGTCAGCGTGACGCGCCCGGGCGGCGGAATCGTCACGCTGTCGCTGGAGGGGGCGATGGCGCGGCTGGATCTGGAGGCGATCGCGGCGGTGGCCGCGCTGCCCGCGCCTGCGCGGCTGGAGCCGATGATGCTTGCGGGAAAATCCGTACTGCTGCTGAGCGGGCCCAACGATGCGCGCCTGGCCAGCCATGTGCTGGGTGGGGAGGGGGCGATCGGGGCGGCGACCACGGTGATCGGCAGCCCGGCGGGTGCGATCTCGGCCCTGGCCAGGCTGGCCAGCGGCGGATCGGACCTGGTCTTTACCGCCGCCACGGGCACATCGACCATCGTCACCTCGCAGGTGCTGGCCAATGGGCGGATGCAGGAGGTTGCGCGTCTGGCGCTGGGGGCCGACAGCGAGGGGATCGCACTGTCGGACATGGCGTTGGTGGACCTGGGCGGGCAATGGCACCTGCTGGCGCTGTCGGTGCCCGAGGCGGCGGTGCGGCTGTTCCGCATTGGTGCCGACGGGGCGCTGAGCGCCGTGGGAAGCCTTGGCGCGGCGGGGGGGCTGGGGCTGGCCAGCCCTGCGGCGATCGAGGTGGTGAGCCTCGCCGGGGCGACATATGCGCTGGTGGCGGGGGCTGGGTCCTCCTCGATCAGCGTGGTGTCCCTGGGCGCGGACGGGACGATGGGCCTGGCCGACCATGTGGTCGACAGCCTCGATACGCGGTTTCAGGGGGTTCAGGCGCTGGCAAGCCTGACGGTGGAGGGGCGGGTGCTGGTCGCGGCGGGCGGCGGCGATGACGGGGTGTCGCTGTTCACCCTTTTGCCGAACGGGCGGCTGCTGATGCTGGGCCAGGTCCTGCAGGGGCCCGGCCATGCGCTCGACAATGTGACGGCGCTGGCCATGCTGGCCACGGGCGGGGCCATCGACATTTTCGTGGCGGGTGAAGGCACGGGGATCAGCCGGCTGCGGGCCGATCTCGGGTCGTTCGCGCCGATGCAGATCGGCGGGGCGGGGGCCGATACCTTGCAAGGCGACCCGCGGGCCGACCTTCTGTGGGGCGGCGGCGGGGCGGACAGACTGCTCGGCGGGCCGGGCGACGACATCCTGATGGATGGCGCGGGGGCCGACACGCTGACCGGGGGCGCCGGGGCGGACTGGTTCGTGCTGGACACGGATGGCGCGGCCGACACGATCACCGATTTCGACCCCGGGACCGACCGGCTGGACCTGACCGCCTGGGGCCGGGTCTATGACGTGGGGGCGCTGGGGATCACGCCCACCGCCAGCGGCGCCACGATCACCTTCGGGGGCGAGACGCTGGTGCTGCTGTCGGCCACGGGCGGGCCGATCCCGGTCTCGACCTTCACTTCGGGCGAGCTGTTCACGCTGTGGCATGTGGTGGCGGACCCGGTTGTCGTGGGGCGGCTGATCGCGGGAACCGATGGGAGTGACCGGATGCAGGGCGGGGCGGGCGATGACATCCTGCTGGGGTCGCCCGGGGCAGATACGCTGGAGGGGGGCGCGGGCTTTGACATTGCCGATTACTCGGCGGCGCGGGGCGGCCAGCGGATCGACCTGATGAACCCCGCGCTGAACACCAACCTCGCCGCGGGCGATGTGCACATCGGGATCGAGGGGCTGATCGGCGGCAGCGGGGCCGATAACCTGCGCGGAACAACGGGCGATGACCTGTTGCGCGGCATGGGCAATGTGGATTGGCTGTTCGGGCGGCGGGGCGACGATCTGCTGGAGGGGGGCGTTGGCGACGATGTGTTGCTGGGCGGGCTGGGGGCCGACACGCTGGATGGCGGCGCCAACCGCGACCGCGCGCAGTATTCCGAGGCACTGTCTGGACTGCTGGTCGATCTGCAGTTCCCGCATCTGAACACCGGCGAGGCGGCCGGCGACGCCTATCGGTCGATCGAGGATCTGGCCGGCAGCAGCCATGCCGACGATCTGCGGGGCGATGCAGCGGCGAACCGGCTGTTCGGGCGGGATGGCGACGACGGCCTGCAGGGGCGTAACGGGGCCGACTATCTGAACGGCGGTGCGGGCCGCGACACGCTGGACGGGGGCGCGGGCAATGACACGCTGCGCGGCGGCACCCATGGCGACCAGTTCGTGCTGAACGGCGGAGCGGACGTGATCGAGGATTTCCGCCGCAGCGATGGCGACCGGCTGCTGTTCGACGACACCATCTTTGGCCCCGGCTGGACGGCGGAAGACCTCGTCGAGGCTTTTGCCAGTGTCGAGGCAGGAGAGGTGGTGTTCGACTTCGGCTTCGGCACTGGCGTGACCCTGCAGGGGGTCGGCACGCTGGAAGGGCTGGCCGGGGCGATCGACATCATCTGACCACCGCGCCTGAGCCTAGGCCCGGAGGCGTGCCTCATGGTCGATGATGGCCTGCTCGACATCCTCATACCAGGTCAGATGCCCGGCCTCGAGCACGCAGGCCCCATCGCAGAGCGCGCGGATCTGGCCCATGGCATGGCTGACCACGATGGCGCCGGCGCCCGAGAGTCTTTCGCGCAGCAAAGTGGCGCTGCGGGCGCGGAAGGACGCGTCGCCCACCGCCGTCACCTCGTCGATCAGGTAGCAGTCAAAGGGGATGCCCATCGACACGCCAAAGCCGAGCCGGGCCTTCATGCCGGCCGAATAGGTGCGGAAGGGCTGGTGGAAGGCCGGCCCCAGTTCGGCGAAATCGGCGGTGAAGCGTTCCAGCGCCGCGCTGTCCACCCCGTAGAGCCGGGCCAGGAAGCGGGTGTTCTGGGCCCCGGTCAGATCGCCGTGGAAGGCCCCGGCAAAACCCACGGGCCAGGAAAGCCGCCCCTGCGTCACCACCCGCCCCGAGGTCGGGCGCATCGTGCCCGCGATCAGGCGCAGCAGCGTCGACTTGCCTGCCCCGTTCCGCCCCAGGAGCGCAACTGACCGACCGGGAGGCAGATCGAGCGTTGCCCGGTCGAGCACGCGGCGGTCTTCGCCCTTGTGGCGGAAGATCTTGGTCACCGCCTCCAACCGGATCATCGCCGGTCCGCCAGGGCCATGCCGGTGAGAGCCATGACCGACCACAGGAGCAGCGCCACCCCTGCGACGGTGGCGAGGATGGTGGCGCGCCGGGGGTAGCGCGCGCTTTCGGGACGGGCGGGCGGCACATGGGCGGCCAAATAGCGGGTCTGGCGCAGCGCTTGCGCCTCGGCCGCGTCGAGCGTGGCGCGGGCGGCGCGGTAGCTTTCCTCGGCAAAGGCCACTTCGGTGTTCAGCCGCTCGAACTCTCCCAGCACGGCGGCCGAGGCGGTGCCGGGCCGGCCATCGGCGCCGGTGCCGATGCGGTCGCGCTGGTCGGCCAGCCGCGCCTCGATCACCGCGACGCGGGCGCGGGCATCCTCCAGGCGGAAATCCCCCGCGCGCGCGGTGCGGGCGGTCATGTCCTGGGCGATCAGCGCCTCGGCCAGTTCGGCCTCGAGATGGGCCAGAAGCCCGGTCTGCCCGGCCACATCCGTGCCAGGGTCGACGATGCGGGTGCGCGCGCGGAAACCGGTCAGCGCGGCGCGGGCCTCGGCAAGGCGCGCCTCGGCCCGGGCAAGTTCCTGCCGCGACTGGCGTACCGTATCCTCGCGCGCGGTGCGATTGATCTCGTTGATCATCTGGCCCGAGCTGGCCAGCACCGCCCGGGCGATGGCCAGGGCATCGTCGGGGTCGAAGGCCAGCACGGTCAGCTCGATCAACCGGGTGCTGCTGTCATAGGCGATGCGGACCTTGCGCTGCCAATGTTCGGTCAGATCCTCGATCGTTCCGGGCGCGGCATAGGCAAAGACCGGGTCGCCCCCTGCCTTCGACCAGATCGCGCGGAGGTCGAGCCTGCGGTCGATCTCGGCCACCAAGCGCGGGCTTTGCATGTAATCGTACAGGATGTCGGTGTCGGCGGAACTGGCCCCCCCCAGCATCGACAGGCCGCCGAGCATGTCCTGCGCGGTGGCCGCTTCTTCCCGCCGGACCGAAAAGCTGGCCATGGCCGCGAACTGATCGGCGGCGCGGGCCCAGAGGTACCAGGCGGTGACCGCCACCGGCAGTGCCACGAAAAGGACAAAGGACAGGATCAGCCCCACTCCCCGCGCCTGCAGGCGGCGGTGGGGCACGGGCGGGGCAAAGACCGGTACGGCAAGGACGGATTGGGGGCGCGGCGCCGGTTCGGCCCGCGGCAGCGCAGCCACAGGCGGCGCCGGGCTCAGTGCTTGCGTCAGGGCGGGATTGATCATCGACATGCGAGGCTCCATCCTGAATTGAGCTGCAGAATTTGTTCACACGCAAAGGGTGAGCGACGGGAGCGGAGGGCGGGGTGAGCGCGAAGCCTGACGGCAGACCAGCGGGCGGGGCAGAAGCGGGCCGGGCGAACGTGGTCACCGCCCAGAGGACCCAAGCAGACCGGGCTCACGCAGAAGGGGGGCGCCTGCCTCCGGGCGCCTCGCTTCGGCAAGGGGCGGCCGGGCGCGCCATCGGGGCGCTGATGCTGCGCGAGATGGCCACGACCTATGGCCGGTCGGCGGGTGGCTATGCCTGGGCGGTGCTGGAGCCGGTGGGCGGCATCGCGCTCTTGTCGCTGATCTTTGCGCTGGGCTTCCAGAAGCCCGCGCTGGGCGTCAGCTTTCCTTTGTTCTATGCCTCGGGCCTGGTGCCCTTTCTGGCCTGGGCGGCGATCTCGGGGCGGGTGGCGACGGCCCTTTTGTTCTCGAAGAGCCTTCTTGCCTATCCCACGGTGACCTGGGCCGATGCGCTGATCGCGCGCTTTCTGCTGACCTTTCTGGTGCAGGCGCTGGTCGCCCTGCTGGTGTTCGGCGGCATCCTGTGGGCCTTTGAGACGCGGGCCGTGCCGCAGCCCGGTCCGCTGGCGCTGGCGGCGGCCCTGGTCGGGGCGCTGGGCCTCGGAATTGGCACGCTCAACGCCTATCTCTTTACCGCCCTCCCGGCCTGGCAAATGATCTGGTCGGTGCTGATGCGGCCGATGTTCCTGATTTCGGGTATCTTTTTCCTGCCTGACGGCCTTTCGCAGCCCTGGCGCGAGCGGTTGATGTGGAACCCTGTGCTGCATGTCGTGGGCCTGGTGAGGCGCGGCCTTTACCCCGGATATGACGCGCCCTGGGTGTCGGCCCTGCTGGTGGTGGTCTGGGCGCTGGTGCCCCTCGTGGTAGGGCTTTTTCTGTTGCGATGGCGCGCCCGCGACCTTCTGAACGACTGAGCGGCGCATCCTCATGCGCTCCAGGCGTGGCGGCCGTGCAGGAGAGCCTCGTCGCGCTGCACGAAGGCCTCGAGCCGCCGCCGCGCGGTGTCCGAGCCGAGAAGCGCCATCAGCTCGGTCCAGCGCGACAGGCCGCGCGGCCCCTCGCCGGCATTGTCGTAGCGCCCCGCGAGCGCCAGGCGAAAGCCGTAACGCTCGGCAAAGGCGGCTTCGAGCGGGGCGAGGTTGCTGGTCTGGAACACACCATCGAGCTGCGCAAGCCCCGCCCGGGCGCGGGCCAGAGCGACCGCCGCCGGCAGGTCGCGCACGGCTGCGCCATGGCGGAAGCGCCCGGTCGCGAAGTAGCCGCAGTAGAAATTGTCGTAATGGTCGCGGATGAAGGCCTGCCAGACCGCATCTCCGCCCAGGAAATACTCTTCGGCCGGCCAGACCAGCGCCCGGCGGCGGCCAAGGTTCTCGGGCCGGGCGAGGGCGGAACTGTCCAGCCGCTGCGCGTCGCGGCGCAGGAAGAAGTAGAACGAGGCGATCCGCTCTCGCGGCTCGCGCAGGACGGTGAAGGCAAAGCGGCCCGGCGGCAGGCGATGCGCCTCGACCCAGTCGAGATGCCCGGAATAGAGCGCATGGCCCGGCGGGAACTGTTCCGGGCCGGTCGCGGCCTGGGTGTGCACCCGGATGGGCGAGACGGTCGCGGGCGCGACCGCGCGCGTCAGCGCGTTGTGGATCGTCTGCCCGGCCGTCTTTGGCAGGTGCAGGAACACGATGGGATGGCGAACGAGATCCATGACTTAGCTCTCTGGCAGGTGGCGCAGGTCGATCACGCTGGGCTGGAAGGGGGCGGTGCCCTCCATCCGGAAGACACCGGTGACAAAGCTCTCGGGGTCGGCCGGATCGAGATGGCGCAGCTGCCATGGCGCGAATTGCCACCAGCGGCTGCGCAGCATGGGCGAGATAAGGCGCGGCGGCAGGCGGAACTTGCGGATCACCGCCGGGTTGCCGGCCACAACCGCATAGGGCGGCACGTCGCGGGCGACGACCGCACCCGCCGCGACCACGGCGCCATCGCCCAGCGTGACCCCGGCACAGATGATCGCGCCATGGCCGATCCAGACATCGTTGCCGATGGTCGTGACCCGCAGCCGGGTCGGCGGTTCCGAGGCGGAAATGTCGAAGCTCGCCCAATCCTCGGCCCCGGCAAAGCCGCCCCCCAGGGCGAAGGTGCGGCCCTGCAGGTAGAAGGCGGGGCTGGTCGAGGCCCAGGTCATCGGGTGGTTCTGCCGGCCGATCTGCACCTCTTCCCCGAAGGAACAGTACCGGCCGATGCGGGCCGCGCAGCAATAGCCCGAGACCTGATAGGAAAAGGCGCCCAGTTCCAGCGACTGGCCGAAGACGGTCCATTTCAGGCTGGCCGGTGCCTCGATCACGCTCATCCGGGGCAGGGTCACCCGGTCGCCCTGGCCGGGGCGGCGCAGCACCTCGACCCCGCGCGAGGTCAGCCTTTCGATGGGCAGGGTCACGGTCATGCCGGCACCGCCTGGTCTGCCGGTCGTTCGTGCCCGAGAAGCAGCTCGAGAAGCGCCTCGACCTCGACCGCGTTACCATCTGAGGGCAGGGTCAAGAGGCCCCCGCCACGCGCGCCCCGGGCCAGTGCCGCCCGCACCGCCTCGGCCTGGGCGCCCAGGTCGAAACACCAGACGGGCAGGCCAGTGGCCAGCGCCTCCTGCGTGGTGAAGGAGAAGGTCTCGGGCCAGACCGAGGGGATCAGCCAGCGGTCGATGCCGTGGCGCGCGGCCAGTGCGGCAATCTGGTCGCGCGCGTAGGGCCCATGGACCAGTGACGGCGGGGCGAGCTGCTTGCCGGGTTCGAGCGTTCCCAGAAGCACGATCCGCCCCCCGCCGCGTCGCGCGAGCGCACGCGAGAGCGCCACCAGCACCTCTGACCCCTTCTGCGGCCCGATGTTGCCCAGTACGCCGATGACGGGGGCCGCCCCGCGGTCCGGTTTGGCCAGGCGCGGCAGGGCGGCCAGCGGCGCATGGGGCAAGAGGCGCAGCTTTGCCGCCGCCTCGGGATAGGCGCCGCTGACCAGCCGGAGGCTGCTTTGCGAAAACACCGTCACCTGCTCGGCCGCGCGGATCAGACCGCCCCAGGCGCGCTGCCACTCGGCCAGCGAGACGCCAGTGCCATTGGGGCGGCGGTGGCGATGGGCGGCATCGGCCGCGGCCGGATCCGGCAGGCCGCGATAGCGCCCGTCACCGTCGAGCAGGCAGTAGGAGGGGCTGATCGCGAAGTAGTCGTGAAACAGGACCTCGAGCCCGTCCCGCCCGGGGCGATGCAACGACAGCAGTTGGCCGGGCAGTGTCGAGGGATCGGGGTCGCCCACGCCGCAGGAATAGCGCAGGCCCAGGCGCGGAACCGGGTCCAGCATCCGCCGCAGGAGCGCGAGATCCTCGGTCGCGCCCCGGGTGACACCTTCCGCCTGATGCAGCTCGACCCCATAGCGCAGCGCCCCCCCCACCCGCAGCACCAGTGCAGCGCCGACGGCCCGTACATCCTCGGCAATCTGGCGCTGCAGCCAGTCCTCGGCCCCGCCGCCCAGACTGTGCGCCAATGTCAGCGGCAGCCGCGCGGCCTGGCCAAGGCGTTGCCCCGCCAGGGCGATGCCAAGCGCCAGCCGGGGGCCGGCGAGGGGGTCGGCCGCCTTGAAGCGCTGTACCGAGGCGTCGAAATCGGGATGGCGGCGGCTGACGATGGCGCCGTTCTGGGCGACAAGACGCGCCTTGGCCGCGCTGCCGAAGGACTGGCCGCCCCGGTGTTCCACCACCAGGCCAGCCGTGGCCAGATGCCGCCCGCCCCGTGCGGCCACCCGGCGGCACCAGTCGACTTCTTCGCCATAGCCACGGCCAAAGGCGGTGTCGAAGGCCGGTTCCCGCACCAGCCAGTCGCGCGCGATGGCCATGCAGAAGCCCACGCCCGTCGGCACCGCGGCCAGCGCCGCATCGGGGTGGAACCGTGCCGCCACCCTGTCCAGCGCCTCGGCCTCGCCCGGGCGGAAGTCCGACCTTTCGCAGATCACCGGCACATTCAGGATCTCGGCATCGTTCGACAGTGGCGTGACACTGGCCACCCGCTCATGCGTCAGCATCGGGCGCAGCAGGCGCGAGGCCCAGCCAGGCGGCACCAGCGCGTCGGAGTTCAGCAGCACCACCTCTCCCTTGCGTTTCAGGGCCTGCGCAAAGCCTGCGTTGACCGAGCGGATGAAGCCCAGGTTCACCGCATTCTCGATCAGCGTGACGCGGCCCTTCGGCTGGGTCGCCGCCCATCCCCTCAGGAAGGGGCGTACGCGCGGGTCGGTCGAGGCATCCTCGATCAGGATCAGATGCCAGGGCAGGTCGGTGTGGCGGCAAATCCGGTCCAGCGCCTCGGTCAGCAGGTCGAAGGCGTTGAAGACCGGCAGCACGATGGTGATCGGGTGGCGGCCAAGCCCGGGCGGCGCCAGCCGGGCCTGCTCCGCCGCGCGGCGGTCGGGCGGAAGGGCGGCCAGGCTGTCTTCCAGATAGAGCAGCGGCTGAAGCGCCGCGGGCGCCGCCGCCGCTGCCAGCCCCAGATGACGCTTGACGGCCGCCTTGTGCCGGGGCTGGCCGTCGATCCGCCAGCAGAGCATCGCCGGCAGCGCGCGCGACAGATCGCGCAGGAAGGGCAGCGCCAGCGCGGCCGTTGCACGGCGGCGGGCGGCAGGCGTGGGCGTGGGCAGGGGCCAGATCATCCGCCCCTCGGGCAGTGCCAGGCTCAGCCGCGCGGCGCCGGGGGCATCGCCCAGTTCCAGCGCAAAGCCGGGCGCGCTGCCCGCGAGGGCCGGATGCGCGGCGATCACATCCGGGCGCGGCAGATACGGGGCACCCTCGGCCCGGGCCGAGCCGAGCGCCAGCGCGACGCGCGGTGCGCGTGTCCAGCCCTCGACCAGCAGCCGGGTCCCGCGCTGGGTCACCCGGTCCACCTGACCCAGCGCCTGCCCGGCTTCGTCCAGCAGCAGCATTCCGGGTAGCCGCACCTGCCGGTGCGTGTCGGCATAGCGGTGAAACAGCGCGATGAGCCGGAGCAGGGGCATGGGTCATCCTTCTGGACATGCCTCGGCCGGCACCGGACCGGTTGGTCGGCGGAACGGAGGCCGGGGCGGGACTGGGCGGCGACCCGGGGCGGGCCGCTTGTCCCCGTTATGCGGCGGCATGCTTAAGGCAAGGTTACCTGGATCGGTGCCAGGCAGGGCCCACCGCCCTTTCGGTCGCGGCGCGGATGTGCCACCGTTCCGCCGGATCATGACGGAGGGCGGCCTTGGCAGATCATGTGCTGGTGACGGGCGGCGCGGGCTATATCGGCGCCCATGCCTGCAAGGTATTGCAAAAGAACGGCTTTATCCCCGTAACCTTTGACAGCCTGGCCACCGGCTGGGCCGAGGCGGTGCGCTTTGGCCCCTTCGTGCAGGGCGATCTGATGGACCGGGACGCGCTGGCGCAGGCCTTTGCCCGCTACCGCCCCGTCGCGGTGATGCATTTTGCGGCATTGTCGCTGGTGGGCGAGTCCATGCGCGACCCGGGCCGATACTGGCGCGAGAACGTGACCGGCGCGCTGAACCTGATCGAGGCGACGGTGGCGGCGGGTTGCCGGCACTTTGTCTTTTCCTCGACCTGCGCAACCTATGGCGATCAGGATGGCGTGCTGCTGGACGAGGCGACACCGCAGCGCCCGATCAACGCCTATGGCGCCTCGAAACTCGCGATCGAGGAGATGCTGCGCAACTTCCGCGACAGCCACGGCCTGAACCACGTGATCTTTCGCTATTTCAACGTTGCCGGCTGCGATCCCGAGGGCGAGATCGGCGAACAGCACCACCCCGAGACGCATCTGATCCCACTGATGCTGGACGCGGTGGCGGGTCGGCGCCCGGCGCTTACGGTCTTTGGCAGCGATTACGACACGCCTGACGGCACCTGCATCCGCGACTATGTGCATGTCATGGATCTGGCCGAGGCACATGTGCTGGGCCTGCGCTGGCTCCTCGCAGGGCAGGGCAGCGAGGTCTTCAACCTGGGCACCGGCACCGGCTTCTCGGTGCGCGAGGTCATCGCCCATGCGGCCACCGTCACCAACCGCCCCGTGCCCGTCATCGAGGGCGCCCGCCGCCCCGGTGATGCAACGCGCCTCGTCTCGGGCAGCGCCAAGGCCGAGGCGGTGCTGGGCTGGACGCCCACACGCTCGACGCTCGCCCGGATGATCGGCGATGCCTGGCGGTGGTCGAACGGGCCGGGCTACTCCGGCTGACCCCTTTCGATCCGGCGCCGCGGACCCCATATCTGGCACCGGCCCGCCCACGGAGACGACCCATGATCCCCTATTCCCTGCTCGACCTGTCGCCCGTCCCCGAAGGCGCGGAGACCGCCACCGCCCTGGCCAACACGATCGACCTTGCCCGCCAGGCCGAGGCGATGGGCTATCGCCGCTTCTGGCTGGCCGAGCATCACAACATGCCCGGCATAGCCAGCGCGGCGACGCCGATCCTGATCGGGCAGGTGGCGGCGGCAACCCGCACGATCCGGGTCGGTGCCGGAGGGATCATGCTGCCGAACCACGCGCCTTTGATGGTGGCCGAGACCTTCGGCACGCTGGCCACGCTTTTCCCCGACCGGATCGACCTGGGCCTTGGCCGGGCACCGGGGACCGATTACCCCACGATGCAGGCCCTGCGACGGGGCCTGTCGCAACAGGACAGCTTTCCGCAGGATGTCGTGGAACTGATGTCCTATTTCGGCGACGAGATGCCGGCGACCGGTGTTCGCGCCATCCCCGGGCAGGGCACGCATGTTCCGGTCTGGATTCTGGGATCGAGCCTGTTCGGCGCGCAGCTGGCCGCCTATCTGGGCCTGCCCTATGCCTTTGCCTCGCATTTCGCGCCGGGCGAGCTTGACCAGGCGGTCGAGGTCTATCGCCAGGGATTCCGCCCTTCGGCCCGGCTCGAGCGGCCGCATTTCATGCTGGCGATCAACGTCTTTGCCGCCCCGACCGATGCCGAAGGCGCGCGGCTGCGCTCGTCCATGCAACTGGCCTTCGCCAATCTGCGCAGCGGCCGGCCCGGCAAGCTGCCGCGCCCGGTCGAGGATGTGACGCAGCATCTGGACCCGGCGATGCTGCGCATGGTGAACCAGGCCCTGGCCTGCACCGCCTGCGGCAGTCCCGAAACCGTGCGGCGCGAGCTTGGCCAGCTGATCGACCGCTACCGCCCCGATGAGGTCATCCTGACCTGCCAGGCGCATGACCATGCCGCGCGCGTCGCCTCGCTGCGGATCGCGGCCGAGGCGCTGGCACCCGCCCGCGCCGCCTGAGAGCCGCCGTTCAGAACCACTGGCCGGGTTCCATCAGGCCCAGGTCCATCAACTGCTGCGACTGCCAGTGGAATTCGGTCGAGTTGTGCCACCAGAAGGTCGGGATGTCGAAGGTCGATCCCGGATTGGCCTTCAGCGCCTTGGCGGTACGAAAAGAGCAGACCGCGGTGGTGATGTTGTGGTGCCAGGCACAGGCGTAGGTGTTGTACTCCTCGATGTTGAAGGTGAAGTCGGGGCGCAGCCGCAGCCCCGGCTGGGCACGGAACAGGGCGATGCGGTCGATCTTGCGCCGGGCGGGGGGAACATGTTCCTCGAACCGCCAGCGCAGGCCGCCAAAGAAATCCAGCTGCCGTTCCTTCGGATGGTTGCCGTTCGCCGGATCGGTCCGCGCCAGCGCGTAATAGCCCGAGCGGTCAAGATAGGCCTCTTCCAGCGAGACGGCATCGGGAAAGCGCCCCAGATCGCCGGCATAAAGATCGATCACATAGCTGAGCACCGCTTCGCGCCGTTCCTCGGCGTGAAAGGCGATCAATTCGCGGATGTTGCGCGTCTCGCAAAAGGGGTGGAACAGGTATTCGGCGTTGAAGCCGTAGTAGAACCAAGTACCGGGCGCCGCCTCGATCAGCCGGTTGACGGCACGCGGCATCGGATTCTCCGCATGGATGTCAAAGTCGATGCGCTGCACGGTGGGGTCCATTCCGGCGATCTCGGGCAGGGCGGGATGGGCCAGCAGCAGCACCTGGCGAAAGCCTGCCGCCGCATGGTGGCGCAGGGTGGTGGCCACCTCGACTCCGTCCTCGGCCAGGATCACCGCGATGGGTCCGGCGGCAAGCGACGGGCCCGCCTGCGCGATGTACTGCTCCAGCCCCGCGTGCCGCATCCTGCCCCCGCCTTGTTTTCCAGCCCTGCCGGTTTGGCACAGATTCGGTGAAGGATCCGCCCAATGCAAGCCTTGACCACCCCCCAGCCCCCGGGAGGGCGTTGAGGCTTGGGCCTCAGTCGTGTAGAAACCCGGCTTCGACGACCGGGCGCCGCGGGGCACCGGCCGGGGTAAGGAAGCGGGATCAGGCTCATGTCCGAGGCGAAGAAGCTCTTCATCAAGACCTACGGCTGCCAGATGAATGTCTATGACAGCGAGCGGATGGCCGAGGCCCTCGGCGCCGAGGGATATGTCACGACCGAAACGGCCGAAGAGGCCGACATGGTCCTGCTGAACACCTGCCATATCCGCGAGAAGGCGGCGGAGAAGGTCTATTCCGACCTGGGCCGCCTGAAGCCGCTCAAGGCCGCCAGGCCCGATCTGAAGATCGGTGTCGCGGGCTGCGTGGCCCAGGCCGAGGGCGAGGAAATCCTGCGCCGCATGCCGCTTGTCGATCTGGTCGTGGGGCCGCAAAGCTATCACCGGCTGCCCGCGATGATGCGGAAGGTGGGGCAGGGCGCCCGCGCCGTGGACACCGAGTTTCCGGCCGAAGACAAGTTCGACCACCTGCCGCAGCGCAAGGGCCGGGCCGCGCCCACGGCCTTTCTGACCGTGCAGGAAGGCTGCGACAAGTTCTGCGCCTTCTGCGTCGTGCCCTATACCCGCGGGGCCGAGGTCAGCCGCGACCCGGCGCGGCTTCTGTCCGAGGCCCGCGCGCTGGTCGAGCGCGGGGTGCGCGAGATCACGCTGCTGGGCCAGAACGTCAACGCCTACCATGGCGACGGCTGGACGCTGGCGCGGCTGGTGCGCGAACTGGCCGCGATCGAGGGGCTCGATCGGCTGCGCTACACCACCTCGCACCCGAACGACATGTCCGACGACCTGATCGCGGCCCATGGCGAAGAGCCAAAGCTCATGCCCTATCTGCACCTGCCGGTGCAGTCGGGGTCCGACCGCATCCTGAAGGCGATGAACCGCAAGCATACGGCCGAGACCTATCTGCGCCTCATCGAGCGCATCCGCGCCGCCCGGCCCGACATCCTGCTGTCGTCCGATTTCATCGTGGGCTTCCCCGGCGAAACCGACGCCGACTTCGACGCCACGATGGATCTGATCCGCGCCGTGGGCTTCGGCGCAGCGTTCAGCTTCAAGTATTCCGCCCGCCCCGGCACGCCCGCCGCCGAAAAGACCCCGGTCGAGGCCGCCATCGCCGACGCCCGCCTGCAGGCGCTGCAGGCGCTGATCACCGAGCAGCAACGTGCGGCGCAGGAGGCCATGGTCGGGCGCGAGGTGGGGGTGCTTTACGAAAAGCCCGGGCGCCTGCCGGGCCAGTGGGTCGGCAAGTCCGACCACCTGCATGCGGTGCATGTGCCTGACCCTGCCGGTGTTGCGGGCGAACTCGTGCGGGTACGAATCACGGCCAGCGCGCCGAATTCGCTCGCCGGTCAGCGGATCTAGCGGAAGACGTTTCGCCCACAGGTTGAACAACGCTGTTTCCACTCTGGCGCCAATTCCGGCCCTGTCGTGCGTTGGTTCCGCAACGTGAACCGATTGCGGCAGAAAGGTGGCGGTGATCGGGTATTTTCTGGACTCTCCCCCCGTGCGGCCCCCAGTTTTCTTGCGGGGGCATGCGAGTGCTTGTGGTGCGAGGGAGTTCCGACGCGGTGGGAAAGGCGTTTTCCAGGGTCAGAATGACGATTGCGGTCCTATTGGTGGCCGCGGGGCTTGCGCAGGGCGACACCGCCCTTGCGCAGGCCGCCCCGCAACCTGTGTCGCGCATCGACTGGGGCATCTGGGTCGATCCGGACGGCTGCATGCATTGGTGGGCCGATGGCGGGCTGGAAGGCTACATGGTGGAGCGGGTGAACCCGAAGAACGGCAAGCCCGTCTGCCTCAAGCAGAATACCTGCCTTGTCGAGAACACCGACACGCTGTTCGCCACCGACAGCGCGAAACTCACACCCGAGGCAAAGGCCCGGCTGAACCGTTTCTTCCAGTCGGTCGATGTCTTCGGCGTTGCCGTCTATGGCCATACCGACAGCCGCGCCTCTGCGGGTTACAACCAGTCGCTCTCGGAACGCCGGGCCGCCGCGGTGGCCAATGTGGCGCGGGCCAATGGCATCGTGGTCGAACGCCAGATCGGCTATGGCGAGGCGGCGCCTGTCGCCAGCAACACCACCGCCGCCGGGATGCAGAAGAACCGGCGCGTCGAAGTGATCTGCTACAGGTGGTAGGATGATGCGCGCCCCCCTTGCCATGCTGATGTTGGCTGCGGCCGTTGCCGGCTGCACCGAAACCGTCGCCCCGGGTGGCACCGCCGGCACGCCGCCCCTGCTTGCCCAGGGCCGTGACACCGGCGTCACCGACCGCCGCCCGCTGATCCAGCAGACCGCCTCGGTCGCGGTCGACCCCGACGGATGCCAGAACTGGATCATCGACGACGGGGCCGAAGGCTATGCCAGCCGCCGCCGCGATCCGGTCTCGGGCCTGCCGGTCTGCGGCCATGGAACGCCCGGCTATGTCTATCGCGACCCGCGCTTCACCAGCTTCCCCGACGTGCTGCCGAATTGAGCGACCAGCCCGACCCGGGGCCAGATGCTGTTGCCGCGTCCCAAAAGAACACCATATGATCGGGGCGGAGATGCGTGTTTCTTTGGCAACTGCCGCAGAACTGTCATGTTGATCCGCCATTCTTCTTGCCAGCGGGGGGTTTGCCCCGCACACTTGCCTTGACTGTCCTCGCTCATAGAAGGAGTCGTCCTTGGGCATCAGCGCGCTGACCCCCCCGTCCCGTGCAGAAGACATTGTGGAAACGCTTCTGGAATTTCCCGACAATCGCCTGTTGATCGGCCTTTGCGGCGAATTTGACCGCAACCTGGCGCAGATCGAACACCAGACCGGCGTGCATATCCTGCGACGGGGCAACCGTCTGGCGGTGATCGGGGACAAGGGCGCGCGGGAACAGGCGGCGGCCGTGCTGCGGGCCCTGTACGCGCGACTGGAAGGCGGCAAGCCGGTGGCGGCGGGCGATATCGATGCGGCGCTGCGCATGGGCCGCCCGATGCGCGACGGCCCGGGCGATGCCGCCACATCCGGGGATGAGCAGATGGAGATGTTCACCGGCGGCAAGTACGAGTTGCGCACCCGGCGCAAGTCGGTCGAGCCGCGCACCGAGGCGCAGAAGGCCTATGTGGCCAATCTCTTCGACCATGAATTGGCCTTCGGGATCGGCCCCGCCGGCACCGGCAAGACCTATCTGGCCGTTGCCGTCGGCGTCACGCTCTTCATCGGCGGGCATGTCGACAAGATCATCCTGTCGCGTCCCGCGGTCGAGGCGGGCGAGCGTCTGGGGTTTCTGCCCGGCGACATGAAGGACAAGGTCGATCCCTACATGCAGCCGCTCTATGACGCGCTGAACGACTTCCTGCCGCAGAAGCAGGTGCAAAAGCTGATCGAGGAAAAGCGCATCGAGATCGCGCCGCTGGCCTTCATGCGCGGGCGCACGCTGGCCAATGCCTTTGTCGTGCTGGACGAGGCGCAAAACGCCACGACCATGCAGATGAAGATGTTCCTCACCCGCCTGGGCGAAGGCAGCCGCATGGTCATCACCGGCGACCGTACCCAGATCGACCTGCCGCGCGGCACCGCCAGCGGCTTGGCCGATGCCGAACGGCTGCTGAAAGGGGTCAAGGGCGTCAGCTTCAACTACTTCACATCGAAGGATGTCGTGCGCCATCCGCTTGTCGCCCGGATCATCGAGGCGTATGAGCGCGACGATGGAGCCTCTGGTTGACACTGTAATCGAGGATCCGCGCTGGGAGGCGATGGGCCTTCCCGCGCGGGCCGACACCGCCGCCCGCGCCACGCTGGCCGAACTGGGCCTGGGGGACCAGGGCTTCACGCTCTGTGTCATGGGCTGCGACGATGCCCGCATCGCCGAGCTGAACGGCGCCTTCCGCCAGAAGGGCACGCCCACCAACGTGCTGTCCTGGCCATCGGAAGAGCGGGGGGCAGAGATGCCCGGCCTGCCGCCTGACCTGCCCGACCCTGGCCCGCCGGACGACCCCGAGGAACTGGGCGATATCGCCATCGCCTATGACACCTGCGCCCGAGAGGCGGCCGAACAGGGCAAGCCGCTCAACGATCATGTGACACATCTGATCGTTCATGCCCTGTTGCATTTGCTGGGCTATGACCACATCGAGGACGCCGATGCCGAGTTGATGGAGGCGACCGAAATCGCGGTGCTTGCCAGACTCGGGGTATCCAACCCATATTGACGACTTCACTTCACCCGGGCCGCGCCAGATCAGCGCCCGACACACAGGAAAGGACAGATGGGCAGTAGCACCGACGGGCTCGAGGCCGCGCAGGGCGCGGACGACCCGACCGAGGGAAATCAACGCGGCTTCTTCAGCCGCCTTCTGAACGCCCTGACCCCCTCCGACCCCGAAGACGAGAGCCCCAGGCCGGGCGATCCCGCGCAGCCTCAGGCCGTGCAGACACTGCCGGGCCTTGGCAACCTGCGCCGCCTGCGCGTCGATGACGTGGCGATCCCCAAGGTGGAGATCACCGCCGTTCCGGTCGACATCGGCAAGGACGAACTGGTCGAGGTGTTCCGCGAGCACGGGTTTTCCCGCCTGCCGGTCTACAAGGAGACGCTCGACAAGCCGCTGGGCTTCGTGCTGCTCAAGGACCTGGCGCTGCAATATGGCTTTGGCTCGGGCAATGGCCGCTTTTCCCTGCGCAAGATGCTGCGCCCGGTGCTCTACGTACCGCCCTCGATGCCCGTCGGCGTCCTTCTGCAGAAGATGCAGAAGGAACGCATCCACATGGCCCTGGTCATCGACGAATACGGCGGGGTCGATGGCCTTGTCACCATCGAGGACCTGATCGAAACCGTCATCGGCGAGATCGAGGATGAGCATGACGAGGAAGAGGGCGCGCTCTGGGTCATGGAGCGCCCCGGCGTCTACCTCGCCCAGGCCCGCGCGCCGCTGGAAGAGCTTGAGGCCGCGACGGGCCTGAAACTCCGCACCGACGAGGATGACGAAGAGATCGACACGCTCGGGGGCCTCGTCTTCCTGCGCACCGGGCGCGTGCCCGCGCGGGGCGAGATCGTGCCACATGAAAGCGGCGCCGCCTTCGAGGTGATCGACGCCGATCCGCGCCGGATCAAGCGGCTGCGCATCCGCGTGCCCGGCGCGCAGGCGGCCCCGGCGGCGCTGCCTCCGCCCGGCCCCCCCGCGCCCGAGACCCAGGGCTGACATGCGCGCAGGCTGGCCCGGCTGGGCGCCCGCCGGCGCCGCCTTCGGTCTGGGCGCCGTCCTGGCCACGGGTCAGGCACCGCTCGGCTTCTGGTGGCTGGCCCTGCCGGCGCTTGCCGCGCTGATCGCGCTGATCTGCCGGGCCGCCGGCGGCCGCGCGGCGGCATGGCTCGGCCTCTTCGCCGGGATCGGATACTTCGGCCTTGCGATGAGCTGGCTCATCTCGCCCTTCCTGGTCGATCCCGAACGCCATGCCTGGATGGCGCCCTTCGCGCTTTTCTTCATGGCGGCGGGGCTGTCGCTGTTCTGGGCCGGTGCAGCTGCGCTGAGTTTTCGCGCGGCCCCCGGTTGGCGGCCGCTCGCGCTTGCCGTGACGCTGGCGGTGGCGGAACTCGCGCGCGGCTTTGTGCTGACCGGCCTGCCCTGGGCGCTGATCGGCCATGTCTGGATCGGCACCTGGCCGGGGCAGGTCGCAGCGCTTCTTGGCCCCGACGGTCTGACCCTGATGACCACACTTGCCGCCGCGCTGCCGGTGGCGCTGGGCCTGCGGGGGCTTGTGGCCTCGGCCCTGCTTCTCGCGGCTGCGGCCGCCTTTGGCCACAGCCGCCTTTCCGCGCCCGACCCTGCGCCCGCCGACGTCACGCTGCGCCTCGTGCAGCCCAATGCCGCGCAAGAGGCGAAATGGGATCCCGACCGCGCGCTGGAGCATTTCCGCCGCCTGCTCGACCTCACCTCGGCCCCGCCCGCCACCGGCCCCCGGCCCGACCTCGTGATCTGGCCCGAAACCGCCGTGCCCTTCCTGCTGGATCTCAACCCCGAGATCCCCGGCCTCGTGGCCGAGGCGGGGCAGGGGGCCCAGGTGGCCTTCGGCTTCCAGCGGGTCGAGGGGCTGCGCGCCTGGAACAGCCTTGCGGTGATCGACCCGCAGGGCCAGATCGCCGCCGTCTATGACAAGCACCACCTCGTGCCCTTCGGCGAATACATCCCCTTCGGCGATCTCGCGCATGATCTGTTCGGGCTTTCGGCCTTTGCCGCCCGCCAGGGACAGGGCTATTCCGCCGGCCCCGGCCCGCGCCTGCTCGACTTCGGCGCGCCTCTTGGCCGCGCCTTGCCGCTGATCTGTTACGAGGCGGTCTTTCCCCGTGACGTCGCCGCCGCGCCCGACCGCCCCGACTGGCTCTTGCAGGTAACGAATGACGCGTGGTTCGGCACGCTGACCGGGCCTTACCAGCATCTTGCCCAGGCCCGGCTGCGGGCGGTGGAACAGGGCCTGCCCCTGGTGCGCGTGGCCAATACCGGCGTCTCGGCGCTGATCGACGCGCGGGGGCGGCTGCTGGCGCAGATCCCGCTCGGGCAGATGGGGGCTCTCGACGTGACGCTGCCCGGCGCCCTGCCGCCCACGCCCTTCGCCCGCTGGGGCGAGGCGCCGGTCCTTCTGTTGCTCGCGGGACTCGCTGCACTCGCCCTTTGGCCGCGCCGCCGCTCCGCCGCTTGACCACCGCCCGGCGCATCGCTAACCCGGGCTGATCGAACCGTCACAACGGCTTCCTGGCGTGGCGGGGATTTTCAACGGAGCAAGACCCCATGCCGCGTCAGAACTACACCTTCACCTCCGAGTCGGTCTCGGAGGGCCATCCCGACAAGCTGTGCGACCGGATTTCGGATTCCGTGCTCGACGCTTTCCTGCGCGAAGAGCCGAATGCCCGTGTCGCCTGCGAGACCTTCGCAACCACCGGCATGGTCGTCATCGGCGGCGAGGTCGGCCTGTCCGACCAGGACCGGCTGAAGCATTTCATGGGCTCGATCAGCCAGATCGCCCGCGATGCCATCAAGGACATCGGCTATGAACAGGAAAAGTTCCACTGGAACACCTGCCATGTGCTGAACTTCCTGCACGAACAGTCCGCCCATATCGCGCAGGGGGTTGACCGCGACGGGGCCGGCGACCAGGGCATCATGTTCGGCTATGCCGTGCGCGAAACGCCCGAGCTGATGCCCGCGCCGATCCAGTACGCCCATGCGATCCTGCGCCGCCTGGCCGAGGTGCGGAAATCCGGCAAGGAACCCACCCTGCGCCCCGATGCCAAGTCGCAGCTTTCGATCCGCTACGAAGACGGCAAGCCGGTCGAGGTGACCTCGATCGTGCTTTCGACCCAGCATGCGCTGGAAAGCCAGACCTCGGCCGATATTCGCGCCATTGTGGAACCCTACATCCGCGAGGTTCTGCCCTCGGGCTGGATCACCGACAAGACCGAATGGTGGGTGAACCCCACAGGTACCTTCGTGATCGGCGGGCCGGACGGCGACGCAGGGCTGACGGGGCGCAAGATCATCGTGGACACCTATGGCGGGGCAGCCCCGCACGGCGGCGGCGCCTTCTCGGGCAAGGATCCAACCAAGGTTGACCGCTCGGCCGCCTATGCCGCGCGCTATCTGGCCAAGAACGTGGTGGCGGCGGGGCTGGCCGACCGCTGCACCTTGCAGGTCAGCTATGCCATCGGTGTGGCGAAACCCCTGTCGATCTATGTCGATACCCATGGCACGGGCGTCGTGCCGGAAGAGCGGATCGAAAAGGCGGTGGCCGAGGTCATGGATCTGACCCCCCGTGGCATCCGTACCCATCTGGGGCTGAACAAGCCGATCTATGCCCGCACCTCGGCCTACGGCCATTTCGGCCGCGCGCCCGAGGCCGACGGCGGCTTCAGCTGGGAAAAGACAGACCTGGTCGAGGCGCTGAAAAAGGCCGTCTGAGGCGGCAACCGCTGGCCGGGCGCCCGCCGCCGGGCCATCATTCCCGACCCATTCTGTCTACATACGCTTGCCATACGCCTTCCATACGGTTTCCAGCCCCGCCTTGACGGGCGGTTTTCCCCCGGCTAAGGCCCCGCCATGACCGAAACTCCACCCCCCGAGGGCGCCCGCGCCTGGCGCAACTTCTATGGCCGCACGCATGGCAAGACCCTGCGCGCCAGCCAGAAGACCTATCTGGAGGAAGACCTCGCGCGGCTCAGCCTGCCGGGGGTCGATCACGCGGGCAATCCGGGCCGGGCACCGCTGGATCTGGCGGCCGAGTTCGGGCGGGTGGCACCGGTCTGGCTTGAGGTGGGCTTTGGCGGTGGCGAACATCTTGTGCATATGGCCGCGCGCTACCCCGAAATCTCGATCATCGGCTGCGAGCCTTTCGTGAACGGCATCGCCATGCTTTTGGGAAAGATCCGCGCGCAGGGCGTGGCGAACCTGCGTCTGCATCCGGGCGATGTGCGCGATCTGTTCGATGTGCTGCCCCCCGAAAGCCTGTCGAAAGCCTTCCTGAACTACCCCGACCCCTGGCCCAAGGCCCGCCATCACCGGCGCCGCTTCGTCACCCCGGATTTCCTGCAACCCCTTGCTCGCGCATTGAAATCCGGCGCCGAGTTTCGCGTGGCTACCGACATTCCCGATTATGTCCGCCAGACCCTGGAAGAGGTGCCGCCCGCCGGCTTCGATCTGGTCGACCAGGGTGGCACCCCTTGGGCGGACTGGCTGTCGACCCGGTACGAGCAAAAGGCCCTGCGCGAAGGCCGCGTGCCACATTACCTGACCTTCTGCCGTCGCTAGGGCGGCGCCTTTGGCGCTGGACCCCGGCTTTGCCTTTCGTTAAGCCTCACCCGCCATCCTTCCGCCCGAGGTTTCCATGTCAGGCCATGCCACGCCCGAACCGATGACCGCCCGCCGTTCGGGCCCGCTCCGCGGCCGCGCCGAAGTGCCGGGGGACAAGTCGATCAGCCACCGTGCGCTGATCTTCGGCGCGATGGCCGTGGGCGAGACGAAGATCACCGGCCTTCTGGAAGGGCAGGATGTGCTCGACACGGCCAAGGCCATGCGCGCTTTCGGGGCCACGGTCACCCAGCATGCGCCGGGCAACTGGTCGGTGCATGGGGTGGGCGTAGGGGGCTTTGCCGAACCCGCCGATGTGATCGACTGCGGCAATTCAGGCACCGGGGTGCGGCTGATCATGGGCACCATGGCCACTACCCCGATCACCGCCACCTTCACCGGCGACGCTTCGCTGCGCAAACGGCCCATGGGTCGGGTGACGGATCCTCTTTCCCTATTTGGAACAAAGGCTTATGGTCGTTCTGGTGGGCGGCTTCCCATGACGGTGGTGGGCGCCGCCGCCCCCGTTCCGGTGCGCTACACGCTGCCCGTCGCCTCGGCCCAGGTGAAATCGGCGGTGCTTCTCGCCGGTCTCAACGCCCCGGGCGAGACCGTGGTGATCGAACGCGAACCGACGCGTGACCACTCCGAACGGATGCTTCTGGGCTTCGGCGCCCGCCTTTCGGTGGAAAAGACGTCCGAAGGGCATGTGATCACCCTGACGGGCCAGCCCGAACTGAAACCCCAGAGTGTGGCGGTGCCGCGCGATCCGTCCTCTGCGGCCTTCCCCGTTTGTGCGGCGCTGATCGTCGAAGGCTCCGAGGTATTCGTGCCGGGCGTCAGCCAGAACCTCACCCGCAACGGGCTGTACCTGACGCTGGTCGAGATGGGCGCCGACATCGCGTTCGAGAACCCGCGCGAAGAAGGTGGCGAACCCGTCGCCGATCTGCGGGTAAGGTTCAGCACCCTCAAGGGGATAGAAGTTCCGCCGGAACGGGCGCCGTCGATGATTGACGAATATCCCATCCTGTCGGTCGTGGCAGCCTTTGCCGAAGGCACGACCGTGATGCGGGGCGTCAAGGAACTGCGCGTCAAGGAAAGCGACCGGATCGACGCCATGGCCCGGGGGCTCGAGGCCTGCGGCGTGCGGGTGGAGGAAGATGAGGATACCCTGATCGTCCATGGCCTTGGCGCCGGCGGCGTGCCCGGGGGGGCCACGGCCCGCACCCATCTCGACCACCGCATCGCGATGAGCTTTCTGATCTGCGGGATGGCGGCCAAGGCAGCCGTCTCGGTCGATGACGCCTCGCCGATCCTGACCAGCTTTCCGATCTTCGAAGGGCTGATGACCGGCCTCGGGGCCGACCTCACGCGCGGCTGACGCGGTCCCTCAGCCCAGCGGGCGTTCGCCGATCCGCTGGGCGACCATCACCAGATAGCCGTCGGGATCCTGCACCAGAAACTCGCGCTGGCCCCCCTGTCGATCGCCCCAATGGCGCCATTTCTCGCGTGGCTCGACATAGAAGGGCAGGCCCGCCGCGCGCACCCGCGCTGCCACCGCCTCCACATCCGCGACATAGATCTGCAGCACCACGCCGCGCCCATAGGGCCGGTCCATTGGCCCGGTCTCCCAGTCGCCATCGCGCTGATAAAGCATCATCTGTGCCCCGTCGGGATGCTCAAGATAAACGAAGCGTTGCTCCGGCCGGGCATAGGCAATGGCAAAGCCGAGCACGCCCTGCCAGAAGGCCAGGCTTTCGGCCAGGTCGGTCGCCATCAGTTCGGGCATGCCCATCGCCCAGGTCCTGGGTGGCGCACCCGTGATCTTGCCCGTTGTCATTCCGCCCTCGCTTCCGTTGGCCCGATCATTTGACAGGGCCGCGACCATGCGCAACAAGTCCGCCTGACACAAGACAGGAAGGGGGCCCCGGTGGTCTTCACCGTTGCCATCGACGGGCCGGCCGCGTCCGGCAAAGGCACGATCGGGCGCGCCATCGCCGCGCGCTTTGGCCTGGCGCATTTGGATACCGGGCTTCTTTACCGCGCGGTAGGCGCGATCGGGGGCGATCCGGTGGCCGCGGCCCAGGCGTTGACGACTGATGATCTGGCCCGGGAAGGCCTCCGCAGCGCCGAGGCAGGCCAGGCCGCCAGCCGGGTAGCCGCGATCCCGGCCGTGCGGGCCGCTCTTTACGACTTTCAGCGCCGCTTTGCCCGGCGCGAGGGAGGGGCGGTGCTGGACGGACGTGACATCGGCACGGTGATCTGTCCCGAGGCCGAGGTGAAGCTTTACGTCACCGCCAGCGCCCCGGTCCGCGCCCGCCGCCGCTGGCTGGAACTGGGCGGCGCCACGGCGCCCCTGAGCCTCGAGGCGATGCTTGCCGAAGTGCGCGAACGCGACGCGCGCGACATGACCCGCGCCGATGCCCCCTTGAAGCCCGCCGAAGATGCCGTGATCCTCGACACATCGGAAATGACGGTGGACGAGGCCGTGACGCGGGCCCTGGCCCTGGTCGAAACCGCGCTGGGAGGGCGCAAGCCATGATGAACGGACTGCGCATCCCCGATCTTGAGGGCAAGGCGGTACTGATTACCGGAGCTTCGACAGGCATCGGCGCGGCTCTGGCGCGCGCCTTTGCCGACCAGGGCGCCTGGGTGGGTCTGCACTACAATGCAAGCGCCGAGGCCGCCGAGGCGGTCGCCGCCGAGATCGAGGCGCGGCAGGGCCGGGTCACGCTGATCCGCGCCGATGTCTCAACCGGGGCCGGCGCGCGCGCGGCGGTCGAGCAGGCCGTTGCGGCCTTTGGCCAGCTGGACGGGCTGATCAACAATGCCGGCGGGATGGTGCGGCGCGTGCCCTATGCCGAGGCGTCCGAGACCGATTACGACGAGATCATGGATCTGAATGCGCGGTCGGTCATCGTCGCATCCCAGGCGGCCATCGCGCCGCTGAAGGCTGCGGGGGGCGGGTTCATCCTCAACACCACCTCGATTGCCGCGCGCAATGGCGCCAGCGGAGGGGCAGGGCTTTATGGGTCGTCCAAGGCCTTTGTGCACAACGTCACGCGCGGCATGGCGAAAGAGTTGATCCCCTTCGGCATCCGCGTGAACGCTGTGGCCCCCGGCGTGATCGAGACCCCGTTTCACGAGCGCTATTCGACGGCCGCTCAGTTGCAGGCACAGCTCGGCACCATCCCGCAGGGCCGCCTTGGCCGGGCCGAGGACTGTGTGGGGGCCTATCTGTTCCTGGCCTCTGCCGTTCTTGCCCCCTACATCATTGGCCAGGTGATCGAGGTGAATGGCGGGCAATTGATGCCTTGATCCCAAGGCCCCCGGGGGTCACTCGTCGGGTACCCAGCCGCCAAGGGCGGGCGGGCTGTCGATCACGTCGAGATAGGTCTGCATGGCCGTCAGCTGGTTCAGCCGCGCCACCAGCGCAGTCCCGATACAGGCCGGGATGCGCCGGTCGGGCGCCACGGTACGGGCCAGTTCCATCGCCTCGGGCAGCACATCGCTGAAGCGCACCCCCGCGCAAGAGCGCCAGCTGGCCTCGAAAGCCTCGGCCTGGCCCATGTCGTCATCGGCGCGCTCGTCCTGCGCGAGGTCGGCCGAGACCAGTTCGATCTGGCGATAGATGCGCGCCAGGTCCAGCTCGGTGCAAAGCCAGGCTTCGGCCGGATCGCTCGGCCCCGCCCCGATCGCCGCACAGGAGGCGAGCCGCCCGTCCGGCACCGGCAGATACTGCGAAGGCCGGACCGCCGTCGTAATGATGCCCCAGTCGGCCAGTTCCGGGTCGGGCACCAGGGCGGTAGCGGTCGAACCCACTTTCAGGGCTGCGCGGATCATCTGATCGTCGCCGATCATCTCGCGCGCGTAGGCGATCTGGTCCACGGCAAAGGATTGCAGGTCGAACTGCTGGGCGAGGGCGTCTTCGGCGTCCACGATCACATCATTGTCGTAGCGTGCGGCATGGATGCCGAAGTCACCCTCGATCCGCCGCTTCACCCCGCCCAGGAACAAGAGCGTGCAGGCAGAATGGCAGCCGATCCCATCAGCGGGCACCAGGGTATCCAACTGCGCCTCGCGCACGGTGCGGCCCAGCACCATTGCTGCCTCTGGTTCGCCACCGCCGGACTCGAGGATCAGGAGCGGGCGGTAGGGCGAGTCGGGCGCCATGGCGACAAGGGCCTGGAACAGCGCCTCGGGGAACAGCGCCAGATCGTCAGGCGAGATCTCGCCCGAGGCGCGCAGGATGACCCGGCCGCTTTCGGCATCGGTCGAGACATCGTAGCTCATCGCGCTGGCAGGCTCGAAGGCCAGGCCAGCTGCCGCCGAAAGAGACAGGATCAGCGCTGCCGCCTTCGCCGTCGTCTTTGTCATGGTTATCTCCATCGCCGTTTCGCGGAGCAAGACTAGCATGGAGCGGCCCGGGTTTCATCGCTGCTTGCCAGCGGGCCGGTTACTGCCTATATCGGCGCCGAACCCCAACGGGTTCTTCGCCTCTCCGCGTGCCGGAGGGGTGTTTGCCGTTTGGAGCAGCAAGACCGGCGGAGCCAACCGCATGGCCAGTGAAAATGATGAAAGGACCAGACTACGCATGTGCGCTAAAGCATCCATGGAAGAATTCGAAGCCCTGCTGAAGGAAAGCTTCGAGATTGACACCCCCGAAGAGGGTTCGGTTGTCAAAGGCAAGGTCATCGCCATCGAGGCGGGACAGGCCATCATCGACGTCGGCTACAAGATGGAAGGCCGCGTCGACCTCAAGGAATTCGCAAACCCCGGCGAAGCCCCCGACATCCATGTCGGCGACGAAGTCGAGGTCTATCTGGACCGCGTCGAGAACGCCAAGGGCGAAGCGGTCATCAGCCGTGACAAGGCCAAGCGCGAAGAGGCCTGGGACCGTCTGGAGAAAGCCTATGCCGCCGAAACCCGCGTCGATGGCGCGATCTTCGGTCGTGTGAAGGGTGGCTTCACCGTCGATCTGGGCGGTGCCGTGGCCTTCCTGCCGGGCAGCCAGGTCGACGTGCGCCCCGTGCGCGATGCCGGCCCGCTGATGGGCATGAAACAGCCGTTCCAAATCCTCAAGATGGATCGTCGCCGCGGCAATATCGTGGTGTCGCGCCGCGCCATCCTGGAAGAAAGCCGCGCCGAACAGCGCGCCGAAGTCATCTCGAACCTGACCGAAGGTCAGATCGTGGATGGCGTGGTCAAGAACATCACCGAATACGGTGCCTTCGTTGATCTGGGCGGCGTGGACGGCCTGCTGCACGTGACCGACATGGCATGGCGCCGTGTGAACCACCCGTCGGAAATCCTGTCGATCGGCGAGACCCTGAAGGTTCAGGTGATCAAGATCAACAAGGAAACCCACCGCATCAGCCTTGGCATGAAGCAGCTTCAGGCCGATCCGTGGGATGCCGTGGAAAAAGCCTATCCGATCGGTTCGGTCCACAAGGGCCGCGTGACGAACATCACCGATTACGGTGCCTTCGTCGAACTGGAAGCGGGCGTCGAAGGCTTGGTCCATGTCTCGGAAATGAGCTGGACGAAGAAGAACGTGCACCCCGGCAAGATCGTCTCGACCTCGCAAGAGGTGGATGTCATGGTTCTCGAGATCGACAGCGCCAAGCGCCGCGTCTCGCTGGGCCTCAAGCAGACGATGCGCAACCCGTGGGAAGTGTTCGCCGAAACGCATCCGGTCGGCTCGACCATCGAAGGCGAAGTCAAGAACATCACCGAATTCGGTCTGTTCGTCGGCCTCGACAACGATATCGACGGCATGGTGCACCTGAGCGACCTGAGCTGGGACCAGCGCGGCGAGGAAGCCATCCAGAACTACCGCAAGGGCGACACGGTGAAAGCCGCCGTCACCGAAGTGGATGTCGAGAAAGAGCGCATCTCGCTCTCGATCAAGGCTCTGGGCGACGACAGCTTCACCGACGCGGTGGACGGCGTGAAACGCGGCTCGATCATCACCGTCACGGTGACCGCGATCGAGGATGGCGGCGTGGAAGTGGAATACAACGGCGCCAAGTCGTTCATCCGCCGCTCCGACCTGTCGCGTGACCGGTCCGAACAGCGCCCCGAGCGCTTCCAGATCGGTGACCACATCGACGTGCGCGTGACGAACATCGACCCCAAGACCCGTCGTCTGGGCCTGTCGATCAAGGCGCGCGAGATCGCGGAAGAGAAAGAGGCCGTCGAACAGTATGGCTCGTCCGATTCGGGCGCGTCGCTGGGCGACATCCTCGGCGCGGCCCTGAAAGGTTCCGACCGGAACTGATCGGCCGCCCGATTGGCACCTTCGGGGGCTCCGCCGCAGGGCGGGGCCCCTTCCTTTTGGGCAGGAGGTTGCCAAGTCTAGGCTATGGCAGGGTTTTCCTGTTTGTGCGGGCAAAAACCTTCTCTATAGTCCCCCGAAGAACATGTGGCGGCACATCAAGACCGACCACAGGGGGGACATGTCGGATGATCCGTTCGGAACTGATCCAGAAAATCGCGGACGAGAATCCGCATCTCACCCAGCGCCATGTCGAGCGCATCGTGAACACCGTGTTCGAAGAGATCATCGAGGCGCTGGCCAAGGGTGATCGGGTCGAGCTGCGCGGCTTTGGCGCATTCTCGGTCAAGGCGCGGGATGCAAGGCTTGGCCGCAATCCGCGCACGGGTGAGTCGGTCGAGGTCGAACAGAAGAATGTCCCGTTCTTCAAGACAGGCAAGCTGCTGCGCGACCGCCTGAACGGCAAGTGACCGTTTCGCCCGGCACTGACCGGGCCGCTGACCCTGGGGGCAAGACGCGATGATGCGTTTCCTGCGCTATCTTTTGCTGGTTGTGGTGGGGCTGATGCTGCTGACCATGGCCCTGGCCAACCGCGCCCCGGTGCCGTTGCAGTTGTTGCCTGACAATCTGGGGGCCTTTCTGGGCTTCAACGGCTTCATCGTCCTGCCGGCCTTCCTGGTGATCTTTGCCGGCATGATCGCCGGCCTGCTCATCGGGTTCGTGTGGGAGTGGATGCGCGAGCACAAGCACCGCAGCACCGCCAGCGTGAAGTCGCGCGAGGTTGCCAAGCTCGAGCGCGAGGTCAGCCGCCTGCGTGAGGCCAAGGCCGAACCGCAGGACGAGGTGCTGGCCCTGCTGGACGACCGGCGCAAGGCGGGTTAGGCACCGCCCATGTTCGATATCCGCGTGAAGATCTGCGGGCTGCGCAGCCCGGAAGACGTGGCCGCCGTCGCGGCGGCAGGGGCCGCCTATGCGGGCTTTGTCTTCTTTCCGAAATCTCCGCGCCACCTGACGCTGGAGCAGGCCCGAGAGGCCGCCCTTGCGGCCCCGCCAGGCTTGGCCAAGGTGGCACTGACGGTCGATGCCGACGACGACCTGCTCGACACGATCGTCGAAGCCGTCCCGCTGGACCTTCTGCAGTTGCACGGCCATGAAAGCCCTGAGCGCGTGGCCCAGGTGCGGGACCGCTATGGTCTGCCGGTGATGAAGGCCGTGGGCGTGGCCGATGAGGGCGACCTCGCGCCGCTTCTCGACTATTCGCTGGTGGCCGACCAGATCCTGATTGACGCGAAGCCGCCCAAGGGATCGGCGCTGCCCGGCGGCAACGGGCTGTCGTTTGACTGGCGGCTGGTGGCGCAGCGCCGCTGGCTGCGCCCCTGGATGCTGGCAGGAGGTCTGACACCCCAGAACGTGGCCGAGGCGATCCGCCTGACCAACGCCCGGCAAGTCGATGTCTCGTCCGGTGTGGAAAGCGCGCCGGGGGTCAAGAACGCTGCTCTGATCCGTTCGTTTGTGAAGGCGGCGCGAGGCTTCACGCTGCCCTAGTGGCGGCCGGGACCCTTGCCAGACCGGGCTGGCGTTCAGATCACCGAGGATAACGGCGACCCGGTCGATTTCGCCGGCCGCGGCGTGGGCATCCGGGTGACCTATGGCGCGGCGGCCTATCCGCACCAGGCCGTCGAGACGCTGTTTCACGACCGCATGCTGCCCGTGGCTGCGCCCCCTCTGGCCGCCGCGCTGCCGGAGGGGGCCGTGCAGGCCGCAGACAGGCTGCTCATCCGCACCCAATGGGGCCCGACCTATGCCAGCCCGCAATCCTGGGCGGGATGGCATGTCGCCATGGGCAGCACGCGCCGGCCTGATTCGGGCAAGGGGCTGTCGGTCGACCGCCTGGTGATCGCGGCGACGGCGGCCCGGATGCCGCAGCCCTATGTGATGGTCGCCCGCCCTGCGGCACGGCAGCGAACCGGTGTCGAGCCGATCTGGCGGCACCTTCTGTCTGCCCGGGCCCCGGCTTGATCGCCAGCGCTTTACCCCGCCCGCCTGCGGCGCTACATGCGTCTGTATGGCGGCGCGGAGGATGAGATGCCCGAAGACCTTCCCAACAGCTACATGACCGGCCCTGATGAGCAAGGCCGCTTCGGCCTGTTCGGCGGGCGCTTCGTGTCGGAAACGCTGATGCCGCTGATCCTCGACCTGGAGGCGCGCTACGAGCACGCCAAGACCGACCCGGAATTCTGGGCCGAGATGCAGGATCTCTGGACCCACTATGTGGGCCGCCCCTCGCCGCTCTATCATGCCGAACGGCTGACCGCGCATCTGGGCGGGGCCAAGATCTACATGAAGCGCGACGAGTTGAACCATACCGGCGCGCACAAGATCAACAATGTGCTGGGTCAGATCATCCTGGCCCGCCGCATGGGCAAGACCCGCATCATCGCCGAGACGGGCGCGGGACAGCATGGCGTGGCGACCGCCACCGTCTGCGCCAAGTTCGGGCTGAAATGCGTGGTCTACATGGGCGCGCATGATGTGGAACGCCAGGCGCCGAACGTGTTCCGCATGCGGCTTCTGGGGGCCGAGGTGATCCCGGTCACCTCGGGGAGGGGCACCCTGAAGGACGCGATGAACGATGCGCTGCGCGACTGGGTAACCAATGTGCGTGACACGTTCTATTGCATCGGCACGGTGGCCGGGCCGCATCCCTATCCGGCCATGGTGCGGGATTTCCAGTCGATCATCGGCAAGGAAGCCAAGCAGCAGATGCTGGAACGCGAGGGCCGCCTGCCGGACACCATCATTGCCGCAATCGGTGGCGGGTCGAATGCGATGGGCCTGTTCTACCCGTTCCTCGACGACGCAAGCGTCAACATCATCGGGGTCGAGGCCGGCGGCAAGGGCGTGGATGACCGGATGCAGCATTGCGCCAGCCTGACGGGCGGCCGCCCCGGCGTGCTGCATGGCAACCGCACCTACCTGCTGCAGGACGAGGATGGCCAGATCCTTGAAGGGTTCTCGATCTCGGCGGGGCTCGACTATCCGGGCATCGGGCCTGAACATGCCTGGCTGCATGACATCGGCCGTGCGAAGTATGTCAGCATCACCGATGCCGAGGCACTGGAGGCGTTCCAGTTGTGCTGCGCCTTGGAGGGAATCATCCCCGCGCTGGAGCCGAGCCATGCCCTGGCCCATGTGATGAAGATTGCCCCGACCCTGCCGAAGGACCACCTTGTCGTGATGAACATGTGCGGCCGGGGCGACAAGGACATCTTCACCGTGGCCAAGCACCTGGGCTTTGACATGAAGATCTGACGCCCGTCAGACTTGCCACTCTCATGGGGCCCCGTCGCGCTGCGCCGGGGCCCTTGCCGTTTCCTGGGGTCCGGCCAGGCGCATAAACCCAGGTTTAGGGCCGCAAACCCGCGGTCGATGCAGGGCCGCCTAAACCCCAGGGCAATTCCAGGGCCGCCGGTTTGGCCACCTGATGGCTGCGTCGCAACACCGCGACTGATCCTGAACGACAGAGAGGAATTGCCATGACGAACCGCATGAAGGCCCATGTGACAATTGCAGTCGCCGTCCTGTTCGCCAGCCAGGCGCAGGCATCGTTGCCGCCGCTTGCACAGCAGTCCGACCTTCGGATCGCCCCGGCGGCCGTAACTGCGGCGCCCACCGGCATCGTGCTGGAAGCCCGCCGTGGCCGTGGGGCCGATGACGCCCTCGGCCATAAACGGCGTGGCCGGGGTGCCGACGATGGCCCGAACCACACCTGATCGCGATGGCGGGGGCGTTCGACCGCCCCCGCCATCCTCTGCCACGGCAACCCCAGGGGGCCAAACCCCGCTTAACCTGTGAGGACATCATGAAACAATCGATCAGAACCACCTTTACCCGCCTTGCCCTTGTCGCCCTGGCCCTGACCGGCCCTGCCGGCGTCGCGCAGGCGGATGTCAGCACCGATGCCATCATCGCGGATCTGACGGCCCAGGGCTTTACCCGGATCGAGATCCGGCGCGGTCCGAACCAGATCAAGGTCGAGGGCATTCGCGGTACGCAAGAGTTGGAGGTCGTCTATGACCGCGCAACCGGCGCGATCCTGAAGCGCGAGGTCGGCACGGCAGATCTGTTCGACGACACGCGCCCCGGCGTCTCGATCAGGGATCGCAACCGCGACTTCGTGCGGATCGCCACGGCAGGATCCTCGGCGAGCAGCGACGACGACGACGACAGGAACGACGATCGGGGCGGCCGGAACGGCAACGATGATGACGACGACGATCGTGGCGGCCGCAGCGGCAGCAATGACGATGATGACGACGACAACGACCGTGGCGGCCGGAGCGGCAGCGATGACGATGATGACGACGACGACGACCGGGGCGGCCGCAGCGGCGGCGGCGATGACGACGATGACGACGACGATGACAATGGTGGAAGCGACGACGACTGACCGAGGCGACCACACGCCCGGCTGAACTCTTGTGAGGGGGGCCGCCCTGCGCCTAGTGTGGTGCAGGACGGCCCCCGAACCCAGCAGGTATGACATGATGGACCGCCGAACTGCGCTTGCTATGTTGGCTGGCACCGCCCTGTCTGCCCTGCTGCCCGGCACCCCTGCCTGGGCTCAGGACGTGGGCGAACAGATATCGCGCCAGTTGCGGCGCATGGGCTACAGTGACATCACCCTGCAGCGCACGCTGCTGGGTCGGCTCCGGATCACCGCGATCCGCGGCAACCGCAAGCGCGAGATCATCGTGAACCCGGTCTCGGGCGAGATCCTGCGCGATATCGTGACAGACCTGCGGACCGGACGCGCCGCCTCGGGCATCCTCGACGAGGATGACGACGACAACAACTCGGGGCGGAGCCGGGACGATGACAATGGCGATGACTCTTCGGGAGGCGGGTCCTCTGGCAGCGGGTCGTCTGGCAATGGGTCCTCTGGCAGCGGATCGTCCGGCAGTGGATCGTCTGGCAGCGGCTCTTCCGGGGGTGGCGGCTCGGACGACGATGACGACGATGACGACGATGACGACGATGATGACGGCGGAGGTGGAGGCGGCAGTTCAGACAGCGGCGGGTCGGATGACGACGACGATGACGACGACTGAGACTGCGCCCCCGGTCGGGGACCGGGCCACATCATGAAGACCGGGGTCGTTCTCGCGGCGGTGCTGGCGATACAGGCTGCCTGTGCGTTGTTCTTCATCTGGGACATCCTCTCGGCGCTGCTGGGCCTGCAGGCGGTGCCCATGGCCTGGGAGACGCGGGAACTGATCGAGATCGGGGCAGCGCTGGGGCTGGCGCTGGGGCTGGTGACCGGGGCCCTGGCCCTGATGAAGGCGATGAAGGATCGGCGTGTGGCCGAAGAGCGACTGCGCCGCGCCTCGGGCGCCTTCATGGATCTGCTGGCCGAGCGTTTCGAAGACTGGGGCCTGACCCCTGCAGAACGCGATGTGGCGCTGTTCGCGATCAAGGGCATGTCCACCGCCGAGATAGCCACCCTTCGGTCAACCTCGGAAGGCACGGTCAAGGCGCAGACCAACGCGATCTATCGCAAGGCAGGGGTCTCCGGGCGACCGCAGCTTCTGAGCCTGTTCATCGAGGATCTGATGCGCGACGACAGCCCGCTGCGCCAGCCCCGCGCCGCGGCCCCAGCCGCCGATCAGGGTGCAGCGTAGAGCGCCAGGATTTCCATCGGCACGATGTCGAGCGTGCGGCGATGCGTGGCCGCCAGGATGACCAGCGGCGCTCCGCCCTCCTCATGCGCCTGCAGGAAGCGCGCGGCACAGAGACACCAGCGGTCGCCGGCCTTGAGGCCCGCGAAGTTGAACTCTGGCCGTGGGGTAGACAGGTCATTTCCGAGGTACTTGGACAGCGCCAGGAACTCTTCCGTCATAATGGCGCAAACCGTGTGCAGGCCCCGGTCCATCGGCCCGGTGTCGCAGCAGCCATTGCGGAAGAAGCCAGTCAGCGGAGCGGTCGAGCAAGGCTCGAGCCTTGTGCCAAGGACATTCAGCGAGGGTTCCATGCCAGGGCCTTTCTGTTCCCCGGCAAGCGTCCTCCACCAGCGTCGGCTTGGCAAGGGGCGGCAACCATGCAGCCGGTTGCTCAGCGACGGCGGAAACGGTCCATCAGCCGCTGGAGCGACGAAACCTCGTCGGGCGTGTTGCCCTTGGGCTCGGCCTCTTTGGGGGCTGGATCGGAGCCGGTCGGTGCCTTGGCAGGTCCGGCCGTACCAATGGAGGATCGGGGAGGGGCGGTGCGCAGCGCCACGGCATTCTGGAAGCGCGCGGTATCGCCGGCGGCAAGCGCCTCGGCCCCGTCCGACAGACCCCGCATCAGGTCATCGAGCCAGTCCTGGTCTGCCTTGGCGAAATCATGCAGCACATAGGCCGCGACGGCATCCTTGTGCCCGGGATGACCGATCCCCAGACGCACACGGCCATAGGCCTCGCCGATATGGGCATGGATCGAGCGCAGGCCGTTATGGCCCGCATGACCACCGCCCGCCTTGACCCGGCATTTGCCCGGCGCAAGGTCAAGCTCGTCGTGGAACACGGTGATATCGGCAGGCGTCAGCTTGTAAAAGCGCATGGCCTCGCCCACCGCCTGGCCCGAGAGGTTCATGAAGGTTTCGGGCTTGAGCAGGATCACCTTTTCGTGTCCCAGCCGCCCTTCGCTGACCTGACCCTGGAAGCCGCGCCGCCAGGGCGAGAAGCCGTGGTCGGCCGCGATCCGGTCCAGCGCCATGAAGCCGATGTTATGCCGGTTGCCGGCATATTTCGGGCCCGGGTTGCCCAATCCCACGAACAGTTTCATCCGGTCTCTCCGGCCTTGTGCCGCATCCATCCCCGCGGGCCTATCGCGATGGCCGCGCCCGCGCAACCACCCAGACAGCTTGACGGCGGCAGCGCCTGGGGCCAGGATTTCTGACAGATTAACTGGGGAAATGCCATGTATCTGACGATGAACCGTTTTCGCGTAAGGCCCGGGCAGGAAGAGGCCTTCGAGACCGTCTGGACGACCCGCGAGAGTCATCTCGCGAATATCCCCGGCTTTCAGTCCTTTCACCTGCTGAAGGGGCCGCTGAAGGACGGCTACCGCCTCTATGCATCGCATACCGCCTGGGCCGACGAGGCCGCCTTCACGGCCTGGACAAAGTCCGAATCCTTCCGCGCCTCGCACCGCGGTGCCGGGGCGCATGGCGAGCTGTATCTCGGCCCGCCTGAGCTTGAGGTATTCCAGTCGGTCCAGTCGATCGAGGCCTAGGCCGGCGGCAACTTGCCGCCTGCAAGACCTTGCGCCGCCTCAGCAGTCTGGACAGCCCGTCGCGCCGCTACTAGCTAACCGGTGGGTGGCGGTGCTGCGCCGGACAGGTGTCCGGCGCTTTTGGAGGGGTGTGCGATGCCGGAGTTCAACGTGAATGGCGTGGTGCTCGACATTCCGGCAGACCGGCTCAGCCGAAACCTGGAAGAGGCGCTGCAATCCGGAAAGTACGAACATGGCGAGGCGGCCGCGCTGGCCGCGCATTTGAAGCCCGATGACCGGTTCCTCGATCTGGGGGCCGGAGCCGGCTACCTGATGGTCGTGGCTGGCCGGCTGGGGGGGACCAATCCGGTGGCGGGCGTGGAAGCCGGCCCGGAAATGGCCGAAGTGGCGCGCAAGACGCTCAGCCGCAACGGGGTCAAGGGACAGGTCATGTGGGGGGCGGTTGTGCCCGACAGCCACCCGGGCGGCGCAGTCCCTTTCCGCCGGCGCAAGGCGTTCTGGGCCTCGTCCCTGGCGGCCGATGGAGATGATGACACGGTGACGGTCGATGTGCCGGCCCTGCGGTTGGGCGATCTGCTGGCGCAGCATCGGCCTAGCGTGATCTGCGTGGATATCGAAGGGGCAGAACTGGGTCTGTTCGGCCAGGCCCTGCCGGCCGACCTGCGCCTGGTGGTGATGGAGATCCATCCCGGCCAATATGGCGGGGCCGGGGTGCGGCGGCTGTTCGCCGGGCTTGGGGCGGCGGGGTTTGCCTATCATCCGCGCGGGTCGCGCGGGGCGGTGGTGGTCTTCAGCCGCGATGACATATAGCGGCGCGGGCCGTTCCCCAGCCGACAAAGTGAAAAGGGCGCAGTGGGAAAACCCGCTGCGCCCTTTCTGTTACTGTCCGGAACCGATCAGGCGGCCGAGTCTTCCGCCGCTGCAAGGCCCGAGGGGGCCGAGATATTGGCGATCACGAAGTTGCGGTCGATTGTTGGCTTGACGCCTTTCGGCAGGGCCACGTCGTTGATGTGAATCACATCGCCGATCTGCTTGCCTTCCAGGTCCACGGTGATGTGGTCGGGAATGTCGCTGGCCAGAACTTCCAGCTCGACCTCGGCGCGCACGACCGTGAGGGTGCCGCCGCGCTTGATGCCCGGAGCCTTGTCGTGGTTGATGAAATCGACGTGGATGAACAGGTTGATGCGGCTTTCGTCATGCAGGCGCATGAAGTCGACATGCGTCGGCAGGTCTTTCACGACATCGCGTTGCACGCCACGGCAGATCACATGCACATCATCCTGACCCGCAACCTTGAGGTTGATCAGGGTCGACAGAAAACGGCCGGACTTCAGGCGCTTGAGCAGGGTGTTGTAGTTCAGCTTGATCGGCGTCGGCTCTTTGCCGTCGCCGTAGATGATGCCAGGTACGTAGCCCTCACGACGGGCTTGACGGGCGGCCCCCTTGCCTGTCCCCGTCCGTACCTCGGCGATAAGATCAGGGATCTCACGAGCCATAGAGGTTCTCCAATGATGTAAGTCCGCCGCCCTCCAAGGGTGTGCGACGCGACCGGGGCGCTATAGCGGGGTTTTGCCGGCAGGGAAAGCGGAAATCTCGGTGGAGGTGCCTGCCTTCATGGCATCGGCCAAATCCTGGACACTGGTAGCGGCGAAGTGGCGGCGCATCACGGCCTCGGCCTCAGCCATGCCGGCGTCGAGCGTGGCGCGCAAGGCGGCAACGATGGCACAATTGTCCGATGGGGCCTGCAAGCGACCCGGCAGCAGGAACGGCTGGCCCAACGCCTCGTAGACAGCGGCTACGCTGATCCCTTCGGCAGGACGGGCCAGACGCCAGCCGCCCGCATGCCCCTTTTCGGACCGCACGATGCCGGCCTGACGCAACCGGCCAAGCACGCGGCGGACAACAACTGCATGGGTGCAATTCTGCCGAGCAATCTCGTCCGACGTCATCGGCAGCTCAGGGCGCAGGGCCATATGGCCAAGCGCATGCAGAGACAGGGACAGCTTGCCATCGCGTATCATGTAACTGTACTAGTTGCGTGACTCGTCGAAAGCAAGGGAATTGACATGGTCGAACATGCAGACGTGGCAGTCGTCGGGGGCAGCTTCGCGGGACTGACCGCAGCCCTGATGCTGGGGCGTGCCCGCAAGCGGGTCGTGATCTTTGACGAGGGGCAGACTCGCAATCGCTTTGCAACCGAAGGCCACGGGTTCCTCGGCCTTGACGGCCGCACCCCCGGGGAGATGCGTGCGGCCGGGCTTGCCGATGCGCTGGCCTATCCCACCGTTTCGCTTCGGGCCGAACGGGTCGTTTCGATCACGCCGGAGGCCGATGCGTTTCGGGTTGTCGCCACAAAAGGCCATCTCCTCGCCAAACGCGTGGTGCTGGCCTATGGCATGACGGACGTGCTGCCCGACTTGCCGGGTCTTGCACCCCTGTGGGGCCGTACGGCCAACCAGTGCCCGTTCTGCCATGGCTTTGAACTGGCGGACCGGCCTACGGCGGTCCTGATGACACAGGCGACGTCCGTCGATCATGCGCGGATGATCCGCCACTGGACGGCCGATCTGGCGCTGTTTGCCAATGGGCATAAGCTGTCCGATGCGGATCGGTCCGATCTGGCGTCCCTCGGCATCGCCTTGGTCGAGGGCGAGGTGGCGCGGATCGATGCAGAGGGGGACCAGCTTCGTGCCCTGGTCCTGGCCGATGGCAGCCACCACAGCCGTGAGGTGCTTTATCTTGCATCCCGTCAGCAACCCGCCTGCAATCTTGCCGAGCGATTGGGCTGCGCCATGGCCGAAGGACCCTTCGGCCCCTATCTGGCCGTGGACCATGGGCAGCAGACAAGCGTACCGGGGCTGTATGCCGCAGGCGATCTGGCGCGGCCCTTTGCCGGAGCGGTTGGTGCTGCGGCCAGCGGTGCACAGGCGGCGGCGGCGCTGCTGCACGGTCTGCGCGCCACCTGACGGACCGTCTCCCGGGCCAGGGTCGCGGACGGCAAGTCCGGTGTCGCCCGGGGGCTTGCCGCCGCTGCAACACCCCGCTAGCTGTCGATGACAGTACGGAGCCCCCGATGACAGCCCTTTCCACCGTTTCCGTTGCGCGGCCCGCGCTTGCGGCCTTCGCGGCCATGGGCATTGTCTGGGGCACCTTTGCAGCCGTACTGCCGGACCTGAAACTGGTGCTTGGCGTGGATGAAGCCCGGCTGGGCCTGCTGATGCTGATGACACCCATTGCGGCGGTGCTGGCCATGCTTGTCGCCCCGGCGGTAGGGGTGGCGCTGGGGCGGGTGGCGTTGCCGCTGGCAACCGCGACCATGGCCCTGGCCTTTGCCCTGCCGGGGCAGGCGACGGCAAGCCTTCTGCTTTTCCCGGTGGCGATGATGGCCTGCGGCGCGGGAACGGGGTTGACCGATGTGCTGATGAACGCCCGCGTCGCCACGCTGGAGACCCAACGGAATCTGCAACTGATGAACCTGAGCCACGCCGCCTATTCCTTCGGCTATGCAGGGGGGGCGCTGCTGACCGGGGCCCTGCGCACGGCCGAGTGGTCGCCCGCCTGGGTCATGGGCGCAATGTCGGGGGTGGCGCTGATGCTGGCGCTGCTGTCGATCGAGCGCGATGGCACGATCGTCGGGCTTGCCAAGCCCAAGGACGGCAGCCGTGGGCATCTGGGCCTGGTGCCGGTGATCGGCGGGGCGATCGTGCTGATCGCCTTCATGACAGAGAACGCCGCCGAGAACTGGTCAGCGCTGCATATCGAAAAGACGCTGGGCGGCTCACCGGCGGAAGGGGCCATGGGCCCGGCGCTGCTGGCGCTGACCATGGGCTTTGCGCGGCTGGCCGGGCAGGGGATTGCCAGCCGCACCAGCCCGCTGCTCCTGCTGCGTGCAGGGGCCATCATTTCGGCGGTCGGGGCGCTTGTCGCGGCACTGGCAAGCGTGCCAGCGATGGCCTATGCGGGCTTCTTCATCATGGGCATCGGCTCATCCGTAATCGCACCAACGGCCTTCACCCTGGTCGGACGCTATGCCCCGGCCGATGCCCGCGCCCGTGCCGTGGCCCGAGCAACCCTTCTGGGCTATTTCGGCTACTTCTTCGGCCCGCCCACGCTCGGCTTTCTTGCGGGGCTGTTCGGATTGCGGGCAGCCTTCGTCTTTGCGGCCGTGATGCTCCTGACCATTCTGGCGCTGGCGCCGCTGATGATCCGGCGAGGATCCGGTGCCGCGCTGGCGCACTGAACCTGGTTCAGAGGCCGAGTTTGCGCGCCACGAGGTCGTTCACAGTCGCCGGATTGGCCATGCCACCCGTGGCCTTCAGCACCTGACCGGTAAACCAGCCCGCGAGCTTCGGGTTGGCCTTGGCCTTTTCCACCTGGGCGGGGTTCGCGGCGATGATCGCGTCGACCGCCGCTTCGATCGCGCCGGTGTCGGTCACCTGTTTCATCCCCCGCGCCGCCGCGATCTCCGCCGGATCGCCGCCTTCTGACCAGACGATCTCGAACAGGTCCTTGGCCATCTTGCCCGAGATCTCGCCCGAGGCCATCAGGTCGAGCACGCCGCCAAGCTGCGCCGCCGAAACGGGGCTCTCGGAGATGGCCTTGCCCTCTTTGTTCAGCCGCCCGAACAACTCGTTGATGACCCAGTTCGCGGCCTGCTTGCCGTCACGCCCCTGCGCGACCGCCTCGAAGTATGCGGCAGCATCGAGTTCGGCCGTTAGAACGTTCGCGTCATAGTCGGTCAGGCCAAAATCGGCCATGAACCGCGCCTTCTTGGCGTCAGGCAGTTCCGGCATGGTGTCACGGATCTGGTCGACCCAGCCCTGCTCGATTTCCAGCGGCAGAAGATCCGGGTCGGGGAAGTAGCGGTAATCATGCGCCTCTTCCTTGGACCGCATCGAGCGCGTCTCGCCCTTGTCGGGGTCGTAAAGGCGGGTTTCCTGCACGACCGTCCCGCCATCCTCGAGGATCGCGATCTGGCGGCGCGCCTCGTACTCGATCGCCTGCTGGATGAAGCGCATCGAGTTCATGTTCTTAATTTCGCAGCGGGTGCCCAGATGCGCGAAATCCTGCGTCGCCTGGTATTTCTCATAGGCGCCCGGCCGGCAGACCGAGACGTTGACGTCGGCCCGGAGGTTCCCGTTCTGCATGTTGCCGTCGCAGGTGCCGAGGTAACGCAGGATCTGGCGGAGTTTCGTCACATAGGCGGCTGCCTCTTCCGGGCCGCGGATGTCGGGGCGGCTGACGATCTCCATCAGCGCGACGCCGGTGCGGTTGAAATCGACGAAGGACAGGTTCGGGTCCATGTCATGGATCGACTTGCCAGCATCCTGCTCCAGATGGATACGCTCGATCCGCACGCGACGCGCCACGCCCGGGCCCATCTCGACCAGCACTTCGCCTTCGCCCACGATGGGGTGGTACAGCTGGCTGATCTGATATCCCTGCGGCAGATCGGGATAGAAATAGTTCTTGCGGTCGAAGGCCGAGGTCAGGTTGATCACCGCCTTCAGCCCCAGACCGGTGCGCACGGCCTGTTCCACGCAGAACTCGTTGATCACGGGCAGCATGCCAGGCATCGCCGCGTCCACGAAGGCCACGTTCGAATTCGGTTCGGCCCCGAAGGCAGTCGAGGCGCCCGAAAAGAGCTTGGCATTCGACGAGACCTGGGCGTGAATCTCCATTCCGATCACCAGTTCCCAGTCATGCCGGGCCCCGGCGATGACCTTGGGCTTGGGGGCTGTGTAGGTGATGTCGAGCATGGGGTACTCCTCGCGGTTCGGGGTCTTTTACGGCAGGGCATGGGCAGGGGGCAAGGGCGGGTGGTGCGGCGGATTCCTGCATGGGTGAACAGCGGGGCTGGCGGAATGTCGCCTATGTTCGGAAATGCTGCGCTGCAGCAGCTTGCCAGCCGGGTGTTACTTCGGGCACATCAGCCGGGTTGCGCCGCAATTGTGCAATGCTACCCGGTGTGGATGGATGACTTTCTCTCGGACCAGAGCCCTTGCCCTTGGCTGCCTTCTTGCGCTTCCCATGGCCTGCGCAGATGCAAGCAGCACCACCGAACTGCCCGCCATGCGGTGGGACCATCGGCCCGAGGCAACCATCTGGACGAAGGAAGCGCTGGCGGCGATTGACGATCACGCCCCGAACCTGCCCCATCTGGTGCCCTCTGACATCCAGACCTGGTGCCCCGGTTACGAGGATGCGTCCGAGGCGGAACGCGAAGCTTTCTGGACGGGCATCCTCTCGGCGCTGGCCAAGCACGAGAGCACCTGGAACCCCAAGGCTTCGGGCGGCGGTGGTCGCTGGATCGGCCTTCTACAGATCGCCCCCGGTACAGCGCGCCAGTATGGCTGCGATGCCCGCACTTCGGCCGATCTGAAGGACGGGGCGGACAATCTGAGCTGCGCAATCCGTATCGCCGCCGTGCAGGTCCAGCGCGATGGCATGGTGGCCGGAAACGGCAGCCGGGGCCTTGGCCGTGACTGGGCACCTTTCCGCAGTGCCTCAAAGCGCGCCGATATGGCGGCCTGGACTCGCGCGCAGGACTATTGCCAGCCGAAAGAGCGCGCCTTCTCGGCGCTGTGACCGCAGATCGCGCCGCCTGAGCGGCCTGTCACTCGTCAGCCGCGCCCAACAGGCGACTGGTCATTTCCGCCAGATCCCGGCTGACATCGGGGCGGTCCAGCATCCGCTGCAACTGCGCGCGCGCAAGCCCCTGCCGGTCGGCATCGTATCGCCGCCAGGTTTCAAAGGCTGTGGACATGCGCGCGGCCGTCTGCGGGTTCACCGGGTCAAGCCGGATCAGCCAATCGGCGATGAAGCGATAGCCTGCGCCGCTGGCCGCATGGAAACCTGCATGATTCCCCGAAAGCGCCCCGACCACCGCACGGAACCTGTTGGGATTCTTCCAATCGAAATCGGCATGCCGGCTCAGCCGTTCGGCTCTGGCCACCGCCGCCTCCGGAGCAGCCAGAACGACCTGGAGCGAGAACCACTTGTCCATGACCAGCCGGTCATGGCGCCATTGCGCCTCGAAGGATTGCAACTCGGCCTCGCCCACGCCGATCTCAAGCAGGCAGGCCAGCGCGCCAAGCTGATCGGTCATGTTGTCCGCGCTTCGGAAGGCGGCGACGGCACGCGCCCCGCCATCCAGTCGGGATTGCAGGCCAAGCAGTGCCAGGCGCAACGATCGACGCCCCGCCGCCCGTGCTTCGGGCGTGAAGGGGCCGGGTTCGGCCATTTCGTCGATCAGGCGCGGCATCAGGGGCTCGAGATGGCGCGCCAACGCTTCGGTCAGGCGCCCTCGCGCGGCATGGATACGGTCGGGGTCGGGGGTGCGGCCCGCGTCGAACAGGGTCTGGGCCATGTCATCCTCGCCGGGCAGGCGCAGGGCAAGCGCGCGGAAGGCAGGGTCGAGGCTGCCATCCTGCGCCACATGCGCCAGCGACTCGAGCCAGTCCGGCCCGGGCGAAGCGTCTTCGGTGATCATGCGCGTGAGCACATCCTTGGCCAGGGCCCGGCCCGCTTCCCATTTGTTGAAGGGGTCGGTGTCATGGGCCAGCAGGAAGGCACGTTCCTCGGGGCTGGCCTCGCGTTCCAGGATCACCGGGGCGGAAAAGCCGCGCAGGATCGACGGGATGGGCCGAGTGGCCAAATCCTTGAAGACAAAGCTCTGTTCGGCCTCGGTCATCTCCAGCAGCGTCGTCGGCAACACCTCGTCGCCGTTCGGGTTCAACAGCCCCAGCGCGATGGGAATGACCTTGGGGTGTTTGTCGGGCTGACCGGGGGTCGGCGGGTTCACCTGCCGGAAGGTCAGCCGGTAGGTGCCTTCCTGCCAATCCTCCGCCACGCTGAGACGCGGGGTGCCAGCCTCGGTATACCAGCGCTTGAACTGCGTCAGGTCTCGACCGGTTGCGTCTTCGAAGACCTTCAGCCAGTCCTCGATCGTGGCCGCCCGACCGTCCAGACGCTCGAAGTAAAGGTCAAGCGCCTGGCGATAGCCGTTCTCCCCGACAAGGCGCTTGAGCATGCCGATCAGTTCGGCGCCCTTCTCATAGACGGTGGCGGTGTAGAAGTTGTTGATCTCGACATAGTGGTCGGGACGCACGGGGTGGGCGAGGGGGCCGTTGTCCTCGCGGAACTGGCGGGCACGCAGCAGCAGCACATCCTCGATCCGGTTCACGGCGGCCGAGCGCATGTCGGCCGAGAATTGCTGGTCGCGGTAGACAGTCAGCCCTTCCTTGAGGCACAGCTGGAACCAGTCGCGGCAAGTGATGCGGTTGCCGGTCCAGTTGTGGAAGTACTCATGGGCGATGATTGCCTCGATGCTGGCGAAGTCGGAGTCAGTGGCAGTCTCGGGCAGGGCCAGCACATACTTGCTGTTGAAGATGTTCAAGCCCTTGTTCTCCATCGCGCCCATATTGAAGTCATCGACGGCGACGATGTTGAAAATGTCCAAGTCGTATTCGCGGCCATAGGTGGTCTCATCCCAGGACATTGACCGCTTCAGCGCGTCCATCGCATAGGCGCACTTGCCCTCATCGCCCGGACGCACCCAGATGTTCAGCGCCACGTCCCGGCCAGACCCGGTGCGGAACCGGTCGGCATGGGCCAGGAGTTCCCCCGCCACGAGGGCGAAGAGGTAAGATGGTTTGGGCCAGGGATCATCCCATTCCGCCCAACCCGGTCCCTGACCCAGCGGGTTGCCGTTTGATAGAAGCACGGGCAGGTCGCTTTCGATCCGAACGCGGAAGCGGGCCATCACATCGGGGCGGTCGGGGTAGAAGGTGATCTTTCGAAAGCCCTCGGCCTCGCATTGCGTGCAGTAAAGGCCATTCGACATGTACAGGCCTTCCAGCGCGGTATTGTCGGCCGGTGCGATTTCGACCTCGGCCTCAAAAGTGAACGGGCCGCTGGGCAGGATGGCCGCGGGCAAGGTCAGGCCGGTGGCGTCGGGTGCGGCCGAAATCGGCTGTCCATCGATCTGGGCCGACAGAAGCCGCAGTCCCTCGCCATCCAGGCGCAGGTCCGAGGGGCTGGCCACTGGGATGAAGCGGATGCGCGACAGGACGCGCGTCGCTCGCGGCGACAACCGGAAGGTCAACTCGACCTGATCGATCCGAAAGGGAAAGGGGCGATAGTCGGCCAGGCGGATGGTCGTGGCCTGGGTCTCGTGATCGGGCTCGGGCTCGGGCGTCATCGGGGCTCCGGTGGTCAAAGGCGCAGGTCGGCAAGCCGGGCGAACATCTCGCCGATGCCGGTCGCATCGATGTTGGCAAAGGCAATCCGCAACTGGTGGCGGCCTTCGGTATGGCTCTCGGGCTGGAACATGGTGCCCGGCAGCATCAGGATCGCCGCCTCATGTACCAGGCGTTTGGCCAGAACATCCGAGGCGAGGTCGAACGGGTGTTCGACATAGGCGAAATAGGCCCCGCACCCCAGAAGCCGCCAGTCGGGCAGGGCAGAAAATCCCGAGACCATCGCGGCCCTTCGCGCCAGGATCTCGTCACGTTCGCCCGCCACCCATTGCGACAGATTGCGCATTCCCCAGAGCGCGCCGATCTGGCCCAGCTGGCTGGGGCAGATTGCGACGGTATCCAAGAACTTCTCGACCTCGGCCAGCCGCTCGGCCGAGGCCACAACGGCCCCCACGCGATGCCCCGTCAGCCTGTAGGCCTTTGAAAAGGAATACAGATGGATGAAGGTATCAGGCCAGTCCGGGTCCGAGAACAGCGCGTGCGGCGCCCCCTGGCGACTGTCGAAGTCGCGGTAGGTCTCGTCCACGATCAGGGCCAGCCCGCGCGCCCTTGCAAGATCGCGGAACGCGGCCAGCGTTTCGGCAGAGTACTCCGCCCCGCCCGGGTTGTTGGGGCTGACAAGCACGATGGCTTTCGTGCGAGGAGTGATCAGGGCCGCCGCCCGCTCGGCCTCGGGGATCAGGCCCTGACCTGTGGGCAGCGGTACGGTCGTCACCCCCGCCATGTCGAGCCACATCTTGTGGTTGAAGTACCAGGGCGTCGGCAGGATCACCTCGTCCCCCGCCCCGGCCAGGGTGGACATGACTGCGGTAAAGGCCTGGTTGCAGCCTTGGGTAATGGCGACCTGTCCAGGCTGGATCGCGCCGCCATAATCTGCCGACCATTGCGCGGCGATTTCGGCGCGCAGCGCCGGCAGGCCCAGAACGGGGCCATAAAGATGTGCGGCAGGGTCGTTCAGCGCGGCCTCGGCCAGGGCCTGTCGCAGGCCCAGCGGTGGCGGATCCACAGGCGCGGCCTGGCTGACGTTGATCAGCGGCCGGTCGGCCGTGAACACGGCCTCGGCGATCCAGCGGCGGGCCTCCATGACCGGCGGGGCTTCGGTTGCGGCCATGGCAGGGTTCAGCGGGTGGATCATCGGGAACGCTCCGGCAGGGGAATCCTTGATCGATAGTAGGACCAAGGAACGGCAGCAGAGGCAAGGGCCGGCGGTGATGCGGTGTTCAGGCCGGGCCAGGGTTCAGGCCGGGCCAGGGGCCTGGCCCTCGCGACGGCGCACGGCGATCCATTCCTGCAGCACCAGCCAGATCATTACCGCATCGAAGCCCGACAGGAACAGCAAGACCGGCGCCCGCGTTTCCGCCCAATGGTGCATCTGATAGGCGATGAACGCCGCCAGCAGTACCATCGCCGCCGGATAGGCCCAGCGATAGCCGCGTGCAAGGGCCAGCACGAGCCCGATCTTCAGGCCGCCATGGCTGAGCAAGTACAGGGCGTAGAAATGCTGTGAGGAGATCGAGAATTCCGCCGCCCGCGCTTCGGCCCAGGCAGCCATGGTTTCAACCCGGTGATGGACAAGCTGAATCTCGGCCAGCCAGTGCACGAGACGCGGCACACCGTCATGCGGCAAGAGCCAGAGCGCAAGACCGGCCAGCGCCTCGACCATTGCAAGAGCGCCCTTGAGCACGAGGCTCGCCTCGAACAGGTCATGCAGCCAGCGGGCGACGCGGGCGGCCTTGCCGGGGGCAGGGGGCCGCGCTGCTGTCAATCGGTGCCCCGGAAGGGTTGGACATATTGCAGCGCCATGTCCCATGGAAAGAAGATCCAGGTGTCCTGGCTGACCTCGGTAATGTAGCTGTCGACCATGGGCTTGCCCGAAGGCTTGGCATAGACCGTCGCGAAATGCGCCTTGGGATAAAGCTTCCGCACCAGATCGAGTGTCTTGCCCGTATCCACAAGGTCATCGACGATCAGGATGCCCGTGCCATCTCCCATCAGGTCGGCCTGGGGGCTTTTCGTGACGCGTGCCTCGGTTTGCGATTGATGCGAATAGCTTTTCACACTGATCGTATCGACCACGCGAATGTCCAGCTCGCGGCTGACGATCATTGCGGGGATCATCCCCCCGCGCGTGATGGCGACAACGGCCTTCCAGTTCCCGTCCTCAGGCCCACGGCCTTGCAGGCGCCAGGCCAGTGCGCGGCTGTCGCGGTGGATCTGGTCCCAGCTGACATGGAACCCTCTTTCATGCGGAAGGCGGTCGGTCATGCGTGATCCTCAGGTGGCGGCAATCTTGACCCCGAGCGCGGCAAGCAGGCCGCCGAACACGCGGTCGATACGGGGCTTCAGGCGCAGATAGGCGCTGCGGGGGGCAGGAAAGGAAAACAGGCGGGCAACAATTGCATTGCAGAGCGTTTCGTTCAGGAACACCGCTGCAAGCAGCGCTGCCACAATCCAGTTGGGTGTGCCAGGTGGAACCGTGCCGACAAAGACCGCCCCGAAGAACACGGCCGGCTTGGGGTTGGCAAGCTGCGTCGCCACCCCCAGCCACAGGGCAGACAGGGGCGAACGTGGAACATTGCGGGCCTCGCCCATCTCCAGCGGCTGATCGGCATGGCGCCACATCTGCAGGGCGATCCAGCAAAGATACAGCCCGCCCGCGATCTTGAAGCCCCAAAGCACGGCCGGCGCCGTCTGGAAAAGCAACGCCAGGCCGAAGAGCGCCGCCGCGGCCCAGACCACGGCGCCAATCCCGATGCCGATCGCCAGCCAGATGCCCGTGCGCAGGCCCTCGGTCACGCCAATGCGCGCGGCCATCAGCACGGCAGGGCCGGGACTTGCCGCTGCCATCAGGCTCAGCGCCCAGGCGGCAAGAAAGGCGGCAAGCGTCACTCTGATCCGTCCTTGCGGCCGGTCACCACGTCAATATCCGGCGCATCGACCGCCTTCATGCCGACCACATGATAGCCTGCATCGACATGCAGCACCTCGCCCGTGGTGCCGGAGCCAAGATCGGACAAGAGATACAGCGAGGCCTTGCCCACCTCTTCCTGCGTCACGTTGCGGCGCAGGGGGGAATTGAGCTCGTTCCACTTCATGATGTAGCGGAAATCGCCGATGCCGCTGGCGGCCAGGGTCTTGATCGGGCCGGCAGAGATCGCGTTGACGCGGATGCCGTCCTTGCCAAGGTCCTCGGCGATGTATTGCACGGATGTCTCCAGTGCCGCCTTCGCCAGTCCCATCACATTGTAATGCGGCATGACTTTCTCTGCCCCGTAATAGGTCAGCGTCAGCAGGCTGCCGCCATTCGGCATCATGGCGCTGGCCCGTTGGCAGACTGCGGTAAAGCTGTAAACCGAGATGTCCATCGTCATGCGGAAGTTCGCGGCCGAAGTGTCGACGTAGCGTCCGCGGAGTTCCGTCTTGTCGGAAAAACCGATGGCATGCACCACGAAATCGAGGCTGCCCCAGACAGCCTTCAGCCGCGCGAACAGCGCGTCCAGCGAGGCCTCGTCGGACACGTCGCATTCGATCATCTCGGTTGACCCGATAGAACTCGCCAAGGGTTCGACCCGCTTTTTCAGCGCCTCGCCCTGATAAGAGAAGGCCAGTTCGGCACCGGCATCAGAGCAGGCCTTCGCAATGCCCCAGGCGATGGATTTGTCGTTGGCGAGGCCCATGATCAGGCCGCGCTTGCCCTTCAGAAGTCCGGTTGACATTTGGCGTCCCTCGCCCACCCTTTTCGTTGGCTTCGACGTTTAGGGTATCCCACGGTCTGCATCAAGGGCGCGGGCAGCGGCGACGAAGAGCAGGACAAACGGAAGGCGATCATGGACAGAAGCGGCATCTTTGCGGGCGACGACCCGTTTGCCATCGCGCGGGCCTGGCTGGCCGATGCGGAACCGAAGGAACCGAACGACCCCAACGCCATCGCGCTCGCCACTGTCGATGAAGGCGGAATGCCGAATGTGCGGATGGTGCTGCTGAAGGAGATCGAGCCCGCCGCCTTTGTCTTTTATACGAACTACGACAGCACCAAGGGGCGCGAGATCGCGGCCAGCGGCAAGGCTGCTTTCGTGCTGCACTGGAAGTCGCTGCGGCGCCAGATCCGTGTGCGGGGCCTGACGAGCCGGGAAGAGGGCCCACAGGCCGATGCCTATTTCGCCTCTCGTTCGCTCAAGAGCCGGCTGGGCGCCTGGGCCTCGGCGCAGTCGCGGCCACTGTCGTCGCGTCTGGCGCTGATGGCCGATGTGGCCCGGATTACCGCCGAAAAGGGACCGAATCCGCCCAGGCCGCCGTTCTGGGGCGGAATCCGCATCACGCCGCTGGAAATCGAGTTCTGGGCCGACGGCGCCTTCCGATTGCATGACCGGTTCCGCTGGTCGCGTCCTGCGGTCGGGCAGGACTGGACGGTGGACCGACTCAATCCCTAGGCGCATTGTCTTTCGGATAGGACGCAGGGGCAGTGAGTCTTTTTGCTTGAAACGCCGACTTGGTTAACGACAAGTGGCAGCGGGAAAGCGATGTACGGGGAATAAGAAGCTGACAAACCCGGAAGAAGAAAAGCCCACGCAGACCTTGCGTGGGGAAGTCAAATGGTTCGATCCGACCAAGGGATTCGGGTTCATCGTAAGCGATGAAAGCCCGACTGACATCCTGTTGCATGCCAATGTGCTGCGGAACTTCGGACAGGGATCGGTCGCCGATGGCGCGGGGATCACGGTGCGGGTCCAGAAGACCGCGCGCGGCGTGCAGGCGGTGGAAGTGCTGCAGATCGACCCGCCTCTGGGGGTGGGCTTCGGGCTGACCGAGGACGCCGATCTGGTGCTTTCGGAAGATGTGGCCAACCTGCCGATGGAGCCGGCGCGCGTGAAATGGTTCGACAAGGGCAAAGGCTTTGGCTTTGCCAATGTGTTCGGGCGCGGCGAGGATGTGTTCATTCACGTCGAGGTGCTGCGCCAGTCTGGCTTTGCCGATCTCCAGCCCGGCGAAGCGATCGGCTTGCGGATTGTCGAAGGGAAACGAGGCCGGATGGCCGTTCAGGTGCTGTCATGGGAAGCGGCGGCACGCCAGGGCGCCTGATCGGCGCCCTGCTGGCGGCCGTTGTATTGACCGGGCCGGCACTTGCCGCCTGCCGGCCCGATACGGTTGAGCTGCGTGGTGAGGCTGGACGGGCGCGCTTTACGGTGGAAGTCGCCGATACAGCCGAGGAACGGTCAAAGGGGCTCATGTTCCGGGAAAGCATGCCCAGTTCGGCCGGGATGTTGTTCGTCTATCCCGCGCCGCAGCGCGCAAGCTTCTGGATGAAAAACACGCTGATCCCGCTCGACATGATCTTTGTCGATGCCGCGGGGCGGGTAACCCGCGTGCACGAGGGTGCCGTACCCGGGGATGAAACCGCCATCGATGGCGGAGAGGATGTGTCCTTGGTGCTGGAGATCAACGCAGGCCTCGCCGCCCGCCTTGGGATCGCTCCGGGCAGCGAGCTGCGCCACCCCGCAGTCGACCCCACGCTTGCTGCCTGGCCCTGCACGGAATAGCCACTTTTCATTCCGCCAAATCGCCGGTAGGAAGCGCTCGTCGGGGCGTAGCGCAGTCTGGTAGCGCGACGGTTTTGGGTACCGTAGGTCGGAAGTTCGAATCTTCTCGCCCCGACCAGTTCTTCATCCGGCCAGCGAACATCGCACGAGGAGACCCTCGAAGAAGCGCACAAGACTTTGCGCAACGCGCAGTACCATTAGTGATACGTCACTGACGCGTAGCTTTTCGATTCATGACTGGAGTGATGGCAGCCCGTAGGGGAGTCGAACCCCTCTTCCCAGGTTGAAAACCTGGTGTCCTAACCGATAGACGAACGGGCCACGGCTGGTGAGGCGGGTGTGTAGGCGAGGGCGGGGGCAAGCGCAAGACGATTCTTCAGCAACCGGCGTCAGGCCCGGGCCGCATCTTCAAGACGCAGTTGGACGCGGGTCTGCCCGCGCCAAATGTTCAGTTCCAGCCGGCCGGCAAGGTGAAACCGCGTGGCCCCCGGGGTCTCGAGCGCGGGGCCGAGCGGGCCGTCGAAAGCGCCAAAGGCCACGCCCTCGAGCCGGTTGCCCGCGCCATCACCAATGCTCAGCCGCAGATGCGTCTCGCCGATCCGGCGCGCGCTGACGGCCTGGTCGGCAAAGGCAAAGCGCGGGGCAGGTGCCGCCGCGCCGAAGGGGCCAGCGGCCTCGATCTGCTCGACGAGTTCAGCTGTTGCCGCCCCCGGCATCAGCAGGCCGTCCAGCCGCAGGTCGGCTGGCCCTTGCGCCCCGGCGCCCTGGCGGGCCAGCAACTCGGACAGGCGGGCCATGGCAGGCTCGATCCGGCTTTCCTCGACCGTCAGCCCCGCGGCCATGCGGTGCCCGCCACCCTTGAGCAGCAGGCCTTCTGCCGCCAGACGCTGGACCGAAGCCCCAAGGTCCACTCCGGTCACCGAGCGGGCCGAACCCTTGCCGATGCCGCCTTCCAGGCCAATCACCACGGCAGGGCGGTTCGTGGCCTCTTTCAGCCTGGCCGCCACAATGCCGACCACGCCCGGGTGCCAGCCTGCGCCCGCGGCCCAGACGAGCGGCGCATCGAGGCCCCGCGCTTCGGCCTGAGCCAGGGCGGCGTCTCGTACGCGCAATTCGATGTCGCGCCGTTCCGTGTTCAGTTCATCCAGCCGTTCGGCCAGGGCCCGCGCCTCGGCCGGATCCGTCGTCGACAGAAGCCGCGCCCCCAGATCGGCCCGCCCGATCCGCCCGCCCGCGTTCACCCGAGGACCCAGCAGAAAGCCCAGCGCATAGGTGTTGGGCGCATGGTCCATCCGGGCCACCTCGGCCAGCGCCACAAGACCGGGCCGTTCCCGTCGCGCCATGACCTTCAGCCCCTGACGCACGAGGGCGCGATTGACCCCCACCAGAGGCGCCACATCGGCCACCGTCGCAAGTGCCACCAGATCGAGCAGCGCCATCAGGTCCGGCCCCGGGATCCCCTCTTCGCGCAGCCGCCGGTTGGCCTCGACCAGCAGCAGGAACACGACCGACGCCGCGCAAAGATGCGATAAGCTCCCGTCCTCGTCCTGTCGGTTGGGGTTCACGATGGCGACCGCCGGAGGCAGCACTTCGCCGCCCAGGTGGTGGTCCAGCACCACGACATCCGCCGTTCGGGCGGCGGCGGAAATCGGCTCGTGGCTCAGCGTCCCGCAGTCGACGCAAAGGATCAGCCTGTGGTCCTGCGCAAGCGCCTGCATGGCCGGCACGTTCGGGCCGTAACCCTCGTCGATCCGGTCAGGGATATAGAGCGTGGCATCATGGCCCAAGCTGCGCAGCCATAGCAAAAGCAGCGCCGACGAGGCCCCGCCATCCACATCGTAGTCGCCGAAAATGGCGACAGGCTCGCGCCGCTTCAGCGCCCGCAGCAGTCGTTCGGCCGCTGCCGCCATGTCGCGCAACGACAGTGGGTCGGGCAGGGTGTCGCGCAACTGGGGGGCCAGAAACCGGGCCGCCTCGTCGGGCGGGACACCCCGCCGTACGAGCGTATGGCACAGCGGCCGGGGCAGGCGCGTCTTTTGCGCCATGGCCTCCGCCAGCCGGTCTTCCTCGGCCGTGGGGCCAACCCATCGACGCCCGGTCAGCGAGGATTCGACGTTGAGAAAGGCAGACATGCCCCGCTTCTGGCCTGTCAGGCCGGGCTTGGCAAGCAAAAGGGGACCGCAGGATGCCGGCCTCGTCTCCGGCCCTGCCTGGCTGTCCTGCGGGGACCTATTTCAGGGGGGTGCGGTACTCGATCCGACGCACCGATCCGGTCTTCGAGCGCATCAGGATCGTCTCCATGGTGACCCAGCCGGGCTCGCGCCGGATGCCCTTCAGCAGCGACCCGCTGGTGACACCGGTCGCGGCAAAGATCACATCGCCCCGCACCAGATCGTCACGGGTATAGACCCGATCGAAATTGCTGATCCCAGCCTTGCGGGCACGGGCGCGTTCGTCATCGTTGCGGAACAACAGCTTGCCGAAGAACTGCCCACCCATGCATTTCAGCGCGGCGGCCGCCAGCACGCCCTCTGGCGCCCCACCCGAGCCCATGTACATGTCAATGCCGGTCTTCTCCGGTTCGGCGCAATGCATGACGCCAGCCACGTCGCCATCGGTGATGAGACGGATCGAGGCACCCGTCGATCGGATTTCCTTGATCAGGTCCTCGTGCCGGGGCCGTTCCAGCACGCAGACCATGATATCCTCGGTCGAGACACCCTTGGCCGCGGCCAACGCCGAGACGCGTTCGGACGGGGTCATCGTCATGGTCACGGTGCCGGGCTTGAACCCGGGGCCGATTGCCAGCTTGTCCATGTAGACATCGGGCGCATGCAGCAGGGTGCCGCGCGGGGCCATCGCGATCACGGTCAGGGCGTTCGGCATGTCCTTCGCGGTCAGCGTGGTGCCTTCCAGAGGGTCGAGCGCAATATCCACTGCAGGGCCTTTGCCAGTACCGACTTCCTCGCCGATATAGAGCATCGGCGCCTCATCGCGCTCGCCTTCCCCGATCACAACGACCCCTGCGATGTCCAGCAGGTTCAACTGGTCGCGCATGGCGTTGACTGCCGCCTGGTCGGCGGCCTTCTCATCGCCGCGCCCGATCAGGCTGGCCGATGCAAGGGCGGCGGCTTCCGACACACGCGCCAGGCCAAGGGAAAGCAGGCGGTCATGAAATTCGATGGCATCGGCCATGATCTGTCCAATCGGTTGAAGAGTCCGACCTTCCCTAGCGTGCAGGAGCGGGCAGGGGCAAGCCCGATGGCGCTAACGGACCGATAACAAAGGTATCCCCGGCAGACCAGCTTGCCGGGGCCGCCGACCGCCCGCGGTCAGACCTGCTCGATCCTGATCGCGACCGGCTCTCCCACCAGCACACCTGTGGCGGAAAAACCCCTGATGGCGTGCGCCACGTCTTGCGGCGCGGCCTTGTGCGTCACGATCAGAACAGGGGCATGGGCATCGGCATGGCCATACTGCCGCATGCGGTCGATCGAGATGCCGGCCTCGCCCAGAACCGTCGCGATCTTGGCCAGAGCGCCTGGCTTGTCTAGTAGCGTCATGCGTAGGTAGTGCGGGGCCGGCGTTGCCGCGGCAGCAGGCAGAGGGTCGGCCAGTGTCGCTGCGGGTTGGCCGAAGGTTGGAATGCGGATACCGCGCGCAAGATCGATCACGTCGGACATCACCGCGCTCGCCGTTGGTCCCTCGCCGGCGCCGGGGCCGCGCAGCACGATCTGGCCTACGCTGTCGCCTTCCAGCACGACCATGTTCGTGCCGCCCTGCAACTGGCCGAGTGGGCTGTCGGCCGGAACAAGGCAGGGTGTCATCCGCTGCTCAAGCCCGCGGCCCGTCATCTGCGCCACACCCAAGAGCTTGATGCGAAAGCCGAGGTCCGCCGCATGGCGGATGTCTTCAATCGAGATACGACCGATGCCTTCCAACTCGACCGCGTCGAAACTCACCCGGTTGCCAAAGGCGATGGCCGCCAGAAGGCTCAGTTTGTGGCCCGCATCGATCCCACCCACGTCCAGATTGGGGTCGGCCTCGAGGTAGCCCAGTTGCCGTGCCTCTTCGAAGACGGTCTCATAGGGCAGGCCCGCACTTTCCATCCGGGTCAGAATGTAATTGCAGGTGCCGTTCATGACCCCCATCACCCGGGTCAGCCGGTTGCCCGCCAGTCCCTCCGTGAGCGCCTTGATCACCGGGATGCCGCCAGCGACAGCGGCTTCGAACCGGATCACCCGCCCGGCAGCCTCGGCCGCCAGAGCCAGCGCCTGTCCGTGGTGGGCCAGAAGCGCCTTGTTGGCGCTCACGACATCCTTGCCGGCGGCAATCGCGGCCTCCATCGCCGCGCGGGCAGCCCCTTCATGCCCGCCCATCACCTCAATGAACAGATCGATGTCAGGGCGCCGGGCGAGTGCCACCGGATCGACGTCCCAATCATAGCCCGACAGGTCGGCATCGCGGTTCTTGGACCGGTCGCGGGCCGAAACGGCCACGATCTGGACCGGCCGACCGGCGCGGGCCGCGATCAGTTCGCCATGGCGCTGAACGATCTTGACGACACCGATGCCCACCGTGCCGAGACCGGCAAGTCCGAGACGCAGAGGGGCAGGCATGGCTGACTCCGATGGATGCTTCTTTGGGTGGCCCCTGTTACCGGGTTGGCCCGGGTCATGCAACGCGCGAGGTGCTCGACGTGTCGGTCACTCGGACGTGCTGGCGTCAGCCCGGGCGGCGGCGGCTGCCTTGAGCCGGGCAAGCTTCTCGGCATCCGTCTGCTCTTGGGAGATCTCTGCTGCGCGCGTCTGCAATCCCGCGGCACGGGATTGCAGGCTTGCGGTTGTCTCGGGCGGAATCTGGTCCGGGCCTGCGATGCCGAGCACCTCGTCCAGCGGGGCCAATTCCGGATAACCTTCCTTTTGAGGTGGCCTGTCGCCTCCGAACTGCGGGGCGTCGCAGGCAGCTACATGCAAGAGGGCGAGGATCAGGATGAAACGATGCATCCGCCGACAATAGCGGCGGATGCGCAGGACGAACAAGGTCGCGCAGGAGCGGGGCGTTGGGTCAATAGGTTCCGGGTTCGGTGAGGTCTTCCTCTGCCGTGCCCGCATCCTCATCGGGGACATCGACTACGCCATTGCTCTCATCGGGATAACCACCCCTCCGACAGTCATTGCACTCGATGTTGCCGGTCATCCGAGGACGGGTAAAGATCGCCTGCTCATACTCGAAATCGGGAACCCCGACCGAGAAGGGTGCATCGTAATTCACGCTGGTTTCTACCAGGATCACGGTATCGCCGTCCGACATGTCGGGCAGGCTGCCGGACATGCTGTTCAGGCGCGCGTTCGACATGCCGTTGATGCCCTCGCCATAAGCCTGGCTCCAAAGGACCTCATACTTCTCCTCGGCTTCGTTCCAGAACACGTTGGTCACGACCAGGCCGGTTTCCATGTCGCTGGCCAGGAGATAGTCGAACACATCGTGCAGCCCGCCCAGGTAGGTTGTGTTGACCTCCATGTTGCGCGAGACCATGTCGGCAATCGTGTAACTTGCCTTGACTGCCGTGTTCTCGGATTTGTAGGCGTCCCAGTACACGAACAGGGCGACATAGGCCCAGATCAGCAGGGGAAGGGTGATCACCGTTTCGACGATGGCGCTGCCTTCGTCGTCACGGGCGAAACGGGCGATGTTTCTGCGCAATGGGGTGATCATGATCCACTCGGCTCATTTACAAAGGCGGAACGTGCAACAATCGAGTATTGGCCGGTTGCTTCATTGGTCAGTCGCAGACCGATGCCGGTCGACGGGAAAATCGGTTCGAACACCGTGCAGGCGCGAACAAGCATCAGCTCGTTCTCCTGTTCGGGCAGAGCTTCGGTAAACTCCGTGACAGCCTGAATTTCGGCGGTCCGGTCGATGCAGGGCGTCTCTTCAGTCGGAAGGTCCCAAGTCGTCTGGCTGATAGGGCGCAACCACAACCGCATGATGTCTTCGCAGTCGTTGAAGATCACCGAGCGTTCGCAGATCGCGGCCTTGACGATGTCATGCTTCTGTTCAGCAGTTGCGTCCTCGTCGAATTCGAAGTTGCCCAACCGCAGGTCGCGCACGGTCATGTCGAGCGCCCGCTCGAGCAAGACGAACCGGGTCATGATCAGGCCCGACTCGAACGAGGCCATGAAGATCGTCAGGAACACCGGCACCATGAGGACAAACTCCACCGATACCGTGCCGCCTTCGTCGCGGCGGAACCGCCGGAGGAAGCGGCCCAATCCAGAGGAGCGTTCGCGTTTCATTGCGTCAGCCTCAGATGAGTGACCTGGCTCGCGATCGACCGCAGGGCGGTGCGCAGTTCGGTCCCCACGACCTCGTAGAAATAGCCGGTCGAGGTGGCGCACTGACTCAGCTGGGTCTTGCCGGCGGTCGGGGCTTCGAACCCGATCGTATAAACTGTGTAGCCTTTTGCCTTGGCGGCATTGCAGATCTGCTGGAGCCGCGTGTTCTTGGTGCTGGTGCCGGTGGTGGAGCGGAAGTTGCCCTGCCAGGTCGACGAGGACTCACCGAGTGGCGTGGCATAGAGGTTGCTGGCAACATAGCCGATCGTGCTGTACTGCCACACTTCCGGCCACTTAAGCCGCGTCCAGCCCGTGTTGGTGCCGAAGGGTTGTGACCGCCAGCGCGTGTACCACTTGGTTACGTTCTTGCCTTTGACCTTGGTTGTCTCGCTGAAGGTGTTCTTGCCGCTCGACGAGTTCGCGACCTCGTACTTGATGCCTGGCATGTAGTAGTCGTCCGAGCCCGACTGGTCGTGGTAGGCCGCGAGTTGTCCGTCGCTGTCGCGCCGATAAATGTTGGAGTTGGTATTGGCGCGGTAGGGGTCTTTCAGCACATATTCGGTGGTGTTTTCGCCATCCGACATCAGCACGACAATCTTGAGAACTTCCGTCGTCGCCGGGTCCAGCGGGCGGTCGCTGAAGCGGTCTTCCACCACGTCCTTGCTGATCAGCCCGTCGATAATGGGGCCAGAGGCAGTGTCGAGCAGCAACGTGCCCCATTTCATCCCGATGTCGATCGAGGTGTTGCCGTCGGCCACCAGACCATTGATCTTGGCTTTCAGCGCATCGGTATCCGCACTCAGTGACAGCACGGTGTTGGCCGTCTGCGGCGGGCAGTAGTAGAGGCTGGCGGCCTGATTGGAATAGAATGGGTCCATGTTCCCCGCCTGGGGGATCGCCGTCGAAGTGGAAACTGTTGTCGAGGAGAAGGACGATGACGGCAGGTCCACGCAGTAAGAGTAGTTGTGGTCGAGACTGACGTTGAATTCGTCGATCAGATCGGCACCCAGGTTGACCTGGCCGCTATAGGGCACGATCGACATCGTCGTGCGGTTCGCCTCGGATCCTTCAAAGATCAGATCGACAAACTCGGTCGCAGCGGATTTAAGGTTTTGGATGCGGTTGTAGCTGTTCATCGACCCAGAGATGTCGAGCACGAAGGAAATCTCGACGTCTGTGATGCGTTCCTCGGCCGTACCGTCGGCCGGGGCAGTCATGTCTTCAATGCCCAGCATGTGCACAAAGAACGGATCGATGAGCGATTCCGCTTCGACCTCGACCATCTTGCGGTTGAGGTCCTCGGTCACGCGCACGGACTTGAGCTTGTCGATCAGTCCTGCCTTGGTGAAGTAATCGTTCACCACATCTTCTGGCACCAGAGGCTGGCGCAGGCTGGCTGCGGCCAGAACGGCGCGGTCCGTGGTTTGCTGCAGCTGTGTCCGGCGCGCTTCATAGCGCATCAGGTCCACTGCCAGGCCGCCGACCATGATCATCAGTGTGAAGAAGATGAGAGCGAGCACGATCATGGACCCGCTTTCGTCGCCGGCAAACCTGCGCAGAACTCGAACCCTTGCGGACTTGACGGCTGAAATGTCCATCTTTCTCGTCCCTCTACCTTCACCTTAAGCAACTAAACCGGTCAAGCGACCAGGCCGAAACCTTCACCAAGGTCTCAAGTAGCTCGCGGGTTGCGGCGAAATTGTGGCAGCAAATCTGGCAGAAACGCATAATCCGACTGGGCAGGAAACGGTCCTTTCAGGCCTGTCGCGACTGTTCAGAGGCGCGGCACAATCGGGCGCGGAGCCCTGTGCTGCGTTGCGTTGACGCCGAGGCCTGGTCGGCCCATTTTCGCCTTAAGGATGAACTCGGACGGGCACTGATACCCTGTGCCGTGCAGGACAACAGACCGATTCGCGCAGTTTTCTGCGCCATCCAGTCGCTTTTTTGGGCGTATTCAGCAGAAAGCCTCATGATTCCTTCAAGCGACCTGCCTACTGTGTAAGCAACGGCGCTGGCATTTGCAGGCGCCGCAGCCATGGACTGGGAGGTAGAAATGGCCGTAGCCGGTGAGCCGAGCTTTAGGGAATCCGTCGATCTGATGTTCAATCGCGCGGTTGCGTTGATGGACCTTAGCCCCGGGCTCGAACAGAAGATCCGCGTCTGCAACTCGACCTACACCGTGCGTTTCGGGGTCCGCCTGCGGGGCAAGATCGAGACCTTCGTAGGCTACCGCTCGGTACATTCCGAACATATGGAGCCGGTGAAGGGCGGCATCCGCTATGCCCTGTCGGTCAATCAGGACGAGGTCGAGGCGCTTGCCGCGCTGATGACCTACAAATGCGCCCTCGTCGAGACGCCCTTCGGTGGATCGAAGGGCGGTCTCTGCATCGATCCCCGCGCCTGGGAGCCCCATGAGCTGGAGCAGATCACCCGCCGCTTTGCCTATGAGCTCATCAAGCGTGACCTGATCAACCCGGCCCAGAACGTGCCCGCCCCCGACATGGGCACGGGCGAGCGCGAGATGGCCTGGATCGCCGACCAGTATGCCCGGATGAACACCACCGACATCAACGCAAAGGCCTGCGTGACCGGCAAGCCGCCCCATGCGGGCGGCATCCAGGGCCGGGTAGAGGCGACAGGGCGCGGTGTGCAATATGCCCTGCGGGAATTCTTCCGCTATACGGAAGACGCGGCCAAAGCGGGACTGTCCGGCGATCTTGACGGCAAGCGCGTGGTCGTACAGGGCCTTGGCAACGTCGGCTATCACGCCGCCAAGTTCATCTCTGAAGAAGATGGCGCCAGGATCATCGCAATCATCGAGCGCGACGGGGCGCTGGTCGATGAAGACGGCCTCGACGTCGAGGCTGTGCATCAGTGGATAAGCAAGCAGGGCACGATCAAGGGCTATCCCAATGCCTCCTATACAGAGGAGGGCGCGAAGCTGCTTGAAAAGGAGTGTGACATCCTGATCCCGGCCGCGATGGAGGGGGTCATTCACCTGGGCAATGCCGCGCGCATCAAGGCGCCACTGATCATCGAGGCGGCGAACGGCCCGATCACCTTCGGCGCGGACGAAATCCTGCGCGAGAAGGGAACAGTCATCATTCCCGACATGTATGCCAACGCCGGCGGCGTGACCGTCAGCTATTTCGAATGGGTGAAGAACCTCAGCCACATCCGCTTTGGCCGGATGCAGCGTCGCGCAGAAGAGGCGCGACATGTGCTTTTGGTGAACGAGCTTGAGCGGCTGTCGGCGGACAAGGGCCTTGGCTGGACGATGTCGCCCGATTTCAAGGAGAAATACCTGCGCGGGGCAGGGGAACTGGAGCTGGTTCGGTCCGGCCTGGATGATACGATGCGGGGGGCCTATCAGGCCATGCGGGCAATCTGGCACGGCCGTGACGACGTGCATGACCTGCGCGTTGCCGCCTATATCGTGTCGATCAGCCGCGTCGCGGCAACCTATGTCTCGAAAGGCCTGTAACGCCGAAGAGGGCACAGCGCTGCCCGGCCGGGAGAACTCCCCGCCGGGCAGGCACGACCCAGGTTGATGAGCAGCAGGGCCGAAGTCGCCGCCGCGCTGCCAACCGTCAGGACAGAATGACGCGCTCGCGCAAGACCTCGGTGCTGCCGCCAAACATCTCTTGCGCCGCACGATGGCCATCATGAACGGCATGGGCGATCAGCCCGGGGGCCGCAGCATCGCCAATGCGCAGCAAGGTTGTCAGGCCGCCCCGGTCGGCAAGGGCCGACCAGAGACTGTCCCGTGGTTCACGAGAGGTGACCGGTACGAAGCCCCCGCAGGCGACGGTCTGGCTGCGCCCGGTATAGACGCAGTCAAGCCGCGCCACGCCGGGTTCCAGATCCGCCACAGTGTGGCCGGTGACAATCGTCACCCCCCGTTCGATCAGGCGGCGGTGCAGTCCGGCCTGTTCCACGGTATAGCCCGCCCATTCCGCAACCCGCCCCTCGGGCGTGACATAGGTTACCTCGCGGCCCGTGGTGGCGATCAGGTCGGCCAGCCCCGCGGCCATGTGATAGTGATCGTCGTCGAAAATCACGACCGGTCCGTTCGGCAGCTGGCCGATGAGCACGGCTTCGGGCGTCAACGTGCGCGGGTCGGCAAAGCTGGCGACGCCCCCGGGAAAGCTCCTGCCCCGCCCGTCGGCCCGCCAGTGGCTGCCTGTCGCGCAGATCACATGCGGCGCCCCCGTCGCCAGCACATCATCGGCCGTCATCCGGCTGGCAGGAAAGATCTCGACATTGGGCAGCTTGCCGATCTGGTGCAGCCGCCAGTCGCGCACCCGCGCCCATTCCGACAGGCCGGGCAACCGGGCCTCCAGCGTCACGCGGCCGCCCAGCGTCTCTTCGGCTTCGGCCAGCATCACCGGCACGCCCCGCCGCCCCAGAGTCAGCGCGGCCTCAAGCCCCGACGGCCCGCCGCCCACCACCAGTACCGGCTCTGACCGGCCAATGACTGGCGGTACGCGTTCAGGGTGCCATCCGCGCCGCCACTCCTCGCCCATGGTCGGATTCTGCGTGCAGCGGATGGGCGCGCCCAGCCCGTCATGGGCGTAGCAGATGTTGCAGCCGATACATTCGCGGATGTCGTCGAACCGCCCCTGGCGGATTTTCGCGGGCAGGAAGGGATCCGCGATCGAGGGGCGCGCCGACCCGATGAAGTCCAGCCGGCCATGACGAATCTCGGCCAGCATCGTCTCGGGGCTGGTAAAGCGCCCTACCGCCACCACCGGCTTGCCCGTCGCCCCCTTCACATGCGCCACATGATCGCGCAGCGCCGCCTCTCGTACAAAGCGCGACGGGCCCATTTCGGTCGCGTAGTCGGGGATGGTCACGTCAAAGACATCGACCATCGGCGCGAGGGCACCCAGAAAGGCCGCCCGCGCCTCGGCCCCGCCGCCGTCCTCGTCCGTCACCTCGATACGGATGGCCAGCGCCGCGCGGTCGGCCAGAACCTCGCGCGTCTCGGCGATCAGGTCGGAGACGATCCGCCCCCGCTCGAGGATTGTAGCGCCGCCTTCGCGGTTGATCACCGGGTCAAGGAATTGCGACAGAAGATAGGTATGCGCGGCATAGACATAGACCACGTCAAACCCGGCCTGCAGCGCCCGCTCGACCGCCGCCCGGTGCCAGGCGCGCAGATTGTCCCGGTCGTGCCGGTCCATGCGCCGGGCCTGCCAGGGCGCTCCCTCGGCCGGCAGACTGTCGGGGGCCAGCGATCCGGCACGGCTGAGCACGTTCTTCGAGCGCAGCCCTCCGTGCCACAACTCCACCCCCGCCAGGGCGCCCCGGGCGTGGACTGCGGCCGTCATCGCCGCCATGTTGGCCACATCCCCCTCGTCCCAGAGCGAGGCATAGGGTGCTGGGGTGTCGTCCGAGGTGGGATGGATCGAGCAGTATTCGGTGTTCACGACCCCCCAGCCGCCTTCCGCCTTGATACCACGCATGGTGGCCAGGGTGCGGGGGTACAGGTTTCCCATCCCCGTGCAATGCGGCACCTGCCAGAACCGGTTGGGGGCCACCACCGGCCCGATCCTGAGGGGTTGGAACAACAGGTCGAAACGGCGGTCCTGGCTGTCGAGCATGGCATGGGTCCTCCCTCACCGCAGGCTGCGGCGGCGATGGCCGCGATGTCAACCGCCGGCCCTGATGCTTTCCCGACAAGAAATGTCGCGAAATGGGTAGGCTTTGTCTTTTCACTATCGGATAGTCTGCCCCGGCAAGTCCTGCGGGCCGGGCCGAAGCTGGAGTGATGACATGCGCTATTCGGGGTTGAAGGTCCTGTCCGAGGGCCTTTTCGGCAACAAGGGCTGGAAACCTGCCTGGCGCGACCCGGCCCCCAAGGCTGAGTACGACGTGGTCATCATCGGGGGCGGTGGGCACGGCCTGTCTACGGCCTATTACCTGGCAAAGAACCACGGCATCACCAACGTCGCCGTGCTGGAGAAGGGTTACCTCGGCTCGGGCAATATCGGGCGCAACACCACGATCGTGCGGGCCAACTACTTCCTGCCCGGCAACAGCGAATTCTACAGCCATTCCCTCAAGTTGTGGGAAGGTCTCGAGGCAGATCTGAATTACAACGTGATGCATTCGCAGCGCGGGCTGATCAATCTTTTCCATTCGGACGGCCAGCGCGACGCCTTTGCCCGGCGCGGCAACATGATGATCAACCAGGGCGACGACGCCATCCTTCTGGACCGTGACGGCGTGCGCGAGCATCTGCCCTATCTCGACTTCGAGCAGACGCGTTTTCCCATTTACGGCGGGCTGCTGCACCCGCGGGGCGGCTCGGCGCGGCACGACGCCGTTGCTTGGGGCTATGCCCGCGGCGCCGACCAGCGCGGTGTGGACCTGATCCAGAACTGCGAGGTCACGGGGATCGACATCGAGAACGGGCGCGTGACCGGCGTGCAGACCACGCGCGGGCCGATCCGGGCGAAGAAGGTGGCGATGATCGCCGCCGGACGGTCGGGCCAGGTGGCGGCGATGGCGGGCATGCGCCTGCCGATCGAAAGCCATATCCTGCAGGCCTTCGTGACCGAAGGGCTCAAGCCGGTGATCGACCATGTCATCAGCTTTGGCATGGGGCATTTCTACATCAGCCAGTCTGACAAGGGCGGGCTCGTCTTCGGTGGCGATCTCGATTTCTATGCGAGTTACGCCAGCCGGGGGAACCTGCCGATGGTCGAGCATGTCATGGAGGCAGGCATGACGCTGATGCCGATGATCGGCCGGGCCAGGGTGCTGCGCAGTTGGGGCGGCATCATGGACATGACGCCCGATGGCAGCCCGATCATCGACAAGACCCATATCGACGGGCTGTTCGTCGATTGCGGCTGGAACTACGGCGGCTTCAAGGCCGTGCCGGCCTCGGGCTGGTGCATGGCCCATCTGATGGCGACAGGCCAGCCGCATGAGGTGGCCCGCCGTTTCCGTCTTGACCGTTTCGCGACCGGGCATCTTCTGGATGAAGAAGGTACCGGTAGCCAGCATAACCTGCACTGATCCCATGCGTATCTCGATCCCTTGCTGTCTGATCGTCGCGCTGTGCGCCGGCCCGACGTCGGCCCAGTTGAATCCCGTCAAGAACCCCTGCGCCGGGAACGGTGGTGTCGATATCTGCGCCGCCGCCCGCCGCACGGCCGAGGCGCTGGAAGCAAATCTGCCACGGGAAATCGCTCCTGGCATCCGCGTGCAATCCGCCGCCCAGGGGGGGCCTCAGGTGCAACTCGACCTTGTGGTCGCGGCCGATCTGCGCCTGCCCGATGCGGCCGGCTTCACCTCGTTTGCCTGTGGTGAACCGCCGCTCTGCGCCCTGGTAAACCGGGGGGGCCAAGTGGCCTATGTCCTGAATGGCAAGACCCTTGCCACCGTCACGTCCTGCGAAGAGGTGAACTGATGCGCATCCCATGCCCGCTCTGCGGCCTGCGCGACCGGCGCGAGTTCTACTACTATGGATCGGATGACTATCTGTCGCGACCGGAAGAGGGCGCCTTGCCCGAGGCCTGGGACAACTATCTGCACCTGCGTGACAACCCGGCCGGGGTTACCCGCGACCTGTGGTATCACGAGTCGGGTTGCGCGAGTTGGATTGCGGTCACCCGCAACACGACGACACATGAGATTCTGCGGGCAGAGCTTGTGGCGGGGCAAGACCCTGCCAAGCCTGCCGGCAAGGGCCGGAGGAAAGCATCGTGAGACTCTCCGGCAAGGGCCTGATCGACACCAGCCGCAGCCTGAAGTTCCGCTTCGACGGGGCGGACTACGCCGGCCATCCGGGCGATACGCTGGCTTCGGCGCTGCTGGCCAATGGCGTCAAGCTTGTGGGACGCAGCTTCAAGTACCACCGCCCGCGTGGCATCCTGACCGCCGGGCCGGAAGAACCGAACGCGCTGGTCGAGGTGCTGGAGGAGGGCCAGCAGACGCCCAACGTCCGGGCCACCGTCCAAGAACTGTATGAGGGCCTCGCGGCGCAAAGCCAGAACCGCTGGCCCAGCCTGCGGATGGACCTTCTGGCAGTGAACGATCTTGCCGCGCCCTTCCTGAGCGCGGGTTTCTATTACAAGACCTTCATGTGGCCGCGCGCCTTCTGGGAACGGCTGTACGAGCCTGCGATCCGCCGCGCGGCAGGCCTGGGCCGCCTGTCTGGCAAACATGACGAGGCCGTCTATGAAAAGGCCTGGGCCTACTGTGATCTTCTGGTCATCGGGGCAGGGCCGGCGGGGCTGATGGCCGCGCTGACCGCCGCGCGTGCCGGGGCCGATGTGATCCTGGCCGATGAGGGCGCGCGGATGGGCGGGCAGCTTCTGTCCGACCGCGGCATGATCGACGGGCAGCCCGCGCCCGACTGGGTGTCGCACGTGCTGGCAGAGCTGGCAGCCCTGCCCAACGTTCGTCTGATGCCGCGCACCGCGGTGACGGGCGCCTATGACGATGGCACGTTTGGCGCGCTCGAACGCGTAGGGCTGCATCTTGCGCCGCGCGCCGACCTGCCGCGCGAATGCTTCTGGCGCATCGTCGCGCAGCGGACGATTCTGGCCGCTGGCGCGCTGGAACGGCCCATCGCCTTCCGCAACAATGACCGGCCCGGCATCATGCTTGCTTCGGCCCTGCGCAGCTACCTCAACCGTTACGGTGTCGCGGCAGGCCAAAAGGTCACGATCTTTGCCAACAATGACAGCGCCCGCGCAGCGGCGCGCGACCTGCATGCCGCCGGTGTCCGCATCGTCGCCCTGGTCGACAGCCGACCGGATGCCTCTCAGGACGAACCCTTCCCCGTTCACGCCGGGGCGGTGGTGACAGGCACCTCGGGGCGGCTGGCGTTGCAGTCGATCACGATCCGTCATCGCGACAAGGACATCCGCATCGAGACCGATTGCCTGGGCATGTCGGGCGGCTGGAACCCGACGCTGCACCTGACCTGCCACATGAACGGTCGCCCCACCTGGAACGAGACCCTCTCGGCCTTTGTGCCCACCCCGGGTACGGTGCCCGGGTTGACGGCAGTGGGTGCCGCCAACGGCACCTTCTCGACCGCCGGCTGCCTTGCGGAAGGCGCCACGGCCGCCCGCTCTATCCTGGCCGACCTTGGCCGCACTGCGCCCGACCTGTCCCTGCCTCAGGCCGAGGACGCGGCCTTTGCTCTCGCCCCGCTCTGGGACGTGCCCGCGCCAAAGACGCTCTGGGGCCGGAGCTGGCTCGATTTCGCCAATGACGTCACGACCAAGGACGTGCGGCTATCGGCGCAAGAGGGGTTCCGCTCGGTCGAGCACATGAAACGCTATACCACACAGGGGATGGCGCCGGATCAGGGCAAGAGCTCGAATGTGGCGGCCCTGGCCGTTTTGGCAGATGCCACAGGCCGTGCCATCCCCGAAACGGGCACCACCACCTTCCGCCCGCCCTATGCGCCGGTTTCGATTGCCGCGATGGGGGCGGGCGGCCGGGGCGCGGGATTTGCCCCGCAACGCTTCCTGACCTCGGATCAGGCCAGCCGCGACCGTGGTGCGCCGATGATCGAGGCAGGGCTGTGGTACCGGCCCAGCTACTTTCCCCGCCCCGGCGAGACGACCTGGAAAGAGGCCTGCGACCGCGAGGTGACCATGGTCCGCACGGCCGTGGGCGTGGCCGACGTGTCGACTCTGGGCAAGATCGACATCCAGGGCCGCGATGCGGCGCGCTTCCTTGATCTCGTCTATACCAATACCTTTTCAACCCTGCCGGTGGGCCGGGTGCGCTATGGCCTGATGCTTCGCGAAGACGGTCTCGTGATGGATGACGGGACCACCGCGCGGCTGGGCGAGGCACATTTCCTGATGACCACCACCACCGCTGCCGCCGGCCAGGTGATGCGGCATCTCGATTTCGTGCAACAGGCCTTCTGCGCAGGCTGGGACGTGCGCACGATCTCGGTCACCGAAAGCTGGGCGCAGTTCGCCGTGGCCGGGCCGCTGGCCCGCCGCCTGCTTTCAAGCCTGCTGGCGACGCCCATCGATCTGCCCTTCATGGGCTATGCCCCGGTGCGGCTTGGCGGGGTCGACGCGCGGCTCTTCCGTATCTCCTTCTCTGGGGAAGAGGGCTACGAAATCGCCGTGCCGACCCGCTTTGGCGAAGCGCTGTTCCGCGATCTCCTGGCCCGGGCCGAGACGCTGGGTGGCGGGCCATACGGGATGGAGGCACTGAACGTCCTGCGGATCGAAAAGGGCTTCATTACCCATGCCGAAATCCACGGTCGGGTGACGGCCTTCGACATCGGTATGGAAAAGATGGTCAGTGCCAAGAAGGACTGCATCGGCAAGGCAGCGGCTCAGCGCCCCGGCCTGATCGGGCCAGACCGCCAGCAGCTTGTCGGCCTTTCGCCCGTAGGCGCGGGGGTGTTGACCGCGGGCGCGCATCTTTTCTCCAAGGGGGCCGAGGCCACGCGCGTCAATTCGCAGGGTTATGTCACCTCGGTTGGCTGGTCGCCCACGCTCAATCGCTGGCTGGGCCTTGGCTTCCTGCAGAACGGGCGGGCGCGGCATGGCGAGGTGATCCGGCTGGTTGACCACCTGCGCGGCCATGACGTGCTGTGCGAGGTGTCGGACCCGGTGTTCCATGACAAGGAAGGGGTAAAGCTTCGTGGCTGACCTGATCGCGAAATCCCCGCTTGCCGGCGCTGCGCCGCTGACGCAAGCGGGTGTCACCCTGTCCGAGGCGGATCCGGGCCAGATCACCTCGATCGCGCCCTTCGATATGGTGGCGGTGGGCAAGGCATTGAAAACGCTGGGCCTCGCCTTTCCCGAGCCGAACCGCGTCTCGGCAAGGGAGGGCGCGCGCCTGGCCTGGACGGGCCGGGACCAGGCATTTCTGATGGGCGTGGCGCCACCCGAAGGGCTGGCCGAGGCTGCCGCCCTGACCAACCAGTCCGATGGCTGGGCCTGCCTGCGCCTGCAGGGTGAGGGCATCGAGGCCGTGCTGGCGCGGCTGGTGCCGGTTGATGTGCGTCTGGCCGCGCTGCCAGTCGGTTCCTCGATCCGCGTGCCGCTGAACCACATGAACGCCATCCTGATCCGCGTGGGGGCCGAGACGGCGGACCTGCTGGTCTTCCGCTCGATGGCCCGCACCGCCTGGCACGAAGTCGAGGCTGCGCTCTCTGCATTGGCCGCCCGCGCGGCATTGACCTGATCCGGGGCGGCGGCCCGCACGTATCAGCAATGATATGTCCGGACACCTGATGCCATGACGGCCCCGCTGATCCTCTGGTTCCGCCGCGACCTGCGGCTGGACGACCTTCCCATGTTGGATGCCGCGCGCAAGACCGGCCGTCCCCTTATCCCGCTGTTTCTTCTGGATCCGCAAACCGAGGCTATCGGCGCCGCGGCCAAATGGCGGCTCGGCCTGTCGGTCGAGGCGCTGGCTGCGCAGCTTGAGGCCTCGGGCAGCCGCCTGATCCTGCGCCGGGGCCCCACGTTGCCCACGATCGAGGCGCTGATGGCGGAAACCGGAGCGGCGGGTGTCTTCTGGTCGCGCCTGTGTGATCCGGCTTCGCGCCAGCGCGACGCCGAGGTGAAGGCCGCGCTCCGTTCGAGGGGGCATCTGGCCGAAAGCCACCCCGGGCATTTGCTGTTCGAACCCTGGACCGTCGAGACGGGGCAGGGCGGACCGTATCGCGTCTATACCCCGTTCTGGAAGGCCGTGCGGGGCCTTGAGGTTGCAGCGCCCATCCCTGCGCCCGACCATCTGCCGCCCCCCGCTGCCTGGCCCGCCAGCGACCGAGCGTCCGATTGGCGTCTGGGCGCGGCAATGAACCGCGGCGCGGCGATCCTCGCCCCTTACCAGGCCGTGGGCGAGGCAGGGGCACAGGCCCGGCTGCGCCGCTTTCTGGACGGGCCGATCGCCCGCTACTCCACCGAGCGTGATTTCCCCGCCATCGAGGCAACCTCGCGCCTGTCGGAAAACCTGACCTATGGTGAAATCAGCCCCCGACGCCTGTGGCATGCGGGTTGGCGTGCCATGGAAGCCGGGCAGGCCGGTGCCGAGCATTTCCTGAAGGAGGTCGTCTGGCGCGAGTTCGCCTGGCATCTGCTTTACCACACGCCCGAGATCGCAACGGCGAATTGGAAATCCGAGTGGAACAGCTTTCCCTGGGCGGGCGACAGCGCGCTGGCCGAACGCTGGCGGCGTGGCATGACGGGCGAGCCCTTTGTCGATGCCGCGATGCGCGAGATGTATGTGACCGGCACGATGCACAACCGGGCGCGGATGATCGCGGCCTCTTATCTGACCAAGCATCTGATGACGCATTGGAAGATCGGGCTCGACTGGTTTGCCGATTGCCTCACCGACTGGGACCCGGCCTCGAACGCGATGGGCTGGCAATGGGTTGCGGGCTCGGGCCCCGATGCGGCCCCCTATTTCCGCATCTTCAATCCTGAAACCCAGGCGGAAAAGTTCGACCCCGACGGCACCTACCGGCGGCGCTTCATCGCCGAGGGCCAGGCGAGGCCAACGGAAGAGGCGCTGTCGTATTTCTCGGCCGTGCCGCGCAGTTGGGGCCTCGACCCTGGGCGCCCCTATCCGCGCCCGGCGGTGACGCTGGCCGAGGGCCGAGAGCGTGCCCTGGCGGCATATGCCGCAAGAAGCACTTGAGAGACGTGCCGCAATCCGTCAGCATGCTTGGCAAAATGGGGAAAACCCGAAGATGAAACCCGGGGGGGACATGACCGTTCTGACCAGCACCAAGGGCCAGCATGGCCTGCCGCGTTACTTTGCCTCGGCCTTCGACGTTGCCTGCCGACTGGATCATGGGCGCATGGATTTCGTGCTGCCCGATGGCCGGCGCTTTCGCGCCGAGGGGCCGAAGCCCGGCCCGGTGGCCGAGATTGTCGTGCACAACCCCGACACCTTTGCCCGTCTGATCCGCGAAGGCGATCTGGGTTTCTGCGATGCTTATCTGGAAGGCTGGTGGTCGACGCCCGATCTTCAGGCCTTCATGGACCTCGTGCATGAGGAAAACGAAGGCGTCTATGACGGCTATCCGGGGATGGCGCTGGTGCGCGCCTATGAGAAGCTGCGTTTCTGGATGCAGCGCAACACGCGCGCGCAGGCGCGCAAGAACATCGAATACCACTACGACCTGGGGAACGAGTTCTACCGCCTCTGGCTGGACGACACGATGACCTATTCTTCGGCGCTGTTCCGCACGGGCCAGGAAAGCCTGGAAAAGGCGCAGATCCAGAAGTACGCCAGCATGGTCGATCAGATGGGGGCCCAGCCCGGAGACCATGTGCTCGAGATCGGCTGCGGTTGGGGCGGTTTTGCCGAATATGCCGCGAAAGAGCGCGGGCTGCGCGTGACGGGTCTGACCATCAGCCAGGCGCAGCATGACTATGCTGTCGAGCGCATCGCCAAGGCGGGTCTGGCAGACCGGGTCGAAATCAAGCTGCAGGACTATCGCGACGAGCGCGGCAGCTATGACGGAATAGCCTCGATCGAGATGTTCGAGGCGGTGGGCGAGAAGTACTGGCCTGTCTATTTCAACACGCTGCGCGACCGACTGAAGCCTGGCAAGCATGCCACGTTGCAGATCATCACCGTCCAGGACAAGCGCTGGCCGGTCTACAAGCGCGGGGTGGACTTCATCCAGAAGTACATCTTCCCGGGGGGAATGTTGCCTTGTCCTTCTGTCCTGCGCTCCGAGGTGGAAAGGGCAGGGTTGCGGCTGAAGGACTCGATCGAGTTCGGGCAAAGCTACAGCCAGACCCTGCGCCGCTGGCACGAGACCTTCAACGCGCGCTGGGACGAGATCGCCGGCATGGGGTTCGACGACCGCTTCCGGCGGATGTGGGAATTCTACCTCACCTCTTGCGCTGGTGCCTTCAAGGGCGGTAACTGCGACGTGACGCAGATCACCGTGACCCGCCCACAATAGGTTTGGGATGCCAACAGCCGCCAAGCTTGTCGCCGCCCTTTGCTTTGCCGTGCTGGGTCTTCTTTTGGCAGAAATCTACAAGCTGGGCGTACCAGAGCGCAATTTCTGGGGCTATTTCTCGATCATTTGCGCAGGGATCGGCCTGTTGAACGGCTGGTTCGTCATGGGCGGGCTTTCGGGCAAAGGGCTCTACGCCTCGCTTGGGTTCGGGGCGCGCACGGCGATCACCATGGTGGTCTGGGCGTTGCTCCTCTTCTCGATCTACGAGATGGTCTATCTGTCCACCAAGATGCGCTATGGCGGCCCGATGGAGGCGCTGCTGGGCGCTGTCCGGATTGCGATGAACCATGCCTGGTCGCTGATGACCGTGCCGATGGTGGGGGCCATTCTGGGCGGCGGCATCGTTGCCGGCGCTGTGACCGAGTTCGCTGCCAACCGGTGGCGTTAGGTGCCCGACCTGTTCCTGCCCCAGCCGCTTGGCAGCCCGAGCGTGTTGGCCGCACTAGGTCTGGAGCAGGTTGAACATCGTTTCCTAACCCTTTCAGATCACGCGTTTCTTGCCGACGATATCGCCGAGGTTCCTGCCCTGGTGCCCGCAGGGGGCGCGCAAGCGATCGGGCTGTTTCTGAACGGGGCGCCAGAGCCGCTGCTGGCACGCCTGCGTTTTCTGCTGGACGTCTTCGAGCTTGAGTTGGGGCCGGTCGAGACAGCCGCAGGGCCGATCCTCACCCCCCGCGCAATGGGGGCGGCCCGGGCTGCGATCGTCGGTCCGGTCTGGCAGGACCGCTGGGGGGCGCTGACGGCGGCACTGGCGGAAGATGTCCTCGCGCTGATCGACGAGCGCGCGGCGGCCGAGATCGCACCGCGCCTGGGGGCGATGCGGGTGCGTTCTGCCTCGCGGCTGGCGGCCGGCGCGTCGCCTGCGCCAACCGCGCTGCGCCGCAGGTCTGCGCCCGGTGATATTGCGCTGCGCCGCCGTCATCAGCCCTATGCGCAGTTCTTTGCGGTCGAGGAGTTCGACCTTTGCCATGCCCGTTTCGAAGGCGGCATGGGGCCGGAGATCAACCGCGCCGTCTTCATCTCGGGCGATGCCGTAACGGTGCTGCCCTATGACCCGGCGCGCGACCGGCTGCTGCTGATCGAACAGTTCCGGGCCGGTCCGCTTGCGCGCGGCGATGTGCAGCCCTGGCTGCTCGAGGCCGTCGCGGGCCGTGTCGACCCCGGAGAGTCCCCCGAAGAGGCTGCGCGCCGCGAGGCGAAAGAGGAGGCCGGGATCGACCTTGGACCGCTTCTGCAGGTTGCGGGCTACTATCCCTCACCCGGGGCCAAATCCGAGTATCTCTGGTCCTACATCGCACTTGCGGACCTGCCCGATGGCAGCGCGGGTCTGCATGGCCTGGCGGACGAGGCCGAGGACATCCGCGGCCACATCGTGAGCTTCGATCAGGCGATGGGTCTTGTGCGTACGGGCGAGGTTAACAACGCGCCGTTGCTGCTGAGTCTGCTGTGGCTGGAACGCGAACGCCCGCGCCTGCGCGCGGGCGTCTGAGCCGGAATAGGCGGTCCGCCTCCTATTGCAGGTAGGGCATCGGATCGACCGCTTCGGACCCCTTGCGCACCTCGAAATGCAGGAAGGCCGGGCTACCTGGCCGCACGGCAGCGATCGTCTGCCCGCGCTTGACCGTATCGCCCTTGGCAACCTTGATCCCGTCGACATTGGCATAGACGGTCAACAGATTGTCTGCATGCCGGATGATGATGATCTGCACCTGGTTGGTGTCTCGGGTGATCGCCACCACCGATCCGTCCCCGGCGGCCTTGACCGGACTGCCGGCAGCGGCGCCGATGTCGATGCCATCGTTCTTCTTTGGCACATAGCCACGAATGATGGAGCCCTCCGCCGGCATGGCGAATTTCGAGGCAGAAGCGGCGGTCCGCTGCTTGGACAGGTCCGGCGAATCCGGCGTGCCTTCCGCAGGCTTGGCGGCCGGTGTCGTCTTTTCCTTGGGCAGGGGCTTGGCGGCCGACGGCGGCTCGGGGGTGGGCGATCCGCTGCCGGGCGGGGTTACCACGGCGGTGGCGGAGGGCGGAGCTTCGCCCATGGCGACAGGGATCAGCAGATACTGGCCTTCGCGCACGGCCAGGTCAGGCCCGAGGCCGTTCCATTCCGCAAGGCTCTTGGCCGAGACATTGTAGGCCCGGGCGATGGTATAGGCCGTCTCGCCACGCACGACCTTGTGGCGGATCGGTTCAACCCCACCCGGGGCAACCACCGGGGCGGTGGTCGCGGGGGCCGTGCTGCCCGAGGCGCGGTCGATGGCCGCTCCGGCGAGCGTCGTGACCTCGATCGAGCCTCCGGCGTTTCCACCCGAGGGCACCATGGCGCCGGCGGTAGCGGTGCCGCCCGCGGGTTCGCTGACGCGGCGGGGCAGGGCCAGAACCTCACCCTGGTTGAGCGGCGCTTCTGCCGGCAGCGCGTTATAGCTGGCCAGTTCGGCTACCGGCATGCCGATCCGCTGCGCCACGCTGGCCACCGTGTCGCCACTTCGAGCCACGGCCACCTGATAGCCCGGATAGGAGATCACGCCGCGCGCGTCGGGCGCGGGCCTTGGGGCGGTGGCGGCACGCGCCGCTTCGGCGGTCGAGGCGCCGTTCTGCCGCAAGTCCCAGTCGATCGCCGAGGTGTCGGTGACACAGGCAGAAAGCGCAGAAAGCGCAGTGCCCATAGCCAGAAAGCGGATCGCCGTGCCGGAAAACCTCATGCCTTGCCTCACATCCTTGTCCGGGTTCGGCCCGGAACGGTTCATTTTCGCAGGGCCCGGGCAGTCAATCCGCCGCCAGCCCCCCGACCAGCGGCACGAAGCGCACAGGCCGCAATTCCTCATATTCGAACCCGGCTTCGCCCCGCGTCACCTTGATCAGGCTTTGAACGGTATCCGACTGGCCCACCGGCAACACCATGATACCGCCGATCTTCAACTGCGCCAAGAGCGGGCCAGGCGGGTCTTCGGCGGCGGCTGTGACGATGATGCGGTCGAACGGGGCCTGATCGGGCAGGCCGAAACTTCCGTCGCCCGTCATCGCCATGACGTTCACAAGGTCAAGCTGCCGGAACACTTCTTGCGCCTCTCGCACCAGACGGCGGTGGCGGTCGACGGTATAGACCCGCCGTGCCAGCTGGCTGAGGATCGCCGCCTGATAGCCCGATCCGGTGCCGACTTCGAGCACCTTGTCACGAGGGTTCACAGCCAGGGCCTGCGTCATCAGGCCCACCACCGAAGGCTGGCTGATCGTCTGGCCGCAGGCGATGGGCAGCGGCATGTCCTCATAGGCGCGTTCGGCGAAGAGCCCCCGGACAAAGAGGCCACGGTCGATCTGTTCCATGGCAGACAGAACGCGCACATCCGTCACGCCCTTGGAGCGGAGCGCGTAGAGAAAGCGCATCATCCGCTCGGGCGCCTCTGTCATCCCAGTGCGGCCCTCAGTGCGTCCAGCCGGTCATGCGCGGTCAGATCCGCGCGCATCGGCGTGACCGAGATGTACCCCTCCAGGTTCACCGCCGCATCGGTGCCAGGGGCGGTCGGCGTGTGCTGTGGGCCGCCCTTGATCCACAGGAAGCGCCGACCCGAGGGCGAAAGATGCGGCTCGACCCCGAACGAGGTGTCGCGCCGGAACCCCTGGGCGGCCACCTTCAGGCCCTTGACCGCCCCGGCGGGGCAAGGCGGGAAGTTCACATTGTAGAACAGCCGGTAATCGCCCCCGTCCCACAGCCCGTCGCGCAAGAGGCGGCGGACGACTTCAGCCCCATGGGTGCGGGCCGCTTCGAAGGGATCGGCCAGCCCCTCTGTCTGCGCGCCCAGGAACTGCGACAGGGCGATTGCGGGCAGCCCCTGGAGGGCCGCTTCCATCGCACCGCCAAGGGTGCCGGAATAAAGCACATTCTCGGCCGAGTTGTTGCCCCGGTTTACGCCGGACAGCACGAGATCGGGTTTGGCCCCGTCGAGCACATCATAGAGGGCGGCCAGCACGCAATCGGCCGGGCTGCCCTCGGCCGCGTAGCGGCGCGGCTCCAGCCGGGCGATCATCATGGGATGGGTATAGCTGATACAATGCGCCACGCCTGATTGCTCGAAAGCGGGGGCAACCGTCCAGACCTCGCCGCCGGGCCCGGCCAGGTCGGTCGCGATTTCGGTCAGGACTTGCAGGCCAGGGGCGTTGATGCCGTCGTCATTGGTGATGAGGATGCGCATCCGGACGTCCCTGTATCGTGCTCGCCCTGATTAGACGAGGCTGCGGCCAGCGGCAAGCCGCTGACCGAACCCTGGGCGGCGCGGGGGGGGGCGGATCAGACGGGATAGCGGGTGTCGGCGTCCAGCGGCCAGATCGGGCGGGTCACCCGGCGATAGGGGCGACGGGCCATCTGGGGCGTGGACAGCGCCCCGCTGTCACAGACGATGACCTTGCCCGCGATGGGTTCGAAGGCGGCCCGGAAATGCTGCATGCTTTTCAGTGCAAGTGTCTTCCGGCTGACGGGATCGATCCCAAAGGCCAGAAGTTGCTGTCGGTCCAGCATCTGTTCGCGTTCCGTCACGATCAGGATATCCACCCCGTCCACCCGCAGGACCGCAGTCGTGCCATAGCTGCGGTCGAGCCCCCCCAGCATCGGTCCGTCGCCCCGGAATGCCCCGTCAGACAGGTGGCGGATGCGTCCCGTCAGCCGCAAGGGTCCACCGCCGAAGGCCGGGTCGTTCTTGCCGCCGATGTCGAGCGTCACCACGTCGCCCACCTCGTGACGGTGCAGTTCCTCGGCCGCCTCGGGGTCGATCATCGGGGCGAAGACGGCCTCGGTCAGCCCGGCATCGAGCATGGCGCGCAGCAGGTTCGTCGCATCGCCATAGGCGCCCGACCCGGGGTTGTCGGCGTAATCCGCGATCACGAGCGGGCCCTTGGCGCTGTCAAAGCCTGCAGCCATCGCCACGGCCTCGCCGACCTCGAGGAAGATGTTCGCGCAGGAATTCCGGGCATCCCAGATCGCCTGGGCATGGGCATCGGCAATCGCCGCCGCGCGGGCCTCGGCGCCGGGATGCGCATCATCGTATGTGACAAAGACTGTCGGCCCCATTTCGGTGATATCGGCATCCGAGAACCCCGCATTCAGCGACACGGCGAGGATCCCGGGCTCGGCCTCTTCGGCGCGCGCCTTCTGATACTCGGCGACCAGCGGCCCGGCATCCGACCGGCCTGCGTTCGCCTCGTCCATCATGGGGATGTGGCGGCGCAGGGTGCGGGGGCGGGTGCGGCCGGCCATGGCGTCATCGAGGAGCAGCCCCGCGCGCCGCCCGGCGATGCGCATGTCGATATGCGGGTAGGTCTTGTAGCTGACCCAGATCTGGGCGTCGCGCGCCATGGCGGTGGTGGCGTTCGCATGCAGGTCGAGTGTCGCGGCAATGGGCAAGTCCGGGCCGACGATGGCGCGCAGGCGGCGCAGCAACTCGCCCTCGCCATCTTCGCAGAACTGCGTCACCTGGGCACCGTGCAGGCCAAGCAGAATGCCGTCCATCTGGCCCTGCGCCGCCTCGACCGCGCGGCAGAGGATGCCCGCCACATGTTCATAGGCTTCGGTCGAAACGGGCGCGTTGGGCGAGGCGAGGGCAGAGATGACATGCGTCATCTGCCAGCCGCGCTCGCTGGCCGCATCAAGAAAGCCCGCCAGCTCGGTGTTTGCGCCGCTGCGCATTGCGATGGCGGCCTCGCCCTCGGCCAGCGTGTCCACCTCGAAATCGTGAAGCTCGGTCCAACCCTTCTTGAAGGTATTGTTTTCGGTGATGAATTCGGCGGTCAGCACGCGGAATGCCATGGGGCAGGGCCTTTCAGAGCGGGTGGAAACAGGCAACGGGATGGTCCGTGCCGGTGAGCGGGGGGTCTGACCGGCGGCAGGCATCGGTCACGCGGGGGCAGCGGGCGGCAAAGGCGCAGCCCGGCGGCAGATCGAAGGCCGACGGAATTTCCCCTTCGATCGCGCGCAACTGGCGGCGACGGGCAGGGTCGGGCTCGAAGGTGCTGTCGAGCAGCGCGCGGGTATAGGGGTGGCGCGGCTCGGCCCCGGCACGGGGCAGGATCTCCACCACCGCGCCCAGATACATCACCACGATCCGGTCGGCGAAGTACCGCACAAGGCCGAGGTCATGGCTGATGAACAGATAGGTGAGTCCAAGCCGGGCGCGGAGTTCCGCGAGGAGCGCGACGATCTGCGCCTGGATCGAGACATCGAGCGAGGCTGTCGGTTCGTCCAGCACGAGGAATTCGGGCGTCTGGGCCAGTGCGCGGGCGATGCCGATCCGCTGGCGCTGGCCGCCTGACAACTGGTGGGGATAGCTGCCCGCCAGGGCCTCGGACAGCCCCACCTGCTCCAAGAGCTCGGCGATGCGCCCGGGGGGCGGGGCTTCTCCCTGCACGCGGAAGGGCTCGGACAGCACCTCTTCGATGGTGAAGCGGGGGTCGAGTGAGGAATAGGGGTCCTGGAACACCATCGCCATGCGCCGGCGCAGGCGCCGCAGGGCCGCCCGGGGCAGGGCGGTAACGTCCTGGCCGTCAAAGGTGATCCGGCCCGATGTTGGCTCGATCAGCCGCAGCATGAGCCGCGCGAGGGTGGACTTGCCGCAGCCGCTTTCGCCGACGACGCCCACCACCTCGCCCCGGGCCACCGACAACGACACACCCCGCACCGCAAGCATCGCGCGCGGCTTGCGCAAGAGTCCTCCGCCGGTTTCAAACCGCTTCACCAGGGTCTCGGCACGGATCAACGGCTCAGCCAATCGGGGCCTCCAGGGGGGCATGGCATGCCAGGGCGCAGCCACCGGGCATCTGCACGGCCGCCGGCAGCACGGTCCGGCAGAGGTCGAGCGCACGCGGACAGCGGGGGTGATAGCGACATCCGGCGGGATAATTCACGACCGAGGGGACCATGCCCGGAATGCCCGTCAGGCTGCCCGGCGCCATGCCGTCGCGCGGAATGCAGCCGATCAGCGCGGCCGTATAGGGGTGGCGAGGGGCCGCGAACAGCGGCCCGACCGGGGCCGTCTCGGACAGGCGCCCGGCATAGAGAACCGCCACCCGGTCGCAGACCTGTGCCACCACGCCCATGTCATGGGTGATGAGCAAGAGCCCCACGCCGCGTTCGCGCACAAGTTCGCCCAGGATATGGATGATCTGGGCCTGGACCGTCACGTCCAGCGCCGTGGTGGGTTCGTCCGCCACGATCAGGTCGGGCTCGGCCGCCAGCGCCATGGCGATGACGATGCGCTGCTTCATCCCGCCCGACAGCTGGTGGGGATAGGCGTCGCAGACGGTTGCGGCCTCGGGGATGCGCAGACGGGTCAAGAGATCGACCGTCCGCGCCCGCGCGCGCCGCGCATCAAGCCCCAGATGCAGTGTTGCCATCACATCCACCTGGTCGCCGATCCGCTGCACGGGGTCGAGCGCGGTCATCGGGTTCTGTGTGACCAGCGCGATGTGCTTGCCTCGATAGGGGCGCAGCCGCGACTCGGGCAGGGGGGCAAGGTCGGTGCCGTCGAACAGGACCGACCCTGTGGCGATGCGCCCGCCGATCAGCGGCAAGAGCCCGGTGATTGCCAGGGCAGTCAGCGACTTGCCCGATCCGCTTTCACCCACGAGCCCCAGGATTTCGCCGCGATCCAGCGCCAGGCTCAGCCCGGACAGGGGCTCGGCCTTGGCGATCCGCACGGACAGGTTCTCGACCGACAGAAGCATGCTCATGCCTCCCTCAGGCGGGTCTTGATGTCGAGCGCGCGGACCAGCGCATCGCCAAAGAGATTGATCGCCACCACCGTGATCGCCACCGCCAGCCCGGGAAACAGGATAATCCAGGGGGCCTTGAACAGAAGGGCCGAGCCCGAGGCCATCATCGCCCCCCAACTGGGTGTGGGGGGCTGCGCGCCAAGGCCAAAGAAGCCCAGCGTCGCCTCGAGGATGATGGCGTCGCCCGTGGCCAGCATGCCCGCGACCAGCACTGGCGCCAGCGCATTGGGCAGCAAATGGCGGAACAGGATGAAGAGGTTCCCCGCCCCAAGGCTGCGTGCCGCCTCGATGTAGGTCTCGGACCTGATGGCGAGGATCTGTGCCCGCGTCAGCCGCGTGAACTGCGCAAGATAAGCGACCCCGATCGCCGCCATCGTCCCGGTGAGCCCCGGCCCGATGATCGCCACCAGGATCAGCGCCACGAGGATCTCGGGGAAGGACCAGGTCAGATCGACAAAGATCGTCACGGCCCGGTCGAATGCCCCGCCCAGAAAGCCTGCGGCTGCGCCCAGCACCATTCCCGCAAACACCGACAGCCCGATGGAAATGACCGAAACGCTGAGCGAGGTGCGGGCGCCATAGAGGATACGCGTCAGCAGATCGCGGCCGAATTCGTCTGTTCCCAGCCAATGGGCGGCGCTGGGCGGCTGATAGGCGCCGGGCAGGTTCTGGATGTCATAGTCATAAGGGGTGAGCACCGGCGCAAGGATTGCCCCCAGCACCACCGCGACCAGCCAAAGGCCCGAAATGGCGCCCTTGGGCGTGCGCATGGCCCGCAGGATGGGCGTCAGGGCCCGGTGGCGCCTCATGTCAGCGCGCTCCGCACGCGGGGGTCCATCAGGGCCTGCAACAGGTCGCCCAGAAGGGTGCCCAGCATGACCGCGATGGCCAGCATCAGAAGGCAGGCCTGCACCACCGGATAGTCATGCTGGGCCAGCGCCTTGATCAGCATGGACCCAAGGCCGGGGCGGGCGAAGACATACTCCACCGTGACCGCACCGCCGAGAATCCAGCCGATGCGCAGCGCCAGGATCGTCACAACCGGGATCAGCGCATGGCGCAGGATGTGGCGCAGCCGGATCGTGGCGGGCGAGAGCCCCTTGGCATGCAGGAGCATCACGAAATCCCGCCCCGCGACATCCAGCATTGCCACCCGGGTCACCCGCGCGACAAGGGCGATGCCGCCCAGCCCGATGGTCAGCACCGGCAGCACCAGGCTTTCCCACCCCCGCGCGCCCGACACCGGGAACCACCCAAGCTGCACCGAAAAGGCCAGAATCAGAAGAAGCCCGAGCCAGAACGAGGGCAGTGTCGAGCCCAGCAGAACGCCCCCCATGATCAACTGATCCGGCCAGCGGTCGCGATAGGCCGAGGCGATGACCCCAAGTACGATCCCGACGACGGACGACAGCAGCAGCGCCAGCCCGCCCAGCATCAGGGAATTGGGCAGTACCTGGCCGATCATGGTCGAGACCGGGCGTCGGGTGATGATCGATGTACCCAGATCGCCCTGCAGCACATTCGACAACCACAGGCCATATTGGACCACCAGCGGGCGATCGAGGCCATATTTCGCCTCGATCTTGGCGCGCTGGTCGGGGCCGGAGCCGACCCGCAGCAGGTTGTCCACCGGATCGCCGGGGATCAGGTGCAGGATCAGGAAGATAAGCGCCGACACCGCCAGAAAGACGGGCAGGAGGAGCAGGATGCGCCGCAGAATGTAATCGAGCATCGCCGCCCCTCCCGCCGAACGGTTACTCCGTCATGCCGATGTCGACAGCCACGACCCCCGTGATGGAGGTGCCGTGGATCGTCGGGGGCATTTCCAGCCGGTCGGCATTGTAGGCCATGTTCTGCGGCGGCTGGTAGATCGGGGCGTAGGGGAACTGCGAGGTGACATACTCATGGTAGGCCTTGAAGTTCGCGATCCGCTCTTCCTGGGTCTTCGAACCTGTCATCGCCTTCGCGCGCAGCTCTTCGGCCTTGGAGTCATTGAACATCGAGACGTTGGGATAGCCCATGCGGTCACCGCCGAAGAACCAGTCGACGATATCGGCGTTGTTCCAGAAATAGGACCGCACGGCCAGCTGATGCTCGCCGGTCTTGTACTGGTCGCGGATGGTCGAACTGTCGAAGGTGGTGATCACCGGGTCAAAGCCCACGGCCTTCAGCTCTGCCTGAACAACTTCGGTCAAGCGGCGGAAAACGCTGTCATTCTGGGTCCAAAGCTGCACGGTCAGCTTTTGGCCGTCTTTCTCGCGGATACCGTCCGCGCCCTTGACCCAGCCGGCCTCGTCCAGCAGCGCATTGGCCTTGTCGGGGTTGAAGCTGATCGCGAGTGCCGGGTCGATCTGCGATTCCGGCAGGGCCGAGATCAGGAAGCTGTCGGCCACGGCGCCGTAGCCGGAGAAGACATTCTGCAGGATTTCCTGCTGGTTGATCGCCAGCGCCGCAGCCTGGCGCACGCGGATATCGGTAAAGGGGTCTTTCGTGACGTTGATGGGCATGTAGTAGACTTCCTGCCCCGGGATCGGCACGACCTTGAGATTGCCGGCCCCTTCGATCTCGCCCAGGTAATCCGTTGGGATCGACAAGAGCGCATCCACCCCACCGGTCTTGAGTTCGAGGAAAGCCGTCGAATCCTCGGGGATCTCGCGGAAGGTGATACGCTCCAGCTTGGCCGGACCCTGGTTTGCGGATAGCGACGAGCCCCAGGCATAATCTTCGTTGCGCACCACCACGGTTTCCTGGCCGAGGGTGAAGCTTTCCAGCTTGAAGGGCCCGGTCCCGATGGCCTCGGTGATCCCGAAATCCTCGCCCAGTTCGGTCACGGCGTCAGGGTCGGGGATGCCCATGAAGGACGAGGCGAGGTTGTAGAGAAGGTTCGGGTCGGGGTTCTTCATCACGAACTTGACGGTCAGGTCGTCGATGACCTCGACCTTCTCGATCGGATCGACCATGTAGGCGCTTTCTGTCGAGCGGAACATCTCGATGAACTTCGCCACCGTCTCGGCGGTGAAGGGGCGGCCGTTGTGGAAGGTGATCCCGGGCTTCAGATAAAAGGTCCAGGACATGCCGTCGGGCGCCTCTTCCCAGCGCTCGGCCAGGTAGGGGTGGAAGCTCAGGTCACCATCCTGCGCCACGAGGTTGTCATAGATCATCGTGAAGGCGGTGTTGGTGTTCACCGCGGTCAGCGGGTTGTAGCTGGGGATGCCAACCTCGTTGGTGCCAAGAACGAAGATGGCCTCCTGGGCCAGGGCTGACAGGGGCAGAAGGGCCGCGATGCTGACGCTGGCGGCAAGCAGGTGCTTTCTGGTGATCAGGGTCATTCTTTGGTGTCTCCCGGTGCTGGACGCCTGTTTCTTGGCGGTTGTTCAGGGGTAGTCTTTTCAGGGCAGGCTGGGTGGAAGGCGCTCACTTCAGGGGGCGATGTGGGTCGCCCACATGGCCGATGAAATCGTTGTAGAGGGCCGAGACGCGGCTCATCCTGGCTTCAACCTCCGGGCCCAGCTCGGCAAAGACGCCGTTCACGATCAGCCCGATCAGCGATGCCATGGCCGAGGTGGCGTCCCAGAACTGGTTGAAATCGGTCTGCACGACGAAGGCTTCGTCAGCCACCTCATGCGCCCAGGGGCAATAGGGATCGGTGATCAGCGTCACCGGGATGCCCGCCTCGCGCGCGGCGATGGCCAGGCGGCGGGTCAACCGCGAATAGCGCCGCCCGTCGATCAGCACGAGGCAGGCATGGTCGGACGGCGTCAACAGCACGTCGGCGAAGTTGCCGCCCGATTGGTCCAGCAGATACACGCCTGGGCGCAGGTATTCCAACTGGTTGACCAGGAAATGGCCGTGCCCCCGTTCCGTCTGGAAGCCCGCGACAAAAACCTGCGGGCAGTGGGCGATGCGGGCGACGGCGCGCGCGAATTCGGGCGAGGCGGCAGTTTCGTAATTGGCCAGGATCGCCGCCATCTCGCGTTCCAGGCCGCGGGCGATCTCGGCACTGCCCTGCTTCTGCCGCGAGGCAAAATCCTGCAAGCGGTCGCCCACCAGCCAGGCCTTGTCCCCCAGGTCGGCTCGGATCGCGGCCTTGAGGTCCTTGAAATGCCGGTAACCGATCCCGCGGCAGAACCGCCCTACCGTCGCCTCGCTGACGCCCACGCGGGCGGCGACCGATGCAGCCGTTTCGAAGGGCAGATCCGACAGATTGGAAAGGAAATAGGTGGCGATCGCCTGCACGGCCGGGGTCGCATCGCGCAGACTTCCTTCGAGCCGTCCGCGGACATCGGCGGGAGTGGTCTGGGTCGCCTCCTGCTGTGGCATGGGCCCTCCTGTCCGGCGCGGAATTGGGCTGATTCAACAAGAAGCGTGTCAGAAAGATGGCCATGCGTCAATCTTGCAAGAAAACTGATTTAGATTAATCTCGTCCGGACAGGATTCTTACCCCGAGGGCCTTGATGGACCGTCCGCCGACACCGCCCACCCGCGCTCCGCTGACCATCGAGGGGGCGGAACTGCGGCTGGTCCGTTTGCCGCTGGTCACGCCCTTCACCATTGCCACCGGCACGATGCACGAGAAGGTGTTTCCGCTGTTGCGGCTGTTCTCGGACGGTCACGAAGGCGTGGCCGAGGGCGTGATGGACCCGCTGCCCGACTATCTGGAAGAGACGACTGCGGGGGCCATGGCCTTTCTGTCGGACGTGGTTCTGCCCGACCTGATCGGGCGCAGCTTTGCCCACCCCCGCGCGCTGGAGCGCCATTTCGCGCCCTGGCGGGCAAACCGCATGGCGCTTGCGGCGGTGGAAATGGCCTTCTGGGATCTCTGGGCGCGGACGCTCGATCTGCCGCTGCAAACCGTCCTTGGGGGCGAGGGGGCGGCGATCGACGTGGGCGTGTCGCTGGGCATCGGGCCGGTCGACAGCACGCTCGACCGGATCCGGTTGCATCTGGACCAGGGCTACAAGCGCATCAAGCTGAAGATCATGCCGGGCCACGACCTTGCGCTGGTGCGTGCGGCGCGTGAGGCCTTTCCGGTGGCGCATCTGACGGTGGATGCCAACAGTTCCTACACGCTGGCCGACACCGGGCTTCTGCAGCGGCTTGATGCCTTCGACCTCGACTACATCGAGCAACCGCTGGCCTGGGATGACATCCACGACCATGCGGTGCTGCAGGCGCGGCTGAGAACGCCGCTGTGCCTTGACGAATGCATCAAGACTGTCGCCCATGCCCGCAAGGCGCTGCAAGCCGATGCGGCGCGGGTGATCAACATCAAGGTAGGCCGGGTGGGCGGACATGCCTCGGCGCTCGCCATCCACGACCTTTGCGCGGCCTTCGATGTGCCGGTCTGGTGCGGGGGGATGCTGGAAAGCGGGGTGGGGCGGGCGCACAACATCCATCTTTCGACGCTGCCCAATTTCCGTAAGCCGGGCGATACCTCATCGGCCAGCCGATACTTCCGGCGCGACATCATCGTCGAAAGGCTCGAGACCACTGATGGCCGGATGCCGGTGCCTCCCGGTGCGGGAACGGGCGTGACCCTCGACCACGATTTCCTTGCCGCAGTCAGCGGCGATCTCCGCAGGTTCGGCGGATGACCGAGGTGATCCTGCGCGACCTGGCCGGCATGGCCGAGTTCCGGTTGGCCGAAGAACTGCAGAACGAGGTCTGGGGCCGGGATGACACCGCGGACCCGGCCGATCTGATGATGGTCATCCAGGCCGAAGGCGGGCTTTGCGCGGGGGCTTTCGCCGGCGAACGGTTGATCGGGTATGTCTTTGCCTTTCCCACGCGGGATCCGGGGGTGCAGCATTCGCATCGCCTGGCTGTCCTGCCCGAGGCGCGGGGGCTGCATCTGGGCGCACGGCTGAAATGGTATCAGCGCGACTGGTGTCTGGCACGCGGTATTCGGCTGGTTCGCTGGACATATGATCCCCTGCGCCGGATCAACGCGGGGCTGAACATAGCAGTGCTGGGCGCCATCGCGCGGGTCTATTACCCCGACTACTATGGCGTGATGCAGGGGATCAATGCCGGCAGTCCGTCGGATCGGCTGCTGGCCGAGTGGTGGCTTGACAGCCAGCGCGTCCAGGCGCGGTCGGGCGTCCACGCGTCGTCGCCCGCAGCGGTGTCAGAGCGTCTCGTCGTTCCGGAGGACTTCGATCGTCTGCAGGCCGAGGCGCCGGTTCAGGCATTGGCCGAGCGGCTGCGGGTTCGTGCGCGCCTGACCACAGCCTTCGCCGATGGGCAGGCCATCGTCGGGTTCGACCGGGCGAGGGGCGAGTATCTGCTTGGTCCCGTTCCCGAAGAATGCGCACGATCCGCGACGACTTGACCACCCGCGCCGCCAATCCGGGCAAGAGGCGTCACGACACTTGCCTGCGGTCGGCCTTCCATGCTCATGCTCTGGGCAAGGCCTGCACAGCACCCAACGGCTGCGCCTGGGGCCGATCCGAGACCTGGAGGAAATCAGGATGAAATTGCGCAACATGGCCATGACCGCGGGGGTTCTGGCAGCGGTAGCCCTTTCGGCTCCGGCCCAGGCCCAGACCGCCAAGCACCAGCCCCTGCAGAAATCAATCGGGCAGGTGACACCGACCGGTCCGGTGCCCAGCCTGATGGTAATGAACTCGCAAGGGGCGACGCTGGCGGACGGCGTGCTGACCCTGACAGGGGTTTCGCCGAACACAATCGTCTTCGCCGACCGGCCCGTGCGTTCGGCCGGGCATGTGACGACAGCCCAGTTCATCCAGCAGTGGGATGTCGGCAACGACAACTTCGCCATCGATCCGCCGAATGCCACGATCTCGGTCCTGGGGGCCAATCCGGGTGAGGTTGACGACGCTGTGGTCGTTCTGACCGAACCCAAGCTTGATGGCACCACGCTGACCTTCAAGGTCAAGGTGCTGGAGGGTCAGCTGGGCCAGAGCGGGGCGGCGGCGCTGTTCATCGATGACCGCGGCATGGGCGGCGGCAATGGCGGCAACGGCGGGCGCGACATGTGGGGCACCAGCAATGGCATCCTGGGCGGCAACTTCGGCGATGGCGGCGGGATCGTGATCGGCGGAGGGGGCGGCAACTATTACCACGCGCCCGACCTGCACGGCGCCTGGTACTCGTCGCCGTCCCAGGCCCAGCTGAACCGGGACAATGATTACAACAACGGCTTCGACGTCGATCCGACATCGCTGTGCGGCGAATACCCCAAGCCACCCTGTGAGTGAGACCCGGCCCGGGGGGCGCTGCCCGCGCGCCCCCAGGGCTGCCCGTCAGCTGGCCGAGGCTTCCAGCAGCCGCGCCCCCGTCTCGGGCGACCGGAGCAGATCGGCCAGAGTAAGCGACTCGATCAGAAGCAGGTAAGACCAGAACACGTCGGCAAAAACCTTGCGGATGCGGCAGGTCGCTTCGTCAGCGCAGTCTTCGCAGCGCTGGTACGACCGGCGCGACAGGCATTGCAGCGGCGCGATCGGTCCGTCGATCATGCGCAACAACTCACTCAGCGGAATGGCCGCCGGGTCGCGCAGCAGCATGTAGCCGCCGTTGCGGCCGCGGATGCTGCCGATGTATCCCGCGTTCCGTATCTCTAGCAGAATATGCTCGAGAAACCGCTTGGGCGTTTCGGCCCGCCGCGCGATCTCTTCTATGCGCAGGGCCTGTCCCGCCCCCGCCTTTTCATCGGCCAGGACAAGCAACGCCTTGAGCGCGTATTTCATTTTCTGCGTGATCATGACCTTTGGTAATTGAGCACCTTTGGCCACTCAATCCCGTTTGCGACGCGAACGGGCCAAACGTTCACGATTTCAGTCAACTGGCCCTGGTCAGGGCGCTACGCCGGCTTCCATCACCTGCGGCGAAGACAGGAAAAAGCCCTTCGGCGCGATGATCAGTCCCATGGCGGCAAGATACACGGCAGCAAACAACAGCAGCGCCAGATGGCGCGATCGGTTGTGCGGTAGGCGCATCGGAGTCTCCTTGCGGTCTGGCAGCGGTCGCAGGTGAGTCGCCTCTATAATCTACCAACTAAATCGTGATTTGTCCTTCCAAAGTTACACGATTGTCGCAAACCCGGTTTTCATTCGGGCTTCGGGAAAGGAATTTCCGTCTTTCGAGACGGAACTTTCAGGGCTGCGCGTTTGACCTTTGCCAGAGCCGTTTCGACGGACATGGTGCGGAAGGTCCCTGTGGGCCGACGAAAGGACGGGCAATGGCCGACAACAGTGCAGAAATCGCCAGAACCCTCGCGCGGGGGAGGAGGCGGCGTGGTCGTGGTCTCGGCTGGGCGCTGGGCCTTCTTGTCGTGGGGGGGGCCGTCCTGTGGCTCATGTGGCCCGGGACAAACCAGCAGGTCGGCTATCAGACCGAGCCTGTCACACGCGGTGACCTTGTCATCACCGTCACGGCGACGGGAACCGTTCAGCCTACAACCGAAGTGGATGTCTCATCGGAACTGTCCGGCACGCTTGCAACTGTTGAAGTCGACTACAACGACCAGGTTGCTGTCGGCCAGGTGCTGGCCCGTCTGGAGGATACGCGACTTGCCGCGCAGGTCCAGATCACCGAGGCCGCACTTGCAGCGGCCGAGGCCCGCGTGCTGTCGGCCGCTTCCTCGCTGCGGGAAGCAAAAGCCAATTACGAGTCGCAATCGGCGCTGGACGAAAGGGGCATCACCAAGCGGTTGGATCTGATCGCCTACCTTGCCGCACGAGAGCGGGCCGAAGCCGAACTGGCGATCTCCGAGGCGGAACGCGACACGGCTCGCGCCAATCTGGAACAATCCCGCATCGATCTGGAAAAGGCCGTGATCAGATCGCCGATCGAGGGCGTGGTCCTGGACCGATCCGCCGAGGCCGGGCAGATCATCGCCTCGTCGCTTTCCACGCCAACGCTGTTTACCCTGGCCGAGGATCTGCGGCGCATGGAACTGCGCGTCGACATCGACGAGGCCGATATCGGGCGGGTTGCGGTGGGGAACAGGGCCGAGTTCACGGTCGATGCCTTTGACGGGCGGAGCTTTCCCGCCGAGATCACTCAGGTTCGCTTTGCGCCCGAGACGACGGATGGTGTGGTCACCTACAAGGCCGTTCTGTCGGTCGACAATGCCGATCTGCTGTTGCGTCCCGGTATGACGGCGACGGCCACGATCACAGTGGCCGAAGTGGCCGATGCCCTTCTGGTGCCCAATGCGGCTCTGCGCTTTTCACCGCCTGTCCTGGAGGAGACAGAGGACAGCAGCCGTGGCAGCGGGCTGCTGGGCCTGATCATGCCACGGCGGCCATCTGCCCCCTCCGCCGGCCCGACCGAAGCTGGCCATCGCGTCTGGGTCCTGCGCGAGAATGGGCCCGTGGAAGTCAAGGTCACAACCGGCGGCACGGACGCCCGGTTGACCGAGATCATCACAGGCGATCTGGCCGAGGGCGATGCGGTGATTACCGATCTGGTCAGTGAGAACTGATATGGTCTCCGAGGCGAGCCCCGCCCTTTCTCCGCCTCCGGTGATCGAACTGCGCAACATCGTCCGGCTTTACGGGCAAGGCGAGGCGGAGGTGCGCGCGCTGGACGGTGTCAGCCTGCAGGTCCACCGGGGTGAGTTCGTGGCGATCATGGGGGCATCGGGATCGGGCAAGTCGACCGCCATGAACGTGATCGGCTGTCTCGATCGGCCCACAAAGGGTGACTACCTGTTCAACGGGGTCGAAGTGGCCGGGCTCAGCCAGGATCAGCGCGCGCTGCTGCGCCGCCATTACCTTGGCTTCATCTTTCAGGGCTTCAATCTGCTTCCGCGGACGACGGCCCTGGAGAATGTCGAATTGCCCCTGATCTACAAGGGTTTGCCTCGAGACGAGCGTGTTGCCCTTGCTCGCGCCGCCTTGGCGAAGGTTGGGCTTGCCGGGCGCGAGGGAAGCGACCCGTCGCAACTGTCCGGCGGCCAGCAGCAGCGCGTGGCCATCGCCCGCGCCCTTGCCGGGGCGCCGATGGTCGTGCTGGCGGACGAACCCACCGGCAACCTCGACACGCGCCGCTCGCACGAGATCATGGACCTGCTGGTCGAGTTGAACCGCAGCGAGGGGCTGACCATCGTCATGGTGACACATGAGGATGACATGGCCGCCTACGCCAGCCGGCTTGTGTTGTTTTCGGATGGCCGGATCATCAGCGATGCGCCCGTGGCGCGAAAGGGGGCGTGATGCTTTGGGAAACCATTCGTCTTGCCCTGCGCACGATCCGCCGCAACGTGCTGCGGTCCTTCTTGACCGTGCTTGGCGTCGTGATCGGCGTGGCCGCAGTGATCGCTATGGTCACGGTGGGCCAGGGGTCGTCCGACAGTGTGACGGCAGATATCGAAAGCCTGGGGTCGAATGTGCTGATGGTGCGACCGGGCAAGCAACCCATGGGGCCGGGCATGCAGGACACCGCTCCGGCCTTTGCCCTGCGTGATGCCCTCCTTCTGGCCGAACTGCCGGGCGTACAGGCGGTGGCGCCGATTGCCAATGCCTCGGCCACCGTCGTCTATGGCAACGAGAACCTCTCGACCAGAATCGTGGGCACATCCAACGGCTACCTGACGGTGTCGAACTGGACCGTCTCGCGCGGTCGCCCGTTTACCGAGGCGGAGGAGCGCGCGGGCGCCGGTGTCTGCATCATCGGCGAAACGGTACGCGAGGCGCTGTTCGGCAGCACCGATCCGACGGGCGAGACGATCCGGCTCAAGGCCATTTCCTGCACCGTCGTGGGCCTGCTCGAGTCCAAAGGCGCCTCGTCGTTCGGGGATGATCAGGACGACATCGTGCTGATGCCAATCCGTACGGTGCAGCGGCGGCTGACCGGAAATGACGAAGTCGCGCTGATGACAGTGTCGCTGGAGAAGGGCACTTCGGTCGAAAAATCGATCGCTGCCATCGAAGCCCTGATGCGCGAGCGGCGCCGGATCCGACCGGGGGAAGAAGACGATTTCAGCGTGACCGACATGAAACAGATCGCCTCGATGCTGAATGGGGTCACCGCGGTCTTGACCGGGCTTCTGTCGGCCGTCGCGGCGGTCAGCCTGCTGGTGGGCGGCATCGGCATCATGAACATCATGCTCGTCTCGGTGACCGAGCGCACGCGCGAGATCGGCATTCGCCTGGCGGTCGGCGCGCAATCGGGGCAGGTTCTGTTGCAGTTCCTCGTCGAGGCGGTGATGCTCTCGGTGCTTGGCGGCGTGATCGGCATCGTGCTGGGTCTTGCACTGGCCCTTGTCGGTGCCAGCGTGATGGACATTCCCTTTTCGCCCGACCCCATGGTGGTTCTGATGGCCTTTGGCTTTTCGGCGCTGGTTGGGGTTGTTTTCGGCTACTTTCCCGCCCGTCGGGCAGCAAGGCTCGACCCGATCGAGGCCTTGCGCCACCAGTAGGGGAAAACTGCCGTTCGACGCTCAGACCCAGACCTGATCGGGGTCGGGCAGGGGGATCGCCGCCAAGAGCTCGCGGGTATAGGTGGCCTCGGGTGCGGCGAACAGCTCGGCCGTTTCGCGGTTCTCGACGATCACGCCCTGATGCAGCACGATCACTCTGCCACACAGTCGGCGGATCACGCTGAGGTCATGGCTGATGAAGGCCAGTGTCAGCCCCAGGTCGCTCACCAGCGTCTCGAGCAGGTTCAGCACCTGTGCCTGGCTAGATACGTCAAGCCCCGAGACGATCTCGTCTGCCAGGATGAAATCGGGCGACAACGCTATGGCCCGGGCGATGCCCACCCGCTGGCGCTGACCACCCGACAGCTCGTGTGGATAGCGGCCGGCAAAACCGCGCGGCAGCCCCACATGGTCAAGCGCGCGCAGCACCCGAGCCTGGACATCGTCCATCCCATGAAGCCGCAGAGGCTCGGCGATCAGGGTCGAGACGCGGTGGCGCGGGTTCAGGCTCGACATCGGGTCTTGGAAGATCATCTGAAACCGCCGGCGTAGGGGGCGCAGCGCGGCTTCGTCCAGATGGGTGATGTCGGTGCCATCGAACAGGATGCGGCCAGACGAGGGTTCGAGAAGCCGCACCAGTGCCCGACCCAGCGTCGACTTGCCCGAGCCCGAGCCTCCCACGATACCGGTCACCACGCCCTTCGGCAGGGTAAAGTCCAGCCCCTTGAGGATCTCCAGCCGGGGGGCGGCGCCGATCAGGGGCTTGCGTGTCATGTCTGCCAGAGACAGCCTAAGTCCCTCGATCCGGTAGAGATCAGCCATGGCTCGCCCCCGTCTCGCGGGCGGCGACTTCGGCCTGAACGGCGGCGATCACCGCCTCGGGTACCGGCGTCAGACTTGCCGCGGGGTCGGTGTAGCGTGGGGTCGCGGCCAGCAGCGCGGCCGCATAAGGGTGGCGCGGGCCTCGGAAGAATGCGGCCACGTCAGTCTCTTCGACCACCATCCCGGCATAAAGCACCGAAAGGCTCTGGCAGACCTTCGACACGACGCCAAGGTCATGTGTCACGAACAGAAGGGCCGTCCCGTGCCGGGCCTGCATCGCTGCCATCAGGCGCAGGATCTGCTTCTGAACGGTCACGTCCAGCGCGGTCGTCGGCTCGTCGGCGACGATCAGCTTCGGCTCGGCGGCAAAGGCCGAGGCGATCAGGATGCGCTGGCGCATGCCCCCGGAAAGCTCATGCGGGTAGGACCGGAGCACCCGGGCGGGATCGGGAATCTGTACCTCTCCCAGCAACTCAACGGCCCGTGCCTCGGCCTGCGCGCGCGACCAGCCAAGGATGTCGACCAGTCGGTCGGTGATCTGGGGCCCCACGCGTTTCGACGGGTTGAGCGCGGTCAGCGGATCCTGAGGGATGAGGGCGCAGCTCGCCCCGATGCGGCGGCGTCGCTCAGCCGGCGAAAGGCGCTGCAGATCGGTGCCATCGAGCAGGATCTGGCCCGACACGACTTCGACCGAATGGGGAAGAATGCCCAGGATGGCCTTGCCGATCATGGATTTGCCAGCGCCGCTCTCGCCCACCAGCCCATGCACCTGGCCTTCCTGCACGTCGAGCGACACATCGCGCAGCAGCGGCCCGCCGCCCCTTAGCCTGACCGTCAGGTTGCGGATCGACAGATAGCTCATCTCAGCACCGGGTCGAAGCGGTCCTTGAGGCCTTCGCCCAACTGGCTGAAGGACAGGACGGTCAGGAACAGCGCGATCAACGGAAACACGAGGACCCACCAGGCCTGGTGGATCGAGACACGGCCTTCTGCGATCATGCCACCCCAGGTCGGATCGTCGGTCGAGATCGACAGGTTCACAAAGCTCAGGATCGCCTCGACGATCACGGCGATGCCCATTTCCAGCGTCAGCAGCACCGTGATCGTGGGCAGCACGTTGGGCAGGATTTCCCGCAGCATCGTGCCGATCCGGCCCCGACCGGCCACGCGGGCCGAAGCGACATAGTCCATGGCGCCCTGGCTCATCGCCTCGGCCCGCACCACGCGGGCGAACCGGGTCCAGTCGATGACAACGATGGCCAGGATGATCGAGCCCAGGCCGGGGCCGATCACCGCAATCAGGAGGATTGCGAACAGGACGGGCGGAAAGGCCATCCAGATATCGATCAGCCGCGAGATCGCCAGATCGATCCAGCCCCGCAGGAAACCGGCAAGCAGCCCCAGCGTTGCCCCGATCACGCAGGTCAGGGTGCCTGCCACCAGTGCCACGATCAGCGCAACCCGCGCGCCGAAGAGAATCCGCGACAGGACGTCCCTCCCCAGACTGTCGGTGCCCAGCCAGTAACCCGGCTCGGCCCCTGTGATCCAGAAGGGCGGCAGGCGACCCAGGAACAGGTCCTGCGCCAGCGGGTCCTTGGGCGCGATCCAGGGGGCGAAAAGCGCGGCCAAGGTCAGCGCGCCCAGCCAAAGCGCCGATAGCCACAACCGCGCACCGGCCCGCCTGCGAATGGCCCCGCGTCCGTCAAGCATGACGCAACCTCGGGTTCAGGACGGAGTAGAGCAGATCGACGATCAGGTTCACCGCCGTGAAGATCAGGGCGAACATCAGAACGATGCCCTGGATCAGCGGAAGGTCGCGGTTGATCACGGCGTCAATGGCGAGGTTGCCCAGACCCTCGTAACTGAACAGCCGCTCGATGATCACCGTGCCGCCGATCAGGAAGGTGAACTGCACCCCCACCAACGTCAGCGTTGGCAGGATGGCATTCGGCAGCGCCTCGCGCAGGATCACATGGGTCTCGGCATAGCCTTTGGTGCGGGCCAGCGTGACATAGTCCAGATGCATGGTTTCCTTCAGACTTTGCTTGAGAAGCTGCGCGATCACGGCCGACAGGGGAATGGCCAGGGCAAGCGCGGGCAGGAACATGTGGCCCAGGATATCGGCCGCAAGGTCGAAGCGCAGCCGCAGGAGGCTTTCGAACAGGTAGAAATCGCTGGCAAAAGGCAACTCGAGCGATGGCGTGACCCGCCCCGAGATGTGAAAGACCGGCACCAGCACCCCCAGAAGCAGGATCAGGACAAGCCCCCACAGGAAATCCGGCACGGAAAGGGCCATGCCATTCGCGACGTCGATCGCGCCTTCGGCCCTCGTCCCTCGCAGGCGGGTCCCTGTCAGCGCCAGAAACCCACCGATCGCGACCGCAATCGCCAGCGCCATGATCGACAGCTCCAGCGTTGCTGGCAGGCGGCCGAGTACAAGCTCCAGCACCGGCTGCCGCGTTGTGATCGAGGTGCCGAAATCACCCTCGATCACGCCGGCCACCCAGATCAGGAATTGTTGGGTGATGGGCTTGTCCAGCCCGTAGAGGGCTGTCAGCTGGGCAATGTCGGCTTCGGTCGCTCCCGGGGGCAGCATCATGGCAATGGGGTTGCCCGGCACAACGCGGATGACGAAGAACACGATCACCGCCACGCCCGCCAGCGTGACGGCCGTGGTGCCCAGCCGCAGAAGAATGGTTCGGAAAAGCTGCATCTGCCCTTTGCCTGAGAGTATCGGGCTTGCCCCGGCCGGGGCGGTTCGGGCGCGCTTGCCCTTCGCCCTCGTTCACAGTCTCGCCGTGCCCAGAGGTGCCCGGGACCGATCCCCGGGCACCCCTTTGCACGGAAGCGCTCAGGAAGCGCGCTTCATGAGCTGCGGCAGCAGGGCGCCCGAGGCATGGGGCGTGACCACGACCCCCGGGGCCGAAAGCACCGGCTGCACATATTGCAGCAGCGGGATCACCAGGGCGTTGTCGGCGATGTACTTGTCCACCGCCTGCCAGCCGGCGATGCGCTTGGCCTCGTCCTTCTCACCCCAAAGCGGGCCGATCATCTCGATCAACTCGGCCCCGTCCCAGACCGAATGGGGCGAGGGGCCGAACATCGCGAAGCCGGTCGAGGTTGTCGGATCGCCGACCGAGTTTCCCCAGTTGTAGAAGGCCGCCGGCGCGAGCTGGTCTGCCGCGCGCAACTCGTAATGCTTGGCGATCTCGTAGACCTCGATCTCGGCCTCGATCCCCACTTTGCGCCACAGGCCCACGATGGCCTGGATCATCTCGTAATCCTTGGGCTTGAAGCCCTTGGTCGTCTGGATCTTGAATTTGACCGGATTGTCCGGCCCGTAACCCGAGGCGGCCAGCAGGGCGATGGCCTGCTCGGGGTCATAGGGCACGGTGATCGACGCGTCATAAGCCTCGTATTCGGGCGTCTGAAGCGTGTCGATCTTGACACCATAGCCCGACAGCAGCCGGTCGATGATCGTTTGCTTGTCGATGGCCAGAGCTGCGGCCTTGCGCACGTTGGGATCGTTCATAGCGTCGATGTCGTTGAGGAAGATCATCCCGATGTCCGAGATCGGGGCGGCCACCCCTGTCAGCCCGCCACTGCGCAGCCGGTCATACTCTTCATAGGGCATTTCCAGCGTGACATGGCTGTTGCCGCTTTCGATCTCGGCCACGCGGGCGGCTGCATCCGGCACGAACTTGATGGTGACGGTATCGAACTCGGGCTTGCCGCCCCAATAAGTCTCGTTGGCGGTCAACCGGACGAAGGCATTGCGTTCGAACTTGTCGACCTTGTAGGGCCCGGTGCCGATCGGGGCGGCCTCGAACCCTTCGGCGCCCACCTTCTCGTAATAGGCCTTGGGCAGGACGTAACCCGTCAGGAAGTACATCCACTTGAAGATCGTGGGGTCGAACTGCTTCACATCGGCCGTCACGGTGTTGCCGTCGACCGTGAAGTTGCCCAGCGTCCCCCAGACGAAGTTGATCGGGTTGCCGGTTTCGGGGTTCGCGGCCCGTTCCAGCGACCAGGCGACATCTTCGGCAGTGAAGGGGCTGCCGTCATGCCAGGTGACGCCCTCGCGCACCTTCATGATGACCTTGCTGTAGTCCTCGTTCCAGCCCCATTCGGTCAGCAGGCCCGGGGCGGGGCTCAGATCTGGCTGCTGCAGGATGTATTGGTCGAAGACCGATTGGTAGATGCCCTGAATGGTGGGGTTCACCGCACTGGGGCCGACGGTTGGGTCCCAGGAGGGCAGGGTAACGTTATAGGCGATGACCAGTTCGTCGATCTCCTGCGCGCGCAGCGGCAGACCGGTGGCGCCAAGGGCCAGCGAGGCGGCGGAGAGCTTGAGCAGGCTCCTGCGATTGAGGTTCATGGTGGTGTTCCCTGTTGTGGTCGGTTCTGGTTTCTTCTGGTCGTTTGGTCGTCAGTCGCCCGCCAGCCGGCGAGCAAGAAGATATCCGGGGCCTGCCCCCGTTCCGGCCCCGGGCCAGACGGCGGCTCCGGTCAGATACAGCCCGGGCAGCGGGGTGGAGCCGTCGGCATGGCCCCGGATCGGGCGGAACAGGAAATGCTGGCTGAGGTGGTGGCTGCCGCAGACCTGATCGCCGCCGACCAGGTTGGGGTTCTCTGCCTCCAGTTCCAGCGGTGTCACAATGCGGCGGCCAAGAATTTTGGCACCCGTGCCTGGTGCGTGGGTCTCGAGAATGGCAAGCGCGCGCCCGGCGAAGGCCTCTGCGGCCTCGGCCCAGTCCGTCGCGGAAATCTGCCCTGCCGCGTCGCCGAGGATTCGGCCCGGCGCCATGCGGACCTGCACCCAGAGAACATGCTTGCCCTGCGGTGCCCGCGAGGGGTCGAAGGCGGTGGGCTGTCCCACCACGATCACCGGCTCGTCCGGCAGAAGCCCGGCCCTGGCCTGCTGATAGGTGCGCGCCATCTGGTCGAGGCTTGGGGCGAGGTGAACATAGGCGAAGCGCTGCAAGGTTTCCCCCGCCCTCCAGTCGGGCAGGCCATTCATGGACAGATGGATCATCATCGTGCCCGGCGCATGGGCGAAGTCCGCGAGACCCTTGTCGAAGTCCGGCGCCAGCGGTCCGGCCAGCCGCGCCAGTGCCCGGGGCGCAACCCCCGCGATCACGGCCCGGCGCGCGGTGATGGTCCGACCGTCGGCAAGCTCGATCCCGGTGGCACGGCCCCCCTCGCGGCGGATCGCGGCGACGGGGCTATTGCATTCCACCACGCCGCCCCGCGCCTCGATCGCGGCGACAAGGGCCTTGACCACCGTGTCTGCGCCGCCCTGTCCGATCGCCATGCCAAAGGCCTGGCCCGCCATCCCCTCGAGATAGGGAAAGAGCGCGCCGCCGGCCACATCGGGGGCAAAATCCAGATGCATCCCCCAGGCACCCAGCAGGGCCTGGACCTGCGGATGCTCAAACGTCGCCGCCAGCCAGTCGCGCGGGCTCTGCAGCAGAAAACGGCCAAGGTCGAGTGTGGCTCCAACCCCTTTTGCGCGCAGCGTTTTGAACATGAAATATGCAAGCGCACGCATCTTCATCGGACTGCCCAGAAGTCCGAACAGATGGGGAGCTTCTGCCGGGAAGCCATCCAGCAGCGCCTTGAACTGTGCAGCATCGGCTGGGGAGAGTGCGGCAAGGCTGGCCAACGTCTCGTCGATCCGTGTCGAGACCCCGGCCCAGTTTCCATCGGGGAAGGAGGAGCAGAAGGGGCGGTCGACCGGCACGAAGGCGCAGCCATGCCGCCCCAGTTCCGCGCCATACCGCTTGAAAAACGGGCTGCCGGCGAAAAGCGACAGATTCATCGCTGCCCAGTCGTGATGATAGCCGGGCAGGGTGTATTCGCCTGTCTTGACCGCGCCACCCGGGGTGGGCGCCTGTTCGAACACCCCGACGCGCCACCCTTTTGCGGACAGGTGCAGGGCGGCGGCCAACGTGTTGTGGCCTGCCCCGACAAGAACCGCATCGAATGACTGTGACACCGGATCATCCCGTTTCGTGTGGAAGGGATATTTGCAAATGCATTTAAATCTGTCTAGCATGATTCATCGCCGCCGATGTTCTGGCCCTCTCACGCCAACGCACCGGCGCAGGCATCAACAGGGGATCGGACCGGGCGTTGCCCGGGACCGGCGGACAGGGAGACTGACATGACTTCAGCGGGAACTCTTGCGTCACTGGCGGGCCTGCTGGCCTCGGGCGGGGTCGAAGTGGTGGATTGCTCGGGCACGCTCGGGCCGAACACCCCTCTTCTGAAGCTGCCGCCGGACTTCGCAAAGGACACTCCGCCGATCAAGATCCACCGCATCAGCGAATATGATCAGGACGGGCCTTTCTGGGCCTGGAACTGGCTGGAACTGGGCGAGCATTCGGGCACCCATTTCGACGCGCCGCACCATTGGATCACCGGCAAGGATTACCCCGACGGCTATACCGATACGCTGGACGTGCAACGGCTGGTCGCGCCGGTCAACGTGCTTGACTTCAGTGCCGAATGCGCCGCTGACCCCGATTTCCTGCTGACCATCGACCATGTGAAGGCCTGGGAGGCGAAGCACGGCGCAATCGGCAAAGGGGAATGGGTTGTCTTGCGGTCAGACTGGGACAAGCGGGCCCATGACGAGGCACTGTTTCTCAATGCCAATGAGACGGGCCCCCACACCCCCGGACCGACGGCCGACGTGATCGAGTACCTGATCGGCAAGGGGATCGTCGGCTGGGGCAGTCAGTGCATCGGCACCGATGCGGGCCAGGCGGGCGGCATGACCCCGCCCTTCCCGGCGCACAACCTTCTGCACAAGAACAACTGCTTTGGCCTGGCCTCGCTTGCCAACCTCGACCGGTTGCCGGCAAAGGGGGCGATCCTGATCGCAGCGCCGCTGAAGATCGAGCGCGGCACCGGCTCGCCCATCCGGGCGCTTGCGCTGGTGACGAAGGGCTGAGCGGATGCGGCCAGACCACGTCATCATCGGGTCGGGCATCAATGCGCTGGTCGCGGGGGCGATGCTGTCGCTCAAGGGCCGGCGCGTGCTGCTGCTCGAGCGCGAGAGCAGACCCGGCGGGTGCCTGCGCAGCGAAGAGATCACGCTGCCCGGTTTTCAGCACGATGTGATGGCCGCAACCTTCGTTCTGTTCATGACCGGGCCAGCCGGAGCCGCACTTGGGCCGCATCTGGCGCGTCATGGCTTCGACTATTGCCACAGCCCGCATCCCACCGCGGTGTTGCGCCCCGATGGATCGGCATTGGTACTGACGACGGACAGGGCGAAAAACATCGCCACCTTCAACGCCCTTGCCCCCGGTGACGGTGATCGTCACGCGGCCGATGTAGGCGGGATCGAGGCCGACGCTCCCTTCCTGTTCAGCTTGCTGGGCGGCGCCTTGTGGAGTTGGCCCACGGTCAAGCTCTTGATCGGGCAGGCCCGCCGGAGGGGGGTATCGGGGCTGGCTGCCTGGTTCGGCCAGGCGCTGACGCCTGCGCGCGGCTGGCTCGAGGCGGGGTATCAAAGCCCGATGGTGCAGGCCCTATACGCCCCTTGGGTGCTGCATTGCGGGCTTACGCCGGAAAGCACCTATTCTGGCCAGATGGGCAAGGTGATCGCCTTTGCACTCGAGGCGGCAGGGGCGCCCATCGCCAAGGGTGGCGCGGGGCAGGCGGTGTCCGCTTTTCGGGCGCTGATCGAGGAAAACGGCGGCGAGATCCGTGTGAATGCCGATGTCGACCGCATTCTGGTGCGCGATGGCCGGGTGACGGGTGTGGCGCTGGCAGATGGGGGCGAGATCGCCTGCGCGTCGGTTCTGGCCTCGGTCGCGCCGGGGCAACTGCAGGCGCGGCTTCTGCGTGACGTCACCCTGCCCGCCGACCGTGCGGCCGCCGCGGCCTTCCGACATGGGCGCGGCAACTTCCAATTGCACTACGCGCTGGACCGCCACCCCGACTGGCTGACACCCGGGCTTGACGATGTTGCGCTGATCCATCTGGCGGACGGAATTGACTCGGTGTCCAAATCCGCCAACGAGGCCGAACGCGGCATGCTGCCCGCCGCCCCCACGATCTGCGTGGGTCAGCCACACCGGCTTGACCCTTCGCGCTGCCCCGCAGGGAAGGCGATCCTGTGGCTTCAGATCTCGGATGCACCGCGCCTCGTAAAGGGCGACGCTGCAGGAGAAATTCTGACGGACGGTTCCTGGTCTGGGCCCACGCGAGAGGCCTTTGCCGACCGGATCGAGGCCCTGCTCAAGCGCCACATCAAGGATTTCGACGCGATCAAGCTTGCGCGCCGCGCCTATTCGCCGGCCGATCTTGAAGCGATGAACGTGAACCTTGTGGGCGGCGATCCCTATGGCGGGCAGTGCAGCATAGATCAGTTCTTTCTGTGGCGGCCCTATCCGCAGTCGGTCACAGGCAAGTCTGACGTTCGCGGTCTGATCCATATCGGCGCCTCGACCCATCCCGGGCCAGGGTTGGGCGGCGGTTCGGGGTTCCTGGCGGCGCGGAGGCTGGGCGCATGACGGACCAGAGCCCACCCGAGCGCCCGCCGGCGGATCTGCCGCGCCTGGGCGAGATCGGCCTGACAAACTACGCACCCTATCTGATGAACCGTATCATGGGCCGCTACAACGCCTCGCTGCGCGATGAGATGGCCCAGCTTGGCCTGACAACACCCAAGATGCGGGCGCTGGCAGTTCTGTCGGTGATCGAAGGGCCGCTGATCCGCGAGCTTGCCGTCTATTCCGTCGTCGAACAGTCGACCCTGTCGCGCGCGCTGGACCAGCTGGCCGGCGAGGGGCTGATCCGGCGAGAAGCTGATCCGGGCGACAGCCGCGCGACGCGGGTCTTCCTGACCGAGGCTGGCCGAGCGGCGTTCGAGACGCTCTGGCCCCGCATGGCGGAGGCCCATGCCCGCATGTTCCGAGGGATTCCCGAAGACGAGCGGCGCGCCTTTGTCGGGACATTGCAGAAGATGCTGACCAACATTCGCAAGCACGAGATCTGAGACATGGCCGAACGCTCGTTCAAGGCGGAAGTGGAAGACCTGCGTCTGGGAGAGGGGCAGACCTTTACCGGCGAAGGGATCCTGGCCATCACCAAGGCGCTGCTGGAGAACGGGGTGGGCTATGTGGGCGGCTATCAGGGTGCCCCGATCAGCCATCTGATGGATGTGCTGGCCGACGCGCAGGATCTGCTGGGCGAGCTCGGCGTGCGGTACGAGGCCAATGCCAATGAAGCGGCGGCGGCAGCCATGCTGGCGGCAAGCGTGCATTACCCGATCCGGGGGGCTGTTACCTTCAAGGGCTCGGTCGGGGTCAATGTGGCCTCGGATGCCATCGCGAACCTTGCTTCGTCGGGCGTGACGGGCGGTGCGCTCATCATCGTGGGCGAGGACTACGGCGAAGGCTCGTCCATCATGCAGGAGCGCAGTCATGCCTTCGCGATGAAATCGCAATTCTGGCTGCTGGACCCGCGTCCGAACCTGCCCTCGATCGTCAAGGCCGTGGGCGACGGTTTCGAGATGTCGGAGGCGACGAATACGCCCGTCATGCTGATGGTGCGGATCCGGTCCTGCCATGTGACGGGCAGCTTTCCCACCCGCGACAACCGCCGGCCGACGCTTTCGGTCCGGGAGGCGCTGTCCGCCCCGCGATCGGATTTCGCCCGTGTCGTCCTGCCGCCGATGTCCTATGCCCATGAGCAGGACAAGATCCGCAACCGCTGGCCTGCCGCCGAACGGTTCATCCGCGAGCGTGGCCTGAACGAGGTCTTCGGCCCGCGGGAGGCGCCGGTGGGTCTGGTCATCCAGGGCGGCATGTACAACGGTGTGATCCGGGCGCTCCAGCGGCTGGGTCTGGCTGACCTGTACGGCAACAGCGCAGTCCCGATCTATGTGCTGAACGTCACTTATCCGCTGGTTTCATCCGAGTTTCTGGAGTTCTGCGAAGGCAAGGAACAGGTGCTGGTCATCGAGGAAGGCCAGCCGGAGTTCATCGAACAGCAACTGTCGACCTACCTCTATCGCGCCGGTTCCCCGGTCAGGCTGCGCGGCAAGGACATTCTGCCGATGGCTGGGGAGTACACCGGACAGGTGATGCTGGACGGTCTGACCGCCTTCTTGCGCCAGGCTGCGCCGGGGCTGTTGCCGGCCACGGTGCGCGCGCCGAATGCGGATCGCCCGCAGATCCCCGATCTGACCAAGACGGTGCCGATCCGCCCGCCCGGGTTCTGTACCGGTTGTCCGGAGCGTCCGATCTTTGCGGCCATGAAGCTTGTCCAGCGCGAAACAGGCAAGCTGCAGATCACCGCCGACATCGGATGCCACCTCTTTGCTGCCTTGCCGCCCTTCGAGATCGGGGGGGCGACCATGGGCTATGGGCTTGGGCCGGCCGCCAACGCTGCCTTTGACGGGGGCGGCGCGCGTCGTCCGATCTCGGTCATCGGTGACGGCGGATTCTGGCATAACGGGCTGTCGTCTTCCTTTACCAACATGGCCTTCAACAAGTCGGACTCCGTCGCAGTGATCGTGGACAACTACTACTCTGCGGCGACCGGCGGGCAGGATGTGATGTCGAGCCGTGCCGACAACCCGACCAAGGCAACCAAGCATCCGATTTCAAAGGCGCTGAAGGGCATCGGAATTGATTGGGTCCGCGAGGTAGACAGGACCTATGACGTGGCGCGCATGCGCGATGTCCTGCGCGAGGCGCTGACAACCGATGTGCCGGGGCCAAAGGTGATTGTCGCCTCGTCTGAATGCATGTTGAACCGCCAGCGGCGGGAAAAGCCCCTTTCGCAGCAGGCGATCAAGGAGGGGCGACGGGTCGAGGCGCCCCGGTTCGGGGTGGATGAGGATATCTGCACCGGAGACCACGCCTGCATCCGGCTGTCGGGTTGCCCGTCGCTGTCGCTCAAGACGCTGGACGATCCGCTGCGGGACGATCCCGTGGCCAGCATTGACCAAAGTTGCGTCGGTTGCGGGAACTGCGGCGAGGTCGCTGATGCGGCTGTGCTGTGCCCGTCATTCTACCGGGCCGATGTCGTCCATAATCCCGGCCCCTGGGAAACCCGCATTGCCCGCTGGCGCGACCGGGCGATAGGGTGGCTGCAAGCCCGCCGGTCCTCGCGCCGACTGACCTTTGAGGGCATGACATGACCCTGCATCAGTCCCTGCCCGAGGTGCCGGGCGATCCGAACCTGGCAAGTATCATCAAGATCGCCGTGCTGGCCGTGGGCGGGCAGGGCGGTGGCGTGCTCACGGGCTGGATCGAGGCGGTGGCGCGGCAAAATGGCTATGTCGCGCAGGCGACCAGCGTGGCGGGTGTGTCGCAGCGGACCGGGGCGACCGTCTATTACATCGAGATGGCGCCGGCAGGGGCTGGAACGCCGGTCTTTTCGCTGATGCCGGCGGCGGGCGATGTCGATGTGATGATCGCCGCCGAGATGATGGAAGCCGGCCGGTCGATCATCCGGGGCTTTGTGACCCCCGACCGCACCGTGCTGATCGCCTCGACCCATCGCGCGCTGGCCGTTTCGGAAAAGATGGAGCCCGGCAATGGCATCGCCTCATCCGAAGAGGTGATGGCGGCAGCGCAGATCGCCGCTCGGCGCTTGGTCGCAGCCGATTTCGACGCGATCGCGGTCAGGAACGGTTCGGTCATCTCGGCGTCGCTTCTTGGCGCGCTGGCCGGTTCGGGTGCGCTGCCCTTCCCGCGCGAGGCCTTTGAGGCTGCGATCAAGGCGGGCGGCAAGGGGATAGAAGGCTCACTCCGGGCCTTTGCTGCCGCCTTTGACGCGGCGCAAGAACCGGGGTTGTCTGCGCCCGTCCTGACCAAGGCCCGCGCAGCGGCGCCTGCCGCAGTCTTGGGTCCGCATCGCCTTGCCGAAGGGTGGGAAAGCCTTGTCGAGCGGGCCGGGCGGCTGCCGGCACCGGTGGCCGAAATGGCCCGGCCGGGCCTGCGCAAGGTCGTCGATTTTCAGGACCTTGCCTATGGGGCCGAGTATCTTGACCGCCTGGACGCCGTGCTCGGCGCTGACGACTTGGCTCAGGGCTACCGGCTGTCGCGTGAGGCGGCCAAGTACATCGCCAATGCCATGGCCTACGACGATGTGATCCGGGTGGCAGACCTCAAGACCCGCGCCCCGCGCCTTGCCCGCATCCGGGGCGAGATGCGGGTGAAGGATGGCAACCTGCTGCATCTGACTGAGTTCATGCACCCCCGCGCGGAAGAGATCGCGGGCATGCTGCCGGCCACCCTGGGCCAGCGTGTGCAGGACAGCCCAGTATGGATGGCGCGGCTCGACCGCTGGTTCAACCGCGGACGTCGGCTTCGGACCGACAGCCTGGGCGGTTTCCTGATGCTCTATCTGCTGGGTGGTTTGCGCGGCTGGCGGCGGCGTACGCTGCGCCACCGGCAGGAACAGGCACATCTGGAGCGTTGGCTTGCGGTCGTGATGGATGCCCGCGCCCGGAACTACGACCTTGCCGTCGAACTGCTCCGCTGCCGGCGGCTGGTCAAGGGCTATTCCGACACCCATGCCAGGGGCTTGTCGAAGTTTGACCGAGTGCTGGACGCAATCCGTCTGGTTGCCGCGCGCGAAGATGCCGCCGACTGGGCGCGTCGCCTGCGCGAGGCCGCGCTGAAGGACGAAGAGGGCAAGGCACTGGATGGCGCCATTGCCACGATCCGCAGCTTTGCCTGAAAGCGAAACGCCGCCGGTCCGACCCGGCGGCGGAAACGGCAGGCCCCACTCAGGGCCGCCGAGCGGCGCCCCCGTCAGGCAAGCGCGGGCAGGGGTCGGGCTGCTGGCGCAGCATCGATCCGCTTGTGCAACGCCTTGGCCACCTTTGCATAGGACCCGGGCCTGACCGGCATCTGCCATTCCATGAAGCGCTGCATCGGGCCGATGGACAGGCCCATGTCTGCCAGCAACTCGTCGATCTGGTGCATCGAGAAGGGAATGATATTGGTGCCGCGGGCATGCTTGCCCTCGGTCCGCTCTTCCATCCAGCGCAGGCGGCGGTCTGTCGCCTCGATCTGTGCCTTGTCGGAGGGCAGCGACAACTTGCCGGCCAGCAGCGCCGCGATCCACAGCGCCCCCATTTCGGCCGAAAGGGGCGAGAAGAAGGAGGAGTTGTAGCCGTTGAACGCCAGATTCCGCACACCCGTGGGCAGGATGCAGCGGTAAAGCCGGAAATTGCCACGGTCATCCATGATCCGGCGCTGCAGGTCGGGGTCGAGGAAGGGCACCTCCTGCCGCCAGCCGGTGCCGCAGATCACGATGTCGGCAGGGATTTTTTCGCCAGACTTCAACAGCGCATAGCGCCGCCCTCCCTCGACCAGCAACTGGTCGATCGCAGTGTCGCGTTTGATCGCGATGCGGCCCTTGGCCACCAGGTCAAAGAAGCCGTCCGTCACCAGGCTGACGGTCGACCGCGCGATCCGCTCGAAACTGCCTCGGGGCAGGGCGCCCAGCTTCTTCAGCCGCAACTGCCGCGTGATCAGGGATTGTACCGAGCCCAGCATCGAGTTGCGCACGGGCCGGCCCGCGCCATGCAGGAACTTCTCGACCCCCTTCAACTCGATATAGGGAAACAGCCCTTCGCCCATCCGGGTCAGGAACAGGTATTTGTAGTTCAGCACGCCGCCCAGCTTCTTGGGCATCTTCCAGATCAGGTCGCGCGCCACCACCGTCATCGAGGCTGCGGAATCGACGAGCCCAACCGCCACATCGCAGGAAGATTTTCCATAGCCCACAACCAGCACATTCTTGCCGCGCGCCTCTTCCAGGTTCAGGAATTCGGACGAATGGCAGATAGTTCCCCCCGCCGCCCGGAACTCGGCCGCGCCGGTGAAATCGGGCACGGCGGGGGCCGAGAAGATGCCGTTGCAGACCGTCAGGAAATCAAAGCTTTCTGTCTGCGCGACGCCGCCTTCTGGCTGAAAGGTCACGCTCCAGCGCCCGTCAGCCTGCTGCGTGGCATGTGTGACGGGTGTGGACAGTCGGATCAGCGGTTTCAACCCGAAATGGTCGGCATAGTCGTTCAGATAGGCCTGCACCTGCTGGCCCGAGGGCCATTCGGGATAAGATTTCGGCATTGGAAAGTCGGACAGGCAGTAGGTGTCCTTGCCATTCTGGGTCGAGACGCCGGGATAGAGCCGCGTCGTGCTCCAGACCCCGCCGACGTCATGGACCTTTTCGAAGACGGTCACGTCATGGCCAAAATCGCGCAGATGGCGGGCGGATGTCAGGCCGGCGAAACCGGCCCCGATGATGGCGATCTTCATGCTAGCAATCCCTGTTGGAAGGGCGGGCGGGGTCTTTCTGACGGCCCCGTCCCGCGGGTGTCACGACATCAGAAGCGGAATGGCGGGCAGGGCCTGTTCCGGCCCCATGGCGGTGTAGCCACCATCCACGCACAGGTCGGTGCCGGTGATGAAGCTCGCCTCGTCCGAGCACAGGAAGAGCACCGCCGAGGCAATCTCCTCGGGATGCGCGACGCGCCCCAGCAGGTGGAACGGTGCTGCGACATTGTCGGTCTTGGCCCGGTCGCCGCCGGTCAGCTGGTCCATGATGTTCGACCATGTCCATCCCGGACTGACAGCGTTCACCCGGATGCCGTCTGCGGCCAGATCCATCGCCTGATTGCGCGTTAGTTGAAGGATCGCCGCCTTGGACACCGGGTAGACCCAGCGCCCCGTCTGCGCCACGCGGGACGAGATCGACCCGAAGTTCACGATGGCGCCGCGATTGGCAGCCAGGTCCGCGCGGGCGGCCTGCATCAACATGACAGATCCCACGATGTTGATGTCCAGCGCCTCGAGCCATTCGGCCCGGGTCGAAGCAGCCCCGTTGTCGAGATAGGAGCAGGCGACATTCACCAGAAAGTCGATGCGCCCGAGTTGGCCGCGCGTCGCCGCGACCAATGCGGCAATCTGGGCATCGTCGCGCAGATCGCAGCGGGTAAAGCCCACACCTTCGCCAAAAGGCTCGGTCGGGTCCGCGATATCGGCAACCATCACCCGGGTGCCTGCTGCGCGAAAGGCCTCGACCACGGCACGCCCGATCTTCGTCACGCCGCCCGGCACGATGGCGACCTTGCCGTCCAGTCCCTTCATGAAGCCACCCCCTGTCCTTTGAATTTGAAGGAATTGTGACCCATGCGTCGGCCACCGCTATCCGCCGGGCGCTTTCCCTATCCGGAAAACGAAAAAATCGTGAACTGGCCGCGTCGGATTGCCGCCTTCCGTGCTAGGCTCTTGTCAGGACAACAGGGACATCAACCGCATTCCATGCAGGCCGCCCCAACGTCGAAACCGCTGGCGCAGCACGCGCTGTTTCACTCGCAGGACCTCGACGAGGCGCGCGAGAGGGTTGCGGCTGTCTTTTGTCCGCATGTGCTGGAAACCATGGCGGAGCATCGCCGGTTCGATGCGCGCCACCACCATCTGCCGGGGCAGCGGCTGTCGCTGAACTACATCGACTACGGCGCGCGCACGTTGATTTCTCCGGGGGAACTTGGTGGCTTCTATCTGGTTCAGTTTCCGCTGGAAGGCACGGCCGAGATCCGCAACGGCAAGGACAGCTATCTGTCCTCCCCAGACCGCGCGGCGGTGTTGAACCCGCATCTGCCCACCCGGATGGTCTGGGCCGAAGGCACCCGGCAGGTGTTGCTCCAGATCGACCGTGCCGCGATGGATCGGCACCTGACCCATGTCTTGGGCTCTGACAGCCCGCGGCCCCTGACCTTCGAGGGCGGGCTCGATCTGACGGCGGGGGCAGGGGCAGCGCTGAAACGTCTGGTGTTGTGGCTGGTGTCAGAGGCCGATGCCGGCAGCGCGCCCATCGGGGCGGGGCTGATGGCGGCGCAGGTGGAAAACACGCTGTTTTCCGGCCTGATCGAAGCCGGAGGGCATGACCATGCCGCCTTGATCCAGCGGATACGCTCGGCCCCGCGGCCTCGGCACCTTCGGCTGGCCGAAGGCTTCATCGAGGCGAACCTCGACCGCCCCATCACGCTGGACGAGGTGGCGTCTGCAGCCGGCATCTCGGCGCGCGGTTTGCAATTGGCCTTCCGGCAGTATCGCGGCACCACGCCGCTTGGCTTCTGGCGCGAAGCGCGGCTTGCCCGGGCGCATGCCGAGCTTCTGGCCGCTCTTCCCGGGACAACCGTGACCGAGGTGGCCCTACGGTGGGGATTCACCCATTTTGGCCGGTTTTCCGAGCTGTACCGGGCCCGCTATGGTCTCTGCCCGCGCGACAGTCTGCGGGCTGGCGCAGGCCGGGCCTAGGCGGCCAGCAGTTCCAGCGCCACGCCCTGTCCCACGCCGACACACAGCGTCGCAATCCCGGCGCTGCCCCCCCCCTCGGCCAGCCGCCGGGCCACGGTGCCGGCGATGCGGGCACCGGTCATGCCCAGCGGATGACCCATGCTGATGCCGCCGCCCCGGGCATTGACGCGGCCATCGTCATCCTTCAGGCCCCAGGCGCGGATGCAGGCCAATGCCTGTGCCGCAAAGGCTTCGTTCAGTTCGATCACATCCAGCGCCGCTGCCGGTGCCATGCCGCGCGCGACCAGCCTCTCGACTGCCGCAACCGGGCCGATGCCCATCAGGCGTGGCGCCACACCCGCCGCTGCAGCCCGGCCCACACGCGCGAGAGGCGTCAGCCCATGGCGCCGCACGCCGGCAGCCGAGGCGAGCAACACTGCCGCCGCGCCATCGTTGACCCCCGCTGCATTCCCCGCGGTGACCGTGCCGGGGCTGCGAAACGGTGTCGGCAGGGCCGCCAGCCTTTCCAGCGAGGTCGCGCGGGGGTGTTCGTCGGCAGTCACCAGCGTCTCGCCCTTCCGGTCGCGCAGGGTCACGGGCAGAATATCTGCCGCATGCCAGCCCGGGTCGTAGCGTTCTTGCGAGCGCAGCGCGAAGCCATCCTGATCGGCCCGGGAAATGGCGAACTCTGCCGCGACATTCTCGGCCGTCTCGGGCATCGGCTCGGCGCCATAGGCCCGGGCGATCCGGTCGTTGACAAAGCGCCAGCCGATGGTCGTGTCGAAAATCTCGGGGGTGCGGGAAAAGGCCGTCTCGGCCTTGGGCATGACAAATGGCGCGCGCGACATGCTTTCCACACCGCCCGCGATCACCACATCGGCCCCGTCGCGCACTGCCCGAGCCCCGACGATCACGGCATCCAGCCCGCTGGCACACAGCCGATTCACGGTGAAGGCGGGAACCGTTTCGGGCAGGCCCGACAGCAGCACGGCCATCCGGGCGACATTGCGGTTGTCCTCTCCCGCCTGGTTGGCACAGCCAAAGATCACTTCATCGACCGACAGCCCGGGGCAGAGCGCCAGAAGCCCATCGATCACAAGCCCCGCCATGTCATCGGGGCGGAGCGACGCGAGCGAGCCGCCGTAGCGTCCGATGGGGGTGCGGCGCATCGCACACAGGAAAACCTCAGTCATGCTGCCTCCAGAAAGGGTGCGGGGCGGTAACGCCCGCGAAGATGGGCCGGCGCCGCGGCCTCGAGCCGCGCAAGTTCGGTCAGAATGGTCGCAGGTCCATGTGAAGACAAGATTTCGAAGGGGCCGCGCGGAAAATTCAGACCCAGGCGCAAGGCGGTATCGATGCCATCGGTTGTTGCGCCGCCCTCTGACAGAAGCCAGGCGGCCTCATTTGCGAGCGTGGCCTCGATGCGCAGGGCGATGGCCCCGGCATCGGTCGGCGTCGGGCCCGGGGATGCGGGGAATACAAAGCCCTGGCCCGACTTGCGACCCAGTCGCCCCTCGGCCACCTGCCGGTGCAGCGCAGCGAAGACATGATAGCGCGGATGCCCGCCCATCGCCGCATGCAACCCTTCGGTCGCGGCCAGATTGATGTCGGCCCCAACGAGGTCGATCAGTGCAAAGGGGCCGAGGCGATATCCCGCGGCGACCATCGCAGCATCGATTTCGGCCGGGGAACGGCCCTCTTCCAGCAGCGCCAATGCTTCACCGTAAAAGGGGCGGGCACAGCGGTTCACGATGAAGCCTGGCCGGTCTGGGCATTCCACCACTGTCTTGCCTGCGCCCTCGGTCGCATTCCGGGCCAGTGTCAGGGCGGCCTCGGCGCTGCCGGGATGGCCGATCAGTTCCACCAGCTTCATGGCGGCGGGGGGGTTGAAGAAATGCAGGCCCACAAGCCGCTCGGGGCGCCGCATCCCCTCGGCCAGCGCCGCCACAGACAGCGAGGATGTGTTGGTGGCCAGTACCGCCAAAGGTGCGACGACCGCTTCCAGTTCGGCGAAGAGGGCGCGCTTGACCTCAAGCCGTTCGGCCACGGCCTCGATGACCAGACCGGCGCGGGCGAAGGACCCGGGGCCGTCAGCCACGGTCAGCCGCGCAAGGATCGCCGCACCCTCCGCCTGCGACAGCGCGCCCTTGGCGATGCGGGTCGCCAGGGCCGCCTGCAGTCTTTCAGGCGCTGTCCGCCGTGCTTCGGCCAGGGCATCGGTTGCAATGACCTCATGGCCCGCCGTGGCAAAGACCTGTGCGATGCCCAGCCCCATCGTGCCCAGACCGACCACCCCGATGATCATGCCTCATCCCTTTCCAAGGTAGGCCCAGTCTCTGTCGCGGGCAGAAAGATTTCAAGCTAGAAATTTTGAACTTGAAATTGTTTGGGTCCAGTGCCAGCTTTCAGGCAAGGTCCATGGGGGCGCCGCCTCCGACCGCCATTCGATCAGGAGGCAGCGAACCGATGAAGATCCTGTGCCTTGGGGGTGGTCCGGCCGGTCTATACTTTGCCATCTCGATGAAGCTTCGTGACCCGGCGCATGAGGTCACGGTGTTGGAGCGGAACCGGGCCAACGATACCTTCGGCTGGGGCGTGGTCCTGTCGGATGATGCGCTCGGCCGGATGCAAATGAACGATCCGGTTTCTACGCAGGCCATCCGGGACCACTTTGCTTACTGGGACGACATCGCTGTCATCCATGACGGGGTGCGCACCGTTTCGGGAGGGCATGGGTTTGCCGGGATCGGGCGCAAGCAGATGCTGATCCTGCTGCAACAGCGGGCGCGGGAACTGGGCGTCGACATGCGCTTCGAGACCGAGTTCAAGACGGCCGAGGAGTACCGCCAGGTCTATGACCTGGTCGTCGCCTCGGATGGGATCAACTCGCTGGTGCGGCGCGAATATGCCGATGTCTTCCAACCCGACATCGATACCCGCAAATGCAAGTTCGTCTGGCTCGGCACGCACCAGAAGTTCGGCGACGCCTTTACCTTCATCTTCGAGAAGACCGAGCATGGCTGGGTCTGGGCGCATGTCTATCAGTTCGACGCCAATACCGCGACCTTCATCGTCGAATGCCTGCCCGACACCTGGGATCGCTGGGGGTTCGAGCACATGACCAAGGAAGAGACGGTGGAAACCTGCCGCCGGATCTTCGAGCGTCATCTGGGCGGGCACGATCTGATGTCGAATGCCGCGCATCTGCGGGGTTCGGCGGTGTGGATGCAGTTTCCGCGCGTGATTTGCCAGAAATGGTATCACGAGAATGTCGTGCTCATGGGCGACGCGGCGGCAACGGGGCACTTCTCCATCGGTTCCGGCTCGCGGCTGGCCTTTGACAGTGCCATTGCGCTGGCCGAATACCTGCACAGCGAACCGACCCTGGACGCGGCCTTCGAGCGATATCAGGACGAGCGCCGCGTCGAGGTCTTGCGCCTGCAATCCGCGGCCCGTAACAGCCTGGAATGGTTCGAGGAAGTCGAGCGCTACCTCGACATGCCGCCCCTCCAGTTCGCCTATTCCCTGCTGACCCGCAGCCAGCGCATCAGCCATGAGAACCTGCGCCTGCGCGATCCGAACTGGCTGCGCGAGGCCGAGGACTGGTTTCAGGCCCAGGCGGGGGGACAGCCTGGCCGGGCGCCGATGTTCGCGCCGTTCCAGCTGCGCGACATGACGCTCAAGAACCGCGTCGTCGTCTCGCCCATGGCGCAGTACAAGGCCGTGGACGGTTGCCCGACCGACTGGCATTTCGTGCATTATGCCGAGCGCGCCAAGGGCGGGGCCGGGCTTGTCTATACCGAGATGACCTGCGTCTCGCCCGAAGGGCGGATCACCCCCGGTTGCCCCGGGCTTTATGCGCCCGAGCACGAGGCTGCCTGGAGGCGCCTGGTCGAATTCGTTCATGCCGAGACCACGGCCAAGCTCTGCTGCCAGATCGGCCATGCGGGCCGCAAGGCATCGACCCAACTGGGGTGGCAGGATGCTGATGCCCCGCTGCTCGACGGAAACTGGCCGATCCTGGCGCCCTCGGCCCTGCCCTGGACGGGCCGAAACGCGGTTCCGGCCGAGATGACCCGGGCCGACATGGACCGCGTGCGCGATGAATTCGTGGCCGCAACCCTGATGGCCCGGCGGGCGGGCTTTGACATGATCGAACTTCATGCTGCCCACGGCTATCTGATTTCTGGCTTTATCTCTCCAAAATCGAACATTCGCCGCGACGAGTATGGCGGAAGCCTGGAAAACAGGATGCGCTGGCCGCTCGAGGTCTTCCGGGCGATGCGTGCGGCTTGGGGTGAGGACAGGCCGATGTCGGTGCGCATCTCGGCGCATGACTGGGTCGGCAATGAGGGCGTGACCCCAACCGACGCCGTCGAAATCGCGCGGATGTTCGCCGCGGCAGGGGCCGACATCATCGACGTCTCGGCTGGCCAGACCTCGCCTGACGCGCGGCCCGTCTACGGCCGGATGTTCCAGACGCCCTTCAGCGACCGCATCCGCAACGAGGCTGGCCTGGCCACGATGGCGGTCGGCAACATCACCGAGGCCGATCAGGTGAACTCCATCCTCATGGCTGGCAGGGCCGATCTGGTGTGCCTGGCGCGGCCACATCTTGCAGACCCCTACTGGACACTTCACGCTGCCATCGCGCTGGGCGACAGTGAAACTGACTGGCCGCTGCCCTATCTGGCCGGGCGCGATCAGGCGCGGCGGCTGCGGTCGAAGGCGGGCGAGGTGATCCGGGCATGACATTGGCGGGCAAACGGGTTCTCGTGACAGGTGGCGGCAGCGGGGCTGGGGCTGATCTGGCCCTGGGCTTTGCCCGGGCCGGCGCCGAGGTTGTCATCTGCGGCCGGGGCCTGCCCGCGCTGGAAGCGGTCGCAGCACAGCATTCCGCGATCCGTGCCTTGCCCTGCGATGTAACGGACGAAGCCTCGGTCGCGGCAGTTTTTGCGGCCAGCGGGCCGGTTGATGTCGTGATCGCCAACGCTGGTCAGGCAACGTCAGCGCCGTTCCTGCGGACCGGGCTGGAGGACTGGAACACCCTTCTGGCGGTGAACCTGACCGGGGTCTTCCTGACCTTCCGCGAAGGGCTGCGCCAGATGGCGGGCTGGGGGCGGCTGATCGCCGTCGCCTCGACGGCGGGGCTCAAGGGCTATGCCCGTGTCGCACCCTATGCAGCGGCCAAGCATGGGGTGGTTGGGTTGACCCGCTCGCTCGCGCTCGAGGTGGCTCGCAAGCCCATAACGGTGAACGCGATCTGCCCGGGCTTCCTCGATACGCCGATGACGGACCGGTCGGTGGCCACCATTGCCGAAAAGACGGGGCGCAGCCCGGCAGAGGCGCGGCGGGCCCTTGAGGAAATGAATCCGCAGCACCGCCTGATCCGGCCCGCCGAGGTCACTGCGACGGCGCTTTGGCTGTGCAGCCCGGGCGCCGAAGGGGTGAACGGGCAGGCCATCGCCATTTCCGGGGGTGAGGCATGACGGATGCCGCCCCCGGGATCAGGATCGATCCGCTGTCCAAGCGCCGGCTCAAGATGTGGATCCGGCTTCTGGGCGTGACCCGCGCGGCAGAGGGAGAACTGCGCGAGTTCCTGCGGGTGAACCATGACACGACGCTGCCGCGCTTTGACGTGCTGGCGGCCCTCTATCGGCGGCGCGACGGGGTGACCATGTCGGAACTGTCACGCATGCTGCTGGTGTCGAACGGCAATGCGACCACGGTGGTTGACCGGCTGGAAAAGGACGGACTGGTGCGCCGCACCCCATCGGAAGCCGATCGGCGCACTGTCTTCGTGGCGCTGACTCCCGAAGGGCTGGCGCAGTTCGAGCGGCTGGCGGCCGACCATGAGGCCGAGGTGAACCGCCTGTTCGGATCAATGCCGGATGCCGACATCGACCTCTTGACCGAAATCCTGAAGCGCATGGGAACCCATCGATGACAGAACTTGCCGGCCTGACGCCGAAGCATTTCTTGTGGGAGGTCCGCGACCGGATTGCAACGATCAGTCTGAACCGCCCCGACCGCAAGAATCCGCTGACCTTCGACAGCTATGCCGAATTGAGAGATACGTTCCGGGCGCTGGTCTATGCCCGGGACGTGGACGTGGTGGTCCTTGCCTCCAACGGCGGCAATTTCTGCTCGGGCGGCGATGTGCATGACATCATCGGTCCGCTGATCGGGCTGCCGATGAAGGATTTGCTCGCCTTCACCCGGATGACCGGCGATCTGGTCAAGGCGATGATCGGCTGCGGCAAGCCGATCATCGCTGCGGTCGACGGGGTGGCGGTGGGCGCGGGGGCCATCCTTGCCATGGCATCCGACCTGCGTCTGGCGACGCCGGGGGCGAAATGCGCCTTTCTGTTCACCCGCGTGGGTCTTGCAGGCTGCGACATGGGCGCCTGCGCCATGCTGCCCCGCCTGATCGGACAGGGGCGGGCGGCCGAGCTTCTGTATACGGGGCGGGTCATGACCGCCGAAGAAGGCCAGGCCTGGGGCTTCTGGAACGCGCTTCATGCGCCCGGGGAACTGGAGGCCGAGGCGCGTGCCCTGGCCGGCAGGCTGGCCGCGGGGCCGACCTTTGCTCATGGCATCACCAAGACCCAGCTGAACCAGGAATGGAACATGGGGCTGGAACAGGCCATCGAGGCCGAGGCGCAGGCCCAGGCGATCTGCATGCAAACCGCCGATTTCGAGCGGGCCTACCGGGCCTTTGTCGCCAGGGAAAAGCCGGTGTTCGCCGGAGACTGAGTGCGGGGGAGACACCCAGGGGCTGTCTGGCCCCGGACCCCCGAGGATACTTGGAAACGGAAGAAGGTGAGGCTGGAAGGACGATATGGCAGATCAGACATTTCTTGCCTGGCCCTTTTTCGAAGCCCGGCACCGCGAGTTGGCGCTGGCGCTGGAAGCCTGGTGTGCCGCGCATCTGCCCGTCGATCATGGTGATGTCGATGTCGCCTGCCGCAACCTTGTCGTCCGGCTGGGTGAGGGTGGCTGGCTGCGCCATAGCGGCGCGGGCCTGGGGGAACGGCTGGATGTGCGCAGCCTGTGTCTGATCCGGGAGACTCTGGCGCGCCATGACGGGCTTGCCGACTTTGCCTTTGCGATGCAGGGGCTTGGCATGGGTCCGGTCAGCCTGTTCGGCAGTGACGAGCAGCGCCTTTGGCTGGAGCGGACGCGTGCAGGTCGCGCGATCGCGGCCTTTGCGCTGACCGAGCCCGGGTCGGGCTCGGATGTGGCGGCCACGGCCACCACCGCCGAGAGGGTTGCGCAGGGCTGGCGGCTGAACGGCCAGAAGACCTGGATCTCGAATGGCGGGATCGCCGATCTTTACGTGGTCTTCGCACGCACGGGCGAGGCGCCGGGGGCGCGCGGGCTTTCGGCCTTACTCATGCCCGCCGATGTTCCGGGGCTGACCATAGCCGAGCGGCTGGAAACCATTGCCCCCCATCCGCTGGCACGCCTGGAACTGCGCGAGGTGATCCTGCCGGAGGGGGCGTTGATCGGGCGTCCCGGCGAGGGGTTCAAGCTGGCAATGTCGGTGCTGGATGTCTTTCGCCCGACAGTCGGGGCAGCGGCCCTTGGCTTTGCACGGCGTGCGCTTGACGAAAGCCTTGCACGGGTTGCGGCCCGGCGCATTCAGGGCCAGCCCCTGGCCGATCTGCAACTCGTGCAGGGCCATCTCGCGGACATGGCGCTGAAGATCGACGCGGCGGCGCTGCTTGTCTATCGCGCGGCCTGGACCAAGGACATGGGCGCGGCGCGCGTGACGCGCGAGGCGGCGATGGCAAAGCTTTACGCCACCGAGGCCGCGCAGCAGGTGATCGACATGGCCGTGCAACTGCACGGGGGCGACGGGGTCCGGCACGGTTCGGTCGTTGAAAGCCTGTACCGCGAGATCCGGGCCCTGCGCATATATGAAGGGGCAAGCGACGTGCAGCGTGTCGTTATTGCCCGCAGCCTCACGACCCCCTGATCCCCTGACCCAAAGTCACCGGGCCTGCGCGCCCCATCAGCAGAGGAAGACCGATGAGCAAGACACTGCACGGCGGCATCACCCGCAACGGCGAGGGCGAAGCCGGGGTGGAATGGAACATCCTGGGGCAGCGTTACTTCCCCAAGGCCGATTGCGCCTCGAGTTTTGCCTTCGAGACGAACTCTGACCCCGGACAGTTCGTGCCCGTCCATATTCATCCCCACCAGGACGAGTTCATCCTGGTGCAGGAGGGGCAGCTGGAACTGAAACTGGACGGAAAATGGCACACCGCCCGGGCGGGCGACCTGGTGCGGATGCCGCGCGGTGTGCCGCATGGCTATTTCAACAAGTCTGACGTGCCGGCCAGGGCCCTGTTCTGGGTATCGCCAGCCGGTCGTCTCAAGGACCTGTTCGAGGTGCTGCATGACATGACCGATGTCGAGGCGGTCATCCGTGCCTCGGCAGAGCATGATGTCGAGTTCCTGCCGCCCGAGGCAAACGACTGACAAGGGAGGGTGGCGGCGCCGCCGATCAGATGACCTATCGCCGACAGATCCGCATCGAGTTCAACCATTGCGACCCCGCCGGGATCGTCTTCTACCCGCGTTACTTCGAGATGACGAACTCGGTCATCGAGAACTTCTTCCGCGAAGAGGTGGGCTATTCCTATGCCGCCATGATGGCAGACGGGATTGGGGTGCCCACGGCGCGGGTCGAGACCGATTTCCTCGCCCCGTCACGATTGGGCGAACTGCTGGACTGGCGGCTGGACGTCCCGCGTCTGGGGCGAAGTTCGGTCACCTTTCGCTTGCAGGCAACCTGCGGTGCAGAGGCCCGGGTCACGGCCCATCTGACGCTGGTCTGGCTGGGAACGGACCAGCGGCCCGCCCCTTGGCCCGACACCATCCGCACGCGCCTTGCCCAGCATCAGGAGCAGCCATGACCGACAGCCCGCACCAGTTTCTGAACCCCGCGCATTGGAAACCTCCCATCGGCTATTCAAACGGGGTGGCGGCCCGCGGGCGGATGATCTTCACCGGCGGCATCATCGGGTGGAACGCAGCTCAGCAGTTCGAGACCGATGACTTCGCCGGGCAGGTGGCGCAGGCGCTGCGCTCGATCGTGGAGGTCCTGGCCGAGGCCGGCGCGCGGCCCGAGCACCTGGTGCGGCTGACATGGTATGTCACCGACAAGCGCGACTACCTCGGCGCGCTGAAGGAGATCGGGCAGGCCTACAAGGCGACCATCGGGCGGCATTACCCGGCGATGGCCCTGGTGCAGGTCGTGGCGCTTGTCGAAGACCGCGCCAAGGTCGAGATCGAGGCGACGGCGGTGGTGCCGGACTGACCGGCTGTCAAAAGGAGGAATTGCGATGCAGCTGGGTCCCACGGGTCATGTCGATCCATTCACGCGCGACCGCTTGCCCGCCCCATCGGAATGGCCAGAGATCGACCTGTCGGGTTTCGACTATCCCGAATGGTTGAACGCCGGGGTGGAATTGACCGATCGGATGGTCGAGCGCGGGTTCGGCGACCATGTCGCCCTGATCGGCAACGGGCGTAAGCGGACGTACAAGGAACTGACCGATTGGTCGAACCGCATCGCGCATGCATTGGTTGAGGATTACGGCGTAAGGCCCGGACATCGCGTACTGATCCGGTCGGCCAACAACCCTGCCATGGTCGCCTGCTGGCTGGCCGCGACCAAGGCCGGCGCGGTGGTGGTCAACACGATGCCCATGCTGCGCGCGGGCGAGTTGTCGCAGATCGTGGACAAGGCCGAGGTGGGCCTTGCCCTGTGCGATACCAGGCTGATGGAAGAGATGGTGACCTGCCAGAACCGCTCGGGCTTTCTCAAGGCCGTGGTGGGGTTTGACGGCACGGCCAATCACGATGCCGAGCTCGACCGGGCGGGCTTGGGCAAGCCCGTCCGGTTCGACGCGGCGCGCACGGGGCGGGATGACGTGGCATTGCTGGGCTTTACCTCGGGCACCACGGGCGAGCCGAAGGCGACGATGCATTTCCACCGCGATCTGCTGATCATTGCCGATGGCTACGCCCGAGAGGTGCTGCAGGTCACGCCCGAGGATGTTTTCGTGGGTTCGCCCCCACTTGCCTTTACCTTTGGTCTGGGCGGGCTTGCGATCTTTCCGCTGCGCTTTGGCGCGGCGGCAGCGCTGCTGGAGCAGGCAAGCCCGCCAAACCTGATTGCACTGATCGAGGAACACCGCGCGACCGTCTGCTTTACCGCGCCAACGGCCTATCGGGTGATGCTGAAGGCGATGGCCGAGGGGGCAGATTTGTCCTCGCTCCGTGCGGCGGTCAGTGCGGGTGAGACTTTGCCGGCCCCGGTCTACGAGGAATGGATGGCCCGAACCGGCAAGCCCATGCTCGACGGGATAGGCGCGACAGAGATGCTGCATATCTTCATCACCAATCGCTTCGGCGATCACCGCCCCGGTTGCACCGGGCGCCCGGTGACGGGCTATCAGGCCCGGATCGTCGGCGAGGACATGGCCGAACTGCCGCGCGGCGAGGTCGGGCGCCTTGCGGTCCGGGGCCCGACCGGGTGCCGCTACATGGCGGACACGCGCCAGAAGACCTATGTGCGCGACGGCTGGAACCTGACAGGCGACACCTTCTGGCAGGATGAAGAGGGCCGTTTTCACTTTGCCGCGCGGTCGGACGACATGATCGTCTCTTCCGGCTACAACATTGCCGGGCCCGAGGTCGAGGCCGCGCTACTGTCACATCCCGCGGTGCTGGAATGTGCCGTCGTGGGCGCACCCGACGAAGAGCGGGGGCATATCGTCGAGGCGCATGTGGTGCTGGCAGAGGGGCATATGGGCGATGCGCTCATGGTTCGCATCCTGCAGGACCATGTGAAGGCGGCAATCGCGCCCTTCAAGTATCCCCGCCGCATCGTCTTCACCGATGCGCTGCCCAAGACGCAAACAGGCAAGATCCAGCGGTTCCGCCTGCGGAGCTAGGATCCGGGCAATCAGATCAGCGCAGTTCCCTGTTGCCAGACACCCGCCAGACGCCAGTCGGCCGAGAGATGCACGAAATCGGCCGCTCGTCCCGCGGCAAGATGCCCGATCTCGTCCGACCAGCCAAGGACAGCGGCCGGAACGGATGTTGCCATGGCCAGCGCCCGAGCGGGAGCGATGCCGACTTGGGTCACCAGAACCGCAATCGCGCGGTCCAGCGTCAGATCGGCGCCGGCCAGCGTGCCATCGGCCAGCGTCAGCCGCCCGTCGCGGCGCAGGATGGTACGGCCGCCCAGGCGAAACTCGGTCGCCTCGGTTCCTGCGATTTCCATGCAGTCCGACACAAGGAAGACACCTTCGGGTTTGGCCGCCAAGGCGATGCGCAGCGTAAGGGGGTCGACATGGACGCCATCCGCGATCAGACCGCAGGCGACGGGGCTTCCCAGGATCGCCCCCACCATGCCAGGTTCGCGATTGCCAAGCTGGCTCATGGCGTTGAACAGATGCGTGGCGCAGCGTGCCCCAGCGGCAAAGGCCTTGCGTGCCTCTGCCGCCCCGCAATCGGTATGGCCAAGGCTCACGATCACCCCTGCCTCGGCGAGGGCCGCGATCTGTTCGGGGCGCACGTTCTCGGGCGCGACCGTGACCATCAGCGAGGGAAGGGTCTTGGCCGCAGCCAGAAGAAGGGCGAGGTCGGGCTCTTCCATCGGGCGGATCAGGGCCGGGTCATGTGCCCCCTTGCGGGCAAGCGAAAGGTGCGGCCCCTCCAGGTGCAGGCCCAGGAAACCGGGCACCCGGGCCCGGGCCGCGGCAACTCCCGCCCCGATCACCGTCCGGGTCGCCAGGGGCGTGTCAGTGATCAGTGTCGGAAGGCAGCCCGTAGCCCCAAGCCGGGCCTGCACCGCGCAGATGCGCCGCAGACGGTCGACATCGACCTGCCCGTCAACTGCGACTCCACCGGCCCCGTTGATCTGCAGATCGATGAAACCGGGCGCCAGCACGCCGCCCGAAAGGTGCACGACCTCGCCTTCGGCTGCCCCCATCCCGCGAAGAATGCCATCCTCGACCACCAACGCCGGCGCATCCAGGAACCGCACCCCATCAAACAGCCGCGCGCCCACATAGGAGGTGACGGCCATCACACCGTCTCCGTCACCTTGCGCAGATGCGGGGGCGTGTCGGGGTCGAACCCGCGCCGCCGCGCCAGCGCCTCGACAAAGTGATAGAAGCCCACGGCGAGCACCAGCGGCGCCACCAGCGGGTGCAGCCCTGTCACGGTGGGCAATGTGGTGGCGCCGCGCGCCTCGGCCCCGGTGATGAACACATCCGCCCCCTGGGCTGCCAGCCGCTCTGCCGTGGCAATGACCCCTTCACGCGCCGCATCCTCGACGGCGAGCGCCAGAACCGGAAAATTCGCCTGCACGATGGCTGCCGGGCCGTGCAGCACTTCCGCCGCCGAATAGGCTTCGGCATGCAGGCCGCAGGTTTCCTTCAGCTTCAGCGCGCATTCATTGGCGATGGCAAAGCTTGGCCCCCGGCCCAGCACAAAGGCCGATTGCGCCCGGGTCAGCCGCGCAGCCAGCGGCGCCCAGTCAAGCGCCAGCGCGCGCTCCAGGGCCTCGGGCAGATCGGCCACGGCCCGGCGCAGGTCTTCGTCCTGTTGCCATTCGGCCAGCAGCGCGAGGCCTGCCAGAACCGAGGTGACAAAGGTCTTTGTCGCGGCGACCGACTTTTCCTCGCCCGCGCCCAATGGCAGGCAATGGGCCGAGGCGAGCGCCATCGGGCTGTCGGCGAAATTGGTGATGGCAATAGACAGCGCCCCGCCGGCCCCCGCTGCGCGCATCATCTCGACAATGTCCGGGCTGCGACCCGATTGCGAAATGCCGACACAGGCGGCGCCGGCCAGCCGCAGCGGACGGCCATAGACCGAAGCAATGGAAGGGCCGACCGAAGCCACCGGCACGCCGGCCAGCAATTCGACGACATATTTGAAATAGGTCGCCGCGTGGTCGGATGATCCGCGCGCGACGGTCACGATCAGCCCGGGGTCACGCGCGCGCATCGCGGCCGCCGCATCGGTCAGCGCCACATGCGAACCTGACAGGAACCGTGCTGCCGCCTGAGGGATCTCGGCAACCTCGGCCGCCATATGGCTTTGTTTCATTGGTCTTTTCCCTTGGTTTCGGCACCCTTGTCCCAGGGTGCAAGTGTCAGGTCCACGGCAAAGTCATAGGCATCGCCGCGATAGAGCGAGCGGGTGAATTCTACCACGCGCCCGTCGGGAAGGTATCCGATCCGCTCGATCCGGAGCGCGGCCGAACCCGGCGGAACCTCTAGCCGGTCCGCCTCTCGTGGGGCCAGGTTGGTGGCCGACAGGCGTTGAACCGCACGCACGGGCCGCACTCCGCGCTGTTCCAGCACCGCATACAGCGAGGTGGTGACCTCCTCCGGGTTGGGCAGCAGGGTCGCAGGCAGCGAGGCCCGCTCGATGGCCAGCGGAAGCCCGTCGCTGCGCCGGATCCGCTCCAGCCGCGCGACGCGCTCGCCCATGGTCAGCCCAAGGGCCATCAGTTCCTCGGGCGCAGGAGCGTCGAGTTGCCGCGACAGCCAGTCGGACTCGACGATGCGGCCCCGCCTGGCCATGTCCTCGGTAAACGAGGTCAGCAGACTCAGCGCCTGTTGAAAGCGCTCCACCTTTTGCGCAACGAAGGTGCCGGACCCGCGCCGCTGAACAAGCTGGCCCGTGGCAACGAGCCCCTCGACCGCCTTGCGTACAGTGACGCGCGACAACCCGGTCTGCAATGCCAGGTCGCGTTCGGGGGGCAGGCTGTCGCCCGGCCTGAGCGCGCCATCGGCAATGGCCGCCGCGATCTGCCGCTGCAGTTGCAGGTAGAGCGGCCCTGTGCCCGCCAGCTCCCGACCTCCCGAGAACAGGGCCGAACTCATCGCGCGGACCCCTGGCGCGATTGGACTGGTCTGCACGCGAGTCCGGAGGTTGGCAAGAAAGGACGCCCTTGGTCAAGAAAATGATACCAAATGAATACCAAATCGCATTGGTATCTTCAATAGACGATTCTGAACAGCTCCAGAAAGCTCCGCTGGCCGCAGTCGGTCGTTTTGGTATTGGTTTGGTCGTGCCGGCTGCCCTGGTGCCAGTCAGAAGCCGTGGCCTTGCCGTGCGAGGATCATGCCCTCGCAGAAGCCCTTGGTATCATTGGTCTGGAGCAGATAGTTCTCCATCTGGCTGAACCAGACCGACAGATCGACATGCTGCTGCTCGGTGATCCGGCCCGAGGCCCGGGCATCTGACAGCGCCTTGAGGAAAGCCGTCGCGACGTCGATCCAGCCTTTCTCGGTGCTGCAACTCGCCGGGTTCAGGGGGTCGATTGTGCCCTGGGCCGAACCAAGGCCGGGCACCAGGCTGAGGCAAAGGGGAAGAATCGACAGTCGGCGGGCCAGAGTGGCTGACATGATGGACGCTCCGCAAGGATAGGGGCGGCCCGGAGGGGCCGCCCGCAGGATTCAGAAGCCCGAGGGGTAAAGCGGCAGGCCTGCCATTTGCCAGGCCTGGAGGCCCCCGCGGTACCAGTAGAGATTGGTGTATCCTGCCGCCGCAACGCGAAGCCCCGCGTTGTAGCTGAGCCAGCATTGTGGATCGCTGCAATAGACGACGATGACTTGGCCCGGGTTGTTGGCCGAGATCTGGCCCAGCCACTGCACCGCCTGCTGCTGGATGCGGTCGTTGAAACTGCCGGGCGATGCCAGGGCCGGGGCCATGAACGCACCGGGCAGGCTGTAATCCCCCCCAAGGACGTCGATCAGGAGGATCGACTGACCGGCCGTCATGGCCTGTGCCAGTTGCGCTGTCGTCACGATCTGCCCCCCGGGGATGGCTGTCGGGGTTGGTGCATGGAATTGGCCATTGCGCAGCGATGATGTGGGCGGCACCCCGAAGTCCTTGAGCTCGAAGGCCTGGATTTGCGGATCGACCTGCGGTCCCGGCTGCGGGGCAGGGGAGGTGCCACCCCCTGTTGCGGGCGGCTGCTGCCCGCCGCCGCCTGCACCGCCATCGCCCGGTCCGGGGTCGAAGTTCCCCCCGAAGTCTCCGCCCCCGACGGCAGGGGGCTGGGTGCCGCCGCCAGTTCCGCCTGCGGGTGGGGGCGGCGGGGGGGGAGGTGGGGGTGTCGGAGCTGCTCCACCCCCCGGGGCCGGGGCCGTGCCGCCACCCGGCGCCGAGTCGAAGCTGCCGCCGAAACTGTCTCCACCCGAAGCCGGAGGCGCGGCGGGAGGAGCGGTCACCTGTGCCGGCGGTGCGCCCGGGTCGAAGCTGCCGCCAAAGTCGCCGCCCGTCTGTGCGAGGGACGGCCCCGCCCCATGACCGACAAGCAGGCCAGCCAGCACTGCCATGGCGACCCGGCGCGGAAGAGGAAATCGTGTCATGTCCATTCTCCGCAGGATCGGGTCAGTTGGTTTGCAGCTTGTGGGCGATCCAGTCGTAGTAGTTCGACAGCCGGGTATAGACGCCATAAAGCTCTGGGTGGCCGCAGCGGCTGCCGTTACCGCCAGCAAGCGGCGTTCGGCCCCAGCTGACCACACCCACCTGCAGCCAGCGCCCGTCTGCCTGCTTGACCATGAGCGGGCCGCCGGAATCGCCGTTGCAGGAGGTGCGCGCGCCCGAGGCCACGCCCGCGCAGATCATGTTTTCGGACAGGGAGGGGCCAAGGTTCGAGACGAGGATCTGATAGGCCTGCTCCAGCTTGTCCATCGGGATCCGGTTCGATTCCCCCATCGACATCAGGAAGGCGCCCATGTCGCGCTTGGTCTGCTCGGCCATGCCACGGTTGCAAGTGTCGTTCGGCACGATGTCGATGTCGGTCTCCATCAGGTCGATGGGCAGCTGGTCTTCCTCCATGAAGCCCCAGCCGATCACCACGCCGGGCCCCTCGGGCACCGGTTGGCCCTGGCCGATCACCGGAATGGCGCCTACCGGCCCGGCGGATTGCTGGATCGGTTCGGTCAGCTTGATCACCGCGATGTCGTTGTCGATCAGGTTGGGGTTGTAGTTCTCATGTGCGAAGACGGCGGCGACCGGGCGGAAATCGCCCTCGCCCAGGCGGTTGGCCCCGGTCTGCACGAAGATGGTGGCCGGGTCGGTCAGGCGGCCGTCGGGCTGAACCACGCAATGCGCCGCTGTCAGGATCCATTGACGGGCGATGATGCTGCCGCCGCAGAACTGCGAATAGGTCGGTTCGGTTTGCCCCGCCTCGGGCGGATGCTGTGCGATCAGCGCCACCTGCGCGGGCCAGGCCCCGGGCTGGGCCGGTCGTCCGCCATAGACCCGGCCCGCCGTTTCACCGTCCATGCTCGAGGCGCTGGCGCGGATGTCGCGCATATGCTCGATCACGCCGACAGGCTGGCCGCTCGGGCGGGCCACATTGCCCAGCGTCGCATCCTGCGCCAGGACAGCGCTTCCGGCGAACCCGGCCAGAAGGGCCGCAGCAGCCGCCAGTCGGCCGCGAAGGGGGGTAGTCTGCATCGGCGTCTCCTCTCGTCTCGGGTCGTTGTAAGGGATTGGGGTGGAACAGGTTGGTTGTGGTCGGTCAGTCTGTCACCTTGCCTTGATCAGGGCGTCGGGGGTGCCGGACCCGCTGCAAGGGCCTCCTTCGGCAGAACCTGCCATTGCCAGCCGCTGACCCAGACATCGTCGATTGCGAGCCCGCCAAAGGCGCCACGTGTATCCGGACGGCGCCCGAGCGTGCCGAGGAACTCCTGCACCTGGGCGGTCGCCCCTCCGCGCGAGGCGCTTTCCTCGCCGCAGTTTTCTATGAGGCCTTCCAGGTTCAGCCGCTCGGCATTGTCGGGGGATTCGGTCACAATCACGAACAGCCGCTCATCGCCCGCGGCATAGCCGTCGGGACAGTCCGAGCAGACGATCATGGGGTCGCCCAGGGGCACGGGGCGGCTGCTGTCCTCGATCTGGGCATAGGCGGCATGGATGCAGAAGCGCGCGTCGATATGAATGCGGTTCGCATCACGGGCCCCCGCGACCTCGCCCTGCGCCTGAAAACTCAGCTGGTCGCATTGCTTGACGTCGCCGGCCTCGGGCAGGGGCTGTGGCCGGGCCTGCGCCTGGGCTCCGATCGCGCGGCGGCATTCCCGGATCGGGTCGGGCGGTTGGCCGGCAGGGTCAAGGTCAGCCAGCGCCGAGGGAACGATGGCCGGGTCGATCCGCACCGGGCTGGGGTTCAGCAGCGATCCGCCACCGGCGACCGAGGACAGCATCGTGGCCAGCCGCTCCGCCGTCGCGATGCGGGTCAGCACCTGCGCCAGCGTCAGCTCTCCATCGGCCCGCCAGGGCAGGCCCACCGGCCGTCCTGCGACCTCGACCTTGCGCCCGAACCACAGCGCGCCATCCGCCAGCCCGACCTCGATGCCATAGCCCTGGGCGTCGATCTCGACCCGGGCCTGCCCAGCGGCGTTCACCTCATGGATCGCAGCCAGCAGGGCCAGCATTTCGACGCTTTCAGGGGCAAGTGCGGCACCGGTCGCAAGATCCCGGGGCGGGGCGACGCGCAGCACCAGGTCGAGCGGTCGGGCGACAAGCCGGGCGAACCGGGCTTCAGCGGGCACCGGGCCAAGCTTGGGGCAGGGCGCGGTGCTGATCGGTTCGCACCCGGGGTCCACCGCGCGCAGGAAAGCGCGGGTGGCCGAGACTTCCTCCATCTGCGCATAGCCGAGGACCGCCTCGGGCGGGGCTGCCGCATCGGCCACCAGCGCCACCAGCGTGCCGTCGCCCAGACCATGGGCCAGTCCCGCCGACACCTCGTCGCCATTCACCGCGAACTGACGCAGGCCCGATGTCGCCCGGCCGCCCAGCACCACGGCATCGCCCAGGCCCCCTTCCCACGACGGGGTCTGCATCCGCGCGCCGCCGGGCACCGCGCTATCGTTCATGTCGCTCAGCACGGCCTGGTAAAGCTGGCGGTAGGACAGCCCTTCCCCCCCGGCCACCCGCGCCGCCAGGCGCGAGGTGAAAAGCCCGTACCAGCCGCTGTCATCCGGCGCATCTGGCGTCAGGTTCACTTCGCGCGCCACTTCGGACGAACGGGCGGCGTAAAAGGCAACGACCTCGCCCGGCAGATCCGCAGCCGGAGCATCTCCGGCGCTGGGGCCGTCGGCCTGGTCGCTGGCCCGCGCCGTGATCCCCAGGACCGAAGGATCGACCTGGCGCGAGGCGACATCGGGCGAGGCGGCCCGAAGGCCCGAACCCGAGTGGCAACTGTCCATCACCAGCCAGACATCGGCGCCCTTGGCGCGGATGGCATCGACGGCGCGGCCGATTTCGTCATCGGTGATGGCATTGGGGATGGCGTTCTGCCCCGGTTCGGCGCGCGCGGTATCTGCGGGCAGGAACACCTCGTCTAGCCCGTCGCTCTCTTCTCCTTCGGCATCCGGTTGGCGGGTGCCGTGGCCGCTGAGCGTGATGATGGCCAGATCGCCCGGCTCGCTGTCGCGGGCCAGGGCCGCGAGGGCGTCGAGGATCGCGGCCCGCGTGGGCAGGCCCGCGCCCTCGACCCCGTCGGCCAGCATCCGGATATCGCCGACACCCTGACCGCTCAGCGTATCGTGCCAAAGGCGCACGTCATTGGCGGGGCCCCGAAGGCTCGCCATGCCGATGCTCTCGTCATAGGCTGACACGCCCACCAGTAGGGCACGCTGCGTCTCGGCGCAAAGTGGCGCAGCAAGGGAAAGGCTGAAGGGGACGGCAAGGGCCGCCAAACGATGCAAGTCCACGACGCCTCCGGCCGGTGGAAATTTCCTTAACAATGCTTGAACGCTACACGCCGGATGATCCTTGGCGCAAATATTAATGAATGGACGTCGCCCGGACAGTTGGCAAATATGCCGGTTGTCAGGCCAGATCTGTGGCCGGAAACCCGGGGGGAACGATGCGGACCTCAAGACTTCTCGCGTTGGTTGTGGCGGGGATGATGTCCCTGCCAGGAGGGACGCTGGCGCAGGAAAGTGCCGCACCCGCCGTTGCACCGCAAAGCGCCGAGGTCCTTACGCCCTTCGCTCTGTCAGAGCTTTCGGCGTTGGCCCAGACTGACCCTGTAGCGGCGCTGGCGCGGATCGAGGCACTTCTGACGCAGGACGCGCAGTCGGCTTCGGCTGATCCCCGGGTCGTGCTGGATCTGCAAATCCTTGCGGCCGAGCTCTTGCTTCAGCAGGGCCGCCCTGCCGAGGCGGCGCAGGTATTCGAGGTCGCCGCCCGCTTCGCCGTGCGCGAGCGGGACAGGACGGGCGCGGAGCCCGCGGTCCTGTGGACCCGCGCCGCCGAGGCGCATGAGGCCGCCGGAGACCCGCGCGCCGCGGTCCGCGCGCTGGAAGCGCGCTTGACCGAAGAGCAGGAGGGCGGGCTCCCACCAGAGGCGCTGGAGGTCACGCGCCAGAAAATCCTGGCTTTGGGAGGAGAGCTTCCGCCGCTTGCCGATACGCCGGCCCCGATGGCTCGCACGGCCCCCATGGCGGCCACCCGGGCGGCGGAAGAGGGCTTTACCCGTGTCGAGGTGTTCTACGCCACCGACCGGGCCCGGACAGGTGATGCCAGCCCGCTGACCTTCTATGGAGCCGAGCGCGGCACTCTGGATTATGGCCTGCTCGAGGTCACTGTCCCCGACACCCACCGCGCCGGGGCGATCGAACGGCCTTCGATCTGGCGGCTGGAGTTCAGCGAAACGCCTGCGAAGCACGTGATGCTGCAATCAGTCCTGCCGCTGGAGGCCGACCAGTTCTTTGGCCAGATGCGCGAGCGTATCGACAGTCGAGCCCGGAAAGAGGCCTTTGTCTTCATCCATGGCTACAACGTCTCCTTTGCCGCCGGCGCCAAGCGTGCGGCGCAACTGGCCTATGACATGAACTTCTCCGGCGTGCCTGTGCTCTACTCCTGGCCGTCGCGCGGGGCGACGACGGGCTATCTGGCCGATGCGGCGGTCGTGCAACTGTCGGCCCGTCGCCTGTCGCATTTCCTCGACGATCTTGTCGAACGGTCAGGGGCGACGACTATTCACATCATCGCACATTCCATGGGAAACCGCGCCCTGACGGAGGCGCTGGAACTGATGGCGCTGCGCAACCAGCTGGACAGCGCGGATGAGCCGGTCTTTGACCAGGTGGTCTTTGCCGCGCCGGATGTCGATGCCGGGCTCTTTGCCGAGATGCTTCCGACCATTCGGCCCCTGGCGCGACGGCTCACCCTCTATGCCTCTGAAAACGACTGGGCGTTGCAGGCCTCGCGCCAGTTGCACGGCAATGCGCCGCGCGCGGGGCAGGGCGGCCCCGACACGCTCGCCGCCGCCGATATCGACAGCCTGGACATGTCGGATCTGGGCGAGGACATGCTGGCGCATGGATATTTCGCCGATGACCGCTCGGCCCTGCTCGACCTGGCCGCGCTCTTCTGGCTGAACCCCCCGCCAGAGTTGCGCTGCGGTCTGGAAAAGACGGCGCGGGCGGGAACGGTGCCGATCTGGCGCTATGTGCCTGGCGAATGTCCCGGCGGCGATCTGCTGGCCGTCATGGCGCGCCTGCAGGAGAACGGCGTGAGGACGAGGGCCGAGGCAGAGGCGGCCTTGCCGGCGTTGATCGGCGATCCTGAACTTGCCCGCCAGATCACGCCGGTGGTCGTTGCCATGTTCCCGGCGGACTGATGGCGTCAGGGCGCCGCGGTCAGTGGCAGGCCAAGGCGGTAGCCACCCGCCGCTGCCGCGCGCAGTCGGTCGGCCTCTTCCCGCGCCTGCCGCGCAGCCTCGGCCTCGGCACGGATGCGCTGGCGCTCTGCTTCGCGCTTGCGCAATTCCTCGTTGATGCGCGCGGTCCAGGCCGGATCGGCCTGCGCCCCCGCCATGGCCTTCGCCGCCAGGTCCAGGTCTCCGGCCCGCGATGCCGGTGCATAGGCAAAGGCCACCGTCTCGACCACGGTCGACTGATAGCCGAAGCCGGGCACGCCGGGCGGCGGTGGCGTTCCGTCATCAGCGAACTGGTACCAGGACAGCCACAAACGCTCGACCATCGGGCCCTGCGGACCGGAGTAGGACAGATCGGCCACAACCGCGTCGTAGCGGATCAGCATGCCCTGGGCGACCATCCCCCCGATGCCGGCCTTGTACTGGTCGATCACGGGCTGGTTCGGAACCAGGCGATCGATCCGCGCCCCTGCGGGGCGGCGCGCCAGGATCAGCCCCCGGATCAGTTGTTCGGAGCCTCCGGTGATCTTGCCGACATGGCAGTTGGAGTTCTGGTACTGTTGCCGCATGTCGGCGAGCGCGGCTTCGTTCTGCGCCACCACCATCTGCGCCATCGCCGGATCGATCCCGGCCACCCTGACCTCGTTCCAGACGATCGCGTGGCCGGGCATGAAGCGCAGTCCGCTTTGCCCGTCGGGCGAGACGGCATTCAGGATCACCTCGTACATTTCGTTTCCGCTGCAAGGCTTTGCCCAGGCAATGCGCCCTTCGGCTGTCCAGCCCGGCGGCAGGTCGATGGTCATGGCCGTCATCGGGGCCTCGAACCCCTCCTTGTCCATGATCCGGAAGGGTTCTGCCAGCAGCTGGGCCGGAAACCCGGCCAGCACCAGCGTGGCGCACAGCGCAGTCAGGCGGGGCGGCATCGGCGCTCTCCCATCGCAGCCAATCTTGATCAGACCACGCAGGATGCTAGGCCTGGGCCGTGGCTTTGTCGACCGTTGGCAAGGGGGGCGCAATGCCGGGCCCGCTGATCGTCGGACGCTCCGGGTGGCTGGGCGCCCTGCTGGCACTTGCCTTCGCCTTGTCGCTTCCCGGCGCCACCAGGGCCGACGAGGCGCGGTCGCCCGAGCTTGAAGCCGCCATCATCGCGCTCGAGGCCGGCGACATTGCCACCGCCGAGGATGCGGTCGAGGCCGCACGGGCTCGGGCCACAACCCCCGAAGAGCGCTGGGACGTGGACGAGGTGCAGGCTGCGCTGCTGCATTGGCAGGACCGCGATGCCGAGGCGCTGGCAATTCTTGTGCCGCTGCTGGAAAGCGCGCGCGGCCTTTTCCCACCGGACAGTCTCCGCCCGCTTTATGCCGAGCGGATGCTGGCGGCGACCCAGTCGAACCTGGGCGATGACGCGGCGGCGACGCGCACCCTGCTTGGCAGCCTGCGGCGGTTCCGGGCACAGGAACAGCCGGATATCGATACCTTGCTGCTCGTCCAGTCCGATCTGGTACGGCTGTTCCTCGATCAGGGCGATCTGGCTGCAGCGGCGATGCTTGCAGCCGAGATGCGGGTGCAGGCGGCGAACGAGGGCGATGTCCCAAGGGCCGAGGCGCAGGAAGCAGCTCTGCTGCAGGCGCTGGCCACGCTGCGGTTGGGTTATCCTGCCCAGGCCACGCAGCAAGCCCTGCCGGTCTGGCGGCTGGGCACGCCCGAGGATCCTGTGGTGGCCGAGGTGGCGGGCTGGCTGGACGATGAGTTCGGCATCGAGGCCGAAGCCCGGGCAGGCCCCGATGGCGATGCCGAGGCGGTTCTGCAGGACTGGATCGACACGGCCCTGTCGCTCGAGGCACGCAACGATGCCACGTTGCCCGCGACACTGGCGGGGATCGACCGGGTGATGGCGGCGCTGGAGGCGGGCAGCCCCGTCGAGGCCGATCGTGCCGGACGTGCGGCCTTTGACCGCCAACCGGCGCAGGACCCTTTGGTGGCGGCGGCCTACTTCGCGCTGATGACCATGACCTACAACGCCGACCGGCGGGATCTGTCTGCCACCTGGGCGCTGCGGCTGGCCGAGATGCCGGCGGGTTATCTGGCAAGTCTCGGCCAGGACCCGGTCGTGTTGTTTCGCGAGATTGGCAATGACATGATCGACCAGGGCCGCACGGGTGATGCGATCACCCTGGGTCGCGCCGCGGTCGAGCAGGCCAGCATCCGCGAAGAGTCCGATGCCGAGACTCTCCAGCGCAGCCTGACCCTGCTGGGCGCCGCGCTTCGCGACGCCGGCCGGCAGGACGAGGCGGAACGGGTGCTGCTGCGGGCGGCAGATATCGGCCTGTCCCGGTCATCGCCCTCTCTCGACGAAGCCCGCAGCACGTTGCAGGCGCTCATGGATCTTGGGTTGCTGCATCTTGATGCCGGTCGGCCCGAACAGGCAGGCCAGGTCTTCGACCAGGCCGTGACGCTGCTCCAGTCTGGGCCGGTTGGCGCAGAGGCGGTTGGCTGGACCTACATGCTGCAAGGCTACCTGCCGCTTCTGGCGAAAACCGGCGCGGCGGATCGCGGGCTGGCACTGGCGCGACAGGCTCTTGCCGTTGCAGAGGCGGATACCAGGGCCGGCGCCAAGGACGATGTCGAGGCGCTTCGCCTCTTGACGCAGGCCGCACGCCTGGCAGGGGAACGCGACCTTGCTGCCGACAGCGCGACACGGGCCCTGGCCGAAGCGCGCACCCTGGGACTGCCCGCGCCCGAGATTGCCTGGCTTGCGATCCAGGCCGCTGCCGCCGAACGCGAACGGGGCCAGATCGAGATCGCCCGTTCGATCCTGGCGCAGGCCGTCGACGGCATGGGGGGCGGCGCGGGCGCCGAGGCTGGTCTGCTCGTGGGCCTAGCTGTCGAACAATCGCAGGCAGGCGATCCCGAAGGCGCGCGGCGACTTGTGCAGCTTGCCAGCGAGGGCCTTGCGCCCGATGTCCCGATCCTGCCCTATCTCTGGGCGATCGAAGGGGGCATCCTGTTGCAGCAAGACAGGCCGGCCCCGGCCCTGGAGGTCCTGCGCCGGGCCACAGCGGCGCTGACGCAGCCGGAACGGCGTGCCGAGCCAAGGGCCCGCGACCATCTCCCCCTGCACGTGTCGGCAGCCCTTGACCTGGCAGAGGAAGAAGACGGCACCGAACTGGTGGACGAGGCTTTCCGCGTGGCGCAGCGCGTGGGTGACCTTTCGGCAGGGGCCGCGCTGGGACGGGCCATCGCGCGGCTCCGGGGTGGCGATGCGAGATCCGCCGACCTTGCCCGTCGGATGGAGGCCGCCGAGGGACAGTTGGCCGTAGCGCAACAGGCGCTGATCGACTCCCTGGACGGAGCGGCTCCGGTACCCGCGGCCCGGGCCGAACTCGCTGCCGCGCGGGCCGCGCAGGAAGCGGCGGCGGCGGAATTGGCCCTGTCCTTCCCCGAATATGCCGCCTTTGCCGACCCCCGTCCGATCGCCCTGCAACGGATTGCGGCACTGCTCGGTCCCGAGGAGGTGCTGGTTCTCTATGCGACGTCCGACATGGGCGGTTTGGGCGGGTCGAGCCCGAGCCAGGCCTTTGCCGTCACCCGCGACAGGGTGCTGACTGCCGATCTGCCCCCCCGGTCCGAGATCGAACCCCTTGTCCACGCTCTGCGCTGCGCGGCCGCCCTGACAGATCGCCGCTGTGGCCTCGCGGTCGCCGGCAGCGCCGAGGGGGACATGCGGGGCGCCTTCAGCTTGGCGGAAGCCGGGGCGGCGCCCCGGTACCAGGGTTTTGACACCGACCTTGCCCACCGCGCCTACCAGATGTTGCTGGAGCCCCTGGCTCCGGCGCTGGAGGGCAAGACCACGCTCATCGTTGTGCCGGACAAGGCCCTGGCCGGCTTGCCTTTCCAGGTCCTCACCACGGCGCCTTCCGCGCCCGAAGCCGCGCCGGCGGCTGTTCCATGGCTTATCCGGGACATGGCCCTTACGGTCAGCCCGAGCGTGGCAAGCCTGGTGGCCCTGCGCGAGCTTCCGGCGCGCCCGGCGACCGAGTCCTTGCCGTTCCTGGGAATAGGCGATCCGCTGATCGGCGCGCAGGTGGCCGGAGCATTGCCCATCGACTGCGCCACAACCTCCGCAGCCGGGCTGCAGGCCTCGGCCCTTGCCCCGGCGACCGGCCCTGTCCTTCGGTCGGCCAAGGGTGCGAACATGGAGTTGGCGACCCTCGCCGCGCTGCCTGATACGCGCTGCGAGCTCGAGGCGACAGCAGCGTATTTCGGCCGGGGGTCGGCCTTGCGGCTGGGGGCCGAAGCAACCGAGGGCGACTTGCGCCAGATGAGCGAGGCCGGCGAACTTGCGCGCTATCGCGTGATTTCCTTTGCCACGCACGGTCTGGTCGCCGGCGAGATCGGCACGAACCCTGCCGGCCTGGTGCTGACGCCGGTGCCCGGCGCAGGCGCAGACGAGGACGGGCTTTTGACAACGGAGGACATCGCGGCACTGCGGCTTGATGCCGAGTTCGTGCTACTGTCGGCCTGCAACACCGCCGCCGCCACGCGAGAGGGCGAAGATGCTCTTTCCGGCCTGGCCAGTGCTTTCTTCCTGGCCGGGGCGCGAACGCTTCTCGTCTCGCACTGGCCGGTCTATTCCGATGCAGCGACCGACCTGACCACCGGCATTTTCGAGGCCATGGCCGCCGACCCTGGAATCGGCCGCTCCGAGGCGCTGCGCCGCGCGATGCTGAACATCCTCGACGATCCGCAGGCCACGCCCCGCCAGCGCCATCCGGCCTATTGGGCACCCTTCGCCCTGGCCGGACAGGGCTAGCGCCCGGCCGTCAGACCAGCGCGTGCCGCCCGAAGAACAAGGGAAGGATCAGAAGATAACCGACCAGCACCCAGATCAGGAAGAGCATGGTGATGCGGAGCCGCTTGTCCGCTCGCAGGTCCTTGCGCCGCACCCAGGTCACGCTTTCGCCCCCAAGCGCGGGCTTTGGAAAAAGCGCCAGTTCCGCGATCAGAAGACGCAATCCGCGGTAGGATTCGTTCAGGTTGGCAATCGAGGTCAGCATGACCACGGTGTAGAAGCCGAACACGATCAGCCGCGCGGCGACGAAGGGCTCGGGCTGGCTGGCGAAAAAGACCATCACCGCCACCAGCGCCGCATGTGCGTTGATCACCCGCTGCCATTCCCCCGCGATGCGGGTGCGCATCTGCAGCGTCAGGTTCATCATCTCGGAAAAGCTCAGATGCGAGACGCGGACGGTGCCGTCGGCTGGTGGCGGAGAAGGGTCTTGGGGCATGCGTCGCTCCGGCGTGGTTGGTGGCAAACTAGGGGGCGGCGTTTCCAAGGGCCTCGCGCCACTCCCTCGCGCGCGCCCGCGCCCCGCGCAGCAGGATCGCAATGTCGATGTCGACCGCCGTGAACAGCGTTCCGGCTGCCACGGCTTCCCTCAGAAAGTCCTGGTCCAGCGTCAGGATGCCTGCAGGTTTGCCCGCCGCGCGAATGCGCCGCACCGCGTCGAGGACAGCGGCCTTGACCTCCGGGTGGCTCGAATTGCCGGGGTGACCCAGACTTGCCGCAAGATCGGAAGGCCCGATGAAGATCCCATCGATCCCTTCGACGGCGGCGATTGCTTCGATCTGCGCCAGGGCCGCAGCCGTTTCGATCTGCACCAGCAGGCAGACCTCGTCATTCGCCCGGGCAACATAGTCATCGACAAGGCCAAAACGGCTGGCGCGGGTCAGGCCGGCGACGCCGCGAACGCCCTGTGGCGCATAGCGCACGGCGGCGACGGCTTTCTCCGCCTCGGCGGCGGACTGCACAAAGGGGACAAGGATGGTCTGTGCCCCGGCGTCGAGGATGCGCTTGATCTCGACCGCATCGTTCCAGCCGGGACGGACAATGGCATGGGTCGGGTAGGGGGCAGCGGCCTGCATCATGGCCTGGACGGTCGTCAGGTCGACTGTCGAATGCTCGGTGTCGATCAGCATCCAGTCGAAGCCCGATCCGGCCATGGCCTCGGCGGTCCAGGAACCGGGGATCGAGCACCAGATGCCGATCTGCTGGCGACCCGCGCGCAACGCGGCCTTGAAGGGGTTGGTGGGCAGGTCCATGCGCAGTCCTTGGCTATGGGCCGCTGTCCGGTCGGCCCCATAGGTCCAGAGGCTGCCGCATGCGGCCTGCAAAGGCAACGCCCGGCACGATCTGCCAATATCGTGCCGGTAACTCGGATGGGCGCTAGCCGGGGCAGCCCAGGCGCAACGCGCGGCCGCAGGTTCGCGGCCCTTCTGCCTGCGACAGCAATTCCCGCGCCAGCTTGTCGGTCAGGGCCCTGTGAAAGTCCTCGAACCCCGAGGCTTCGATCACGAAGGCAGAAGTGCCGCTCAGCACCGAGCGTTCGTAATAGGCAGCAAGGTCCGGATAATCGCTCAGGATCGCAAGCGCGTTGATCGTGACGCCAAGGTCTTTCGCCTTGTCTCGCATGCCGGACAGCGACAAGTGGTTGGCCCGGCGCGAAACGGGTGTGGCGCGACCGTCCCCCGAGAGATCAATCACCCGGCGCCAGGCGCAGTGGCCCTCTTGTTCGAACAGCTTGAAGGCCGCCGCCAGACCCACCCAGATATCCGTGTTGCCGCCAACCTGGCGAGGCATGGTTGCCAGGCGCTCGGCAAAGGGGTGGACATCCGCCGGCTCCGATATCCGGGTCCAGGGAAGGACTTGCGGAGGATATGCACTGTCGCCCCAAAGAACGACCGCGATATCGACCGTGCCTGCGGCCTGAAGGACGTGGCTCATCCGGGGGTCCTGCAGGGCCTTGCGATATCCTTGCTGCTGCAGGGCGAACTCCGCCTCGTCGATGCTGCTTGAGGCATCGATCGCCAGGACGAGCGCCACGTCGGCGCAGTCTGTCGTGGCATTGGCCACCCCGCCCTGAAGTGAAAGGGCCAGGGCAATGGCAGTCAGGCGCTTCATCATCCCCTCCCTGCTATGCGTGCCGTCCCGTCCCGGGGTTACGCCGTGGGACGGAGCGCGGAGCCCCTACTTGCGAAACAGCGCCTCGCGTGCCCGCATCACATCCATGCGGGTCATGCCGATGTCGCGCAGCATGTGGTCGTCGAACTGCATCAGTTGAGTGTACATCTCGTTCAGCCGCTCACGCTCGCGCCGGGCGGCAAAGAAACTGAACAGGCCGCTGGTGGGCTTCACACCACCGGTCTTGGGGGCCTTGAAGACGTCGAGGGCGGTGATCAGGGCGGGTGAGAAGGTCATGGCGTGGTTTCCTTTTCGCTGTCGGTTTCCGCAGTGGCCGTCTCCTCCCGATCCGGCCATGTGCTCACCTTGCGCCCGACTCACCCGCCGGTCTGTGAAGCGGATCACACAGACCCGCAAAGATCATGAAATCTGCACTTGAACGTTCGGCCAACTCGCCGTCCGGCCCCGGGCCTGCTACCTTCGTCCGGGGGACCAACAGCCCGGCGGCAGTTGAGCAGGGGGACAGCGACCATGGCCGATGTCGAGACGGGGCTGGCGAAGGGGCGTCCCTTGGCAGACAGCCCGGTACTGCGTGCGGCTGTCAGCCGGGTTGCGACGCGGATCGTGCTGCCTACGGGTGCCGTCCTGTTCCAGAAAGGCGATCCGGCCGAAAGCTTCTATTTGCTCGATGAAGGGCAGATCGAGATCAGCGTGATGTCTGCTGGCGGCAAGAAACTGTCGCTTGAGGTGATGGCCGCCCCCGATGCCTTCGGCGAGATCGGGATGTTCGCCGGGGTTCGCTCGGCCGATGCGCGCGCGATCAGTGACTGCCGTCTGATGGTGGCGCGGCGGTCGGACCTGATGCCCTTGATCCGGGCAGAGCCTTCGATCGCGCTTCTGATGATTGAGTTGCTTTGCGCGCGGCTGCACAGCGTGAACGAAAAGCTCGAGGAGCGCAGCTTTCTGCCTCTACCAACGCGGCTGGCCCGGCGTCTGCTGCATCTGTCAGAGAAGTATGACGGCGCAGAGGGGGCCATTCCGCTTTCGCAGGCCGAGTTGGCCGACTTTGCCGGCGCCACGCGTGAGGCTGTGGCCAAGACGCTGGCGCAATGGCGCTCGCAGGGGTGGATCGACCTTTCGCGTGGTGCGCTGCGTTTGGCGAACCGCGGCGCGCTCGAGGCCGTGGCGGCCCAGGACGACGACTAGCTTCCTGGCCCGCACTTCGCTCTGGCCCGCCGCTCTGCTGCGTGGCAGGGTCGGCCCGCAGCGACCCGGCCGTTTGGGCGGGGCCGTGTCCCCGAGGGGCGTTGGCGGCGAAGGAGGAGGCGCATCGTGAACCTGATCGATACCCATCAGCACCTGATCTATCGTGATCGGCTCGGCTATGGCTGGACCAACGGGATTCCGGCCCTTGCCTCTGGTGACTTCACGCTGGCCAAGTATCGTGGCCTGACAGACGGGGCCGGGGTCGTGGGGTCGATCTTCATGGAAACCGGTGTGGACGATGCCGACTACCAGGCCGAGGCGCGCTTTGTCGCGGGGCTGGTTGGGCAGGGCCCCGGCGCGCCGCTGGCCCAGATCGCCAGTTGCCGCCCGGAAGAGGATACCGGGTTCGACGCCTGGCTTGACGAGGGCGCGGCGCTCCATGTGGTGGGGTATCGACGCATCCTGCACGTGATGCCGGATGGCCTGTCGCAGGCGGATACCTTCCGGCGCAACCTGCGCCGGATCGGCGCGCGCGGCCTGAGTTTCGACATGTGCTTTCTGGCGCGTCAATTGCCGATCGCGCTGGAACTGGCGCAGGCCTGCGACGATCAGGTTCTGGTCCTGGATCATTGCGGGGTGCCCGATATCGCAGGCGAGCAATTCGAGGAATGGTCAAAGGGAATCAAGGCCCTTGCGGCGCTTCCTCATGTGAACTGCAAACTGTCGGGCATCGCCGCCTATTGCGCGCCCGGCACGGTCAGCGTCGAGACGCTCGCCCCCTGGGTTGGGCAGGTCATCGACAGCTTCGGGCCCGACCGCATCCTTTGGGGCGGCGACTGGCCCGTCGTGGATCTGGGCGGCGGGTTGCCGAACTGGATCGCGCTGACCCGCGCCCTGCTGGCCGGTCTGGGCGAGGCCGAGAAGGCCGCGATCGGCACCGGCACGGCGCAGCGGGTTTATCGCGTTCGGCTCTAGCCCTCATCCCCGCGGACAAAGCCGCTGGCATGATTGCCCGAGGCCAGGGCATCCAGATCCACCGATCCGCGCAGGGGACGGGCTGAGGCCACGAGATCGTCGTCGTCCTTCAGCGCGCGGCGCAACGTGGTGACGGCCTCATCCACCGTAATCGCGCGAAACCGGACCGTTTCACCCGGGCGGGTCTGCGCGAGGGCGGGCAGATCGGCCCGGATGACTGTGCCGATCTTGGGATAGCCGCCCGTTGGCTGGCGATCCGCCATAAGGACGATGGGCTGGCCATCTCCCGGGACCTGGATCGCCCCCAGTGCGATGCCGTCCGAGACGATGTCATGGCCCGCTGCATGGGTCAGCCTGGGGCCGGCCAGCCGATATCCCATCCGGTCGCTGCGGGGGGCGACGACCCAGGGCGCGGTGCAGAACAGCGCCTCGGCGTCCGGCGTCAGGGCGCCGGACTGCGGGCCGGGCACGAAACGCAACGGCAAGGCGGGTGGTGCCGGCCAGTCAAACCCACCCTCGGGCAGGGACAGCAATTCGGGGCCGGGCAGGATTGGCAGACGCAGCCCCGCCGTCACCATGCCCAAAGGCCCCAGACCCGAGCGCAGATGGGTGGCCCGGCTGCCCATCACCGGGGCGACGTCAAGTCCGCGCGCCAGCGCCAGATAGGCCCAGGTCCCGCGCGCACCGGGCAAGACCGACAGGCGCATGCCGGGTGCAAGTGTCAGGGCGACCGCCGTGGGCAAGGGCGAACCATCGCGGCTGGGCACGAACCCCGGCGCCACCAGCCCGATCCGCAATGCCGCGCCTTCGGCCATCACTTCGATCCCGCCTGGACCGATTTCGAGGGCTGCCGCCTCGGGCGCGGCGCCGGCCAGGCGGTTCGCGGCGCGATGGGCGCGCCAGTCCATCGGGCCGGCCGGGGTCACGCCAAAGCGCAACCAGCCTGAGCGGCCCGCGTCCTGCAGGGTGCAGCCGGGCCCGGCGCGCAGGATATGCAAGGCGGCGGCGGTCATCCGGATTCGGCCCGGGCCAGCACCTCGCCCGCCGCCGCGCGAGCCGACAGGGAGTCATGGGTCGCCCGGTCAACCGGATCGAAGGTGATCAGATCGCCCACATTCACCAGAAAGGCCGGGTCACGGCCCGGCGCGAACATCCGCGCGGGCGTGCGGCCCAGGATGTGCCAGCCGGACGGCATTGCATCGCCCGCCACGATGGCCTGACCACCGGCGATGATCAGCGCGCCCGAGGGAATTCGGTCGCGCGGCGCCGCGCGGCGGGGCAGCGTCAGGGCGGCTGGCAGGCCGCCCAGATAGGCCCAGCCCGGGGCAAAGCCGTACATGTAGACCCGATAGCGGGCCGAGGCGTGGAGCCGGATGACCTCGGTCGGCGGCAGGCCCGTCACCTGTGCCACATGGGCCAGATCCTCGGCAAAGTCAGCGTCATAGCAGGCGGGCAGGCGCCAGAGGCGCCGGGGGCCCGCATCCGCCCCCACTGCGGCCGCAGCCAGGTGCAGCAGGTGCTCAGCCAGCCGGGCGCGCGGCAGGACAAGCGGGTCGTAATGCACCATGAGCGAACGGTAGGTCGGCACGGTCTCGATCAGGCCCGCAAGCGACGACAGGGCCAGGGCAGCATCCAGGGCAAGCACCCGGTCATGCAGGGCCGTGTCGATCCGATCGCCGAATTCGGCCACCAGCGCACATTCGCCGGCATCAAGTAGGCGGAGTGGCGCGATCATCCGGCGAAAGGGGCGACCCGCCACCCGGCGTCGACCAGCGCCTGCCGCAGATGCGCGGCCAGCGCCACGGCGCCCGGCGTATCGCCATGCAGGCAGATCGAATCCATCCGCTGCGGCTTGCGCGTGCCATCAGCCGCAATGATCGCGCCTTCGGCGAGCATGGCCAGCATCCGCTCGGCCACCATGGCAGGGTCATGCAGCACTGCGCCGGGTGCCGCGCGGGGCAAGAGGGTGCCATCGGCCCGATAGCCCCTGTCGGCAAAGACCTCTGCCGCGACGCGCAGGCCCGCCGCCATTGCTTCGGTTTCGGCAGGGGTTCCGGCAAGGGTCAGGCAGATGAGAGAGGGGTCCACCGCACGGATCGCCCGGGCGATGGCGCGGGCCACGGCAGCATCTTCGGCGGCGAGGTTGTAAAGCGCGCCATGCGCCTTGACATGGGTGATCCGGTGGCCGGCCAGCGCCGCCATCCCGCAGGCCGCACCGATCTGATAGGCGCATTGCCGCTCGACCTCGGCGGTACTGAGCGGCAGGGCGCGGCGGCCAAACCCCTCACGGTCCGCAAAGCCCGGATGGGCACCGATGGCGACGCCACGCTCATGCGCCAAACAGAAAGTCGCGAACATCTCTTCCGGTCCGCCCGCGTGAAAGCCGCAGGCGACATTGGCTGAACTGACCAGACCCAGCATTGCTGCATCGTCGCCCAACCGATAGGGGCCGAAACCTTCGCCCAGATCGGCATTCAGGTCGACGGTGCGGGGTCGGTCGGTCATGCGGGCTCATCCGCCCGGGGGGTCGGGCCAGGTCCGACCGTGGCGCAAGGCGGCGGTCAGATCAAGCGGCTGCCGTCTCAGGCTCAGGCCACGCGATGCCCTCGCACCCAGGTGCCACGCAGCGCGGCTGCCCCGCCGATCCGCGTCACGCGGATCACATCTGCCCGGGCGCCCGGTTCCAGCCGGCCCCGGTCAGCCAGACCCGCAGCCGCGGCCGGTGCCGCCGTCACCGTCGCCACGCCGCGCGCGGGGTTGCCCCAGAGATCGCCCAGCATCAGCGCCCCCGACAACAGCGCCGAAGGCACGTAGTCAGACGACAGGATGTCCAGAAGCCCCTCTTCCGCCAACGCCTGCGCCGCGACGTTTCCCGAATGCGAGCCGCCGCGGATCAGGTTCGGGGCGCCCATCATCGCCTTGATCCCAAGGGCGCGGCAGGCGCGGGCGGCCTCGGCCGTCGTCGGGAACTCGGCAAACTGCACGCCATGCGCGGCGGAGGTGGCCACCTGGGCCGCCGTGGTATCATCATGGCTGGCCAGCACCGCGCCGAAACGGCGCGCCTCGGCCACCGCTGCGGCCTCGTGCTGCGCCCCAAGACGGGCCGACAAGGCCTGCTGGCTCTGAACGTGCTCTGCGAACTCCTCTTCCGACAAGCCATGCTTGCCGACCACATAGTTGCGCAACTGGGTCAGGTCCGTGAATTGGCGCTGGCCGGGCGTGTGGTCCATGAGGCTGACGATGCCAACACGGTCGGCCGGCCCGAACTTGGCCAGTTCCTCGGGCAGGGTTTCCGAGCAGATCTCGGCCCGCAGATGCAGGAAATGGCTGATCCGCAAGGCGCCCGCTGCCCGCAAATCGAGGATTTCATCTGCCAGCGCCCGGGCGTACTCGCCGTAATTCGCCCGCCCGTTGGTCACGAGCGACCCCACCCGCAGCGCATCGAAGACCGTGGTGATGCCCACGCCCGCCAGTTCGGCATCATGCGCGATGATCGCCGCCGCATGTGGCCAGTCGACCTTGGGGCGGGGCTGGATGTGGCGTTCCAGGTTGTCGGTATGCAGCTCGACCAGCCCCGGCATCACCAGATCACCGGCGCAATCGACCGCGCCGGGCGGTACTGTGCTGCCCGAGTCGATCGCTGTGATCACTCCGTCTTCCATGCGCAGGCTGCCGCGCACCGTCTCCTCCGGCAGGATCAGCGTCGCATTGGCCAGCACCAGCGGCTCGCCTACCGGCAGGTGACTCTCGGCGCGGGGGGCGGGGTGGGGAGTGTCGAGCATGGCCTTGGGCCCTCATTCAGGGACGGACGCCCGGGGGCGGTCTGTCGAAATGGTTGATTTCGGGGGCGCTGGCAAGCGGCCAAGTGCGGCCAACAGTCGGGAGATGCCCTCGGCCGCAGTGCCGTCATTCGCGATTTCGGTCGCCACCAGTCCTTCGGGCAGGGCGAACTCTGCGCGCGACAGCCGCTGGGCGATGTCTTCGGCCGGCTCGCGGCCCCGTGCGGCAAGTCGGGCCGCCAGCAGGGCGGGCGGCGCGGTTACCAGAATCAACCGGATGTCCGGGAAGACGACCCGTGCGCGGCCCAGGCTCGCGCGCGAGCCGTTGAAGACTACGTCGCGGCCCTGGGCCAAGGGGGCCAGTTCGGCATGAGGCAGGCCATACTGAAGCCCATGTGCCTGCCAGTGCAACGCGAAGGCCCCGGCGGCCAGGCGCCGGGCAAACTCGGCCTCGGTCACGCCTTCGTAGGGTTCGCCGCCGGCCTCCTCCGGCCGGGTGATCACCCGCCGGGCCCAGTGCAGCGAAGGGTCGGCTGCCACGGCCCCGCCGATCAGTGTGTCCTTGCCCACGCCCGAGGGGCCGAGGATGGCGAAAACCCGCCCCTTCATGTCATGGCCCCGGGGGTAAAGGCGCGGACATCGACCAGACGGTCGCATACACGGTCTCGCGCTACCTCGTCGTGGAAGATTCCAAGGATCGCCGAGCCGGTCGCCTTGGCCTCTTCAATCAGCCGCAGCACGACCTCGCGGTTCTCGGAATCGAGGCTCGCTGTCGGCTCGTCAAGCAGCAGGGCCGGATAGGCATGGGCAAAGCCCCGCGCGATGTTCACGCGTTGCTGCTCACCGCCGGAAAAGGTGGTTGGGGACAGTGACCACAGGCGTTCGGGGATGTTCAGCCGGGTGAGGAGCGATGCCGCCCGCGCCCGGGCGGCTTCGGGCGGACTGCCGAGCAGAAGGAGCGGCTCGGCCACCACCTCGATCGTGGGCACGCGCGGCACGACGCGCAGGAACTGGCTGACATAGCCCAGAGTCCTGCGGCGCAAGGCAATGATCTCGCGCGGGGTGGCCCGCGCAACATCCAGCCCGCCCACGCGGATCGATCCGCCCCCGGCGCGATAATTGCCCCAGACCATCCGCATCAGCGTGGATTTCCCGGCGCCCGAAGCGCCGACCAGGCCCACGCATTCCCCCGCAGCGACGTCCAGTGTCGCACCAGCCATCACCGGAATGACGGCGCCGCCCTGATTGTGCAGGGTGAAGGTCTTTGACAGATCGCGGATCTGGATCATCATCATACCTGCAGAACTGAAGAGACAAGGAGTTGGGTATAGCCGTGCTGGGGGTCGTCCAGCACTTGATCGGTCAGCCCCTGCTCCACGACGCGTCCGTCCTTCATCACCATCAGCCGGTCGGCCAAAAGGCGCACCACGGCGAGGTCATGGGTCACAATGATCGCGCTAAGACCAAGGTCGCGCACGAGATTGCGCAGCAGGTCCAGCAACCGCGCCTGTACCGAGACGTCAAGCCCCCCGGTCGGCTCGTCCATGAAGACAAGCCGCGGTCCGGTCACAAGGTTCCGGGCGATCTGCAGCCGTTGTTGCATCCCCCCGGAAAAGGCGCTCGGGCGGTCATCGATGCGGTCTGCGGCGATCTCGACCCGGCCCAGCCAGTCGGTCGCCGTAGCGCGTATGGTGCCATAATGCCGCGCACCGACTGCCATCAGCCGTTCGCCCACATTGCCCCCGGCGCTTACGCCCATGCGCAGACCGTCGCGCGGGTTCTGGTGCACGAAGGCCCAGTCCGTACGGGCAAGGCGCCGCCGTTCCGTCTCGCCCATCGCCAGAACGTCCCGGCCGGCATAGCTCAGCCGACCTTCGTTGGGGCGCTGATGCCCGGCCAGGCAGGACAGAAGCGTGGACTTGCCCGAGCCGCTTTCGCCCACGATGCCCAGGACCTCGCCCGGGAAAAGGTCGAAGCTGACATCGGCGCAGCCGATGCGCGCGCCATAGCGCTTCGTCAGCCCCTCGACCGCAAAAAGAGGCTGGTCGGCGACAAGGAATTTCGGCTGATGGGTCATGCCACCCCCTCGGGTTCGGGCGCCGAGAGCGCGCCGTGGTGTCCGGCGGCGCGGCGGCTGGCGCAGAAATCGGTGTCCGAACACACGAACATCCGCCCGCCGCGGTCATCGGTGATGACCTCGTCCAGATAGCTCTCGCCGGCCCCGCAGAGGTCGCAGTCATGCGGGGCCTTGGAGGGCGTGAAAGGATGATCCTCGAAATCGAGGCTGACCACCTGTGTATAGGGCGGAATCGCGTAAATCCGTTGTTCGCGGCCGGCGCCGAACAGTTGGATTGCGGGGCTGTGCCCAAGCTTGGGGTTGTCGAATTTGGGGATGGGCGAGGGGTCCATCACATAGCGCCCCTCGACCTTGACGGGATAGGCGTAGGAGGTCGCGATCTGGCCATGCCGCGCGATGTCCTCGTAGAGCTTCACATGCATCAGCCCGTATTCCTCGAGCTCGTGCATCTTGCGCGTCTCGGTCTCGCGCGGTTCCAGAAACCGCAGCGGCTCGGGGATCGGAACCTGATAAACGAGGATCTGCCCCTCGGTCAGCGGGGTTTCGGGAATGCGATGGCGGGTCTGGATCACGGTCGCCTCGGCAGTGGCCTCGGTCGTCTCGACGCCGGCGGTCCGCTGGAAGAACCGGCGGATCGAGACGGCGTTCGTCGTGTCATCCGCGCCCTGGTCGATGACCTTGAGCCGGTCTTCGGGCACAAGGCAGGCCGCCGTTACCTGCACCCCTCCGGTGCCCCAGCCATAGGGCATGGGCATTTCACGGCTGGCAAAGGGCACCTGATAACCAGGAATGGCGACCCCCTTGAGGATCGCGCGGCGGATCATGCGCTTGGTCTGTTCGTCCAGATAGGCGAAGGTATAGTCGCTCACAGCAGCCCCCGCTCGGCCAGGCCCCGCGCCAGCGCGTCGGGGCCGGTGAAATGGATGGTGTCCATGCCGAACGCCTGGGCACCGGCCACGTTCTTCAGGCTGTCGTCGATGAACAGGCAGTCGCCGGGGCTGACGCCCGCCATCTCGCACAGGATGGCGAAGATGCGGGCGTCGGGCTTCAGCACCCGGTGTTCGCCCGAGACCACCGTTACCTCGAAAGCCGTGCCCAGTTCGGGCCAGGCGGCCACGCCCGCCGGCCAGGTTTCGGCCGACCAGTTGGTGATGGCATGAACAGGATGGCCGCGGGACTTGAGCGCGCGCAGCATCTGCCAGCTGTCGCTGATCAGCGAGGGTACGGTGACCGCAAAGCGGGCGGGATAGGCCGCAAGACGCGTCTGGTCAGCCGGGTCGGGCAGTTCGGCGGCGAGATCGGCAAAGCGCTCGCCCCCGTCGGCGCGCAGGTTCCGCCCAAGGAAATCGGTGCGGTCGATGAAGGCCTGCGCGGCCTCGAGGCTGCCCAGTTCCTCGGCCCAGGCCAGCCGCGGGTCCCAGTTCACCAGGACATTGCCGATGTCGAAGACGATAGTTTTCATTCGGCGGCCTCCTGCTGCAGGGCCTGCGCCTCGGCGCGCAGGCGGCGCACCAGTTCCAGTTCGGCCTGGAAATCAACGTAATGCGGCAACTTGATATGTTCGAGAAACCCCGTGGCCTGGATGTTGTCGGCATGCATCAGCACGAATTCCTCATCCTGGGCAGGGGCTCCGGTGTAATCCTCGCCCAATTCGCGCCAACGCAGCGCCCGGTCGACCAGGCTCATGGCGATGGCCTTGCGTTCGGTCTGACCGAAGACAAGACCGTAGCCGCGCGTGAACTGCGGCGGTTCGGTCCGTGATCCCTTGAACTGGTTGACCGTCTCGCATTCGGTCAACTCAACCTCGCCGATCTCGACGGCAAAGCCAAGCTCGGGGATGTCCATCGCCACCGAAACCGTGCCGATGCGCAGCTCTCCCACGAAGGCATGTGTCCGGCCATAGCCGCGCTGGGTGGAATAGGCGAGCGACAGCAGAAAGCCCTCGTCCCCCCGCGCCAGCGCTTGCAGACGCAGGGCGCGGTCGGCGGGCAACTCCAACGGTTCCCGCGTCAGGTCGGGCGGCTCGGCCATTCCCTGGGGAGCAGCTTCGATCAGCCCGTCCCGGTCCAGCAGACCCGTGACATGCGGCACCGGATCGGGTCGGGCAGGGGCGGTCGGGGCAGCCGGTGGGGGGGCGGCTTCGGCCGCCAGCATGAAATCCAGCAGCCGGTGCGTGTAATCGAAGGTCGGCCCCAGCACCTGTCCGCCCGGCAGGTCCTTGAAGGTGGCCGAGATGCGCCGGATCACGTCCATCCGTTCGGTCTCGACGGGGCGCGAGGCGCCCAGGCGGGGCAGGGTCGTGCGATAGGCCCGGATCAGGAACACCGCCTCGATCAGATCGCCGCGCGCTTGCTTGATCGCAAGGGCGGCAAGATCGGGGTCGTAGAGCGAGCCCTCCGCCATGACCCGGTTCACCGCAAGCGTCAGTTGCTCGCGGATCTGGGCCACCGAGAGCTCTGCCACGGCCGTATCCCCCCGGCGCGCTTCGGCCAGCCAGGCATGGGCATTGTCGATGGCGCGTTCGCCCCCCTTGACCGCGACATACATCAGGCAGCCTCCACCCTTGTGGTGCGCGGCAGGCCGGCCAGCCGGTCGCCGCAGGTCAGGAAAAAGTCGATCCCCTGGGGGAAATGCGCACGATTGGCCTGGAAGGCCTCCGACGGCGGCAGGTTCAGCGCAGCCTGGTTGGCGATGCCCGGCCCGGTCAGGCGAGCACCTTCGGCCGCCAGAGCCGGGCGTTCGACGATCAGCGTGGCCGAACGGTCGGGGTAATCGGGGGTGCCAATGGCGAAGCGGTCGATCGGTTGCAGGGCTTCCCAATCGCCCAGGGCGAAGGCTGCCTGTTCCGCACTCACCAGCGGCGCGCCGCTGTGGAAGGTGACCCAGTCGCGGATATCCGGCGTGTCGTGCCGGCCGGCAAGATGCAGCGGAGTCGTCGGATCACAGAGGACCAGGATCATGGTGCCTGCCGCTACCGACATCGGTGCCGGTGGCTGGGCACCGGTCAGCGCGACGATCCGCCCCGGATGCGCGAGGGCATCGAGCACGGCGCGAAACGCGCGGGCGCCTTCGCGCGGGGCATCGGCAAACCCTCCGGTCAGGGCATCGGGGCTCATGCGTCCTCTCCTCGGACCAGCGTGAAGAATTCAACCCGCGTGGCCGCAGCGCGGGCGGCGCGGGCGCCGCGCCGAGAGGCCTCTTCCGCGGCGAGAGGATCGAGCACCGTGGCGCGGATGTCATCGGCGCGATCTGTCTGCATCAAGGCGTCCAGAATCGCCGCGCGGGTAGCGTGGCCCCTATCGCGTCCCTGGACATAGGCATGGCCCGTCGTGCCATCGCCAAGGCGGATCGAGGCCCGCGTAACCGTCATCTCGCCCAGGTTGAAGGGCGCGCCCGTGCCGCCGGTACGGCCGCGCACCATCACCGCCCCGACCTCTGCCGGGCGGAGGGACTGGTGCGGGGGCAGATCGGGGAACAGGGCGGCCAGCCTGACTGCCGGGGCGCGGGCCAGCAGGCCCATCCAGTGCTGGCGGCTTGTGGTCTCGGGCAGGGTTGCGGGGCGCATGGCAGCGGAACCTTGAGTCGTGACGGAAGATACTATACAACTAGACAAGTTGATACGTTGATTGGCCGCGATCCGCAACCGGCCCCGGGATGAAATTTTGATGACAGACGTCGCGCCACCCCGCTCTGCCCTGTGGCAGACCATCGCCGATACACTGCGGGCCGAGATCGCCTCGGGCCATTACGGCCCCGGTGACAAACTGCCGTCCGAGACCGAGCTTGCCCGACGTTTCGGGGTGAACCGCCATACGGTGCGCCACGCCCTGACCGCGCTGGCCGAGGCGGGACTGGTCCATGCCCGGCGGGGCGCCGGCGTCTTTGTCACCCAAACCGCGACCGACTATGCGCTGGGCCGGCGCGTGCGTTTTCACCAGAACCTGCTTGCCTCGGGGAGGACGCCTTCGCGGCGGCTGCTGCGGCAGGAAACCCGACCCTGTGATGCGCGCGAAGCCGAGGCCCTGGCGCTGGACCCGGGGCAGGCGATCCACGTGGTGGACGGGCTGTCGCTGGCCGATGGGCTGGCCATCGCTCTTTTCCGGTCTTCCTTTCCGGCGGCGCGGTTTCCGGCGTTGCTGGAGGCGCTGGGCCAGGCCAACTCGGTCACCGCCGCATTGGCCGCCTGTGGCCTGGCCGATTACACCCGGGCCAGTACACGTCTGACGGCCGTCGCAGCCGATTCCATTCTTGCCGGGCATCTGCGCCTGCCGGTTGGGGCCCCGGTGCTGCGCAGCGTGGCGATCAATGTGGATGGGGCAGGCCGACCGGTCGAATATGGCACGACCTGGTTCGCGGGTGATCGAGTGACATTGACGGTCGAGCCTGACTAGCCGCCATAGGCATCGAGAAAGGCCTCGGCCGGAAGGCGACGGAAGTCGTCCAGCGCGGCCCGTAGCCGATCATGTGGCCAATCCCACCAGGCCAGCGCCAGCAACCGGTCGCAGATCGCGGACGAAAAGCGTGGGCGCAGCGGCGTCGCTGGAACCCCGGCCACGATCAGGAAGGGGGGCACGTCGCGTGTGACGACAGCGCCCGCCGCCACTACCGCGCCGATGCCCACCGTCACCTCCGGGCGGATGATCGCGCCATGTCCGATCCAGCAGTCGGCCCCCAGTGTGGTTCGCCGCGCGCGGCGGCGGACGAAGAAGGCCGCGTCGTCTTCGGCATCATCCCAGTAGTAGGACGAGCGATAGCTGAAATGGTGCAGCGCGGCACTGTCCAGCGGGTGGTCGGTCGGCCCGATCCGGGTTAGGGCGGCGATATTGGCGAAGGCGCCGACACTGGTATTGGCGATGTCGGCGAACCGGTCGCAATAGGCATAGTCGCCAAAGCTGGAATGCGCGACGCGGGATCCTTCGCCCACTTCGCAGTACCGGCCGAACGTGCTTTCGGTAATGGTGCAGCCGGCGTGGATATAGGGGCGGGCCGCTGATAGTTTCGGCATCGTCTTTCCTTCGGAAACTGTGGTTGTCAGGCGCCGCCCCCCTTGATGAGTTTGCGTCGCAACCATCCCGAAAGACTGTCCATCGCCATGACCATCAGCACGATCAGCACCATGTAATAGGCAACCTCCTCCCAGTCTTTCTGGGTGATGATCGCCTGGGTCAGCAGAAGGCCGATGCCGCCGCCCACGATGGCCCCGATGACTGTCGCGCTGCGGGTGTTCGACTCGAAGGAATAGAGCACCTGGCTGAGCAAGATGGGCGTAAGCTGCGGCAGCACTCCGAAGCGTGCCCGTTGCAGCGCATTGGCCCCGGTCGAGCGGATGCCTTCAACCTGGCGGGTATCGATGTTTTCCAGCGCTTCGGAAAACTGCTTGCCGAAGGAACCGGCGTCGGTAATCAGGATGGCCAGCGCCCCCGTCAGCGGCCCTGGGCCGAAGGCGCGCGCCAGCACGATGGTCCAGATCAGGGCATCCACCCCGCGCACGAAGTCGAAGATGCGGCGCATTCCAAAGCGCACGGCTCGCCCCGGCGACAGATTCGAGGCGGCGAGGAAGGCCAAGGGCAGGGCGACCAACGCCCCACCGAAGGTCCCGAGGAAGGCCATCAGGATGGTCTCGCCGATGGCACCCACGACATCGCGGTGATGCCACATCTTGTTGTTCCAGAACTCGCTGGCCATCAGCGCGACATTGGCCCGCGCAGGGTCCAGCCGGTCTCCCGTCGTGGCGAGTGACAGCAACTCCATCGGTCCCTTGCCGTAGAACGGGCTCTCGAGGGTGAAGAAGAACAGTTCCCACCCAGGCTGATAGCGGAAGGTTTCCGTACGGTTGCGGGTCATTGACACACGGCCCTGGTCAGTCGTGATGCCGACGCGATTGTCAGCGGCGCTGATCCAGTCGGGCAAGGGTTCCGGCGCGGTCAGGGAAATACGGCTGCCTTCGGACCGCATGAGGATCGTGCCGTAACCAGGCACTTCGTAACGCGTTTCGCCAGGACTGTACGTGACGACATGCCCCGAGCCGAGATCGATCGTCGTGGCTTCGCCCTCGCGCGTCACCCAGCCGGGCGACTGGCCGGGGCCATAGGTGCCTTTCGTCTCGCCCTCGATCGCGATGGTCACCTCGCCAGATCGGTTGTCGCGCGTGACATGGGTCTTGTGGCTCCAGAAGTCCGACAGCAGGATTCCTGCGTTGTCGATCCGGGCGCGCTGCGCGACGCCAGCCACGTCGAAGGCCACCACGATATAGGCCAGATAAAGGCCCACGAACACCGGAATGCCCAAGGCGAGGCGGCGTTTGCCGTTGAAAAGCTGGCGCACGCCGATGCCATTCGCACCGGGCGTTGTGTCGCCTGTCGGGCCGCCCTGGGCGCCCTTCACAAGGCGATTGCGATAGTGGCTGGACACTTGGTCGACCAACACGATCGTGGCGAACAGCAGCAGGAAGATTGCCACGACCTGATCGTACTTGCCCGCGCCCCATTGCATTGCGACCTTCAGGTCATAGCCGATGCCGCCCGAGCCCACGAAGCCCAGGATCGCCGAAGCGCGGATGTTGATCTCGAACCGTTGCAGGCTGTAGGACAGCCAGTCGGGCGCGACCTGTGGCACAACGCCAAGCCACATCCGCTGCCCCCAGCCGGCGCCGACCGAAGCAAGTCCCTCGACGGGCTTCAGATCGGCATTCTCGGCCGCTTCGGAGAAAAGCTTGCCCAATGCTCCCATGGTATGGAGCGCGATTGCGACCATGGCGGGAATCGGGCCTCCGCCCAGGATGAAGATCAGCATCAGCGCGATCACCACCTCGGGCAGGGCACGTGTTGCATCCATGATGCGGCGGAAAACGGGGGTCAGGAGGGGCCAGGGGGCCAGCCCCCGCGAGGACAGAAGCGCGAGGCCCATGGCCAGAAGAGCCCCCACCAGCGTGGAGACGGCCGCGATGTTCACGGTTTCGATCAGCGAGGGAAGGAACTGCCAAAGGTATCCCGGCAGGTTTGCCCGGTTCGCCCAGGCTTCGGACAAGACCTCGGCGGGAAAGTCGCCGAGTTGGTGCAGCCCTTCCCAGAAGCCGCCCGCGTTGCGCGCGTCAGCGGCATGGAAGCCGGCGGCCAGCATTGCCACGAACAGCGCCAGGATAATCCCTGTGTACAGCCGCCGCCGGCGGTCGAGCACCAGATATTGGCCCACACGCGTCGCCGTGTCTGGCCGCTGCCCCGGCTCGGGGCCGAAGGCGATATCGACCATCGGATGTCCTTTGGAAAAGAATACGGGCAGGGTGATGTCACCCCGCCCGACAGCTGCTCAAATCACTCGGTTTGGGATTTGCGAAGCTCGATCATGACGTTGTAGGCGTCATGCGTGATCGGCGAGAAACCGGCCGTTTCGCCTGCGGCAACCGAATAGGCGCAGTCGGCGTCCTTGGCATGGAGACCCATCATGAAGTCAACCAGCTTGACCTTGACGTCTTCGGGCAGCGAGCGGCGCAGCACGATCGGGCCTTCCGGGATGGGCGAGGATTTCCAGATCTCGACAACTTCGTTCATGTCGACGAGTCCCGCATCAACCGCCTTGCGCAGCGCGCCAGAGTTGTAGCCGTCTTCCCAGGCGCCCTGGCCATCGGCCCAGGTGACGCCCGCATCGACATCACCATTCACGACGGCAACAATGGTCTGCTCGTGACCGCCGGTGAACACCACCTCGCCGAAGTAGGCACCGTTCTCCATGCTGGCGCCGGTTTCCTTCGGGATCTCGATCGAGGGGATGAGATAACCCGAGGTGGAATTCGGATCGCCGAAGCCGAACTTCTTGCCCTTCATGTCGGCCAGCGAGGTGATGCCGCTGTCCTTCCGGGCGAGGCCGATCGAATGATAGGTGAACGAGCCATCCAGGTTGGTCTTGACCAGCACGACATCCAGTGCCTCGGGATCGGTCAGATAGGCCTTGGCATAGGCGGAGGCGCCAAGCCAGGCCATGTCGAGCGAGCCGCCCAGAAGGCCCTGGATCACGCCATCATAGTCGGCCGGCGTGAAAAGCTTGGTCTCGACGCCCAGCAGATCCTGGACATAGTTGCGCAGGCATTCGTTCGAGGTCATGCGGTCCTGGGCGTTCTCGCCGCCCAGGACCCCGATGCGGAACTCGGTGATCTCTTGTGCCTGGGCGGCGAAGCCCAGAGTGGTTGTGGCGGCCAGAACGGCAAGCAGCGTCTTCATGGTGATCTCCGGTTGAGGGGCCCCGGGGCGGGGCCGGGGAAAACTCAGGCGAGCATCTCTTCGGCATAGGCGCGATCAAGCGCGTCGATGGCTGTCGAGGTTGCGCTTTCGCTGAACGAGGCATCCGCGCCGTAGATGTCGCGTGCGGCGCCCGTCGTCAGTTGGTCAGGTGTGCCGTCAAAGACCTTGCGGCCGTCGCGCATGCCGATCACGCGGTCGCAATAGCGCCGCGCCGTATCCAGCGTGTGAAGGTTCGCGATCACGGTGCGGCCGTCTTCTTCATGGATGCGGCGCAGGGTATCCATGACGATCTGGGCATTCATCGGGTCGAGGCTTGCGATGGGTTCATCGGCCAGGATGATCCGCGGATCCTGCATCAGGGCGCGCGCAATGGCCACGCGTTGTTGCTGTCCGCCCGATAGCGCCTCGGCCCGCTTGGTGGCCTGATCGGCGATCCCGAGCCGCTCGAGTATGTCGAGCGCGCGGGCAATGTCGGCCTCGGACCACAGGTTGAGCATGGTCGCGAGGGTCGAACGGCGATTGAGCGTGCCATGCAGCACGTTTGAAGCCACGTCGAGGCGCGGTACCAGATTGAATTGCTGGAAGATCATCGCGCATTGGCTTTGCCAGGCCCGCATGGCCGCGCCTCGCAACGCCAGTACATCGCGCTCCTCGAACAGGATTTCACCCGAGGAGGCGTCGGTCAGCCGGTTCATCATCCGCAGGAAGGTCGATTTCCCCGCACCCGAGCGTCCGATGATGCCGATGAAGGCCGGGCGATCGATCTCGAAGCTCAGCCGGTCGACAGCGGCTTTCGAGCCGAAGAGGCGCGTGACGTTCCTGACCTGCAGCATGCAACCCCCTCTTCAGTTGGGCGGGGGATAGGCGTGCGTCATGACGGTGGAATAACGGCCATATGAAGGTTTCGCGAATGGCTCATCGCAACAGGGCGGTCAGGGCAGAACGTAATGCATTCCCGTGAAGCGCGCGCGCAGCGCCGCCGTGCGCGGCGCCACATCCTCTGGCCGGTTTCCCCGCAGCCCTTCCGCTATGAGCGCGGCCAGGGCGGGGGCATCGGCAGGAGTGACGCCACGCCGCACCAGTTCGGGCGTACCGATGCGGAGACCGTTCAGATCGCCCGGCACTTCGGCCAGCGGCAAGCCGATACCACAGGCAAGGAATCCCGCCTTTTCCAGCCGGCGCGAGGCAGCCTGTCCACCACCAAAGGCCGCCGCCTCAAGCGCGAACTGATGCGAGGTGGTGGCCCCGCGGTCAGCGGCAAAGACCGGCAGGCCAAGTGCCTGAAGCTCGGCGGCCAGTGCACTTGCAAGGTCGATCATTGCGCTCGCATAGGCCGCGCCGAAGGCACGCCAGTCCAGCAGCGTCAGCGCCAGTGCGGCGGATTTTGCTGCGTCGAAATTCGCCGTCATGCCCGGAAAGGCGATGGCATCCAGCCGCTCGGCGATGGCATCGTCATCAGTGACGATCAGCCCCCCGGCGGGGCCGCCAAGGCTTTTGTACGTGCTCATCGTCATCAGATGCGCGCCCTGCTTCAGCGGATTGGGCCAGGCCTTGCCCGCGATGATCCCGCATTGGTGGGCGGCGTCGAACAGCACCTTTGCCCCCACTTCATCGGCAATGGCGCGGATCTCGACCACCGGATGGGCAAAGAGGTTGAGGCTGCCGCCGATGGTGATCAGCTTTGGCCTGACGCTGTGGGCCAGGCCACGCAGCGCTGCAAGATCCACGGTGTAGCCATCGGCATCGACCGGGGCCGGGTGGCTGACCAGCCCGTAAAGCCCCGCGCAGCCCGCGCCATGGTGGGTCACGTGCCCGCCCACGGCCGCCGGCGGGGCGATGATCGCATCGCCGGGCTTTGTCAGCGCCATGAAGCCGTAAAGGTTGGCCAGCGCACCCGAGCCCACTCGAATCTCTGCATGGCGGGCATCGAAGATCTCGGCAGCCAGCGCGGCGGCGATCACCTCGATTTCCTCGATGGCCTGCAGCCCCATCTCGTACTTGTCGCCAGGATAGCCGAGCGAGGGCCGGCTGCCGAGGCCCCGGGCCAGCGCTGCCTCGGCGCGCGGGTTCATTACATTGGTCGCCGGGTTCAGGTTGAAGCACTCGGCGTCATGGATGGCGCTGTTGCGCCGGATCAGTTCCTCGATGCGCGCGGCGATCTGCTCGGCGCTGTCGGCCGCGGTCTGGCGGGCGATGGTCTGCACACGGGTTTCGCAGTGGGCGGGTACCCAAGGGCGCTGCGCAAGTTGGGTCATGGCTGATCTCCTGTCATGGAGCGAAGGGTAGGGGCTGGGCGACCTTGCGCGCAAATCAGATTTGCGGAAAAATAGGGTCAGAAAACTTGAGGCTATGATGGCCGTCGCCCCGCCCCGCCCGAAAGAGTTGCCGCTGAACGCGCTTCGTGCCTTCGAGGCGGCGGCGCGGCTGGGCGGCTTTGCGGCAGCCGGGCAGGAATTGGGTGTGACGCCGGGCGCGGTGACGGCCCATGTCAAGGCGCTGGAGGATCGGCTGGGTGCCGCCCTGTTTCAGCGCGATGCCCGAGGCGTGCGGCTGACGGCCCTTGGGGCGCGGGTGTTTCCTGCCTTCACCGCCGCTTTTGACCAGATGGCCGATGCCACCCGCCTGTTGCAGCAAGAGGCGGCGCCGCAGGTCGTGCATATCGCGACTCTGCCTGCGCTCGCGCAGTTCTGGCTTTCGCCGCGGCTGCCGGGGCTGCGGGCAATTGCCCCCGAGATCTCGGTTTCGATCACGGCGATGGAGGTGCCGCCCAACCTCAAGCGCGCGCCGTTCGACCTGTGCTTGTTCCAGGCCGAGGGGCTAGGCGTCGCGCTGGCGCCGGACGTGATCTTTCCGGTCTGTGCGCCCGCGCTCGCCGCCCGCCTGTCGCGACCGGCCGATCTGGCGGCGCTGCCCTGCATCACCGATGCTGCCTGGGACGGCGACTGGGCCGCCTGGTCGACCGTGGCGATGCCTGGCGTGGTCTTCGTGCCGCGCGGGCCGGTCTTTTCGCTCTACGCCCTCGCGGTCGAAGAGGCGGTCAATGGCGCGGGCGTATTGATGGGGCACGAGGCGCTTTTGGCCCCGCTACTTGAGCGAGGTCTGCTGGTGGCACCCTTTTCGCAGCGTGTCAGGTTGGGGCGTGACCTGCGGCTTTGGTCGGACCGGCCGTTGAAGGCCGGCAGCGCAGCACATCGGGTGGTCCGCTGGCTTGCCGGTCCGGCAGGGGGAACGGGCTGATCAGCCCTGCCATTCGCTGACGCGCCAGGTGGCGCGATCAAGCCAGGCGGGGTCGATCTCGACCCCCCAGCCCGGGGCGTCGGTGACCGTCGCGTGGCCATCCTCGATGCGGTAGGGGTCACCCAGGAACAGACCCTCTTGCCAGGGGTAGTAGTCCGGTCCCTCGATCGAGAACTCCAGATACTTGCCGGCATTCGGGATGGCGCGCAGCAGGTGCATGGTGCACATGGTCACAAGCCCCAGGTTGGCGGCATGGGGGGTCACCGGCAGACCTGCTGCCGCTGCCATCCGGCAGACCTCAAGCGTGCGGCTGAGACCCCCCAGATACATCACGTCCGGCTGTACAATATCGACGACATGGGTGTCGATCATCGTGCGCCAGGCGGTGAACTCGCAATCCTGCTCACCCCCCGCCACGTCCAGCGACAACGCCTCGCGCACGGTGCGCGTCTGGTCGAATTCCCAGTAGGGGCAGGGCTCCTCGAAATGGCCGATCCCCTCGGCCTCGAGCAGATGGCCCACCTCGATGGCGCGGGTGGGAGAATAGCAGGAGTTGCCATCCACCAGCTTGTCGATACCGTCGCCAAGGGCCCGGGCGACCAGCGGCACGATTGCCTCGGTCCGCCCCGGCCATTCGTCCTGGTCGCGCCCCGTCTCGGCCCCTACGCGCCATTTGAAGGCGGTAAAGCCCTTCTCGTCGCGAAGCCGCAGGAAACGATCGCGCTCGGCTTCTGGCGTGATGTCGCGCTTCATGGAGCTGGCATAGGCGCGGACGCGCCCCGGGCTGCCACCGATCAGCGAGGCCACCGGCTTGCCGGCAAGTTTGCCTCGCAGGTCCCAAAGCGCCGTATCCAGCCCTGTTGTCGCCCGCCGGAGGTATGAGCCGGGAAACTTGTGTTCCTTCTCGTTGATCCTGAGCAGCGTGTCGGAATGGTCCAGCGCATCCGATCCCAGCGCATAGGGTGCGATCTGGCGGTGGAATACTTCGCACGTAATGTCGGCATTGTAGGTCGAGACCTGCCCCCACCCCTGGTCGCCGGTATCGGTCGTCACGCGAACGAATCCGACGAACTCGGTGGTGAAGGTTTCCAGTTTCTTGATCTTCATCGCTGCCTGGGGCCTTTCGGTGAGCCTAGACCGCCGTTCGTTGCGGAGTGCGGCGCGTTTCGCGGCGGACGCTAGGCCAGGAAGGTCGCTTTTCCAAGCACAATGGGCGGCAATGTCACAGCGCGATTGACAGATGCGCTGCAGATGAAAAGATGCAGCGGTCAGGCCGATACCCGGTTTGCTCAAGGATGCGTCAAGGGGGCACTTTTCCGTCACGGACCTGTCACAGACGCACGCCACGTCTAAGATCGCCGTTCAAGGCGACGCGACACACCAACAAACCATGGGAGTTACATTCGTGAACGATAGAACAACGACGTTCAACCGCCGCAAGTTCCTGAAGGGAACCGCCGCGGGTCTGGGCATTCTGGCGGCACCGGCGATCATTTCGCGCCAGGCGCTCGCCTCGTCGGGTGAGCTGAACTACATGGGTTGGGCGGGCTACCCGGCCCTGACCGAGAAGGTCTTCCCGGCCTTCACCGCCGCCACCGGCATCAAGGTGAACTTCAACGAACAGCCTGACCAGGACGCGATGTTCGCCCAGGCGAAACTTGCGCTGCAGACGGGCGGCGTCGACATGGTCGAGCCCACTGTGGACCGCGTCGGCAGCTGGGCCTCGAACGGCCTCGTCCAGCCCTGGGACATGACGAAGCTGAACGTTGACAACTACCTGCCGGGCCTCGCCGACGGTGTCATGGGCGAAATGGCCACCATCGACGGCCAGCGCATGATCGTGCTGTCGGTCTGGGGCACCGAGGCGCTGATCTACAACAAGGAATCGATGCCGCTGACCTACGGCACCGCCAGCCTGGGCGACCTGTTCAAGCCGGAGAACATGGGCAAGGTCGTTGCCCGTCCGCACTCGTCGCTCGCTGCGATGGGTCGCTGGCTCGATGCCGAAGGCAAGCTGCCCAAGCCCTGGCTTGACGGCTACAAGGACGAAGCGACGATGGTCGAGCTTTGGGACATCGCGCTGGCCGAGGCCATTAAGGCCAAGGGCAACATCGTGCAGTGGTGGTCGGGCGAGAACGAGGCGCAGGCTGGCTTCCTGGTGAACGGCGGCGAGCTTGGCCTGTGCTGGGATTCGACCGGCTTCAACCTGCGTGAGCAGGGCTACGGCTACATGCCGCCCAAGGAAGGCGCCTTTGCCTGGAACCAGGGCGTGGTTCTGATGGCGAACGCAGCGAACTCCGAACAGGCGCATGCGCTGGCCAAGTGGATCTCCGAACCGGAAGGTGCCGCTGCATGGGCCACCGCCTTCTCTGCGAACCCGGTTGGCAAGGGGGCGATCGACCTGATGGATCCGGCTGTGTCGGCCTACTACAACGGCGCGTTCAATGACGACGCGCTGATGAAACTCTGGTGGTGGCCCGAGCAGCAGGCCTGGTTCATCGCCAAGCGTGGCGAATACGCCGACAAGTTCAAGGCCGCCTGATCAGGCGGAGACCTTGCGCCCCGGCGCCCGGAAGCGGGCGCCGGGGCTTGCTGCGTGGCTGCACGCGTTGCTGCCTCGATGCATCGAAATCACATGACCGGCCCTTAAGCCGGCGCCACAATCAGGGAACAGGGGCTGCGACATCCGATGAGTGCTGGAGTCGAACTCGATAACGTCTGCGCCGATTTCGGCACATTTCGCGCGGTGGACAACGTCGCCGTGAACATTCAACCCGGTGAATTCTTTTCCTTCCTTGGCCCCTCCGGCTGCGGCAAGACGACGATCCTGCGCATGATTTCGGGCTTCATCTCGCCAAGCCAGGGCGTCATCCGCATTGGCGGCAAGGACATGGAGGGCATTCGCCCGAACCAGCGGCCGACCGCGCTGATTTTCCAGAACCTCGCCCTTTTCCCCCTCATGTCGATCTGGGAAAACATCGCCTTCGGGCTGGAGGTGCGCGGGGTCGACAAGGCCAAGCGCCGCGCCCGTGCCGAAGAACTGTTGCGGCTGGTCGATCTGCCGGACGCCGCCGACAAGCGTGTGAGCCAGCTTTCTGGCGGCCAGAAACAGCGGGTCGCCATTGCCCGCGCCCTGGCGGTCGAGCCTTCCGTGATGTTGCTGGATGAACCCCTGTCGGCGCTCGATCTCAAGTTGCGCCAGCATATGCGGGCCGAGTTGCGCGCGATCCAGAAACGCACGCAGGTGACTTTCATCTACATCACCCATGACCAGGGCGAGGCGCTGGCCATGTCTGACCGCGTGGGCGTCATGTCGCATGGCAAGCTGCAGCAGGTGGCGGCCCCGCAGGACATCTACAACAATCCCGTCAACGGCTTCGTCGCCTCTTTCGTGGGCGAGAACAACATCCTGCCGGGTGAGGTCTCGGGCGTCGAGCAGGGGTTAGCCCGCTTCACGACAGCCAGCGGCACCTTTACGGCGCGGATGGGACCGGGCGTGCAGTCTGGCACCAAGGCGCGGCTGTTCCTGCGGCCCGAGCATGCCCGCCTGGCGACCGAAGCAGGGGCCGGCAATTCAATTGCGGTCGAGATCACCGACGTGGCCTTCGAGGGCAATTTCATCACTGTTCATGCTCGCGACGAAAGGGGGCAATCCTACCTTTCTGAAGCGCGCAACGATGGCAGCAGCGCGATCCCCGAACGCGGCGACCGGCGGCATCTGACCTTTGAGGGCGCGCAGGCGGTGGTGCTGACCGGCGACATCTCGGCCAAGGATGTCGACGAATGAAGGATTTGCTCAACCGCTACGGCGTTACGCTGACCACCATTTTCGTTGCCCTGACGACCTTCTGGCTGGCGATGCTGGTGGTGCTGCCGAACCTTTATCTGTTTGAAAACAGCTTCCGGCCCTACTTGCCGGTGGCTGAAATCGGCGGCCCCAAGGATGTCTACAGCCTGAACAACTACCTGACATTCTTTCAAAGCCCGATCCACATCAGCGTCTTCGTCTGGACCATCCTCTATTCCAGCCTTGTGACGCTGATCTGTTTTGCCGTGGCCTATCCGATGGCCTACTACCTGGCCAAGGTAGCCAATCGCCGGCTGTTGCCCACGCTGTTCCTTTTGCTTTTCGTGCCGCTCTGGGTCAGCGAGGTGCTGCGCAGCTTCGCGTGGTTCATCATCCTGGCGCTGAAAGGGCCCCTGAACTTCCTGCTGCTTGGGTCCGGCCTGATCGACGCGCCTGTGCGCTGGGTCACGGGCTATCGCGGCGTGATGATCGGCCTGGTGTATACCTACGTGCTGTTCATGCTGTTCCCGCTCTACAACGCGATCAGCTCGCTCGACACCAACCAGATCGAGGCGGCCGAGGATCTGGGCGCGCCATGGTGGCGCATCCATTGGCGGGTGATCCTGCCGCACGCGAAACCCGGAATCGCGTCGGGCTCTGTGATGGTGTTCATGCTGTCGGTCGGATCGATCCTGGTGCCGACGCTGCTTGCATCGACCACCTCACGCTGGTTCACCGAAATCATCCAGCAATGGATGTTCGAAAGCCAGGACTGGAATACCGGCTCGGCCTATGCCTTCCTGTTGCTGATCCTGTGCACGGTCTTCGTCTCGTTGGTCATGCGGGTCTTCCGCGTCTCGCTCTCCGACATCGCGAAGTGAGGGCGGTATGAAAAGCACACGCAAGTCTGACTGGCTGTTTCACTTCTACCTGGTGATCTTCCTGCTTTACCTTCTGTTGCCGCTCGTCGTGATGGGCGGGGCGGCGTTCAACGACTCGCGCTTCCCCTCGATCTACCCCTGGGTCGGCTGGACCGACCGCTGGTTCATCGAACTGTGGAACGATCAGCGAATGTGGACGGCATTGCGCAACACGGTGATCGTGGCCGTGGCCGTGGTGGTGATCTCAGTGCCGATCGGCACGGCGGCCGCTATCCTGATCAATTCGATCGCCGGGGGGGCACGCAGCTTCCTCTACGCGCTGATGGTCGCTCCGATCCTGACGCCCGGCGCGGTCATCGGCATCTCGACGCTGCTGTTCTGGAACGAGCTTTCCGTGCCTGCGGGGCTGCATCTGTCGGTGCTGGGGCAGGTGTCCTATATCGCGGCCTTCGTGATGCTGCTGGTGCTGGCGCGATTGCAGAGCTTTGACCGGGGGCTGGAGGAGGCGGCGCTTGATCTGGGCGCAAGTCATGGGCAAGTGCTGCGGCGCATCCTGTTGCCGCATCTTTACCCTGCCATCGGGGCAGGCGCGGCCATCGGCTTTTTCCAGTCGATCGAGAACTTCAACGTGACGCTCTTTACCCGCGGCACCTATGACACACTGACTGTCTATGTGTTTTCAAAGGTTCGGACGGGGATCACGCCCACGATCAATGCGCTGGCACTGATCATGATCGCGGTTACGCTTCTTGGGGCGGTGATCTACGAGGTGCGCCGCCGCCGGCTGGTCTCGGCCGAGATGTCGGCGGGCCGCTAGGCGCGCTCAAGGGGCGCGGCGCGCGATCAGGCGCGTCGTGCCCTCCTGGACGATCTCACCCCGCTGGTTCAGAACCTTGGCCGTCAGTTCGACCAACCCGCGCCCGGCCTTGACCGGGCGCAGGCGCGTGACGGTAAAGAGGGCACTGATGCAGTCGCCGGCCAGAACGGGCTGGCGAAACGTCCAAGTCCAGCCGAGGGCGGCAAAGGCGTCGATCCTTGCGGCTGCGCTGGATTTCAGCCCCTCGACCAGCGACAAGACCAGCAACCCATGCGCCACCCGGGCCGGAAAACCGCGCGCGACGGCCTCGGCATCCGACATGTGGATCGCGAAACGGTCGCCCGTCAGGGCGGCAAAGGCGTCGATCAACTGTGCACTGACGCAGACAGCGCCGGTCTCGATCCGGTCTCCGGTTGCCAGATCATCAAAGCCATGCAGGCCGGGTGGAAGGGGCGGTCGCGTCATGCGGCAAGGGTGCGGCCCGCCAGTATGCGCCGTCAAGACAAGCGAAAGATAATCGTCCGCAATCGGGGACTTGTGGCCAGGGTTGGCCTTGTGCTTTCCTGCGTCGGCCTTGGGAGGGGCGTGACCATGGACAAGACTCGTCGTTTCCTGCTCGGATCGATCCCGGCAGCGATGGCTTTGGCGACGTTGCCCGGGCGCAGCGGTGCGCAGACGGCCGCGATGCCGCCTGACGAGATCCTGCAGGACTGGTATCGTCTGATCCTTGAGCTTGTCCGGCACACCGCCACCTACTCGCCGCCCGTGGCCAGCCGCGCCTTCGCCTATGTAGGGATCACCGCCTATGAGGCCGCGATCATCGGGCAGGCGGGTCCCCGCTCGCTTGCCGGGCAGTTGCCAGGCCTGACGGCTGTTCCCTCGCCGGTTGGTCAGGCGGAGCTTGACCCATCGGTCATCTTGCAGGCAGCCTTGCAGACTTCGGTCAGTCATTTTTTCTGGAACACCGGCCCCACGGGCCAGCGGGCGATGGGGGCCATGGGCCGCAAGCTGGCCGAGGCCGCAGCCGTCGGGGTACCGGCAGATGTCGCGCAGCGCTCTTCTGCCCTTGGCACCGCGATTGCCGAACATGTCATCGCCTGGTCGAGGGACGATGGCGGCGACAGGATCGAGAACATGGGCTTTCCGCTGACCTGGGAGTTCCAGTCAGGGCCAGAACATTGGGTCCCAACAAGCCTGGTTTCGCAACAGCAGGCGCCGCTTCTGCCGCGCTGGGGCTGGAACCGCGCCTTTGCCATGCCGGATGGTTCATCCTGTGGCTTGCCACCACCGCCAGCCTACAGTGAGGAACCGGGGTCGGATTTCTACAACGAGGCCTATGAGGTTTATGACACGGTCAGGAACCTCACCCCAGAACAGACACTGATCGCCCGCTTCTGGTCGGATGACCCCATGTTGTCGCCCACGCCACCGGGCCACTGGATCTCGATCGCGCTTGAGGTGATGGCGGAAGACAACCTTCCGGTCGAACAACAAGCAGACGTGCTCGCGCGGCTGGGCATAACGCTCGCCGATGCCTTCATCGCCTGCTGGCGGTCCAAGTTCGAATTCGACCTGCTCCGACCCGTCACCTATATCAACCGCGTGATCGACGCCAAATGGCAACCGATCCTGATCACGCCGCCCTTTCCGGAATACCCCAGTGGTCACAGCACCCAGTCGGGCGCGGCGGCCGAGGTCTTGACCGGCCTTCTCGGGGCGGATCGCGCCTTTGGCGATGCAACGCACGAGGCCGACGGCCTGCCCGTACGGCAATTTGCCAATTTCTGGCAGGCGGCGAACGAGGCTGGCATCTCGCGCCTTTACGGCGGCATCCACTTTCGTGCCGCGATCGAGCGTGGGCTGGAGCAGGGTCGATGTGTCGGGGCCTATGCCTTGGCGCTGGAGACGTTGGCATGAGACAGATTGTGGTGGTGATCGGACTGCTGCCCGGGGTGGCGCTGGCCGAGGGGCCGACGGTTCCGCGTTATGCTGAAGTGACCGGGCAGGCCGGCATCAGCCACAGCTACACCGGCGAGTGGGAGCAGATGGTCGGCGGGGGCGCGGCGAGTTTCGACTGTGACGGCAACGGTCTGCCCGAGCTGTTCCTGTCGGGCGGCACGGTGCCGGCCCAGCTTCTGCGCAATGTGTCGGCCGTTGGGGGCGATCTGCGGTTCGAGCCGGTAGAGAGCGGGCTGGAGCTTGAGCTTGTGGCCGGTGCCTATCCGCTCGATGTGGACAGTGATGGCGTGATGGATCTGGTCCTGCTGCGGCTGGGCGAGAATGTCGTGATGCGCGGCCTTGGCAATTGCCGGTTCGAGCGGGCGAACGAGGCCTGGGGCTTTGACGGCGGCGATGCCTGGTCAACCGCCTTTGCCGCCACCTGGGAAGACGGGCAGAGCTGGCCCACCCTGGCGGTCGGCAACTACATAAACCACCGGGAAGAGGCGTTTCCCTGGGGGTCTTGCACCGACAACTGGCTGCATCGCCCTGCGGGCGAGACGGGCTTTGCGCCGCCGTTGCCGCTGACCCCAAGCTTCTGCGCGCTGTCGATGCTTTTCACCGACTGGGATCTGTCGGGCGTTCCGTCGCTGCGGGTGTCGAACGACCGCGAGTACTACAAGGGCGGGCAGGAACAGATGTGGCATGTGGAGCCCGGCCAGCCGCCGGCGCTCTACAGCCCCGAGGAAGGCTGGCAACGCCTGCGCATCTGGGGCATGGGCATCGCTTCGTCGGATGTCACGGGCGACGGCTACCCAGATTACTTCCTGACCAGCATGGCCGATAACAAGCTGCAGACGCTGGCGCCGCAACCCGAAGGCCAGCCCAAGAAGCCTGCCTTTGCCGATGTGGCCTTCGCCCGCGGCGTGACCGCGCATCGGCCCTATACAGGGGGCGAGGTTCGGCCGTCGACCGCCTGGCATGCCCAGTTCGAGGATGTGAACAACGACACCTATCCCGACCTGTTCGTGGTCAAGGGCAATGTCTGGGCGATGCCCGATTTCGCCATGCGCGACCCGAACAACCTGCTGCTGCAGGATGCCGAGGGAAAGTTCCACGAAGCAGGCGACAAGGCTGGTGTCGCCTCGTTCGAAAGCGGGCGGGGCGGTGTAGTGGTGGATTTCAACCTTGACGGGTTGATGGACATCGCCGTGGTCAATCGCAACGGCCCGGCAGAGTTGTGGCAGAACGTGACCGAGGGCGGCGGCCACTGGCTCGCTCTGCGTCCGGCCAGCGGCGGCATCAACCCCGACGGTATCGGCGGCTGGATCGAGGTGCGGCAGGGTGACGACGTCCAGCGGCGAGAACTGACGGTTGGCGGGGGCCATGTCAGTGGTCAGGCGGGCTGGTGGCATTTTGGCCTGGGAGGCCTTGACGAGGCCGAGGTGCGGATGGTCTGGCCGGACGGCAAGGAAGAGCCGTGGCAACGGCTGACGGCCGATAGCTTCTACATCCTGGGCCGAGGGCAAGCGCCCGAGGCTTGGTCTCCGGGCGGGTGACGTCGGATCAGGCTTCTTCTTCGGCGGTGTCGATCAGCCAGCCACCTGGTCCTGCGATGCGGTCGGGCAGGACAAGCAGCATGGTCTGGCGGATGCCGATGCAGACGAGCAGGCTGCACATGATGTCGTCAAAAGAGATCTGCGAAAGAAACGTCATAATCGGCACTCCAACCGTGGGTTGAGGAAGTGTTGGCGGGCAATCGCGGCAGAACCGTGGCACGTTCGGGGAATTGTTCTGCCTTGCAGCGCTTGTCCGTTCGGTCGGGCTTGGCGCAAGCGCCCATCCGCGATAGGCAGCGCGCATGGATTGCTGTTATCGGGGGCTGACATGCTGTTTGCCTATCGCGAGGCATCGGGCCGGCTGGAGCGCCTCTTTGTCGAGGAGCCGCTGGACGGGGCACTGTGGATCGACCTCTATCGCCCCCTTGACCGCCAGGTGCAGGCCGTCGAGGCCTTGGGGGTTAGCGTGCCTTCGCTTGAGGACATGGAAGAGATCGAGATCTCGAACCGCCTCTATCGCGAAGGCGGCGTGGACTACATGACGGTCGTGCTGCCGGGCCTGTCGGAAAGCAAGGCGCCCATCTCGGGTCCGGTGACCTTCATGCTGATGCCTGACCGGCTGGTGACGGTGCGCCACCATGCGCCACGCCCCTTCGAGACCTATCCGCAAAGGGCCGACAAGGTGGGTCCGGGCTGCACGAGCCCCGAGATGATCCTGCTTGGCCTGCTGGAAGAGGTCGTGGGCCGTCTTGCCGACTTGATGGAAGCATCGGGCAAGGCGCTGGACCAGGTAATGAAAGAGGTATTCACCCCCCCGAAGGGCGATCGGTCGGGGCAGCTTCAGGAGGCCCTGCAACGGATCGGCCGCGAGGGCGATCTGGTGGGGCGGGTCCGGCTGTCGCTGCTGACGCTCGAGCGCATGGTCAGTTTCTACGGTCAGGGTCATGATGCGCAAGGGGCAGGCGCCAAGCCGCTCCGGCCGGCTGTCAAGGGTCTGATGCGCGACATCCAGGCACTTGAGGTGCACGCGGATTTCCTGTCCTCGCGAGTTGCGCTGGCCGTGGATGCGACGCTGGGCATGATCAGCCTGTCACAAAGCCAGACGATCAAGATGTTCTCGGTGCTTGCGGTCGTCTTCCTGCCGCCGACGGTGATCGCGTCGGCCTATGGGATGAACTTTGACCACATGCCTGAATTGCACTGGGACTGGGGCTACCCCATGGCGCTGGGCCTGATGCTCGCCTCGACCGTGGGCACCTATCTGTTCTTCAAATGGAAGAGCTGGTTCTGACGCCCCCGGATCATCCGGTGAGCGGATAGCGGTCAAGCAGGCGAAACCGTCCGTCGGCCCCCTGACCGAAAAGGCAGATTGAGCGGATATCGAAGGGCCTAGACAGAAGCGGATGCAACAGCGGGGCAAGCCTGTCCGCCACGGCCTGCGCCACGCCGGGCGCAAGATCGCCCGTCAAGGTCAGATGAAAGCGGAACTCCTCCATCACATAGGGGTACCCCCAGCGGTCCAGATACGCCCGCTGTCGGGGCGTCAGCCGCTCGGGGCGGCGCCGGGCGATCTCGGCAGCGGTGGGAGGCGCGCGAAAGCCGTCCAGCGCCTCGACGATCTGCGCAGCCAGTGCCGCAAGGGGTGCCGTATCGGATTCGGGCGTCAACGCAACGAATCCGCCCAGACGGTGCAGGGCAAGGCCGGGCGTCGAGACAGGGCTCAATTGCCCCGCCAGCGCCACAAGCATTTCGTGGAGGGTCGAGACATCGGCGCCGTCGGCCAGGTGAAACGGTGGCTTCAGCGTGCCATGAAAGCCGTATTTTCGCGGGGTTGCAGTCAGTTCGGCCACAGAAAGGGGCAGATCGGCAACGTCAGGGTGGGGTAGCTCGACCCCCTCGGCCGGGTCCCAGCCAAGCCAGCTTGCGGCCCAATCCGCCAGCGGACCGGGCTCTGGCGCCCAGTAGACCGCGTATCGGCTGTATCCCTCCATCCCCACCCCCGCGCTGGCCCCTGGATGGCTCTTTCTTGCCATGTCGCGCCGGTGCTGGAAACCCCAGCGCAAGGCCCCCAAAAGCTGGACTGCGGCCGACACTCGGCTAATCTCGGCGCCAAGCCCAATCAGAGGATGCCATGAGCCAGAGCCTGCCTGCCTTCACCGCCCCCGGACGTTTCTGGCGGGGTAACCTGCACACCCATTCCGACCGGTCGGACGGGGTTTTGCCACCTGAGGAAGTGTGCCGCCGCTACCGGGACGAAGGCTATGATTTCCTGGCGCTGACCGATCATTTCGTGGGCCGCTATGGCTATCCGATCATCGACACACGGCCGTTCCGGACCAACAGCTTCACCACCATTCTGGGGGCCGAGCTTCATTCGGGCGCCATGGCGAATGGCGAGTTGTGGCACATCCTTGCCGTGGGTCTGCCTGAAAGCTTCGCGCCGTCACATTCGCCGGATTTCCACCCTGTGCCCGGGCAGGAAACCGGCGCCGAAATTGCGGCCCGCGCGGTTGCCTCAGGCGCGTTCGTGGCCATTGCGCATCCGCAATGGTCGGGCCTGACATTGGCCGATGCCCGCAGCATTGCTGCCGCCCATGCCGTCGAAATCTACAACCACGGCTGCGCGACAGGCTGTGACCGGCCCGATGGCTTTGGCATTGCCGATCTGCTGCTGACCGAGGGTCGCCGGCTGTCGCTGGTAGCGACGGACGATGCGCATTTCAGCGAGCCCGACCATTTTGGTGGCTGGGTCATGGTGAAATCGGAGGCCAACGAACCCGAAGCCTTGCTGGCCGCCCTGAAACGGGGCGAGTTCTACTCCTCGCAGGGGCCCGAGTTGCGCGATGTGCGCATCACTGCCGATGCGGTCGAGGTGAACTGTTCCGCCGTGGCCTCGGTCATCGTGCAGGGCGCGGGCACGGCCGCCAAAGCCGTGCATGGCCATTCCATGACGCAGGCCAGGCTGCCGATGGAGCGCTTCCGGGGGTCGCCCTGGGTTCGGGTGACCGTGATCGATGCGGCCGGCAGACGCGCCTGGTCGAACCCCTGGTTCTTCTGACGCGAGACAGCGCGCCCAAAGGAATCCTTGCCACAGGGCGCCCCATTGCCCCAACACTTGTGCAGTGCGATCTGATCGGGGGGGATCATGTCTGTGCTTCGGACAAGGGCGTGGGCGGCCGTCAGGGCCGGGGTGACGGGGCTCGTCCTGACGCAGGCGGTACATGCGCAGGAGGTGGCCGACCGCATCTTCACCGGTGGTCCGGTGTTGACGATGGACGACGCCCAACCGCGTGCCGAGGCCGTTGCGGTCAAGGATGGCCGGATCATCGCTGTCGGCTCGGTCGAGGAGGTGATGGCGCTGAAGGGCGAGGGCACCGAGGTGACCGAGCTTGAGGGCCGCGCCCTGCTTCCAGGCTTTTTCGACGCCCATGGCCATGTGATGATCGGCGGCATCCAGGCGCTGACCGCGAACATTCTTGCGCCGCCGGACGGAGACGTGACCGATATTCCCTCGCTCCAGCAGACCTTGCGCGACTGGATCGCGGAAAACCAGGACATCGTGCAGCGCACTGGCGTGATCATGGGGTTCGGCTATGACCGCTCGACGCTGGCGGAACTGCGCGACCCGACCCGCGCAGACCTCGATGCGATCTCGACCGAGTTCCCGATCTACCTGATCCACCAGTCAAGCCACATGGGGGCGGCGAATTCCAAGGCGCTGGAATTGCTTGGGATCACCCGCGACACGCCGGACCCGGCGGGCGGCGTGATCATCCGCGATGCGAACGGCGAGCCGACCGGCATTCTGGAAGAGAATGCGCATATCCTTGCCTGGATAAAACTGATGGGATCGGTGGACGCCGAGGGCATGAAGGCCATCATCCGCGCCGGGGCCGACCTCTGGGCCCGGTTCGGCTACACCACCGCAGAGGAAGGCCGATCGGTGCCGGGGTCTGCCGACTTTCTGCGGCAGGTGGCTGGCGAGGGCGGCTTCCGGATCGACGTTCTGACCTACACCGACGTTCTGGCGGACCGGGACTATGTCAAGGCCAATGCCTCGCCGGATTATGTGGACCGCTTTCGCGTCGCGGGGGCCAAACTGACCATCGACGGATCGCCACAGGGCTTCACCGCGCTGCGCGACCGGCCCTATTACGATCCGGTCGGCAGCTACCCGCCCGGCTATCGAGGCTATGCTTCGGCCACGCAGGACCAGGTGACCGATGCGGTGGCCTGGGCCTTTGCCAATGACGTGCAGATCCTGACCCATGCCAATGGCGAGGCAGCACAGGACATGCTGATTGCGGCCATCGACGCAGCGACGCGCGCCCATGGCGACGATCCGGATCGCCGTCCCGTGCTGATCCACGGCCAGTTCATGCGCGAGGATCAGGCCAACGATTACCGCCGCATGCATGTCTTCCCCTCGCTCTTCCCGATGCACACCTTCTACTGGGGCGACTGGCACCGCGAGCACACGGTCGGCCCGGCCTTGGTCGACAACATCTCGCCCACCGGCTGGATGGTGCAGCGCGGCATGATGTTCTCCAGCCATCACGATGCGCCGGTGGCCTTCCCCGATTCCATGCGTGTGCTGGACGCCACGGTGACGCGCCGTTCTCGGTCAGGCGACATCATCGGGCCGGACCAGCGGGTGGACGTGATGACCGCGCTGAAGTCGATGACGATCTGGCCCGCCTGGGCGCATTTTGAAGAGGACCAGAAGGGCAGTGTCGAAGTTGGCAAGCTGGCCGATCTGGTGATCCTTTCGGCCGATCCCACTGCGGTGGACCCCGAGACACTGGATAGCTTGACCGTGGCGGAAACGATCAAGGAAGGGACAACGATCTATCTGGCGACCCAAAGGGAAGGGCGGCTTCAATATCGCCCGCGGCAGGATGGCACCGACCCCTTTGCGACCTTCCTGCGCGAACAGGCCATCCGGGCCGAGCTCGCTCAGGCAGGGGCGGGTGGCGGCAAGGGAATACTGGACCTCAACCGCATGGCCCGCCTCAGGGCAGCGCAGCCGCACAATCCTGGTTGCGTCGCCGACTTCATCACCGCCGTGCTGATGGCCGAGGTGTCGGCAGCGTCAGGCGTGATCCGCTGAGCGTCTCTCGTGCGCGCAAAGCGGATGGTCCCGAACCGCGGGGCAAGCCATCCTCCGACGTCAGGGAGAGCCTGGCAGCTCAGAGGAGGTTGACCGTGAAGCACTGACCGCGAGACAGGCTACCGGGTCGAGTTCCAGATCAACAACTGAACGATCGTCGCCTTATCCATTGCCGCGCCGCGCGAACAGCCCTGCATCGGCCGCAGCCCTGCGCAGGGCGTGGGATTTGTTGACTGTTTCCTGGAACTCCGCCTCGGGATCGCTGTCATAAACCACCCCACCGCCGGCCTGGATGTAGAGCTTTTCATCCTTCAGCACGGCGGTGCGCAGTGCAATGCACATGTCCATCTCGCCATTGGCAGCGAAGTAGCCCACGCCGCCACCATAGACGCCGCGCTTTTCGGGCTCGAGCTCGTCGATGATTTCCATCGCGCGGACCTTGGGCGCACCAGAGACAGTGCCCGCCGGAAGACCGGCGAGCAGGGCCGACAGTGCATCCTGCCCCTCGGCGATCTCCCCCACCACGTTGGAGACGATGTGCATGACATGGCTGTAGCGCTCGATGATGAACTTCTCCGTCGGACGCACGGTGCCCAGTTTGGCCACCCGGCCCACATCGTTCCGGCCAAGGTCAAGCAGCATCAGGTGTTCGGCCAGTTCTTTCTGATCGGCCAGCAGGTCTGCCTCGAGCGCGCGATCTTCCTCGGGCGTCGCGCCCCGTTTGCGGGTGCCGGCAATGGGGCGGATGGTCACCTCGCCCTCGCGCAGGCGCACGAGAATCTCGGGGCTTGCGCCGATGACCTGGAAGCCGCCGAAGTTGAAGAAGAACATGAAGGGCGAGGGGTTTGTCCTTCGCAGCGAACGATAAAGAGCAAATGGCGGCAGGGCGAAATCCATCGTCCAGCGCTGCGACGGGACGACCTGGAAGATGTCGCCTGCGCGGATGTACTCCTTGGCTTTCTCGACAGCGGCCTTGTAGCCTTCCGGCGTGAAATTCGACTTCGGCTCGCCGGTCGGCGTGACTTCGCCCAGGTCGCGCATGGCGGGTGGGGCACGGTCCAGGTCGCGCAGTGCATCCATCACCCGTTCGGCAGCCTGGGCATAGGCTGCCCGTGCCGACAGGCCTGAGGCCACCCAGGCCGGAGAAACGATCGTTACCTCACCCTTCACCCCGTCCAGCACGGCCACGACCGAGGGGCGCATCAGAACGGCATCCGGCAGGCCGAGTGGATCAGGGTTCACGTCGGGCAGATGCTCGACCAGACGGATCATGTCGTAGCCGAGAAAACCGAACAGTCCCGCGGCAATGGCGGGCAGGTCGGCGGGCATGTCGATCCGGCTTTCGGCGATCAATGCCCGCAGCGTGTCAAGCGGATGCCCCTCGAGCGGCTGAAAGGCCGCGGGGTCGAACCGGGCTTCGCGGTTGATGCGGCTGGTTTGGCCGCGGCATTGCCAGATCAGGTCAGGCTTCATGCCAACGACCGAGTAGCGCCCCCGCACCTCGCCACCAGTGACAGACTCCAGCATGAAGCTGTCGGTCCGCGCCTCGGTCAGTTTCAGCATCAGCGAGACGGGCGTGTCCAGATCGGCCGCCAGCCGCGCATAGACAAGCTGGTTCTTCCCCTCGGCCCAGCCGCGCTCGAAGGTTTCGAAATCGGAAATCAGGGCCAAGAGTCGTCCTCAGTTGATCTGCGCGTTGATCACGCTGATGGCGTTGTTGTCGAGCGAAACGCCCGCCTCGGAAATCAGCGCCCCGGTGAACAACTGGAAGGCATCCTGCGCCATCTGCTGGCCGATCTGGGCATTGATCGAATTCTGCAGCGCCTGCACATCCTCATCCGCCGGGTCGGCGGGCATCACGTTGTCCAGCCGCAGAACCCCGGCGAAGCCCGGCGCCTCGACAACGCGAGCCTCGCCCGGAGCCATGGCAAAGGCGGTTTCGAGCAGGCTTTCGGGCACGCCCTCGATAAAGCCGCTGCGGGTGGTCCGCTGGGTCACGTCAAGAATGCCGAAGGTGGCAAGGTCCGTGCCCCCCTGCACCTGCGCGACGATATCTGCGGCGCGTGCGGCCAGTGCCTTGGTCAAGGCCTCGGCGCGTGCGCCTGCTTCGACCTCTGCCCGCACCTCGTCGATCGGACGCAGGGTGGGCGGCACCACCTCGTCCAGCCGCAGGGCCACGATGCCGCCATCTTCAAGCTGGATCAACTCGGGGAAGTCGCCCTCCTTGGCGGCATCGGCTGCCTGGCGGAAGGCCTCATAGCCGGCGATGGGCGCGTCGGTCCCGGGGACATAGTCGATGGTGCCCAGTTCCAACCCCTGTTCCTCGCTCAGTTCCTCAAGCGTGGCCCCGCCGGCGAGAAGATCGTCCAGCGTTTCTATCCGGCTGGTGATCTCGCGGGCGGCGGCGTCGGTCGCCTGTTCGGCGGCAAGTGCCTCGCGCGCTTCCTCGAAGGGCGTCTCCTGCGCCTCGAGAATGCCGTTCATGCGGAACAGCGCGGGTCCGAGATCGGAGGGCAGGGGCCCAACGACGCCTGGTTCTTCCAGAGCGAAGACGGCCTCGCCGGCCGCACCCAGGCTTTCCTGCGACTGCTCGCCCATGTCCACATCGGCCAGCGTCAGCCCACGCTCCTCGACGAGCACTTCGAAGGGCTCACCGGCATCGATCCGGACCTTGGCTGCCTGGGCCGCCGCATCGTCCGGGAAGACCAGCCGTTCGACCAGCCGCCGTTCGGGCTGCACGAATTCGGCCAGCCGCGCCTGATAGGCGTCCCGCAGCGTCTGTTCATCCAGTTGCACCGTGTCGATCAGCATATCGGGCAACAGGGCTGCAAAGGTAATCCGCTTGGCCTCGGGTGCGGTGAAGGCAGCTTCATTGGCGGTGTAGAAGGCGGTCAGTTCTTCCTCGGTCGGCGCGGGCAGCGGCGCGGGCAGGTCTGACTCGCTCAGCCTCAGCAGGGTAAAGCCGCGCTCCTCGCCGGCCCAGTTCGCCAGTGTCCGGCCCGCTGTCACCGGAGTGGGGAAGCCGCCCGCGACCGCTGCGGTCAGAATGCCGCGTGCCATGTCCTCGCGGATGCGCGCCTCGAAGACCGGTTCGGTCAGGTTGTTGCGGCTGAGAGTAAAGCGATAGGCCTCGCGGTCGAAGGTGCCGCCGGGGCCCTTGAAGGCGTCCATTGACATGATCTCGTCCGCGACGGCCGCATCGCCCACTGAAACGCCGACCCGCGCCGCTTCGTTGTCCAGTGCGGCAAGAGCCACCAGACGGTCCAGCACACGCCGGTCAAGCCCCAGCGCCATTGCCTGCTCGCGGCTGACGGGCTGCCCGATCTGGGCCGAGAAGGCCTGCATTTCCTGTTGCAGCGCATTGGCATAGTCGCGCCCGTCGATGGGGCGGTCGCCCACCAGGCCGATTTCAGCGGTGGGGCCGCCGAAGTTCGTCAGTCCATAACCGCCCAGGCCTGTCACCACCATGGCCAGCAGGACCCAGACCAGAACCGAGCCGTTCCTGCGTTTACGTTTGCCTTCGGTCGCCTGAGCGTCCTGTTTCGCCATGTCCTGCCGCTGCCTCCACGGGGTTTGCGACTGTCTAAGCGGTTGGGGCCAAGGGGGCAAGATGTGCGTGTCATCGTTGCGTCACTGGCGCAGGGGCGTGGGGGGGTGGTCTTTTCAATCGCCGCGCCCCCATCTATAGGGGTCTGGCGGGATGAGCCCGTGATCCCTAGTGGCAGAGCTGCATGCGCACCATCACGACGACCGAAGACCTGGCCGAGTTCTGTGCCGCAGCCAAGTCCGCCCCCTATGTCACCATCGATACCGAATTCCTGCGCGAGCGCACCTATTGGTCAAAGCTGTGCCTGATCCAGATGGCGTTGCCGGGCAAGACGGGTGAGGCCGTCCTGATCGATCCGATCGAGGGTGAGGCCATGTCGTTGGAGCCGCTGTACGATCTGTTCCGGCATGAAGCGACGGTGAAGGTCTTCCACGCCGCGCGCCAGGACCTGGAGATTTTCTTCGTGGAAGGCAGCGTCTTTCCGAAGCCGCTGTTCGACACCCAGGTTGCCGCAATGGTCTGCGGCTTTGGCGAGCAAGTAGGCTATGAGACGCTGGTCAAGAAGATCGCGCGCGAGCCGCTGGACAAGACGTCGCGCTTCACTGACTGGTCGCGCCGCCCGCTGAGCGATGCACAGAAGGAATACGCGCTGGCCGATGTGACCCATCTGCGCGTGATCTACGAATTTCTGTCGGCGCAGATCGAGAAGTCGGGCCGCAAGGCCTGGGTGGAAGAGGAACTGGCGATCCTGACCGACCCGGCCACTTACACGACCAACCCCGAAGACGCCTGGGAGCGGATCAAGACGCGCACCACGTCGGGGCGGTTCCTGGCGGTGGTCAAGGAACTAGCGCGCTTCCGCGAGGATTACGCCCAAAGCCGCAACATCCCTCGCAGCCGCGTGTACAAGGATGATGCGCTCCTGGAACTGGCCTCGACCAGGCCTGCCAACTACGAGGATCTCGGCAAGTCGCGCTTGCTTTTGCGCGAGGCGCGGAGGGGCGACATTGCTGATGGCATTCTGGCCGCCGTGCAGGCCGGGCAGGAGATGCCGGCCGACAAGCTGCCGAAGCCCGATCTGGCGCGGGAACAGCTGCAGGTGAACCCGGCCCTTGCCGATCTGTTGCGTGTGTTGCTGAAGGCCAAGTCCGAGGAATTGGGTGTGGCCTCCAAGCTTATCGCCTCTTCTGCCGATCTGGACGCCATCGCAGCGGGCGAGCGCGATCTTGACGCGCTCAAGGGCTGGCGGCGCGAGGCCTTCGGCGAAGATGCCCTTCGGCTTTGCCGGGGCGAGATTGCCCTGTCAGCCAAGGGCAGTTCGGTTCGCGTGATCAAGCTGTAGGGCGCTACAGGGCGCCACCAAGGGCGTTTCAGCGACGCGCAGAGCGGGCGTTGGTCGCGCCTTCGATGACGATCTCGCGAACACCTTCCAGCTTGATGTTCGAGACGGCCGTGGCGACCGTAACCTCACGCGACTGCTGGGTTGAAACCGGATGCGGCACCGAGGGCGGCAACAGCACGAAACGGTAGGTCAGTCGCCCGTCCTCAAGCTTTTCGTCAACCAGCGCGCCTTCCCAGTAGCCTTGCGTGGGTGGCAGGCCTGTCGCGCGAATGATCGCGCCGCCGGGTGTCTCGTCCACCGACATCGACAGCACCTGCTGGACCGAGGGGCGCATGTCCGGCTGTGGGGCGCCAGTTGTCGTCAGCATCGGCACCTCTTGCGAGTTCCCGAACCAGGAGAAGGGGTTGTACCATTTCGTCTGCTGCGGTTGCGATGATCCGCAAGCCCCCAGAACCAGGGTCAGGGCCAGGGCAGCTAGCGGCAGCAGTCTCATACCTAATTCCCTTCCAGTCATCCGTCGTATGGCTGTGTCTTCGGTAGCCCATGCGGGCCGGTTTGAAAAGCCGCGCCCGCGCGGGCTGGACCTTGGCGGCGGTCGCGACTACCTGAATGGTCAGCACAAGGAGAGACGCATGGCCAGCGCTGCCTTCGAGGACATCGCCGAAACATTCACCTTCTTCGACGACTGGGAAGACCGCTACCGCGAGGTGATCGAACTCGGCAAGGCCATGCCACCGCTGGATGCGGCCTTCCGCGTGCCGGCAACCAAGGTCGATGGCTGTGCCAGTCAGGTCTGGATCCGCCCGGTCATCTCGGGCACTGGCCCCGGGGCCCGCTTCGACTTTCAGGGGGAAAGCGATGCGATGATCGTGCGCGGCCTGATCGCGATCCTGCATGCGCTTTATTCCGGGCTGACGCTGGACGAAGTGGGCCGGGTCGATGCGCAAGCGGAACTGGCCCGCCTGGGACTGAACGACCATCTTTCCTCGCAACGCTCGAACGGGCTTCGCGCGATGGTCGAGCGGATCCGGTCGGTGGCGGCCGAGGCTGAGGCGGCGGGCTGAGGCTCAGGCCCGGGCCGCCTTGGCAAGGGCCGTCGTCAAATCGCCATAGCCCGTAAAGCGCCGTTCATACGAAAGCCCCAGCCGCGCCGCGCAGTCCTGCGCCTTGGCATCCAACTCGGGGTCGTCTGTCTGGGCCTGATAGACAAGCTTTCGATAGTTGCCGAACATCATGTCTCGCAACTCGGGGTGGCGGTCGAGCCCCATCGGGCGCCAGACGAAGGCATCGAACTGCCGCACCAGGAAGTCGGTCAGGTAGAAGGCATCGAATTCTTCCTCGGCTCGGGCAATGAACCCTGCCACGCCTTCGAAAAAGGCATAGCAATGTGGCCCCTCGACCATGGCCACGCCAAGCTTGTCACAGCGCGCCTGCAAGAGCCCGCCCGTCCCGCAATCGGCATAAACCACGAAGACGGAGTCATAAGCCGCGCGCTGCTGGGTGACGGCAGCCTCCACGGCGTCGGGAATGCGGTCTGGCCAGAGGTGCAGATTGGCGGGAAGGCATTGCAGATCAAGGTGATCCCAGCCGTTCAGCCGCTTCAGCGCCAGCACCTCATGCGCGAGTGCCCCGCAGGCGATCAGCAGAACACGGCCCGCCCGGGCCGGCTCAAGTCCCCGGCTGGCCAGAACCTCATCGGCAGGCAGGTCGGTCATCGGCGCGATTTCCAGAGGCTGAGGGCCAGGGTGCCGAGAAGGGCGCCGGTTCCCAGCGCAACCAGCGGCAGCCCGGCAACCGACCAAAGCGCGATGGTCGCGCCAGAGGCAGCGATGACGGTCAGGATCAGCAGCGCAAACACGCGGGGGGGCATGGGCAGGGGTCCTTTGCCGGTCACACGACACCCTTGGAAGATGGGGAGGCCGCCGGTCCGGGGCAAGCCGGTGGTTCCCAATGAAAAAGCCCCGGCTCATTGGCCGGGGCTCCAGTCTGGATTCGGCGGCCTGCCTCAGCCGTTCATCTGGTTGTGCTTGCGGGCGACGAATTGCTTGGCCGTCTCGACGGCCACGGCCGCATCGCGGCAATAGGCGTCGGCCCCGATGGCCTTGCCGAATTCCTCGTTCAGCGGCGCGCCGCCGACCAGCACGATGTAATCGTCGCGCAGGCCCTTTTCCTTCATCGTGTCGATCACGACCTTCATGTAGGGCATGGTCGTGGTCAGCAGGGCCGACATGCCCAGGATGTCGGGCTGTTCGGCCTCCAGCGCCTCGATGTATTTCTCGACCGAGTTGTTGATGCCCAGGTCGAGCACTTCGAAGCCCGCGCCTTCCATCATCATTGCGACAAGGTTCTTGCCGATGTCGTGAATGTCACCCTTGACGGTGCCGATCACCATCTTGCCCATCCGGGGTGCGCCAGTTTCGGCCAGCAGCGGCTTGAGGATCGCCATGCCGGCCTTCATCGCGTTTGCGGCCAGCAGCACCTCGGGCACGAACAGGATCCCGTCGCGGAAGTCGGCGCCGACGATGGTCATGCCGGCGACCAGCGCCTTGGTCAGCACGTCATAGGGGGTCCAGCCGCGCTCCAGCAGGATCTCGACGCCTTCTTCGATCTCTTCCTTGAGACCGTCATAAAGGTCGTCATGCATCTGCAGGACAAGCTCGTCGTCCGAAAGTTCGGACAGGATGATCTCTTCTTCGTCGGCCATGGCTTGCCCTCGTCTGCTCGCATACCCAATGCGGGATGATGTCGCCTGAATGCGGCCAAAGGGCAATTGCCACTTATCGGATTACGACACTGCCGGGCCGAAATTCGACAGGGCGTGACGGGATTGGTCAAGGGGCTGGCGCTTGTTCCTGTATTGTTCTAATCATGTTCGCATGAGACGCAAGCCAGACCCTCAGGAAACGCACTCCGGCGAAGGCATCCTGCCGGGTCAGCGGTTGCGCGGGCGCGGGGCCGCGTCGAACCGCGCCGGTCGGTACGAGGCACAGGCGGCCGTGGCCGCTCACGATGGCTGGGACATCCCCGAGGAACAGCATCTTGTGCGTACCGAAGTACGCCTGGAACAGCCCCGGTCGGCGCTCAGCTACAACAGTTCACCCGACTTGCCGTTCGACCGCTCGATCAATCCCTATCGGGGCTGCGAACATGGCTGCATCTACTGCTTTGCCAGGCCGTCTCATGCCTATTTGAACCTGTCGCCAGGGCTTGATTTCGAGACCCGGCTGATTGCCCGGCCCGGCATCGGGGCGGTGCTTTCGCGTGAACTGGCGGCGCCGCGCTATCGGGTGGCGACGGTCGCGATGGGCACCAATACCGATCCATACCAGCCCTGCGACGCCGAACACGCGGTGACGCGAGAGGTGCTTTCGGTGCTGGCCGAGCATCGCCATCCGGTAGGCATCGTCACCAAGGGCACATTGATCGAACGCGACATCGACATCCTGTCACAGATGGCACGCGACCGGTTGGTGCGCGTGGGGATCAGCGTGACGACACTCGATCCCGACCTGTCGCGCCGTATGGAGCCGCGCGCCCCCCTGCCAGCCCGGCGGATCGAGATGATCCGCCGTCTGTCTGAGGCAGGTATCGAGGTGCGGGTGATGGTGGCTCCGGTGGTGCCCGGCCTGACCGACCCCGAGATCGACCCGATCCTCGAGGCCGCGGCTGAGGCGGGGGCGATCGCGGCGAACTGGATCATGCTGCGTCTGCCGGGCGAGGTCGCGCCGCTGTTTCGGGAATGGCTCGAGGCGCGGTTGCCCGCCCCGCGCGCGGCCAAGGTGTTGGCCCGGGTTCGTGAAACCCACGGGGGCAGGGACTATGATCCTGCCTGGGGAAAGCGGATGCGGGGCGAAGGAACATGGTCCAACCTGATCGGGCGGCGGTTTGATCTGGCCATCCGGCGGCTCGGGTTGGACCGAGACCTGCCGCCCTTGCGCACAGATCTGTTCCGCCTGCCGCCCCGCGCGGGCGACCAGCTGTCGCTGTTTTGAAGCATTGCGGCGGCGGGTTCAGCCCCGACGGCCGCGCCGTTCGCGCCGGGCGCCGCCCGCGTCATCACCCGTGCCATCCGAAGCCGAGGAGAACCCACCCAAGGCGGCGGCAATCGTCTCGAGCGATGGGCGCGGGCCTTTGGGGCGGCTTTCCAGCGCATCATGCATGGCCCGCAGATGCTCGGGCATCGTGCCGCAGCAGCCGCCAATGATCTTCACACCGGCATCGCGCGCCAGCACGGCATATTCGGCCATCAGTTCGGGCGTGCCGTCGTAATGGATATGGCCGTCGTGGTACTTGGGGATACCGGCATTGCCCTTGGCGATGATCGGGCGTTCGGTGCCATGGGCGACAAAGCCAAGCACGGTGCGCAGCAGGTCCGCCGCACCCACGCCGCAGTTCGCACCGAAGGCGATGGGCGGGTTCGGCAGCTTTTCGACCAGATCGGCCAGCTGGGCCGAGGTCACGCCCATCATGGTCCGCCCCGCGGTGTCGAAGCTCATCGTGCCGCACCACGGCATGCCTGCAAGGCGCGCGGCCTCGGCGGCGGCCTTGTATTCCTCGGGCGCCGAAATTGTCTCGATCCACAGCACATCGGCCCCGCCTTCCTTCAGGCCTTCGGCCTGTTCATGGAAGATCTCCACGGCCAGCGCATGGGTCATTGTGCCCATGGGTTCGAAGATGTCGCCCGTAGGCCCGACCGAACCGGCCACGACCACCGGACGCCCGGCCGCATCGGCCACCTCGCGCCCAAGGCTCGCGGCAATGCGGTTGATCTCGCGGGCGCGGCCCTGTTCGCCATGCAGCTTGAGCCTGCTGGCGTTGCCGCCGAAAGAGTTCGTCAGGAAGATGTCCGACCCCGCCTCGACCGCGCCGCGGTAGAGTGTGCGGATGCGGTCGGGATGTTCGAAGTTCCACATCTCGGGCGCGTCGCCCGAGGAGAGGCCCATGTTGAAAAGATTGGTTCCGGTGGCGCCATCGGCCATCAGCCAGTCGCGGGACGACAGAAGGCGGGTCAGGGCGTCAGACATGGGGCTACCTTCGGCTTGGGAGTGCATGGGCCTTGCTGTGCCATGGCCGGAGTGGCCTGGCAAACGCAATATACACATGAAGATCATGCGCGCCCTCGATGAAAAGGGCGCGCGGGGCTAGGGCCCGGGGCGGGCTGCCCGCCGATCAGATCTCTTCAGAGAGCTGTTTCTTGGCGACGGCCAGCATCTCGGCCATCTTGGCGCGAACGTCTTCAGCGCTGGCTTTGCCAACCAGGTCGCCTGCCACCTTCTTGACCACGTCTTCGATGCCGGGTTCCTGGAAATCGGCCTTCACGACGCTCATGGCGTAGTCGTTCGCCTCGTCTCCTGTCTTGCCGAGAAGACCAGCAGCCCAAAGGCCGACCAGGCGGTTGCGCCGCGCATCGACGCGGAACTGCATCTCGGAGTCATGGGCGTATTTCGCCTCGAACGCGCCCTCGCGATCATTGAACAACGTCATCGGAGATCCCTTGCTGTAATGCCGGTCAGGTTTCATATGCCCCCTGACCGCGCCTGTCGCAAGAGGGGGCGGACTGCCGGCATCCGCAGGGCGGCCTTTGCCTTGCGGGACGGGGCGGCATGACGTATAGGCTGCGGCAAAGAGGGGCAGGGGGCCGGTGCCGCGGGCGCAGCAGGCCCCTCGGTCCGTTGATCGGAGAGTTCATGGCACGGCGCAAGAAGATCTACGAAGGCAAGGCGAAGATCCTCTACGAAGGCCCAGAGCCGGGAACGCTGGTCCAGTATTTCAAGGATGACGGCGGTGCTGTCGTGGCCCCCAAGGCTGGTGCCGCGCTGGAAGGCAAGGGCGTGCTGAACAACCGGCTGTCCGAGTTCTTCATGTCGGGCCTGAATTCCATCGGTGTGCCCACGCACTTCATCCGCCGGCTGAACATGCGCGAACAACTGGTGCGCATGGCCGAGATCATTCCGCTGGTCGTTGTGGTGCGCAATTTTGCCGCTGGTCCGATCTCGCAGCGCCTGGGCATTCCCGAAGGCACGCCCCTGCCACGCCCGATCGTCGAATACTATTACAAGGACGAGGCTCTGGGCGACCCCATGGTGTCGGAAGAGCATATCCTTGCCTTCGGCTGGGCCGGTCAGCAGGACCTTGACGATATCGTGGCCTTGGCGCTGCGGGTGAACGACTTCCTGTCGGGCGTGATGATGGGTGTGGGTATCCGGCTGGCCGATTTCCGGCTGGAGATCGGCCGTATTTGGGAAGGCGACTTCATGCGCCTTATCGTGGCAGACGAGATCAGCCCCGACAGTTGCCGCCTGTGGGACCTGCGCGGCCTGGACAAGACCGAGGGTCGCGTGGATGCGGCCTCGTCGGTCGAGCCTGGGCCTCTGGCCGATGTCTACAACGAACTGGCCCGGCGGCTAGGCGTTCTGCCCTCGAACGTCACCCATTCGCCGAAGCCCACCCTGATCAACTGAAAGGCCCGACCGATGTCCGCTCCGATGAAAGCCCGCGTCCATGTCATGCTGAAGGACGGCGTTCTCGACCCCCAGGGCGAGGCGGTGTGTCATGCCCTGGGCACACTGGGCTTCTCGGGGGTGCAGGCGGTCCGTCAGGGCAAGGTGATCGAGCTTGATCTTGTCGCCACCGATCGGCGCGCCGCGGAGGCCGAAGTGCGGTCGATGTGCGAAAAGCTGCTTGCAAATACCGTCATCGAGAAGTTCACCGTCGAGATAGCCTGACCGGGCAGCGATCGAGCGTAACCATGGCCTCTTGACCCCTGGGCGTGCCCTCGCGCAGATGCACGCCTGACGTTGGGAGGATGATGCGATGCGCGCGGCGGTTCTGCGGGCTTTTCAGGAAGATCTGTCGCTCGAGCAGGTGGCCGATCCCGCCTGCCCCGAGGATGGTGTGGTGGTGCGGGTGCTGGCCTGCGGCATCTGCCGATCAGACTGGCACGGCTGGATGGGCGAACATGCCAGGGTGCGCCCGGGCGACATTCCGGGCCATGAATACGCGGGCGAGGTTGTCGCGGTCGGTCCGCGGGCCCGTTGGGCCGTCGGCGACCGTGTGATTGCGCCCTTCATCCTGTCCTGCGGTGAATGTCCTGAGTGCCGTTCGGGGCAGAGCACCACCTGCCGCGCCCAGATCGTGCCGGGCTTCGGCACGCCTGGCGCCTATGCCGAGTTTGTCGCCGTGCCGCATGCCCATAACCTCGCGCGGTTGCCCGACAGCCTGTCGCCGGTTCTGGCCGCCGGGCTTGGATGCCGTGTCACGACCGCCTGGCACGCGCTGACGGGCCGCGCGGCCTTGCAGGCGGGCGAATGGTTGGCCGTGCATGGCACTGGCGGTGTCGGGCTGTCAGCGCTGATCCTGGGCCGGGCACTGGGGGCGCGGGTCATCGTGGTCGATGTCGTTCCCGAACGACTGTCCCATGCGCTGACGCTGGGGGCCGAAGCGGCGGTCGATGCCCGGCAGGGCGATGTCGCGGCCCGGATCATCGAGATCACCGGTGGTGGCGCCCATGTCAGCATCGAGGCGCTGGGGATTGGCCCCACCGTCAACGGCTCGATCGAGTGTCTGCGGCCGATGGGGCGCCATGTGCAGATCGGGCTGCCGACGGGCCATACCGCGCGGATGGAGATCAACCTGAATGCCATCTACATGAAGCAGCTTTCCCTGTTCGGTTCGCGCGGGATGCCAAGCTGGCGCTACCCCTCGCTGCTGTCGATGATCGAGGCTGGGCGGGTCGATGTCTCGCCCATCGTGGCGCGCACCGTGCCGCTGTCGGGCGCAAGTGCCGAGTTGCGGGCATTCGGCGGGCCGATGCCCCCCGGCGTCGCCGTGATCGACGATTTTGCGGGATAGCGCATAGGCGGGGGCCAGCCCCCGCGCCGCAGGGATACTTGAGAACATAAGACGTCCAGGGCGCAGAGTGGCGGCTTGGCTCTGGCAGTGGCTTTCCGATTGGGGTAAGGGCGGGCATCGCCAGAAGACTCGGAGCGCCGTCGATGAAAGCCGCCGTGATCACCTTTCCCGGATCGAACTGCGACCGTGATCTGGCCGATGCCTTTGCCAAGGCGGGTGCCGAGGTCACGCGGGTCTGGCACAAGGATACCGAGTTGCCCAGCGGCACCGATATCGTCGGGATACCGGGCGGTTTTTCCTTTGGGGATTACCTGCGCTGCGGCGCCATTGCCGCGCGTTCCCCCATCGGGCAGGCAGTGGTCGCCCATGCGGGCCGCGGTGGCTATGTGCTGGGCATCTGCAACGGTTTCCAGGTGCTGACCGAAATGGGCCTGCTGCCGGGCGTGCTGATGCGCAATGCGGGGCTCAAGTTCGTCTGCAAGACGGTGGGCCTGCGCGTGGCCACGCGCGACAGCGCCTTTACGGGCGGCTGGCAGACCGGCACCGTGATCCGCGTTCCCGTCGCCCATCACGACGGGAACTACACAGCCGATGCCGAAACGCTCGCCCGGCTGGAGGGGGAGGATCGCGTCGCCTTCACCTATGTTGATAACCCCAACGGCGCGATGCGCGACATTGCCGGGATCCTGTCGGACAATCGCCGCGTGCTTGGCATGATGCCCCACCCCGAGCGGGTGGTGGATGCCGCGCAGGGCGGCACTGATGGTTCGGTGCTTTTCCGCTCGGTCCTCGGCGCGGTTCTGCCGGCCTGAGGGCTGCCGGGACAGGTGCGCTTGAGGGGCGGGCGCTCTGGGTCTAGAGTGAACCCATGAGCCAGAGCGAGCAGGACCCCAAGGCCGCGGACTTTCCCGAGGCAGAGCCAGGGTCTGACACCGAGATCGACTTCGACGACTCCTCGCCGGGGCTCAGCTGGCGGGTAAAGCTGGTCATCGCCATGATGATCGCCTTTGCGGTGGCGGTCGTCTGGGCGACGAATGAATGGCTCACCGAGCGGTCAACCGAGACGACGCGGCAGCGGGCCGAACTGCGGCTGGCCCTTTACTCCGGGAACCTGCTGACGGAACTGCAGCGCAACTCGGTCGTGCCGTTGCTGCTTGCCAAGGACCCCGAACTGATCGACGCGCTGGAGGATGGCAACTTTGCCTATACCTCGCAGCGGCTGATCTCGTTCAAGACCGAAATCGGCGCTGCCTCGATCATGCTGCTGGACAGCGGGGGGCGCGTGGTGGCAGCCACCAACCGCCAGATCCTCGGCAGCAGCCATGCGGGCGAGGCCTTTTTCGTGGACGCCCTGCGGTCGAAGGACACGGTCTTCACCGCCGGTGGTCGGACGGGCGGGGGTCCTGGCTTTACCTATTCTCGCGGGATCACTGCCGACAACAAGGTGCTGGGCGTCGTGGTCGTCGAGGTTGACCTGATGAAGTACGAACGCGCCTGGGCAGGGCTGCAGGATGCGGTCGTCGTGACCGACAGCGAAGGCAATGTGCTTCTCGCGACCGAGCCGCGCTGGCGGGGGCTTCCCTTGGCCGACGCCATCGGACAGATGCAAAGCCCCGGGCCGTTCCAGCGCGCCTTCCAGGCGACGACTGGCTGGGCCCAATCGGAACCCGACGCCTATGTCAAGGGCGAGGCGGTGATGCAGACCTCGACCCGCATCCCCTTCCGCGGCTGGCGCATGGTGACTTTCACCGCCTATGATTCGGTGCGCGAGCGGGTGAATGGCGTGCTTGCGCTTGAGATCATGGGCTTTGCGATCCTGCTGGCCGTGATGTTCTATGTGCTGTCGCGGCGCGCGGAGTCCCGCTCGATGGTGTTCCAGCGCGAAAGCGCGGAACTGCGTCAGCTGAACGCGCGGTTGCAGCGCGAGATTGCCGAGCGCGAGAAGATGCAGAAGAACCTCGAGGTGGCAGAGCAGACGCTTGCACAGTCGTCGAAACTGGCAGCGCTGGGCGAGATGTCTGCTGCGGTCAGCCATGAGCTGAACCAGCCGCTGGCCGCCATGAAGACCTATCTGGCGGGCGCGCGCCTTTTGCTGCAGCGCCGCCGGCCGGAAGAGGCACTGTCGTCGTTCCAGCGGATCGATGACCTGATCGACCGCATGGGGGCGATCACGCGGCAGTTGAAGTCCTATGCCCGCAAGGGGGGGGAGGCGTTCGAGCCGGTGGATGTGCGCCAGGCAGTTTCCTCGGCGCTGTCGATGATGGAGCCCCAGTTGAAGGCGCGGGTCGTGCGCATCACGCGCACCCTGCCGCGCGAGCCGGTGATGGTGATGGCCGACCGCATCCGGCTGGAGCAGGTGATCATCAACCTGCTGCGCAACGCCATCGACGCGACGCGGGGGCGCGGCGACCCTGCAATCGAGATCTTGCTCACAGCGGGAGAGACAGCGACCCTTGCGGTCCGCGACAATGGCACCGGGATCAGCGATCTGGATAACCTGTTCGAGCCTTTCTACACGACGAAGAAGCCGGGAGAAGGGGTTGGCCTTGGACTGGCCATCTCATCGGGGATCGTGGGGGATCTGGGCGGGCGCCTGACCGCGCGGAATGCGGATGGCGGGGGGGCTGTATTCGAGGTGCAGCTTCCCATATTGGGACAACCCGCCCTGACGAAGACAACCGAAGCAGCCGAGTGAGGTGACATGGCACGCACGATGAAGGTCGCGATCGTCGACGACGAGGCCGACATGCGGCAGTCGATCAGCCAGTGGCTGGCCCTTTCCGGGTTCGATACCGAGAGCTATGCCAGCGCAGAAGAGGCGCTGCGGTCCATCGGGCCGGATTTTCCCGGCGTGGTCGTGAGTGACATCCGCATGCCGGGAATGGACGGCATGGCCTTTCTGAAAAAGCTCATGGGCCAGGACAGTGGATTGCCAGTGATCATGATCACTGGCCACGGCGACGTTCCGATGGCCGTCGAGGCGATGCGGGTGGGGGCCTTCGATTTTCTCGAAAAACCCTTCAATCCCGACCGGATGACCGAACTTGCCAAGCGTGCGACCCAGATGCGCCGCCAGACCCTCGACAACCGTGCGCTGCGCCGCGAACTCTCCGACGGCAGCCAGATGATGAAGAAGCTCATCGGCGCTTCGGCCGTGATGGAGCGGCTGCGCGAGGATATTCTCGACCTTGGGCAAGCCGATGGCCATGTGCTGATTGACGGCGAGACCGGCACTGGCAAGACCCTGGTGGCCCATGCGCTGCATGCCGTGGGGCCGCGGGCGGGCAAGAAGTTCGTGACGATTTCCTGCGCGGCCTGGTCGGAAGACCAGCTGACGGCGCGCGTGTTTGGCCCCACCGATGACGGCACGATCCCGCTGGTGGAAGAAGCGCGCGGCGGCACGCTCTGCCTTGAAGATATCGAGGCGCTGAGCCAGGCCCTGCAGGCGCGGCTTCTGACAATCATCAATGAGCAGGGCATACCGCCCGAAACCCGCATCATCGCAATCTGCAACGAACATGCTCCCGACAAGACGGTCGAGGATGCGCTTCGCCCCGATCTCTACTACCGGATCGGTGCAATGAAGATCACGCTACCGCCGCTTCGGGCGCGGGGCGAGGATATCCTGACGCTGTTCACCCGCCTGTCCGAGGAATTCGCCGGCGAATACGGTTGCGAGGCGCCGCAGGTCACGGCACAGGAGGCCGCCCAACTGCTGCAGGCGCCCTGGCCGGGGAACGTGCGTCAGCTGGTGAACATCGCAGAGCGCGCCGTGTTGCAGAACCGGCGGGGATCGGGCTCGATCGCCTCGCTTCTGATGGCCGATAACGAGGCGGCCGGCCCGGCCCTGACCACCGAAGGCAAGCCGCTGAAGGAATATGTGGACACCTTCGAGCGGATGCTGATCGACAACACGATGCGCCGCCACAAGGGCAGCATCGTGGCCGTCATGGAAGAACTGTGCCTGCCGCGCCGGACCCTCAACGAGAAGATGGCCAAGTACGGGCTGAGCCGGTCTGATTACGTCTGACCGGGAGCGGGAGGATGACCACGGGGGCGGGCGGTGACCCCAACCTTGCGCCCCCGGCGATGGCTTTGTGACAAATACCCCATTGTCTTTCTGTCGGCAGCACCGCTATGGTCGGCCCATGCGGGGGTCCAGCCGTTAGCGCTGACGTTCGCTCGAAGCATTCGCCGCCGGAGGCGCAGGTCTGGTCAGAGGTGGCTGGGGCGCGCAGAGGCGGACCGATGGGCCGAAAGGCCACAAGTTTGCCCGCCAAGTCATTGACGAAACGGGCTTTTCAGACCGAGAGCGGTTTTCCGCTCTCTTGGGATAGAACCGCGATGGATCGCGCAAGAATGGGATTGGCACGGCAAGAGCGCTTTGGCGCCGCCGCATTGCTGGGACCCGCGCCGTCTGTCGCCCGAACAAGCCACCCGTGCAACCACCTATTCGCCTTGGGGACCTCTCCGGGGCGCAGAGGCTTGCGCCGGTGCATTGGAACATCATGGTCAAGAAAATGCTCATCGATGCCACCCACGCGGAAGAGACCCGCGTGGTTGTGGTGGACGGAAACAAGGTAGAAGAGTTCGACTTTGAAACCGTCAACAAACGGCAGCTGCAAGGCAACATCTATCTAGCCAAGGTCACCCGGGTCGAACCGTCGCTGCAGGCGGCCTTTGTCGACTATGGCGGCAATCGCCACGGCTTCCTCGCCTTTGCCGAGATACATCCCGACTACTACCAGATCCCGGTGGCCGACCGGAAAGCCCTGCTGGAGGAAGAGCGGGCCTTTGCCCGCGCCCAGGAAGAGGAAGAGAACAATCGCTCGCGCCGCCGGCCGTCGAAACCCGCGGCAAAGGCAGAGGCAGCCGCCGATGCCGATGCGGTGACCTCGGCCGAGATCACCGGCATGGATGTGGTGGATCTGGGCGATGAAACCGGCGCCGACGCCCTGTTCACCGGCGATGATGCGGGCGAGGCGGCGTCGGGGCAGTCCCAGGACGCCCCCCAGCCGGAACCGCATTCCGATGGCGAGAACGGCGACAGCAACGGCAAGGGCGAAAGACCCTATCGCGCCGTCGACCACGCCGACGAGAATGACGACGAGATTGAAAGCATCGCCGAAGAGGACGTGGCCGAAGAGATCCGCCAGCCGCGCAAGCCCCGGCCGCGCCGCTACAAGATTCAGGAAGTGATCAAGGTCCGGCAGATCATGCTGGTGCAGGTCGTCAAGGAAGAGCGCGGCAACAAGGGTGCGGCGCTGACGACCTATCTGTCGCTTGCGGGGCGCTACTGCGTGTTGATGCCGAACACCGCCCGGGGCGGCGGCATCTCGCGCAAGATCACCCAGGCCACCGACCGCAAGAAGCTGAAGGAAATCGCGCAAGAGATCGAGGTGCCGGAAGGCGCCGGTCTGATTATCCGTACCGCGGGGGCAAAGCGCACCAAGCAGGAAATCCGGCGCGACTACGAGTATCTCATGCGCCTGTGGGAGCAGATCCGCGAACTGACGCTCAAGTCGATCGCACCCGCGCCAATCTATGAGGAAGGCAACCTCATCAAGCGCTCGATCCGCGACCTTTACAACCGCGAGATCGAAGAGGTTCTGGTCGAAGGCGCAGAAGGCTACCGCGTGGCCAAGGACTTCATGAAGATGATCATGCCGTCCCATGCCAAAGTGGTGCAGCCCTATCACGAGCCGATGCCGCTGTTCGCCCGGTATCAGGTGGAAAGCTACCTGTCTGGGATGTTCAACCCGACCGTGCAGCTGAAGTCGGGCGGCTATATCGTGATCGGCGTGACCGAGGCGCTGGTGGCGATCGACGTCAACTCCGGCCGCGCGACCAAGGAAGGCTCGATCGAGCAGACCGCGCTCAATACCAACCTTGAAGCGGCGGAAGAGATCGCCCGCCAGTTGCGCCTGCGCGACCTGGCCGGCCTGATCGTCATCGACTTCATCGACATGGAAGAGCGCAAGAACAACGCCGCCGTCGAGAAGCGCCTGAAGGACAAGTTGAAGACCGACCGCGCCCGCATCCAGGTGGGCCGCATTTCGGGCTTCGGCCTGATGGAGATGAGCCGCCAGCGACTGCGCCCGGGCATGCTGGAATCGACCACGCAGCCCTGCCCGCATTGCCACGGCACCGGTCTGATCCGTTCGGACGACAGCATGGCGCTGCAGATCCTCCGCGCGCTGGAAGAGGAAGGCACGCGCAAGCGGTCGAAAGAGGTGCTGCTCAAGGCACCGGTCGCCGTGATCAACTACCTGATCAACCAGAAGCGCGAGCATATCGCGCTGATCGAGGCCCGGTATGGCATGGCCGTCCGGTTGGAGGCCGACCCTCTGCTGATCAGCCCCGACTACAGCATCGAGAAGTTCAAGACCGCTATCCGTGTCGTGCGCGAAGGGATTGCGCCGGTGATTTCGGCTGAAAGCACCACGATGCCCGATCTCGACGAGGAAGATATCGTCGAGGAAGAGGACATCGAAGAGGATGTGGCCGAGGAGGAGACGGCAGAGCGTCCGGCCCAGCCATCGGGTGACGGCACCGGCCCGAAGAAGAAGCGCCGCCGTCGGCGTCGTCGGCGTGGCGGCAGTGGCTCGGGCGAGAACGGCAAGGGCGGTTCGAACGAGGACCAGTCTGACGAGGATCAGTCCGACGAGGGCGATGATGGCGACGACGAGGATGACGAAGCAGCCACGACTGAGCTCGTTGTCGAGGCTTCGGTCGATGTCGTGACAGTTGCCGAGGGCGACCTGGCTGTCGCGGCGGAAGCCACCGCCGAGCCGGTCAAGAAATCCTCACGCTCGCGCAGCCGGAAGTCGTCTGACAAGAAGGTCGCAGAGGTCGAGGCCGACGCGACAGAACCGGCCGAACCCGCACCGGAAGCCGTCGCCGAAGTTGCGCCGAAGGCGCGCAGCGTAAGCCGGTCGTCCAAGTCGAAGCCCAAGGCCGCCGAAAGCGACGGGAAGCCCGCCAAGACCTCTTCGCGGTCGTCGAAGGCCAAGGCAGCGGTGGCTGAGGCTGAGGCCGCCCCGATCGAGCCGGCTGCGGCAGAGGAGGTCGCGCTGGTCGCAGAGGCAGAACAGTCGCCCGAGGTGGCCGCCGCGGTCGCGCCTCAGCCCGTTGAACCCATGCCCTCCGCACCGGCATCCGCTCAACCCGCGCCGGTGGATGCCGCACCTGAGGCCGTCGAGGACAACAAGCCCAAGAAGAAGGGCTGGTGGTCGCTTGGTCGCTGAGACCTGCGTGGTGCAAGACTGAGACGGGCGCGGGTCCAACCCGCGCCCTGTTTCTTTTCCGCAAAGCGACGTGCGGCCTAGTCTTTCGTGGCCGGTCGGTCCATCCCCCGGCGGATGCGGTGGACGGTCACCGGACCTTCGTCGCTGGCCCCGAGATAGATGTGCCCGGCCTCGGCGCAGAAATGCGGCAGGTCGATCAGCGCCATCGGGTCGGTTGACCGGACCAGCAGGATATCGCCGCGGTGCAGGCCCATCAGCCGCTTGCGCGCGCGCAGGACCGGCAGTGGGCACAGCAGCCCCTCGCAGTCCAGTTCGGTCTCGGTCGGATTGGTCCTGTCCATGCTGATGACATGCCACGCCCGCCTGGCCACGGCAATGTGACGTCACCGCGCGTGACGGCGGACTGGCCTTCGGCTATGCCACGGGAAAGGGGAAGGCGATGTTTGGCATAGATCTCTTTGACGCCGGGTTGTTGCCCGCCATGCTTGTCGCCCTGACGGCGGGGGTCCTGTCCTTCCTGTCGCCCTGCGTGCTGCCCATCGTGCCGCCCTATCTCGCCTATATGGGCGGGATCAGCATGGCCGAAATGCGCGAGGGTGGTGCAGGGCGGGGAAAGGTCATCCTGCCGGCGTTGTTCTTCGTGCTGGGCCTGTCGACGGTCTTTCTTTTCCTGGGCTTTGCGGCCTCGGCCTTCGGGGCGTTCTTCCTGGCGAACATGGGCTGGTTCAACACGCTGGCCGCGCTGATCGTAATGCTCTTCGGGGCGCATTTCTTGGGTGTGCTGCGCTTGCCGTTCCTGCAGCGTGACCTGAGGGTAGACGCCGGCGACCGCGGGGGCTCGGCCTTTGGCGCCTATGTGCTGGGGCTGGCCTTTGCCTTTGGCTGGACGCCCTGCATCGGGCCGATCCTGGGCGCCATCCTGTCTCTGGCCGCGAACGAGGCGAGCCTGGCGCGCGGCACGACCCTCCTGGGCGTCTATGCAATCGGGCTTGGCATTCCCTTCTTGCTGGTCGCCGCCTTCTTTCCCCGGCTGACCGGGGTCATGCGCTGGATGACACGGCATATGGAGCGGATCGAACGCCTGATGGGGCTTTTGCTGTGGACGATCGGGCTTCTGATGCTGACGGGCGGTTTTTCGAGCTTCTCGTATTGGTTGCTTGAGACCTTTCCGGGCATGGCTGCCATCGGATGAACCCTTAATCTCGCCGGATTTCCGGGCTAGGCTTCCACCCAAGTCAGGGAGGCCGGATGAGCGAGGCGCTGATCAGACGGGTGATGGAGGAACTGGGCGACCCCTCGGGCGCCGGTCCGACAGCGGCCTTGACGCTTCCTGCCCGCGGCACAGACGGCCAGGTCGCACGACGGAAGGTGTTCTACATCCCCGGCTACGATCCATTCCATCCGCGCCGCTACCGCGAGCTTTACCGCAAGGAAGGCGCCATACAGGCCATGCTGTGTGGCTACAGCCTCGGTCTCGCGCCCCGGCAGGGCGGGGGGCGCTACGGTTGGCATGTCTCGGCCCAGGTTGGCACCCATCGGACGGAAACCGACGTCGAGGTTCTGGTGTGGTCCGACCTGGTGCGAGAGTCGATGGACCAGGGCATTCTGGCAACGTACCTGCAACTTCTGCGCACTGCCTGGATCTACCTCTCTTCTGGCGCGTTGTTCCGGCTCATGCGGCTGCGCAAGGGGCCGGTGATTGCCGCGCTTTATCCAGTGGCGATGCTGCTGGGGCAACTCGCCCTGGCGGCGGTGCCAGCGATCCTGACGACCCGCGCGGGAGTGGCGCTGTTGCCGGCGCCGATGGGGTTTTTGCTTGGGCTATTGCCCGGGCTCATTCTGGCCTGGGCGCTGATGCGCTGGTTCAAGGCGCAGGACCACCGGCTGTTTGCCCAGTACCTGATGCATGACTACGCCTTTACCGCCGCCCTGCGGGGGGCGAACCCCCCAGTGCTCGAGGCGCGGATGGCCGAGTTTCGCCGCGCCATCGCCGCGGCGCTGGACGAGCCGGTGGAGGAGGTGCTCGTGGTTGGCCATTCCTCCGGAGCGCATCTTGCGGTGTCGATCCTGGCGGATCTCCTGCGCTCCGGTTTGCCCAAGAACCACCCGGAGCTGAGCTTTCTGTCGCTGGGGCAGGTGGTGCCGATGGTCTCCTTCCTGCCCGAGGCGAGCCGACTTCGCGCCGATCTGCACGATTTGTCGCGCAGCGAGGCCGTCACCTGGATTGACGTCACCGCGCCGGGTGATGGCTGTGCTTTCGCGCTGTGCGACCCCGTGGCAGTCAGCGGGGTTGCGCCGGCCGACAAGCGCTGGCCGCTGGTGCTTTCGGCCGCGTTTACCCAGACGCTGTCGGCGCAACGCTGGCGGGCGCTGCGCTGGAGGTTCTTCCGGCTGCATTTCCAGTATCTTTGTGCCTTTGACCGGTTGCCAGGAACGCCGGGCGACTATGACTACTTCCGCATCACCGCAGGACCCCAGACGCTGGCTGCGCGATTGGGCGGGCGGGCGCCATCGCGCAGCCGGATAGACGTGGCTGCCTCCGGCTACACAAGCCGATCATGATCCCGCCGAAGCCGGTTTCGCGGCCTGACCGTGTCACGCTCTGGCGACATCTGCGGCTGTTTCGGCGCGACATCCTCTCTTCCCAGCCGGCTCGGCTTTACCACGCCTGGATGGCCGAATTTCGCACCCCCTTCTTTCGCAGTTACCTTTGCAATGACCCTGCCTTGGTCGATCTGGTGCTGACACAGCGACCAGGCGACTTTCCCAAGTCAGATCGCATTCGGGAAGGCCTCGCACCGCTGCTGGGCAGTTCTGTCTTTGTCACCAATGGTGACACGTGGACACGCCAGCGACGCATCATCGACCCGGCCTTCGAGGGCGGTCGGCTGCGCGACACCTTTCCGGCCATGCTCGCCGCCGCACGGGCGGCTGTTGCCCGCATGCCCCTGGGCGAGGTCGAGGTTGAGGCGCAGATGAGCCATGCGACCGCCGATGTGATCACCCGCACCCTGTTCTCGATCCCCATCGAGGACGAGGCTGCGCGAGAGGTGTTCCGCCTGTTCCGCGAGCATCAGCGCAACCAACCGCTGTTGAACCTTGCGGCCTTTCTGCCCTTGCCCCGCTGGATGCCCCGACTGCACCGGCAGGCGACGCGCGACACGGCAGCACGGATCCGCCGTCTGATCCTGCGCATGACCGAGGCCCGCGCAGCCGAGATTGCCTCGGGCAAAGCTCCAGACGATCTGGCCACCAAGATCATGACCACGCCCGACCCCGTTTCCGGCTCTACCTTCTCCACGGCAGAAATGGTGGATCAGGTCGCGATCTTCTTCCTGGCGGGGCACGAGACATCGGCTTCTGCCTTGGCCTGGGCCTTGCTGATGCTGGCCCTTGACCCTGCCGTGCAAGACAGGGTGGCAGACGAGGCGGCGGCGTTCGGCGCCGCACCGGATTTTGCAGGCCTGTCGCGCCTGCGCATGACCCGTAACGTCTTCCGCGAGGTCCTGCGGCTTTATCCCCCTGTGCCGATGATGGTGCGAGAGACGACCCGGCCTGAGACCTTTCGAGGGCGGACCGTGCGGCCAGGGGCGCAGGTGGTGATCAGCCCCTGGCATTTGCACCGCCATGACCGGCTGTGGGATCGTCCCGATACTTTCGACCCGGACCGCTGGAATGCCGAACCCACGCGCCAGGCCGCACGCGAGGCCTATCTTCCCTTCTCGGCGGGGCCGCGGGTCTGTCCCGGCGCTGGCTTTGCCATGATCGAGGGCGTGCTGATGCTGGCGCTTCTGACGCGGGTCTTCCGCTTCTCGCCCGTCGATCCGCTGCCTGTCCCTGTTGCCCATCTGACCGTGCGCTCGGCCTCGGGCATCTGCCTCAAGGTCGAGCCGCGCTAGGTTTCGTCATAGTTTGGGTGATTCGTTTTCACGGAAATGCCGCAAGACAAACAGCCGGATCGCCGAGGCGAGGCCCAGATCCGCCCTGCTGGCATCGATCTCGGCCGCCAAGGTATTGATTGGCTTGGCGCTTTCTTCTGCAATGCAGCGGAAGGCCTCCCAGAACTCAGGTTCCAGTGAAACGCTGGTTCGGTGACCGTTCAGCGTCAATGAGTGTTTCTGCGGACGATTGTTCACGTTTCTTCTCTAAAATGCCCATCGAGCAGGTCTTTGGCCTTCTGGGCCTCTTTGGCCTCGCGCAGGCGCTGTTCCTTGGTTCGTCCAAACTTCGCCGCATTTTCGTCCGCCTTATCAGCGCGCAGCTTGCGGCCTTTCTGCTTGATAAATCGGCGAAAATTGACTATCTCTGCCATATCTTGCCTCAATTCAACCTTCAGGTGTGTTCTGGTTGCACTTGCCAGTTTTCGTGGTAGCCTTAATTTCGACATGAAGATGAACGAAGAAAAGCCTGAAGCGAGAACTGGCAACAGTTTGTTTAGACGACCGAACGAGAAGCGAGAATTACCATGAAGAGCATCACGAAATTTTTCGGTGTCATTGCGTTCTGCGGTGCAGCACTCGGGGCGACGTTTGCCTCGGCCGCGACCGTTCCGGTTGAGGTTTATGCGAAGCAGAACTCGGTGTCTGCGTCGGTTCTGGCCGGAGCCAATACCGGGCTTTCCTTCACCACGGGCGACAAATTCGTAGTGGAAGTGGACGAAGGCGACACCTGGCAGATTGGCAACAAGCTGCCTCGTCACCTTGGCAATGCCGATGGCATGACGCAGACGCGCTACTACACGCTCTTCGGACAGACCTTCAACCATGGCACGCTCGTGGGGCGGATCGGCGGCGGAGATTTCTTCGAGATCGGGACCTACTTCAAGGGTCTGGCGAACGCGACCGGTATCCTCGAGCTGTTCATCTGGGATGTGAACTTCAAGGACAACAGCGGTTCGGTGACCGCTTTCGTCTCGCCGGTTCCGTTGCCGGCTGCGGCTCCCCTGCTGCTGTCGGGCCTGTTGGCCTTTGGCGCCCTGCGCCGCCGCCGCAAGGCCTGATCGGTCCGACGTCTCGTTTCACTGCCACAAGAATGGAAAAGGCCGCGCAGAAAGCGCGGCCTTTGTCTTGTCTGCCCGGCGGTTCAGCCCTTGGGGCCGATCATGTCTTCCGGACGCACCAGCCTGTCAAAGGTTTCGCCATCGACATAGCCAAGTGCAATCGCTTCTTCGCGCAGGGTCGTGCCATTCTTGTGCGCGGTCTTCGCGACCTTGGTCGCAGCGTCATAGCCGATGGTGGGGGCAAGCGCCGTGACCAGCATCAGGCTTTCCTTCATCAGCTTGTCGATCCGGGCGCGGTTTGCCTCGATGCCGACCACCATGTTGTCGGTGAAGCTGGAAGCCGCATCGCCCAGCAACTGCATTGACTGCAGCACGTTATAGGCCATGACGGGGTTGTACACGTTCAGTTCGAAATGGCCCTGGCTGCCGGCGAAACCCACAGCAGAGTCGTTCCCCATGACATGGGCGCAGACCATGGTCAGGGCCTCGGCCTGGGTCGGGTTCACCTTTCCCGGCATGATGGAGGATCCCGGCTCGTTCTCGGGCAGGATCAGCTCGCCCAGGCCCGAGCGAGGGCCGGACCCCAGCAGACGAATGTCATTTGCTATCTTGAACAGGCTGACTGCCACAGTCCGCAGCGCGCCGGAAAAGAAGACCATCGCATCGTGGGCCGCCAGGGCCTCGAACTTGTTCGGGGCAGTGACGAAGGGCAGGCCTGTGATCTCGGCGATCTGCGCGGCCACGCGCTTGTCCCAGCCTACACGCGTATTCAAACCCGTGCCGACGGCGGTGCCGCCCTGCGCAAGTTCATAGATTTCGGGCAGGCATTTCTTCACCCGCTCAATGCCCGAGGCAACCTGGTGGGCATAGCCGCCGAATTCCTGACCCAGGGTAAGGGGCGTCGCATCCTGCGTATGGGTGCGACCGATCTTGATGATGTCCTTGAACTCTTCCGACTTGGCCAGGAGGGCCTGGTGCAGCTTTTCAAGCCCCGGAATCAGCACGTCGCGCGCCATCATGCCGATGGCCACATGCATGGCCGTGGGGTAGGTGTCGTTCGATGACTGGCCCATGTTCACATGGTCGTTCGGGTGGACGGGCTTCTTCGACCCCCTGACACCGCCGAGTATCTCGATCGCGCGGTTCGAGACCACTTCGTTGGCGTTCATGTTCGATTGGGTGCCAGACCCCGTCTGCCACACCACAAGCGGGAAGTTGTCGTCGAACTTGCCGTCGATCACCTCCTGCGCGGCCTCGGCAATGGCATTGCCAAGCTCGGGCGAGATATCGCCCTGTGCGATGTTCACCAGGGCGCAGGCCTTCTTGATGACCCCCAGCGCTCGCACGATGGCCACCGGCTGACGCTCCCAGCCGATGGGGAAATTCTGGATCGAGCGCTGCGTCTGGGCGCCCCAGTATTTGTCTGCAGGGACTTCCAGCGGGCCAAAGCTGTCAGTCTCGGTGCGCGTCGCGGACATGTGCAAGCCTCCTGAGGATTCTCTCGCACCTGATAGGGCGGAGAGGCTCCAAAATCAATTGGCATACCGTCGCATACTGCGAGGCTGGCAGTCGCTATTTTCGGAACTTGTCGAGACTTACGACCTCGGCCTCATGCGGGCGGGGCGATGATCCGTCGGGGTCGGGCGTGTCATCCTCGTCCTCGTCCTCGTCTTCATGCGTTTCGAAGCGCAGGCCGAACTCGACCGAAGGATCGACAAAGGTGCGCACCGCATCGAAGGGAATGACCAGAGGTTCGGGCTGGTTGCCGAAGTTGAGCGTGACAGAGAAACCTTCGTCTGTAACCGCCAGGTTCTCGTACCAGTGCTGAATGACCACCGTCATTTCCGCCGGATAGCGGGACCGCAGCCAGTCGGCCATCTCGACCCCCGGATGCTGCGTGTCAAAGGTGATGAAGAAGTGGTGCGCCCCTGGCAGACCATTTTCGGACACATCGGTCAGAACCGTCTGGATCAGGCCCCGCATCGCGCGGTGCATCAGGTTTCCATAGTCAATGCTGCGGGCCATGGAGCAGTTCCTGCCGTGTCTCTGTTCCCAGCATAGGGGATAAAAACGCGAAGGGAAGGGGCGGCATGGGGATTCCGGGAGCTGGAATTCTGCAACGCAGCGTCGGCATCGGGCCCTGGTAGCGATGCTTGCGGCGGTCGGACCGCGGAAGGACCCTGACAAACCCATTTGAAGTGGAAAGTGCAGGTTTCTGTTGCCAGGTACCTGCGAACCCCGCCTTACGCGGCTAAGCGCAAGGGCTTAAGTTTTGGTCTTGCGAACTGCTTACGCAGCCAGCGCGACCGGAGCACGGTTGTCGTTGGCAACTGTACTTTTGCACCGATAACGGTGGTAGCTCACCGAGCGAAAGCTGGCCCCTTTGGACGTTCGTCGATCCTGTTTCGGCCCCCTCCGCCCCCAACGAGGGTTCGTCTGGTGGAGCCGCCGGGTACCGCCCCCGGGTCCGATCCGCTTATTACGGGTGCGTTTATCGCCATAGTCCCGGCAAGCCGGAACGATCCAGATATAGGGTGCAGCGACCGGCACCGCAAGCAAGCACTGTTGCCCGAAATGCAGAACGCCCGGGCCGCTTGCGACCCGGGCGTTCCACGTTGCCGGACTGGGCCTGGGATCAGAACCCGGCCTTGATCGCCTCGAACTCTTCCAGCATGCGGTTGCGCATGCCATGGTCGATGGGGGTCTGCGACAGGAGCGTGCCTTCGATCGGGCTCACATCCGCGGCCACCAGCTCTTCCGACGAGATCGTGGCGAGACCAGCGTCATTGGTCGAGGCATAGCCGAAGTTCTCCAGCAGTCCCTTGGCCGACGCGGGTTCAAGCCAGGCATTGATGAAATCATAGGCCTTGTCTTCGCTGCCGGGCGCGTCCTTGAAGTTCACGTAGCCGCAGAACCAGGTCGTCGCGCCTTCCTTCGCGGTGCGCTGGAAGCCCACGGGGAAGCCTTCCTCACGCATCAGGGCAATCGAGTCGTTCCACGACCAGGCGACCAGAACCTCGCCGGTGGCCATCAGTTGGGCCAGTTCCGACGGGTCAGCCCAGTAGGCGCGCACGTTCTGATGCGCCTGGCGCAGCCAGTCGGCCGCGGCGGTAAACTGCTCCTCGGTGATGTTCGACCAGTCGGTCACGCCGGTGGCAAGCAGCGCCAGCGACCAGACGTCATCGGTGTTGTCGGGCAGCGAGACGCGGCCCTGATACTTCGGGTCAAGGAAGACGTTGAGCGAGGCGACATCCGCCTCGGGCACTTCCTTGGTGTTCCAGGCGATGGCGGTATAGGCATAGTCGGTCGGGATGAACCAGACGCCGGTGTCATCCTTGAAGATAGGCGAGTTCAGGAAGCGCGCATTGATGTTCTCGAACTGCGGAATGCGGCTGACATCCCAGGGCTCGATCAAGCCCGCCTCGCGGTACTTCGAGATCATCTGCGAGCAGGGGTGGGCCACATCGGCCTTGAAGCCGGACGAAACCTTCTGGAACGCCTCGTCATCGTCGCCAAAGAACGAATAGGTGGGCATCTGCCCGTGCTTGGCCACATAGGGCTCGATCAGGGCCTGCTCTTCAAAACCCGCCCAGTCGAACACCACCAGTTCGGGGTCTGCGGCATAGGCGGGCAGACTTACCGTCAGGGCGGCGGAAGCAAGAAGCAACGAAATACGCGTCATGGGGTCCTCGGCTGTTGTGTCTGGTCTTTTGGCCAGCTGGATTGATATGGAAAAAACATAAGGACGCGGCCCGATGGCACAAGCGGCAATTGCCGAAAAAGGCGGCCATACACGCCATGACGCAAGGGAATTTGATCACAAAGTGATCGTTTGCGCCGGGATGCGGCGCTCTTCGGCCCGTCCAGCGCGGGCAGTTGCCGGGGCGATTCGTGGTCGATTGCCACGATCGCCCCAGAGGGAGTTCTTGTCAGAAGCCTGCCTTGATGGCTTCGAACTCTTCCAGCATCCGGTTGCGCATCTCGGCGCTGATCGGGGTCTGGGAGAGAAGCGTGCCATTGATCGGGTCGACACCCGCAGCGGCCAGATCTTCGGCCGGGATGGTGGCAAGGGCCGCATCGCTTGCATGGGCATAGCCGATCCCGTCCAGCAGCGCGCGCGCCGAAGTCGGGGCAAGCCAGCTGTTGATGAAGTCGTAGGCCTTGTCCTCGCTGCCGGGAGCGTCCTTGAAGTTGACATAACCGCAGAAGAATGACGCCGCCCCCTCGGTCGCCGTGCGCTGGAACCCTACCGGGAAATCCTCGGCGCGCAGCAGCGTCACGGCATCGTTCCAGGACCAGGCGACAAGCACCTCGCCGGTGGCCATCAACTGAGCCAGTTCCGACGGGTCGGCCCAATAGGCGCGGACATTGGCATTCACCTCGCGCAGCCAGTCGGCCGCGGCGGTGAATTGCTCGTCGGTGATGTTGGTCCAGTCGGTCACACCGGTCGCCAAGAGCGCCAGCGACCACACATCATCGGTGTTGTCGGGCAGCGAGATACGACCCGCATAGGCCGGGTTGCGGAACACGTCGAGCGAGGCGACGTCCGCCTCGGGCACTTCCTTGGTGTTCCAGGCGATGGCGGTATAGGCATAGTCGGTCGGGATGAACCACACGCCTGTGTCGTCCTTGAAGACCGCGGAGTTCAGGAAGCGCGGGGCAATCGTGCCGAAAGCGGGAATGCGGCTGACATCCCAGGGCTCGATCAGGCCGGCGTCGCGGTACTTGCCGATCATCTGCGAACAGGGGTGGCCCAGGTCCGCGCGGAACCCGGACGAGACCTTCTGGAAGGCCTCGTCGTCATCTGCGTAGAAGGAATAGGTCGGCATCTGGCCGTTCTTGGCCACATAGTCGGTCATCAGGCCGGGCAGGCCGAAACCGGCCCAGTCCAGCACAACAAGTTCAGGGTCCTCGGCATGGGCCAACTGGGGCAGGGCGAGGGGCGCGGCCATGACCGCGGCGCGCAGCAGGGCAAAGGGTTTCATCATGTCCTCGAATGCTGGAAGGGCGACTCTCTCCGCCCGCAGGGGGCATCTGACAAACATCGCGTCCAAGTGCAACGGCTGGTTGACGGTCTCGGCAGGCTGTCGCGCCCCGTGGCCCTTGTCCGGGCTGGAGGCCACGGCGGCCGGGTGCTAGTCATGTCCGACCGCCAGGCGGCGCTACCTGCAGGAATGACGTTCATGACCCCCGACCTCGACCTCGGCTTCGTGCGAAGCCAATTCCCGGCCTTTGACCAGGCCGATCTTGCCGAACAGGCGTTCTTCGAGAACGCTGGCGGTTCCTACCCCTGCCGGCTGGTCGTCGACCGGCTGCACCGCTTCTACCTTGAACGCAAGGTGCAACCCTACGCGCCCTATCCGGCCGCGCAGGCCGGCGGGGCCGAGATGGACGAGGCGCGTCAACGCCTGGCAGCCCTGCTGGCTGTCGCGCCCGAGGAGGTCAGCTTTGGCCCTTCGACCAGCGCCAATACCTTCGTGCTGGCCCAGGCCGTGCGCCTTTGGTTGCGAGGGAAACAGGCCGCGATCGTGGTGACCAATCAGGACCATGAGGCCAATTCCGGCGTCTGGCGGCGCCTGGCCGACGAGGGGGTCGAGGTTCGCGAATGGCAGATCGACCCGTTGACCGGGCATCTTGACCCAGCCGGTCTTGCGGCGCTTCTGGCAGACGGCCGGGTGCGGCTTGTCTGCTTCCCGCATTGCTCGAACGTTGTGGCCGAAATCAACCCGGTGGCAGAGATTTGCGCCATGGCCCGCGCGGCGGGCGCCCGCACGGTGGTCGATGGCGTCAGCTATGCCCCGCACGGGTTGCCCGATGTTCCGGCGCTGGGGGCGGATGTCTATCTCTTCTCCGCCTACAAGACCTACGGGCCCCATCAGGGCATCATGGTGATCTCGCGCGCCTTCGGAGAGGAACTGCCTGCCCAGGGGCACTGGTTCAACGCCGGCAGCCTCTACAAGCGGTTCACCCCCGCCGGGCCCGACCATGCCCAGATCGCAGCCTGCGCGGGCATGGCCGATTACATCGATGCGCTGCATGACCACCATTTCGCGCCGAATGCCGATGCCGCCGCCCGCAACCGCGCGGTGCATGACCTGATGCGCGCGCAGGAGGTGCGCACGGTCAAGCCGCTGCTCGACTATCTGGCGGCGCGCAACGATTTGCGGTTGATTGGTCCGCGCACGGCCGAGAACCGGGCGCCGACCGTGGCCATAGCTCTTGACCGCGCCGCAGAGCCGGTGTCGGTCGCGCTGGGTCAGCGGGGCATCAATTGCTGGGCGGGCGATTTCTATGCCGTGCGCCCGCTGACGGCGATGGGTGTGAACCTGGACCGCGGCGTTCTGCGCATGAGCCTTGTACATTACAACAGCACGGCAGAGGTAGACCGCTTGATCGCCGCGCTTGACGAGGTGCTCTGAAAACGCAAACGGGCGGGGAAACCCCCGCCCGTATCCGTCTTGCCGGCTCTGGCTTCAGCTATAGCGATAGGGGACGCCGGCCTTGGCCATGGTTTCATTGTAGGTCTTGATGATGGACACGACCTTGGCCTTAACCTCGGATTCCGCGGCGATCTCGTCCCAGAACTTGACCGCGGCGTCTTCGACCGTCTTCCATTCTTCCGCCGGGATGGTCGTCAGCTTCAGTTTGGTCTCGTTGACGCGCAGATAGGCTTCGCCCGCCCAGTACCAGTGCTGGCGATAGTAGTGGGACTGCTGGAAGCAGGTCGCGAGCAGGTCCTGCAGATGCGGCGGCAGTTCGTTCCAGCGATCCATGTTGGCGAAGAAGTGGCCGATCCAGGCGCCCGAAATCTCGTTCGTCAGGAAGTAGTCGGTCACGTTCGACCAGCCCACCGTGTAGACCTCGGTGATCCCGGACCAGGCGAGGCCGTCCAGCTCGCCCGTCTGCAGCGCCACCTCGACATCTTCCCACGGCAGGGTCACCGGCACGACGCCGAACTGCGTCAGGAACCGACCGGCGGTCGGGAAGGTGAAGACCCGCAAGCCCTGCAGGTCGGCCAGCGAGTTGATCGGCTTCTTGGTCGAGAAGTTGCAAGGGTCCCAGGACCCTGCCGAGATGTGCTTCACGCCGACCTTGGCATATTCGTCCTTCCAGATCTGGTCGAGACCGTACTTGTAAAACAGCGCCGGCACATCCAGCGAATAGCGCAGCGCCAGCGGGAAGTAGCCGCCGAACACCGTTACCTCGGTGGGCGAGGCCATCGAGTCATCGTCCGACTGCACGCAGTCGATGGTGCCCGATTGCATCGCGCGGAAAAGTTCAGCCGTGGGAACCAGCTGATCGGCGTAGAACAGCTCGATCTCCATCTGCCCTTGGGCGATCTGGTTGAACATGTCGACGGCGGGCTTCACGACCTCGGCGCCCAGTGCAGTGCCGGCATAGGTCTGCATCCGCCACTTGATCGGGGCCTGGGCACGCACGACGGCGGGCGCGGCCAGCGTGGCCGCCCCGGCGGCCAGCGCGCCGTGGGTCAGGAACTTGCGTCTGGTGGTCATGTCTTACCTCCTTGGGTTGATGTCGAGCGGGTGTCCCGCCTTCTTGCGCGTCAGGTGCCGTAGACCTGCTGCGGCAACCACAGCGCGATCTGCGGGAAGATCATCAGGATGATCAGGGTGATCACCATAAGGATCACGAAGGGAATGACCGAGCGATAGATCACCGGCAGGTCATAATCCGGTGGTGCCATCGCCCGCATCAGGAACAGGTTGTAGCCGAATGGTGGCGTCAGATAGGCGATCTGACAAGTGATCGTGTAGAGAATGCCGTACCAGATCAGATCGAACCCAAGGGCGCTGGCCAGGCTGACATAGATCGGGGCCACGATCACCAGCATGGCCGTGTCATCCAGGAACATGCCCATGATCAGAAAGGACAGTTGCATCAGGATCAGCACGCCCCAGGGGCCCAGGCCCAGGTCTTCGACAAAGATCTTCTCGATGGTCCGCCCCGCGCCCAGCCCGTCGAACACCGCGCCAAAGGACAGGGCCGCCATGATGATCAGCATGAACATGCAGGTGATGGCCAGGGTCGAGCGCGTTGCCACCTCAAAGACCTGCCGGGTGAAGCGCCCTTTCCAGACCGCCGCCAGCACCGTGGCAAGCGCCCCGATCACCGCGCTTTCCGTCAGCGAGGCCCAGCCCGAGACGAAAGGCACCATCATCACGAAGAATATGCCAAGTGGAAGCAGCCCCGACCGCAGCAACCGGATCTTTTCGGGCAGAGGTGTGGCCACCCGTTCCTCGGCGCTGATCGCCGGGCCCAGCGATGGGTTCAGCCGGCAACGGACCGCGATGTAGATCACGAAAACCGCCGCCATCAGCAGTCCCGGCAGAATACCCGCAAGCCACAACTGGCCCACCGGCTGGCGCGCGATCATGGCATATAGCACCAGCACAACCGAGGGCGGGATCAGGATGCCCAGGCTCGATCCGGCCTGGATCACCCCCGAAATCATCTGCTTGTCGTAGCCGCGCCGCGCAAGCTCCGGCAGGCAGATCGTGGCGCCGATGGCCATGCCTGCAACCGACAATCCGTTCATCGCCGAGATCAGCACCATCAGGAAGATCGTGCCGATGGCCAATCCCCCGGGAACCGGCCCGAACCAGACATGAAACATCTTGTACAGGTCTTCGGCCAGGCGGCTTTCTGACATGACATAGCCCATGAACACGAACATGGGCAGCGTCAGCATCGCGTTCCATTTCATCAGCTTCATGATGGCCGAAAAGCCCATCTGCTGGCCGCCTGGTCCCCACATCCACAGGGCCGCCACCACCGCGACGAAACCGATGGCGCCAAACACGCGCTGCCCCGTCAGCATCATCAGGAGCATGGTCGAGAACATCAGAAGGGCGATCATTTCATAGGCCATGATCAGAGCACCTCTGCCGTTGTCTTTTCGGCGCCGGCAGGCTCGCCCCCCAGATCGATGCCGCGCAGGATCGCCGCATCCCGGATCAGATGGGCAAGCGCCTGAAGGATCATCAGCACGAAGGCCAAGCAGATGATGAGTTTCAGCGGCCAGAGGACCGGTCGCCAGGCGGTCGGGTTCCGCTCGCCCACCTCAAAGGAATAGATCGTGCTTTCCACCGCGCCGTAGAGCATCACGCCCAGATAGAAGATCAGGCAGAAGATCGTCAGCACATCCCAGCGGGCCTGCGCCTTGCGGCTCCACCGGCCATAAAGCAGGTCCATCCGCACGTTCGACCCAAGCTGCAACGAATACGGAGCCCCGAGCAGGTAATAGGCCACCAGAGTGAACTGGGCCATCTCAAGCGTCCAGATTGCGGGCACCTTGAACACCTTGGTCACCGATGACCACAACAGGATCGCCATCATCACGAACAGCAGGTACATCGTCGCGCGTCCGACGCGGTAGTTCACCGCCTCGACAACGCGCACAAATCGGATCAGGGCGGGGTGCATCCGGGCTCCTCAGGCAGTCGGGACGGGTTCGGCCAGGGCTGGCGCATCAATGGCCGCCACGGCAGCGGCCAGGATGGGGAACAGACGGTCAGCCATCAGGGCTTCCGCCGCCGGCGTGGCAATCAGGTCGTTGCGGATCTCGAGCATGGCGTTCGGCAGGCCATAGGGTGTTGCGTGCAATCGCAGGGTATGGGTCACGCCATCGGCGGCCGAATAGGGCGCGTTGAGCGCGCAGGCCAGCCCGCCCGCCGTCTGCGCCTCGTGCAGGATTGCCTTGGCGAGCGTCGGATCTGCATCATGGATGACCCCGAATTCGACCGCGCGCGGCGTGCCGAACCAGACCGGCGTAAAGCTGTGAATGGTGATCACCACCGGGCGAAGCCCCAGGGCGACGCGCTCGAGCAGGACTGCGTGCAGGCCGTCGTGAAAGGGCAGATAGACTGCTGCCGTCCGCGCCGCGCGGTCCTGCGGCTGGATGGCCATGTTGCCGGGAACATCAAAGACCTCGGACCGGGCAGGCATCGCTCCTGGGCTGTCCGGCGGGCGATTGCAGTCATAGATCAACCGCGACACCGGCGCATGAACCAGCACGGCATCCAGCCGTCGGGAAAGCCCTCGCGCCAGCCCAAGAGCGCCGGGGTCCCAGGCGATATGGGCCCGCTGTGCGGCCTCATCGAGGCCCAGCGTCCCCCAGGGCGCCGCAAAGGCGTTCGAGGCATGCTCGCAAACCAGAACGATCCTGCCTTTGGCAGTTTCGTTCTCGATCACGGGAAGGTAGGTCTTGCCCGTCTCGCGCATCACTTGCCGATCACCCCACTCACCGGCGCGCAGTTGCCCCTGTTGCAGGCTCCACCGCCGTTGCGGATTCTGTCAAGAATGTTTCTTGTGTGGGAAGTCTGTTATGATTGTTACTGGACCGGTCCCGATCCAAAAGGATGCATTCGATGGCAGCAGCAGAGACCGTGGCCGATCTTATGCGGGCGGCCCTGCCGGATCTGACCCCGGCCGAGCGGCATCTGGCGACCCACATCCTGCGCCACTATCCCGTGGCAGCGCTTGGCTCGATCACGGCGCTGGCGCGCTCGGCCGGGGTATCGACGCCCACCGTGGTACGCCTTGTCCAGAAGCTGGGCTTCAAGGGCTACCCCGATTGCCAGGCCTCGATCCGGGGCGAGGTCGAGGCCATGCTCGTCTCGCCGCTTGCCAAGCATGCACGATGGGCCGAAGGGGCGCCCGATACCCATATCCTCAACCGCTTTGCCGATGCCGTGGTGGCCAATCTGCAGGCCACGCTTGCCCAGATCGACCATGCCGAGTTCGACGCGGCGGCGGCCCTTCTGGCCGATGCCAACCGGCAGATTTTCGCGCTGGGGGGCCGGATCACCCATGCGGTGGCCGACTATTTCGTGACGTTGATGAAGGTCGTCCGGCCCGATGTCACACTGATGTCGGACATGTCCAGCAGTTGGCCGCCCATGCTGCTCGACATGCGCCCCGGCGACGTGGTCGTGGTCTTCGACATCCGCCGGTATGAAAGCTCGGTCCTGCAGATCGTCGAGATGATGGCCGAGCAGGGCGTCGAGGTCATCGTGATCACCGATCGCTGGGTGTCGCCGGCCGCTGCACTGGCGCGCCATACCTTCTGCTGCCAGATCGAGGCACCCTCGGCCTGGGATTCCACCGTGGTGATCCTGGTTCTGGTCGAGACGCTCCTGGCAGCGGTGCAGGCCCAGAGCTGGGACCGGACGGAACCCCGGCTCAAGCGGCTTGAGGGGCTTTACGACCGCGCTCGGCTCTTCCGCCGGGGCGACAAGCCGCCTCAGCCGGGGCGATAGTCAAAGCGCGTGAAATCGGCCGCCCAGCCCAGGCCCCGCAGATCGAAGGCGACCATCCCAACGAAGGCCCCGGTGAACGAGCCATGCTCACCCCGCCCGCCCTCGTCCGAGATCAGGCTGGCGTCCAGCTCGGGGCCAAGCGGCTCCATCCCGCCCCCCTCGGCCCCCCACCAGAAGCGCTGCGTCGCCCCCGCAACACGCACCTCGATCCGGATTGTCCCCTCTGGCACGGGCACCGGCACCGCGAGCGGATAGCTCAGCGCACCTTCGGGATAATCGCCCGCGCAGGACAGAAGCGTCAGCACCCGCCGGTCCCCTTCGCGCGTCAGCAGCGCGGCATGGAACTTGTATCGGTTGTAGTAGGTCGTCAGCCCCGCCGCACGTTGCCAGCCATCAGGGTCTGCCAGAACGACAGTTCCGGCAGTGTAAACGTGGTGCTCTTGCCGGCGGGCGATCAGCGCCTGTTCGAACCAGCTGCCCAGGCTTTCGCGCCCGGTCAGGCGCAGGCTGCGGCCCGTCAGGGTGAACAGCCGATCGGGGTAGGGCGTGCGCAGCCACTGAAACTCGACCGGCAACTCCGGCCCGTCGAAGTGGTGGACCACTGGCGCGGGGGCAGGGGCCTCTCCTTCGGCCAGGCCCGGCGCGGTCTGGGGCGGCACAAGCCCGCCGTTCTTTAGGTACAGCCAGTCATCCGCGCGCCATTCGCATTCGGCAAGCCCTGTTTCCCGCCCCAGCGGGCAGAAGCGGCCCTCGGGCAGGGGGCGACCCATCAGAAAGCTGTGGTAAACCCGGCCATCCGGTGTCTCGACATATTGGCCATGGCCGACCCGCTGGATCGGGCTGTCGGGCGCGAACCGTGCCGTCATCAGATGCTTCTGCGGATGAGTCTCATAGGGCCCCTCGATCCGGCGCGACCGCGCCAGGGTCACTGCATGGTCATAGCCGGTGCCGCCTTCGGCCGTGGTCAGGTAGTACCAATCGCCCCGGCGGAACAGATGCGGCGCCTCGGTCAGCCCCAGGTCGGTCCCTGTATAGATCGTGTGAACCGGCCCGGTCAGCCCGCGGACCGGATCCCATTCCTGCAGTTCGATGCCGTCAAACCGGTCATGGGCGGGGTTCAGCCCCGAGCCCGGCGCCCGGTGGTTCCAGCGCATGTTGAGGAACCACTTGCGCCCATCGCTGTCATGAAACAGCGAAGGGTCGAAACCGGACGAATTCACATGAACCGGGTCCGACCAATCACCATCGACCGCCTCGGAGGTCACGATATAGTTGTGCGCGTCCTTGAACGCCCCGTCGAACCGCTTCACGTCGGTGTAAACCAGCCAGAACCGCCCATCGGCATAAGACAGGCAAGGCGCCCAGACGCCACAGCTGTCGGGGTTGCCGCGCATGTCAAGCTGCGCCGCCCGGCGCAGGGGGCGGGAAACCAGCCGCCAGGTCACCAGATCGCGGGAGTGGTGGATCTGCACCCCCGGATACCATTCGAAGGTCGAGGTCGCGATGAAGTAGTCCTCTCCAACCCGGCAGAAGGACGGGTCGGGGTTGAACCCGGGAAGCACGGGGTTTCGGATCATCACAATCTCCATTGAAATGGGACGGGCCGCGCATCTGCGGCCCGCCCGGTCCGATCCGGGCGCAGGGTCCGCCTCAGACCAGAAGCGCCTGAGCCTCGCTTGGCCCAAGGGCCGCGGGGCGGGTGCAGGTGGTCTCGAGGGTGACGAATTGGCCGGCCTCACCCGATTTCAGCACCGCCGTCATCACCTCGACCCCGTGCAGCGTGCGTTCGAGAGAGCAGCGGTGGTCGCGTCCCTCGACAATCGCCACCGCCATGTCAGCAAGGCCCGCCGTGCGATAGTTCGCGCGCGGCGGCTGGCCGTCCTGCTGCTGGTTCACCCGGCCAAAGGGGTGGTCCCAGGCCGGCACCTCGGCGATCTTGCCATCGCGCCCGGCCAGCTCGACCGTGCCGCCAAAGAAATTCGGGTCGGGCACATACAGGCTTCCCTCGGTGCCATAGAGTTCCATGTTCACCCGCTTGTGCGACCACACGTCCCAGCTGGTCGACAGGTTCACCGTTGCGCCGTTGGCGAATTCCAGCAGGGCATGGATGTTGGTGGGGGTCTTTACCGGAACCGTTTCGCCCTTGCGCGGGCCTTCGGTGCTGATCGTGCGGGTGGGCGTAGCGCTCGACGTCAGCGCACCCACGCGCCTGACCGGGCCGATCAGGTTGATCAGGTTGGCAATGTAATAGGGCCCAAGATCCAGCATGGGCCCGCCACCCGGCAGGAAGAAGAAATCGGGGTTCGGGTGCCAATGCTCCATCCCGTGGCTGAGAACGGCCGAAGACCCGGCAGTGATCGTGCCGACCTTCCCTTCGTCCACCAGCGCCCGGGCAAGCTGATGCGCGCCGCCCAGGAAGGTGTCAGGCGCGCAGCCAACGCGCTTGCCCTGCCGTTCGGCCAGGGCGCGCAGCGTCAGCCCGTCTTGCAGCGACAGGGTCAGCGGCTTTTCGGAATAGACATGCTTTCCGGCTTCGAGGATCGCCTTGGAAACTGCGAAATGCGCGTCGGGAATGGTCAGGTTGATGACAACATCCACCTCGCCATTGGCCAAGAGATCATCGACCGACTGCGCCTTGACGTCGTACTCCGCCGCACGCGCCGTTGCCGTCGCCATGTTCATGTCGGCCACGGCGCGCACTTCCAGCCCTTTGAACAGGGGAGCAAGACGCAGGTAGGTGGTCGAGATATTGCCGCAGCCGATGATGCCGATGCCCAGCTTTTCCATGGCTCACAGACCTTTCGCGTTGGCCAGCGACACGCGCGCGAAACGGGCGTGATCCTTGGGGTTGTCATGTTCCATCACGAAGGTGGTGCAGCCCGCCTCGCGCAGCGCCGCCATCAGCCCCTTCCAGTCGACCGTGCCCGTGCCGACATCGGCCCAGCCATCCTCGTCGGTTTTCTCGCCCTTGGGCGCGATGTCCTTCACATGGGCCGAGGTGATGCGGTGCGCATGCTTGAGAATCCAGGCTTTGGGGTCGGCATTGCCACGGATCACCCAGGCCACGTCCATCTCCCATTCCAGATCGGGGCCGCCCTCGAAGATCGCCGCCTGCGGGATCGACCCGTCGGGCAGGGCCACGAACTCGAAATCGTGGTTATGCCAGCCAAAGCCCAGGCCCGCCGCCTTGAGCGGCTTGCCCGCTGCCTGCAAGCGCGCGCCGAAGGCCCGCCAACCGGCCGCATCTTTCGGCCGGTCGTCCGGCATCAGATAAGGGCAATAGACATGGCTGATGCCCAGCGCCTTGGCCGTGGCGATGACCTTGGCCGGATCGCTCTCGATCTGGGCCAGCCCGAAATGGGCCGTCGGCATCTTCAGCCCCGTGGCCTTCAACGCCGCCGCTAGTTCCGCGACCAGTGCGTCATCGGCATAAAGCGCGCCATAGCCCTCGACCCCTTCATAGCCGAGGTCGGCAAGCATCTTCAGCGTGTCGGACAGCGGCGGAAAATTGCGTGAGGAGTAAAGCTGATAGCAGAGCATCTTGAGACCTTTCAGGAAGTCGCCGCGCCATAGGTCGCGGCATGCAGGTGGCGAAGGGTGAACCGCGGCGCCGGTCCCGGTGCGGCGGGGGTGAACGTGATCCGGGCCGGATCGCCGGGGAAAAGCGCAAAGGCATTGTCCGAGAACCGCCCGGGCTGATCGGCCTCGATTGCCGTGAAGGGCGCGAATGCCTCTGCGGAAAGGGTCAGGGCCCAGCCAGCGCCATCGGCTGTGACCTCCATCGTCACCTCGGGCGGCAGCAGGTCATAGGCTTTCCAGGGCAGCGGCGCGAAAAGGTCGCTTCCGCGCACGTCGCTTTCGGCATCCTGCCAGCCAAAGGCCAGAACCTCGCCCTCGGTCAATGCGCCTGGGGCAAGCGTCATCACCACCAGGGCGGCATCCGGCCCGACCTCGACCGTCGCCGTGGCAAGGGCGCGGGTCTTCCCGGTCATCGCAACGGCCTGCGCCGTGACCGTCAGCGCCACCGGCGCCAGTCCATCATTTACGGCGCGCAGTTCGATCCCGCCTGCCACGGGTACAGCCGTCACCATCACCGGCGCGAAGAAATGGCGCGACATGTGGTGAAGGAGTTTCCAGTTCCCCCCATGGTCAAGCGAGGCCCAGGAACAGACCGGCCAGGTATCGTTCAGCTGCCAGTAAAGCGTGCCCATGCAGCGCGGCTTGAGGCTGCGCCAATGGGTGACCGCAGTCTTGATCGCAAGTCCCTGCTGCACCTGGCTGAGATAGACGAAGTTCTCGAAATCGACCGGAAAGCGGAAGTAGCGGAACATCGTCTCGGCGATGCGGGCATTGCCGCCCTTGTTCTTCTGGTGGCTTTCCATCACCGGGGCGGCGATGTTGAAATCGGCAGGGTCGGCAAAGCGGCGGATCACCGACATCGACGGGTAGGATTGAAACCCGAATTCCGAACAGAAACGCGGGCTTACATCGCGGTAATGGTCAAAGTCGCGCCCCTCGTGCCAGACGCTCCAGAAATGCATGTCACCCGAGCTGTCGTCATGCCAGGCGTCGCCAAAGGACATCGGGCCGGGCGAGGGGGACGAAGGCCACCAATTCGATCCGGGGGATGTCTGGTGCAAGGCAGCCTCGATGGTGCGGTTCAGCCGGTCATAGCTGACCAGGTAGCGGTCGCGATTGTCGCGGCTTTCGGGGAACCAGGTCAGTGCGCCGATCAGCTCATTGTCGCCGCACCAGAGCGCGAGGCAGGCATGGTGATTGAGCCGAGCCACGACATCGCGCACCTCGGCATCGACCTCTGCCAGGAAATCAGGGGTCGAGGGGTAGAGGTTGCAGCTGAACATGAAGTCCTGCCAGACCATCAGGCCCAGTTCGTCACACAGGTCGTAGAACCAGTCAGGCTCGTACCGTCCGCCACCCCAGACGCGGATCATGTTCTGGTTGCCATCGACCGCTGATTGCAACAGGTCACGCACCGCCTCGGGCGTGATGCGGCCCGCCAGCGCATCGGCGGGAATCCAGTTCGACCCGCGCGCGAAAACATCACGGCCGTTCACGCGCATCTTGAACGACCGCCCCACCTCGTCGGGCTCGCTGACCAATACCATCGATCGCAGCCCGAGGTGCCGTCGCGCCGTGTGGCCGTCGCCTGTGATGACTAGGTCGTGCAACGTCTGCGGGCCAAGCCCTGCCGGCCACCACAGCTGAGGGTCGACGATGGTAAAGGCAAATCGGGCCCGCCCGCCCTCTGCCTGGGCGGTCTGGCTTTGGCCGCAGAGCGATGCTGTCACAACGGGCAGGCCCGTTTCGACCACGACGTCGATCCGCGCCGTGCCTGCCTCGTGGCTCTGGCTGACCAGAATGTCGCCGATCCGCGGCCCCGAGGGTTCCAGCCGGATCGCGTCGTAAAGGCCAAAGGGGGCCAGGGCGATGTTCCAGTCCCAGCCGAAATCGCACTGCTGCTTGCGCAACATGTTGCCGTTCGGGATGGGGCAGTTTCCATCATGCCAGGGCACGAAAAACGGCTGCGCCTCTTGCGCGGCATTTGCAGCGCGGGTGTTCGAGTGAAAGACGATCTCGATCTGGTTCCGCCCCGCGCGAAGGCCCCGGGCCGGCACCCGCCAGCGCCGGAAGGCATTGGCAACCGACAGGATCGTCTCGCCGTTCAACCTCACTTCGGCCACGCAATCCAGCCCCTCGACCACCAGATCGCTCGCGCTGCCGTCATGGTCAAAGCTGCGCGCGGCGGTCCAGGTCCGGTCGGCGATCCAGCGCAGGCCATATTCGTTGCGCCCCCAGTAGGGATCGGGGATCAGCCCCGCGGCATTCAGCGCGCTGATGGCGTCGCCCGGCAGCACGAAGGGCAGGGCGTAGGCGCCGCTCTCGTCCGACAGCGACCAGATGCCAGAAAGGTCGAGCATGGGTCAGATCCGTTGTTCGCCATCCGCGTCGAATAGCGAGGCTTTGGGAATGTCGAGCCGCAGATGCACCTTGGTTCCCGGCGCAAGCCGCCCCTCGACCGGCACCCGGACCGAGACCTGCTGGCCGCCGGTCTGCAGCCAGACCAGGCTGTCGGCCCCCATCGGCTCGTCCAGTTCCACCTCGGCGGGCAGAGTATGGCCGGGTTCGGGCCGGTCGGTCAGGGTCAGGTGTTCAGGGCGCAGACCCAGCACCACGCGCGGCCGGTCCAGGATCGCGCCGCCTTCATATCCGGCCAGCGAGAGCGTCTGGTCGCCAAAGCGGAAGGCCTTGCCTCCATCCACCGTGGCGCCGTGCAGGAAGTTCATCGAAGGGCTGCCGATGAAACCCGCCACGAACAGGTTCGCGGGCCGGTTGTAGATCACCTGCGGCGCGTCCAGTTGCTGGATGATGCCGCCGCGCATGATCGCGATGCGGTCGGCCAGCGTCAGCGCCTCGATCTGGTCATGGGTCACATAGACCATCGTGTTGTTCAGCCGCGAATGCAGCCGCTTGATCTCGACCCGCAGTTCCGAGCGCAGCTTGGCGTCGAGGTTCGACAAGGGTTCGTCGAACAGGAACACATCCACGTCCCGCACCAGCGCCCGCCCGATCGCCACGCGCTGCCGCTGCCCGCCCGACAGGGCCGCCGGTTTGCGGTCCAGCAGCGGGCCAATCTGCAGAATCTCTGCCGCACGGGCCACCCGCTTGTCGATTTCATCCTTGGGCATCCTGGCGTTCTTCAGCCCGAAGGACAGGTTCCCGCGCACCGTCATCTGCGGATAAAGCGCGTAGGACTGGAACACCATGCCGATGCCGCGCTCGGACGGCTCGGCCCAGGTCACGTTCTTGCCCTTGATCCAGATCTGGCCCTCGGTGATGTCGAGAAGGCCGGCCAGGCAGTTGAGCAGGGTCGACTTGCCACAGCCCGAGGGGCCGAGCAGCACGATGAACTCGCCTTCGGCCACGTCGAGGTTGAGGTTCTTCAGCACCGACACGGCGCCGAAGTTGAGGGTCAGGTCCTTGACCGAGATCGAATGCATGCTTTCAGCCCTTTACCGCGCCCGCGGCGATGCCGCGCACGAACAGCTTGCCAGAGACGAAGTAGATGATCAGCGGCACAAGGCCGGTCAGCAGCGTCGCCGCCATGTTGACGTTGTATTCCTTTACCCCCTGTACCGAGTTGACGATGTTGTTCAGCTGCACCGTCATCGGATAGGTGTCGGGCTTGGTGTAGACCACACCGAACAGGAAGTCGTTCCAGATGCCTGTCACCTGCAGGATGATGGCCACGACGAAGATCGGCAGCGCCATCGGCAGCATGATCTTGAAGTAGATCGTCCAGAACCCGGCACCATCGACCCGGGCGGCCTTGAACAGTTCTTCCGGGACCGAGGTGAAGTAGTTCCGGAACAGCAGGGTCAGGATCGGCATCCCGAAGATCGAATGCACGATGATCAGGCCCCAGAGCGTGCCGTACAGGCCCATTTCCCGCAGCAGGATCACGATGGGGTAGAGCATGACCTGATAGGGGATGAAGGCCCCGAAGATCAGGATGGTAAAGAAGGTCTCCGATCCCTTGAACTTCCAGTTGGCCAGCGCGTAGCCATTCACCGAGGCGATCGCGATCGAGAGGATCACCGATGGTACCGTGATGCGGACCGAGTTCCAGAACCCACGGCTCAGCCCGTCGCAGTTCAGCCCCGTACAGGCCTCGGCCCAGGCCTTGACCCAGGGCTGGAAGGTGATCTCTACCGGCGGAGAAAAGATGTTGCCCATCCGGATCTCGGGCATACCCTTAAGCGATGTCACGACCATCACGTAGAGCGGCAAGAGGTAATAGATCGAGATCAACCCCAGCGTGCCGTAGAGCAGGATGTTGCGGCGCGAGAGGGTCGGTCGGGGCCGCGCCCCCCGATGGTGGTCACTGGGGTGGCCCGTGCGGTTCAGGGCATCTGCGCCGACCACAGCGGCGGCGAGCGTGGCGGGATTAGACACGGCGCTTGCCTCCGAATTCCAGATAGGCCCAGGGGATGAGGATGATGGCGACCGTCAGCAACATCATGGACGACGCTGCAAAGCCCTGGCCCAGGTTCTGTGCGCGGAACATGAATTCATAGACGTACTTGGCCGGCACTTCCGAAGCCTGGCCAGGCCCGCCCCCTGTCATGGCCACCACCAGGTCGTAAAGCTTGACGATGCCAGAAGCGACGATGACCAACGCCGTGATGAAGACGGGTCGCATCATCGGGATCACGATGAACAGGTAAGTCTTCCAGGTCGGGATGCCGTCCACCCGGGCGGCTTTCCAGACATCCTCGTCAATCCCGCGCAGGCCGGCCAGCATCAGGCACATCACCAGCCCCGTGCCCTGCCAGATACCCGCGATCAAGAGGCCGTAGAGCACGACATCGGCATTGTAGAGCGGGTCGAAGGTAAAGCTCTCCCAGCCCAGCGAGCGCACGATGTGCTGTATGCCGAAGTCGGGGTTCAGGATCCACTGCCAGACAAGGCCCGTCACCACGAAAGACAGTGCAAAAGGATACAGGAAGATGGTGCGGAATGTGTCCTCGAACCTGATCTTCTGGTCAAGCAGAGCCGCCAGCAGGAACCCGATCACGAAGCTCAGGATCAGCGCCAGCACGCCATATACGGCAAGGTTCTCGATCGAGATCAGCCAGCGCGGCGCGGACCAAAGCCGTTCATACTGTTGAAATCCCACGAAATTCGTGCGTGGCAGCAGCTTGGAGTCGGTGAAGGAGTAAACCACCGTCCAGATCGTGCCCCCCAGAAAGACGACGACTGCCGTCAGGATCATGGGAATGGAGGCGATCTTGGCGTTCAGGTTCTTGAACAGCCGATTTGGGCGCGTGTCATCAGCCATGCCGGAGACATCCTGCACTGTCGCGGGGAAAGGGAAGGGCCGGCCCCGGATGGGGCCGGCCCAAGGCAGGCGTCGGTTACTGCGCGGCCGCGATCAGTTCGGCAAAACGCTTCTGCGCGTCTTCCGGGGTGATCGACATGTCGCTGAAGAACTGCGCGAACAGGTCGTTGATCTGCGTCGTGCTGTCAGGGTCGATCAGTTCGTCCGAGCTCTGGATCACGCCGCCGTCAGCCAGGATCTTCAGACCCTTCTGCATGCAGTCGTTGGCGGTCGCCAGGTCGACATCGCCGCGCACAGGCAGCGAGCCCTTCTTGAGGTTGAAGGCAACCTGCGTTTCCGGCGACATCATGACCGATGCCAGAACTTCCTGCGCCGCCGATTGCTCGGCATCCTGCAACACGGGGAAGTAGAAGGCGTCGCCGCCGGTCGAGATCACTTCATGCAGGCCAAGGCCCGGCAGGCAGGTATAGTCCGTGCCAGCGGTTTCCCCCGCAACCTGGAACTCGCCCTGCGCCCAGTCGCCCATGATCTGGCCGCCCGCGGTGTCCGAGATCACCATCGCGGTCGCTTCGTTCCAGTTCTGGACATTGGCGCCGGCGGCCATCTTGCGGGCGTCATCTGCGGCCTTGAACACCTGGGCCACTTCCGGCCCGGCGGCGAACTCGGCATCCTTGTCCCGATAGACCTTGAGGAACAGCTCAGGTCCGCCAACACCCACCATCAGCACGTTGAAGGCGCCCGCCTGCTGCCAGGGCTGCTTGCCCATGGCCAGCGGCGTGATGCCGGCGGCCTCCAGGGCCGGGGCTGCCGCCACGAACTCGTTCCAGTTGGCCGGCACGGCAACGCCGGCCTTCTCGAAGGCCGCGTTCGACAGCCACAGCCACTGCCAGGAGTGGATATTCACCGGCACGCAGTAAATCTTGCCATCGAGCGTGCAGTTTTCCAGCAGGGTGGGCGGGTTCACGAGGCCGGCCCAGTTTTCCTTGGTGGCTACATCGGTCAGGTCGCGGAACAGGCCGGCCTCAACCAGTTCACGCGCCTGAAGCCCGTGGTTGAACTGCGTCGCAGCCATCGGATCTCCGCCGGTGATGCGGCTGATCATGATCGGACGGGCGGTGTCACCCGACCCGGCGATCGCACCGTCGACCCATTTGTTGCCGGTGGCGTCGAAGGCCTTGGCGAATTCGGCCACGGCTGCGGCCTCGCCGCCCGAGGTCCACCAATGCGTCACTTCCAGATCGGTTGCCGAGGCAGCCGAAGGCAGGGCCGCAGAGGCCAGGAGGCCAGCGACCAGTTTCAACGATTTCATTGAGTTCCTCCCTGAACTACATCGTTATAGTTCAACCTATAACGTTATAGATTTTTCAATCAAGCCTATCTTTTCGCTTGCGCCGCCTGTTTTGGGGGCATTTGAATGAGCGGGACTCCTGCACGGCGGAATCCGGTGCCGATCATGCGGCAAATGCACAGAAAACGATCGAAGAATGGCCAGCAAGCCACGGAGCTTGCGGGATCTTTTCTGCTGTCTGTCGCCACTGGTCTCGGTTATCGCAAACGCGGCGAAATCGCTGTGAGAGGGGACGATGGCCGAATCGGATAGCCCTGTCATCGACCTTGGTCGTCCTACGCTGAAGACCATTGCGGCAGCGACGGGGCTGGCTATTGCCACCGTCTCGCGCGCCCTGAAGGATGCGCCGGATATCGGCGAGGATACCAAGCGGCGCGTGCGCGAGATGGCCGAGCAGGTGGGATACCGCCCGAATCGGGCCGGCGTCCGCCTGCGCACCGGCAAGACGAATGTCATCGCGCTGGTCCTGTCGACGCAGGAAGACGTGATGAACCACACGGCGCGGTTGATCTATTCGGTTTCGGCGGCGTTGCGTGGCACGCCTTACCACATGATCGTCATGCCCTATTTCCCGTCGGAAGATCCGATGGCCCCGATTCGCTATATTGTCGAGACGGGTTCGGCCGATGGGGTGATCATCAACCAGACGACGCCTGATGATCCCCGCGTGCGCTACATGCAGCAGCGCGGCTTTCCCTTTGCCACGCATGGCCGCACCGACATGGGGATCGAGCATCCCTATTTCGACTATGACAACGAGGCGTTTGCGCGTGTGGCCGTTGGGGCGCTCGCTGACCGGGGACGGCGGCGGCTGGTGCTGATCGCGCCGCCCCTTTCGCAAAGCTATGCCCATCACATGGTCCACGGCTTCCAGGACGAGGCCGCGCGGCGGGGGGTGGCTGCTCAGGTGCTGGAAGGTGTGACCAGCGACAGCACGGCCACCGCCATCGAAATGGCGACACGGGTCCTGTTCTCGTCGCCGGGCCGCCCGGATGCCGTGGTCGTGGGCTCGACCACTGCCGCCATGGCGACCGTGGCCGGGGCCGAGGATGCCGGGCTTCGGCTCGGCACGGAGTTCGACGTTGCCGCCAAGGAAGCAATTCGCTTCCTTGCCTTGTTCCGGCGTGACATCATCGTGCTGGAGGAGAATGTCAGCCGCGCAGGCACCTTTCTGGCCCAGGCCGTGATCGCCGCGATCGAGCGGCCCGGCAAGGGACCGGTGATGCAGGCGCTCGAGCGGCCCGAAGGCCTGGGCTAGGGGGGCGCCCCGGCACCGGGCCGCGACCCCAGAGGAGGATGCCCGATGATGGATACCCTGACGCCTGCGCCGGCCGGCTGGATGGCCCCCGACCTGGCGCGGATCGACCGGCTGATGGAGGCGGCCGGGCTTGATGCGCTGGTCGTCACCTCGAAGCACAACGTCCAGTACCTGATGGGTGGCTATCGCTTCATCTTCTTCATGGCGATGGATGCAATCGGCCACAGCCGCTACCTGCCCGTGGTCGTCTATCGCCGCGGGGCGCCCGAACACGCGGCCTATGTTGGCAACAGGATGGAGGCGGGGGAACATGCCAACCGCGCCTTCTGGATGCCCACCGTGATGCCCGCCTGCTGGGGCAGCGTCGATGCCGCCGAGGCTGCAGTCGCCCATCTGAAACGGATCGGCGTAGGGGGGCTGCGCATCGGGATCGAGCCCGGCTTCCTGCCTGCGGATGCCTGGAAGGTGCTGGCCGCCGGCCTGGGCGAGGATCACCTGGCAGACGCGACCGGCATGCTGGAAGAGATGCGGGCGATCAAGACACCGGCCGAACTTGCGCTTCTGCGACAGGCCTCGGAACTGATCACCGACGCGATGCAGGCCACCATGGCTGCCTCCGGCGAGGGCTGGACCAAGGCGCGGATCATCGAGGAACTGCGCCGCCAGGAAACCGCGCGGGGGCTGCATTTCGATTATTGCCTGATCACCCTCGGCGCCAGCCACAACCGTGCCGCGTCTGATCAGGCCTGGCAGCGGGGAGAAGTCATCTCGCTGGACTCGGGTGGGAACTGGCAGGGCTACATCGGCGATCTGTGCCGTATGGGCGTTCTGGGCGAGCCCGATGCCGAGCTGGAAGATCTGCTCGCGCAGATCGAAGCAGTGCAGCAGGCGGCCTTCGCCGCGATCCGCCCCGGTGCGCCCGGAGGCGACCTTTGCGAAGCGGGCGAAGCGGCGCGCGCCGCCCTGCCCATGGCGCGTCATACCGACTTCTTCGCCCATGGCATGGGTCTGATCAGCCATGAGGTGCCCTTCCTGATGACGAACCATCCGGTCGCCTATGAAGGGGTAGATGCCACCCGTCCGCTGGAGCCCGGCATGGTCCTGTCGGTCGAGACGACGATGCTGCATCCGACCCGCGGCTTCATCAAGCTGGAAGATACGCTGGCCGTCACCACGACAGGATGGGAGATGTTCGGCGACCGCGCCCGCGGCTGGACCCGCGGCGGGCGTTAAGGCCGCGCCTTACGTCTCCGGCGGCAACAGGCGGAAATCGGGCAGGTCGCGCAGGGCCAGTTCCGGCCCCGCGGGTGAATAGACGACGAACAGCGTCATCGGACCCGCGCCTGTGTTGAGCGTCGCGTGATGCCGGCTTTCCGGAACATAGATCGTGCAGCCGGGGCCGACCTTTTCGGTCACGGGCACGCCGTCATCATCCTCGACCATCTGCTCGCCCTCGCCCGAGAGCACCAGGATGATCTCTTCGGCGCCGGGGTGATTGTGCCTTGCATGGCCACCGCCGGGGGCCACTGTGACGATCCCGCCCGAAAAGCGCTCGGCCCCGTTCACTTCGGGGCCGACGGTCAGGGCAAGTTTGCCCCAGTCAAAGCCAAAGGCGGACACGGTCTCGGGGCGGATGAAGTACGGCGATGGCATCGGGTTCTCCTGGTCAGGGCGTGGCGATCGGGCGGGTCAGCGACTTGAAGGCGCGGGTCTGCTCGGCAATCGCCACTTCGACCGGCAGCCGCTCCATCGAGCTTGCGCCATAGAAGCCGTGGCAGGCCGGGCAATGGTTCAGGATGTGGCGCGCATCCTCGGGCATGGCGATGGGCCCGCCATGGCACAGCACGATCACGCCAGGCCGCACGGCGCGGGCTGCGGCGGCGATGGCGTCGATCTCGACCACGCATTGGTCCAGCGATTTGGCTGAACTCGCCCCGATGGCCCCGCCCGTGGTGACCCCCATATGCGCCACGATGATGTCGGCCCCCGCGCGGGTCATTGCCGTCGCTTCGTCGGGCGAGAAGACATAGGGCGTCGTCAGCAGATCCTGCCGGTGCGCCTCGGCGATCATGTCGACCTCCAGGCCATAGCCCATGCCGGTTTCCTCGAAGCTTTGCCGCATCACCCCGTCGAACAGCCCGATGGTGGGAAAATTCTGCACTCCCGAAAACCCCATCGCCTTCAACTCGGCGAGGAACTGCGGCATGAGCAGGAATGGGTCCGTGCCGTTGACCCCGGCCAGAACGGGCGTGTTGCGAACCACGGGAAGCACCTCGCGCGCCATGTCCTTCACGATCTCATTGGCATTGCCATAGGCAAGCAGCCCCGAGGCCGAGCCGCGCCCGGCCATCCGGTAGCGGCCCGAGTTGTAGATGATGATCAGGTCGATGCCGCCGGCTTCTTCCGACTTTGCCGAAAGGCCGGTTCCTGCACCGCCCCCCACGATGGAAATGCCGCTGGCCACCATGGCAGTCAGGCGGTCGAGGATCTGGGCGCGAGGGATGGCGGGCATGGATCAGTCCTTGGCAAGGCGGCGGAAGCGGTCGACGACGGCTGCCGCAAAGGCCGGGTCGTTGATGTGGTGGGGCAGGCGGCTGATCTGCCGGCGGGCTGTGGGCCGCAGATCGCGCTCAAGCGCCGCGAACAGGGCCGCATCCGCCACCGGGTCGTGGAAGGGCTGGCCGGGCGCATCGAGCATCGAGACGCCACCTTCCGGCAGCACCAGATGCACGTGCCCCTCGCAGCCGTTCAGCCGTTCGGCGATCCAGGCGCCCATCGCCGCGTTTTCCTCGGCCGTGGTGCGCATCAGTGTCACCTGCGCGTTGTGATGGTAGAAAAGCCGCCCGCGATAGCGCTCGGGCACCGTCTCTGGCGGGCCGAAGTTCACCATGTCGAGCGCGCCGACCGACCCCACCCAGGGGATCCCCCGCCGCTGGAAGGCGCCGAACCGGTCCGGCGTGGCGGGCAGCACTCCCCCGAACAGCAAGTCCGCGACCTCGGTCGTCGTCAGGTCGAGCGCGCCTTCCAGCAGACCATCATCGGCCAGCTTCTCCATCGTGCGTCCACCGATGCCGGTGGCGTGGAACACCAGGCAATCGTGGCTGTCGCGCAGCGCGGCGGCCGCGGCGGTCACGCAGGGCGTTGTCACGCCGAACATCGTCAGACCCAGCGCAGGCTTTCCGGCCGCGCGGGGGGCAGGGTTCGCCACCATTCCCGCAATGGCCTGAGCCGCATTGTGCAGAACGATCCGGCTCAGCCGGTTCAGCCCGGCAAGGTCGGTCACGGCCGGCATCAGGATCAGGTCCGAGATGCCGACATAGGGTGCCGTATTGCCCGAGGCCATCGTGCTGACCATGATCTTGGGCAGCCCATAGGGCAGGGCACGCAGTCCTTGAGTGATGATCGAGGTCCCGCCGCCGCCGCCAATGCCCAGCACGCCCGCAATGTCGTCCCGGCGGGCGACAAAAGCGGCATAGGCCTCGGCCATCGCGGCCACCGCCTGGCCCCGGTCCGACCCGCCCAGAACCGCCGCGGCGCCTGCGGGGTGGTGGCGCGCGACCTCTGCCGCCGGGATGTCGACAGGGACCGTTGCGACGCGTGTTCCGACGTCAACCAGGATCACCCGAAGGCCCTGGGAGCGCAGCACACCTGCCAGATAGGCCAGCTCCTCGCCCTTGGTATCGGCGGTGCCGACCACATGGATGGCCCGCATCGGCCGTCCTCCTCCCCCTGGAACGCGGCCCACCGGATTCTTCTTGATCGGTTTTGGGACTAGAGTACCATAATGGGATGCAAGTATCAGGTCAACTGGAGGGCGCGGCGGTGCCTGCGGCGCAGGCCGACCGGGGCGCCCGGGCCCGGACGCTACGGCTTATGGTCGAAACGGCCACTCGCATGATGCAGGACGGTGCCTCGCCCACGGTCAGCGATGTGGCCGAGTGTGCGGGCGTGTCCCGCTCGACCGCCTATCGTTACTTTCCCACCCGGGATGCCATGGTGCAGGCCGTGGTCGGCCGTGCGCTGGGGCCGGTGCTGGACTGGGCGCCGCCGCCGGCAGACCGGATGGGGCGGGTGCTGTCGCTTTTCCAGACATCCTTCCCGCGCCTGATGGAAAGCGAAGCAACGTTCCGTGCCGCCCTTCGCCAATCACTCGAGGCCGGGTCTGCGCCGTCCGAAGGCACGGGGGACGGTCAGGCCCCCGCCGCGCGGGTCGGCGGGCGCGGTCACCGGGTGGATCTGCTGAGCCTGGCCCTGGCGGGCGATCGCGCCCGACCGCTTGGCCCGTCCGAGCGGCGGCTGGCGCAGGCGCTGTCGCTGGCCTTCGGGATCGAATCGATTGTGGTGCTGAAGGACATCTGGGGCCTGGACGACGAACGCGTGCAGGACGTGGTGCTTTGGGTTGCTTCTGCCTTGCTGCGCGCCGCGCAGGAAGAGGGGGCGATCCTGTAATCCTGTAATCCTGCCATCTGGTCCGACCAAATGCAGGCCAACCCTGTCCGAGTGAAAGGAATTCGACCCGAGGGGGCCGGATCCTGCAAGTTATTGCAATGGTTTCATTCCATAAAGCACAATGCGCACCGGACTTGGAAGAAACGCGCAATGGCTTGCTTGACAGCTTGATCAATCTGGTATTACCAAAAAAGGGACGGCATCCCGGCCTTACCGGCCGAGACTCCGGTGCACCCTCGCTGGATCATCCGCCCGGCGGGGCAGACGGCGAAGAACCAGACGGCCGCCAAGGCCGCGGATTGACCGCAATTGGGAGGAAAGCACATGAAGCGACATTTCGCCGGCCTGATGGCTGGCACGGCTCTTGCTACGCTGTCCGCGCTGCCGGCAGCCTCGCAGGAACTCACGATCTTCTGGGCCGAATGGGACCCTGCCAACTACCTGCAGGAGCTCGTGAACGAGTACGAGGCCGAGACAGGTGTGACCGTTACGGTCGAAACGACCCCCTGGTCGGATTTCCAGACCAAGGCCTTCACCGAGTTCAACGCCAAGGGGTCGGCCTATGACATGGTTGTCGGCGACAGCCAGTGGATCGGTGCCGCATCCGAGGCCGGGCACTACGTCGACCTGACCGAGTTCTTCAACAAGAACAACCTGACTGAAGTCATGGCCCCGGCGACCGTGAAGTATTACGCCGAGTATCCCTCGAATTCGGGCAAGTACTGGTCCATCCCTGCCGAAGGCGATGCCGTGGGCTGGTCGTACCGCAAGGACTGGTTCGAGGACCCGGCCGAGATGGAGGCCTTCAAGGCCAAGTACGGCTATGATCTTGCCCCGCCCACCACCTGGGCCCAGATGCGCGACATCGCCGAGTTCTTCCACCGCCCCGACCAGGGCCGCTATGGCATCGCGATCTACACCGACAACTCCTATGACGCTCTGGTCATGGGGGTCGAGAACGCGATCTTCTCGTATGGCGGCGATCTGGGGAACTACGAGACCTATCAGGTCGATGGCATCATCAACTCGCCCGAAAATGTGGCCGCGCTCGAGATGTATCGCGAGCTTTATGGCTTCACGCCCCCGGGCTGGGCCAAGACCTTCTTCGTCGAGAACAACCAGGCGATCACCGAGAACCTGGCGGCGATGAGCATGAACTACTTCGCCTTCTTCCCGGCCCTGGTGAACGAGGCCTCGAACCCCAATGCCAAGGTCACGGGCTTCTTCGCGAACCCCGCCGGACCTACGGGGGCGCAATTCGCGGCCCTGGGCGGGCAGGGCATCTCGGTGGTGTCCTATTCCGAAAACCAGGAAGAGGCGATGAAGTTCCTGGAATGGTTCATCAAGGACGAGACCCAGAAACGCTGGGCCGAACTTGGCGGCTATACCGCCAGCGCCAAGGTCCTGGAATCGCCCGAGTTCCAGAACGCGACGCCCTACAACAAGGCCTTCTACGAGACCATGTTCAAGGTGAAGGACTTCTGGGCGACGCCCGAATATGCCGAACTGCTGATCCAGATGAACCAGCGGCTCTATCCCTATGTCACGGCCGGCGAGGGCACGGCAAAAGAGGCGCTTGATGCCCTGGCCAGTGACTGGAACGAGACCTTCAAGAAGTACGGTCGCGTCCAGTAATCGCTCCCGAGCCTGGGGAGGGGTGGCGACACCCCTCCCACTTTCGCATCTTGTCTGCTGATCTGAAGACCCGGAGGCCATAGTGGCTACCAATACGCTGGCCTCGAGCCCGCCTGTGCGATCCCGCGGGCTGAGCGATCTTGCCATCCGCAATCTGTTCATCATCCCGACGATCGTCTTCCTGATCGTCTTCAACATCTTTCCGCTGATCTACTCGCTGGGCTATTCCTTCACCGACTTCCGCGCCTCGGTGAACGAGCCGGTGAAGTTCGTCGGGCTCGAAAACTACCGCACGCTTCTGTCGGACGAATTCATCTGGCGCAACTTCACCATCACGGCGAAATATGTGCTGATCTCGGTGACAGGGCAGGTTGTCGTGGGCTTTGGCGTCGCCATGCTGCTCAATCGCCCGATCCCCTACAAGGGCTTGCTCACAACGCTCTTGTTGCTGCCGATGATGTTGTCGATGGCGGTGGTGGGTCTCTTCTGGAAGCTGCTTTACGATCCGTCCTTCGGCATCATCAACTATGCCTTCGGCCTGGGCACGTTCGAATGGCTGTCTGACCCCAATGTCGCGCTCTATGCCATCGCGCTGGCCGATATCTGGATGTGGGCGCCCTTCGTGATGCTTCTGTCTCTGGCTGGATTGTCGGCGGTGCCAAAGCACCTGTACGAGGCTGCGGCGATCGACCGCGCGAGCCCGATCTACACCTTCTTCCGCATCACGCTGCCACTGGTGGCGCCCATCCTGATGATCGCCATCATCTTCCGCACGATGGAAGCGTTCAAGACCTTCGACATCGCCTATATCCTGGCCAGCCAGCCAACGACCGAAGTGATCTCGATCCGGCTCTACAAGATGGCGTTCCAGGAATGGCAGACCGGGCTGAGCTGCGCCTTTGCCTATATCGTGCTGATCATGGTGCTGGCGATCACCAACATCTACGTGAAATACCTCAATAAGGTGAAGGAGCGCTAGGATGGCCGCCGTTCGCACGCGCGGCGAGGTGCTGCGCAACCGCCTGTCGATCGTCGCCCTGCTTGTGGTGACATTCCTGATGCTGGCGCCGATCCTGTGGATCACCGCCACCGCCTTCAAGCCGCGCAGCCTGGCGACCACCGTGCCGCCGACGGTGCTCTTCGAGCCAGAGGTGTCGTCCTTCGTCAAACTGATGGTCAAGCGCAGCCAGTTGCGCGAACCCGCCACCCCCGAACAGATGGAGGCCGCGCCCTGGTGGGAACGGCTGGTGCTGGAAGGTGGCGAAAAGGTCGTGCGGTCGGGCAAGGGCGAGGTGCAGCTTTCGGGCTATCCCAGCCGCTTCATGAACAGCCTGATCGTGGCGACGATCTCGACCCTGCTGGCCGTGTCGATGGGCACGATCACCGCCTATGGCTTCTCCCGCTTTCGGGTCAAGGGCGAGCAGGACTGGCTGTTCTTCATCTTGTCCACGCGAATGCTGCCACCCGTGGTCGTCGCGATCCCGATGTTCCTGATGTATCGCGCTGTGGGCCTGAATGACACGCATATCGGCCTCATCATCCTCTACACCGCCTTCAACCTGTCGTTCTCGGTCTGGTTGATGAAGGGCTTCATCGACGAGATTCCCAAGGAATACGAGGATGCGGCCCTGGTCGACGGCTACACGCGGATGCAGGCCTTCTTCAAGATCGTACTGCCCGAGGCCGCAACCGGCATCGCCGCGACTGCCGTCTTCTGCTTCATCACCGCCTGGAACGAGTATGCCTTCGCGCTGATCATGACGAACCGTCGTGCCCAGACGGCTCCTCCCTTCATCCCCAGCCAGATCGGATCTGGCCTGCCGGACTGGACCGTGATCGCTGCCGGCACGGTGCTGTTCCTCCTGCCTGTTGCGATCTTCACCTTCCTTCTGCGCAATCATCTGCTGCGCGGCATGTCCTTCGGAGCGATCCGCAAATGACCTTTCGCGAGTTGAACCACCGCCGCCTCATCCCGCTATCGGAGCTGACGATGATCTTCGGGATCATCGCGCTCTGCCAGCCCTGGGTCGAATGGCTGCACCGGTATGGCGTGACGATCATCCTGTTGGGCCTGATCGCCTTCTCCGTGCTGACGAAGCTGCCTGCGCCTGCCGCGCGAGACGAGGATGCGGCATGAGTCCCCGGATAGAACTGAACAACATCGACAAGTACTTCGGCGCGTTCCACGTCATCAAGAACGTGAGCCTTTCGGTGGAAGAGACGGAATTCGTGGTCTTCCTGGGCCAGTCGGGCTGCGGCAAGACCACGACGCTGCGGGCCATCGCCGGTCTGGAGACGATCGACTCGGGCGAGATCCGCATCGCGGGGCGCGCGGTGCAGGACACCCGGCCGGAAGAGCGGGATATTGCCTTTGTTTTCCAATCCTTCGCGCTTTATCCTCATCTGACCGTCTATGAGAATATGGCCTTCCCCCTGCGCGCCGTCGGTCTGCGCCGCGACGAGGTGGACCGCACTGTCCGCCGCGTGGCCGATGTGCTGCAGACGACGCATCTGCTGCGCCGCCGGCCCTCGGCCCTTTCGGGCGGCGACTTGCAGCGGGTGGCCATCGGGCGGGCATTGGTGCGCCAGCCGAAGGCCATGCTGATGGATGAACCCATCGGCAGCCTTGACGCCAAGCTGCGCGAGGAAATGCGGGTGGAGCTGAAGCGACTTCACAACGAGCAGGGATCGACGACCATCTACGTCACCCATGACCAGATCGAGGCGATGGCGCTGGCCGACCGCATCGTCGTCATGCACGAGGGCGTGCTGCAACAGGTGGGGACGCCGGGTGAGGTCTATGCCAGCCCGGTCAATCTGTTCGTGGCGCAGTTCGTGGGCAGCCCCGTGATGAACGTGGCCGAGGTTGCACTGGGTGAAGCGGGCGGTGCGGCAGGAGTGACGGCGGCCGGGGCGCCGGCACCCTTCCTTCTTCCGTCGGCTTTGCTGGGCCAGGTGGCGGCGAAAGGGGCGGCGGGCAAGCCGCTGTCCCTTGGCGTACGGCCCGAAGCAGTGGAGGTCGCGCTTGACGCTCGGGACGGCTTTACCCAGGCCGAGGCGCATATCATCGAACCTCTCGGATCGCATGACATTGTGGATGTGCGGCTAGGCCAGGCAACGCTGCGGGCGCGCACCCGGTCGGGTTTCGTTCCACGTCCTGGCACGCCGGTCTGGCTGCGGCTGGATCCGGGCCGGATTCATCTGTTCGACAGCGCCTCGGGCGCATCTCTGGGGGTGCGGCTCTGATGGCACGGATCGAATTGACTGGGGTGACGAAGCGGTTCGGCGAAGTGGCTGCCCTGAGCGACATCTCGCTGGATGTCGCTGACGGCCAGTTCTTCGTGCTTTTGGGCGAAACCGGGGCGGGCAAGACTACGACCCTGCGCCTGATCGCGGGGCTCGACCGGCCCAGCGAAGGGCGCGTGCTGATCGACGGTCAGGACGTGACCAATTGGGGCGCGGCCGAGCGGGATGTCGCCATCGTGCTGCAACAGTATTCGCTTTATCCGCGCTACACCGTCCGCCAGAATCTGGAGTTCCCGCTGCGCTCGCCCATCCGCCCGACCTCGGCCGCCGAGATTGCCGAGCGGGTGACCCGGGTGGCCCGGACCCTGCGCATCGAGCATCTGCTGGATCGCAAGACCGACCGTCTGTCGGGTGGCGAGATGCAGCGCGTATCCATCGGGCGCGCCATCGTGCGCACGCCCAAGGTCTTTCTGATGGACGAGCCTCTCTCGGCGCTCGATGCCAAGCTGCGCGAGGCGCTGCGGGCAGAGTTGAAAGATCTGCAGATGACGCTGGGGGCGACCTTTCTCTTCGTCACCCATGACCAGGTCGAGGCCATGTCGATGGGCGACAGGATTGGCGTGCTGAACAAGGGGCGGCTGGTCCAGGTGGGCACCCCGCAAGAGATCTATGCCAACCCCGTGAACACCTTCGTCGCCCGCGCCGTCGGCAGCCCCGCCATGAACCTGATGCCGGGCGAGGTCCGCGACGGACGGGCGATCATGGGCGAGGGGGCGCTGACCCTGCCGGTCGAAGGGGCGCCTCAGGGCCGGCCGCTGATCTTCGGCATCCGGCCGGAGGATTTGCAGCTGGGCGGTGAGGGCGTTGCCGCACGGGTGAGCGATGTCGAGAACCACGGGGTCGAGCAGATCGTGACACTCGAGGCCGGGGGGCACCGCCTGCGGGCCACGGCGCCGGTGACCCAGCGGCTGGCCGTGAATGAAACCGTGCCCATGGCCTGGGTTCCCGACAAGGTGGTGCTGTTCGACGCGGCGACCGGGCGCAGACTGCGCGCCTGAGCCTGGCCCCCACGGATGGCTCCGGGGGCCGTCTGCCCCCGGACCACAGATATTTGCGAACAGAAGAAGGGCCGGCCGTCAGGCAGGAAATCGGCGTCGGTAAGCCGGTTCGACCTCGGGGTTGCAGAAGTTCAGGGGCAGGGCGTTCGCCAGGATGCGCAGCGTCTCGTCCGCAGCGCCATCGCCCATGCGCTTCATGCTTTCCTCGGTGATCCCGGCCAGATGCGGGGTCAGGATCACGTTTTCCAGCCCGAAGAGCGGGTCATCCTGAGGCAGAGGCTGCACGTCGAAGACATCCAGCGCGGCGGACAGCCGTCCTGCGCGCAGTTCGGGCAGGAGCGCCGCCATGTCGATGATCGGGCCACGCGCCACATTGATCAGTGCCGCGCCCGGCTTCATCTGCGCAAGCCGTGGCGCGTTCAGCAGGCCGCGCGTCTCGGCTGTCAACGGGCAGCAGACAACCACGACGTCGGACCGCGCCAGCAGCGTCACCAGATCCACGCCCGTTACATCGGCGGGCAGGCTGTCCGGGCGGCGTGTGGTGGCCAGAACCGTCATTCCGAAGGCCTGGCCAAGCCCGGCCAGGGCCCGGCCGATATTGCCGAACCCCAGAACACCCAAGGTCGCCCCACGCAATTCGCGGTTGGTGTCGCCCAGGGCGCGGGCCGCGGCCCAGCCCTCCTGGCGCAGCCGCCGGTCGACCTGACGGAGGCGTCGGCGCAACGCTATCGCCATGAAGATCGCATGTTCGGCGACGGTGGTTGCATTGGCGCCGGGCACATTGGCCACCAGCACGCCCGCTGCTGTTGCCACCTCCATCGGCACCATGTCGAGCCCGGCGCCATGGCGCACCGCCGCCCGGAGACCCGGCGCCCGGGCAAAGAACTCGGGCGGGATCGGGGCGCGCACGATCAGCACCTCGGCCCCGGTGCCCTCTGCGAGGATCGCCGTGGGCGTCGGGCTGCTGGCGACGCGATATGCGCCTGCGGCCTGAAGCCGGGCCGTCACATCGGGGTGAAGCGGGTGGGTCGAGAAGATCTGGCCCATCGCTGTCAGGCCTTGATCCCGGGCAGGGTGGCCGCGGGGGCGCCGCCGGCTGGCCGCCCGTCGATCAGCCCCTTCCAGTAGCTCTCGGCGCCTTGCAGATGCGCGCTCATCAGGGCCTGGGCCAGGTTCGCGTCGCGCCGCTTGAGCGCCTCGAAGATCTGCAGGTGCTCGGCATGCGACTGGTGCCGCCGCGCCGGGTCGCTGAAGTAGACGGGCAGGCGGCGCACGCCCATGGCGTAATAGACACTGCAGACATTGTAGAACACGGTGTTCTGGGTCGCCCGCACGATCTCGAGGTGAAAGTCGCGGTCCTCCTCGACAAGCGGCTCGCCACCGGCGATGCGGGCCTCGGATTGGGCCAGGATCTCTTCCAGCCGGCGGAAGTTCTCCTCGGTCGCGCGGTGGCTGGCCAGTTCGGCAGCCTTGATCTCGTGAATCTTGCGCAGCTCCACCGTCTCGTAGATGCGGATCGGGTCCAGCGGCAGACCCGCCTGGGCAAAGAGCGCCATCGCATCGACCGAGGCAAACCGCGTCGTCAGGAAGATGCCGGACTTGGCCCGCCGTTCCACGATGCGCATCGCTTCCAGCACCGCCAGCGTCTCGCGGATCTGGCCGCGGCTGACACCGAAATGTTCCGCCAGTTCGCGCTCGGACGGTGTCCGTCCGGTCTCCGCATCGGAACTCGCGTAGAGATGCGCGGCCAGTTCGGGTAGCAGGTTCTTTTCCGCCATCGGCTCAGCTTTTCTTCACATGCGCCCTCAGGAATTTCTCCGATATCGAAAAGCCGAGCCCCGGTCCATCCGGGATGGCGACCATCCCGTCGCTGGCATCGACGTTCCCCTCGATCAGGTCATGGATCATGGGGTTTGCGCCACAGGAATATTCGATGGTGAAGCTTGCCGGACTTGCCGCGCACAGATGCAGCCCGGCAAAGAAGCAGGGCGCGCCCGCCCAGAGATGTGGCGCAAAGCGCAGGTTGAAGCTTGCGGCAAGGGCTGCAACGCGCAAGCCCTCGGTGATGCCGCCGCAGAAGGCCAGGTCGGGTTGCAGGATATCCGCGGCGCGCAGCATGACCAGATCGCGGAAGTCATGCCGCGTCGCCTCGGATTCGCCGGCGGAAATCGGAACCCGTGTCGCCGCCCGCACCTCGGCCATCCCCGGCTTGTCGTCGCCCGACACGGGTTCCTCGAACCAGGCAAGGTCGCAATCCTCGACCATATGGGCAAAGCGCTTGGCTCCCGCGACGGTGTAGGTGCCATGGGCATCGACCGCGATCTCGATGTCGGGCCCCAGCGCAGCACGGGCGGCCTTGACCCGGGTGGCGGAGGTGTGAGGAGTGACGTCCATCGCGCCGACCCGCATCTTCACCGCCCTGAAACCGCCCTGGTCGATGTAGGACTGCAGCTGTTCACCGATCTTTTCAGCTGGCGCCCATCCGCCCGAGGCATAGGCGGGCATCCGGTCGGCCTTGCGCCCGCCGAGAAGCTGCCAGACAGGTTGACCGAGATGCTTTCCCAGGATGTCCCACAGGGCAATATCGACGGCGCTGATCGCCGCCACCGTCAGGCCACGTCGGGCGAGGCTGGGCATCCCATGTCCTGACCGCGCCGCCGTCTCGGCCCGGACGCCATTGTAGAGCATCTCCCAGATCCGGGTAATGTCGCCCGCATTCTGCCCGATCAGCCGCGGCGCGACTTCGTGGTTCAGCAGATGCACAAGGGTGCCATATTCGCCGGCGCTTCCGGCAGCGTTCTTGCCTTCGCCCCAGCCCACCAGGCCATCCTCGGTCTCGATGCGCAGGATCGCCGAGTCAAAAGTGGTCAACGTGCCGAAATCGCTGCGATGCTGGCGTGCCGTCTCGATCGGCACACTGACCCACCAGGCTTCGGCGCTCTTGATCCGCATGAATGTCTCCCCGAAGACGACCCGGCGCAGGGCGACCCGGCCTGGGCCGGGCCGGTGCTGCCTACTTGATCAGCGGCAGCAGGGTTTCGGCGGTGATCCGCATCTGGCTGTCGTAGAATGACTCGGTCAGCAGGCTCGACCCATGGTCCTGAATGAACTTCAGCTGTTCGGGAGAAATGTCGACGGGATTGCGCTCGACCATGTCGGGGTAGATCGCGGCGGGCGTGCGGTCGACGGGGGCCACGAATTCGTTGGTCAGCGCACCGTCATAGCCGATCTCGCGCAGGGTCGCGACGATCCTTGGCCAGTCGATATGGCCGAGACCAGCGGCAAAGCGATTGTTGTCAGCGACATGGAAGTCAAAGAGGCGCTTTCCGGCCAGCCGGATGGCATCATAGACGTTACTTTCTTCCATGTTCAGATGGTAGGCATCGAGGCATACGCCGCAGTCGGGGCTGACGGCATCGGCCAGGGCAAGGGCCTGGGCGCAGCGGTTGAAGAGATAGGTCTCGAACCGGTTCAGCGGTTCCACGGCTATCCGCACGCCCTTTTTCTGCGCATGGGCGAAACACTCGCGGGTGGCATCGACCACCCATCCCCATTCTTCCTCTTCCGTGGCGTCGGGCACCACCTTGCCGACGGTCGCGGGTACCAGGGTGATGATTTCGCCATCAAGTTCGCTTACCATGGTGATGACCGATTTCACGTAGTCGACCGACCGGGCACGCTGGCCTTCATCCTTGGCGGCTAGGTTGCGTTCGCCCAGCGTCAGTGTCACCGCTCCCCAGCAGCGGATGCCGTATTCCTTGAGCAGCCGGCGCGTTTCGGGAACCTTGTATTGCGCGGGCTCGCCCGAGATCTCGATGCTTTCATAGCCATATTTCTTGATCCGCCGCAGGGTCACTTCCAGCGGTTCGGCCCGCATCCAGTTATGGGTTGAAAGATGCATCGCGGTTCTCCCTCTGACTGGCGGCCGGCTGCGCACGGGCCGTTCATTCGTAGATCTGGTTCGACCAGTTGCCCTTTGTGCAGAGTTAGCCCAAAGCCTATTCCCGCGCAAGCGCACAGATCTTTCTGGCAGAATAATCAGTAAGCGACCATAAATGCGAGTGAAACTGACGTGCTGGGCGGTGGTGGCCGATTTGGCTTGTCGGGCGAGCGACCAAATTGGTATGACCAAAACTGGGCTGCTGGCGAACCGGCCTGATGCCCTGAAACCAGGGGGAGAGCGATGAAGATCGGCATGTGCATGTTCCTGTGGACCACCCATGTCACGGAAGAGCACGAAGCTCTCCTGCGCGACATCAAGGCGACAGGCTTTGACGGGGTCGAGATCCCGATCTTTGAGGGAGAACCGGAGCATTACCGGCGCCTTGGCGAGCTTCTGGACCGGATCGGCCTGGACCGCACCGCCGTCTCGGCCATGGGCGATCCCGCGCAGAACCTGATCGGCGACACGGCCGAGCGCCACGCCGGCATCGCGTACATGCGCCACGTGATCGACTGCACCGCGGCGCTGGGGGCGGACCGGTTGTCGGGGCCGGTCCATTCGACGCTGGGCCGGTTTTCCGGCCAGGGCCCGACGCGGGAGGAACTTGACCGCTCGGTCGCCTCGCAGCGCGCCATTGGCGATCATGCCGCCCGCCGCGGCGTGACCATCGGGCTCGAGGCGTTGAACCGGTTCGAATGCTACCTGCTGAATACCATGGCGCAGTTGCATGACCATCTGTCCGAGATTGCCCACCCCCATATCCGGGCGATGTATGACACCTTCCATTGCAATATCGAGGAAGCCGACCCTATCGAGGCTTTCACGCGGCACCGGGGCGACATCGTGCATGTTCATCTCTCGGAGAATGATCGGGGCGTTCCGGGTCGGGGCAACATCCCCTGGGCCGAGACGTTCCGGGCCATTCGGGCCTCGGGCTATGACGACTGGTTGACGATCGAGGCCTTTGGCCGGGGGCTGCCGGCGCTGGCGGCGGCCACCAAGGTCTGGCGTGACTTTGCCGAAAGCCCCCGGGCGGTTTACCGCGACGGCTATGCGCATATCCGGCGCGGCTGGGACGCGGCAGCCTGACCTGGCTGGACCCGGTATCGAAACGGATCGTTTCCATTGCGGCGCGGGTCTTCACCCTGCGACGGGCGCCTGATAGTGGCCAAAGTGTGGCCGCGCGAAGGCAGGATCGTGTCGATTGCGCGCGGCCGTTGGAGGAGACGAGTAATGCGTATCATGTTTTCGACGCTGGTTGCCGCCAGCCTGATGTCCGCCGCCGCCGCGTCCGCTGCGACGCTGGACCTGACCGGCACCCTGCGCGACTTCCGCGGCTACGGCCAGGACAAGCACCCCGACATGCAGCGCGCCATCGACGGAGTGCGCACCGGCGTTGTGGCCGACACGCTGGTGGACGGCAAACCCGTGTTCATCGGGCCCGAGAACGGCGGCAGCTACACCAATGCCGCAAACTTCGACCAGTGGTACCGGGATGTGGACGGGGTGAACAAATCCTATTCCCACACCATCACCCTGACTGAAACCGCGCCGGATTCAGGCGTGTTCCAGTATTCCAACTCGACTTTCTTCCCGCTGGACGGGCTGGGCTGGGGCAACGAAGGCCAGTCGCACAACTATCACTTCACCTACGAGATCTCGGGGACGCTGGCCTTCGACGCCGCCGATACCTTCAACTTCTCCGGCGACGATGATCTGTGGGTTTTCGTGGACGACATGCTCGTCCTCGACCTTGGCGGCGTGCACGGAGCGACCTCGAAATCATTCTCGGGCGCCGATCTGCTGGCCAAGGGGCTTGAGGTTGGCAAGAACTATGCCTTCTCGATCTTCTTCGCAGAACGGCACACCTCGGAGTCGAACTTCAAGATCACGACCTCTCTCGCGCTTGATACCCCGCCGCCGCCCTCGGAAGTGCCGCTGCCCGCCGCGGGCCTGCTGCTGGTCGGTGGGCTGGGCGCACTCGGCGCGCTGCGCCGCCGCCGCGCGCGCTGAGGGCAGCCAACGCACCAGGCCTGATCGCGGGGCGGCTTGTGCCGCCCCGTTTCCTTTCGGGCTGAGCGCTTGCTGTTTGCTGCTTCTCTGGCCTTATGGGCATGGCAGCGCTGGACATAAGGACCGGCCTGTGCTTCGTGCTTTGCTGGATGGCAAAAGTAACAGCAGACAGCAGGAGGCCCGCCATGGCCATGTCCCCCCTAGAGAACGATCTGACCGCCGTGGTCGAGGCCGACCGCGCCCATGTCTGGCACCACCTGATCCAGCACAAACCCTTCGAGAGCATCGACCCGCGCGTGATGGTCGAGGGCAAGGGGATGCGCGTCTGGGATGCCAAGGGCAAGGAACATCTGGACGCCGTCTCGGGCGGGGTCTGGACCGTCAACGTGGGCTACGGCCGGGAAAGCATCGCCGATGCGGTGCGGGACCAGCTGGTGAAGATGTGTTACTTTGCAGGCTCGGCCGGCTCGATCCCCGGCGCGCGCTTTGCCGAGAAGCTGATCGAGAAGATGCCGGGCATGAGCCGCGTCTATTACGCGAACTCGGGGTCTGAGGCGAATGAGAAGGTCTTCAAGATGGTTCGCCAGATTTCGGCGCGCCATCATGGCGGCAAGAAATGGAAGATCCTCTACCGCGAGCGCGACTATCACGGCACGACGATCACCGCGCTGTCCGCCTGCGGACAGCCGCAGCGCGCCATGCAGTACGGCCCCTTCACCCCGGGCTTCGTCGAGGTGCCGCACTGCCTCGAATACCGCAAGCAATGGGATGTCGAGAACTATGGCGAGCGGGCCGCCGATGCGATCGAGGAGGTGATCCTGCGCGAAGGCCCCGACACGATCGGCGCCATCTGCCTTGAACCGGTGACCGCCGGCGGTGGCGTGATCGAGCCGCCCAAGGGCTATTGGGAGCGCGTGCAGGAGATCTGCAAGAAGTACAACATCCTCATCCATATCGACGAGGTTGTCTGCGGCGTGGGCCGTACCGGCAAGTGGTTCGGCTACCAGCAATATGGCGTGAAGCCCGATTTCGTGACCATGGCCAAGGGCGTCGCCTCGGGCTATGCCGCCATCGCCTGCACGGTGACGACCGAAGAGGTCTTCAAGCTCTTCAAGGACGATGCGAGCGATCCGCTGAGCTATTTCCGCGACATCTCGACCTTTGGCGGCTGCGCCTCGGGCCCCGCGGCGGCGCTGGAGAACATGCGCATCATCGAGGAAGAGGGGCTGCTCGACAACACGACCCGCATGGGCGAGCGGATGCTCGACAACCTGCGCGGGCTGATGGAAAAGCACCGCGTCATCGGCGATGTGCGCGGCAAGGGCCTGTTCCTGGGGGCCGAACTGGTGGCCGACCGCAAGACCAAGGAACCGGCGGACGAGAAGATGGTGGCGGCCGTCGTGGCCGATTGCCTGGCCAATGGTGTGATCATCGGGATGACCAACCGGTCGCTGCCGGGGTTGAACAACACGCTGTGCTTCAGCCCGGCGCTGATCGCCACGCCCGATGACATCGACCACATCACCCGCACGGTCGACAAGGCGCTGATCAAGGTCTTCAGCTAGGAGGACAGCGCTGGAGGGGCCGTCTGCCCCTCCGGACTTCCCCGAGGATATTTTTCAACACAAGAAGCAGGGCAGCGGCCCGCCCGGACTTGACGCGGCTTGTGTCTTTGCGAAGGGTCAGCTCCATTGAGCGCCAGTGCCCGAGGCCAGAATGCCGATCCCGCCCGAGGTTTTCGTGCTGCCGGCGCCCCTGACGGGCAGCCTGCAGCAGACGATCCGGCGAATGGTCATCGACGGGATCCTGTCGGGGCGGTTTCGACCTGGTGACCGGATGCCGTCGAGCCGGGGTCTGGCCGAGCATCTTGGCGTGAGCCGGATCACCGTGACGTTGGCCTATGCCGATCTCGTGTCGTCGGACTATCTGTCGTCACGGGGGAGGTCGGGCTATTTCGTGTCCGACACCGCGCCGCATCCCGAAGCCTTCGCGCCGGCGCCCGCCCGCGCCGAGACAGTGGATTTTGCTGGGCTGACGGGGCGACGGTTCTCCAGGCAGCCGGTCGTGGACCGACCCGAAGACTGGCGGCGCTACCCCTGGCCCTTCATCTATGGCCAGGCCGACGCCACGCTGTTCGACCATCAGAATTGGCGCGCCTGTGCCTTGCAGGCGGTGGGGCGGCGCGATTTCGAGGCGCTGACGACGGATTTCTACGAACAGGACGATCCCCTGCTGATCGAGCAGGTGCTGCGCCACATCCTGCCGCGCCGGGGGATCGTTGCCCGGCCGGGCGAGGTCTTGCTGACCATGGGGGCGCAGAACGCGCTGTGGCTTGCCGCGCAGGTGCTGCTCGCACCGGGGCGGCGCGCGGTGATGGAAAACCCCGGCTATCCCGGGCTGCGCAGCATCCTGGGCCAGACCGGGGCCGAGGTGGCGACGGTCGATGTCGATGCCGATGGCTTGCCACCCGAGGCGCTGCCAGAGGGGGCGGATGTGGTCTTTACCACCGCAAGCCACCATTGCCCGACCAATGCCACCCTTCCGCTCGACCGTCGCCGGGCGTTGCTCGATCGCGCCTCGGCCCGGAACCTGCTGATCGTCGAGGACGATTACGAGTTCGAGATGTCCTTCCTGAAACCCGCCTCGCCTTCGCTGAAGTCGCTGGATGGCGAGGGGCGGGTGATCTATTGCGGCTCTTTTTCGAAATCGCTGTTTCCGGGGCTGCGGCTGGGCTATCTGGTTGCGCCCGAAGGTTTCATCCGCGAGGCGCGCGCGCTGCGGGCCACTGTGCTGCGCCATCCGCCAGGGCACTTGCAGCGCACGCTGGCGCATTTCCTGTCGCTCGGCCATTACGATGCGCTGGTGAACCGCATGCGCCAGGCGTATCGGCGGCGCCGGCAGGTGATGGCCGAGGCGATCCGCGACTGTGGGCTGACCGAGGCGGGGCAGGGCGGCTTTGGCGGATCGAGCTTCTGGATGCGCGCGCCCGAGGGCGTGGATACCGAGGCGCTAGCATTGGGGCTGCGGGGGCAGGGCGTGCTGATCGAGCCGGGCCGCGCCTTCTTCGACCCTGCCTCGGCGCCGCGCAACTTCTATCGACTGGCCTATTCCTCGATCGCGCCGGGCAAGATCCCCGAAGGCATTGCCCTCATCGCGCGGGCCATTGCCGCGTGCTAGTCCATCTGGACTTATGCCGCGTCATCTGCTGGCCCTAAGCCCCGCGCGCCCCTGCGCCTAGGGTGGCGCCGGCTGAAGCCTGACATCCGAAGCCTGACATCTGTAGACTGACACCGGGAGGAACCCGCCATGAAGATGACAACCGAAGAAGCCTTCGTGAAGGTTCTGCAGCGGCACGGGATCGAGCATGCCTTTGGCATCATCGGATCGGCCATGATGCCGATTTCGGACCTGTTCCCGAAGGCCGGGATCACCTTCTGGGACTGCGCGCATGAGTGCAACGCCGGCATGATGGCCGACGGCTTTGCCCGCGCCAGCGGCAAGATGGCCATGATGGTGGCGCAGAACGGCCCCGGCATCACCAATTTCGTGACGCCCGTGAAAACCGCCTACTGGAACCACACCCCGCTGTTGCTGGTGACGCCCCAGGCGGCGAACCGCACCATCGGCCAGGGCGGCTTTCAGGAAGTCGAGCAGATGGCGCTGTTCAAGGACATGGTCGCCTATCAGGAAGAGGTCCGAGACCCTGCGCGCATCGCCGAGGTGCTGAACCGCGTGATCCTCAAGGCCAAGCGCGCCAGTGCCCCGGCCCAGATCAACGTGCCGCGCGATTTCTGGACGCAGGTGATCGACATCGACCTTCCCAAGGTCGTGGAATTCGAGCGCCCGGAGGGGGGCGAGGCGGCGATCGCCGAGGCGGCGAGGCTTCTGTCGGGGGCGAAGTTCCCGGTGATCCTGAACGGGGCGGGCGTGGTGCTGGCGGGCGCCATTCCGGCCTCGATGCGGCTGGCCGAGCGGCTGGATGCCCCTGTCTGCTGCGGCTACCAGCACAATGACGCCTTCCCGGGGTCGCATCCGCTGTTTGCCGGGCCGCTGGGCTACAACGGGTCAAAGGCGGCGATGGAACTGATCGCCAAGGCGGATGTGGTGCTGGCGCTCGGGACCCGGCTCAACCCCTTCTCGACCCTTCCGGGCTATGGCATCGACTACTGGCCGAAGGGTGCGGCGGTGATCCAGGTGGATCTAAACCCCGACCGGATCGGGCTGACCAAGCCGGTCGCGGTGGGTATCGTCGGCGATGCGGCGAAAGTGGCCGAGGGGATCCTCGCACGGCTGGACCCCGCTGCAGGAGACGCGGGAAGATCAGATCGCAAGGCCCTGATCGCGCAAACGAAATCGGCCTGGGCGCAGCAATTGTCCAGCATGGATCACGAAGAGGACGACCCCGGCACCAGCTGGAACGAACGCGCCCGTCAGGCTAAGCCCGGCTGGATGAGCCCGCGCATGGCCTGGCGCGCCATCCAGTCGGCGCTGCCGCGTGAGGCGATCATCTCGTCCGACATCGGCAACAACTGTGCCATCGGCAATGCCTATCCCACCTTCGAGACGGGTCGGAAGTATCTGGCACCGGGCCTGTTCGGGCCCTGCGGCTATGGCCTGCCCGCAATCATGGGGGCCAAGATTGCCCAGCCCGACATGCCGGTCGTGGGCTTTGCCGGCGATGGCGCCTTCGGCATCTCGATGAACGAGATGACGGCCATCGGGCGCCCGGAATGGCCGGCGATCACCATGGTGATCTTTCGCAACTACCAGTGGGGCGCGGAAAAGCGCAACACGACGCTGTGGTATGACGACAATTTCGTCGGCACCGAGTTGAATGAGCGGGTCACATATGCCGGCATCGCGCGGGCCTGCGGGCTGGAAGGCGTGCAGGTGCGCTCGATGGAAGAGTTGACAGAGGCGCTGCAAGCCGCCCTTGCCGCGCAAAAGGCCGGCAAGACCACCTTCATCGAGGTGCTGCTGAACCAGGAACTGGGTGAGCCCTTCCGCCGGGATGCCATGAAGAAGCCCGTCGCCGTGGCCGGAATCGACCCAGCCGACATGCGGCCCCAGACGGTCTGATGCCTTTCGATCTGGGCCTCTGGTCGGCCCTGTGGATGTCGGTGGTGATTTTCGTCGCCGGCTTCGTGCGGGGGTATTCGGGCTTTGGCTATTCGGCCATCGTCATCGCGGCCTCCAGCGTGGTGATCAGCCCGCTGCACTTCGTGGCGGTGGTGGTGATCCTCGAGTTCGTCATGTCCGTCCAGTCCTGGAGAGGGGCGGGGCCCTCGGTCGACTGGCGACGTGTGGCCTGGCTCTTGGCCGGGGCCGCGATTGGCCTGCCCGCAGGGCTATGGGCGCTGACGGCGATTTCCGAGAACGCGGCGCGGGCGGTCATCTCGGCCTATGTGCTGGCCATGTGCGGGCTGCTGCTCTTGGGTCTGCGGATGCGTGCCGAGGCGCGGGGCGTGCCGGCCAACATGGGCGCGGGGCTGGTCTCGGGGCTGGCGAATGCGCCGGGCATGGGGGGGCTGCCGGTCGCGGCCTTCTTCGCCGCGCAGCCTATGCCGGCGAACGTGTTCCGCTCGACCCTCATCGCCTATTTCCCGCTGCTCGATCTCTACTCGGCGCCGCTCTACTGGTGGCACGGACTGGTGACCTGGGACACGCTCTGGGCGGCACTCTTCGCGCTGCCGCTGACGCTGCTGGGCAACTGGCTGGGAGGGCGGCATTTCTTCGGCACCGATCCGCAGGAATTCCGCCGCTTTGCCATCCTGCTCTTGGCTGTCCTTGCGGCCCTTGGCCTGATCCGGGCGCTGTGGTGAGCGCCCTGGCCCCGCATCCGGGCGGGTGTTCCATGCGGGGCGTCGGTTTTGGATCATCGTCCTGCCTCTTTCCGCTAGTCAGGAATGATCGTCTCGTCCAGACTAAAGGCGGATACCTGCGAAAGTTGCCATGACCCTGAGCCAGCCCTCCGTTGATACCTCGCCTGCCGTATCGGATGAAGTTCGCAAGACCACCTGCTACATGTGCGCCTGCCGCTGCGGCATCAATGTCCACCTGAAGTCAGGCAAGGTCAGCTATATCGAGGGCAATCGCGATCACCCGATCAACAAGGGTGTTCTGTGCGGCAAGGGGGCCTCGGGCATTCGTCAGATCACCGCGCCGTCGCGTCTGACCCAGCCCCTGCGCCGGGTCGGCCCGCGCGGCTCGGGCGCCTTCGAGCCGATCGGCTGGGACGAGGCGCTGGCGCTTGCGGTCAGCTGGATGAAGCCCCTGCGCGAGACGGCGCCGGAAAAGCTCGCCTTCTTCACGGGCCGCGACCAAAGCCAGAGCCTGACCGGCTTCTGGGCGCAAGGCTTCGGCACGCCGAACTACGCCGCGCATGGCGGCTTCTGCTCGGTCAACATGGCGGCGGGGGGCATCTATACGCTGGGCGGCGCGTTCTGGGAGTTTGGCGCGCCTGACTGGGACCGGGCGAAGATGTTCGTCCTGTTCGGCGTGGCCGAGGACCACGACAGCAATCCGATCAAGATCGGTATAGGCAAACTCAAGGACCGGGGCGCCCAGATCGTGTCGGTGAACCCCATCCGCACCGGTTACAATGCGGTGGCCGATGACTGGCTGCCGGTCACGCCCGGCACCGACGGCCTGCTGATCCTGTCGCTGATCCATTGCCTGCTCGAGGCGGGCAAGGTCGATCTCGACTATCTCGCACAGTTCACGAATGCCGCCTATCTGGTGGATTCCACGGACGGCCCGACGAAGGGCCTGTTCATCAGAAACGCCGAAAGCCAGCCCTTCGTCATCGACCGCCGTACCGGCATGCCCGCGCCCTGGGATGGCAAGGGGGTCGAGCCAGACCTCGGCGCCGTCTGGCAGGGGCATCGGACGGTGTTTCAGCACATGGCCGAACGCTACCTGTCGCGCGACTATGCACCCGAGACGGTGGCCACGACGGTCGGCATTCCCGCCGCGCGCATCCGTGGACTGGCGGCGGACCTTGCGCGCGTGGCCTTTGACGAAGCAATCGTGCTCGACCGCCCCTGGACCGATTTCCGCGGCCAACGGCACGAAACGATGCCGGGCCGGCCCGTGGCCTTCCACGCCATGCGCGGCATCTCGGCCCATTCGAACGGCTTTCAGACCGCGCGGGCGCTGCATCTGTTGCAGATCGTGCTGGGCGCGGTCGAGACGCCGGGCAGCTGGCGGATGAAGCCGCCCTATCCCAAGCCGGTCGAGGCCCATCCCACCCCGCATTTCGAGGTGGTACCTGGCAAGCCGCTGTCCGGCCCGCATCTGGGCTATGTCCGCTCGCCCGAACAGCTGGCGCTGAAGGCCGACGGCAGCCCCGCCCGGATCGACAAGGGCTTTTCCTGGGAGAACCCCTTTTCGGCCCATGGGCTGATGCACATGGTCATTCCGAATGCCGCGGCTGGTGATCCCTACCAGATCGATACGCTGTTTCTCTACATGGCGAACATGGCCTGGAACTCCTCCATGAACACCGAGCGGGTGATGGAGATGTTGACGGCCAGGGGCGAAGATGGCGAATACCTCATCCCCCATATCATATATTCTGATGCCTATGCCTCCGAGACGGTGGCTTATGCCGACCTGATCCTGCCCGACACCACCTATGTCGAGCGGCACGACTGCATCAGCCTGCTCGACCGCCCGATCAGCGAACCCGATGCGGCGGGCGATGCAATCCGCTGGCCGGTGATCGAGCCCGGGCGCGATGTGCGCGGATTTCAGTCCGTGCTGATCGACCTGGGCGCCCGGCTGGGTCTGCCGGGCTTTGTCACGCCCGAGGGCAAGCCGCTCTACCGCGACTATGCCGATTACATCGTGAATCACCAGCGCCGCCCCGGCGTGGGGCCGCTGATGGGCTACCGGGGCGACGGCACTGCCACCGGGCGCGGAGCGCCGAACCCCGACCAATTGCGGCGCTACATCGAGAATGGCAGCTTCTTTCAGGCCCATGTGCCGGAAGAGGCTGCCTATTACAAACCCTGGAACGCCGCCTATCAGGACTGGGCCGTGGCCATGGGCTTCTATGAGAGCCCACAGCCCTATCTGTTCAACATCTGGTCCGAGCCCATGCGCCGCTTCCAGCTTGCGGCCGAGGGGCATGGCCATATCCAGCCACCCGAGGCCCTGCGCGCCCGGCTGAAGGTAGCGATGGATCCGCTGCCGCTGTGGTACGCGCCCTATGGCGATGCGGCAGGCGCGGACTTTCCCATCCACGCGCTGACCCAGCGGCCCATGCACATGTACCATTCCTGGGGAAGCCAAAATGCCTGGCTGCGCCAGATCACCGGGCACAACTACCTGTATGTGCCCACGAAAATCTGGCGCGAGCAGGGCTTCCGTGATGGCGACTGGGCACGGGTCACTTCGCCCACGGGCACGATTACGGTGCCGGTCGCGCATATGGCCGCGTTGAATGAAAACACGGTCTGGACCTGGAACGCCATTGGCAAGAGGCGCGGCGCCTGGGCCTTGCACCCCGAGGCGACCGAGGGCACGAAGGGCTTTCTGTTGAACCACCTTATCTCTGAACTCCTGCCCGAACAGGGCGACGGGATGCGCTGGTCGAACTCCGACCCCGTGACCGGTCAGGCCGCCTGGTTCGACTTGCGCGTGCGGATCGAGCGGGTCGAGCCGCAGGCCCGCGTCACCCCCGCCTTTGCCCATCTGCCGCATCCGGGGCGCCGATCATGACCATGCTGCCCGCCACCACCGATCGCAGGCTGGGCCTCGTGATCGACCTCGACACCTGCGTGGGCTGCCAGGCCTGCGTCACCGCCTGCAAGGGTTGGAACGACCAGGGCTACGGCGTGCCGCTGTCGGATCAGGAGCCCCATGGCGCGAACCCGTCCGGCACCTTTCTGAACCGGGTGCACAGCTATGAGGTGCAGCCGCCGGACGCCTCCGCGCAGATCGTGAACTTCCCACGCTCCTGCCTGCATTGCGAGGATGCGCCCTGCGTCACGGTCTGCCCCACTGGGGCCAGCTACAAGCGGGCCGAAGATGGCATCGTGCTGGTGAACGAAAGCGCCTGCATCGGCTGCGGCCTTTGCGCCTGGGCCTGCCCCTATGGCGCGCGTGAACTCGACGCAACGGCGGGGGTCATGAAGAAGTGCACCCTCTGCGTGGACCGCATCTACAACGAAAACCTGCCCGAGGAAGACCGCGAACCGGCCTGTGTCCGCACTTGCCCGACGGGCGCGCGCCATTTCGGCGACTTTGCCGACCCCAACAGTGCCGTCAGCCGGCTGACCGCCGCGCGCGGTGGCTTTGACCTGATGCCCGAGATGGGGACGAAGCCCACCAACAAGTATCTGCCCCCCCGCAAGAAGGTGGCGCCTGAGGAAGCCTCGCTGCTCGCGCCGCTGCTTGATATCCAGGCCACCGGGTTCGCCGGCTGGCTTGACCGCGTTCTGGGGAAGTTCTGAATGCATCCGGCCCCTTCTGTCATCATCTTCACGGTCCTCTCGGGCCTGGGCTTTGGCTTTCTCGGCTATCTGAACCTTGGGCTGGTCCCGACGCGCGGGCTGGGTGCGATGCTGGCCTTTGGCGTTGGCTATGGATTTGCCGTCATCGGCCTGCTCGCCTCGACATTTCACCTGGGACGGCCCGAACGGGCGCTGCGCGCCTTTACCCAGTGGCGCACAAGCTGGCTTTCGCGTGAGGCCTGGGTGTCGGTTGCGGCGCTTCTGGTCACGGCGCCTGTCGCGCTGGAAATGATGGGCGGGGGCGCGCCGGGTCTCTGGGGTCTGATCGCGGGCTTCCTGTGCCTGGCCACGGTCGGCTGTACCTCGATGATCTATGCCCAACTGAAGACCGTGCCGCGCTGGAACCACTGGTCGACGCCGGCGCTCTTCTTCGGATTTGCCCTTACCGGCGGCGCCATCCTGTCGGGCCTGGCCCTGCTCGGCGCGATTTTCAGCCTGTTGCTCACCATCGGGGTGGGCCTGACCTTCCGGGCGGGCGACCGCCGTTTTGCCGCCGCCGGCTCCACCCTGGGCACGGCAACGGGCCTGGGTACGCTGGGTGAGGTGCGGGTCTTCGAACAGGCCCATACCGCCGGCAACTACCTGATGCGCGAGATGATCCATGTCGTGGGCCGCAAGCACGCAACCCGCCTGCGCGGCATCGCGCTGATCGGCCTGGGGCTGCCGGCGGTCATCCTTCTGCTGCCCGAAACGCTTGTCACGGTGCTGGTCGCGCTGACCTTTCACCTGATCGGGGCTTTTGCGGCCCGCTGGCTGTTCTTTGCGCAGGCCGAGCATGTCGTCGGGCTTTACTACGGTCAGCGCTAGACCGGCGGAGCGCCCCGCCGCTTGCTCCTGTCCTGCCGGCAGCCTACTCTGGCTCTGACCAGGCTGGACGTCGGAGGGGGAACATGGCGGTCGAGTTCGTGGCCTATGCCCTCATGCTGTCCTTTGGGCTTTTCGCGGGCATGGTCGGCTGTGTCTTGCTGGGCCGCGCGCTGGGTCTGCGCAGGATGGCGGCCGACCCGGACGGGGCCTTTGCAGGCCTCGGCGCCATCGACGCCGCGATCTATGCGCTTCTGGGCCTGTTGATCGCGTTCACCTTTTCTGGCGCGGCCAGCCGGTTCGACCACCGCCGGGCGTTGATCGTCGAAGAGGCCAACATCATCGGCACGGCCTATCTGCGGCTTGATCTCTTGCCGCAGGCGGAACAGGGGCCGATGCGGGCCCTAATGCGCGACTATGCCCAGTCCAGGCTTGAAACCTACCGCCTGCTGCCGGACCTGGCAGCCTCGGATGCGGCAGCGGAGCGGGCCCTGGCTTTGCAGCGACAGCTTTGGGATGGGGCCGTGGCTGGCGTGCAGGCGCCGGGGCAAAGCACCGTTCCCGGCATGTTGATCCTGCCCGCGTTGAACGATCTGATCGACATCGTGACGACGCGCGACATGGCCACCCAGTTTCACCCACCCAAGGCGGTCTGGGGCATGCTCTTCGGCATGTGCCTCGCGGCGGCACTGGTGGCAGGCTACGGCATGGCCCAGGCCAGAAAGCCCAGCTTGGTGCATGTGGTGGGCTTTCCGCTTGTCATGGCCTTCGTCGTGAACCTCGTGCTGCACATGGAACATCCCCGTCTTGGACTGATCCGGGTCGACACCTTCGACCGTGCGATAGCCGACACGATCGCCGGCATGGACTAGCCCCGCCCGCGACCGGGGCAGGGGCTACAGCACGATGATGCCGGAATGCTTGGCCTTGTTCTCGGGCTCGACATGAATGGTGACCATCGCGTCGGGCACCACGCGCTTCAACGCCGCCTCGACCCGGTCGCAGATGTCATGCGCCTCCGATACGGTCGTCTCGCCGCCCACCACCAGATGAAAATCGATGAAGGTCACCCGCCCGGCATGGCGGGTGCGCAGGTCATGCGCCTCGACCGCGCCTTCCGCCTCGGTTGCGATGGTGGCCCGCACGTCGCGCAGCGTGGCCTCGGAGACGGATTCGTCCAGAAGCCCTGACAGGCTTTCGCGCATGACCTTCCACCCTGACCACAGGATGTTCAGCGCAACCAGCGCCGCCATGCCCGGGTCGAGCAGCGGCCAGCCCGTGACGATCGCCAGCACGACCCCCGCCGTGACGCCCACCGACGAGATCACGTCGCTCAGCAGATGCCGTCCGTCGGCGACCAGAGCGGGTGAACGCAAGGCCCGGCCCCGCCGGATCAGCACAAAGCACCAGACCGCGTTCACAAGGCTTGCCAGCACGTTGACCGCAACCCCATCGAGCGGCGCAAGCAGGGGCTGCGGGTTCTGGAACCCGTGCCAGGCCTCGCGCAGGATCAGAAGGGCGGCCAGGATGATCATCACCCCTTCCAGCACCGCGCTCAGAAACTCGGCCTTGTGGTGACCATAGGGGTGGTTGGCATCGGCCGGCAGCGCAGCCACGCGAATGGCAACCAGCGCGGCAACCGCCGTCGCCACGTTCACCACGCTTTCCAGCGCGTCCGAGAACAGCGCGATCGAGCCGGTCATCTGCCAGGACAGCAGCTTCAGCCCCAGCACGGCAAGGCCGACAAGAATGCTTCCGATGGCGAGCCTGGTCGTCTGGGACATGCGGCAGCATCCCTCTTGCCGAAATGGAGCCGCCCCTTAGCAGAGAGGGGGCGGTTTATGCAACTCTTTGATTAGCAATGAAAATGGTTCGCAATCTCAGGCTCTTGGACGCTCAGCCGCGCCCCCTCTGTTCTTTCCCTCAAGTGTCTGGCCGGGCTGGGCTTTTGGCCCGGCGTCATTTGCCCTTCACATCCTGTCTCATGCCAGCGCCACCCCGACTGGCAGCGTCGGGTCCGTGGGCGCCAGATAGACAAAGCCGTTTGCACCCAGCGTCAGCGCCGTGCCTGACAGACTCACCTCCTGCGACGGGCCTTGCGCTCGTCCGCCTGTCAACTCAAGCCGCACCGGTTCGGGCGACAGGTTGAAGATGCAGGTCAGGCTCTCGCCCTCGGCCACCCGATCAAAGGCCAGGATCGGCTCGGGCAGGTCCAGAAAGCGCGTTCTGCCCTTCCGCAGCGCCGCTGATCCCCGCCGAAAGGCCAGCAGTGTCCGGTAGCTCTCCAGCACCGACCCCGCGACACCTTCCTGCGCCGCCGCATTGCGCGCCAGTTGCGGCGGCTTGACGGGCAGCCAGGGCCGGCCCGTGGTGAACCCCCCGTTCGGTCCACCGTCCCAAACCATCGGCGTGCGGCACCCGTCGCGGCCCTTGTAGTCGGGCCAGAAGGCAAAGCCAGGCGGATCGGTCAGCTCGTGGTATTCGATGTCGGTCTCGGTCTGGCCCAGTTCCTCGCCCTGATAGAGGCAGACCGACCCTTCAAAGGACAAGAGCATGGCCGCAGCCTGCCGCGCCAGCGCCTCGGGCTGCCCATGGTCCTGCCAGCGGGTCACATGACGGATCACGTCATGGTTTGAAAACGCCCAGCACGGCCAGCCATCGGGCGCGCCCGCGAAGAAACCCTCGATCTTCTCGCGGAAATGGGCCGCGGTGAAGGGCGGCCCCAGCATGTCGAAACTGTAGGCCATGTGCAGCCGCCGGTCGCCCCGGGTGTAATCCGCCATCACCTGCACCGCGCAGCGCTTGCCTTCCCCCACTTCGCCCACGGCGGCGCGGTCGGGATATTCGTCCAGCAGCGCCCGGATGCGTTCGAGAAACGGCAGGTTCTCGGGCCGGGTCTTGGAATAGAGATGATCCTGCATGTCATAGGGGTTGACCGCAGGTTCGTTTTCTTCCCGCGGCTCCGGCGGGTTCGAGCGCAGCCGCTGGTCGTGGAAATAGTAGTTCACCGTGTCCAGCCGGAACCCGTCCACCCCGCGCTCCAGCCAGAAGCGCATGTTTTCCAGATGCCAGTCCTGCACCGCCGGATTGTGAAAGTTGAAGTCGGGCTGGCTCGGCAGGAAGTTGTGCAGATAGTACTGCCGGCGCCGGGCATCCCATTCCCAGGCCGGCCCGCCAAAGACCGACACCCAGTTGTTCGGGGGCGCGCCATCGGGCATCGGGTCGGCCCAGACGAACCAGTCGGCCTTGGGGTTGGTGCGGCTCGCCCGGCTTTCGGCAAAGGCGGGGTGATCCTTAGAGCAATGGCTGATCACCTGATCGACGATCACCCGCAGCCCCAGCTCATGCGCCCGGGCGACCATCGCGTCGAAATCCTCCAGCGTGCCGAACAGCGGGTCGATCCCGCGATAGTCGGACACATCATATCCCATGTCCGCCATGGGCGACGTGAACACCGGCGAAAGCCAGACGGCATCGACGCCAAGCGCGGCGATATGGTCCAGCCGACGCGTGATCCCCGGAAGGTCGCCGATCCCGTCCCCGTCGCTGTCCTGAAACGACCGTGGATAGACCTGATAGGTCACCGATCCGCGCCACCAGTCCTGCATCGTCAGCCCCCTTGCGCCTGTCCGTATCCCGGCATACCGGGCCAGCGCGCCCGGGCCAACCCGGCCCACTGTTGCCGGGGGAACAAACCTATCCGAATGAGACGGACTTGCCTCTTTGCAAGGCAAGATCTTCCGGGCGTTCTATGCGAACAATGGCCTAGCAGAAGCTTGACCAACCCGATTCCTGATGTCCTTTCAGACCGCTGTCCTCGCCGCCATTTCGGTGTCGTCCTTCTTGGCCCTGCAGGTGCCCTTCGCGATGGCCGAAGGTGCGGCCGATTCCGGGCAGGCCCAGGTTCGGGGAAACGAGCTTGTCCTGCAGATTTCGTCTCTTGGAGCAGACGGGTATGGCAACCTTCTGTTTGATCGAGACGATCTGAAGGCGATGCCGCGCGAGACCATCTACACCACCACCATCTGGACGAATGGCGTACAGGAATTCACCGGAGTGCCGCTGGCCGAACTGCTGCGGCGGGCCGGGATCAGTTCGGGCGAGATCGCACTTATCGCGGCCAATGACTATGTCGCCACGATCCCGGTGAACGAGGTGACCGCAACCTATCCGATCGTGGCCGACACGCTGAACGGCGCGCCCATGACCTTGCGCGATCTGGGGCCGCTGTGGGTCGTCTATCCCTACGATTCAAGTCCCGAGTTCCAGACCGAGGTCGTCTATACCCGCAGTGTCTGGCAGTTGCAGCGGATTGAACGTCTGGAATGACTGCCCGTCATTCGGCCCAAGGGGCGACCCGGCGGGGCGGCTCGGCCAGGCCATAGGGCACATCAAGCGACAGGCAGGCCGAATAGAACGGGTCCGCCCCGAACAGCCCGGGGTGCAACGCGACCGCGCGCCGCGCCTCGTCGCGCTCGCGGGCCACGCGGTCGGGGCGGTGTTCCTGCCCGCGGGTCTTGCTTTCGTAGTGATGGAACAGCGGCTCGGCCAGGCAGTAGTTCGTACGGCCTGCCGCGATCAGGTCGGCGCAGAGGACCACATCGTTATAGGCGACGGCGAAATCCTCGTTGAAGCCGCCAACAGCCTCAAAAGTCGCGCCTGCGATCGCCACGCAGGCTGCCGTGACAACGCTCACCTCGCGCGTTTGCAGGGCCAGGTCGCCATAACCGCCCGCTTCGGCGCCGATCCCGACAAAGACATGCGCTGCCCCACCATGCATCCCCAGCACAAGGCCGGCATGCTGCACCGTTCCATCGGCATAAAGCAGCTTCGTGCCCACAATTCCTGTCCCGGGGCGAAGCGCCAGCGCCGCCATCCGGCGCAGCCAGTCCGCCTGGCGCACCGTCGTGTCATTGTTCAGAAACACCAGCAGGCTGCCCTTTGCCACCGCCGCGGCGCGGTTGTTGATCCGGGCATAGTTGAAGGGCGACGCATCCCTGATCACCCGTATCCGGCCTGCTGCCTCGGCCTCCGCAAGGCCGGCCAGCGTCTCGGCCTCGGTCGAGCCATTGTCCACCACGATGATCTCCAGCCGCTCGCGCGGCCAGTCGGTCGTTTCCAGCGAGGCGAGGCAGGGCCCCAGAAAGGTCCAGCCATCCCGCGTGGGAATGATGATCGAGACCGTTGGCAGCACCGCGGGCAGCGCCGGCAGGGCCAGGGGCAGGGGGGGCAGTGCGGGCAGGGTGTTCAGCGCGACCACAGTGGAAACCGGCCGCACCTCATCTGCCGGCAATCCGCCGGCCAGACCGGCCAGCGCGGCGCGAAAGCCGCTGCGCCCCGCCTCGGCCAGAAGCCCGGGTGCCCGCGCCAGATCGACGGCGACAAGATTGCCAAGAAGCCCGCCTTGCGACGCCAGAAGGGGCGAGGGCGAGGGCGGCTTGAACCAGGGGTTTGCCAGCCCGCCCCAGGGCAGCAGGTCTGCCTCATCGCCATAGGCGATGGTCGCCCCCGGCGCGCGGGCCAGGGCCTCGACCAGCACCGCCGGGCCATGTGCCCGGGGCAGGGCACCCCGCAGCAGGATCAGCACCGGCCCCGGCGCAAGGTCCAGCTCCGGCAGCGGCAAGGCCGGCCGGCCGAAGGCCCGCTCGACGGCTTCCATTGTCGCTGCGGTCGCCGAGGCAACGGGAATGGGGTCGAGCCTGCGCCCCACGCAAGTGCCCAGCGCCTTGGCCATCCGCATCAGCGACGCGGCATCCTCGCGGCCGTCGACCTCGATCAGCACCGGCAGGGGCGGCAGACCCTCACCCCGCTGCGCCAGCCGCCGCAACGCCCCGGCGCCGGGCGTGTCATGGGCGGCGATCCAGCGCGCCAGGGGAACGGCGTTCAGGAAATCCTGCAAGTCGCGGTCGAACCGCCCCCGTGCCTGTCCGTTCTTGCGAAACAAAAGCCGCCGCGCCCAGCCGCGCGGCGCTCCCGTGCCGCCCCGGAACACCGCCCAGCCGGCAAACTGCCGCGGTGCGCCATCGCCCCGCAGCAAAAGGCCGCGCAGCAGGGTTTCAAGGGGGCGTGCCGCCATGGCGCTCGTGGTCTCTCGCTCTGCCCGGCCAACGAGGGCCGCCCGCACCGCTCTACCCCAAGGCGCGGCGCGGGTCGAGTTTCGCAACTGAACGACAAAGTACAGGGCTGCAGGGCGGGTCAGGAGCGGGCGGCGGATCTTCCGATGAAGGCTGCCCCGAGCCTGGCCCGGGGCAACTCACCGTGGACTGGAAATCTAGGTTCTCGTGACCGCTGGAATCTTCCAGGAACCGTCGATGATCGATGGCGTGTTCTCATCGGGCCAGTAGAGCCGCAGCATCAGGTGGAACTTGCCTTTGGGCGCAGGCAGCCAGTTTGCCTCAAGATCTGTTCCAGGCGATTCGTTCTGGATGTAAATCGTCAGCGATCCGTCCTCGCCAAGTATCGGATCGGTCCGAACGCTCATCGAATAGCGGTTGATCGGGTTCGCGACGAAGAACATCTCCTCGTCATACATGGTCAGAGACCAGAAGCCCTTCACCGGCGGGGTCTGGCCCTTGGGGAAGACCATCGTGTACTTGTGCGCCCCGTCGTAGCTTTCCAGCAGATCAGGTTTCAGCGAGGTGGGATAGATCGCGTCCTGCGGGCGGTTCGCGCCAAGCCCGATTGCCGTGATCAGCGCACGCTGGATGTAGTTCGTGCCATAGGTGCCGGCCTTGACGGTAAAGGCCCAGCCGTTCTCGCGCGTCATGTCGCCGTCGGAATCGAGGAAATGCGCCATGATGCGGCCGTAGGAGATCTTCGGCAGCTTGTCGTCCACCGCGCTGTCCACGAACTGCGGGTCGAAATCCTTGCCCGGCACGAGGCCCATTCCGGCGAAACGCTCCAGCGCGGGGGCGTCGGCGGCCGCGGGCGGGTTGCGCTTCATCAGCTCGGCCAGCAGCGTGAAGAAATCCTTCGCGGTCAGGGCATTCACCTGATCGCGGGTCGGTGTCTTCATGTCGATCGACGGATCCACCTTGCCGGCAGGCGGGGTATAGGGGCTGCCCCAGGTGCTGAGCGGCTGCAGCTTGAAGGCATCCTGCAGCGCGTGCACGGCGGCATAGTCTTCGGGCGTGCCGGTGCAGTAGATGCGGCCAAGCCACCAGACCATCGCGGTGGGCGACTTCAATTCGATCATGCCGTCGGGCACGGTGCCCGACCAGCCGGGGCCGGTGATGAGGAAGGTCTTCGCCGCACCGCCCGTGGTCCGGCTGCCAGGCACCTGGAACACGTCTGTCCAGCCCGAGAGCAGAGGCAGCAGGAAGTAACGGTCGCCCATGTCGGGCTGGTCCAGCACCCAGGGCTCATCGCCCACGTCGAAGAAGGCGGTGGTATAAAGCGTGTCGGCATTGGGCGCGGTGATATCGCGGAAACTGGCGTCGGGGTATTGCCGCAACTTGATGATGGTGCCCATCGGCCCCCGCGTGCCTTCGGGCGCGGTCACATTGGTGACGATGCGCCGCGTCATCTCCATGGTAACAAGGGGATAGCCATAGATGTAGGCGTCAGAGGCGGCCGCGAACTCCTCGGTGCCTTCCGCAAGTCCGAGAATTGGGCTGTCCGTCTGCGCCAGACCGAAGCCGCTGGCGGCGGCAAGCGCCGGCAGGCTGATGCCACCCAGGACAAAGGCGCGGCGGGTGAGTGTCATTGGAGTCTCCCATTCCAACTGGAACCGGTGCAATCCTAGCACGGCAGAGTCGCGAACACTTTGGTTCCGAGGACAATCATGGCGAACGTGCTCTCCGCCCCAACCGCGCTGCAGCGGCTTGGCGTGGGCGCAGAACTGCCCGGACTGATCGCCGACCTCGGGGCAAACCCCGGGGCGCTGTTCGCCGAGGTCGGGCTCGATCACGCGGCGGTGGGTCCAGACCTGCGGCTGCCTTTCCCCAGCCTGCTGCACCTGCTGCACCGTGCGGCGGTGGTGACCGGCTGCGAGCATCTGGGCGTTCTCTGCGGGCTGCGGTTCGAGCTCCGCCATCACGGGGTCATCGGCGACCTGATGCAATCGGCCCCATCGCTGGCACAGGCCCTGGAAGATTTCGTGACCTGGCAGCCCGGCTATTCCAGCGGCGCCATCGTCTACCTGCACAGGGCCGGGCCGGACCACACGCTGGGCTATGGCATCTACACCGCAACAGCCCCGGGTGCCGAAATCCTGTACGACACGGTCGTGGGGGTCGGCGTACGGCTTGTGCAACTGCTGACCAGGGGCGCGGTGGGGCCGGTCGAGGTTCGCCTGAGCCGAAGCGCGCCGCCGCAGGGGGGTGCCCATGCCCGGCTGCTGCGCGTTCCCGTCCGCTTCGATCAGGATTGCACGGGCCTGATCCTGGACCGGCGCGCGATGGCGACACCCCTTCCGTCGGCCAGCGCCGAGCGGCGACGTGCCGTGCTGGACCTGATCGCGCGTCAGAGCCGCAGGCCCGACGTGTCCCATGCAGATCGGGTCCGCCGCGAAATCCGGCGGGCATTGCTTGCCGGGCCGCCGCGGATGCCCGCCATCTCGGCGGCGCTCGGGTTCGATGCCCGGACATTGCGCCGAAGGCTCCAGGCCGAGGGGACCTCTTTCAACCTGCTGAACGACGAGGTCCGGCTTGCCGTTGCACGCGAACTTCTCGACCTTACGGCCCTCCCCATCGGCGACATCGCCAACGCGACCGGCTTTGCTTCGGCAAGCGTGTTTTCCGAGTCATTCCGCAGGTGGACGGGGCAGTCGGCAAGCAGTTTGAGGAGAGATGGTCAGGACCTGGCACAGCGCCACAGACCGCGATGACCCCGGGCGGCCAGGTGACACGCGACCCCGCAGCCCGGTTCCCGTCGGTCGCGGTCGTGACCCTTGCGACCCCCGCGACGACCATTCGGAAAGCCATGACCGCCGCCGGGTTGCCTTGTAGACCTTGCAGCGCGAGGCGTGCTTGCCCTGCCTGTCCACGCCCTTCCTTTGGCGGCTGCAGAGCGTTTGGCGGGCGTACTGCCCGTCGTTTGAGATTGGCCGGGGAGGGGCTTCCCTGCCCGATTCGGTCAAGGCAGGCGGGGGGCGATACCCGCCTGCCACCCTGAATTGGCCGGGGTTAGTGGCTTCCCCCGGTCGATAGGTGGTGCGGGCTGTTGTGCGCCTTCGGCCCGCCCCGCCGCCCTTTTAGGGCTTGCGGCACGACACACCGGCTGCCCTTGCTTTTGGTGACGGGGTGCAGCGCGGGCGCGGGTGCCGCCCAGATGCTGCCCCCTCATTCACACATGCTTGCGTTGCCGTGCGTTGCGGGTGTTCCGCGCGGCTACTTGCCCCGGCCCGTCGCCAAACACGAGTCGGGGCTTTTTCATACCCACGGGTTTTCGTAGATCGTGCGGCGCAACGTGCGCTGTGCCAGCTTGGCCCATTCTTCAAGTTCTGCGTCGAAGACTTCGGGCTTGTCTAGTATTGCTTGGTCGTCTTCCGGCGTTGCTACGTGTACCCAAGTGTTGCGGTACTTGCGCAACTTATGAATGTCTTCGCGTAATTCCTGCGCAATGGGCGCTTGGTCGATTAGGTCGGCAAGGCGAATGCGCTTGCTAGCCGCGTACTCTGCCCGAAGGTACGTTTCGATTGCTGCGACCGACGTTATTACCGTCGCCAAGTTAGCCCCGGCGACAAAGGCATAGTCGCACTCGCGTACGATGAAGGCGCACCATTCCGACATGGTTGCGCCGCCTTTCAACAATTCGTCGTCAAGCGCCGTGATATATGCCCATTTCGCTTCTTCGTCCAAAGCTACCCCCATTAGGCGCACCGTTACGACGAACCTACGCCACTGTTCGGCGCGTTGCGCCCCTGTGGGCACTTCACGTCTTCGTGATCTATGCCGGGGCGCTTCGGGTCAAGGGTGCCCTGCGTAACTCTAGGCATTTCTTAGGCAGAGCGATGGGGTCGCAGAATTCCACAGTAAAAAAAATATCTTACAATGGAATTTGGAGGCGGGTACCGGAATCGAACCGGTCTTCACGGATTTGCAATCCGCTGCGTAACCTCTCCGCCAACCCGCCGCCGAAAGGATGCGCAGGGAATAGTCGATGCACGCGCTCCCCGCAAGGGGCTGGCGGGCAGGATTGGCGCGCGCGCCCGTCGCGCGCGCCAGGGCCGGCCTGTCAGAAGAAGGCCTGCAGCCCGGTCTGCGCCCGCCCAAGGATCAGCGCATGCACGTCATGGGTGCCCTCATAGGTGTTCACCGTCTCCAGGTTCACCATGTGGCGCATGATCTGGTAGTCTTCCTGGATGCCGTTGCCGCCGTGCATGTCGCGCGATTTCCGCGCGATCTCCAGCGCCTTGCCGCAGTTGTTGCGCTTGATCAGGCTGATCATCTCGGGCGCGGCCTGCGCTTCGTCCATCAGGCGCCCCACGCGAAGGCACGCCTGCAGGCCCAGCGTGATCTCGGTCATCATGTCGGCCAGCTTCAACTGGAACAGCTGCGTCTGCGCCAGCGGGCGGCCGAACTGCTGGCGGTCCAGCCCGTATTGCCGCGCGGCGTGCCAGCAGAACTCGGCCGCGCCCATCACGCCCCAGGCAATGCCATAACGCGCCCGGTTCAGGCAGCCGAACGGCCCCTTCAGCCCCTCGACGCCCGGCAACAGCGCCTCCTCGCCCACCTCGACATCCTTCATCACGATCTCGCCGGTGATCGAGGCGCGCAGCGACAGCTTGCCGCCGATCTTGGGGGCCGACAGGCCCGCCATGCCCTTTTCCAGCACAAACCCGCGGATCTTGCCGCCATGCGCCTCGGATTTCGCCCAGACAACGAAGACATCCGCGATCGGCGCATTCGAGATCCACATCTTGGACCCGTTCAGCACATAGCCGCCCGCCGTCTTCTTCGCGGTGGTCTTCATCCCCGCCGGGTCCGATCCGGCATCGGGCTCGGTCAGCCCGAAACAGCCGATCAGCTTGCCGGCCGCCAGCCCCGGCAGATACTTCTGCCTCTGCGCCTCGCTGCCATAGGCATAGATCGGGTACATCACGAGGCTCGACTGCACGCTCATCATGCTGCGATAACCCGAATCGACCCGCTCCACCTCGCGCGCGATCAGCCCATAGGCCACGTAAGAGGCGCCGATCCCGCCATAGGCCTCGGGGATGGTCGAGCCGAGCAGCCCCATCTCGCCCATCTCTGCAAAGATCGCCGGGTCGGTTTCCTCGTCGCGATAGGCGGCGATCACGCGCGGCTGCAGCTTTTCCTGCGCAAAGGCGCGGGCCGCGTCACGCAGCATGCGCTCTTCCTCGGTCAGCTGGTCCTCCAGCCGCAGCGCATCCTCCCAGGCAAAGCGCGACAGATCCGGGGCATCCTTTGGCTTGAGCGGGGCGTTCATCGGGCAGGCTCCTTGAAAATGGCTGCGCGTTTGTCATGCATCGCGCGGGATCTGACGGGTTTCTTGCATGAAACCGCTGGAAAGACTAACGATAAGACCTCCACCACCTATGAGTAAATCGCAATGATCGCGCCGCGCCGCTACCTGCCGTCGATCCCCTCGCTCCTCGCGCTCGAGGCGCTGGACAGGCTGGGCAGCGCCTCGGCGGCGGCCGAGGAGCTCTCGCTGACCCAAAGCGCGATCTCGCGCCAGCTTCAGACGCTGGAAGGGCAGATGGGCGTCGCGCTCCTGCTGCGCGACCGCAAGCAGCTGCGCCTGACCCCCGCCGCACGCGACTATGTCCGCCAGGTGCGCTCGGCGCTGGAACAGATCGCCCAGGCCTCGCTCAAGCTGCGGGCAAACCCCACGGGTGGCACGCTCAACCTCTCGATCCTGCCCGCCTTCGGGGTCCATTGGCTCGCCCCGCGGCTGGCCGATTTCGCCCGGCTGCACCCCGAGGTCACCGTGAACCTCTCGACCCGGATGCGCCCGTTCGACTTCGATGCCGAAGGCTTCGACGCCGCGATCCATTTCGGCCATGCCGACTGGCCGGGCGCCGATCACCTGCGCCTGATGGCCGAAGAGGTGCTGCCCGTCTGCGCCCCGGGGTTCCTCAAGACGCCCCCCCGAACGGCCGCCGACCTGCTCGGCCAGCCGCTCCTCCAGCTCGAATCCCGCCCCGGTGCCTGGCACCGCTGGATGGCGGCGCAGGGCGTGCAGGCCAGCCCGCCGCGCGGCATGGTCTTCGATCAGTTCTCGACGATGAGCCAGGCCGCGATCCTCGGCCTTGGCATCGCGTTGCTGCCCACCTTCCTGGCCGATCCCGAGATCACCGCCGGGCGCCTTTGCGTCGCCTGGGGCGGCCGCCAGCCCAGCCAGGCAAGCTACTGGCTCGTCTGGCCGCTGAACCGCCCGCCGCGCCCCGCGCTTCAAAGTCTCATCGACTTTCTGGCAGGGCAGGTGGCCCCGCCGGGGGGCTAGAGGTTCAACCCCACCCAGGCCGCATTGCGCGCCGAAGACCGCACGCAGGCATCGACAAAGGCCACGCCCTTCACCCCGTCGGCGACCGAAGGATAGATCACCGCCGGGTCCATCGCCACACCGTCGATCTTCGCCCGGATCGCCCGCGCGGCTTCCGCATAGATATTGGCAAAGCCTTCCAGATAGCCCTCGGGATGGCCGGGCGGCACCCGGGTCACGCGCGCGGCCTCGGGGCCCGATCCGGCACCGCCCCGCGTGATCAGTCGCTTCGGCTCGCCAAGGTTGGTGACCCAAAGATAGTTCGGGTCCTCCTGCGCCCATTCGAGGCCCGCCTTGGTTCCGTAGACCCGCAGCCGCAGCGCATTCTCGTTGCCCGGCGCCACCTGGCTGCACCACAGCATCCCCCGCGCGCCCCCCTTGAAGCGCAGGAGCACATGGCCGTTGTCATCCACCCGCCGCCCCGGAACAAAGGCCTGCAAATCGGCGGCAAGCGCCTCAAGCTCCAGCCCCGACACGAAACTCGCCAGATTGAAGGCATGGGTGCCGATATCGCCGGTCGATCCGCCCGCACCCGATTGCTTGGGGTCTGTGCGCCACCCGGCCTGCTTCTGGCCGGTCTGTTCGATCGGCTCGCTCAGCCAGTCCTGCGCATATTCCACCTGCACCAGCCGGATCTCGCCCAGCTCGCCCGCCGCCACCATGGCGCGTGCCTGCCGGATCATGGGATAGCCGGTGTAGTTGTGCGTCAGCGCAAAGATCACGCCCGACTCCTCGGCCGCCCGCGCCAGCTTCTTGGCCTCGGGCAGGGTTGCGGTCAGCGGCTTGTCGCAGATCACATGAATGCCCCGGCGCAGGAACTGCATCGCGACCGGTGCATGCATGTGGTTCGGCGTCACGATGGCCACCGCCTGGATGCCATCCTTGCGGCGTGCCTCCTTCGCGGCCATTTCCGCGAAACTCGCATAGGCGCGCGGCACGCCCAGATCGGCGGCCGAGGCCAGCGATTTCTCGGGCGACGAACTGAAGCAGCCCGCGACCAGATCGTACTGGTCGTCAATCCGCGCGGCGATCCGGTGCACCCCGCCGATGAAGGCATCGCGTCCACCCCCCACCATGCCCAGCCGGATCCGCGGCGCCCTGCCTTCGTTCCGTCCCTCGATGGCCATGTCGTTCCTCCTGGCTCTTCTGTTCCCAAATATCCCGGGGGCGGCCGCCCGCAGGGGGCGCGAGGGGGCAGCGCCCCCTCGTTCGGCCCCCACCAAACCGTCAGCCGATGCCCAGCATGCGGCGGTTCGCAGCCTCGTCGGTGCCGGCGCCGGCGAAATCGTCAAAGGCCTTCTCGGTCACCCGGATGATATGGGCCCGCACGAAATCGGACCCCTCCCGGGCCCCGTCCTCGGGGTGCTTCAGCGCGCATTCCCACTCGACCACCGCCCAGCCCTCGAACCCGTAGGCCGTCAGCTTCGAGAAGACGCCGCCGAAATCCACCTGGCCGTCGCCCAGGCTGCGGAACCGCCCCGCGCGGTTCACCCAGGACTGGTAGCCCCCATAGACGCCCTGCCGCCCGGTCGGGTTCAGCTCGGCATCCTTGACGTGGAACATGCGGATCCGCTCGTGGTAGATGTCGATGTTCTCGAGGTAGTCCAGATGCTGCAGCACGTAGTGCGAGGGGTCATAGAGCATGTTGGCCCGCGCATGGTTGCCCGTGCGTTCCAGGAACATCTCATAGGTGATCCCGTCATGCAGGTCCTCGCCGGGATGGATCTCGTAGCAAAGGTCTACCCCGCACTCCTCGGCATGGTTCAGGATCGGCAGCCAGCGCCGTGCCAGTTCGTCAAAGGCCGTCTCGACCAGGCCTGCCGGGCGTTGCGGCCAGGGATAGACATAGGGCCAGGCCAGCGCGCCAGAGAAGGTCGCCTGCGCCGTCAGCCCGAGGTTCTTCGAGGCGCTCAGCGCCTTTTTCACCTGATCCACCGCCCAGTCCTGCCGGGCCTTGGGGTTGCCGCGCACCGCCGGTGCGGCAAAGCCGTCGAACGCTGCGTCATAGGCCGGGTGCACGGCCACAAGCTGGCCCTGCAGATGGGTCGACAACTCGGTGATCTCGATACCGCTTTCCTTCGCAACGCCCTTCAACTCGTCGCAATAGGTCTTTGATGTGGCTGCCTTTTCCAGATCGAACAGCCGCCCGTCCCAGCTCGGGATCTGCACCCCCACATAGCCGCAGTCGGCGGCCCAGGCCGTGATTGCCTTCCAGCTGTTGAACGGGGCGGCATCGCCCGCGAATTGCGCCAGGAACAGCGCGGGACCCTTCATCGTCTTCATGGTTCCTCCCGAATTCCACCTTCGCAAGACTCGCCCGGCCTCGCGCCAATCTGGTCCGACCAGATAGACCGCAGGCCGGCCAGCCTGTCAACAGCGCGCGATCCTTGCCTCGCTCAGGTCGAGGCGACAAGGGCCGTCAGCAACTCGCGGCACCGCGCGGCGACCGGCGACAGCCGCCGCTCGCGCAGCGTGATCAGCGAATAGGGGGCGACGGTGATCTGCTCGACCAGCGGCAGGATCACCAGATCGCCGCGGCTGGCGGTCAACAGCAGTGCCACCTCCTGGCTGACCGGCGTCACCACGTTCGGGTCGCGCATCAGCGCCAGCGCCATCAGAAGCGAGGCGGTGTTGGTGATGTTGCGGGGCAGGGGCAGCCCCTGCGACAGGATCGCCTCTTCGACCGCGCGGCGGATCGGGGCGCCCGGCCCCTGGATCACCCAGTCCATCCCGATCAGGTCGGCCAGCCCGGCCCGTTCGCGCAGCGCGGCCGGGTTGTCCTCTCGCGTCACGATCAGCACCCGCTCGCCCGCGGCGCGGTGCAGCACCAGACCGGCAGCCGGTGTCCCGGGGGGCACCCGGCCCAGCACCATGTCATGGCGCAGCGCGAACAGACCCCCGATCAACTCCTCGCTGGTCGCGACCTCGACATGCACTTCCACCTCTGGCGCGATCCGCTTCAACTGGCGGATGGCGGGCACCACATAGCCCACTGCGCCGCCTGTCACCGCGCCGATCCTTACGACACCTCCCCGGCCCAGCCGCAGCCGCTCGACCTCCTCGCTCGCCGCGGCCAGTTCCTGCACCACGTTGCGCGCCCGCCGGGCCAGCCCCTCGCCAAGGCCTGTCGGCACCATTCCGCGGGCATGGCGCTCGAAAAGCTCCTCCCCCACCATCGCCTCCGCCTCGGCCAGCGAACGTGACGCGGCAGGCTGTGTCAGCCCCAGCGCCTGGGCCGCCAGCGACAACTGCCCATGCTCGGCAATCGCCGCGATCAGCCGCAGGTGCTTGAGCATCAGATGCGAGACATGGGCCACGATATACCAACCCTGATATGATTGCCGTCGAAATATGCATTTGCTTGGTATGCATTAGCAAGACTAACGTGCCTTCCGGATCGGTCGATCCGATAAATTCGAGGACGCTGGCACCATGCCACTGGGGCAGAGGGTCAGCGGCAGGGAGGAATATCCATGAAAGTCACCACGTCAGTTCTGGCGTCGCTTGCGCTTGGCACGGCCCTGATGTCCGCGCCCTCCTTCGCGCAGGACAAGGGCACCGTCGGCATCGCCATGCCCACGAAATCCTCGGCGCGCTGGATCTCGGACGGCAACTCGATGGTCGAGCAATTCACGGCCGCCGGTTACGCCACCGATCTGCAATATGCCGAAGACGACATCCCCAACCAGCTGGCCCAGATCGAGAACATGATCACCAAGGGCGTCGACGTGCTGGTCATCGCCGCGATCGACGGCACCACGCTGTCGAACGCGCTCGACAATGCCAACGCTGCCGGGATCAAGGTCATTGCCTATGACCGCCTGATCCGCGACAGCGGCTCGGTCGACTATTATGCGACCTTCGACAACTTCAAGGTCGGCGTCCAGCAGGCGGAATCGCTGGTGCAGTGCCTCGAAACCCGCTTCCCCGACACCAAGCCCTGGAACGTCGAACTCTTCGGCGGCTCGCCTGACGACAACAACGCCTTCTTCTTCTACGACGGCGCCATGTCGGTCCTTCAGCCGATGATCGACGCCGGCACCATCGCGGTGCCCTCGGGCCAGATGGGCATGGACAAGGTCGGCACCCTGCGCTGGGACGGCGCGGTGGCCCAGGCCCGGATGGACAACCTGCTGTCGGCCAACTACGGCGACAAGACGCTGAACGGCGCGCTGTCGCCCTATGACGGGCTGTCCATCGGCATCCTGTCGTCGGTCAAGGGCGTGGGCTATGGCTCGGGCGACCTCAAGATGCCCTGCGTCACCGGCCAGGACGCCGAGATCCCCTCGGTCAAGTCGATCCTCGCGGACGAGCAGTACTCGACCATCTTCAAGGACACCCGCAACCTTGCCGGCGTGACCGTCAAGATGGTGGACGCGATCCTGTCGGGCGGCGAACCCGAGATCAACGACACCTCGACCTATGACAACGGCGTCAAGGTCGTGCCGTCGTACCTTCTGGCCTCGCAGCCGGTCGACAAGTCGAACTGGGAAGAAATCCTGATCGGCTCGGGCTACTACACCAAGGATCAGATCGAGTGATCTGACACGGCGCGCCGGGGCACCCTCGGCCCCGGCCACCACCCGCCGCGCGCCCCACGTGCGGCGGGTTCCCCCTTCTCCTTCGACGACAGGCACCGGGCGCCATGACCACGCTTCTGGAAATGCGGTCGATCACCAAGACCTTTCCGGGGGTCAAGGCGCTCGACAATGTGAACCTCACCGTACGCGAGGGCGAGATCCACGCGCTCGTCGGCGAGAACGGCGCGGGCAAGTCGACGCTGATGAAGGTGTTGTCGGGCGTCTATCCCCACGGCAGCTATGACGGCGAAATCCGCTTTGCCGGGCAGGAGGCCCGATTTGCCGGCATCCATGACAGCGAAGGCAAGGGCATCATCATCATCCACCAGGAACTGGCGCTCGTGCCGCTCCTGTCGGTGGCCGAGAACCTCTTTCTGGGCAACGAGGTCGCCCAGGGCGGGATCATCAACTGGCGCGAGACCTTCTGCCGCACCGAGGATCTGCTGGCCAAGGTCGGGCTTAACGAACCCCCCACCGCGCAGGTCGACAGCCTGGGCGTCGGCAAGCAGCAACTGATCGAGATCGCCAAGGCCCTGGCCAAGGACGTGCGCCTGCTGATCCTCGACGAGCCGACCGCGGCCTTGCAGGAAAACGACAGCCAGAAACTGCTCGACCTGCTTCTGGAACTGAAGGCGCAGGGCATCACCTCGATCCTGATCAGCCACAAGCTGAACGAAGTCAGCCGCGTCGCCGACAACATCACCGTGCTGCGCGACGGCTCGACCGTCGCCACCATTCCCCGCGCCGAGATCACCGAAGACCGCATCATCCGCGACATGGTCGGCCGCGACATGGCGCATCGCTACCCCGAACGGGTCCGCAACCCCGGCGAGGTGATCCTCGAGGTGCGCGACTGGAACGCCTTCCACCCCGAACACCAGGACCGTCAGGTCATCCGCAATGTGAACTTCACCGCCCGCCGGGGCGAGATCGTGGGCATCGCCGGCCTGATGGGCTCTGGCCGCACGGAACTGGCCATGAGCCTTTTCGGGCGCAGCTACGGGCGCAACATCACGGGTCAGGTGCTGATCGACGGCACCCCGGTCGATTGCTCGACCGTGGTCAAGGCGGTCGATGCGGGCCTGGCCTATGTGACCGAAGACCGCAAGGCGCTCGGCCTCGTGCTGGATGAGCCCATCCAGTGGAACATCTCGCTCGCAAACCTCGCCGGGATTGCCGTGAACGGCGTGATCAACCGCATGCGCGAGCAGGAGGTGGCCGAAGGCTACCGTCGCGCCATGAACATCCGCACGCCTTCTGTCTTCCAGAAGGTGGTGAACCTTTCGGGCGGCAACCAGCAGAAGGTCGTTCTGTCCAAGTGGCTCTTTACCGAGCCGAAGGTGCTGATCCTCGACGAACCCACGCGCGGCATCGATGTCGGCGCGAAGTTCGAAATCTACGGGCTGATGAACCGCCTGGCTGACGAAGGCCGGGCAGTCGTGATGATCTCGTCGGAAATGCCGGAACTTCTGGGCATGTGCGACCGGATCTATGTGATGAACGAAGGCGCGCTGGTGGGCGAACTCACCGCGGCCGAGGCCGATCAGGAACGCATCATGTCCCTGATCGTGAACCATTGAAGGGGGAGGGCAGGGGACCATGGCGGATCAGACCGCAGGCACCTCGGGTGGCAAGGCGTCGCTGAACATCAATCTGCGCGAGAACGGAATGCTGATGGCGCTGATCGCCATCGTGTTCTTCTTCCTGGTCGTGGTGCGGGTGACGCAGGGCGTGGACTTCCTGTCGGCGCAGAACATCACCAACCTGTTCCTGCAGAACAGCTACGTCATCATCATGGCGCTTGGGATGCTGCTTGTGATCGTGGCGGGGCATATCGACCTGTCGGTCGGCTCGGTCGCGGCCTTCACCGGGGCGGTGTCGGCGGTTCTCACGATCAACCTCGGCTGGCCGGTCTGGGCGGTGATCCCCACCGTTCTGGTGATCGGCGGGGTGATCGGGGCCGCGCAGGGCTACTGGATTGCCTATTGGCGCATCCCTTCCTTCATCGTGACGCTGGCGGGGATGCTGGTGTTCCGCGGCCTGACGCTGTGGCTGCTGGGCGGGCAGAACGTGGGCCCCTTCCCGAAAAGCTTCCAGCTTCTGTCGACCGGCTTCATCCCCGACATCATCGGGCCGGGCAAGCCGAACCTCACGGCGCTCGCGCTCCTCGCACTCGCCGCAGCCGCGCTGATTTATGTGGGCTGGCGCGCGCGGCAGCGCAACGCGGCCTATGGCATGGCGCAGGAACCGATCGGGCTGTTCTGGATCCGCAACCTGATCGTCGCGGGCACGCTCATGTTCGTGGGCTGGAAACTCGCGAGCTTCCGCGGCCTGCCGAACGTGCTCGTGGTCATGGCCGTCCTGACCGTGCTCTACGCCTTCTTCACCGAAGCCACCACGACGGGCCGGCGCATCTATGCCATCGGCGGAAACCTCAAGGCGGCCAAGCTTTCGGGCATCAACACCGAACGGCTGACCTTCCTGACCTTCGTCAACATGGGGGTGCTGGCCGCACTCGCCGGCATGATCGTGACGGCGCGGCTCAACTCTGCCACGCCCAAGGCCGGCGTCGGCTTCGAGCTGGACGTGATCGCGGCCGTCTTCATCGGCGGGGCCTCGATGACCGGAGGCTCGGGCAAGATCGTCGGCGTGGTGATCGGGGCCTTCATCATGGGGGTCATGAACAACGGCATGTCGATCCTGGGCATCGGCATCGATTACCAGCAGGTCATCAAGGGCCTCGTGCTGCTCGCCGCCGTGATCTTCGACGTCTACAACAAATCCAAGTCCTGAGGACGAACATGCATCTGAGCCAACTGATTGACGGCGGAGTGATCGTCCGCCGGGGAACCGAGGCACGCCGCGTGCCCGGCGCCGGCACCATCCTGGAACTGGCCCAGGCCGCCATCGCCAGCGCCACGCCGCTGGGCGCCGTGGTCGCGGGGCTGGGCGAGGGTGAGACCGTCGATCTGCCGGCACTTCTGGCCGCGGGCTGGCTCGATTGCCCGCTGCGCCACCCCGACCCCGCGCATATGCATGTCACCGGCACCGGCCTGACCCATCTGGGCAGCGCCGCCACCCGTGACGCGATGCATGCCCAGGCCGACCCTTCGCAGATGACCGACAGCATGAAGATGTTCCGCCTGGGGATCGAGGGCGGCAAGCCCGGCCCGGGCAAGGTCGGCGTGCAGCCCGAATGGTTCTACAAGGGCACCGGCGTTGCCGCCGTGGGTCCGGGCCGGCCGCTCGTCTCGCCCGCCTTCGCGCTCGACGGCGGGGAAGAGCCCGAGATCGCGGCCTTCTACCTCGTCGGCCCCGACGGCACGCCGAACCGCGTGGGCTTCTCGCTGGCCAACGAGTTTTCCGACCATGTGACCGAGCGGATCAACTACCTCTACCTCGCCCATTCCAAGCTGCGCCCCGCCTCCTTCGGGCCCGAGCTTCTGGTGGGCGAACTGCCCGCCGACATCCGTGGCACCAGCCGCATCCGGCGCGCGGGCGCGGTGATCTGGGAAAAGCCGTTCCTCTCGGGCGAGGCGAACATGTCCCACACGCTGGCAAACCTCGAACACCACCACTTCAAGTATCCGATCTTCCGCCAGCCGGGTGATCTGCATGTGCACATGTTCGGCACCGCGACGCTCAGCTTCGCCGATGGGCTGCGCCCCGAACCCGGCGACGTGTTCGAGATCGAGGCCCCCGCCTTCGGCCTGCCGCTTGCAAACCCGCTCGCCGTGGCGCCCGGGGCGACCGATGCGCTCCACGCCGTGCATGTTCTCTAGGAAGGGACCCGACAGATGGCCTTCACCCCCGCCCCCTGGCCCCGCAAACTCCGCTCGCAGGAATGGTTCGGCGGCAGCACCAAGGATGCGATCTACCACCGCTCCTGGATGAAGAACCAGGGCTTGCCGGCCGACCTTTTCGACGGCCGCCCGGTGATCGGCATCTGCAACACCTGGTCGCAGCTCACCCCCTGCAACGCCCATCTGCGCGACCTGGCCGAGCGCGTCGCGCATGGCATCTACGAGGCCGGCGGCCTGCCGATGGAATTCCCCGTCATGTCGCCCTCGGAATCGGCCTTCCGCCCCACCGCGATGATGTTCCGCAACCTCTGCGCCATGGATGTCGAGGAATGCCTGCGCGGCCAGCCCATCGACGGCGTCGTGCTGCTGGCCGGCTGCGACAAGACCACGCCCGCGCTTCTGATGGGCGCGGCAAGCGTCGATATCCCGGCGATCCTCGTCTCGGGCGGGCCGATGCTCAACGGCTATTTCCGGGGCGAGCGGGTCGGCTCGGGCACCCATCTGTGGAAATTCTCCGAGGCCGTGAAGGCCGGCGAGATGTCGGCCGAGGAATTCGTCGAGGCTGAGGCCTCGATGTCGCGCTCGGCCGGGGCCTGCAACACCATGGGCACCGCCAGCACCATGGCCAGCATGGCCGAGGCGCTCGGCATGGCGCTGTCGGGCAATGCCGCGATCCCGGCGGTCGACAGCCGTCGCCGCGTCATGGCGCATCTGACCGGCCGGCGCATCGTCCAGATGGTCAAGGACGATCTCAAGCCCTCCGACATCCTCACCCGCCAGGCCTTTGAAAACGCCATGCGCGTCAACGGCGCCATCGGCGGCTCGACCAATGCGGTGATCCACCTCCTCGCCATCGCCGGTCGGGTGGGCCTCGACCTCACGCTCAACGACTGGGACGCGCAGGGCCGCGACATTCCCACCATCGTGAACCTGATGCCCTCGGGGCAGTACCTGATGGAAGAGTTCTTCTATGCCGGCGGCCTGCCCGTGGTCATCAAGGCGCTGGGTGAGGGCGGCAAGCTGCACCGCGACGCGCTCACCGTTTCGGGAGGCACGATCTGGGACGAGGTCAAGGACGTCCGCAACTGGAACGAGGACGTGATCCGCCCCGTCTCGAATCCGCTGACCGCCCAGGGCGGCATCGCGGTCCTGCGCGGCAACCTTGCCCCCGATGGCGCGGTGCTGAAACCCTCGGCCGCCAGCCCCCATCTGATGAAGCACCGTGGCCGCGCCGTCGTGTTCGAGGATATCGACGACTACAAGGCCCGGATCGAGGACGAGTCGCTCGACATCGACGAAACCTGCGTGATGGTCATGAAGAACTGCGGCCCGCGCGGCTATCCCGGCATGGCCGAGGTTGGCAACATGGGCCTGCCGCCCAAGGTCCTGCGCAAGGGCATCACCGACATGGTCCGCATCTCGGATGCGCGCATGTCGGGCACCGCCTATGGCACGGTCGTTCTTCATGTCAGCCCCGAGGCGGCGCGGGGCGGCCCGCTGGCCGTCGTGCGCTCGGGCGACATGATCGAGTTGGACGTGGCCGCGCGCCGCCTGCATCTCGACATTTCCGACGAGGAACTGGCCGCACGCCTTGCCGCCTGGCAGACCCCGGTCGAACGCCCCTCGGGCGGCTGGGCGCAGCTTTACCATGACCATGTGCAGGGCGCCGATACCGGGGCCGACATGGATTTCCTGATCGGCTGCCGCGGCAATGCGGTCGCCCGAGAAGCACATTGACGGTCCCGCAAGGGGCCGCCACATCCTCCTGCAATGAAAGGTGAAACCGGATGATCCGTCCCATTCCCGTGGCCGTCGTCGGCGTGGGCAAGATCGCCCGCGACCAGCACCTGCCCGCCATCGCGGCCAACCGCGATTTCCTGCTCGCCGCCGCCGTCTCGCGCCACGGCAAGGTCGAAGGCGTGCCGAACTTCACCGATTTCGAAAGCTTCCTTCGCGACGGGCCAGAGGCGGCGGTGGCGCTTTGCACCCCGCCCGATGTGCGGGTCGAGATGGCCCTGGCCGCCATCGCCGCCGGGCGTGACCTGCTGATCGAAAAGCCGCCCGCCGCCACTCTGGGCGAGATCGAGACGATTGCCGCCGCCGCGCGCGACCGGGGCGTCACGCTGTTCGCCACCTGGCACTCGCGCTTTGCGCCGGGCGTCGAGGCGGCCCGCGACTGGGTTGCCGAGCGCGAGATCACCTCGGTCGAGATCATCTGGCGCGAGGACGTCCGCCGCTGGCACCCGAACCAGGCCTGGATCTGGCAACCCGGCGGTTTTGGCGTCTTCGATCCCGGCATCAACGCGCTGTCGATCCTGACGCATGTCCTGCCCGGCGCGATCCACGTGCAGGCGGCCGAGCTTGAGGTGCCGTCGAATGCCTTCACCCCCATCGCCGCCCGGCTGACCATGCTGGCGCGGGGCCGCGTGCCGGTGCATGCCGATTTCGACTGGCGCCAGGAAGGCCCGCAGACCTGGGACATCACGATCCGCGCCGGCAGCGATGTGCTGGAACTGCACAAGGGCGGGGCGGAACTCATGATCGACGGGCGCGGTGTCCATGTCGGCCCCGAGGCCGAGTATCCCAATATCTACCGCCGTTTCGCCGAACTGGTTGCAGCCCGGCGCAGCGACGTCGATACTGCCCCCCTCAGGATCGTCGCAGATGCCTGCCTCAAGGGCCGGCAGGTCGCGACCGAGCCGTTTCACGACTGAGGGCCGATTCCAACACTTAAGGCCCACTCCAAGACCGAAGGACCACACCGATGCTGACCGGAAAGCACCTGATCGCCGGCGAATGGGTCGCGGGCGAGGCGACCTTTGCCTCTGCACCCGCCCATGGGCCCGCGCATGACTTTGCCGTGGGCACCCCTGCCCATGTCGATCGCGCCGTGCAGGCTGCCGAGGCGGCCTTTCCCGCCTTCTCGGCCCTGACACGGGAAGATCGTGCAGCCTTTCTTGACCGCATCGCGGACGAGATCGAGGCGCGCGGCGCCGCCCTCACCGAAATCGGCACCCAGGAAACCGGCCTGCCCGCCGCGCGGCTGGAAGGTGAGCGTGGGCGGACCTGCGGGCAACTTCGGCTCTTTGCCAGCCATATCCGCAAGGGCGAGTATCTCGACCGCCGCCATGATCCCGCGCTGCCCGACCGCAAGCCGCTGCCGCGCCCCGACCTGAAGCTGGTGCAACGGCCCATCGGCCCGGTCGCCGTCTTTGGTGCCTCGAACTTCCCGCTCGCCTTCTCCACCGCCGGGGGCGACACAGCCTCGGCGCTGGCGGCAGGCTGCCCTGTGGTGGTCAAGGGCCATTCCGCCCATCCCGGCACCGCCGAGATCGTGGCCGACGCGATCCGCGCCGCCATTGTCGGCCTTGGGCTGCCCCCCGGCACCTTCAGCCTGATCCAGGGCGGGCGGCGCGACGTGGGCGAGGCGCTGGTGCAGCACCCGTTGATCCGCGCGGTGGGCTTCACCGGCTCGCTCATGGGGGGCCGCGCTCTCTTTGACCTCTGCGCCCGGCGCCCCGACCCGATCCCGTTCTTCGGCGAACTTGGCTCGGTCAACCCGAACTTCCTGCTGCCCCACGCGCTGGCCGCCCGGGGTGACCAGATCGCTGCCGGCTGGGTTGCGTCGCTGACCATGGGGGCGGGGCAGTTCTGCACCAACCCGGGCTTGATGATCGCGCTCGACGGCCCGGCGACCGATGCGTTTGAGCGTGCGGCTGCGGCGGCGCTGGCGGCAGTGGCGGAACAGACCATGCTCACCGACGGCATCGCCGCCGCCTATCGCGACGGCCAGGCGCGCATCGCCGGGGCCGAGGGCGTCGAACCCCTGGTCGAGACGACCAGCGAGGGCCGCATCGCGCGCCCGAACCTCTACAAGGTGACCTCGGATGCCTTCCGCGCGGCCCATGGCCTGGGCGAAGAGGTCTTCGGCCCCCTTGGCCTTGTCGTGCGCGCGCGGGATGAGGCTGACCTTCTGGACCTCGCGCGCGGTGTCGAAGGTCAGTTGACCTGCACCTTGCATGTCGATGAGGCCGATACGGGCCTCGCCCAGCGGCTCATGCCGATCCTCGAACGCAAGGCGGGCCGGGTGCTGGCCAACGGCTTTGCCACCGGGGTCGAGGTGGCCGATGCCATGGTCCATGGCGGGCCCTATCCGGCCTCGACCAACTTTGGCGCGACCAGCGTGGGCACCATGGCCATCCGGCGCTGGCTGCGCCCGGTCTGCTACCAGAACATGCCCGAGGCGCTGTTGCCGGCCGACCTGCGCTAGGCGGCAGGGCCGGCGGATCCGGGCAGGGAAGGGCGGTTCGACCCGCCATTCCCGAGCCTTTCTGTCTACATACGATTGCCAGACGGTTTCCAGACGGTTTCCAGATGGGCCGGGCTGGCCTAGTCTGGGCCAAAGCGAAGGGGCGGACCATGACCACACGCAGCATCGTGATCACCGGCGCCGGCAGCGGCATCGGCCGCGCCACCGCACAGCTGTTCCTGCGTGACGGCTGGCAGGTCGCCCTGATCGGGCGGCGCGAAGAGCCCTTGCGCGAAACCGCCGGCGATCGACCCGCGCTCATCGTGCCCTGCGACGTGGCGATCCCCGCCGATGTCGAGGCCGCCTTCGCCCGGGTGACGGCCGCCTTTGGCCGGATCGACATGCTGTTCAACAACGCCGGCATCTCAGTCCCCGGCGCCCCCATCGACGAGATTGCGGTGGAAGACTGGCTAAGGCTTTGCAATGTCAACATAACTGGCATGTTCCTCTGCGCCCGCGCGGCCTTTGGCCAGATGCGGCGGCAGGATCCGATAGGCGGGCGGATCGTCAACAACGGCTCGATTTCCGCCCATGTGCCCCGCCCCGGATCGGCGCCTTACACCATGTCGAAACATGCCGTGACGGGCCTTACGCGCACCCTCGCGCTGGACGGTCGGCGCTTCAACATCGCCTGCGGCCAGATCGACATCGGCAATGCCTTGACCGACATGGCCTCGGCCTTCCCTGCCGGCGTGCCCCAGGCCGATGGCTCGATCCGGGCCGAAGCGGTGATGGATGTGGCCCACGTGGCCCAAGCCGTGCGCCAGATGGCCGATCTGCCGCTGGACGTGAACGTGCCCTTCATGACCATCATGGCCCGCGACATGCCCTTTATCGGCCGCGGCTGAGCCCCGTCTGTCGCGCCGGTCAGTCGCGCGCGCAGAACATCTCGTACATCAGGCCGACGGTGCGGCTAACCCGCGGATCGCCAAGGGAATAATAGATCGCCTTGCCCTCGCGCCGGGCCGAGACAAGCCCCTCCATCCGCAGGCGCGCGAGCTGCTGGCTCACCGCCGCCTGCCGCGAACCAAGCAGTTGCTCCAGCTCGGTCACCGACTTTTCGCCCTGCGTGAGATGGCACAGGATCATCAGGCGCCCCTCGTGCGACAGCGCCTTGAGAAAGGCCGCCGCCTCTTGCGCATGGGCAACCATCTGTTCGAGAACCGCCTCGCCGGTCTCGTCCGCAGTCACGCCTGCCAACCTTTCCTCGACCAGTACCACCACTGTCCGCCCTCACTTTTGCCGACCCGCCAGACCGGTCGCGCTGTCCGGATGTGTAAGACGCCGCTTCTACTCGCTTATCAACTATAGGAAGTCTCGACCTCGAAGAAAAGGTCAGCGTGCCCTGGGGCCATGCGGCAGCCTAACTGTCGGGCAGGAACTGGCCGTAACCGCCCTGGCTGAACACCAACGGCGCACCGGAACGCGCCATGGCGCGCAACACGCGGCCCACGATGATCAGATGATCTCCGCCATCATGCGTTGCGACCTGCTCGCAGTCGAAGCGGGCAAGGGTTCCGGGGATCACGGGCACCCCCTCGGGTGTGATCTCGGGTGTGATCCCGTCAAATCCGGTTCCACCCCGAACGAATCTATGGCCCAACGCGGCTTCCTCGGCCGCCAGCACATGGATCGCGTAATGACGGGCAGCGGCATAATACGGAAACCGCATCGATGATTTCGCCGGAGACCAGAGGACCAGCGGAGGGTCGAGAGAAACCGAGGCAAAACTGTTCGCCGTAAAGCCCATCGGCCCCTCCAGCGTGTCGATCGTCACCACAGTGACCCCGGTTGCAAACCGCCCGAGCGCGTCGCGGAAGGCCCGCGCGTTGCTCCGGTCGGGCTGAAAAGCCATGTCTGTCACCCGCGCTCCGTCAGCCATGCCGCGCCCCTGCCTGTGCCGGGGCTTGCCCCCGGATCGAACCACGTTTCTCCAGCCACGGCCACCCGTCCAGTTGTTTTCCCGAACACTGTGGTCGGACGGAACCAGCCCCCTGCCCAGAGGGGGACATATGTTTCACCGTGGTTGCGACAAGGGGCGGCGGGTCTCCATTTGGGACCCGCTGCGTCGCCCTAGGCCAGCCTGTGATCGCGCAGAGAGGCGAGCAGCGTTTCCTTCGATGTGATCAGATGGCTGCGCGCGGCTTGCTCGGCGGCGGAGGGATCGCGCGCCTTCAGCGCTGCGATGATCGCCAGATGCTCGCCGATGGCGGCTTCGTTCCGGCGGCGCTCCTCGGTCTTGTCCCACTGGTAATGATAGTGGAAAATCAGAGAGATAACCTTCTGGAACTCACTGACGAAGCGGTTGCGGACCACACCGTTCAGGGCGGTGTGGAACTGTTCGTCCAGCCGCGAGAAATCATGGTAGTTTGTCTCGATCCGGCTCAGAAGCGACCGGTGCTTGGCTTCGAGCCGGTCGATCCGCGGCCAGATCGGATCTTCGGGCGGCAGCATGGTCAGCACGCGCATGGCGTTGAGTTCCAGCACGGCCCGGAAATCGGACAGCTCGACCGCATATTCCGCTGTGAAGCCCAGCAATTGCCAGCCGCCGCGCGGGCGCCGCTCAACCAGGCCGAACTGGCCCAGGCTGGCCAGAAAGGCCTGCAGGCTGTGCGTCGGCACCGAAAACCGCTTGGCAAGTTGCGCGACATTGATCGGCGTCCCCGCCGGAACGTCAAAGCGCAGAACCCAGTCAAGGAAGCGGCCCTCAAGTTCCTGATGCGACAGCTGCGCCTCGGTCTCGGGCAGGCGGTCGCCAGGCTCGGGCGGGCGGATCAGGGTCTTGTCGCGGCCCTGCCAGCGGATGATGCCGGCATCGTCGAGGTTGCGCAGGACACTGCGTACGGTTGTGCGGCTGACCTTCAGGTCATCGGCCATCGCAAGCTCGGATGGCAGAGAGCCGCCACGTTGCAGCGGTCCCAGCAGATCGAGTGTCATATTGTAGGCCGACCGGTAGCGGGCGTCCGTCCGGGCCACGTCCTATCCTCCCCTTGCCGTCCCTGGCGGGGCGGGCTGTCCAAATGCATAAAAAGATAAAAAACAGTTGGCAAGGCTCTTGGGCTCTGATTTGGTGTCTTTAATGATAAAAGTCCGATTCCGCGTGGGGAGGCGCGTTCGGATGCCCGACAGCAGCCTGCCTTCGATGTTGTGCGGAACCTGCCATGCGCCAGGCAGCTTTGGCCTGGAATGGCGCGCGCGCCCCGAAGAGGCGCCCGAGGGCTGGGTGCTGGTTGACATCGCGGCCGTGGGGCTTTGTGGCACCGACTATCACATCTTCGAAGGCAAGCACCCCTACCTGGAGTATCCGCGCGTCATCGGGCACGAACTGAGCGGCCATGTGGCGCAGCCTGCGGGGCCATTTTCGGCTGGTGATCTGGTGGTGATCAACCCCTATATCTCCTGCGGCACCTGCCGGGCCTGCAGGCGGGGAAAGCCGAATTGTTGCGCGCAGATCGGGGTTCTGGGCGTGCATCGTGACGGCGGGCTTTGTGCCCGCATCGCGGTGCCGGTGGCCAACCTCTATCCTGCAACGGGGCTGTCGGCGCGGCAGGCGGCGATGGTGGAGTTTCTGGCCATAGGGGCCCATGCGGTGCGCCGGTCGGACCTTGGCGCGGGTGACCAGGTGCTGGTCACCGGGGCGGGGCCCATCGGGCTGGGCACGGCGCTTTTCGCACGTCTGTGGGGCGCCCAGGTGCATCTGATGGACGCAAGCCCCGCGCGGCTGGAAGCCGCCCGGCGGCTGTTCGGCTTCGAGGCGCTGCACCGCCCGGATGAGGCGCTGATCGCCGGCGATCTGGCCGAAGGGTTTGATGTGGTCTTCGACGCGACCGGCAATGCGCGGGCCATCGAGGCGGGCTTTGCCCATGTCGCGCACGGCGGCACCTATGTGCTGGTCAGCGTGGTGAAGGGCGATCTGCGTTTTTCCGATGCCGAGTTCCACAAGCGCGAGATGCGCCTCATCGGCAGCCGCAATGCCACTGCGGAGGATTTTCAGACGGTAATGGACGCGCTGCGCGGAGGTGCCATCGACGCCGACAGGCTGGCGAGCGAGGTGCTGCCGCTGGGTGATCTGCCGGACCGCTTTCCGGCGCTGGTCGCCGACCGCGAGGCGCTGATCAAGGTCATTGTCCAGGTCTCGGACAGCGAAAGGGCCGCGGCATGACCGATCTGGTGGCGATGAGCGGCATCGAGAAGCGCTTTCCCGGGGTTCACGCCCTCAAGCAGGCGCGGTTCGACCTGCGCCGGGGCGAGGTTCACGCGCTCATGGGCGAAAATGGTGCCGGCAAGTCGACGCTGATGAAGATCATGTCGGGCATCTACCAGCCCGACGATGGCCGGATCGAAGTCGAGGGGCGGGCCGTCACCATCAACGGACCGCGGGCCGCGCAGGCGCTGGGGATCGGGATCATCCATCAGGAACTGGCGCTGATGAATGACCTGACGGTCGCGCAGAACATCTTCATCGGGCGCGAGCCGCGGTTGCGCTTCGGGCGGCTGGACGAGGCGGCGCTGAACCGCGATGCCGAGGCGATCTTTGCCGCGATGAAGGTTCCGATGGACCCGCGCGCCGAGGTGCGCAGCCTGTCGGTGGCCAAGCAGCAGATGGTCGAGATCGCAAAGGCGCTTTCACATCGCTCTCGCATCCTGATCATGGACGAGCCGACGGCGGCACTGAACGACCGCGAGACGAACGAACTGTTCGCGATCATCCGGCAGCTCAAGGCCGACGGGGTGGGGGTGGTCTACATCAGCCACAAGATGGACGAGATCAAGCGCATCTCGGACCGCGTCACCGTGATGCGCGATGGCGCCTATGTGGGAACGGTCGAGGCCGCCGATACCCCGATTGCCACGATCATCTCGATGATGGTGGGGCGCGAGCTGGACCATACCGAGGTGGCGATCCCCGATCTGTCGGGCGCCCCGGTGGCGCTGTCGGTGCGGGGGCTGTCGCGCGGCCGCATGGTGCGGGACGTGAGCTTCAGCGTGAAGCAGGGCGAGATTCTGGGCTTTGCCGGGCTGATGGGGGCAGGGCGCACCGAAGTGGCACGCGTGATCTTTGGTGCCGACCCGCGCGAAGGTGGCGAGATCGAAGTGCATGGCAAGCCCTGCGCCATCCGCACCCCGCGCGACGCGGTGGCCCACGGGATCGGCTATCTTTCCGAGGACCGCAAGCATTTCGGTCTGGCCCTGGGCCTCGATGTGCGGGCCAATATCGGGCTTGCCTCGCTCGAGCGGTTCACAAAAAGGCTCGGGCGGGTCGATGACGGCGCGCTGGCGCAGGTGGCGCGAGAGTACATCTCGACCCTGGCAATTCGCACGCCATCGGATCGGCAGGAGGTGAAGCTCTTGTCGGGGGGCAACCAGCAAAAGGTGGTCATTGCCAAATGGCTGCTGCGCAACTGCGACATCCTGATCTTCGATGAACCCACGCGCGGCATCGATGTGGGGGCCAAGGCGGAAATCTATCGCCTGCTGCAGACGCTTGCCGAAGAGGGCAAGGCGATCATCGTCATCAGTTCGGAACTGCCCGAGGTGCTGCGCCTGTCGCATCGCATTGCGGTGATGTGCGAAGGGCGGTTGACGGGTATCCTGCCCGGGGGGCCGGGCACCACGCAGGAAGAGATCATGCGTCTGGCGACCCTGCGGTCGGACGCGATGGAGGGAGCGACCGCATGACCACCGCAGCCACCGCCACGGGCTTGGGCGCCCGCCTGAAATCCTCGGGTGCGCATCAGAAGCTGTTGGCCTTTGCAAGCCTCATCGTGCTCCTGGTCTTCTTCTCGGTCGCCTCGCCGAACTTCCTGCAGACATCGAACATCCTGGCGATCCTGCAGGCGACGAGCGTGAACGGTGTACTGGCCATTGCGGCGACGCTTGTCATCATCACCGGGGGGATCGACCTTTCGGTGGGCACGCTGATGACCTTTACTGCCGTGATCGCCGGGGTGATCCTGACCTATTGGGGGTTGCCGCTGCCTCTGGGGGTGCTGGCGGCCATTGCCACGGGGGCCTTCGTCGGATCGATCTCGGGCACGCTGATCGCCAAGATGAAGATCCCGCCCTTTATCGCGACGCTGGGGGTCATGCTGATCCTGAAAGGTCTGTCGCTGGTCATCTCGGGAACAAAACCCATCTATTTCAACGACACGCCCGGCTTCGACCAGATTGCGCTCGGCTCTGCGATCGGGGCGGTGATCCCCGGGTTGCCGGTGCCGAACGGGGTGCTTGTGCTGTTCGTGCTGGCCATTGTCATCTCTTACGTGCTGAACCGCACGCTGCTGGGCCGCTATTGCTTTGCGCTGGGGTCGAACGAAGAGGCGGTGCGCCTTTCCGGGGTGAATACCGATGGCTGGAAGATCGCCATCTATGCCCTTGCGGGCGGCATCTGCGGGGTGGCGGGTCTGCTCATCGCGTCGCGCCTGAATTCGGCCCAGCCGGCCCTTGGCCTGGGGTATGAACTTGACGCCATCGCCGCGGTGGTGATCGGGGGCACCTCTCTTGCGGGCGGGCGCGGCTCGATCCTGGGCACCATCATCGGGGCGCTGATCATGTCGGTGCTGCTCAATGGCTTGCGGATCATGTCCGTCGCGCAGGAATGGCAGACCGTGGTCACGGGCCTCATCATCATCCTGGCCGTCTATGCCGACATGATGCGCCGCCGGCGCATGGGCTGACGACCGAGACATCCAGAGAGAACGGCCAACGTTCCGCAAGCCGACTTCACCTGAACCAAACCCAAGGGAGAGAGACGACCATGATTACCAGACGTACCCTTTTCGCGGCGGCCAGTGCCACCGCCCTGATGCTGAGCGCGGGCTTTGCCTCGGCGCAGGACAAGATCTACATCCCGTTGATCTCGAAAGGCTTCCAGCACCAGTTCTGGCAGGCCGTGAAGGCCGGGGCCGACAAGGCCGCGACCGAGTTCGACGTGGAAGTGACCTTCGAGGGCCCCGATACCGAAGCCCAGGTCGACAAGCAGATGGACATGCTGGCGGCCGCCCTGGCCAAGAAACCGGCCGCCATCGGCTTTGCCGCGCTGGACAGCCAGGCCGCGATCCCGCTGCTGAAGCAGGCGCAAGAAGCTGGCATTCCTGTCGTGGCCTTCGACTCGGGCGTGGACAGCGACATTCCCGTCGCCACCGCCTCGACCGACAACCTGGCCGCAGCAGCGCTGGCTGCCGACAAGATGGCAGAACTGATCGGCGGTTCGGGCAAGGTCGCGCTCGTCGTGCATGACCAAACCTCGCGCACCGGCATTGACCGCCGCGATGGCTTCGTGAACCGCGTCAAGGAAGCCCATCCGAACATCGAGATCGTCGATATCCAGTATGGCGGCGGCGACCAGCTGCAATCGACCGAGATCACCAAGGCGATTCTGACCGCGCATCCCGACATCAAGGGCATCTTCGGCGCCAACGAAGGCTCGGCCATCGGTGTGGTGAATGCGATCAAGGAAACCGGCACGCAAGGCGTGATCGTGATCGGCTATGACTCGGGCGCTGCGCAAAAGGCCGCGATCATGGAAGGCGTGATGGCAGGTGCGATCACCCAGAACCCCGTCGGCATCGGCTATGAGACGGTTAAGGCAGCTGTCGCGGCATCGAAAGGGGAAGCGGTCGAGAAGAACATCGACACCGGCTTCTTCTGGTACGACAAGACCAACATCGGCGCGCCGGAAATCGCGGCGGTTCTCTACGACTGATCGAAGGATGCGATACGGCCACCAGGCTGTGCGCAGGGGGCTCCGCCAATGGCGGGGCCCCTTTTTACTGGTGCCGTGCTGGCCGGTAACCGGTTGCAATTGTCTGGTTCCGAACAGTCTTGCGGGCAGAAAAGGTTAATCTCGGTTTCAGGAACCGAAAGCCACGCATCGGGCAGGGGCCTAGCCTGCTCTCGGAAGGCCAGGGTGACGGCGTCGCTGGACCGAGGCGGGTTGGGCGATGCCGAAGGGGGGAAGGCCATCCATGCTGAAGCTCGTGAAGGCAACGTTTGTCGGGGGCGTGCTCTTCCTCCTGCCCCTGGGTATCGTTGTGGTGGTTATGGGGCGCCTGTTCGTCCATGCGCGGCAATCGGGCCAGATCGTGCATGATGCCCTGTTCCCGGCCAGCGAGAACGTCTTTCTGCCGCTGCTGTTCGCGGTGCTGATGCTGTTGCTGCTGGCACTTGCGGCCGGCGCTTTCGTGCAGACGGGAATGGGGCGCAGCCTTTTTCGCAAGCTCGAGGCCACAGTCCTGTCGCGCCTGCCTCTTTACACGGTGATGAGCGATCTTGTGACCGACATGCTGGGCGGCGCATCGCATCTGGCACCGACCCGGGACCGCGAGCTGGAGGTTGTCCGGGTCACGATGGACGATCACGAAGTACTGGGGTTCCTGGTGGATCGCGGCAAGGCAGGCAAAAGCGTGGTCTATCTGCCCGGGGCGCCCTCGGTCCTGTCGGGCACAGTGATCCTGGTCGAAGACCATCGCATCTCCACGACCGGCCTGCAGGCCGCGCAGGTCATGGCAGCCATGCGCCGCCTTGGCACCGGGCTGGTCACACTTGAACGGGCCAGTGCGCCGCAAGGGGCGAAGGGCTGAGAACCATGCCTGAATCACAGGGAGGCAACACTGATGAGATCAAGTGGACACGCCAGAGGGATTGCCGCAGCCGCGGCGACCGCCTGGCTGTGCCTGGGGGGCAGCACCCTCTGGGCGCAGGAGCAAACTTCGGCCACAGAGCCGGCGGCGCCTGCAGCCGCAGCGGCAGAGCAGGACCCGGGCCTGACCGCCGAGGAACTCGATACCCTGCTTGCCCCCGTCGCGCTGTTTCCCGACGCGCTTCTGACGCAGGTCATGATGGCCGCGACCTATCCTTTGGATGTGGTCAAGGCCGACCGCTTCCTGACCGAGAATGATGCCCTGACCGAAAAGGAGCGCGCAGATGCCATTGCCGCGACCGATTGGGACCCCAGCGTTCAGGCCCTGGCGGCAGGCTTCCCCGATCTGATCGCCCGCATGGCCGCGCATCTGGATTGGACCGAGCAGACGGGCGATGCCGTGCTGGCGCAGACCGATGATGTGCTTGATTCCATCCAGCGGCTGCGCGCCCAGGCCCAGGACCTGGGTTATCTGGAAGAAAATTCCGCCCAGATCGCCACCGAGGATGAAGAGGGCGATATCGTGATCTCCTCCAAGGACCCCGAAGTGGTCTATGTGCCGCAATACGATCCGCAGGTGGTCTATACCACGCCTGCCCCGTCAACGCCGGTCTACATCTCGGACGGCGGGGATGACTGGGACAACATCCTTCTGACCGGCGGCATCATCTTTGGCAGCGCGATCCTTCTCGACGAGATCTTCGACGATGACGACTGGGACGACTACTGGCGCGGCCCTGGCTCGATTGATTGGGACAATGGCGATTTCCATCCCCGGCCTGGCGTCAACATCGATGGCGATGTGAACATCGACAGGGGCGACATCAACATCGACCGCAACCGGATCACCAACATCGACCGGGAGTCCATCGACATCGACCGCGACAGGATTGATGTGGACCGCGACCGCGTGGGCGGCCTCTCGCAGGACCGGCTGGATGGCAGCCGCAACCCGGGCTTCGATCCCGACCAGGCGAAGCGGGCCGAGGCGCGCAGCAAGATCGAAAACCGCAAGGCGGCGGGCGGCAGCGTTGCCGCGCTGCCTGCCACCCGGCCTGGCGACGGGGCCAAGGCGGGGGCGGCGCGTGAAGCCGCGGCCAGCCGCCCCGCGGCCGCCAAACCCGTCAAGATCAACCGCCCCGAAGCGGCTGCCCCTGCGCGCGATATCGCCAAGCCGGCACGGGTCAGCAAGCCGGCCAAGGCCCAGCGCCCCAGCGCCAGCCGCCCGGCGGCGGCGGCACCCAAGGCCAACTCGGCCTTCAAGAAAAGCGGCGGATCGCGCGCGGCTGCGGCCTCAAACCGCGGGCGGGCCAGCGGCGGCATCAAGAGGGGGCGTTGAGATGAAACATTCGGTTCTGTTGCAGGCCGCTATGGGGTTTTCGCTGGCAATTTGGGCTGGCGCCGCCCTGGCCGATCCGGCCCGTTATGAGACGCCCGATCAGGCGTTGGACGCGATTGTCTCGGCCATCGAGGCGAAAGACCCCGAGGCGCTGCTGGCCGTCTTTGGCCCAGAGGCGCGCGACCTGGTCTTTACCGGCGATGAGGCCGAAGACCGGGCGACCTGGCGCGAGTTCCTGATGGATTATCGCTATCGACACCGGATCGCTGTCGAGGACGAACTGGCGGTTGTCCATGTCGGGCGCGAAGACTGGCCGTTCCCCGCTCCTCTGGTGCTGGTCGGTGGCAAATGGCAGTTCGACCCCGAGGCGGCGCGCGAAGAGATCGAACTGCGTCGGATCGGTTTGAACGAACTTGATGTGATCGACCTGATGGAGCGCGCCGTTGCGGTGCAGAACCGCTATCGGCTGGTCGATTACGACGGGGATGGCGTGATGGAGTTCGCCGCCTCGATCCTCAGCAGCGAAGGCCAGCGTGACGGTCTCTATTGGCCCGAAGACCTTGGCGAGCCGCTGAGCCCCGTGGGCGCCTTTGCCGCGCAGGCGGCCGCCGATGGCATCAACATCGATGGCGTGGATCGGGAACCTCAGCCCTACCTGGGCTATTACTACCGCATCCTGACACGGCAGGGCGCGGCCGCGTCCGGGGGCGCGCATGACTACAAGGTGAACGGCAACATGGTGGCGGGGCACGCCCTGCTGGCCTTTCCGGCCGAGCCCGGGGTGACCGGCATCATGAGTTTCATGGTGGGCGAGAACGGTGTCATCTATCAGGCTGACCTGGGCGAGGATACGCTGGCCATCGCCGGGGCCATCGACAGCTTCGACCCGGGCGAGGGCTGGACGCCGGTGGAGTAGGAAAACGGGCGGCGCCGGAACGGCGCCGCCCGCAGGCCCATCCTGAGACAAGGCGGTGCCTAGACGGCGAGTGCGACGCCAGCCTCGGCTGCCGATTGCTCGGCCCGGTCCAGCAGCCGTTGCAACTCGGCCCCGCGGGCGAAGTCGGGCTCGGCCTGGCCTTCGCCCCGGATTGCCGCGATGAAGCGTTGGTAGATCGACGGCATGACCTCCGCCGGAACATCGACCCAGGTGGCGGAGTGGATGTCCTCGCCGAGGCAGGCGCGCAGGCCGCTGACGCCGCTTTCGAAGGTCACCTCGAGCCCGCCCGTGTCGCCATAGATCCGCAGGCGCAGATCGTTCATGTGACCGGTGGCAAAGCGCGTCGCGGCGACAGTCCCAAGCGCTCCGTTGGCCAGGCGCAGCTGCATGGTGGCGCTGTCATTGGCATCGAGCACATAGTCGCCGATCCGGTTGCCCGGCGCCTTGTCGAAGGTCTTGAGCAGGCAAGAGATCTCGGTGGCCTGCTGCCCGGCGATGAAGGTTGCGAAGTCGAGGATGTGGATGCCCACATCACCCAGAACCCCCTTTGACCCATGCGCGGTCGACAGCCGCCACAGCCACTGGCTTTCTGTCTTCCAGTCGCCCCAGGCGGGCTGGGTGAGCCAGCTTTGCAGATAGCTCGCCTCGAAATGCCGCACGGTGCCGATCGCGCCCTCGGCCACCATGCGATGGGCCTTTTGCAGCGCTGCCACATTGCGATAGCTGAGGTTGACCATGTTCACGACCCCTGCGCGGGCGGCGGCCTCGGCCATCTCCTCGGCATGGACCGCGCTGGTGGCCAGCGGCTTTTCGCACAGGATGTGCTTGCCCGCGGCCAGGATCGGCATGGTCGTGGAATAATGCGCCGCATCCGGGGTGACATTCGTCACCGCATCGAAGTCACCCCAGGCCAAGGCGGCCTCGAGTGTGGCAAAGCGGTGCGGGATATTGTGCCGGTCGCAGAAGGCGGTCAGCTGCTCGGGGCGAGTGTCGATCCCGGCAACCAGCTCGACGCCCGGAATTGCGGAAAAGCTTTCGGCATGGTTGTTGGCCATGCCGCCGGTGCCGAGGATCAGAAGACGGACAGGTCTGGTCATGCCGATCACCGGAACCCTTGCTCGCCGTCGTGGTGCAGGCGCGGGCCGCGTTCCACGATGGGCTCAAGCGCCTTGTCGACCGGGGTGTTGGGCGCGTCGGTCGGGTTGGCGATGCGGGCGGCGGGGTTGTAGGCCCATTTCACCGCGTTGCGGATCACCGTCTGCACATTGGCGTCATGGTAGGTGGGGTAGGTTTCATGCCCGGGGCGGAAGTAGAAGACATTGCCCGCACCGCGCTTGTAGGTCAGGCCGGACCGGAATACCTCGCCGCCCTGGAACCAGCTGACGAAAACCGTTTCCATCGGTTCGGGCACGCCGAACGGCTCGCCATACATCTCTTCGTTCTCAAGCTCGAAATGGTCGGGAAGACCGGCGGCAATGGGGTGGTTGCGGCTGGTCAGCCACAGCCGCTCCCGCTCGCCCGCCTCGCGCCAGGACAGATTGCAAGGCGTGCCCATGAGCCGCTTGAAGGGTTTCGAGAAATGCGCCGAATGCAGGAAGATCACGCCCATGCCGGCCCAGACGGCCTCGGCCACGCGCTCGACCACCACGTCCTGCACATCGCCATGGGCGGCATGGCCCCACCAGATCAGCACGTCCGTTTCGGCAAGACGGGCCGGAGTCAGCCCATGCTCGGGCTCTTGCAGGGTGACACAGCCAGCCTGGATGCCGGCATCGCCGTTCAGCGCATCGGCGATCGCCCAGTGCATGCCCTTGGGGTAGATGCCGGCGACGACCTTGTTTTTCTGTTCATGGACATTCTCACCGAAAACGGTGACGCGGATGGTCATGTCTGTCTCCTTCATGACGGATCGCCCCGGGGAGGGCATGGCGAGCGCGCCGGGCGGGGCCGGCGCAAAATCTGGGATCAGCGCAGGGGCAGGCCTGCCGCATCGAACCGGTGCAGATGACCCGGCAATGGGCGCAGGGTCAACCGGGTGCCGAGCTCGATGTCCAGTTTGCCGGGCCGGCGCACGATCAGGGGTTCGTCCGAGCCGATCTCCACGAAAAGGTAGTTGTCGGACCCCAGGTCCTCGGCATGGACAACCTCTCCCTGCCAGGGGCCGGTCTCGGCGATCTCGATATGCTCGGACCGCACGCCCAGGGTGTGGCACCCCTCGGCCTCGGCGAAGGCGCCGGTCAGGAAGTTCATCTTCGGGCTGCCGATGAAACCTGCGACGAACAGCGAGTTGGGCCGTTCGTAAAGCTCGGCCGGGGTGCCCACCTGCTCGAGCCGACCGTCGCGCAGTACGCAGATGCGGTCGGCCAGCGTCATCGCCTCGACCTGGTCGTGGGTGACATAGATCATCGTCACCTGATCCATGGCGTGATGCAGCTTGGCGATCTCGAGCCGGGTCTGCACGCGAAGCGCTGCGTCAAGGTTCGACAGCGGTTCATCGAACAGAAAGACACGCGGATCGCGCACGATGGCCCGCCCAATGGCCACGCGCTGGCGCTGGCCGCCCGACAGCTGTTTCGGCAGCCGGTCGAGGAGATGGTCGATCTGCAGAAGCTTGGCCGCCGCCTCGACCCGCTTGCGGATCTCGTCTTCGCCCGATTTGGCAAGCTTCATCCCGAAGGCCATGTTGTCGTAGACCTTCATGTGGGGGTAGAGCGCGTAACTCTGGAACACCATGGCGATGCCGCGCTTTGAAGGGACCAGATTGTTGACCCGTGCGCCATCGAACAACAGATCGCCCGAGGTGATTTCCTCCAGCCCCGAAATAAGCCGCAGAAGCGTGGACTTGCCGCAACCCGACGGGCCGACGAAGACCATGAACTCGCCCTTCTGGATCGTCAGATCGATGCCTTTGATCACATCGACGGCGCCGTAGGATTTCTTGAGGTTTTTCAGTTCGATCTTGGCCATTGTTCAACCCTTCACGCCACCGGCGGTCAGGCCCGCCACGATCTTGCGCTGGAAGATGAGGACGAGGACGACAAGCGGTACGGTCACAATGACCGAGGCCGCCATGATCGGTCCCCAGGGGATTTCCTGCTGCGAGGCACCGGACAGAAGCGCGATGGCCACCGGCACGGTGCGCTGCGTCTCGCTGGAGGTGAAGGTCAGCGCGAAGAGGAACTCGTTCCACGCGCCGATGAAGGCCAGAAGGCCAGTGGTGACCAGGGCCGGCCACAAAAGCGGCATGAAGACCTTCGTGATGATGACCCAGGGCGTTGCACCGTCAACGATGGCCGCCTCTTCGATCTCGACCGGCAGGTCGCGCATGAAGGTGGTCAGTACCCACACGGTGAAGGGCAGGGTAAAGATGGTATAGGACAGGATCATCGCCCAGGGCGTGTTGAAGATGCCCAGAAAGCGCACAAGCTCGAACAGGCCAGCCAGAACCGCGATCTGGGGAAACATCGACACGGCCAGGATCGTCATCAGCAGAAGCCCCCGGCCACGGAACCGCACCCGGGCCAGCGCGTACGAGGCCGTGACACCAAGGAACAGCGCAAAGCCCACCGTCAGCGTCGCGATGAAAATCGAATTGCCCAGCGAGCGCACGAAGTTCCGCCCGTTGAACACGGTGACGTAGTTCTGGAAGTCAAGACTCGTCGGCCAGTAGTTGACCTGGAAGAGCGCGGTGCCGGTCGCAAAACTGGTGACGATGGCGTAGTAGAACGGGAATACCGAGAAGACCACGATCACCACGACCAGCGCGTAGAAGGCAACCTTGCCAAGGATGTCCATGGCCGTCATTTCCCTGACTCCCCGGAAAGGTCGACCTTGCCGAGCCAGATGTAGAGCGCGACGAAAACCGCGATGATGGCAAAGAGCAGGGTCGATTGCGCCGCACCATAGGCGAACTTGTCGAAGTCGATCATGTTCTCGCGGCTGATGACAGACATGGTCTTGGTGGCCGCAGAGTTCGGCGTAAGGACGTAAACCAGGTCGAAGATGCGCAGCGCGTCAAGCATGCGAAAGATCACGGCGACCATCAGGGCCGGGCGTATCAGGGGCAACGTGACCTTGAAGAAAACCTTGACCGGGTTCACCCCGTCGATGCGGGCGGCCTCGTAGATGTCGCGAGGGACCATCTGCAAACCGGCGAGACACAACAGCGCCATGAAGGGCGTCGTCTTCCAGACATCGACGATCAGCACGGCGATCATCGCAGTGTCGGTGCTGGCGGTCCAGGCGATCTTCTGCTCGATCAGCCCCAGACGCAGCAGGATGTCATTGATGATGCCGAACTGGTCGTTCAGCATCCAGGACCACATCTTGGCCGAAACGATCGTGGGGATCGCCCAGGGGATGAGGATGGCGGCACGCACAATGGCGCGGCCCCGGAACTCGGCGTTCAGCACGAGCGCAACGATCAGCCCCAGCACCGTCTCGATCGAAACCGAGATGACCGAAAAGCGGACCGTGTTCCACACCGCGTTCCACCAGGCCGGATCGACCAGCGTTCCACGCCACACGACCTTGCCCGAAGACAGGGTGCGCATGGACAGGTAGTTGTCGAACCCGATCCACTTGCCACCGTAGAGATTGGAAAGCGTGGTGTCGGTCAGCGAAAACCAGATGGTGCGGACCAGAGGCCAGGCCGCCACACAGATCAGCGCCACCAGCATGGGTGCAAGGAACCAGAAGGCGGCACGTTGGCGTTGCTGATGCAGGCTCAGGCCGCCGGAACCGCCCGGGGGCAGGGATTGGGGCATGGCAATCTCCTCTCCGAGAGCCGCAACTGCGATCCGGATTGCGGGAAAAGGGGGGCGGCCCGGGGCCGCCCCGCCCGTGCGTCAGGTATGCGGCCGGATTACCAGTTGCCGCCCTTGATCTCATCCAGCTCGATTTCCAGCAGCTCGAGGTTTTCGGCAGTGGAGCCATTGCCCGAGAGCGAGCTGTGGACCGCAGACCAGAATTTCGAAGAAACCTCGTTGTACTTGCCCTTGGTCGGGGCCGAGGGGCGCGGCACTGCGTTCAGGAACACCTCTTTCCAGCGCGGGATGATCGGGGCCTTCTCGGCGATCTCGGGGTCGTCATAGAGCGCGACGATGGTGGGCAGGTTCGTCTCGTTCAAGGCGCGCTGCTTCTGCGCCTCGGGTCCGGCAAGGTAGAGTGCGAGCGAGATCGCCGCTTCCTGCTTGGTCGAGTATTTCGAGACAGCGACGTTCCAGCCGCCCAGCGTCGCCGCCGAGGTGTTGTCGCCGCCGCCGGTCGGCAGCGGAGCCACGTCGAACAGCCCCTTGACTGCCGAATCCTCGCCATTGCCCAGGCCATAGGCATAGGGCCAGTTACGCATGAAGACCGCATTGCCCGTCTGCCAGACGCCGCGCGCCTCTTCTTCCTGATAGGCCAGCACGCCCTCGGGCGAGATCGTGCCTACGAAGCCCTTGACCGTATCGATGGCCTTGATTGCGTTCTCGTTGTTGATCGAGATCGTGCCATCGGGCTCGACGATCTGGCCGCCGCCATATGATTTCACCCATTCCAGCGCGTTGCAGGTCAGGCCCTCATAGGCATTGCCCTGCCAGACAAAGCCCCAGATATCGGGGTTGCTGGCACGCTCGGCGTCCTGGATTTCCTTGGCGGTAGCTGCCAGTTCATCCCAGGTCTTCGGCACGGGCTTGCCATGCTTCTCGAGCAGGTCCTTGCGATAGTAGAGCGCCGGCGCGTCGGTGAAGATCGGCAGGGCGACAAGCTTGCCGTCGACTGTCTGGCTTTCGATGATCGAGGGGAAATGCGTGGGCGCGAGATCCTTGGCGGCCTCGGTCAGGTCCACGAAGTGATCGGCCAGTTGCGGTGCCCAGATCACGTCGGTCTGGTAAAGGTCCACGTCCTGAGTGCCCGCAGCCAGCCAAAGGCGGTATTGGGCGAACTGGTCGGTGGTCGAGGCGGGCATCGGCACGATGGTGACGGTGTTGCCGGTGGCTTCTTCCCACGGCTTGACCAGGGTCTTGAAGTTCTCGATGGCATTGCCGACGGCGCCGGAGACGTAGAACAGCTCCTCGGCCAGAACGGGGGTGCCGCTGGCAGCGACAAGGGCGGCAAAGGCAGCCGAGCGCAGCGCCCGACCACGGATGGACGTGGACATGTGTTTCCTCCCTGAAACGACGACGCTCCCTCAGCGCCGCTTGGTGCGATCCGGCCCGGAGAGGCTATTCTGCATTCTGGAAGCCATCCGAAACGTTTCGGATTGCAGAAATAGCGACTCGGCGCCGGGTCTGTCAACGATTCTCCGTGAAGGGGGCTAGCGTCGTGGCTGGCGCTGGGCCCCGGGCGGGGCGGCGACAGAATTGCGCTCGATGAATTCGTGGGGGCCGACAAGTTGCAGGTCCGCCAGGGCTGTGCCCTCGATCGCCCCAGCAAGGCAATCGGCCAGTGGGCGGAAACTGTCGCGCAGAGGCGCCTTTGTCACCGTCAGCGCCGGGAAAAAGGCCGAGGCCCGCAGAGTCGGCAGATGGTCGTCATGGGCCACGACTGAAACATCGTGCGGCACCGAAAGCCCCAAGGCTTCCAGCGCGCTGTAGACGCCCTTGGCGATGCGGACGTTGCCGCAAAGGATCGCGGTGGGGTAGGGCGCCTCGCCCGAGAAGAGCTGGATCGTCGAGATCAGGCCGTGGGCGTGGTCCATCTCGCTGTAGCGGATACGGCCCGGTCGCACGGGCAACCCCGCAAGGCCCAATGCGTCGCGAAAGCCGCGGTCGCGCGCGGCAACATAGGACCGGCCCTGTACCCCGTTGATCAACGCCAACTCGCGGTGACCGCGTGCCAACAGATACTCGGTCGCCTGCCGCGCGACACCATGGTTATCGATGTCGAAATAGGGATAGGGCGGATCGTCCATCGTGCGGCCATGCACCACGAATGGCACGCCCTTTTGCAACAGGAAGGGAACGCGCGGATCGTCCTGCTGCGGTTCGACCAGCACGAAACCGTCCAGCGCGCCCTTGCCGATCAGCCGGCGATAGACCTGCACGATGTCTTCCTGCGGCTCGGCCATGTGCAGCACGAATTGCATGCCCCGGCCAGAGAACTGGCTGGACAGCCCCGCCACCACCTCAAGGAACATGCCATCGCTGTCCATCGGGGTACGTTGCGGCACGACCAGCCCCACCATGCCCGACCGGCCGGAGACAAGCTTGCGCGCCGAAATGTTGGCCTGGTAATTCATCGCCCGCGCGGCGGCCTTGACCCGACTGCGGGTTTCCTCGTTCACGTCGGAATGATCGTTCAGCGCGCGGCTGACCTGCGTGATGGACAGATCCAGGCGCTGTGCGATGTCTTTCAGTGTCGCCATGCGCCAAGACTCCCTTCCGTAACGTTGCGGATGCCATTCAGAGGCGTTTTCCAGCCCGGGTCAAGCGTTGCGTATGGGGTGCGCCAGGCCCTTGGCCGGTTGTTCCGGTCGCCCGGGCAAACGGCTAGGCTCGCACAGGGAATCGCAGGGCCAACGTGTCAGCGCGCAGCCGGGAGGAGATCGGAAATGTCGTCACCATCAAGCACGGAAAGGCGGCTCAGGTCGCAGCTGTGGTTCGACAACCCCGACAATCCCGGGATGACCGCGCTCTACATCGAGCGTTACCTGAACTACGGCCTGACGCGCGAGGAGTTGCAGTCGGGAAAGCCCATCATCGGCATCGCGCAGACCGGATCTGACCTGTCGCCCTGCAACCGCCATCACGTCGAACTCGCCCGCCGGGTCCGCGACGGGATCGTGGCGGCCGGTGGCATCTGCATGGAGTTTCCTGTTCACCCGATCCAGGAGACGGGCAAGCGACCGACGGCCGCGCTGGACCGCAACCTTGCCTATTTGGGCCTGGTTGAAACGCTCTACGGCTATCCGCTGGATGGGGTGGTGTTGACCATCGGTTGCGACAAGACCACGCCGGCGCTGCTGATGGCGGCGGCGACGGTGAACATACCCGCCATCGCCTTCTCTGTCGGGCCGATGCTGAACGGCTGGCAGCGCGGGCAGCGCGTGGGGTCCGGCACCGCAATCTGGGCCGCGCGGCAGGATCTGGCGGCCGGACGGATCGACTACGAGGCCTTCATGGACGTGGCCGCCGCGTCCGCGCCCTCGACGGGCTATTGCAACACCATGGGCACGGCCAGCACCATGAACAGCCTGGCCGAGGCGTTGGGCATGCAACTGCCCGGCAGCGCCGCCATCCCCGCGCCCTATCGCGAGCGCGGACAGATGGCCTATGCCACCGGCAGGCGGATCGTCGCCATGGTCGAGGAAGATCTGAAACCCTCGGATGTGATGACCCGTGGCGCCTTCGAGAATGCGATTGTCGTGAACTCAGCCATCGGCGGGTCCACGAATGCGCCGATCCACCTGAATGCCGTCGCCCGGCATCTGGGGATCGAGCTGACCAACGACGACTGGCAGCGCTTGGGCCATGACATTCCGCTGATCGTCGACATGCAGCCTGCCGGGCGGTTCCTGGGCGAGGATTTCCACCGTGCGGGCGGCGTACCTGGCGTGATTGCCGAGCTGATGGCCGCCGGCGCGCTGCCGCATCCGCAGGTGGTCACGGTCACGGGGCGCACGATGGCCGAAGCCTATGCCGGTGCCACGGTGATCGATCCAGAGGTGATCCGGCCCTTTGACAAGCCGGTCAGGCCGGCTGCGGGTTTCCTGAACCTCAAGGGGAACCTCTTCGACAGCGCGATCATGAAGACCAGCGTGATCTCGGCCGAGTTTCGTGACCGCTACCTGTCGAACCCCGACGACCCCGAAGCGTTCGAGGGCCGCGCCGTCGTGTTCGACGGGCCAGAGGATTACCACCACCGGATCGACGATCCCGCGCTGAACATTGATGCGCATTGCATCCTCGTGATCCGTGGCGTGGGGCCCATCGGATACCCGGGGAGTGCCGAGGTGGTGAACATGCAGCCCCCCGCCGCGCTGATCAAGGCGGGCATCACGACCTTGCCCTGCATCGGTGATGGGCGGCAGTCGGGCACCTCGGGCTCGCCCTCGATCCTCAATGCCTCGCCCGAGGCGGCGGCGATGGGGGGGCTCTCACTGGTTGAGACGGGCGACCGGCTGCGGATCGACCTCCGCCGGGGAGAGGCGAACATCCTGCAGCCCCCCGAGGTTCTGGCGGCCCGCCGCGCGGCGTTGGAGGCGCGGGGCGGCTACCCCTATCCGGCGCACCAGACCCCCTGGCAGGAAATCCAGCGGGGGATGGTCGACCAGCTGGCCAACGGGATGGTGTTGAAGCCGGCGGTGAAATATCAACGCATCGCGCAAACCAAGGGGGTGCCGCGTGACAACCACTGAACTGGGAAAGATCGACCTGCGCCAAAGACTTGCGGGCAAGATCGCACTGGTGACTGCGGCCGGGCAGGGGATCGGGCGGGCGGTCGCCGAGCGCTTGGCGGCCGAGGGGGCCGAAGTTCATGCCTCTGACCTGAACGCGGCTGCGCTGGAGGGGCTGGCCGTGGCCTCGACAAGGATGGTCGATGCGTCGAACGCGGCGGCGGTCGCCGACTGGATGGCGCCTTTTGCGAAGGTCGATGTGCTCGTCCATGCCGTGGGCTACGTGGCCCATGGCACGATCGAGGAATGCACCCCCGAGGACTGGCGAAAGAGCACCTCGATCACGCTGGACAGTGCCTTTGTCGTGTTGCGCGCCGTGGTGCCGCGAATGAAGCCGCAGGGCGGCAGCGTCATCACCATTGCCTCGGTTGCAGGCTCGACCAAGGGCTTCGCGCAACGTGCGGCCTATGGGGCGGCGAAGGCTGGGGTCATCGGGCTGACCAAGGCCTGCGCGGCCGATTACCTGCGCCAAGGGATCCGGTTCAATGCGGTCTGCCCTGGAACTGTCGACAGCCCTTCGCTTCGCGGGCGGATCGCCGAGTTGGCCAAGACACTGGGGGGCATCGAAGCGGCAACCAAGGTCTTCCTTGACCGCCAGCCCTCGGGCCGGTTGGGTCAGCCGCATGAGATTGCGGGGCTTTGCGCCTATCTGGCCTCGGACGACGCGGGGTTCGTCACCGGGCAGGTCATGAATGTGGATGGCGGCATCACCATCTGACGGGCGTCAACTGCCGGTCAGCGGTGACAGCACGATCCGTGCCCCCTCCTGCACGAGTGCCACGCTGTCCCCCAGCACCCCGCCCGCGGGGCCCTGGTCGAACAGGTCCACGCCGCGTGCATCGAGGCCGCGCAGATAGTTCAGGAAGGCGGGCGAGTCCCCTTCCTTGAAATGGCCCAGGAAGCCGCCTCCGCTGAGGTCGGTGGCGTTGATCACATAGACGCCCTTCATGTTGCCGAGATCTGCCGCGCTCTTGATTGTGCCGAGCCGCTTCCGCTCGCCCCGCAGGCGGGCCGAGATCTTCAATGCCTTGTCGGTCTGCGAGACCAGCAGATAGATGGGCACGCCTCGGGCGATCACGGGGGCCGCCTGTTCCTTGAAGATGTCGATATCGATATCGGGCGAGATCAGCACGACAGCGTCAATGGGGTCGAAGACGCCTTGCGCATCCGACCGCGCCATGCCGCGCAGCGTATCCATCAAGAGCATGGTTCCCATCGAATGGGCCGCCAGCGTGATCCGTTCCGCCCTGGTGTTGCTGAGTGCGACGATCGTCTTTTCGACCGCATCCCGCGAATACAGTGCGGCCTCTGTATCGTAGAGATAGGCATCCGTCTTGCCGCGGGACGGCCAGGAGAAATGGACCGATGCCCCTGGCGCCTTCAGATCGTGTTCAAGCTGCGCCTGGCGATAGAGACCTTCCGCAAAGTTCGTGTTGTAGCCGTGGAGGAACATGAAGGCCTCACGGGTCCCCTTGCGCGCCATTTCCCGGTTGACGGCTCGGATGAAGCCGGCGGTGTTTGCGATGGGCTGCACACCAGCGACAAGGAACTGCCGTTCAGGGTCTGGATCGCCGGGCTTCGGGTTCTTGACGGTGCCTACCTTGCGCTCGGGCGGCACGGTCACCTCGAACGCGGCAAAGGTGATCCCCGTCGCAAGGGCGCTGGTGAAGTAGGGTGGCTCGGGTACCCACTGCCGCGAAGACGCCACGACAATCGTCTCAACCGTCCCCACTTGGGCTGCCTCAGGATCGACCACGACCTGACCCCTTGGCGCGCAGCCCCCGAAAGCGAGAAGGAAGGTCATCGTCAGTAGAATGTCATGCCGGCCGAGCATCCGAATTCCCTGGTTGTTCGCGCCCGAGGCTAAGGGCTGATTCCCAAAGTGCCATGAACCTTCGGCTTGGGACAATGCGCTTTGCCGGTCTGCCGAACAAACCTGCACGAATGTTGGAATTTGAAAACTGTGGGACGAGTTTCATTCAACTCGGCCCTACTTCAGTTCGATTGTGGAATGTTCCACTCAGCCGTACGGCAGCCTCTGCCAGGCTCGCACCGACCATTGCTTGCAGGCAGCCATCGAATTTGATTGGGTCCGTCTCGACGGGGACGCAAAGGAAAGGGTGCGCGATGGAACTGGGATTGCAGGGCAGGATTGTCGTCGTCACGGGCGGAGCTTCCGGCATTGGCGCGGCCATCAGCGAGGATCTGGCCCGTGAAGGGGCGGTGCCGGTTATCTTTGCCCGCCGCCCACCCGACCCGGCCTTCATGGCGGGTCTTGCGGTGTTGTCCCCCCGTGCGGGCTTCGTGCAGGTTGATCTGGCCGATGATGCCCAATGTGCCCGGGCGGTGGAGGAGACGCGGGCGCGCTATGGCCGGGTTGATGCGCTGGTCAACAATGCAGGCTCGAACGATGGGGTCGGGCTGGATGCCGGGCCGGCAGCCTTCCGCGCGTCGCTGGACCGCAACCTTGTCCATTACTACACGCTTGTGCATCTGCTGCTCGGCGACCTCAAGGCGGCGAAGGGTGCAATTGTCAACATCGCCTCGAAAACGGCAGTGACGGGGCAGGGCAACACCTCGGCCTATGTCGCGGCAAAGTCCGCACAACTTGGCCTGACACGCGAATGGGCGCTTGCCCTTTCGGGTGACGGCGTTCGGGTCAATGCCGTTATTCCGGCCGAAGTGATGACCCCGCTTTACGAGCGCTGGCTGGACAGCCTTCCGGACCGTGAGGCGAAGCTTGCCGAGATCACCCGGCGCATCCCGCTGGGCCAGCGCATGACCGAAGCGGCGGAAATCGCCGCGATGACCGTCTTCCTGCTGTCGGACCGGTCGCGCCATACGACGGGCCAATGGCTGTTTGTCGATGGGGGCTATACGCATCTCGACCGGGCTCTGGGGGTTCCGGCGGGCCGTTGAACGCCTGTTTAATCGGCGAAACAGTCTGCTGCGGTGGTTCTGATGCCGGGTCCGCCCGCAGAAAGCCTTGTGCCCCGGGGGCTTGGGTGCCAGTCTAATTGTAACGCGCATGTTAAGGGTTGGGGATTTAATGGAAGGCGTTCTCGAGGTTTGTGCCGATCTGCCCGATGTCGCGTTCGCGCCGGGGGATGTAGTCCTGCGCGAAGGTGGTCGGGATGGCCGGATTTTCGTCCTGATCTCGGGCACGGTCGCGGTGATGAAGGGCGATGTGCGCGTGACCCGCATCCGAAATCCGGGCGCGCTTTTCGGCGAGATGTCGGTGCTGCTCGGCATGCCCTACAGCGCCACGGTGGTCGCCGAGACGCCCGTGCGGATGCGCCTGGTGCAGGATGGCGAGGCTTTCCTGCGCTCGACCCCCGAAGTGGCTCTGCATGCTGCCCGACTGCTGGCCCAGCGTCTGCATGATACCACCACCTATCTTGCCGATCTGAAGGCGCAGTTCGAGGGCCGCACCGATCACTTCGGAATGGTTGACCGGATCATCGGGACCCTGCTGAACCACCAGACCGACCGCAACAAGGCCGCCGCCCTGCCGACAGAGGTCAAGGGCGACAGCCGGCTTTAGCCGCTACGCTGAGCGGCGCAACCAGTCTGGTAGCGTGGTCAGCGGTGCAAAGGGCCGGCTGAGCGGATCGGCAAGCGAGAGCGTCTCGTTGCCATAGATCGAGAACCAGTAGGCACGCTGTTCCTCCAGGTCGAAGATTATATGCGCCGGCACCGGGCCAATCTGCTGGCCGGTGTTGAACACCCAGCTTGACCCGATGCGGTCGGCCCAGGACCCACCGCCAATGAAGGGCGAGTTGTGGACATGACCCGACACCACGAGGTCTGGCGAGAACTCGGCAATCCACCCCACAAGGCATTCGTCCCCGAACGACCGTTTTCCGCCCCAACTGACCGGGCTGTCGATCGGCGGGGCATGGTAGACCCAGATCCACCTTTCGTGCGGCTCCAGCGCCGCCGAAGCAAGCTGACGTGCAATGGCTGCCTGGGTTTCGGGACCGTCCCACCAAGGGCAGGCTGTGATGAGTGTCTGGCCGATCCGGGTGCTGTGACCGCCGGCCACGACATCCAGCAGGTCGAGGTCCTGCATCCAGTCGGCCGTCAGCTCGCCCGAGGCATGCGTTGCGTCAAGATCGTGGTTGCCCGAACAGACGATGACCCGGGTCACCTCGGCGATCTGTTCGAGATAGGTGCGCACTACCACTGTCTGCGCGCTGCGCGGCACGCTTGAGGAAAGCTCCAGCAGATCGCCCGCCAGCACGACCGCGTCAAAATCCGGCCCGACCGACAAAAGCCAGTCGAACTGCTTGAGCGAATAGTGAATGTCGGCCACGACGAGAAGTTTCATGGTCGAACGCTAGGAAGCCAGCAGATCCCTGTCGAGTGGGCGCGCGGCTCAAACCCGCCAGGCGCGGCCAAATCTGTACCAGGAGCGAGCGGCTGCCGCTTTTTGCGGCATTGCACCGGCCCGTGTGCCCGCAACGTCGTTTCCAATCACGTAACAATAGGAAATCACTGAGAGAATCATTGTGGCAGGAATGTGTCGGCATTAAATCTGCAATGTGGTGAGATGGGCCAAATTGCGGCCTCTTTGTGAATCCGGGTGTAATTTTGAGTTTTGTTCAAGCCAGATCAGTGCTTTACGGGGCGATCTTCATCGTCGCCCTCTCGGCACTGCCGTCTCTGGCCGCCACTGTATCGGGCCTGGACCGCGACAAGTTCGCCTACGAAATTTCCGATGGCGAGACCCAGACCGAGACCTTTGACAGCCTTGCTGTGGGTCCTCTGCCCGAGATTGCCGGGCTGGATATCAGCACGTCGGGCACCGGCACGCTGGTCATTACCCACAAGTTCTACGCGTCGACCGGAACAGGATCACTTGGTGCGGGTTCCATTGAGTACTTCTTGCCGGCCGAGGTTTTGACCTTTACCTTTGACAGTGAAATCACTGCCTTCGCGATCGATATCAACACGTTTGCAAAGACCGATGGGGCCTTCGTTGCCACCCTGGACAATGGCGAGTCCTACAGCAGCGTGTTTTCCGCCTTCACGCCAGTGAATACCGGTCAGTTCCTGGCCTTCACCTCCTCAACGCCCTTCCGGTCGGTGTCGATTTCCACCACCAGCAAGCAGACCTACACGGTCGATACTGTGGTTTACGGCGATGACACCAAGGAAGAAGAACCACCTCCGCCGGATATCGCCCCCGTACCCTTGCCCGCACCGATCCTGATGCTTCTCTCGGCGCTGGGCGGGCTCTTGCTGCTGCGCCGGCGGCGCGTTTGACAGCTGCCTTTCTCGGAGCAGGCGACGCGGGCGAGTTTGCACCGGACATCATCGGCAAAATGCGTTAGCCTTATTCCCCGAGAGCCGGTTTCCTGTCGCAAGCGCGCTCATGAGCCAGCCACAAAGGAATGACTGATTTGACGATTGACGTGCTTTTTCTGGTTCTGCTGCTCCAGGTGAAGCATGTCTTCGCGGATTTCTTTCTTCAGGGCCCCTACATCATCAACAACCGCCGGTTCTACGGCCATCCGGGCGGGCTTCTGCATGTGGCAATCCACCTTGTCGGATCGCTCGTCGTGCTCTTGGTCATGGGAACGCCGCTGGCGCTGATGGGCTGGCTCTTGCTGGCGGAAGGGGTGTTTCACTACCATGTCGACTGGTTGAAGGACAACTTCAACCTTCGCTTCCAACTGACCCCCCGTGACCCTCTCTACTGGCAGGCGATGGGGGTCGATCAGGGCCTGCATCAGGCGACTTATCTTGCCATGGCGCTGGCCTGGTATCTGTGGAAGTGAACGTCGGCCGCAGAAGGGGCCCGATCAGGCAAAGTCGGCCAGCCTGTCCGCAATGGCCGCATAGAACCCGCCAAGACCCGGTTCCAGGGTCAGGGCAACTTCCTCGCATTCCTCAAGCCGGGGTTGCCAGGCCCGCCGTTCGGTCAGCGCGCGCAGAAGAGCGCCGTGGCGGCTCCGCAAGGCCGCGAAATCGGCCGAGCCCGCCATGGCGGGACCCCCCACCAGGATCGACGCAGCGACAGGCTCGGTGACGCCCTTAAGGCGAAGGTTCCCGGCAGGAAGCCAGGCAAGGCCGGGTGCCTTGGCCGCGCTCGCCTCGGCAAACAGGATATCGTAGGCCACCCTTCGGCAGCCGCCCTCGATGCGCGCCGCCTGGTTCACGGTCTCGCCCACGGCGGTGTAGTTGAACCGGTCGCGCGAGCCTATATTGCCCACGCAGGCCGCGCCAGTGGCCACCCCTATGGCCAAATTGACAGGCCTGGGCGACATCCCCGCGGTGTTGAACCGGGCAAGGGCCGCCCGCATGTCAAGCGCCGCCAGCCCTGCGCGTGCAGGGTGGTCTTCGGTCAGAAGTGGGGCGTTCCAGAATGCCATCACCGCATCGCCGATGAACTTGTCGATGGTGCCTTGATGACGCAGGATCTGATCGCCCAGATCGGTAAAGAGGCGGTTGAGCAACTCGACCAGCTCCGTGGCGCTGACAAGCTCGCTGAGTGGGGTGAAATCACGGATGTCGGCGAACATCACGGTAACGGTCCGGATCTCGCCTCCCAAGGCAAGGCGGTGTCCGCTCTGCTCGATCTGTTGCAGCACCGACGGCGCAACGTAATGCGAAAAAGACCTCCGGATCATGCGTTTGTCGCGGTCAGCGACCACGAACTGGAACGCCGACAGGGCGGCGAACACGACGAAGCCCGCCGCCAGGGGGAAGACCGCATCAAAGAGCAGACCGTAGCGGGTGAAGGCGACCCAACTGCCAAGTGTCACGAGGACGGCCGCCGCAAATCCCGTGGCCATCGAGGCAAGCGGACCCGAGATCGACATGACGCCGATCACTGCCAGGCCAAGCCCAAGAAAGGCAATGATCTCGACCGCCTCGACCAACGCATCCCGGCGCAGATAATCCCCGGTCAAGATCTGTTCCAGCATCTGGGCATGGATCGAGACGCCGGGCACATTCTCGCCCAGGGCCGTGGTCCGCAGGTCCAGAAGCCCGGCGGCGGAACTGCCGATCAGCACAATGCTCCCGGCCAGGCGCTCGGCAAGGGCGGCTTCGTTGCCGCCGCGCAGCACCTCGAGTGCCGAGACATACAGGTCGGGCGAATCCGGGCGGTAATGCACCCAGAGTGAGCCGTCCGGCGTGGTGGGAATGGTGAAATCGGCCAGGCGCAGCGCCTCGACCACGCCTTCCAGGTCGGGCGACCCCATGAGTTGATAAGTGGTCTCGCCCAGAGCAACCCGCAGCGCCTCGACCGAAAAGGTCGGCAGCAATCCAAGCGGCCCCCGCCACACCAGCGGCACCCGCCGGATGACGGTCGCTGCGTCGAAGGGACTGATGTTGATCACCCCGATGCCGGTCGCCGCCTCGCGCAGGGGGGGCAGGATCGGCACCGCCGCGGGCAGTCCAGGCAGGGATGCCGAAGGCAGAAGCCCGATCTCGACGAAGCCGGCCTTGCCTTCCACCGGGGGGGCTGCCGGGTCGGTTGACTGCGAGGTTCCCAGAACGACGTTCGCCTGCGCGATGGCCGTGGCAAAGGCCAGGTCGGAATCCAGCCCCGCCAAATCCTGATCCGAAACCGTGGCTGCAAGCAGCCCCTGATCGTCAAGCCGGCGAGCGATGCTGGCCGGTGACATGCGATCAGCTTCGGGGAAGAGCACGTCAATAGCAATGACGGCGACGCCAAGCGCGGCAAGCCGGTCGACCAGTTCTGCCATCTGGTCGCGTGGCCAGGGCCATTGGCCGATTGCCTGAAGCGATGCCTCGTCAATGTCGACCACCCTGACCGGCAGGTCGGCGGGTTCACGCGGGGACAAGCGCTGCAAACCATCGAAGTAAAGATCGCGCAGCCCCTGCAACGGCGCAGGATCGAAGGCCCGCAGGACCGTCAGTCCCGCCAGAAGCGCCAGGCCCAAAGCAAGCACGTACCTGCGCAAATCAGCCCCCGACGGGATCGGGGGCTGGGGAAGGACAGGATCGCCCGGCGGTCACGGTGCAGGCGGCGGAGCCGGGTCGGGTTCCGTCTCGGGTTCAGGATCTGGCGCCGGCGGCGGCTCGGGTTCCGGCTCGGGCTCGGGTTCCGGATCGACGGTCGGCGGCTCTTCCTCGGTTATCGCCGTCGGGTTCTGGTTGTCTTCCTTGACCGGACGTGCCGCCTTCTTGATCGCAACCCTCCTGGCAACTTCACCGCAAGAGCCGGTCGGAGCGCGATAGGCCCGGCCCAGGGATGACTGGTCGACGATGAACGGAAACTCGGCCAGGATGGTTTCATCCTTGGCGTCTCGCGAGGCCGCACCGCCGATCTGTCCGCTGGGGCTTGTCTGGGCCAGGGTACAACGCCCGCGCACGATCGCGCAGCGCATGCCGCCGCACATCAGCACCTCTCCGCGCAACAGCACGAGGTTGGTCTGGCGCCCCTCGCGCACCGAGAAGTCGAAGGTGGTGCCGCGTACCCCCATGGTGGCGGTCGGGGTGGTGATGTCATAGGCCGACTTCGGGCTCTTGCCGGTGATGAAGCGGAAGGTGCCCCCAACTGCGCTGACGGCAAAACGTTCCGCCTTGCCATTGCGGCGCATCAGGATTTCCTCGATCACGAGGCGCGACCTTGGCCCGACGACGATCCGGGTTCCGTCCACGAACAAAAGGTCGATCCGACCGGTTTCGTTCGTGGTCAACACATCTCCCATCGAGATCTGGGCGCCCTCCGACAACCGGGTGCGGCCTGCCTGTCCCTGACTTTCCGCCCCTGGCAAGACGGCAGCGGCATTTGCAACCACCTGTGCCGAGGCTGCCACGGCGGCGAGGGATCCAACCAGGGCGCCGAACAGGAGCACCCCCAAGATCCGCACCATGGAACGCATCTAACTTCCCCCTAACCGCAAACACACACACTGACGGTTCATGTTTACCAAGAATTCGAACGGTTCCAAGAAACAATGCGGGAACTGACGTTTCCACAGGCGGTTTGCACGCAACTTCAGCCGCCGGATCGTCTTTAGGGTAGGTATTCAGGCTTGTCATGCAATCCTGAGGCGAACGTCACGTCGGGGGCGCCTGAAAATTGCCCGATCCGCTTGGGACTTTCCATTGTCACAATTGCGGGATCCGGGTGGTCCAAGCGCTGGAAAGCATTAGAGTACACGGTCAAAAGGGGCCGGTCGGCGGAACAACCGAACCTGCCCGGCAGACCGTGACGTGACGCCCCAACCGGAGACCCAGATGTCAGAACCCTCCCGCTCTTCCGTTGCCCTTTGGAAGCAGGGGATCGGCGTCGTCATCGCGGTCGGGCTTGCGGCGGTTCTGGCCGGGCTGTTCGTGCCCGCGTCCCATCCCCTGCTTGACCGGGCCGGGCTGCTCGGGCCGATGGCTCGGCTGGGTTTGATCGCTTCCGCCCAGGCCGATGCCGCCGGACAGCAAGGCGGCCCGCCCGGGGCGGGAGGCCCCCCCGGTGCCCAGGCGAGGGGCGGGCCAAGTGGCGGAGGCGTGCAGGTTCTGGCCGAACCGGCTGCGCCGCAGGTGCTGAACGATCTGGTGACGGCCATAGGCTCGGCGCGAGGGGAGAGTTCGGTCGTTCTGTCCTCCGAAGTGCCGGGACGCATCCTGTCGCTGAAGGTCGCCTCGGGTGACTATGTCGAGGCCGGCGATATCGTGGCCGAACTGGACAGCGAAGAGGCGCGCTTTGCCGTGGAACGCGCGACGCTGGTGTTGCGCGATGCCGAGGCGACGTTGCGGCGCGTCGAACAACTTCGCACCACCGGTGCTGTCACCGAGCTTCAGGCCCAGGAAGCGCAGCTCGCGCTGAGAACGGCCGAGCTGGAACTGCGCGAGGCTGAGTTTGCCCTGTCGCGCCACCAGGTGGCCGCCCCGATCTCGGGCTGGGTTGGCATTCTTCAGGTCGAGCCGGGCAACCGCGTGACAACGGACACCGAGATTACGCGGATCGAGGACCGCTCGTCCCTGATCGTCGATTTTCGGGTGCCGGAACGCATCGTCGGCAAGATCAAGCCGGGCGATCCGCTGACGGCAACGCCTCTGGCCGACCCGGGGCTGGACCTGCCGGGGAAAATCCTCGCCATAGACAACCGCGTCGACGAGGCCAGCCGCAGCCTGCTGGTACAGGCGAGCATTGAGAATGCCGAGGACCGTCTGCGCGCCGGCATGGCCTTTCGCATCTCCCTGTCTTTCGACAGCGATCCGCATCCGGCTGTCGATCCGTTGGCGATCCAATGGGGGTCGTCGGGCGCCTTCGTCTGGGTTGTGCGCGATGGCAAGGCAGAACGACTGCCGATCCGCATTCTGCAGCGCAATGCCGACACCGTGCTGATCGACGCTGAAACCAGACCCGGCGATCTGGTCGTGACGCAAGGGGTTCAGTCGCTCCGGCCCGGAGGAGAGGTGAGCGTGGTCGACCCCACCGGTGCCCCCATCGACCCGCAGACAAAGAGCTGACCGATGGAAAATCGGCCCATTTCCGGCGAAATAGACGAGAAGGCGCTGTCGGGTTCGGCCACCGCGCTGTTCGTGCGACGTCCGATCCTGGCTTATGTGATCAACGCCTTGATCATCATCGCCGGTCTTGCGGCCTTCTACGGGGCCGAAGTGCGCGAACTGCCCGAGGTCGACGCACCCGTTGTCACCATCAGCACCAATTACGACGGCGCCACGCCTGAAACGATCGACCGCGAGATCACCTCGGTGATCGAGGGCGCTGCGGGCCGGGTGTCTGGGGTCACGTCGATCTCGTCCTCGTCGCGCTTTGGCTCCAGCAGGGTCACGGTCGAATTCAGCGACAATGTCGATCTGGACGTAGCCGCCACCGACCTGCGCGACGCGGTGGCGCGATTGACGAACCAGTTGCCGGATGGCGCCGATTCACCCCGCGTGGTCAAGGCCGACGCGAATTCAGATGCGATCATTCGCCTGGCACTGACATCGCCCGACCGGACCCCGCAGGACCTCACCCGGATTGCCAGCGACCTGGTCGAGGATCGCCTGCTCTCGGCGCCCGGCGTGGCAGATGTCGAGGTCTTCGGTGACCGCGATCTGGTGTTCCGGGTGGACATCGACCAGATGCAGCTGGCCGGGCGCGGCCTGACCCTGGCCGACCTTACGGATACACTGGCCGATGTCAGCTTCGATTCCCCCGCCGGATCGCTCAGTTCGGACCGCCAGAGTATCCTGGTCCGGACTTCCGCCGCCGTAACCTCGGCCGAACAGATCGAGGCGCTGGAGATCGTACCGAACGTCCGGGTGGGCGATGTGGCGCAGGTGGTGCTGGGGCCAGAGCCTGGCGCCTCGACCCTGCGGGCCAATGGCCAGTCGGGCATCGGCCTGGGGATCGTGCGGCAGGCGCAAAGCAACACGCTCGAGATATCGGCTGCCGTTCAGCAGGTCGTTGCCGAGGTGCAGCCCCTGCTGCCGCCCGATGTGCGGCTGTTCATCACCTCTGACGCCGCCACTTTCATCAATGGTGCCATCCATGAGGTGGAACTGGCACTGGCGCTTTCGGTGCTGATCGTCACCGCCATCATCTTCGTGTTCCTCCGCGATCTGCGGGCAACGTTCATTCCGGTGCTGGCCATTCCCGTCTCGCTTGTGGGGACGATCGCAGCGATCTGGCTGGTTGGGTTCTCGGTCAACATCCTGACTCTGCTTGCACTGGTGTTGGCGACAGGGCTCGTCGTTGATGACGCGATCGTGGTGCTGGAAAACATCGTGCGGCGCAGATCCGAAGGGATGGGCGCGCGTGCGGCCGCCGTGCTGGGTACGCAGCAGGTGTTCTTTGCGGTTCTGGCCACCACGACGACGCTTGCGGCCGTGTTCATTCCGCTGTCGTTCCTGCCTGGGCAGACCGGCGGGCTGTTCCGAGAGTTCGGCTTTACCCTGGCCATATCGGTGCTCTTGTCCTCGGTCGCGGCACTGACCCTTGTGCCTGTACTGGCAAGCCGCATCCTTGCCGGCGGGCAAGAGGGCGGGGAGAAAGAGGGCGGGCTTCTTGGCGGGCTTGGTAGCCTGCTCTCTGCCTTCTATGCACGGACGCTGCGGGCCGTTCTGGCCGCCCCCCTGGTGGCCGTGACCGTCGCCGTGCTTTTCGCAGCCTTCGCAGCCGTCCTCTACCCGACGCTGACGCAGGAACTGACACCGCCCGAAGACCGATCCGTAATCCTGCTGAGCGTCCAAGGCCCGCAGGGCGTGGCGCTTGACTACACGGACGGCAAGATGCGGCAGATCGAGGCGATCCTTGATCCGCTGCGCGACGCCGGAGAGGTCACGAACGTCTTCGCCATTGCCGGCCAGGGCTCGGGCAACAGGGGCTTTGTCGTGATCTCGCTGGCTGACTGGGCCGACCGCAACCGTAGCCAGCAAGAGATCGCCGATGAGATCAACGCCAAGCTTCGCGGCATCATCGGAATCCGCGCCTTTGCGATACAGCCCAACTCGCTTGGCATCCGGGGGGCGGGGCAGGGCTTGAGTTTCGCGCTTTTGGGCAACGACTATGGCAGCCTCGCTGACAATGCCCGGAGCCTGGTCGAAGCCATGGAGGAGAACCCGGCCTTCGCGACCGTCCGCGTGGGCTATGACACGACCCAGCCCCAGCTTTTCGTCGAGGTGGATCGGGCACGTGCAGCCGATCTGGGCGTCAGGATAGATGGCATGGGCGAGGCGCTGCAGGCGGTCCTCGACGGGCGGACCGTGGGCACCGTCTATCTGGATGATGACAGTTTCGACATCAAGCTTGTCGCCTCGGCCGATCCGGTCGATGACCCGGGCGATCTTGAACGTATCTTCGTGCAATCCCGCGATGGCCAGATGGTTCCGATCTCCACCTTCGTGACGCTGACCGAACGCGCCGTTGCCCCGGAACTCAGCCGCGAAGGGCAAATGCGGTCAGTTCCCGTCACCGCGAACCTGGCGCCGGGCACCTCGCTTGGGGCCGCGCTGGCCGAGACCGAGCGCCTGGCCGCCGAACTCTTGCCTGACGATATACGCATTCAGCCCATGGCCGAAGCTGCCACGCTGAATCAGACGAATTCCGGCCTGTTCGTAACCTTTGGCGTGGCGATCCTGATCGTGCTGCTTGTTCTGGCCGCGCAGTTCGAAAGTTTTGTCTCGGCCGTGATCGTGATGGCGACCGTGCCGCTTGGCCTGGCCTGTGCGGTCTACGCGCTGCTGCTCACGGGCGGCAGCCTCAATGTCTACAGTCAGATCGGCCTGGTCCTGTTGGTGGGGATCATGGCCAAGAACGGTATTCTGATCGTGGAGTTTGCCAATCAGTTGCGGGATGAAGGTCAGTCGGTGCGCGACGCGATCACCAATGCCTCGATCATCCGGCTGCGTCCTGTGATGATGACGATGATCGCCACGGTCCTTGGTGGGGTGCCACTGGTCTTTGCTTTTGGTGCTGGCGCGGAAGCGCGCGAGGTACTGGGCTGGATCATCGTCGGCGGTTTGGGCATGGCGACGATTGCCACGCTTTACATCACGCCGGTCGCCTATCTGCTGCTCGCAGGCCTTTCAAGACCGCGTGCCGCCGAAGAGGCTCTGTTGCGCTCGGAACTGGGGCAGGTTGCACGGGCAAGCCACCCGGCCGAGTGATCGGCCGCGCGGCATCCGTGTTCGATTGACACAATTTCAGGGACTGGCCGTCTCGGATGTCGTGCTGTCGTCCGACGATGTGCTGTCGTTTGACGATGTGCTGTCGTTAGACGATGTGTTCTCGTTCGACGATGTGTTCTCGTCGGACGAGGTGTCCTCGCTCGACGATGTGTTCTCGCTGGACGAGGTGTCCTCGCTCGACGATGTGTTCTCGCTGGACGAGGTGTCCTCGCTCGACGATGTATTCTCGTTGGACGAGGTGTCCTCGTTCGACGATGTGTTCTCGTTGGACGAGGTGTCCTCGCTCGGCGAGGTATTCTCGCTCGATGAAGTGTTCTCGTTTGACGACGTATTCTCGCTTGAGGAGGTGTTTTCGTTCGAAGCTGTGTTCTCGCTCGACGCGGCGTTGTCGTTTGACGCGGTTTGCTCTGGGTCTGCAGCCGTCGGATCATTGGACGTGGCAGTTGTCTGCGTCGCCGTGTCGGACGCGTTTGAACTTGTCGTCGTGGCCGGTGCCTTTGGCGTGGGCACTACCACGATCACGGTCGCAGGCGAAGCCGTCGATTGCGTGACTTCCGGGGAAATCGTCACGGTTACCGGCTGATCTGTTTCGGTGATCGTGGGCAGGCTGGTCATGATCTGCCCGATCCCGCCGCTCGGCCGCGAAGCAAGGCAGTCAAGCTGTCCCCTGTCGCCACTCTTGACGAAATCGCGCAGTTCGCGCGCCAGCGGGTCGTTGCCCTTGGTCAATTGACGATTGCGCAGCATGAAGGCCCAAAGGCCTGCACAATCCTTGGTTGTCACAAAGTGATCGATGCGGTCAAGCTGGTCGACAGTGAACTCGGCGCGCGCCACGCCCGCGGTGCCCAGGACGGTCGTCAGCACAAGGGCAGACAGCGTGAGTCTCGATCTTGCAGAGGGTATGGGAAACGGCCTGTCCCCGAGTGCGCTGATAAATGCGTTCATTTGAAATCTCCTAATCTGAGCTTGCTGGCGATCTTTGCGGATTGTTTCGCAAGATCAGGTGCCTGAGCAGCGGGGGCTGGTGCCGGGGCCTGCTTTGCCGTCTTGGCGGGGGCCTTCTTCTTGGTGCTGACCGGTTTCGCGGCCACGGCAGCGGGGCCGTCGCCCTTGAACCAGACTTCGACCGTTCCAGGTGGGGGCGCGTTGCCACCGCCGGTGAAGTCCCGAAGCCGGTAGCCAAGGTCCTCGGCCAATGCCTCGGCCAGGGGGCGATCCTCGGCATGGAAATAGCGCACCTGGCTGCCCTTGATCGAGACGTCCACGCGCGCGGGCTCCGCAGTCTGAAAGCCTGACCCTGACAGCAGCGTCTGTGCCTCTGTGACAGTCGCCGCGTCGGTTCCCTGCGGTACCAGCAGCTTCACAAGGTGCGATGGCCAGAGAGGCTGGGCTGGCGTGACATCCATCGTCGCGGGGCGATCCGGACCTGCGACGGGGGCCGAGGCCAGCACCAGGCCGCCCGGATCCGCCGCGCCGGTCAGCAGTGCCGGGACCAGCGCGGGGGTCGTGGAGGGCTCGCTCATGCCGGGGTTCAGCTGCACAGGGGCGGGGCCGGCCAGCGGTCGCAGCGCACGCGCCATCGGGCCAGGGGGAGCCTCCGACCCGGACTGCACCTGGCTGAGCGCCGCCAGCCACCCGGATTGCAGGGGGGCTGCGGCAGGCGGAAAGACGGGAAGGGCGTCGGCCTGCGTTGGCAAAGCTTCCTGGGACAAGGCGCGCGGCCCTTCGGCGGCATCGAAGGACAAATGGGGACCGAGCTGCGGGGGGGCTCCTGGCCCTGACGCAACAGGCAAGGGAACCACCGAGCGGCCTACGATAGCGGAAACCGTCCGTGGCAGGCGCAAGGCCGCATCGTCCCGGACCAAGGCCGCGGGGCTTTCAGGCCCAAGGGTCGGCACAAGAGGGGCAAGGGCGGCGGGCGCAGCCGTGGCAGGCCCGGGGGCCGCCGCCGGGGCCAGAGGTGCTGCGATCTGCACGGGCACAGACGCTGGCGCGGATTGTTCCGCCGGGCGGAGCAACCATACGGCGACCCCAAGCCCGACGCCGACCCCCAGCCCAAGGGCGAAGCCCGTGACGACCCGCCCGATCGGCAAGGTCGGAGCAGCGGCAGGGGGCGGGGCTGCCTGCGGAACGAAGATCGGCTCTTGCGCCACGGCTGCCGGCTCGAGGGCGCGGGCCGGGCGCAGAGGCGTGATAACTGTCGGGGGGACAGGGCGCAGCCGGGGTAGCGGCGGCGGCGCCGGCTCGAAGGCGTCCAGCGCTTCGAATTCCTCTTCGGCTTCCCGGTCGGCAGCCCGTGCATTGGCGCGAAGAGGTCCGGCGGGAGGACGGACCAAGGTCAGATGCGGGTTCACCGGCAACGACTGGGCGGTGCCCCGGGGCGGCAGGGGTTGCTCTTCTGGCTCGGGGAAGGGGGCGGTCGGACTCAGATCTTCGGGCGTGTCTGCGCTTGGCCAGCCGGAGCCTGGGGCTGCGGCACGGAAAACCCGTCGCCCCGCGCCCTTCTGGGCCAGCACCTGCTCACGCTGCTTGCGCGCCGCTTCAAGCCGGCGCTCCCAGCTTTCCGACTGCAACAGATCCTGTACATCCGATGCCGGCTCGTCCGACACAGGCGGCGTCGCGCCGCTGTCGTTCGGTCTGTCCATAGTTCGGGCCCCCCGACCCAGTCAGGCGCCCGCGGTCAGTCCCTATCCGGCAGCATGGAAAATCGACGGGGTTTAATGCGGCGCCTTCATCAATGATAGCACTCTAACCCGGATTGTCCCGCAAACTGTAGTCAGATCGCGGACCAGACGCGGCAGCAGCGGATCCTTGCCGGTCATCGGGCGTTAACTGCCTGCAAATACGTCAAATGCAGCGATCGAGCTGCGCGAAGAATTTTGTCCGCCAGCGCCGCCCTGCAAGCCTGTCCGCGCTGCCGTGGCCCAGGGGACAGCCCAACGGCCTGCGTGGCGACAGAATCACCCTGCTTCACTCGGTGGCCAGCAGCAGCCGGCCCTTGATCGGCAGATGGTCCGAGGCAACGCGCGCCAGCGCCGTATCATGCACCGCGAACTCGTCGATCCGACCTCGACGACAGGCCATCATCCGGTCCAGCGGAACCATTGGATAGCGGGCGGGAAAGCTCCGCCCGATGGGGGCCGAGTGAAAGAACTCGGCCAGCGGACCGAGCGAGGAGGCGCGCCCGGTGCGCCATTCGTTCAGATCTCCCATCAGCACCATCGGACGGTCGTCGAGCTGCTCGATCCGGTTCAGGATCGCCCGCGCCTGCGACAGGCGCGACTGCGGCAAAAGTCCCAGATGCGCCCCGATCACCCGCAGCTTTCGCCCGTCCAGCCGCAGGTCGGCCAACAGGGCGCCCCGCGGCTCAAGTCCCGGCAGGGCCAGGTGATGCACCTCTTCGATCTCGGCCCCGCGGGCAAGGATCAGGTTGCCGTGGAAGCCATGGGCCTCAAGCCTGCGGTCGACCGGCACGGCAACAAGGCCGGTCTCCTCCTCCAGCGCCTCGAGGTTCAGAAGCCCCGTGCGCCGTCCGAAGCGCAGGTCAACTTCCTGCAGGGCGACAATATCCGGTGCGATCTCGGCAATGACCTTGGCGATCCGGTGCGGATCGCGCCGGCGGTCGGTCCCGACGGCCTTGTGGATGTTGTACGACGCCAGGCTCAGCGATGCGGTCACGTGCGGCTTCTCCTTTCAACGCCGCAAGATAGGCCGCGCTCTTCACATATCCAAGCTGCTTATCCCGGACAGGTCCCGCTGTCCCCTCGGTCAGCCGGACAGGGCAGCAGAAGCTATGTCAAAGACATATTGCAATTTCGGAATACATTATATATTCAAGATCGAAGATGTGTTTGGAGTCGCGGCCGAGGCTGCATTGGCGGGAGGGCAGGGATAATGGCGCATGTCGTGGTATTGGGGGCGGGTCTTGGCGGGGTCATCATGGCCTACGAGATGAAGGACCAGCTGGGAAAGTCAGACAGGGTAACCGTCATATCGAAAGGGTCGCGCTACAGCTTCGTGCCGTCGAACCCCTGGGTAGCGGTTGGCTGGCGCGACCGCGAAGAGATCGAGGTTGATCTGACCGAAGTGATGGGTCGGCGCGACATTGCGCTGCTGACCCAGGGCGCGGCCCGGGTTCATCCGGCGGAAAACCGGGTGGAGCTGACGGATGGCACTTCGGTCGATTACGACTACCTTGTCATCGCCACGGGCCCCGACCTGGCCTTCGATGAGATCGAGGGCTTCGGCCCCGAAGGCCATACGCAATCGGTCTGCCATGTCGATCACGCCCTTGAGGCGGAGAAGGCATTCAAGGAACTGGTCAAGAAGCCCGGGCCTGTCATCATCGGTGCCGTGCAGGGAGCAAGCTGCTTCGGCCCGGCTTACGAGTTCCTGTTCATCCTCGAAACGGCGCTGCGCCGGGCCAAGATCCGCGATCAGGTGCCGATGACCTTTGTCACCTCCGAACCCTACATCGGCCATCTGGGCCTGGATGGGGTGGGCGACACCAAGGGCCTGCTCGAAAGCCAGATGCGCGCACATCACGTCAAATGGATCACCAATGCCAAGGTCAAGTCGGTCGAGCCGGGCCTGATGCATGTCGAGGAGGTCAACGACGACGGATCAACCAGGAAGCTGCATGATCTGCCCTTTGCCTTCTCGATGATGCTGCCGGCCTTCCGGGGCGTTCCTGCCGTGCGCGGGATCGAGGGTCTCACGAACCCCCGCGGATTCATCCTCGTCGACAAGTACCAGCGCAACCCGACCTTCCGGAATGTCTTTGCCGTGGGCGTAGGCGTGGCCATTCCGCCGATCGGCCCGACACCGGTGCCGGTGGGTGTGCCAAAGACCGGTTTCATGATCGAAAGCATGGTCACCGCCACGGCCCACAACATCGCCGCGCTTCTGAAAGGGCAGGAGCCGAACGAGGTGGCCAGCTGGAACGCCGTCTGCCTGGCCGATTTCGGCGACGGGGGCGTTGCCTTTGTGGCCCAGCCGCAGATCCCGCCGCGCAATGTCAACTGGTCGTCCGAGGGCAAGTGGGTCCACTACGCCAAGATCGGGTTCGAGAAGTACTTCCTGCGCAAGATCCGCATCGGCAAGTCCGAACCCTTTTACGAGCGCCTCGCGCTGCAGGCGCTGGGGATCGACAAGCTGAAACAGACCCACGTCGAATAACCAACTGAACAGAAAGGAAAGATCATGACCGTTTCTCAAGCAATCCAGGCTTTTGCGGGCTTCATGGTTCTGCTGTCGCTCGCGCTGGCCTGGGCGGTGTCGCCCTGGTTCCTGGCGCTGACCGCCTTTGTCGGGGCCAATCTGCTGCAATCGGCCTTCACGGGTTTCTGCCCCGCCGCGATGGTGTTCCGTCGCATGGGCCTCAGCGACCCGAAAGCCCTCTGACCCGAAAGCGCCTGTCATGACCAAGCTCCCCCGGACCTCGTCCCCGTGGCGCGTCGGCGCGCTTTGCGCCGCTGCCCTGGCCGTCGCGCCGCCCGTTCTTGCCGCAGAAATCACGCTCACCCCGGTACCGGTGGTCGAGATGAAGGCGCTGTTCGGCCAGATCGAAAGCCGCTTCGTGGTGCCCGCGCGTTCGCGCATCGGGGGGGTTCTGGTGGCGCTGGACGTGGCCGAAGGGAACATGGTCACCGCCGGGCAGATCGTCGGGCGGGTGACCGACGAGAAGCTGGAGCTGCAACTGGCGGCGTCGGAGGCCCGCCTCCGCGCCGCGCAATCGCAACTTGAAAACGCCGAGACCGAACTGACCCGCAACGAGGAACTTCTGGCCCGTGGCGCGACGACCATCCAGCGCGTCGATCAGGTGCGCACCGCCCTTTCGGTGGCGCAGAACGCGGTGAGCGAGCTGGAAAGCGCCCGGCAGGTCATCCAGCAGCAGATGGAGGAGGGGGCCCTGATCGCCCCCACGACCGGGCGCGTGCTGGCCGTCGCCAGCCGTCTGGGCGAGGTGGTCATGCCCGGAGAGCCGGTGGTGACCATCGCCGGAGGTAGCGTGTTCCTTCGCCTTGCCATCCCCGAGCGGCATGCCGAGGGTCTGGTCGAAGGCGCAAGCGTCGCCATCGGTGAGGATGGGACCACGACCGAAGGCCGCATCGAAAAGATCTATCCGCTGATCGAGAATGGCCGTGTCACCGCCGATGTGGCGGTCGAGGGGCTGGCCGACACCTTCATCGGCAAGCGGATCCTTGTTCGCGTGCCAGTGGGTGAAAGGCAGGCCTTGGTGCTGCCCCCCGATGCGGTCCGGCGCAGCGCCGGGCTCGACCTCGTGGAGATCGTCGCCGCCGAGGGAACCCGGCAGGTGACGGTCGTGCCCGGCCCGTTGGTGCAGACGGCCGAAGGGCCGATGCGGGAAATCCTGACCGGACTTCGCGCCGGCGACACGGTGATCGTGCCATGAGTAGCCAGGACAAGGGCCAGGTGCCCGACGCGGTTCGCGCCGGCATTGCGGGGGCGCTGACCCGCGCCTTCATCACCTCGCCGCTGACCCCTCTGCTGCTGTTCGCAGCGGTCATTCTGGGCATCGTCGCACTGATCACCCTGCCACGAGAGGAGGAGCCGCAGATTTCGGTTCCGATGGTGGACATCCATGTGCAGGCCAATGGTCTGCGCGCCGAGGACGCTGTGAAGCTTGTCACGGAACCCTTGGAAACCATTGTGAAATCCATCCCCGGCGTCGAGCATGTCTATTCGCAGACCCGCGATGACGCCGCCATGGTCACCGCCCGGTTTGAGGTTGGCACCTCGGCGGATGCCGCCATTCTGCGCGTGCATGAAAAGGTGCGGGCCAATATCGACCGCATTCCCAAGGGCATCCCCGAGCCGATGATCGTGGGGCGGGGGATCGACGATGTGGCGATCATGGTCGTTACCCTTTCGCCGCGCCCCGAGGTGGCAGATCGCTGGACCGCCGCCGATCTGACCCGCGTCGCGCGGGAGGTTCAGGTATCGATTGCGGCGCTGCCCGAGATCGGCCTGACCTATATCGTCGGCGAGACGCCCGAAGAGATCCGCATCCGACCGGACCCCGAACGCCTGGCCCAGGCGGGGCTGACCCTTCAGGCCCTGGCCGGCAAGGTCGAGGGCGCCAACAGCGCCTTCACCGTGGGTCTTGTGCGCGAGGATGGCCACCAGATCGGCCTGTCTGCCGGCGAGACGCTGTCCGACATGACCGATATCGGCAACCTTCTGGTCACCACCCGCGATGGCCGCCCTGTTTACGTGCGCGACGTGGCCGATGTCACGCTCGAGACCGATACGGTCGAAGCCCGCGTGGCCAACCTCTCGCGCGAGGGCGAGGGTTTCGCGCGCGCGCCGGCCGTGTCGCTGGCCGTGGCCAAGCGTCCCGGAGCCAATGCCGTGGCGATTGCCGAGGAAATCCGCCACGCCGTCGAAAGGCTTGAAGGCACTGTCATCCCCGAGGATCTCCGGGTCGAAATCACCCGCGACTATGGCGAGACGGCGAACGAAAAGGCGAACGAGCTGCTGTTCCACCTTGGCCTTGCCACGCTGTCCATCGTGGCGCTCGTCTGGGTGGCCATCGGTTGGCGCGAGGCACTGGTGGTGCTGATCGTCATTCCGGTGACAATCCTGCTCACGCTCTTTGCCGCGCGGGTCATGGGCTATACTCTGAACCGCGTCAGCCTCTTTGCGCTCATCTTCTCGATCGGGATTCTGGTCGACGATGCCATCGTGGTGATCGAGAACATCGCCCGGCACTGGGGCATGAAGGACGGCCGCTCGCAGCGCCAGGCCGCGATTGATGCCGTGGGCGAGGTGGGCAACCCCACCATCGTCGCCACCCTGACGGTTGTCGCCGCCCTTCTGCCCATGCTCTTCGTCTCGGGCATGATGGGCCCCTACATGAGCCCCATTCCCGCAAATGCCTCGGCGGCGATGGTCTTTTCGTTCTTCGTCGCTGTCATCATCACACCCTGGCTGATGCTCAAGTTCGGCAAACCGCATGGCGGCCATGGGGGCGACCATGGCGAAGCGTCGGATGGCGGCGTGCTGGGCCGTATGTATCGGGTCGTCGCCCGCCCCATTCTGGCGTCCAAGGCGCGCTCGGGGCTGTTCCTGCTTGTGGTCCTTGTGGCCACTGGCGCCTCGATGATGTTCTTCACGACCAAGGCCGTGACGGTCAAGCTTCTGCCCTTCGACAACAAGTCGGAACTGTCGGTCCAGCTTGATCTTCCGCGCGGGGCCTCGGTCGAAGAGACCGATCGCGTGCTGCAGCAGATCGCAGCGGCGCTGGCTCCGGTTGAAGAGATCGTCTCAATCCAGTCGCATGCCGGCACGGCAGCCCCGTTCAACTTCAACGGCCTGGTCCGGCACAGCTACCTGCGGGCCGAGCCACAGATGGGCGATCTGCAGATCAACCTCTCGCCCAAGACCGAGCGCGACCGCGAAAGCCACGCCATCGCGCTTGACCTGCGCGAGCGGGTGGCGGCGCTCGACCTGCCGCAAGGCACGGTGTTCAAGATCGTGGAGCCGCCGCCCGGTCCGCCAGTCATGTCGACCCTGCTGGCCGAGGTCTATGGGCCGGACCCGGAAACCCGCCGCGCCGTCGCGGCAAAGATCCGCGAGACGTTCCAGACCGTGCCCTTCATCGTCGATGTCGACGACAGCTACGGCGTGCCCGCAGAACGGCTGCGGCTGACGCTGGACGACGCGAACCTCGACTTCCACAAGGTCGAGCCGGCTGACGTATTCGATACCGTGGGCCTGCTCTTCGGGGGCAAGACCCTGGGGTTCTCACACCGGTCGGACGGGCGCCAGCCCGTCGCGATCCGCATCGCCCCCGACAAGGCCGACCGTGTTCTGGACGAACGCGCGCTGGCGACGCCGGTACCGGCCAACCTCTTGCCGGGTGACCGGTCAGTGATCGAACTGGGCGACGTGGTGCGCCTGTCGCGGGAAACCGCGTCCTTCCCGATCTTCCGCCACAACGGCACCCCGGCCGAGATGGTCACGGCCGAGCTTGCCGGTGATTTCGAGGCGCCGCTTTATGGCCAGATGGCGGTCGCGGCGGCCATCGAGGCTGCCGACTGGGGCGATCTGCCGAAACCCGTGATCCGCCAGCACGGCCAGCCCAGCGACACGACTGTGCCGGTTCTGCTGTGGGACGGCGAATGGGACGTGACCTGGGTCACCTTCCGGGACATGGGCGCGGCCTTCGGCGTGGCGCTGGTGGGCATCTACATCCTTGTCGTCATGCAGTTCGGATCGTTCAAGCTGCCGCTTGTCATCCTCACGCCGATCCCGCTGACGCTGATCGGCATCCTGGTCGGCCACTGGCTGTTCGGTGCGCCGTTCTCGGCCACATCGATGATCGGCTTCATTGCGCTGGCCGGCATCATCGTGCGGAACTCGATCCTGCTTGTCGACTTCATCCGTCACGCACCCAAGGCGGGCCGCAGCCTGGTCGACGTGCTGCTGGAAGCGGGTTCGATCCGCTTCAAGCCGATCCTGCTGACCGCACTTGCCGCCATGATCGGCGCGGTGACGATCCTGACCGACCCGATCTTCCAGGGGCTGGCCATCTCGTTGCTGTTCGGGTTGGCGTCCTCGACCTTGCTGACCGTTCTCGTGATCCCCGCGATCTATGTGCTCTTGCGGGGTGGCCAACGGGAGAGGGGGGCCAACTGATGCCTGCCTTCGACCAGACAGGGGCAAATGCCCCATCGGTCACCCGGGCAACGGCCCTTCTGAAGGCGCTTGCCCATGACGCGCGGCTGGAAATCCTCTGCCAGTTGATCGGGGGCGAGCATACCGTGGGCGAGATCTGCGCGGTGCTGCATCTGCCGCAGGCGGCAGTCAGTCAGCAACTCATGCGCCTGCGCGCCGAGGGGCTCGTGGGGGCGCGGCGCGAGGGGCGGCACATCCATTACCGGCTGGAACGGCCCGAGGTGCGCGCGATCATCACCGAGTTGCAGCGCACCTTCTGCGCCCCCGCGCACCCTACCGCGTGACGCGAAGGGCACACCTGTCATTGCGTTGCATCGCATGGTGGTTTTTGTCTGCAAAAGCGGGTGCCGAAGGCGCTGGATTGCCCTATCTGATGCGGGATGGATTGTTGCCACCCCCAAAGATAGTCTCGGAAGGCTCAGGATTTGCCCATGACCAAGCCGCTTCTGCTTGCCTCTCTGGCCCTTTCGGCCTCTGCCTTCTCCGGGTCGATGGCTCAGGCAGAGCCCGCATGGCCTCAGGCGAAAGAGGGGCTGTGGACCTTCTACGGCGCCATCAATCAGGCCTACATGAGCTATGACGACGGGCAGGAGTCACGCGGCTTCCTGACGGTCGACAACGCGACGAACTTCGAAGGGTCGAACATAGGGTTCCTGCGCAACGGCGTCTTCGGCAACGGGATGGAGTTCAGCGCCAGGTTCGAGCTGGGTGTGACCCCGCGACCCTCGGATGAGGTCAGCCTGCAAGCCCCCGCCGGCCCTTCCTTCACCATCCAGGCCGATGACATCTGGCATGCCGAGATCCGGTTCGGTCGTCCGGAAGGGGGCACCTTCTACCTGGGCCAGGGCGACATGACGGCGAACCTGGCCGCGCCGGACTATTCCGGTACCACGGTCATCGCGGGCCCGAACGTCTCGCTCATCGCCGGCGACATGCTGCTGCGCCGCACGGATGGCACCCTGTCGAACCGGACGCTGGACGAGGCAATCGGCACCTTCGACTCTGGCCGCAAGTTCCGCGCCCGCTATGACTCGCCCAGCTTTGGCAAATTCTCATTCTCTGGCTCTGTCGGCTGGGATCTCGAGGACAGCGACGACGACAGCACCTATGTCGATGTGCTGGGCCGATACGACCATTCGGGTGCGATCTGGGATTACGCGGCGGTGCTGTCGGTCAACGGCATCGGCGACGACGAGTATGCGGGCATGATCTCGTTCGGCTATCTGCACAAGCCGTCGGGCATCAACATGACATTCACGGGAACACATGCGACGAATGAACAGCACTACTTCTACATGAAGGTCGGGGTCGTGCAGGATCTCTTCGCCATCGGGTCCACAGCGGTTTCGATCGACTGGTACAACAACGGCAACTGGGCAGCGAAGGGCGCCGAGACGGAAACCTTCGGCCTGTCGATCGTGCAGGATGTCGATGCGGCAAACCTGCAGGTCTATGGCATGGTCCGCGGTTTCGACGCCTACAACAACCTCGACATCGAGGACGAGAACTTCCTCAAGAGCGAAGCCTTTGCTGCCGGCATCCGCTGGACGTTCTGACGCTCACGCCCCAAAGGCACGCAGGGTCGGCCCGATCGCCTTGAACTCTCGGGCATGGGGGTCTGGCCTCCATTGCAGGGGTTTGGTCAGAAAGTTGACCCAGCGCAGCTTTCGGGCCCATTTTTCGGCTGCGGGCCAGACGCCGCAGGGGTCGTTGGCGCGATAGGCCTCTTTCGCGGCTGCAATTTCGGGCAGTTCGCTGCGCTGCTGCGCGTAGCAGCTGAAAACGAAGATCACGAGGTCCAGCCGGAAATGCGCCTGTCCGTTCCGATGGGGCCGGTAGTTCTCGAAATCGAGAAACGTCGTGCGGCCATCCTTCCAGCAGATGTCGCGCAGCACGGGCCGGCCATGGCTGATGCCCAGCCCATGCAGTCGCGCAAGGGCGGCGCCCGCATCACTGAAGGCGGCGATCCGCTGGTCGAGAGTGCCGGTCTGGTCACGCAGCACACGCTCCAGCGTCGGGCCGCTGTCGCGGGTCACGAACAGCCCCGCACCCTCGGCCACAATCTCGGGCACTGGCACGCCCTTGGCCGCAAGGTCGTGCTGTGCGGCAAGGTCGGCTGCAAATGCCTGGTCCGCCGGACCCTTCTGGATGCGGTTCACCAGGCCGGGCGTATCGACGGCCTTGATCCAGAACACCTCGTCTTCCACCTCGAAGCGGCCCGTTCTTGGTCCTGACCGGGTACGAAAGGCCGCCACCGCCGCGTCGTGCCGGTGGTCATGGGGAATGTGCCATTCAAGCTTCATGCCAGAAGTCTAGGCCAGGGTGGACAGGCCTGCAACCGAGGCCCTGCGCGTTACAGCACCCCGGATAGCACGTTGATGGTCAGGGCCACGACGCCCAGGTTGAAGAAGAAGGCCAGCAGGCCATGAAACAGCACCACTCGCCTCATCCCCCGTCCCGTCACCACCACATCGGATACCTGGCAGGTCATGCCCACCACGAAGGAGAAGTAGCACAGGTCCGCGAAATCCGGCACCTGGCCTCCTGGAAAGTCCAGCCCGCCGATCGGCTTGGTTGGGTCTGCGCCGAAGAAGATGTGGGCATAGTGAAACGCGTAGAGGATGTTGATGAAGATCCAGGCCAGCATCAGCGACCAGGCCACCCAGAGAAAATCCACGGCGGTCAGCTGCTCGCGCCCCGAGATCATCCAGCCGATGGACAGCATCACCGCGCCAAAGACGACACCAGCCGTCAGCGGCAAGAGGATGCGGCCGCCATCGTCACCCGAACTGCCAATCGGTGTGTATCCTTCGCGCAGGAACAGGGGAACTGAGGTCGCGATGAACGCCACGACGCCCAGGTCGAATCCGGCCATCAGCGCGGTTTGCGGGGGATAGTGTGCCAATCCCAGAGCCGAGCTCAGGATGAACACAACCAGGAACAGCATGAAGCGGGGGTGTTTGAATCTGACCATTCTCTGCTCTGCCTGCGGACGACGGGCTGCATTCTGCCGATCTTGTCACGGTACCTTGCCGCTACTGGCGTTCTGGATCAATCAGGGCCCCGAAGCTGTCACAACTCGGTCGCGGTCCTGTTGCACGCCGGTGTCGGTGAAGAGGTAACCGGAACACGGCCGGAGTGACGCAGTTGCTGCGGCGGGCGGATTGGGCCAAAAGGGTCCTTCAGGGAAGAGTATCAGGGATGCCCAAGACATGACGCCCGAACCGACCAAGGCCGAAGGGGTCTGGGGCTGGCTGCGGGCGATCTCTCCCTATGTGGCCACGGTGCTGCTCTTCGGCCTCGGTCTTTATGCCATTTCGCATCTGCTGGACGAGGTCGATATCCGTGATGTCATGCGCAATGTGCGCGAGACGCCGGTTCTGATCCTTGTGCTGTCATTCCTGGCGACACTTGGCGGCTACCTCTGCCTTGTCGGCTATGACTGGTCGGCCCTTCGTTACATCGGCAAACCCCTGCCGCTGCCCGTGACCATCACCGGCGGGCTCATGGCCTATGCCTTTGGCAATACGGTGGGGTTGAGCGCGGTGTCCGGCGGGGCCGTGCGCTATCGGCTGTACTCCGGCCTCGGGCTTGACGGCTATGACGTGGCAGCTGTTTCTACCTTTGCGGCCGTCTCCTACGGTACCGCGGCCACCCTGATAGGCCTGGGCGCCGTGGCGATCGACCCGGACCTGCTTGGCGCGCTTTCGCCGCTGTCACCCCAGGCCATGCGCTGGATCGCGATTGCCGCGATCCTGGTCATCGTGCTGCCGCTGGTCTGGGCCGGCGCGCGGCGCGGCAGCCTGCGGCTGGGGCGCTTCACCCTGCGTGCCCCCTCGCTGCCCATCCTGATCGGGCAGGGGCTGTTCAGCCTGGGCGACATCTGCCTTGCCGCCTTGTCGCTCTACATCCTGCTGCCGCCGGGCGATCTGAACTTTGTGGTGTTCCTTGGCATCTTCGCCACCGCGACGATGGCCGGCATCGTCAGCCATGTGCCGGGCGGGGTGGGGGTGTTCGAAACGGTTGTTCTGGCGGCCCTTCCGGCCAGCGTGCCGGTGGACACCGCAGCGGCTGCGCTGCTGCTGTTCCGCCTGATCTATTACATCGTTCCCTTTGCCCTGGCGTTGATCGTGCTGGCGCTGTTCGAGGCGCTGGTGGTGGTGCAGCGCGCCTCTGGCCAGGCGCCGCGCGGCTGGCTTGGTCGGGCCCTGGCCACCCTCTCGCCAGTCCTGTCGGCGGTCAGCCCGCTTGCCCCGGTGCTGCTGGCCGCGATGATCTTCGGCTCTGGCCTCTGGATGTCCTTCGCCGCGCTGATCCCGCCCGACACCCGTACGCCCGAGGCGCTCGAGACGCTGTTCCCGCTTGTCTTCCTCGAAGGGGGCGCGCTTCTGTCCAGCATGATCGGCGCGGTGCTGATCGTCGTGGCACTTGGGGTCGCGCGGCGCAGCCTGGGGGCCTATCTGCTTGCCATGATGGCGATGGCAGGCGGCATGGCCGTGTCGCTTCTGCAGATGTGGGATACGCAACGGGCCATCACCCTGGGCATTGCCATTCTGATCCTGCTGCCCTTCCGCCGAGAGTTCAATCGCCGCACAAGCCTGGTCCATGGGGCCTTCTCGCCCGACTGGTTCGTGCTGGTGCTCTGCCTTGTGCTGTCGGCCGTCTTCATCATTTCGCTCACGGGCAAGGATGCCGGCCCCTATGCGCAAGAGGTCTGGTGGGAGTTCGCCGCCAATGCCGGGGCCCCGCGGGCCCTGCGGGCAGGCCTCGTGCTGGCGCTGATCGTGCTGCTTGCGGCGCTGGCCCTTCTGTTGCGCGTGCCGCGCCTGCGCCCCGTGCGCCCCGGGCCAGAGGATCTGGCCCGGGCAAGCCGGATCGTTGCGGCCCAGGGCGAGCCGGACGCAGCCTTCGCGCTGACGGGCGACAAGTCGTTGCTTTTCTCGGATGACGGCCGGGCTTTCATCATGTTCGGGGTCCATGGCCGGTCCTGGATTGCGCTCGGCGGCCCCGTCGGCCCGCGCGATTGTGCGGTGGAACTGGGCTGGGCCTTTGTCGATGCCGCGCGTCGCGCCGGATCGCGCCCGGTCTTCTACGAGGTAGGCGAGCCGGACCTTTCGCTGATGCTCGATCTTGGCATGAGCCTGCACAAGCTGGGCGAACGGGCCGAGGTCGATCTTTCTGCCTTTACCCTGGAAGGGAGCGCGCACAAGAAGCTGCGCGGCACCCATTCCCATGCGCAGCGAGAGGGGCTGACGATGGAGATCGTGCAGCCCCCTCATTCGGCGGCGCTGATGGCCGAGCTGCGCGAAATCTCTGACGATTGGCTGGCCAGCAAGCACACCCGGGAAAAGCAGTTCTCGGTCGGCCGGTTCGAAGAGGCCTGGCTGCAACGTTGGCCGATGGTGCTGATCCGGCACGGCGCGCGAATCGTTGCCTTCGCGAATCTGCTGCGGTTGCCGGATGCGCGGGTGGCCACGATCGATCTGATGCGCCACCGCACCGACGTCCCGTCGGGTGTGATGGATTTTCTCTTCATCGAACTCATGCTGCGGATGAAGGCCGAAGGCGTCGGCACATTTTCGCTCGGCATGGCGCCGCTGTCGGGAATGGAGGCGCGGCAGGGCACCAGGCTGTGGAACCGCTTTGGCGCGGCGCTGTTCCAGCATGGCGGACATTTCTATAATTTCGCAGGGTTACGGGCCTTCAAGGCCAAGTTTGACCCCCATTGGGCGCCGCGCTATCTGGCGGTTCCCAGCGCGGGCACGCCCATGGTGCCCGTGGCCGATGCAGCCATGCTGATCGCCGGCGGTAGCCGCGGCGTGATCGGGCGATAGGCCGAAACCCGCCCGGATCCCGGGCCTGTTGGGAAAACAGCGCCACAACAATGCCGCATTTCGGCCCGCGCCCGGCCATAGACCGGCCCCGCGCATGTCCGAAAGCCAAGGCTAACTCAACCTTAACCAAGAATCCGTCCAGGCGCCCGCACAGGGGCTGTCGCGACGGGCGCGCGGCCAGCACAGAAAGACGCCCGGACCCGCCATCCGGGTGCGTCCCAACCGAAGCGAGGACAGTATGTCGGAACATCTCGTCTACAGCCGCATGGCCGCCACCGCCGAGCGTGCCCCCACCAAGGCCGAGATTGCTGGCGTTGCCGGCAAACCGAACTGGAGCTTCCATACCGTTCGCCATCTGGCCGCCCAGGGGCTGGTCGATGTCGAGGATGGGATTGTCCCGCTTCCCGAGACTCGTTTTGCCGAAGGTCGGGTCAGCGCCCGCGTCGCTGCCCGGAAGGCCCGCGCCGAGGCCGGCTTCAAGGCCGAGACGCTCGACATCTTTGCGAATGCGCCCCGTGCCGTGCCGCGCGGAAAGGTCAGCGCGCTCGACATCTACACACGCCATTTCGGACTGAACTGCCGTCCTTTCTCGCTGGTGCCCGACCCCGACTTCCTGTTCTGGACCGAAGATCACCGCAACGCCTACACGATGCTCGAATATGGCGTGCTGACCAAGGCGCCGATCACGCTGATCACTGGCGACATCGGCACCGGAAAGACCACGCTCTTGCATCACCTGATCCGCAATGTGACGGGTGGCGTGAAGTTCGGCCTGATCTCCAACACCCAGGGGTCGCGCGCGGAACTGCTGCGCTGGATCATGATGTCGCTGGGCCAGCCCACCAGCCAGGACGCGACGCAGCCCGAGCTTTACGACGCCTTCCAGCGCCATGTCATCGCCGAATACGCGCGCGGTAACCGCGTGATCCTGATGTTCGACGAGGCGCAGAACCTGGGCATCGAGGTGCTGGAAGAACTGCGGATGCTGACAAACATCAACACCAACAAGGACGAGCTTCTGCAGCTTGTCCTGGTTGGCCAGCCGGAACTGCGCAAGCAGATGGAACAGCCCGAACTGGCGCAATTCGCACAGCGCGTGGCGGCCAGCTTTCACCTGGGCTCGATGGACAAGGCCACCGTGCGCGCCTACATCGCCCACCGCCTGCAGGTCGCGGGCCAGCCGCAGAACATCTTCTCGGAAGCGGCCTCGGACCTGATCGCTGCGGCCACGGGCGGCATTCCGCGCCGGATCAACCAGCTTTGCGATCTGGCGCTGGTCTATGCCTTCACCAACGACCAGCGTTCGGTTGTCCGCTTCACGGTTCAGCAGGTGCTCGAGGACGGCACCTTCTTTGGCGGCCGGATGCCGACCACACTCTCGGCGACGGCCGGCCTTCAGTAAGGCCCGGGCCTAAAGCAAAGCGACCGACAGGGCCGTGCGGATCGTGACCGGTTCGCCGGCCCTGAGTTTGAGCGCCGTCACCACCCCTGCTTCGGTCAGGGGCGAGGGCCCGCGCGATGCGGCTTCGCCCAGGTCGAAGGCCGCCGCGCAGGGTTCCATCCCAAGCGCCAGATGCCGCCCGTTCCAGGGCGCGGCTGTCCGCCCCCGGTTCGACACCCACAGCATCAGCGACGGCAGCAGGCTCGCATCCCACTCCAGCGTCGCGGACCAACCTTCGTCCAGATGCGCCAGCGTCGCGCGCCCGTCGGTGCCGGTGACAAGCAGGCGGCTTTCGGCCGGTTCCTGCAGCGGCAGATGGCTGTAGTCCAGGCTGCGCCTGTCGCGCCCGGGCAGGGTCGACAGATCTTGCGCCTGAGCATCGGGCAGGAGCGGGCAGGGCGCGTCGGACGACCCGCAGGGATGCGTCCAGATCGCCCCGTGCTGGCCAAGCCGAAGCTCGCTCTGCCCCGGGGTTGGGGACAGCCGGAAGATGGGGTGCAGAGCCACGGGCAGCTCCGTGTCCTGCCGCGGCAGAATGGTCAGCGCCATCTCCACCCGGTCGGGGCCCAGGGGGCAGAGCCGCCGCTCCAGCGCCGCGATTGGCGAGGCGGCAGGATAGGCGATGCGTGCCCGCAGTCCCTCGTCTCCGGCCTCGGCGTCCCAGACCTCGTTCGCGCCAAAGCCATGCGGCGGTGCCGCTTCGGGCGCCGTCACCCCCAGCGCCCGCCAGCGGTCGGGCAGAGGCGCAGGATCGCCCGTGCCGAAGGGCACGCAGGCGAAATCGCCCTGCAGACCACGCAGGATGCCCGGCCAGGAGGGGTCGGGCGCCTCGATCCAGGGCGCACGGGCCAGCGGTTCCACCACGCGGCCATCGGGCAGCGACAGGCGGACAGGCGCGATCATGCCCCCCAGCGCCTGAATCTGCGCCTCGCCCCCTGGCCAATGGTGCCGTGCCGCGCTCATCCGTTCAGAAGCACCGACAGCGGCGGGATGCCATCGGTCGCCGTCGCGCCCTTAAGCGAGGCCGACGCGGCCCGATGGCCAAGCCAGAGGCTGCGCTCTGGCGTCCAGCCTTCGTGAATGCCGTAAAGACAGCCCGCGCAAAAGGCGTCGCCAGCGCCGACCGGGCTCACGATGTCTTCGGGGGGCAGTTGCTGTGCCTCGGCCCAGATCGCCTCGCGCCCCAGCCACAGCGACATCGCCGGCGTGTGTATGACCACCCTGCGTGCCCCGCGCGCCTGCAAGGCCTTGGCCGCGGCGAGCAGCCCCTCACGGTCTTCGGGGCCGGCTACCGCCTCGCGAGAGGCGCGTTCGGCCTCGACCTCGTTCAGGAACAGATAATCGATCTGGGGCAGGGCGGCTGCCACCGTGCGGTCAAAGGCCTCGCTCTCGGCCGAGACAAGGTCGACACAGGTGATCATCCCCGCCGCCCTTGCCCTTGCCAGCAGCCGTGCGGCCGGTGTCTGTCCATCGGTACCCACCCGGTCCAGCCGCGCCATAAGGTTCAGATAGCCAAGGTAGAACAGCGCGATCCCTTCAGCCCCCAGGCTCTCGACGGGGATGTGCTCCTCATCCAGAAGATCGTTGGTGCCGGGATGGTAAAAGAAGGTCCGGCTGTCGCCCTGCACGGTCATCACATGGGTATGGGCCGTCGCCGCAGCCTCGGTCCGGGCCATCCAGCGGTCGCTTAGGCCTGCGGTCGTCAGCGCGTCGCGCACGGCATGTCCATGCAGGTCCATGCCCAGCAGCCCCACGGGAACCACGGGAAACGCCACCCCAAAGGCCGCCAGATCCAGCGCCACATTGGCAGCACCTCCGCCCACGCCCACGGCCTCGTCCCGGATATGCACAAGGTCGCTTTTCCTGGGCCAGCGGTCGATGGAATGGACGATGTCGACGATCCAGTTCCCCGCGCAGGCAATGCCCCGGCGGGGACCGGTCACAGCCGGACCTCGTTCCACAGCGGGCGGGTGGCGGTTTCGTCTTCCTCAATTTCACTAAAGCGGCCAAGGGGTTCCAGGAAGAAGTTGTCGTTATGGTCGTCGTTGCACTGGCTGACCTCGGCCACAAAGACCGCGCCCTTGCCCGCCTCGCCCCAGAACCGGTGCTGCAACCCGCGCGGAATGGTGATCGAGGCGCCCGGCCCCAACCGGATCGGCCCGCCGAAGGGGTCCACCGGCGCGCCGTCCACCCGAGGGTCCCAGGGGCCGATCTCGATCGAGCCCTCGCGCGTGAACTCGACCATCAGGTTGCCGCCGCCGCGCACGATGATGTCCTCGAGCTTGACCTTGTGGCAGTGGAAGGGGGTCTCCTGCTCCTCGCCCACGAACAGGAGTTTCTCGGCATAGGGCCGCTCGGCCGGATCGTTCTGGATGCCATTGCGCAGGCACAGAAGCGCGAGCCCCCGCCGCTCGAAATCGCCCGAGCCGAAATCGGTGACATCCCAACCGATCTGCCGTTCGGTCAGAAAGCGTGACTGGTCGGCGTGCGCCCGGTGGTCGGCCATGGTCCAGTCAGCCCAGCCCGGCAGGGCAAAGCCATGGTCGGCCACCATCTGGCGCGCCTCGCGCAGCGCGCGGTTGATGCGAGAGCGTTTCATCGGTCGTCCCTCCCCGAACGGCCTCAGTAGTCGACGCGTACGATGCGTCCTTCGGTGCCGGCCTGCAAGGCAGCGGTCAGCACGGCGTGATGGGCGGCGGCCTCGTCCGGCGTGGCGCAGGGGAAGCCCTTGGCATCGCCCCCGGCCCATTCGTCGACAAAGGCCGCCCACATCTGCTGGATCGCATCGGTGAAGCCGAATTCGAAGATCCCGCCGGTGATGCCGGGGAACAGCGGCGTATAGCCCAGATCCTCGGTCGCCCAGGCCTGCGCGCCACCGGGCGTGTAGGTCATGTAGCGCCACTGGCGCGGAAACTTTGTGCTGAACTCGGCCGAACCCTGCATCCCGAGAACCCGCAGAACCCAGGTGTTCGCCTCGCCGGGCGCGATGCGCCAGGTCTTGAAGGTGATGGGAAAGGCGCCGTCCGCATGGGGCACGCTGCCCGTGATTGTCGCATTGTCCCAGGTATCGCAGGGCAGGGTGCCGCCCTTGCCGTCGGGCCGTGTCGGCACGCGCTTGACCAGGCTCGCCCCCACGCTCTCGGGCCGCCAGCCCAGGCGCAGCGGCACATGCAGCACATGCATCCCCAGGTCGCCCATGCAGCCATAATCGCCGTTGACCTTTGCCATCCGCTTCCAGTTGATCGGCTTTTGCGGATTGATGTCCGAGGAATGCAGGAACTGCGCCTCGACCTCGAGGATCGGCCCCACCGCGCCCGACCGCACGAAGTCGATCACCTTTTGCGCGCCGGGGTAAAAGGGCATCTCGGACGAACAGCGCACCAGCAGGTCGGGGCGGCGGGCGATGGCGTCCATGATCACCCGGTTCTGCGCACGGTCCATCCCAAAGGGCTTTTCGCCCAGCAGGTGCTTTCCCGCCGCCAGGATCGCCGGATAGATCTCGGCATGCAGCACATGGGGCACCGCGCAATAGACGGCATCGACCTCGGGGTTGGCCAGCAATTCGCGATAGTCGGTCGTCGCCTGCATCTGGCCCAGATTTGTGGTGAACCAGCCCATCAGGCTTTCGTTCGTGTCGCAGACCGCGACGATGCGGGGGCGGGCTGCCATGCCTGTCAGGTGCAGCCAGCGCGCGGCAGCACTGGCAAATTCGCGGCCCATCAGCCCGCAGCCGATGATGCCGAAACGGATCTCCCTCATCGCCGCCCCCTCAGGCCAGATGCTTCAGCGCGGCCTCGGGCGTGGCGCCCTCGTGCACCACGGCCATCAGCGCGCGGGTCATGCCGCCGGGGTTCGGGTGCTGGATCACGTTGCGGCCATAGACGATGCCGCGCGCGCCTTGCTTCATCAGATCGGCCGTGCGCGACAGAATCTCGGCATCGCTCACCCGCCCGCCGCCGCGCACCAGCACGGGAATGCCCTGCGCGATTTCGATGACGCGGTGATACTCGGCCACGTTGGTGCAGGGGTCGGCCTTGACGATATCGGCGCCCAGTTCCACCGCCTGGCGCACCAGCGGCAGGATGAGGTCGATGTTGCCATCGACCATGTAGCCGCCCTTGGCATTGTCCTGCATCACCAGGGGTTCGACCATCAGCGGCATGCCCATGATCTCGCATTCCCGCTTGAGGCGGTTCACGTTCTGCACGCAGGCGCGATAGACCTCGGGCTGGTTCGGCAGCAAGAGCAGGTTGACCACCACGCAGGCCGCATCCAGCACCAGGCCCTGCTCGACGGGCCGGTCGATGACTTCGGAAAACAGCGCGCGCGGCAGGGGTGTGCCATAGACATTGGCGATGTCGGTGCGCAGCACGAGCGCAGGCCGGCTCTTGCCGGGGATCGCCTGCAGGATGGGCGCTGTGCCGGGCGGCAGCTGGATCGCATCGGGCGCGGCCGCGGCCACCACCTGAATGGCGCGGCGCATGTTCTCGATCCCGCCAAGGAAGCTGCCCTCGTTGAACATGCCATGGTCGATCGCCACGTCAAAGCAGTTGCCCGAGGGCGCGAACAGGCGGTTCATGCGGGCAGCTTTCATCGGGCACTCCTCCAGGCCATTTCTTTTCGCAGGTAAAATATTCTGCAGCCGCGCGTCAACGATTATCTTCCGCCAAGGCGTCCCGTACCCAGGCCAGAAGCGCGGGCAGATCCAGCGGGCGCGTTGTATCCTCCTCTCGCAGGGGGCCCCTTCGCAAGGGGCTTGCGCGGCCGGCCAGGGCGATCAGTTCCGGCACATACTCGGCCCCCGGGTGGCCCAGGGGCCGATCGCCCACTCTGGCGCCGTAGCGGGCGCCCACGACATCGGGCGGGGCGCTGCACCAGACCTCGGCCGTCCGTTCGATACCTGCATGGGCCAGCCCGGCCTCCAGCACCTCGGGCGGGCGAAAGCCGAACCAGGCGTCGATGATGAAGGTGCTGCCCGCCGGGGCATCGCGCATGAGGCCGAAAATAGCGGCATAGCTTGCCCGGCCGAGCGTGCGGTTCCCCTCGCGGTCAACCGGGCCAAGCTCTTGCAGGAAGGGGTTCTTGATGGTGTCCAGCGTCAGCACCGGCCAGCCCGTCGCATCCGACAGCGCCCGCGCGATCCCCGACTTGCCCGAGGCCGGCACCCCGTTGACCAGCACGGCCCGCTTTGCCCGGGGCCTGGCGCGCAGGGCCGCCAGCGCCGCACCCACCACGCCGGCATCGTCGCCCAGACTTGCAGCCACGACAGGCGCGTCAAACCAGCTTTCCGCCGCTGGAAACCGCCCGACCACCTGCACCGCCGCCGCGCCAGCGCCACCCCCCAGCAGCACAAGGTCGGGGTTGAATGCGGCAATCAGCGTGTCGATGGCATGGCGCAGCGGGCGGCCCCAGGCCGTCAGCACCGCCGCCGCGCGTGGATCGTCTGACCCCAGCAGATCCGCCACCCTGGTCCCGGGCGGCAAGCCTGCCTCGGCTAGGTGCTGGCCAAAGGCGGTGCCGGAACTGACCGTCTCGACGCAGCCGCGCCGCCCGCAGACGCAAGGGCGGCCCTCGGGTTCCACGGTCAGATGGCCAAGCTGCCCGGCGGCCCCGCGTCCGCGCACGACCTCGCCCTGTTCCAGCATCGCTCCGCCGATGCCGGTGCCGATCGTCAACATCACGACATTGCCGCAGCCCCGCGCCGCGCCGCAAGCAGCCTCTCCCAGAAGGGCCATGGTCGCATCGTTTTCCAGCGTCACAGGCAGGCCGGTCGCGGCTTCCATCCTGTCGGCGAACGGGATCCGGGACAGATCGACGAATCCGCCCGACAAGACGGCCCGCGTTGCCCGATGCACCTGGCCCGGAACACCGATGCCAAGCGCGGTTACCCCCGGCGCCCGCACGTCGGCCACCAGCGCCAGACAGCGCGCCAGAACCTCTTCGGGGTCCCGCGCGCTGGGCCCTGCGGCCCGCGCCTCGATCTGCCCGTCCGGCGCCACCCGCGCGGCGCGGATATTGGTGCCGCCGATGTCCAGCCCGATCGCGGTCGCGGCCATGGCTCAGCCGCGCGGCATGTAGCGGCCGATCACCGCCTGAATCTCGTGCAGGCGCGGCAGGGCGATGGCCGTCAGCCGCTCCTTCGTCACCGCCCGGTCCAGCGAGATGCAGTCCTTCCACAGCGAGCGCCCGGCGATCACGCCTGAGGCGCCGTTTGCCATCGCCGTCTCGACCTGGCTCAGGAAGGTCGCGTGATCGACGCCCGCCGACAGAACGGCCCAGGGCACGTCACCACACATCGCCGTCACATTGGCACAGGCCTCTGCCGTGCCGGGGAAGGGGATCTTCAGCACCTTCGCCCCCAGGTCGAGGCACAGCCGCGACCCGCCCTCGATCAGCCCGGGCAGCTTGGCCTGATAGGCCGCCTTGTCCTCGCCCTCCAGCTGGTAGGTCAGGAATTCCGTGACCAGAAGCAGATCCTCGGCGGCGAAATCGGCGATCACCTCCTGCAGGATGGCAATGTTCGCGGCATTGGCGGCGGGCGTGTCCGACCGCAGATAGACCATGACCTTTCCGGCCGCGGCCCCCATCTCGCGCACTTTCCGCGCTGTGATGCCGGGCACCATTTTCGACAGCCGATACCCCTCGGGCGAGGTATCCCAGCCCGAGGCATCGATGCCCACGATCAGCGCGGTGGACCGGTCAAGCACGCCTTCGTCGACGATGGCAGGCACCGCGCAGAGCGGATCCACCAGCACCGCCGTCGCCTCGATGGCCAGGTACTGGGCGATGTCCATCTTGGTCAGGCCCAGCACATCATTGCCGATCCGGGCCTGCTCTTCGGGGGTGGCCGCCAGCACGGTGCGCATCCCGCCCCGCTGGTCGCAGGCGATGACCATCATCGCGCCCTCGTTCCCGCAGATCAGCTGATAGCCGCGCCGCTCTGCCGTGGTCATCCGTGCCATGTCCAGTCTCTCCCTTGTCGGCCCGGGATCCGGGCCAGATGCTGCGCCCGGGTCTGGCCGGCGCGCGCTTCGCCGCAGTTGCCGATTGCCAGAAGGCGATTGCGCGATATAGTGGCTCAGAAGTCTGTAACACGTTGCAGAAAGGAATTGCAACTGTCTGTTTCCAGCCCCAACGGCGGCTCGGGTGTCACGGCCGGTACCAACTCCTCTGATGGCGGCGAGACCCGGGCCCTGCTCCACACGGTTGCCAAGCTGCATTACGAGGCTGACCTGCCGCAGGTGCAGATTGCGCGGCAACTGGGCCTGTCCACCGCGACGATCTCGCGCCTGCTGCAACGGGCGCGCTCCGAGGGAATCGTGCGGATCGAGGTGCGCGACCTGGTGGCGCCCGATGTGCTGGGCCGCGAACTGGAGCGCAGGTTGGGCCTTCGGCGCGCGGCGGTGACTGAATCCGCCCCCGGCAGCACGCCGGTTACCCTGGCGGCGCCCCTCTCGGCGCTCTTGCGCCAGGAGGCGCTGGCGCCGGGCGCGGTGCTGGCCATCGGCTGGGGCCGGGCGATCCGCGCCGTGCTCGAGGCGGGCCTGCCCGCGATGCCCGGCATTGTCGTGGTTCCGGCTACGGGGGGGATGCAGCAGCAGGCCCCGCATTTCCAGATCAACGAATTCGTCCGCATCGCCGCCGATCAGGCGGGCGGGACGCCCCATTTCATCCATGCCCCCTACCTGCCGTCCTCCGAGACCCGGGCAAGCTTCCTGGCCGACCCCGCGATCCGCCATTCGGTCGATCTGTGGGACAGGATCGATATCGCCATCGTGGGCGTCGGGCTGCCACATGCGCTGAACCCGCCCGAAGCCAGCATCGCCACCCTCAGCGAGCAGTCGCTGGTCGATGCGGCGGGCGACGTGATTCGCCATTACTTCGATGCGACCGGTCGCCTGATCGACTGGGACGGGGCCGAGCGGCTGATCGCCGTCTCGCCAGACCAGCTGCGCCAGAGTCGGCTCTGCATCGGGGTCGCGGCGGGCGAGGCCAAGGTCGCCAGCATCATCGGCGCAGCCCGCGCGGGCCTGATTTCCGCCCTCGTGACCGATGCCCGCACGGCCGAGGCGGTGCTCGACAGACTGGCCACCGAGGGGCGCTGACGCCGTCCTGTGCAGGCGCAGAAATACGTTTCAGCAAAAAATTGCTTGACGTTCGGGTGCCCCGGGCGTGTAGTTGACGCACGTCAACCAACGCCGGGGCACCATTGCAATGGGCCGCCGGACTTTCCAGGGAGGGAGAGAGCTTTGATGAGACGTCGCGGTATGATTGGAGTTTTTGGGGGTGCTGTTTTGGCGGCCCTTATTGGGGGAGTTGCGTCTGCGCAGGACGGGAAGCTGACGATTGCGCTGATTCCGGGACTGACGACGGATGCGTTCTACATCACGATGCAGAAGGGTGCGCAGGCAGCGGCGGATGCGCTTGGTGTTGAGCTGGTGTTCCAGGGGGCGCCGGAGTTCAACCCTGTTCTTCAGGTTCCGGTTCTGGATGCGGTGATTGCGCGGGCGCCGGATGCGATCCTGATTGCGCCGACGGACACGACGCAGCT